>Ga0209941_1000018_pt1 | contig 419290 bp, 328 predicted proteins | sample ThiBiot_300_plan_FD_183945 | JGI IMG/M metagenome (GOLD analysis project Ga0209941, IMG submission 183945) | Wastewater bioreactor microbial communities from Cape Town, South Africa - Thiocy_solids_1 (SPAdes) | ecosystem: Engineered > Bioremediation > Thiocyanate > Unclassified | place: South...
TGTGCAAGGGGTAAATTCGTGAGTTTTTTAGGTGCGGGTCGGAACGCGATAGCGGTCTGAACCATTAGCTTGGAAAATCGTTCAGGTCGCCAAAGAAAGCGCCCCGACCGGATAAAATTATTCACTATTTTGTTCCTTGTGCAGTATATATAAACCCGGGTTTCAACATTCTTATCGAATACCGGCACAAACCCGGATTTGGTGTGTTAGTTTAATCTTCGACATTCCGGAAAGTATAGCTGTGATGAGTGGACGAAACCTGATAATAATAATATAAATTCGTTTATTTATATTATTAGTCCATTGTATTTATCTCAAAATATAAATAAAAATGAATCGTTTTTTGCCCTTCCTACTGGGAGCAGCATCTCTATTGGTTCTTACAAAATCAGAAGGCCACCGTCTCAATTCCTTAAACGGGAAATTTAATTGCGTATTTCCGGAAACTGCACATTTAAATAATTTATTATTGGATAATTCACTTGATTGCACATCAATTGAGGATACAACGAATCCGGGTAACAAGAATAAGAGTACTACAACACAGGATTACAACAGTACGAGGAGTAATAAAGCCCATTGCGTTATTATTATAAATATGGGAGAGGGTTCTGATGGTAATGATAGCGTACCCAATAAACATTTCGCGCAGGATTTCAATACGGTACGCAGCAACAGGCAGAACAGTAATTACAGTCAGACAATTATCATAAATACAGGAGGCATTCACCCAACCAACAGAAACCAGGACAAACTGAAGACTGGTAATAATGATGGTGCAGAACTTAATGATGATCGGAAATCTCACGTGATGATTGTTGTGAACCCAGGCAATAGTAGTTCTGCTTTGATAAAAGTTTATGCAAAGAATTTACATACGACATACAGCGCTGAATACAGGGTACTCGTATTAAGAGATCCCCCAAATGGAACCTATAATCCGTGGGAAATGGATGATGATGTTGAAGGTACAGTATTAAATCCCCTGTTTGATGGGACAAACGAAAACGGTATCCGTGAGAAGCATTACCAGATTGCGGATAATGTCACCCTGGTGATTAGGGAAACAAATTCAAACAAAAATACGAACCAGGAAAAGGATAATCCATTGTATGGTGGCGAAAACACGACTCATGAAAATCCCCTTTACAATAGCAATGCTATTAATGGAAACAGTGAAAGCGGTTCAACCAAAAATCCCGGCAAACAACCATCGCGCCAGGCAGCTCAGGACTACAACAGTACCAGGAGTAACAAATGCAACTGCTTTTCCATTCATGGAGGATACTCAAATGGCCATAGCGACCATACAGGTAACGGATGGAATATAGAAATGGGAAACCGGTTTTCCATTTCGAATCGAGTGAAACTGGCTGTGAGTGCAGGTTATACTTCTCTTTCATTCAAATACAAAGGATCGCCACACTTATCTGAAGAATACGTTCAGAATATGAAAGGAAGCATACAGGATCACAAGTGGAGCCTGATGACCCTGAGTGCAGGCCCGGTATTGCAATTAGGAAAAGGGAAATTCACTACAGACCTCTATGGCAAAGCAGGAATTTCATTTATTCAAAGCCCGGATCAATTTATAGGTATCTCTGGCGCTGAAGGAAGGGTAACCGATGAAACAGGGGTTGCAAAATTTTCAGGAAACACTTCGGCACTTTCCTTCCAGGCAGGTATTCATTTTAATTATGCCATCTCTGACAGGATTGATATTTTTCTGAATCCAAATTTCTTTACAGCAGCCGGTAAAAATATTACCTACAAAGAAAAGGATGCATCAAAGGCATTGCCTGATGGAAAAACCTTCGATTACAAAACCTTTATGTCATTGCCTTATGAAACGAAGCATGAACAAATCCGAACACTGGGCATGAGCGTAGGACTGAGCATTCACTTCTGCAATTAGTGATTCAAAGAAGCTCTGAAAAATAATCTCTATCAGAGTTTGGCCTGCATTTCATTAACCGGATACATTGTCAATGAGGCAAGCCGCTTGCGCAAAGCCAGGAAGCAGTTTTTGACGCAGAATGATTTGAAACAGGTTTTCAGTCCATAGATACTATTAGTCTCTGACCATAAAAGTATTCACAAACATTATATGTATGGTACATTAAAAACCACTGCAAAATTATCAACTGATTTGATTTCCTAATTAATCAGCAGATAAATAAAAGCATCCTGCCCCGTGGCGGGCATTTCCTTGTAAATTGTATCATTACTCAACATAAACGCTTCGTTTTCGTTTCCTGCTCCGGAAAACAACGCATACAGCAAGGGCAAGCATGATTACGCCAACCCACATCAGAAAGATATGGGAATGTACAGGTGCGGGCACGACCGGCGAAGTATCGCCCATGATAACCAGGCCCGACCAATACAGCGGCGAAAGATTTCGCCCGCGGGCTGAAGCGAGATAGTCCAACTTTGCCTGACGGAGCGCTTCATCTTTATCCTCACCATTGCGCAAGTGATTGTAGAAGGACTCCAAAATAATCGAGCCTGCTTTTTCATCTATTTCCCAAAGGCTGGTCAATATACTCTCGCTCCCGGCAAAATAAAAAGCGTGCGCCAACGATTTTATTCTTCGGTTCTAAGCATCATTAAAATGCGTAAGGCAAAATTTTTTAATTCCTGTTTCATGGAATCCTGCGATGAGTCTTTGTCTTATTAACCGGATAATTTTCTAAAGGAAAATTTTTTGAAAAAACTTTACTCACGGAATGATAATTAAAGTTAAAACGCTGTTGGCAGGACGCCAACAGCAGCGTGGTATCTGGGACAATAGAAGAAACCCGGAAGACCTGCAAATATTTTATTTGGCAAAGAATTATTCATTTAATTCATCCCTACAACACAATATTCTGCACCAGTCCACTCTTGCCAGGATAATCGGTATTGTAATGTAATCCCCTGCTTTCATGCCTGAACTGCGCGCTTTTTACAATCAGGTAACCCACGGTAATAAGATTCCTTAACTCGCAAAGTTGCGGTGAGATGGATGCGGTTTGATACAATCCTTCTGTTTCAAGATGTAGCAGGTCAAGCCGTTTCATGGCTCTTTCCAACCGCACATTAGTTCTTACAATTCCTACATAATCGGTCATCAGCAATTGTAGTTCTTTAAGGCTTTGTGTGATCAGGATCATTTCTTTAGGAGCATTGGTACCCCTGGTATTCCAGTCGGGGATGAGTTCATTGAACTTGAGGGAGTTTATTTTGCTTACTGCATCCAAATAGCAACGGTGAGCAAATACCATTGCTTCTAAAAGAGAATTACTGGCAAGCCTGTTGGCACCGTGTAACCCTGTGCTGGCGCATTCTCCGCAAACGTATAGATTTTTAATAGAAGACCTTCCCCATTCATCAGCTTTGATGCCGCCACAACTGTAATGCGCTGCGGGAGCCACAGGAATATATTGTTCAAAAACATCAATGCCGATGGATTTGCATTTTTCATAAATATTGGGAAAGTGATGAATGAAATTTTCATGATCCATTTTAGTGCAATCCAAAAAGACATGCTCCGTACCGCTAATTTTCATTTCGTTATCAATAGCACGCGCCACAATATCGCGGGGCGCAAGGTCTTTTCTTTCATCATACTTTTCCATAAAGGCTTCGCCTTTCACATTCCGCAAAATGCCGCCATCGCCACGCACAGCCTCAGTGATCAAAAATGCCTGTCCACTTTTTCCAGCTTCATACAATGCCGTGGGATGGAATTGTATAAACTCCATATTTTCTATTCTTCCCTTTGCCCTGTAAGTCATGGCCACACCATCTCCGGTAGCTATGGAAGGATTGGTAGTGGTACGGTAAACCTGTCCGTTACCGCCTGTAGCAAGCAGCGTAATTTTTGAAATGATTTTTTCGATTTTATTTTTTTCGAGATTCAGTACATACACTCCAAAACATTCGATATCGGGTGTGGACTTTGTAACCAAATAACCAAGGTGATGCTGCGTAATAATATCCACCACAAAGCAATGGCTGATCAAGTGAATATTTGTTTTTTTTGCAATGGCTTTAAGAAGCGTATTTTCTATTTCTTTCCCGGTCACATCTTTATGATGAAGAATGCGAAACTCGCTGTGCCCACCTTCTTTCCCTAATGCGTATTCTCCTGAATTTTCCTTATCAAAATGAGCGCCCCAGCTAATAATTTCTTTAATTCTTTCAACGCCTTCTTTTACTACGATCTCAACCACTTCGGAATTACATAATCCATCCCCCGCGATCAAAGTATCTTCTATATGCTTTTCAAAACTGTCATTATCAAAATCAGTAACTCCCGCTACGCCGCCCTGGGCGTACTTTGTATTGGTTTCTTCGCTTATGGTTTTGGTAAGTACAGTTATGGTTTTATCGGGGCAATCCTGCGCTACTTTAAGTGCATAAGTAAGCCCTGCAATGCCGCTGCCAATTACTAAAAAATCTGTTTTCAATGTTTAAGTTTTAGTTTTTTTTAAATCTTTATTCTAAATCTATTTGATCTTTCCGGGTTTTCTTTATTCAGGATTTCTTTGTTAATAGAGATAAACGGAATATAGATGTTTAATAAGTATGGGAGAAATCAGGAGATATTAGGAGACGGTCAAAGCAGGCTCTACCCATGCATTATTTTCTTTAAGCAAATTAATAAGCTCTTCCACCGCAATTTCTTCAGGTACATTTCTTTTGATGACTTCTTTTCCTTTGTATAAAGTGATCTTCCCGGGGCCGCTGCCTACATAGCCAAAATCTGCATCGGCCATTTCACCCGGGCCGTTTACAATACATCCCATTATCGCAATTTTTAATCCTTTCAGATGATGTGTAACGGCTCTCACTTTTGCAGTGGTTTCCTGGAGGTCAAATAAAGTTCTGCCGCATGATGGGCAACTGATAAATTCAGTTTTTGAAATTCTCGTGCGTGATGCCTGCAAAATTCCAAAGGCAATTGAATTAAGTAATTTATAATCGGATGTTTTACCTTGCCTACCGGCAGGCAGGTTTTTATCTGAATAATGATCCTGTAAAAAAATACCATTTCCAAAACCGTCAATCAATAGTGCGCCGGTCTCAATTGCATAATGGATAAGGCTTTCATCCATAGTTTCTTTTTTGCTGTTGCAGATAAGTATCGCAGGATTTTTTACTTCTTTTTCATTGAATTCAAGAAACATTCTGCGAATACTTTGTACCGCATTTTTGCGTTGAGTCTTTAAACACAGCACCACAGTCGGGTCACTCTTTATTTTTTCGAATGTTTTTTCTCTATCAGAAGGATCGTTATTATTGGAATAGCAATCGAGCACCACAAAATTAGTAAAGGGTGATTTTTCTGTTGAATCGTCAATATATTGTTGTTCATCAAGTAAAGGAAAGCACCTGGATTTCACCGGGAGCTGTTTCCATAGATCATAATTATAGATGAGTTTTAGGGTTCCCGGTAATGCAAAGCTAACAGGATTATTGCCACAGAAAATATAATCGGCAGCCATGTCGCTGATATTCCATTTGCCGGTAGCGAAATCGTATCTGTAGCCAATGTCCTTCAGGTCTGCATGGTTGATATTTTCTTTTTTATGAAAGTCAGCAACAACAACCGGAACGTTTTTAGCGCCTATATTTCCTACTCTTGATGTGTTTCGTACATGCCTGACTGTTATATCAGGTATCAATGTTGAAATATTTTGTACCGGCGGTAGTTTGCTATAGCTATCCTCCGCAGGAGTGTAGTCGTATCTTTTTATAATATTCTTACATACAGGCAATTCAAATTCAGAATCTTCTGTAAGCGAAACACGGATGGTATCCCCTATTCCATCTTCCAGCAGTGTACCGATGCCTATTGCTGATTTTATTCTTCCATCTTCGCCATCACCGGCTTCTGTAACTCCCAGGTGCAATGGATAACAATGCCCTAACTCGCTATACATTTTTTCTATCAGTAAGCGATAAGCCTGCACCATCACCTGCGGATTACTGCTTTTCATGCTCAGCACAATATTGTAATAATTTTCGCTCTCTGCAATGCGCAAAAACTCCATAGCGCTCTCCACCATCCCGATTGGCGTATCGCCATAGCGGCTCATAATTCTATCGCTCAGCGAACCATGATTGGTTCCTATCCGCATAGCAGTTCCATATTCTTTGCAGATCTTTATCAGCGGAGTAAAACGGTTCCTGATCCTTTCTATTTCTTCTTCATAGTCTGCATCAGAATATTCTATAAGTTCAAACTTTTTCTTATCTACATAGTTGCCCGGATTTACTCTTACCTTTTCAACAATGCGGGCAGCGATCTCGGCAGCATTGGGCGTAAAATGAATGTCGGCAACTAACGGTGTAGTGTATCCGCGTTTACGCAATTCATTTTTTATATTCAATAAATTTTCGGCTTCTTTTTTAGAAGGGGCTGTAATGCGCACCAGTTCTGCGCCGGCTTCAATGCAACGGATGCTTTGTTCTACAGTTGCCAAAGTATCCATCGTATCTGTAGTGGTCATTGTTTGGATGCGGATGGGATGATAATTACCAATCAACAGATTGCCCACTTTTACTTCGAGCGTTTTTAATCGTTTGTATTCTGTTAATGATTCAGCATAAAGTTCCATGTTCTGATGTAATAATTAAGATGCAAAAATACGATTTCGTTGATTGGATATTTGTTAATTGGTTTATTCGTTAATTGGGGAATACACAATTTTCAATTATTCAAGCAGCACAACAATGCGAAAATTTGAAATACCCCCAATCTGTTTTATTTACTTTCTATATTTGCGTTATAAATAATATTGAAATCATTAAATTAATAACTGCTTTATGAACTCTTTCCCGAAAATATTATCTTTTATTTTAACTGCGCTAATTACTGTTTTTCTATCTCTCAACACTTATGCACAAAAGCAAGCAGGCGATTCTACAAATGATGTGATACTGGAAAAAGTAGAGATTGAAGCTTCTTTTCCCGGAGGGCCAAAGGCGTGGAACAAATACATAACCCACGCCCTGGCGAACAATTTGGACAACTTCAAAAGGTCTGATTACGGTACGTGTATTATAAGGTTTATTGTAGATACAAGCGGGCAGGTAAGTGATGTGAAAGCAACAACCATGAAAAAAAGCAGGTTAGCTAAAGTTGCCATTGAAACTATTACCAATGGCCCGAAATGGATCCCTGCACAGCAAGACGGAAAATCTGTAAAGGCTTATCGGCTGCAACCGATTACCTTCAATGTTATAAAATAAAGAACGCCTGTTGATAATTGCTTTGTGGCACTATTTCTCATTTTCAAATTTCACATCGCTCTACCAATCCTTTTCAGGGCTGTTAGGCTGTGGCGCACCTTTTATTTTGTGCAGCTTGTCCTGCAACTTTTTTTCATTTTCAAGAAGCGATTTTAATTTTTCTTCAGCATCCTGTTTCGATATCTTTGAAGGAGACGGTTGAGGTTGCTTATTTTTTTCCTCATCAGGCTTGGGCTGTTCTTTCTGCTGTTGTTTCTTTTGATCTTTATTATCTTTCTTTTGATTTTGCTGTTGTTGCTGCTGTTGCTGTTGTTCTTTTAAAGCGCGCTGCAGGTTCTGCCTTGCATCCTCATCATTGGGATTTAAAATGAGTGCATTTTTATAGGCGGTAATACATTCGGGAAGCTTTTTAGCTTTTTGGTAAGCTACTCCCTTATTGTAAAAAGCCTTTTGTTTTATAGTATTATCATTGGTTTTAGAGATGGCATTATCATAAGATTTTACTGCCTCTTCGGTTTTATCTGTTTTGTAAAGTGCATTGCCTAAGTTATAATTGGCAGTAACATTATCTCCTGATTTTTTCAGCGCGTCGCGGTATTCGTTTTCTGCAGCAGTATAATTATTTTCTTTATAAGCCTTATTTCCTTTTATGATAGCGCTTTTAGCATTTTGAGAGAAAGAGGAAATGCCCAGGCACATAAAAATGATCAGGAAGGATGATTCTTTTATTTTGAATTTCTTTTTTTCAGAAATGAAAAACTCAGCTAATAAAAGAAGAAATGCAACAACTAAAAAATATTGGAAATACTGTTTGAAGGATGAATAGGAAGTATCACTGATAGTAGTTTCTTTTCCAATATTAGACAATTGTTTCTTTACATTTTCTGAAACCGCATCCGTATTGGTATATAGTTGATAAACGCCATTAGCCGCCTTGGCAATATCGCTCAGTTCTTTCTCATTCAGTTTTGAAATTACCGTTTGTCCTTTATTGTCAGTCTTATACTGACCAGTTTCAGGATTCATTATTGGCGCGCCTTCGGCTGAGCCAACACCAATCGTGTTTATCATGATCCCCTGTTTACCTAAATCCTTTGCCGCCTTTAATGCTTCATCATCATGATCTTCTCCGTCACTTATCAGCAACACAGATTTAAATGTTTTATCTTTTGGGTTAAAAGCTGCATAGCTCATTTTGAGAGCGTCGCTTATTACTGTGCCCTGTGTAGGTATGTCATCGGGCGAAACAGCGGATAAATACATTTTTGCCGCTTCATGGTCTATGGTCAAAGGCATCTGCAGATAAGCACGGCCGGCGAAGATCACAAGGCCTACTCTGTCATCGGGAGAATTATTAATGATCTTTAAGATCACTTGTTTGGCACGTTCAAGCCTGCTGGGCTTTATATCCTGTGCAAGCATACTTTTGCTTACATCAAGGGCTATCATCAGGTCGGTGCCTTTGCGGTTTATTTTTTGAGTACTGTCAGGCATTACCAGGCCTGCAACAGCAAACGCACAAAACGCAAAAGCTGTAATGAATAGAATAAACTTGGTAAGAAATTTTTTAGATGAATATTCCGCCGTTAAAGCTTTTACCAAAGATGGATCTCCAATTTTTTTTGAGGTTCTATCTTTCCATTTTATAATATTAAAATAAAGCAAGAGCATTAATGGAATAGCCGCTAAAACAATCAGGTATTCTATATATTGAAAATGGAGCATCTGCTAAATTAGAAATGAATCAATAATTGCTTTATTGTTGTATTGTTAAATTGTTGTTTCAACGGGCAGGGGTAATTCAACAATTCAGCACCTACTTCTGCCCTTTAAAAAATCCCATACTTGTTAAAATTTCCTTACTGATATTTATTCCCGCCAGCTTCATATCTTTATTTTTATCGGCAGCCCTTATGAAGGTTACAAAAAAATAAACGTGTTTATTTTCTTCTATCCATCCCGTTACCCAGCCAATGGGGTTGCCATTTTCATCATACCCGGTTCCTGTGGCATAGCTCAAATGATACAAGGTGTTGTCTTCCTGCAGCATGGCGTTGCGTGTCATTTGCTGGGCGTATTTCGGAAAGGGCAACTGATCGAAATATAGTTTATTAACAAGGCCTAATTGTTCGTCGGGCGAGATCTTTAAATGATTATCCAGCCAAAAAGAATCAACAGGGCTTTCCATATTTTTATTGCCATATCCCAGTGAGTCTATCCATAATTTCATAGTATCCTTGCCTATTTGCCTGGCCAGCGATTGCAGGTATTCAGGCGAAGAGGAGCTAAAAATTTCTTTTAGTGTTACGGTTTTATTTTGGTTGCTGTCTGTTTTTATCTGAATGTTATTTTCATTGGTAATTTTTCCTGTTTGCACACCTATGAGTGTAATGAGAGTTTTAAAAGAAGTAGCTGGTGAAAATCTTTGAGTATCTAATTGCATATTATACACAGTAATATCACCCATTTGATTATTTAGTAAAGAAAAGCTTCCCTCTACCTGCGCGGAGTCAAAATATTTTTTAAGGTCATTATTAATTTTTGCTTTGTTCAACGTGCAGGAAGCAAAGAAGAGAATTAGTGATGCAAGTAATAGGAGTCTGTTTTTATTCATGAGAATTATATAAGAGTTAGTACACAAAAATTTTATCGGGCGGACTCGTAATGTTTTGCTGTTGCTGCGAGCGCTTCATAAAAGTCGTTGCCGTATTTACGAATGAGGGCTTCCCTGACAAATTGGTACACCGGTATTTTTAATCTTTTGCCCAGCAGGCAGGCAGCGCTGCATAAGTCTTCACGAGGCTCGTAGTTTACCAATTCGGCTTTCGCCGTTTTCTTTATCCTGATAGGAAAAAGATGGCAACTTATTGGCTTTTTCCATCCTGTTTTTCCATCGTTGTATGCCTGCTCAATTCCACATTTTACAATCCCGTTTTTATCTACCATTCCATAAGCGCACATTCCATTTTTGAGAGTAGGGGTTACCCATCCAAATTCCTTATCATAGACATACCTTCCCTCTTTTTCTATTTTTAGCCGGGCTTCCTTTGAAAGATAAGGCAGCACGACACTATATACTTCGTTTAGTTCTGCGAGTTCTTCGTTCTCAAGTGGCGCGCCGGCATCTCCATCCACACAACATCCTCCTTTGCATTTTTCAAGGTCGCAAACAAATTGCTCTTCTACGATTTCGTCACTTACCAGAACGGTATCTATTGCTATCATGTTTGCAAAAGTAGGGAGGAAAAAACTAAGAAATGAGGAATGGCGATTACTCTTTCTATGAAGTTAATTTTTATGATGAATGAGGCTATAAATAAGTTAAATCCCTATCTTCATTTTTTTATAAATAGTTTAAAGAATGAATATTGCGCCTTATATTGATCATACCTTATTAAAGCAAACCGTTACCCTTTCTGAGATTAGAAATTTGTGCCGGGAAGCCCTTGAATACGGATTTGCGGCTGTGTGCGTACCTCCGCTTTATGTAAAAGAAGCCAAAGGGATTTTAAGCGGTTCTAATATTAAAACGGCTACTGTTATTGGGTTCCCCTTTGGATATTGCGCTATTGAGGCTAAAGTAGCTGAAATAGTATTGGCAATAGTGGATGGCGCTGATGAGTTGGATATGGTGGTAAATATTTCAGCGATAAAAAATGAAGACTGGACGTTTATAGCCAATGAAATCAATACCATTATGCCCATTGTGAAAAATAAAGAGAAGGTGATAAAAGTAATTATTGAAAGTGGCGTTTTGACTAACGATGAGATCATTAAGTGTTGTGACATCTATGGCGCTGCAGGAGTGGATTATGTGAAAACTTCTACGGGCTATGCTGAGAAAGGCGCTTCTATTCATGATGTGCAATTGATAAGGGCGCACCTTGCTGATACCATAAAAATTAAAGCAAGCGGCGGTATCAGGTCTTATTCTTTTGCAAAAGAATTGATCAATGCAGGGGCTAACAGGCTTGGTTGCAGCGCCAGTGTGCAAATTGTGAAAGAAGGGAATGGAGTGGAAGAAAGAGTTTAGATAGTTTAGGTGGCTTAGAAGTTTAGAATAGTTTAGGGCCTTAAATATTTTTATCTAAACTAAAAACTTAGAACTTAAAATTTTCACACGATTGGTATTATTCTTGCAAATCAGTACAATATGATTCGATCCTTTTTTATTTTAATTTTTATTTCTTTGGCTGATGGTTCTTTTGCCCAGAATAATGCGGTGTACCCCGAAAATAAGGTTGTGGTTTTTAAAGATTACCGTCTTGATATATTAAAAAGAAAAGAAGTAGAAATTAATACTGCCATTTTAAAAACACAGGCGCGTACTGCCCAGGGTTACAGGCTGATGGTTTTAAATACCAATGATAAAGATTATGCTTTTAAAATACGTGCTGAGCTTTTAAAAAGATTTCCGGAGCAGAAGCCTTATATGTGGTTTGCCAATCCTTATATCCGTATCAAATTTGGAAATTTCAGAACCAAGGAAGAAGCGGATGTTTATAAAAAACAAATAAGCCAGATGTTGAATGGCGCTACTATTTACTATATCCCGGAAACCATCGAAGTAACACCGGGCGACGATTTTGATCCGGATAGTATGAGATGAGTAATTTTTATCATTAAGGCAAAACCTACCCTGCAAGCTCATACTGACGTAACAATATTGATTCAATATGATTATTGCGTAATACTTATAACAGCTTTAATATTGAGTTGGCGACCTGAATGTTATATTCTATAAAACATAAACGCCGGATCAATCAATCCGGCGTTTATAACGATATGAATTAGGCTTTTATTTATTTCCTTGCGGAGCGGCATGTGGCTGCTGTTGCTGTTGCTTCTGCATTTGCTTTTGCATTTCCTGCTGCATCATTTCTCTTTGTTTCTGCATTTCAGCCTGTTGCTCTTCCATCTTTTTTTGATATACTTCCTGGTTTACAATATCAGTTACTTCAATATCAAAAACAAGATTGGAATTAGGCGCGATTTTAGGAGGCGCTCCATTTTTGCCATAGCCTAAATAAGAAGGAATAATAATTTTTCCTTTGCTTCCTTTTTTCATTAGCTTAAGCCCGTCAATCCATCCGGGAATAACACGGAACTCACTCATGTCAACATATAAAGGTTCCACATGGCCGAAGTTCTTATCGGTATTGGAATCAAAAGTACTGTCATTAAAAGTGCGGCCTGTATAGTTTACAACAGCTACATCATTTTGGCCGATATTTTCTCCGGTACCTGGCGTTTCGATAACCACATAAGTACCCCATGGAGTCTTGTTTCCTTTAAGATTATTTTTAGCCATATAATCATTAATGATTTGGTCATCAGCCTTTACAAGAGAATCGCTGCCGGCTATTTCTTTTTCAATACTCTCTACTGCTTTTTTATACGAAATTCCTTTGGCTGCTGCTTCAAAAGGCCTGGCAGCGCTATCTGCCGCTGCTTTAGAAGAAAATAATTTTGCAATTTTAAACGACTGATAAATATATTGCCCCTTCTCCATAAAGGGGGCGCCACCGCCATTCTTAATTATAGAGTCAGTTGATTGCCTTATTATCAGGCTATCGCCTTCATGCACTTCTTTAAAATAAGGAGGCAGTTGCATGGTGTCGTAAGGAATGAATCGTGGTGCGCTGCTTTCCGCACTGCTAAAAAGAACACTGTCTTTATATTTTGCCAGGATATTTACCTGCATAAAATCGCCCGCAACAGCCTGCCTGCCTTTGTTATCCCGGATAATCTTATACTCAGAACCGTCCTTTTCTTTAATAAATCTTTGTTCATTGCACCCCGCAGCCGCAAAAAGCAAGATGGCAGCTACCAGGATAATTGATCTGTTCATGTTTTGATTTTTATAATGGTTAATTGTTTAATTGTTCTTTGTTTTCTTCAATGGCTTCCATAAATTTTTTTACTACCACATCCAGCGATTCCTTGTTCCTTCCGCCGGCAGCATTAAAATGTCCGCCGCCATTAAAATATTTTCGCGCAAAGGTATTTACATCAAAGCCGCCTTTACTCCTGAATGAGCTTTTTCTTTCATCTCCCCGGTCAATGATCACTGCGGCGAGTTTGATTCCTTTAATGCTCAGCGGAAAATTCACCAGCCCTTCTGTATCGCCCGTTTTTACATTATATTTTATAAGGTCTTTTTGCGGAATGGCAATCAGGGCTGTGTTATATTCATAAAATATTTTCATCCGGTTCAACAGGGTATTGCCAAAAAAACGGAATCTTGTTTCAAGGAAATTATCATAAAGATTTTCATGTACCTGGCTATGATCAAAGCCTGTCTTCTTTTTTAAAGCGGCCACCATGTGGTGTACAGAAGCGCTGGTAGAATTGAAACGGAATGAACCCGTATCGGTCATTACGCCTGCGTATAAACATTCGGCTATATCAATATTTATTTTTTTTTCATTTCCGCTGCTTACTATCAGATCAAAGATCATTTCGGCGGTAGAGCTTTTAGAAGTGTCGCTGATGCCGTAATCGAATATTTCCGTTTGTGGCTGCTGATGATGGTCAATCAATATTTTAGTACAGCTCAATTCACTTAAAACGGGCTCCATATTGCGCGTGCGGCTGAGCACATTAAAGTCGAGACAAAAAAGCCATTGCGTTTCTTTTAAAGCTATCAAAGCTTTTTCATTTTGCATTTCAAAGTCAATCACTTTTTTAGCTCCGGGCATCCAGTTTAGAAAAGCAGGCCAGTTGGTAGGAGATATTACAGTAACCTTGTGCCCAAACTGAATTAAAAAATTATACAAGCCCAGGCCAGAGCCCATGGCATCCGCATCCGGCTTTTGATGAAACGTAATCACTATATTTTTCGGTTCATCCAAAAAGGAAAATATTTCGCTGACAGGCTTCATAAAAGGTGGCAAAAGTATTGATTAATTGATAAAACGGGCTAATTGTTTTATGCATTAATTTTTGGGCATTTAATTAATGGAGCTTTGTTGTTATCCGTCAAATTGTTTGATTTTATTGTCAACTGTCAAGATAGTAAAATATCTATATGAATTTTATCGCTGAGTATCGTTTGAAATTGTATATACCAGTTTCGTATAGAAGCAGTGGTGGATTTAAAACCACAGTTTTTTCCACCAAGACTGAATTTTGTTATTAGCTTTATCTTTTACTTTTTCCTCTGCCGATTCTTGTTCCGTTTCTATTCCTTCTTTTCCATTAACATACTTCTCAATCCATTTTTTGGCTTCCTTTTTAAGAACTTCTTCCATGTTGTCTAAGTCCGCGCCATCAAAGTAATAATTAACCCCAATTTCTTCAGGTTCATCCCAAGCGTAATAAAGTAGGTAAAAATTCATTAACCCTGAATTCATAGTCATTGTTAATACAAAGTTGATAGAGTGACTGTAAGTTTTTCTAATCGCTGTCGCTTAGGATTTCTGTCGGATGAAAATGAGTTTTTGCAATTACAGCAATTGAAAGTGTGTTTATTAAAACTCAACTAACCCTTTGGGTAAATTGTTCATACAGTTATTATAGATTTTACTATTGTTTAGGAACTGAAGGCGTTAGCCCGGATTGATAGAGCAGCATAGGGTTATTTGTATTAATAAATTTTACTTCCTATATTGTCATTTAATAAAACCTTCCTTACTGAATTTGTTTTTACCAAGAAATGAATGACGACAATATAAATCCAGTTGTAGAAAAAATAAAAAATATATTTCGCAAATATTTTAGCTTTTCGTTCTCACTTCTATTTTCCCTGGCTTATTCAAACTATCTTGGTTCTCAAACTATAAACCTATATGCAGGATCCTTTGGCTCACCGGGATATTCAGGCGATGGAGGACCAGCTATTTCGGCAAAATTGAATTATCCTAAAGGGACTGTTTCAGATAAGCAGGGAAATCTTTTTATTGCGGATGGAAATAATCATGTTGTCAGAAAAGTATCGCCTTCCGGAATTATTTCAACAGTTGCCGGTGACGGCACATTTGGCTATAGTGGAGATGGTGGTCCTGCAACATCTGCCAAACTTTGGTTCCCTTATGCTGTTGCAATTGATACATCCGGTAACTTATACATACTTGAATTTGATAATTCAGTAGTTCGAAAGGTAAATAAAGAAGGAATAATCAACACAGTAGCAGGCAATGGAACAAATGGCTATAGCGGAGATGGCGGTCCTGCTACACTTGCTCAGCTTAATAATCCAACTGATGTGGCCATTGACAAAGCTGGTAATATTTATATTGCCGAGAAATACAATAAAGTTGTAAGAAAAGTTAGCACTTCCGGCATTATCAGTACCATTGCAGGAAACGGAATTTCTGGTTATAACGGCGATGGTGGCCCGGCAATTGCAGCACAATTGACTTCTCCCAATGCCGTAGCGGTAGATAATGCAGGAAACATTTACATAGCTGATAATCAAAACGCTGTTATCAGAAAAGTAAGTACTTCCGGAATAATCAGCACTTTTGCAGGAAACGGTACTTATGGTTATAGTGGCGATGGGGGGTTGGCTTCATTGGCACAATTTGCTTCTAATTCACCAATTGATATTGCTGTTGACAATCAAGATAACGTGTATGTTGCCGATTACGGAAACCATGTAATCAGAAAAATTAACATATCCGGAATTATTACAACGGTGGCGGGGATAGGAAGACAATCGGGCTCCAGTGGCGATGGTGGCCTTGCTACGTCAGCAGAACTTTGGTTTCCTACCGCCATATCCGTTGATTCATGCAATAATTTCTATATAACAGACTCTTATGATAGTCGAATCAGGAAAGTAAGTTCCGGTGAGGCAGCCATAGTAAATGGCGGTCCGGTGAATATATCTGTTTGTGATAATGACAAAGCAAGCTTTGGTATCCGGGCCAGCAGAGCAAATAATTTCCAATGGATGATGAATACAGGTGCAGGTTGGATAAACGTTGAAGAGAATGAGATCTATTCAGGAACGAACACAGATACTTTGCGGGTTAGCAAAGCAATCACATCTATGGATGGCTATCATTATTTTTGCATGGTTTCTAATAGTTGCGGACCTGTTTATTCCACAATTGCTACTTTATCGGTTAAAGCCGCCATCCTTCCCGCCATAACCATCACCGCATCTGACACCATCATCTGCGCAGGAAGCAATGTGATTTTTTCGGCAAGTACCTTAAATGCGGAGGCAAACTCCGTTTATCAATGGAAAAAAAATGGAATCAATGTAGGAATAAATGCCCCTTCTTATTCTGATACGACACTTAAGAATGGGGATGTCATTACCTGTACCGTCACTTCAAATAATAATTGTTTGGCCGATAATACTACTTTGAGTAATACAATAATAATTACTGTACATGCTGTTCTTTCCCCTTCTGTTACTATTACTGCTGTTTCTTCAGATACCATTTGCCCTAATACTCCGGTGACTTTCTTAGCATCAGCTGCCAATGCCGGCAGCAATCCGGTTTTTCAATGGAAGAAAAATGGAAATAATATTGAAACAAATAATTTGAGCTTTACGTCTGATCAATTTTCTGATGGCGATGTGGTAACCTGTACCCTTATTAATAATGATGCCTGTGCAGCAATCTCACAGATAACCAGTAACAGTATTACAATTTCTTTAAAGCAGGATACTATACCCAAGGTAACTATAGTCGCTTCATCGGGTACTATTTGTGCCGGAACGAGCGTAACATTTACAGCTATCAATGAAAATAAAAATCAATCTCCTGTTTATCAGTGGGTAGTAGATGGAAAAGAAAAAGGATCCAATAATGCTGTATATGTTACCAATACTTTAACCGGTAATCCTCTGGTTCAATGTATAATGAAAGTGCCGCAATGTGCAGGTACAGCAGAAGTATATTCTAATCCTATTAAGCTAACAGTCAATTCACCCTTGAACCCATCTGTAAATATTACATCATCCTCTCCTGATAATACCTGCAAGGGAACGCCTGTAACGTTTGTTGCGACAGCAGAACAAGCCGGTACAGCCCCTTTTTATCAATGGCAAATTAATGGCAATAATGTGGGCACAGATAGTGACCGTTTTACAACATCAGTCTTAAATGATGGTGATATTATCACTTGTGTACTTAGTGCTGACCCATCAGTAAAGTGCTTACAAAATTCTTTTGCCATTTCAAAGGCAATAACTGTCAAAATAAGAACACCTGTAAATACTTCTGTAAATGTCTTTCCATCTGCTAATGATATTTGTGGCAGTAAACCTATAACTTTTACTTCCTATGTGCAAAATACCAGTAACGAAACTTCTTATCAGTGGTTACTAAATGGAAATAACACCGGAACGGATAGCATTGCCTACACAAATATTGCTCCGGTGGATAATGATCATGTGCAACTGATCGTAACGACTGCAATTCCGGGCTGTTCTTTAATTGTCAGGGATACATCAAATACTGTTACAGTTTCGATAAAATCAATTCCTAATATCCTGTTGAGCCCTTTGGATACCAATGTAATGATAGGAACACAGGTACAATTATTGGCTGCAGTTACAGGAAATATCGCATCATTTTCCTGGACACCTGCGGATGCTTTAATTTCTTCTCAAACACTTTCTCCGCTTACTATTCCTATTGAATCAGCTACTAAATTTAAACTTACCGTAGAATCCACGAATGGTTGTATTGCGAATAAGGAATCGAATATAAAGGTTAATGTAAAATTATATATGCCTAACTCCTTCACTCCAAATGGAGATGGAAGGAATGATTTATTCAGAATACCACCAGGGACCTCAATTATCTTGAAAGAGTTTTCAATTTATAATAGGTGGGGTATGAAAATTTTTTCTACAAGTGATATAAGTAAAGGTTGGGATGGAAGATATAAAAGTTCCTTAGTAGATGCTGGTCTCTATCTTTTTATTATTCACGCTTCTGATTATCAGAATCAAAATATTCTTTTAAAGGGAAGCGTATTGGTAATACGATAAACCAAGCTTTTATTAGCGCTTTGCCAATACTTTCTCCTCTCTCATTCCACTTCTAAAAATTATTGAGTGTGTAAAAATCATGCTTATAAAGCACCTGTTCAAAACTATTATTGGTGTGGGCGGTAGCCAGGAGAAGCTGGTTGTTCGTGAAATTCTTTAAGAACATAAATCCGCTCAATTTCAAACGCTTTGTCATCTTTTAGTTCTGTTTGTGATGGCCCAAAGTTGAGCTTTAAGTAACCTATCACGTTATCAGCAAGTTTGGCAAAATAAAATTCAGCATTTTTGTCGTTGAGCTCAGAAGTTAGCTTTTCGATGGAAAATTCTTCTTCCAAATATTTGCTCATGTTTTCTTCGGTATTCCCTGCTGAAAATGTTTCGTAAAAAGTTTGCCTGCCAATTTTCTGCAATTGGCTAATGTCGTTTAATGTTACTCTTGCTATGTCAATATTTTCCATTCTGATGCACTGCTGTTTTTTATTCTATCAATAGAGCCTGTATTATGCATGCGGCTTTCATACGGTTATGTCCGCTTGCCAATATTCAAAAGTTTTTGTTTGCCCGTTATCTAATTTAATGTCGTATGAAATTTTATTGGTTTGGGAAATTGTAAATTTTATTTCCTTCTTAAACAAGCCTCCTGCATAAGATAAGGTATGATATTCTCCGTTTTCCCCGCAAACGTCTATATCGCCAGGGAACGAGTTTATTAGGTTTCTGTCCAGCTCTTTTCCTATAAATGTTTTATCTAATTTATCAGCCTGGGTAACAATAATTTTCGTTTTAATTCCTGATTTTAGAAAGTCGTCTATGATTTCGGCAGATGGCTTATTCCAAAGCGGTTCTACTATCTCTATTTTTAATGGGTTGAGCTTACTTTCTCTGTATGTTTTTACGTCTGCCAAAAAAATGTCACCAAAAATAAAATGAGTAACGCCTTGTTTCTTAAAGTGGTCAACCGTTTCGCGCATCTTGTCGTCATAGTTTGTGAGGTCTTTCGCAAATAATACCGTGTAAAGAGGAATACCGATACTACCTGCCTGCCCTGACAATATTTCTAAAGGAATAGAATGAATAGAAGACGTTAAGGTTTCTTCGTTAATTGTTGTCAACAATGAGATAACGTCAAACTCATTATTTTGTAACGTCTTTTGAAGCGCTAAAGCTGAGTCTTTCCCACCGCTCCAATTAAATACCGCTTTTTTTCTTTGGCTCATTCTGTTCGTTTGTGGTTCGTTTTAAACTGACGCGTAAATGCTAATATACATTATTCACTTTTTTATGCCCCATTTTTATCATCTGTATTCCAATCAATTCTTTTTATCACCGGAAATAATGACCATTATAGATTTCATTACTATTTATAATAAAAGCTGGATGTCAATACCTATATTTGCGCCTCTTTTAAAAACCAGGTTATAGCTGCAAAAAAGAAAGCGGCATTAAGTTTTATTTTTTTGACCTTATCAGCGCTACATCTATCATCAGCCCGCTTATAATGACGAACCTTTTTGCTTATTTTACATCTAAAAAAGCACCTGTATATTTTCCAGATATTTCTTACTTACTTGCCGCTATACTAACGATTGCTGCTGGCCTGGTGGCATACAGAGTGCTGATCAGGGAGAAAGGACTAAAATCTTATGTAGCAAAAACATAACCTTTCTTATACCAGGCCAACTATAATTTTTATTTTTTCAGGTACAATAAAAAAACACTCTTTTCAGTTAATAAGCTATAATTATCTATCTCCCATTCGGGGGCAGGCATTTATTTTTTATACAAAGAACAATTAATCAAAAATTAAATCCATCTGTTATGAAAAACATTATTGTAGTTTTATTAGCTGTTATTATTGGTTCAGGCCTTGCTTCATGTCAAAAGGATCATACAAACCCAGATCCGGGGAGTCTTATCGCTACTATAGATGGCAGCCAGTTTATAGCCAATAAAACTGCAGTGGCTGAGATTTCGTCGGATGTAATAGCAATAATAGGACAATCAGTTGATGGTGGCCAGATCGTGTTAAGAGTGAAAGATTCCGGTGTGCATGTATATACCTTTGACATCAATAGCCCAACCAACGTAGGGGCTTATTCCATTAATGATGAATATGCCTATGCCACTAACCAAGGCAATACTAATGCTGAATCAGGGGGTACTTTATCTATCACCTCAATTGATGAGGCTAATAAAAGAATAACAGGAACTTTTAGTATGAAAGTGTACAGGCAGCTTGATTCAAAGCAAATAGCTATTACTGAAGGATCTTTTACAAACATTTCTTACGATACTGAGGGTTTACCTGCTGCCAATACTAAAGATACCTTTAATGTAAAAGCAGACGGGGCAAAGTTTCCGGGATATTCTATAACAGGAATTGCAGCTTTTGGGAAGATCAATATATCAGTGAGCAATAAGGATGTTTCTAAAACCATAGGCCTTTCCTTTCCTGCCAATGTCATTCCGGGTACTTATAATTTCAGCAGTTTCGGTGATTATATTGCACAATACAATATAGGCTCTTCATATCTTATGGGAGATTCAGGATCAGTTACCATACTTGAGCATAATACTACCACCAAAAGAATTAAAGGCAGTTTTAATTTTCATGCTTCCGAATTAATAGGAAGCAAGACATCGCAATTAACGGAAGGCTATTTTTCAGTAGGTTATCAATAAAGAAATATCCAATCATTTATTGTCTGAACCAGGACTTAAAGGATCATCGGATCATCTTGATTGAATACGTTCCAATAATTTTGTTAATCCTTTAATTCCGGAAATTATGGTTCAGGCAACTTGGGCTGTAAGGTAATATAGTGCTTCAGATTATTATTGTATGAAATAATTGAATTGAGTTTATTCGAATTGCCATGCCCTTATCAATTAATAAGAGTCAAATCTTATTTCAACAATAAAAGTGCTTTATCGTGATGAATTTTCCAGGCAATTTACGATTGAGTTATTGGGCTTCTTTGATGTTCATCAATCTACTGAGATCGTAAAGTCAGGAGATTACAGTCCCTTTTCAACCTATGACGGATTTACTCCTGTTATGAGTCCGTTATTTGTGATGGCCCTGGTATATAGAAAGTTTAAGGCGGTTAATTACAAAATATCTTTTCTTATCTTTTAAATGCTTTTATCGAGTGACTTATTTCTATTGTTGCAGTGGTATTTTGTATTGGCCTATTTGAGAAACACGCTATCATTTAAACCATACTTACCTGGTACTGGTTTATATATGGCTATATCGTTTGGAAATTCGGCTATTTTATTTATCATTTCTTATGCATAAGATACATCTTTTCCGGTGTTTGCATTCTACGCATGTACCGAACGCAGTCTATGAATTTTTCCATTTCTTATGCTCATTTTTTCATAGAAGGTCCTTAGGCCGATGTGATCAGGATTACGGTTTGTATTTTATACCGTATTCTGATATCTCACCCTTGCCGATAATGGCGTTGGTATTATCTGTGAATGTAAAGTTATATCGCTGTGAAAATTCAGGCGTACTTCGCCACCATTTTAAAACATGGTTCTTAAATACTCCTTCATACTTTCTTGAAACTTTGCGTTCATAAAAGTAAAGTATAGAATATTCGCCTTTGGAATTGTCTTTGCCAAAAATAGCAGTGCCGGTGGGAATTTTTGCTTCAAAAACAATAAGCAGAGAATAAGTTAGAAGCTTTCCGAAGGTAATAATAATACTAGATAGGCTACTTATACATCAGCATATACTTGCAGTTGCGTGTTGACCTATCCAATATTTCTATATTGGATAGAATAGTTTAATCATTGGATAAATGGATTAAAACTTTTTCAAATTCAAAAATCTACTTTTATCCTACCAAATTAAAGCGTAGTATGGCACGTGCAAACAATTGTAAAATGGTATTCCAACCGGAATCAATAAACTCTCACCAAACTAAATTAAATATATGAAACCTTTTATTGCTTTTTTGTTTCGAAAAAAGGAACAGATCATTCTTCTGTTTACTTTTTTTGCATTTTCTTTAGGAGCCGTAGGGCAGAGAATTATTACAGGTACAGTTAAAGATGAGGCAGGAACCGCATTGCCTGGAGTCAGTATAACCGTAAAGGGTGATACAACAATAGGTACTACTACCAATATGTCAGGAAATTACGCTTTGAATTTACCTGGGAAGGCAGAAGCCCTATTATTTTCATCAATAGGTTATTTGAACAAGGAGGTTCTTATAAATAATCGAACCTCTGTTAATATTGTTCTAACTATTGATAAAATGAACTTGAATGAAGTTGTGATTACAGGATATACTACTCAACAAAAGAAGGATATTACTGGTGCAGTAGCTATCGTTGATATGAAGTCTATCAAATCAATTCCTGCTGGCTCAGCTATGCAGGCGTTACAAGGTCAAGCTGCAGGTGTTAATGTTGTAAGTTCAGGGGTGCCCGGTGCCTCTAGTACAATTTTAATACGTGGGATAAGTTCGTTCGGAAATACGCAACCATTGGTTTTAGTTGATGGGGTAGAAATGGATCTAAATCAGATCAGCGCGGATGATATTGAATCAATTCAAGTTTTGAAAGATGCAGGCGCAGCATCCATTTATGGTGTACGTGGTTCCAATGGTGTAATTATAGTTACTACGAAAAAGGGGAAATCCGGAGTTCCGACTCTATCTTATCATGGCTATTACGGTTATCAGCTTCCTCAATTACGAGATAATCCTTTGAACGTGTTACAATCACAGGATTATGCTCGTTTGTTTCAGATCGCATTTCCAAATTCAACTTTATTTAAGAATGGTATGCCGGACTTTATATATGGAGGTGCAGGAGGTAGAGGCACTGGAATGACAGGAGATCCACAAGTTGACCCTTCTAAATATGTTTTGGATCCAGCAAACCCTTCAAATAATTATATAATACAAAAGGTAAATAAAACAGGTACAGACTGGTATCATGCGTTTTTTAAACCCGCGCCAATGACCAGTAATAATCTCACTGCAAGTGGTGGCACCGACAAATCCAAATATTTGTTCTCATTAGAATATTTGAATCAAAAAGGTGTAGTAATTGAGACTTATCTAAAAAGGTATTCAGTACGAATAAACACCGATTTTAAATTACCTGGAAATATTAGAGTAGGTGAAAATGCTTTCTTATTTACAAGACAAATGTCGGCATTTAATAACCAAGCAGATTTTGCCCAAATGGCTGAACTTTATCAGACGATACCAATAATTCCATTACATGATATTAAAGGAAACTTTGGAGGAACATTTGGAGGTCCTGATTTGGGAAGTAGATTTAATCCAGTGGCATCGCAAAAAAGTACAATCAATGATAGGTATAACCTCTGGGATATAACAGGTAATATCTATGCAGAAGTTGATTTTTTAAAGAATTTTACGTTACACACTTCCTTCGGGGGTATTATAAATAATAATTATAATCAAGTTTTTAATTTTACTCCCTATTGGCTTCCTAATGATTTTAAAAACCCCAATAGTTATTCTGAAAGTTCAAGCTATAATACGAGTTCTACATGGACTAACACTTTATCCTACAGTAATTTGTTTGGCAAGCACAATTTAAAAGTAATTGCCGGGTCAGAAGCAATTAGAAATTATGGAAGAGGTGTAGGCGGGTCATCACAAAACTTTTTTTCGACGGATTTTGATTACTTAATTTTAAATAATGGAACATCTAATGCTACCAATTTTAGCAATGCATACATAAATACCTTATTTTCTCTTTTTTCTCGATTAGACTACGGTTACAATGATAAATATCTCCTTACCGCTACAATTCGCCGAGATGGATCGTCAAGATTTGGTCCTAAGAAACGATATGGAATATTCCCATCATTTTCCGCCGGATGGAGATTAAACAAAGAGAGTTTTATGCAAAACATCACTTGGTTGAATGACTTTAAAATCAGGGGGAGCTATGGAGTCCTTGGATCACAGAATAATGTTAGTCCCACTAATAGCTTCTCCCTTTTTGGTGGCGGCTTTGGAACCGGATATTACGATATTGCTGGCGGCGGGAATAGTATCCGGCAAGGTTTTTTTCAAACTACAATTGGGAATCCTACCACGGGTTGGGAACAGGACCTAGTTTCTAACGTAGGTTTCGATGCTACCATCATGAATAGGCTAAATTTTTCGTTTGATCTATATAAAAAATCCGTCAAGGGATTGTTGTTCTCTCAACCATTACCTGCAACTACGGGAGGAGCGGCAGCGCCGATAATAAATATAGGAGATATTCAAAACACCGGCGTTGATATTGCTATGAAGTATTTAGGTAACATTAATCGAAAAATACACTTTACAATTAGTACAAATGTTACTTCTTATAATAATAAAGTGGTGAAAATTCCTGGTCCAGGCTATTTTGATGCTGCTTCTCAACAACAGTTAGGTACTATGATCCGTAACCAGGAGCGACATGCTGTAAGTTCATTTTTTGGATATAAAGTAATAGGGTTATTTAGTTCCGCGGACGATGTTAGTAAATCTCCTGCTCAAAGTGGCGCAGCTCCTGGGCGATTTAAATATAAAGATGTAGATGGAGATGGATCTATAACCACTGCAGACCGTACTTTTATAGGTAATCCAAATCCTGACTTTACATATAGCTTAAATTTACAGTTAGAATATAAGAGTTTTGATTTATCAGCTTTCTTTTATGGCTCTGAGGGAAACCAGATAATTAATGCATTGAAAGTGAACTCACATTTTTTCAGCACCTATTTAAGCGGTAAAAGTAACGATTTACTAAAAGCTTGGACAACAGAAAATATGAATACTACAATTCCTAAAATTGAAAGTACAAATAGTTTCAGTACCGCAGGAGCAATGAATTCATTTTTTGTAGAAGATGGTTCGTACCTAAGGTTAAAATCGTTAATACTAGGTTACTCTATAAAACCTGAACGGATGAAGAAATTTAGACTAAGTAAATTTAGAATATATCTTCAGGCAACAAATCTATTTACAATTACTAATTATTCTGGTTTAGATCCTGAATTACAGGGGCCTAATTCTGGCTTTGGCATAGACTGGGGTAATTATCCGGGTAACTTTAAGAATTTTATCGTAGGTATTGACATTTCATTTTAACAATTATCTCAATTTATAGTATTATGAAAAAAATATCATGTAAACTGATTATAATAGCGATCATATTTTCAGTGGCATCAGGTGCTTGTGAAAAAAGCTATCTTGAAAAAGGGCCATTAGGCTCGACAAATATTAGTACGTTATCTACCAAAGCCGGTGTTGATGGATTGCTAATAGGTGCCTACGCCCAGTTAGAAAAAGGAGGATGGCCCACGGGGATGTGGATATTCGGCGGTGTTGCCTCCGACGACGCTCACACAGGTACAGAAGCTGGCGCATTACAACCCATTCCGGCTTTCGAGAGCTACACTAGTGATGCTTCTCTTTATCCCCTTAATGATAAATGGAGGTCACTTTATAATGGAGTACAACGTGCGAATGATGTATTACGGGTGTTACCGAAGGTTTCGGCCGACAAAATAACGGCTGTCGAATCAACTCAGTTAAAAGCTGAAGCAAGATTCTTAAGGGCAGTTTACCATTTTACTGCAGCAATGATATGGAGAAATGTCCCTTACATAGATGAAACAATAAGTTTCGAAAATGAAAATTATAATGTTTCGAATAAAGAATCAATATGGCCTCATATTGAAGCAGACTTTCAATTTGCTGCAGATAGTCTAACTCCTATTAAACCAGATGCAGGAAGAGCAAACAATTGGGCAGCAAAATGTTTCTTGGTAAAGGCTTATATGTTTCAACATAAATTTGCCGAGGCTAAGCCATTGCTAGAGGATATTATTACTAATGGAGAAACTGCTAATGGGAAAAAATACGCTTTGTGCGAAAAGTATGAAGATAATTTTGATCCCGCTCAAAGGAATAATTCAGAATCTGTATTTGCAGCACAGATGTCTGTTAACGATGGCGCTAATGGCGCCAATGGAAATACTAAAAATGGAATAGGATTTTCGGGACCTTTTGGTGGTCCTATTCCAACCTATGGTTTTTATCAGCCTTCGTTCAGTTTGGTAAATTCATTTAAAACTGATCCGGTTATGGGGTTACCTTTAATTAACAATTTTAATGATTTTGATATAAAAAATGATCAGAATATATCTTCCTCGGATCCATTCGTCCCTTATTCTGGAACTGTGGATTCTCGTTTGGACTGGACAGTTGGTAGGAGAGGTATTCCATATTTAGATTGGGGAATTAATCCCGGTATGAATTGGGTTAGACAGCAGATACTTGCCGGCCCCTATCTTAATGTTAAGGGTATCTGTCCTCAATCTGAGCCACAGTTTCAACAAACCTATAATAAAGCAGTCAACGATGTTTATATCCGGTTTGCTGATGTTTTATTATGGGCGGCAGAGGTAGAGGTAGAAATAGGAAGTTTGAGCAAGGCTGAAATGTATGTTAATCTTATTCGGGCTCGTGCTGCTGATCCACAAGGTTGGGTACATACTTATATCGACCCAAGCAATCCTTTAGGTGGATTTACTAACATCCCGGCAGCGAATTATAAAGTAGGGCTTTATAGTGGTCAGTTCACACAGAACGGGCAGGATTTTGCGCGGGAGGCGGTTCGTTTTGAAAGGAAGATTGAATTAGCTATGGAATGCCATCGTTTCTTTGATCTTCAACGTTATGATAACAATACAGGTTACATGGCTGACGTGTTGAATGCTTACATATTGCATGAGACTACAATCCCAGGTTACGATTTTACTTATATGAATGGTGCTAAATTTACAAAGGGAAAAAGCGAATTCTTCCCTATTCCACAAGCTCAGATTGATCTAAGCACAACAAAAGACGGTCCTACTTTAGTGCAAAATCCAGGTTATGGAAAATAAAAAATTATACTTCGCAAGGAGTAAAATAGTGAATCTTTTTAAGCTAAGCCATTCGTGATTTTGCTCGTGAGCATATAATTCTTATTTGAAATCTAAAATTGAAATAATGAAATCTAAAATCAAAAAGTCTATTTCTGCTTTTGAACCTACTGATAAAAATGACTCATTCTATTCTAATGAAGTGCCCCCCTTTACAAGAGGTTTGTTTTTACGTTCTCTATTTCTTGGAGGTATAAGTCTTAGTCTTCGGAAGGTTGGTTATTCTTCTGATGGCCAGTTCCAAAGGCTCAATAAATTAATGCACCATTCTAAATCAGCTCACTCAAACTTAAAGCATTATTATGCCCATGATGCTGTTTTGGATCGTTATGGAGTTATTGCACCATGGTATCAACAACAGAACGGACAATGTGATTTTCGTTTACGCGTTGCCGCAGAGACTTTAAAACGCTATCCTTGGACCACCCGTGAAAATGCTGTGGCAGCATATCCTCATTATGTATTTACGAGTAAATGGAACATTTCATCTTCGGGTGAAATTATGCCGGTTGATCCTGGTGATTGGATGAATGGTGATCTTGGCCAGCGCGCCACCAGTGTTTTTAAAGGCATGGTTGATTATTATCGTTACTCAGGTGATCCTGCGGCTATAGCACATCTTACTTATATGGCTAATTATGTACTTGACTATTGTCTTACACCTTCTGACCATTCCTGGCCAAACTTTCCCGTTAGCGTACCGACGTTGGGTAAGGCTTATGGCGAAGCTGATCCAAAGGGAATGATTCAGCTTGACATTTGCGCGTCAATAGGTGAGGGGCTTTTGCGTGCCTATCAGCTTACTAAAACCGAACGATGGTTAAACGCAGCAAAACAATGGGGTGACTTATTTGCAGAGAAATGTAATTTTAGTGATAATGCTATCCCTTGGCCGCGTTATGCAGATTCTGAAAATATAGCTGAACAGTGGAAGAATGACCCCCGTGCTAATCTTCAAACGGGAGGAGTTACAATGATTCTCGCATTCCTGGACGAGCTTATCCGCTTAGGATACTTTGGTAGGAATAACCAAATCAAAACTGCACGTGATGCAGGAATTCGGTATTTAAGAGACCAGTTACTTCCGCAATGGACTATAGATCAGACATGGGGGTTTTACTTTTGGGATTGGCTGAACGAAACGCAAAACTGTTCTACTACTGCCGATGTAGCTGGCTACATAATCAAACACAAAGAACTTTTCCCTAACTGGATAAATGATGTGCGTAATATTTTGACTATATTTCTCAATCACAGCAGTGCTGACATAAAGTCGGGAGGTGATGTGTATAACGGCGCTTGGGCTTATCCCGAATCCAGTAGTTGTTGTGGTCGTTCTTTATGGTATGCACCATTGATGGTTGGAGCTATAATGACCCAATATGGTGTGGAGGCAGATGATGCATTAATGCGTGAACTGGGTTATCGTCAAATGATTTTGCAGACGTATGATGCGCATGAAAACGGAGTAAGTGAAGACAATATAGATGGCGGCGTTATTGTAAATAATAGTTGGTTTAATATTGCTCACCCTTGGCCCTTGCTTTGGTTACAGTATGCGATTGGATGGCTGCCGGAGGAATTAGGTGCAAGCCGGGAAAATCATCTTGTAAGATCAAGTTCTGTGGTTGACTCTATAATATATGATAAAGGTATTATTACTTATAGTACTTTTGATTCTCCGTCTGAAACAATAGATATTTTCCGGTTATCTTATGTGCCAACTCAAATTTCTGCTGATGGGCAGAAGCTAACCCTCCGTCACGATCTGAAAAGCAATGGCTATACTGTAAAAAAGCTTCCCAACGGCGATGCTGTCGTTTCTATCCGGCACGATGGCAAAAAAAGAATAATTGTACAAGGCTCTGATCCACAAAAAGAGCTTAAAAATACTGAATTGCAATATAAAGGTGCATGGGGCGAAGAAAAAGGAAAATCTCCCAAGTCTGGTTCTATCCATATAACCGAAGCAGGAGGAGCATCTGTTGCTGTTACATTTCAGGGTAATCAAATTCGCTTAATTGGACGTGTTGACAATTTTGGGGGACTGGCAGATGTCTTTATAGACGGAACAAAGCAAGATGTATTTATTGATTTCTGGAATCCTGTTTCCCGTAAACAACAGGTACTTTATTACAAGAATGGTCTTGGGTCTGGGGAGCATACATTGAAAATTATTGCCAGAGGTGCAAGTAATCCATATTCTAAAGGGAAGAGAATTTATATAGGTTCTTTGCAGTTTTCATCAGAGGATAGTGTTTTTAACTTTCCTTTTGGCACAGGACCTACAAAGCCACAGCGCATGATTTTTGGGTATAAGAAACGGCACGATTACAAAGATACTCAAGGTAATCTTTGGCATCCTGCTACCGAAGTAGTTACTCAACTCGGCGCAAAAGTAGATGTTGTTGCACATTGTTGGATGAATGAAAATAAAAATACTATTAATGGCACTCCCGACCCGGAACTTTATCGTTATGGTTATCATGCCGATGATTTTTGGGTGAATGTCACTGTTGGACCGGGAAACTATGGCATACTTCTTAAGTTTGCAGCAGCGCGAAATGCCACCAAGTTTAAGAATGGTTTTGATATTATTATAAACGGTAAAATGATTGTGCATAATCTTAATGTAATTGCCACAGCAAAAGGTGTTGACAAAGCAGTGGATCTTATCTTTAAAAATATTGTTCCGAAGGATGGTATCATTCAAATTCGTTTCAAGAGTGTGATTCCTTCAGAAGGTAATCTATCGGAAAACATCGGTGCTTTCGTGCAGGCATTAGAAGTTAATCAGAACTTAATAGGCAAAGGAGCAACACCCGTTTCTTTCAACTAATTGAAGTAATGTAGTAATTAAATTCTTAAAAATTAAATATAATGGAAAAAAAAATTTCTAATCTTACACGTCGTAAATTCATAAGCATGGCAGGACTAACTGCAGCAGCCGCATCAATTTCTCCAAATTATGTCTTTGCAGACCAACACCGACTTAGTAATGATCGCAAAATTCGAATTGGCGTTATCGGAGGAGGCTTCGGCTCAGGTTTCTTTTTCCATGAAGAACCCAATTGTATTGTAGAAGCAGTGAGTGACCTTCGTGACGACAGGCGTGAGAAGTTAATGAAGGTGTATAAGTGTTCAAAAAGTTATCCATCATTGGAGAAACTTATACTCGATCCAAAAATTGATGCCGTATTTATTGCGACTGAAGCGCCGAACCATCACCGCCATGTGATGGCTGCGCTAGATGCTGGCAAACACGTTTTAAGTGCTGTACCATGTGTTATGACCCTTGAAGATTGTGAAACATTGAGGGATAAGGTAAAAAGTACCGGGCTCACTTATATGATGGCAGAAACCAGTTATTATCGTCAGAATACTATATCTGTTAGAAAGTTTTTTCAGGAAGGAAAATTTGGTGAACTCATCAGTGCTGCAGCGGAGTATAATCATCCCGGACTTGACGTTCTATTCTTTGAGGGCAATGGCGCAACCACCTGGCGTCATGGCCTTCCGCCGATGAATTATCCAACTCACTGTACTTCATTCCTGATTTCTGTTACAGGGGAAAGATTGACCAGTGTAAGCTGTATGGGCTGGGGAGATAGTAGTCCTGTTATTAAAAATAATCGTTATGAAAATCCATTCTGGAACGAGACTGCATTTTTTGAAACTAACCAGAAAAGGCCTTTTCGGGTAGAAGTAAACTGGAAGGGTGCCTACCGGGGAGCTGAACGTGCCGAATGGAGAGGTTCTAAGATGAGTTTCTTTTCTCCTCATGGTGAAGGCGGAGACTCTACTATTGTTAGGGTATCAGATCAAAAAAGGCTTGATGAAGGCGGATTCGTTCAGGGCGCTAATGTCGTTGAACCTTACAAACAACCATTATGGTGGAAAACAGATCTATTGCCTAAGTCATTGCAGCACGATAGTGGACATGATGGTTCACATACTTTCATCACTCACGAATTTGTAGACGCCCTTGTTAATAACCGTCAGCCAACGGTGAATATATACGAGGCTATTGCTTATACGGCTCCAGGCATTGTCGCACATCAATCTGCCCTAAAGGGTGGAGAGTGCATGAAAATACCCAGCTTTGATTAATAAAGTTTGAATCAAGTATCATTAATGAAAAGTGTACACATTTTACTAATAAAAATCGTAATCTAAATTATAATGAACAAGTGGCCAGAATCAGCAACGTTACTAAAAGAAAATGAAAGATGGATACCCGGTGGAGTTGTCTCTCTTAATCGTAAATCTGAACCCAATATATCTTTTGTGAAAGGCAAAGGAAGCCACGTATGGGATATAGAAGGGAATGAATATATTGATTACCAGGCAGGCTTTTCTGCAGCTTTTTTAGGTCATAATGACCCGGAAGTAAACCAGGCCGTCATAGATGCCGTCACAAATCAAACTCTGTTAATGGGAGCCGGGCCAACAGAGCACGAAGGCCATCTGGCCGAATTGTTTTGTCAATGTGTCCCTACTGTTGAAAGTATCCAGATAACCAATACAGGCTCCGAAGCGACTTATCATGCTATTCGTATTGCACGCGCTGCAACGGGTAAGGAGCATGTGATCATTATACAGGGTGGATATAACGGATGGCATAATGATGTGGCAGGTAATGTAATTAGTTCTATCAGCGATGTTGGAAAAAGAGTAAGTCCGGGTGAATATCCGTTTGATGCCATCTCAGCCGGGATTCCTGAAAACAATAAATCGTTAATCCATATTATCAACTTCAATGATCTTGATTCAGTTTCTTACATCATAAAAAGATACCCGCTTGCCTGTATTATCCTGGAGCCGGTATTGCAAAACATTGGCGTTGTAAAGCCCATGGATGGCTATTTACAAGGCTTACGTACTTTAGCTGATGAGCATGATTTTCTCCTCGTTTTTGATGAAGTGAAAACCGGTTTTCGTCATGCTCTTGGAGGTTACCAAAGCATTTGTGGAGTAACACCTGACCTGAGTTCTTTTGGCAAAGCCGTAGCCAATGGCTATCCTATGGGAATTATTGGTGGTAAAAAGAAATACATGGATTATTTTATACATCCTGAAAAATCAAAACGGGTACTCATCGCAGGAACGTTTAATGCGCACCCATTAACGACTGCTGCCGCTATTGCAACGCTTCGGAAATTAGCATCTCCAGAGTATAATGTTTACGATCATGTAAATAAATTAGGTGAGATATTGGAAGAAGGGCTAAAAGATATTTTTAAGAAAATTGATTCATCCTTTTATGTTGCAAGACAAGGGTCTGCTTTTTGTGTTTACTTTATGGATCATGAGCCACGAGATTACCATGATATTCTTATGAACCATGACTTTGATAAGGATAGAATCTATCGTTCCCAATTAATAGAAGAAAATATTTTTAATTTTCCATTACCTATTAAACAGGGAAGTATTTCCTATGCACATACCATGACAGATATTGAAGAAACATTGGATAAAACTAAGCAAATCGTTCTGTCTTTATTTAAAAAAATGAATTAGCATAATATGAAAATCACTGAAATAAAAACGGTAGTATGCCATGCTAAAATGCGTAACTGGATTTTTGTAAAAATAATTACTGACCAGCCGGGGCTATGGGGATGGGGGGAGTCAACACTTGAATGGCATACCCGTTCAGTAGTAGGGGCTATTGAAGATATTTCCCAACTATTGATTGGCGAAGACCCAACCCGGATAGAGCACCTCTGGCAAATAATGTATCGCCAGCATTTCTGGCATGGCAATGGAATTGTACGTGCCACTGCAGCCAGTGGTATTGACATTGCACTGTGGGACATTCTTGGAAAAGTTTCAAACCTTCCCTGCCATCAGCTATGGGGAGGCAGAGTTCGTGACTTTATACGTTTATATAGTCACTTGGGCGGTGGTAAAATGGAAGACTTTTATCAAACAAAGCCTGATGATGCCAAGCGGTTTGGCGAACTTGCACATAAAGCGGTTGCTGAAGGATTTACGGCTTTTAAAGCAATGGCAGTTCCGGAAACAATGCCAATCGAAGGATTAAAACCTGTTCGTTATGCAGAAGCATGTGTAAAAGAAATGCGTGATGCAGTGGGTGATGAAATTGATATTATGGTAGATTGTCATGCACGTCCAAGCCCGAGAATGGGACTCCAGTTTGCCAAGGCGTTAGAGCCTTATGGATTGTATTTTTTTGAGGAGCCTTGCTGGCCTGAACGGATTGATGATCTTGCTCTGATCCAACAATCCGTGAAAACTCCCATTGCAAGTGGTGAACGGCTCATTAGCATCCATGCTTTTAATGACCTGCTAAAGAAACCGGCTGTAAGTATTATTCAACCCGACATTACTCATTGTGGAGGGCTTAGTGAAGCCAGACGAATTGCCGCCTTAGCTGAAATTTACCGTGTTGCTGTTGCGCCCCATAATCCGCAGGGGCCTGTGAGTACGTCTGCTTCTTTAGAATTTGGGTTTGCTACCCCGTCTTACATTATTTGTGAGAATGTTCATAATGACGTTCCTTGGCGGAAAGATGTGGTAAGTGAAGGGTATATAGTAGAGAAGAAAGGCAGAATAGTGCGGCCAAACCAGAAACCTGGCCTCGGTATTGAAATAAATGAAAAAGAAGTAAAAAAGCATCCATTCCAGCAGGAAGTACCACAACGGACTTTCTACAAAGACGGAAGTGTAGGAGATTGGTAAATGATAATAATTTAAAATGACTGAATTATTTAAAAATGAAACACTTATTATTAGCGGTGGCTTAGGAGATATAGGTCGCGCTATTGCAGTGGCATTTGCAAAATGCGGTACAAATATAGCTTTGTGCGATATTCACAATGCATCGGATGCGAAGGAGTTTTTAGCAGAGTTAAGCCAGTATAAAGTTTCTTCTACTTATAATCAGGTTGACGTGAGTGATGCAGAAGCGACAAGGAATTGGGTAATGAATGTGGAAGAGAAGCTGGGAGTCCCCGGTATCATTATCGCAAATGCTGCAACGGTGACCTTTGTTAATATAAATGAAATTACATCAGAGCAATGGTCGAAAGAGCTTAGAGTAAACCTGGATGGAGCTTTCTATTTAACTCAAAGTGCAACAGCACGTCTTCTTCATCATGGCCGCTCCGGGAGGGTGGTGTTTATTGGAAGTTGGGCAGCACATGCGGTTCATACTAATATTCCAGCCTACTGTGTTTCTAAAGCCGGTATAAGAATGCTCTGTAAGTGCATGGCATTGGAACTTGCACCGCATCACATTCTGGTAAATGAAATAGCGCCGGGATTCGTTGACGCAGGTCTCAGTGGCCGCAATTTTGCAGAAAATCCGGGTGCGCGTGAGAAAGCGAAACAGAAAGTACCAGTACATAAATTGATTACCGCAGAAGAAGTGGCCCGGCAGGTAGTAATGTTGTGCCATCCACAAAATGAACATATAACCGGTACTACCATTCTTATGGATGGTGGGTTATCACTTCTTTCGTAATTCTATCTAACTAAAGTAAATTATGGGTTCACAAATTTATCCAACTTTAAAACACAGTTCTTTTGCCGGGCTGATTGGTGTAGCACAAAAGGATATCACTCCACCAGCCGCAATCTACTCCCGCAACTGGGGAGCTTCCAAATATGATATTGCAGAAGGAATACATCGTCCTATGATGCTTACTTGTTTGACCTTTCAATCTTCAAAAGAAGAAAAGCCATTAGTATTAATTTCTGCCGACCTGGGATGGTGGAGAAATTCTGCAGATGAACTTCTCTTTAGAGGTAAGTTATTAAAAGCATTGAACATAGAGGCGGAGCGACTAATGTTTTGTCTGTCACATACTCATGCTGGTCCTGTATTATCTCCAAATGATTCTGATAAACCCGGTGGTGAGTACATCGGTTCTTACTTTCAACATCTTCATGAATCTGCTGTACAGGCTGTCAGCAATGCTCTCACGTCATCTGTTCTCTCAATACTTACGTGGCATTACGGAACATGTAAACTGGCCACTAACCGGGATTTGCCTGATTTTGATAATAACCGTTTTATAGTAGGCTTCAATCCAGGTAGGAATGCTGATGATACTTTATTGGTTGGCCGGATAACGAATGAAAAGGATGACATCACAGGTACTATAGTTAATTATGCCTGTCATCCTACTACTTTAGCGTGGGAGAACCGCCTTATTTCTCCGGATTATGTAGGCGCCATGCGTGAAGTCGTGGAATCAGATACAAAGGCGCCGTGTCTTTTTCTACAGGGAGCCTCAGGAGAACTAGCACCCGCTGAACAATATACAGGTGATACAGAAGTTGCTGATAAGAATGGGCGTCAGTTAGGATATGCAGTCATGGCTACTTTGGCAAGTATGCTGCCGCCTAAAATCGAACTTTCCTTTTCGGGCACTGTTGAATCCGGAGCTCTGTTAGCTGTTTGGAAACGAACTGCCTATCAGCCTTCCGGTCAACTTTTATCTGTAATGGCCGAAGTGCCATTCAATTTGAAGCCGTTACCATCACTCGCAGAAATTGAACAACAATATCAGGATTGTGAAGACCGTGTTATAAAAGAAAGGCTTGCCCGGAAACGTAGTATCCGGAAGGCTATTGGTGATGGTGAAATAGCGCGAATACCACTTTGGGTATGGCGTCTTGGCGATTCTTTTCTGATTGGACAGCCCAATGAAGCCTATTCTGACTTTCAAAAAGAATTGCGAAGCCAGTTATCGCATCATGCAGTTGCAGTTATGAATATTGTAAATGGCGGGATAGGCTATCTCCCTCCACATGAATTATATGATAAAGATATTTACCAGGAGTGGCAAACTCCATTTGCTTCTGGTTCATTGGAACTTCTAATTAAAACAGCTACAGAAGTGGTGAGAAAAATAATTATGGAAGGTTAAACTGCCTATGAACTCAAATCTGACAACATTTGATACGATTGTTTTTGGGATTTATATCCTGGGAGTATTAGGTTTAGGTATCTATGCGTCGCGTAAAGGCCGAAAAACTAAGCGGGATTATTTCCTGGCAGGCGATAAACTTCCCTGGTGGATGATCGGAGGAAGTATTCTTGCTGCTAATATAAGTACGCATCAAATAGTAGGAGTGATGGGTGTTGCTTATACCCGTGGCTTCGTAGCTGTTGTAATTGAGTGGGGCGCTATCCTCATCGGGTTTAATGTTTTGCTGTGGGTGTTCCTTCCTTTTTATTTAAGAAATGGTTTTTATACCATGCCGGAATTTTTGCAAAAAAGATTCGGGGGCGCAGCAAGAGCCACGTATTCCATCTTAGTATTAATGACCTATATTTTTGTAGAGATTGGTGCTGTGCTTTTTCTGGGCGCTATCTCACTCCATGAACTATTAGGCATTCCGATGATGCCGAGTATATTGATCATTGCGATTTTTACCGGAATCTATACTATAGCAGGAGGCCTGCGTGCTGTGGTCTGGACAGAGATGTTACAGATTTGTGTGCTGGTGTTGGGCATGGTTGCTTTATCTATTGCTACCATCCATGCTGCAGGTGGGATTTCCGCTCTCATGGAAACATCAAAAGATTGGAAGATATTTCTTCCGGCAGATGATCCCGATTTTCCCTGGACTCAATACCTTGGTGGAACATTGTGTATTAGTGTATTTTATTGTGCTACCAACCAATTTATTGTTCAACGCACATTAGCTGCAAAGAATGAATGGCATGCCCGCATGGGAGTAATTTTTGCGGATTATCTTAAGTTTTTGACTCCTTTTCTTATCGTTGCACCGGCACTTGTTGCAACCAAATTGTTTCCGAATTTGGAAAAACCTGATCTTCTTTTTGTAGAGTTAGTAGAACACTTACTTCCGTCAGGTTTGGTGGGATTAGTAATGGCAGCCCTGGTGTCTGCCGTTATGTCTCACATCTCTGGAGCACTTAATTCAAGTACTACTATTTTGACCATGGATATTTATTTGCCTTATATCCGAAAAAATGCAACTGAAGCCCAATCCGTTCGTTTTGGAAGAATAGCAGGAATAGTGATCATTATTTTAGGAATCCTAAGTAGTGCTCTTCTTATTAGTTATTCAGATAAACCTGTATTCCTATACCTGCTTAATGCGTATGGACTTTTTACTCCTGGTATTGCTACTATGTTTCTTATGGGAATACTTTGGAAAAGAACTACCCATGCAGGCGCTTTGGCTGCGGGAATTTTGACTATTCCATTATCGTTTATTATGGAGTTTTTATTTCCACAAATGCCCTTCCTAAACCGCACCGGAATTGTATTCTGGAGCTGCATGGCCGTATGTGTTGCAGTGAGCCTATTGACAAAGCCAAAGCCAGAGAAGGAACTTACGGGGTTGATATGGAACAGGAAAAGCCTCTCTCTTCCTGCTGAGCAACGTGGACAGCAGTCAGGTATCCGCAATCCGCTTATTTGGTGGGCCATTATTACAGCAATTGTGCTTTATTTCTTTATAAAATATGCTTAGTCTTAATTTAAAATATCATCTAAAGCACTTCTAATAATTTTTAGTGATTTTAAGCATAAACTAGTGCGGAGTTCTTGATTTTTAAACTTAGAACTATGAATCAAAAGAATTGGAAAGTTGTCACAAAACATTTCTGTTTGTTGGGCGAGAGTCCTGTTTGGGATAATAAGCAAAAAAGAATATTTTGGATAGATATTATGAATGGTATGATTCAATATTATTATCCCGCTTCCGGTAAATTCGGGACTTTTCAATTGGGCCAGACAATAGGATCAATAGCCTTAAAAAGATCAGGAGGGTTAATAGCTGCACTCAAGAGCGGTTTTGCGGAAATAGATCTTAATAGAGAAACGATACGATTGATCTCAGAAGTAGAGACTAATTTACCTGATAACCGTTTTAATGATGGCAAGTGTGATCCCATAGGCCGTTTTTGGGCAGGTACTATGTCAATTTCAAATACGCCTCACGCCGGCTCGCTGTACGTTCTTGAAAAGAATTTTGTGTGTACCAAAATAGTTGGAGTTTCTTGTTCTAATGGTTTGGCATGGAGTCCGGATCATAAAACTTTGTATTATATAGATACTCCTACCAGCAGTGTGGTGGCTTACGATTATAACATAATAACAGGCAACATTACTAATAAAAACATAGTAATTAATATTCCAAAGGAAGAAGGTTATCCTGATGGGATGACCATTGATAAGGAAGGGATGTTGTGGATTGCATTGTGGGGCGGCTGGAAAATAGCGAGGTATAATCCACGTACCGGAAAGCAGCTATACCAGTTTTCGCTACCGGTTTCCAGGGTAAGTTCATGTATTTTTGGTGGCGACACTTTGGAAGATATTTACATCACGTCAGCCAGAACCGGGCTTTCGGAAGACGATTTAAAAAACCAGCCATTATCAGGCTCTTTATTTGTTATCAAAAAATCCGGCTTTAAAGGAATGGATACTTTTGAATTTAATGGGTAAATATTGTAAGTTTGAGAATCAGAATAAAATGAAAAAGGAGAAGTTGTTCATATCTTGTAGTAGTTTATCACATTTGTAAACTTTGGTTGGCATCAGATACATCCGGATGAATCAGCCGTATAAAATTGGAGATATTATTTGTTTGCGTTAAATATTATTAATAACTTTTTAAAGTTGTAACTAAATTGGAATACCGAATAAAAACTTAACTTAACTACAACCTAATTATGAGACCACTTTTGCAAAACATAGATCCTTTAGCCAGAGGCTCTATGTTTATTAAAGAAATTAAGACGTCTAATCTCAATGACCAGTTTCATTTTCATAATGTCCATGAGATTGCCTTGATTTTAAAAGGCAATGGTAAAAGAATAGTAGGTGATAGTATTGAACATTTCACAGATGGCGACCTGGTAATTATGGCTCCCTCACTTCCGCACGTGACCTATAGTGGAAACGATTATTTTCTGACTAAAAATTACCAGGAAGTACACGCTCTGGTTATTTATTTCAATCCGGATTGGTTTGATGAAGATATATTAAGCTCCACAGATTTTATAAGCCTGATCAAGTTGATTAAAAATACCGAGAGAGGAATTGAAATATTAGGGGATACTAAAATGAAGGCTATCAAAGCTCTTATTAAACTTAAAAATAGCAGAGGGCTTGAGAGAATGATCAGATTCCTGGATATTTTAGATTTCGTATCAAAATCGGACGAATACAAATACTTGGCAAGTGAAGGTTATTCCAATAGCTATGCCCAGAATAACCTGGAGAGATTAGGCGAAGTGTATAAGTTTATAATGGAAAATTTTACAGATACCATTAAGTTAAGTGATGTATCATGTATAGCCAATATGACTCCAACAGCATTTTGCAAATATTTTAAAAGTAAAACAGGAAAAACTTTCTCAGATTTCATAAACGAAGTGCGGATAAGCCACGCTTGCAAATTATTTTTAGATATAAACCTGACTGCATCTGAAGTCTGTTATTCATGTGGGTTTAATAATTTAACGAGTTTCAATAATAATTTCAAACGTTTTACCAAAATGACCCCAACTGAGTATAAAAAGAAACTTCATTTTTAGAATCTCTGACTTCTATCATGTATTCGTTTTTGTTATTCCTTTAGCATCTTGTATTTACCAGATCTTCCACAAAGCCAGCTTCAGCGGCAGTAGCAGCTTCCTTAAAAGCTTTTCTTGGCTTTAATCCTAATAATTGAAACATCATATTGTCTTCGTCAAAATCAGGGTTAGGTGTAGTCAATAATTTTTCTCCTGAAAAAATAGAATTTGCTCCCGCCATGAAACACAAAGCCTGCTCAGCAGCGCTCATTTCATTCCGGCCTGCGCTCAGCCGCACCATTGCTTTTGGCATAATGATCCTTGCAGTGGCCACCATTCTTACCATATCCCAAATATCCACCTTTTTATTTCCTGCAAGTGGTGTGCCTTCCACTCTTACGAGGGCATTAATAGGCACGCTTCCGGGGTGAGTGGGCAAAGTTGACAAGGTGTGTAACATGCCTATCCTGTCTTCACGGGTTTCACCTAAACCTATAATACCTCCGCTGCAAACGCTGATACCGGCTTTTCGTACATTACTTAACGTTTCAAGACGGTCATCATAAGTCCTGGTTGTAATAATTTCAGGATAGAACTCTTTCGAGGTATCTACATTATGATTATAGGCATATAAACCAGCTTCGCGTAATTTCTCGGCCTGGCTTTCTGTGAGCATTCCTAAAGTACAACAAACTTCCATTCCCATTTCATTCACTCCTTTTACCATATCTAATACACGGTCGAAATCACGATTGTCTCTTACTTCGCGCCATGCCGCTCCCATACAGAATCTTGTAGATCCAGCAGCCTTCGCTTTTGCAGCGTTGGCAAGTACTTCATCTTTTTTCATGAGCGCTTCTACTTTTAGTCCGGTGTGGTTGCGGATGGACTGAGAGCAATACGCACAATCTTCGGTACATGCGCCTGTTTTAATGGAAAGCAGGGTACACACCTGAACTTCAGCGGTTTCTTGATAATCATGGTGTATTTGAGATGCCTTATAAATTAACTCCAGTAATGGGGTATTGTATATTTCAGCGATTTCTTCTTTGGTCCAGTCGTTTCTTATTTGCATTTATATAAATGGATTAATGATGGTTAAAGTTTTTTCTATTTTCTGGTTATGATGTAAATCTTCTGAATACAACACAGAACATTCATTTTGTAAAGCTGATGCAATGATTAAAGAATCGTAATAAGAATAATAATACTTACTGCATATCTTCATTCCTGTTTGAATAGTTAAAGAATTAATTATTTTAACAGGAAGATAAATAAATATCTGATCTACGATTTGTTGTACCTCAATTAAAGGAATTTTAAATCGTTTAATAAAGACATTGATAGATTCATTGATAACTTGTGTATTTCCAATTATTAAATCCGAGTAAAGAATCTCCTGGGCGATTTTTCTTTTCTTTTCATCTTGCTTTGTGTGAGCATAGATCAAAATGTTACTATCAGCGAAACTTTTATCTTTCATTTGCTTCTTCTCTGTTAAACTTATAACCTTCAACCCTGGCATCGGCGACTATAAAGGGTTGTCTTATTTTTTTTTGATCTTCAATAGGTGAATCTTCCATTTCAGTTGCAAATACTTCTATCCTTTTTCCAATAAACTTATCAGGAATAGTCAATATTATTTTGTTGTTTTCAGGAATAAAAATTTCTTTTATTGATTCCATGATCTTAAATTTTTTTTCAAAAATAACTCAAATTCGTTTTAGGCGTAAGCGCTAATACGCTTTCATAAATAAGCCTGATGGTATTTTCAATATCGTCTTTGTGAAGCATTTCTACCGTGGTGTGCATATAACGCAAAGGAATTGAGATGAGCGCGGAAGGGCAGCCATCATTAGCATAAGCGAAAGAATCAGTGTCTGTGCCTGTGCTGCGACTCACTGCCTGTAGCTGAAAAGGGATTTTATTTTTTACCGCTGTATCTTCTATAAGCGCACGTAATTTATTATGCACTGCCGGCCCGTATGTTAATGCAGGGCCTTTACCACATGAGCAATCTCCCTGGATATTTTTATTGATCATCGGGGTAGTAGCATCGTGTGTTACATCAGTGATTATTGCTACGTCAGGCTTAATTCTGCGTGCTATCATTTCAGCGCCACGCAATCCTATTTCTTCCTGAACGGCATTTACCACATATAAAGAATAAGGAATTGATTTTTTATTTTCTCTAAGCAACCTTGCTACTTCAGCAATCATAAAGCCGCCAATGCGGTTATCGAATGCGCGCCCTACTAAATTACCATAAGCCAATTCATCAAACCCTTCCGTATAAGTTACTACTGCGCCTACATGAACTCCCAGGTCTTCCACTTCCTTTTTATTTCTTGCGCCGCAATCGAGAAAAAGATTTTCCACTTTTGCCTGTTGTTCCTTATCGCCATTTCCATGCCGGGTATGAATGGCAGGCCATCCGAAAACGGCTTTTACCGGGCCTTTTTTTCCATGGATGATCACACGTTGTGAAGGCGCAATCTGGTGATCCACTCCTCCGTTCCTTTTTAAATAAATAAATCCTTCGGGAGTGATGTAGTTTACAAACCAGCTTATTTCATCAGCATGGGCCTCTATAACTACTTTAAAATTTTTGCCCGGATTAATAACACCTACTGCTGTTCCATAAGGGTCGGTGAACGTTTCGTCAACATGATCTTTTATATAATTGAGCCATATTTTTTGCCCGTTAGCTTCAGCTCCAACCGGTGAAGCTGTGTTCATATAAGCCTTTAGGAATTCCATAGATCTTTCACTGATGCCGAAAGGAGACCGCTTATTTTTTGCCATATTAAATGATTAAGGTTCTGTTTTTTTAAAGTGCAAATTTATTGTTTTAAACTGAATAGGTAAACGAGGAGCGCCTGCAGGAACATCATTCCATCAATGCCGGCGAGATAGATAAAATCGGAATTGTTTTTTTTAGTGATCTCTATAGTGATCCACGTAGCTATAGCAGAAATTAGCATTGCAATCAGAAAGTTCATCTGAGGCAAATAAAAATATTGAATGAGCGCCAGCAACACAAACACTAACAGTAGAAGATAAGATAAAAGATAGGATTTTTTTTTGCCTAAAACTACAGCCAGCGTATTGATATGTTCCTTACTGTCAATTGCAATATCGCGAATATCAAACAGCAGGCAAAGTACCAGCATGAAAACAAATCTTTTGGCAAAGACCAAAGTAAAAAGCCCGCGATCTGTCTCCAACCCGTTTACGGGAAACCATACCGTTACTAATGTCCATAAAAGAGCGAGTGTAATAATTTTTAAGAAACCATAATCTTTAATCCTTCTCCTTTTGCCAAAAGGCAGAAACGGGAATGAATACAGGACGGAGATGCAGCCCAGAAATGCAAGGATCACAAAATGTTCAAGATGGAAACTGAAAAAACTAAACAGGATAAGAAGGATGCCTGCGAATAAAAAAATTACATGAATAGTTCTGTTCTTTTGCGACCAACGCAAGCGTTCAGAATTGGGGACAGCCGCTTTCTTCAGCAGGTAATGAAGATTGTATTGCACCAGCGTAGCGCCAAATACAAAACAATAGAAGCTAAAATTGTTTAAAGGAACTCCTAATAAAATATTGGTCTCAATACATAACGCTACTGCGCAAAGAGCAATAAAAATACTGCTAAATAATATAAATGCCGATAGTTTTCTGAGCCACACGGTTATTGATAAATAAGAACAATAGGAGGAGAGGATATAGTATCACTCGTATGATTGGCTTTATCGGTTAGCGCAAAGCGAAACACCGCCGTATCGTTCATGTGGCATTGAGGAGGTTTTACACTGCTATAAGAAGGGTCGGAAGAATTGTAACCGAAAGTAACCGTCAAATCTCCATGTTCATTTTTTGAGGATGGGAATGATGGTACAGGAAAAGACTGGTCGAATTCACTCTCCTTGCAATTAGGTACTATTTTTTCTGCATAGAGGCTTCCTGAAAGGTCGCCTTCAGCATCGGTGAAAGATAATGTAAAGACCAACATCTCACCGGATCGAAGCGTTGTAGTATTTACACTTTTAAACTTGAGCGTTGGCGTAGTGCCGAATTTATCTTTATTGCAACCAGCCAATATGATAATTAAAAATATTGAAAATAGAATAGTGTATCTCATCTTTGTGGTTTATTTTTCAAAATTAATTATTAAAAACTGAATAATAAGTTACAAATAGCGGATTGGGAAAATAAAATCTTAAATGCCACTTATTATAATTTTGATCAACTCGCATTAGAAATATTTTTCTTTCAATACAGGAATAATGCCCTCTATAAAAGATATGTGGATTCCCTCGGGCTTTCTATTAATAAAGTAAATTCTATTGAAAGTATTCCTTATTTACCGATTTCTTTTTTTAAGACTCACGAGGTAACCACAACGCCATTTGAACCTGAAATTATTTTTGAAAGCAGTGGCACTACGGGCGGGAATACAAGCAGGCATTTGGTAAAAAGCCTTTCTTTATATAATAAGAGTTTTTTAAAAACATTTCAATTGTTCTACGGTAATCCTAAAGACTTTTGCATACTTGGATTACTGCCTGGCTATCTTGAAAGAGAGAACTCTTCTCTTATTACTATGGTTAGCGAACTCATCAAAAAAAGTAATCATCCACACAGTAATTTTTATTTACATGATCATGAAAAACTTTACAAGACTTTAGTGCATAATGAAATAATGCAGCAACCCACTTTATTAATAGGAGTTACTTACGCCTTACTTGATTTTGCTGAAAAATATAGCATGGAATTACAAAATACCCTCGTGATGGAAACCGGTGGTATGAAGGGAAGAAGAGAGGAATTAACACGTGAAGAAGTACATAGCATCTTAAAAAAACAATTGAACCTGGACAGGATCCATTCAGAATATGGGATGACCGAGTTGCTTTCGCAGGCATATTCCAAAGGGAATGGAGTATTCTATACTCCCCCATGGATGAAGATCTTGGTTCGCGAATACCATGATCCTTTTGCTATCAGCTCTGCTCCCAAAAATCATAAGCCCTTGAATGGATTAATAAACGTTATTGACCTCGCCAATATTTATTCCTGCTGCTTTATTGCTACTGATGATGTGGGAAAGATTTATCACGATAATACATTTGAAGTTTTAGGCAGAAGGGACATGAGCGATCTGAGAGGTTGTAGCTTATTGGCTTCCTGATAACTTTACAAAGAACTTGAGCGGGTGCTTTATAAAGAGAAATCAAATTTATCTCTTAAGAAGGCGGCGGAATTAATTCATAATATGTATCAGATAACTTATACACTTCCAAAATCAAAACATACAAAATCGAGTCTTCTAAAAATGGATGAAACACAGGCTGAATTATATGAAATTATTGAGAAAAATTTTTAGGGTATTGCAAAGTGGAAAACAGGAAGAATAACAACGCATTAAAATTGAACTGGTAATTTTTTTTAATTGCTACTTTTAATTTATAAAGTAATCAGGGAATTGATAATATATATTTTTCTTTAAAAAAATCTTCTTCAAAAATCTTACTGATTTCCCAAATCTTAGGCCTGAGGCCACTTTCATGGATTTCCTGGGTAAGGTCGCCGCCTTTAAGACAAATAAGGCCGTGTGCGGCTTCGAGGTCATTGCCGGTTTTTTTTAATAAAGGTTTGCTCCAATACCATAGCTCTTTTAGTGGTGCTACTGCTCTTGAAACAATTACATCAAACTTTTTACCGGTTATATCTTCTGCGCGTGTGTGCTGCACCGTTACATTTTTTAAACCTGTTTCATGCGCAACGGTTTCAACTACTTTTAATTTTTTATTAATACTATCCACTAAATGAAAATGTACCTCCGGAAGATAAATAGCAAGAGGTATCCCCGGAAACCCGCCACCAGCGCCCAGGTCCATGATATGATAACCAGCCGGGAATTTAAACTTCGTACCTATTGCCAGGGAGTGCAATACATGGTGTTCGTAAAAATGTTCCATATCTTTCCTGGATATCACATTTATCTTTTGATTCCATTCTTCATATAAACTTTTCAGGGCAGCATACTGCTGTAATTGTTTTTCAGAAAGATGAGGAAAATATTTTTTGATTACTTCCATAGTGCATTTTATCACTTTATAAAGTCAGACAACGTAGCCGTAAAAACTCCTCTTTCTCTTTTTTTAAAAAGGACTTTCCAGTTTCCATTATAGTTTAAAACTGACGGAACCAACAAGCCGCCTACTTTAGTCATTTGTACTTTCATATCTACTTTAAAGTCATACACGCCCGCATCATAGCTTATCGAATAATTACGGGCAACAATCTCAAAAGTCTTCTCATCGAACCAGGTGGTCATTTCATTGATCACTACATCATCTTTTTTATTATCTTTTACCTTAACGGTAAAAACATAACAGGGAATGGAATGATAGTCTTTAAAATCAATACCCATATCATATTTATCAGCCATTGATTTGTCAAAAATTTCAGTTTTATTACTGATGAACGGAAGACCATTTATTTTTTTTCCCGGATTGAAAAATAACATTTTTAATTGTTCTTTATGTTTCTCTATTCCACTCAGCCCGCCGGTGGAAAATTCATGGCCTTTCACAATATTATTTTCACCACACACGGAATCTTTCGTAAAAAATAAGCCTGCATACATTTGTGCAGTATAGTAATTAAAATTACCATTCTTATCATACATATCGCCGGTGGTAGCCTGGTCCAACACTTCCATTTTTCTGCAGTTATTACTTCGTATTTGCCTTGTCTTGCTATGCAGAGATGCCTCTATATTACCTTTTTTATCGAGCATCCTTATGTCGTTCAGTGATGTATAGCCAAGAATTCTCAGGTTGCGAAAAGCTTTGTAAAACGTAGTATCATTCTTCACTCTTTTGATAAATGAGGAAACGTCCAGCTTATTGCCGATCACAATCTCAGACAGCGTGATATAATTTTCATCCACCCTGATAATAGTATCATTCTTATTCTGGGCAGGGAGCCACACGAAAGCCAGCAGCAGAACACAAAGCGCTAAAAACTTTTGATGCATGCTGTAAAAATAATTCTTAAAATGTTGACGGAAATGTAAATTAAACTTAAGAAAAACTAAAACTCGATAATAAAAAATCCCGGAAGTTATTTACTAAATGACATCCTGTAGTCCACTGAAATTTTTCCTTTGGATATATCATTCAACTTACGTTTTAATAAGTTCTTTTTAAGAGGCTTCAGGTAATCAATAAACAGCTTCCCATCTATATGGTCGTACTCATGTAAGATCACTCTTGCTGTAATGCCGCTAAAAGTTTGGGTATGTTCTATAAAATTTTCATCGTAGAAATGAATGGTAACTTTTTCTTTTCTTAGAATATCTTCTCTTATTTTTGGAATGCTCAGGCAGCCTTCATTGTAGGGCCAATCCTCGCCTTCCTGCTCTATTATTTTAGCATTGATAAATGCTCCTTTGTATCCGGGGTCACCCGGATAATCATTCTTTTCATCTTCTTCAAGGCTTTCAATGATCTGAACGCTATCCATTATGAACAAACGGATATTTTTATCCACCTGCGGAGCCGCTAATCCCACGCCTTTACTGTTATACATTGTTTCCCACATGTCTTCAAGCAAGGTTTGAAAACCAGGATAATCAGCGCTAATCTCTACACCTACTTTCCTTAACACCGGATTGCCATAAGCCACTATTGGAAGCACCATAATAAAAGGTTGTATTAAATAATTTTGTTGGGAGCAAATTTAAAGCATTTTTGTAAGTTTTATTTGTTCCCCATTTTGGAAATTATGCTTTATTTTAAAAGGAAATATTTCCCATATATTCCTGTAACATGATCGTAGCTGCTATTTCGTCAACTGTTCTTTTATTTCTGCGGTCTTTTTTCTTCATGCCCATATCCAGCATGGCTTGCCTGGCCATTTTGGAAGTAAATCTTTCATCTACCTTTTTAATAGGAATGTGGGGAAATTCTTTTTCTAATTTTTTAATGATTTGTTTTACAAGATGCGTAGCATGAGTGTCCGTATCATCCAGATTTTTAGGTTCGCCAATTACTATTAATTCAACATCCTCTTGTTGAAAATACTTTTTTAAAAAAGAGATCAGCTCGTGCGAATCAACGGTAGTAAGGCCGGTAGCAATAATTTGCAAAGGGTCTGTAACGGCAATGCCTGTACGTTTTAAACCATAATCTATGCAAAGGATTCGGGACATTTTAGAGAGTTAAGAGATTGTAATTTTTATATTTAGAGTATAAACAATTTAGATTAATTTTTTCACTGCCTCCCATAAAACAATGCCGGCAGCCACTGAGATATTGAGAGAATGCTTCATGCCAAATTGAGGAATCTCGATGCACCCATCACAATATAAGATAGTTTCCTGCTCTACACCACTCACTTCATTACCAAAAATAAAAGCCACTTTCTCTATCAAAAGATCGTTCATGTTTTCCAACAAAATACTATCCATAGCCTGCTCCACTGCAAAGATTTTGTAATCCCTCCTTCGGAGATCTTCAATTGCCTGCCTGGAACTTTCAAAGTATTTCCAGTCAACTGAGTCCTGGGCTCCCAGCGCGGTTTTTGAGATTTCTTTATGAGGCGGCCTGGCAGTATAGCCGGTAATATATATGGACTCGATAAGAAAGGCATCAGCCGTGCGAAAGACGCTTCCAACATTGTAAGCGCTGCGAATATTTTCCAATACAGCGATAACCTTATTTTTTTCAGACTTTTTAAATTCATCCACAGATTTTCTATTCAATTCCTCCATTCTTAGTTTTCTCATCAAAAGAATATTAATTTGCAAAAATAGTTGAATTGGGTTAGTGGTTTATTAGTTAAGTGGTTAATTGGTTTATTAGTTAATTGGTTAATTGCCCGCCCGGCTGAACGCCCTGCCCGGCTAAGGTCAGGCTGGCGTTCAGACAGGATTTATTCGTTAGTTGGGTTATTGAACAAGGATTCACCATTGACCATTCACCATTGACGTTAGTAGTTTCACATTTTAATTCTTAATTTATAAATGGCTTCTCCGGATACTCCTTTAATGAAACAACATAATGACATCAAGGCAAAATACCCTGATGCCATATTGTTATTCAGAGTGGGAGACTTTTATGAAACCTTTGGCCAGGATGCCATTACCGCAGCACGCATACTGGGAATTACTTTGACTAAAAGAAACAATGCATCAGCTACTGCGCCTGAATTGGCAGGCTTTCCGCATCATGCGTTGGATACTTATTTACATAAGTTAGTAAAAGCAGGATTCAGGGTAGCCATCTGCGACCAGTTGGAAGATCCTAAAAAAGCAACAGGCATTGTAAAGCGCGGAGTTACGGAATTGATAACACCCGGAGTAGCTACCAACGAAAAATTGTTAGAACACAATCAGAATAATTTTTTATGCTCCATTCATTTCAGGGAAGAGAAAACAGGGATTGCCTTTCTTGATATTTCAACCGGGGAATTTTTTATTGCCGAAGGCGACAATGAATATGCTGATAAATTATTGCAAAACCTTAGCCCTGCCGAAGTGATCTTTCAACGTAATCAACAAAAGAATTTTAAAAACTATTTTGGCAATAAATTTTATACCTATAACCTTGACGAATGGATCTTTACTGAGCAATATGCCAAAGATATTTTATTAAAACACTTCGGAACACAGAGCCTGAAAGGTTTTGGCGTTGAAGATCTGAAAACAGGCATTATTGCTGCGGGGGCTATCCTTCATTATCTGAAAGATACGGAGCATCCTAACTTGCAGCATATCACTTCTCTTCAAAGAATTGATAAAGGCGATTACCTGTGGATGGATCGTTTTACCGTCAGAAATCTTGAATTGCTGAACAGCGCTGAGAATAACAATAACTCATTATTAAAAGTATTGGACAATACGCTCTCACCAATGGGAGCCCGGTTGCTGAAACGCTGGATGTTATTACCACTTACAGAAATTAATAAAATTGAAGAACGGCATCAACTGGTGGAATATTTTATTAAAGCGCCGGAAGAGAAAACCAGGATAGGCCAGAACATCAAGCAGGCTGGCGACATAGAGCGGCTGGTAAGTAAAATTCCATTAAAGAAAATAAACCCGCGCGAAGTGCTGCAGGTAGGAAAAGGATTAAGATTAACTGCTCAAATAAAAGAGCTATGCGATAGTTCATCCAATGAATATTTAAAAAGATTAGGCGATTCATTGAATCCATGTAAATACATTGCTGATAAGATTTTTAAAGAAATCATAGAGAACCCGCCTGTGGCCGTTTCTAAAGGGAATGTAATTGCTGAAGGAGTAAATGAAGAACTGGATGAATTAAAAAGTATTGTTACTAACGGTAAAGCGCACCTGCTAAAGCTTCAGCAGAAAGAAACCGAACGCACAGGAATATCTTCATTAAAGATCGGCTTCAATAATGTATTTGGATATTATCTTGAAGTAACCAACACCCATAAAGATAAAGTGCCTGACAACTGGATCAGGAAACAAACCCTTACGAATGCTGAAAGATATATCACTCCCGAACTGAAAGAATATGAAGAAAAAATAACCGGCGCCGAAGACAAGATACTCCAGTTGGAGCTAATGATCTTTGAGCAGTTGTTAACAGAATTACAGGATTACATCGCAGCCATGCAACTGAATGGCCATGTATTGGCTGTGCTGGATTGTATTATTTGCTTTGCTAACAATGCGCTTCACTTTAAATATAAACGGCCTGTATTGCACACGGGGGCTGAGCTTGAGTTAAAAGCAAGCCGCCATCCTGTAATTGAAAGGAACCTGCCACAGGGAGAAAGCTACATAGCCAACGATATCTTTTTAGACCCTCAATCGCAACAAATCATCATACTAACCGGGCCGAACATGAGCGGTAAAAGCGCTATACTGCGCCAGGCTGCATTAATTACTTTAATGGCGCATATAGGAAGCTTTGTTCCTGCTGAAGAAGCCAGGATTCCGCAAACAGACAAGATATTTACAAGAGTAGGCGCCAGCGATAACCTTACCAGCGGCGAAAGCACCTTCATGGTGGAGATGAATGAAACAGCAAGCATCCTTAATAATATCAGCCCGCGAAGCCTGATCCTGCTGGATGAAATAGGGCGCGGCACTTCTACCTATGATGGTATCTCCATAGCATGGAGCATTGTAGAATACCTGCATCATGCACCGCAGGCTCCCAAAACTTTATTTGCTACACATTATCACGAATTAAATGAACTGGAGAATAAGCTGGAACGGGTAAAAAATTTTCATATTACCAATAAGGAAGCAGGAAATAAAATTATTTTTTTAAGAAAATTAGCGCCCGGCGGCAGCGTGCACAGCTTTGGTATCCATGTTGCAAAAATGGCTGGTATGCCGCCTTCCCTGATTGAAAGAGCTAATGAAATTTTGAAACAACTGGAATTAAAGAACGTAGGTACAGACAGCGATGAAAATATAAATTCTAAGGGCAAAAAAAATATTAAAGAAAGATTGCGATACTTAAATACCCCTCAAATGCAGCTAAGCATCTTTGATGCACATTCCCAGGCGTTTGAAGATATTCGTAAAATATTGGAAGCCGTTGATATTAACCGTTTGACTCCGGTAGAAGCCTTGTTGAAATTGCAGGAGATAAAGGCAATGGTAAAATAGAGATATTCCTCAAATCTTTTAAGCAAAATTTTTTGCGTCTGTTTCCTAATATCTTAATCATCACTTTTTATAATTATATTCCGGCATATTCCGGTTTGTAAAGGACTCGAACCGGGGACATGGGAATCGGATTGTCCTAACAATAATTGAAAAAGTATAATGATAAATTGTTGATCCCTAAACATAATTTTTTTGATGAGTCGCGTCTTATAACATAAATTAGCAAGTGTTGCCTGCAACCAATTGAGACTTTCAAAAATTTAAAGTGACTTAATGAAATATATAATTACAACTCTGACACTCTTCGCAACTTTTATTTGCAACGGACAAGTTTTAAAACAAGGCGACAATTTAAAAACCGAATTTAAGAAAATTGAAAAACCATATTATTTTGCTGCGCCTAATTTCACAAATTGGATAGAAGGCGCTAACATGCTTTTAATAGGAGACAAACCAAACCCAAACGATTGTGATTTTGTTTTCATCGCATTGCACGACACGACCCTAATCGGGATTTTTACAACTAAGAAGCCGAATTTTTTTATGTTTGACACAGAAGGAAATTCAATCCTGAGCAACACTTCTGAGTTGTTTTATCTTCCATTATGGGTTGTAAAAAACAAAACTAAAATTGTTTCTGCCGACAAAACAATCTTGACCGTTCTCAACAAAATGTATGAGCAGTTAATGCAAGCAAATGACGGACAACTTGATGAAAAAACTATCAAAAAATATCAGCAGTTCAAAACTAACGCAACTTTAGCAAACAGGCATATTGCTTTACTTTTTGACACTTATCAAACAATAATAACAGAAACAGCAGCAAAAGGAGAAAAACCACCATCGGACATTTGCGTTCCACTTATGAAATCTTTAGCAGGAGAATGTGTCTCTCTATATAACAATATTCCCGCAATAGTTTGTATCTATATGGGTGAAGCATTACAAAGTGCAGGTATGACGGACGAGGCGAGAAAACACTTTAAGATGTCTTTGCAATTTTATCCGAACTCAATTCCGTTATTAGTTTACAATTACAGACTTGAGCAAGACCCAACAAAGAAGAAAGAAGAGTTAACAGAATTGAAAAGAAAGTATTCTAAACATTGGATGATAAAAGACTTATAGACTTTGGCAGCAGGCAACAAAAGGTTTGGCAATAGGCTGGCTGACGGAATAACAATCGGCTGTAGTTAGCTATCAGCAACAGTTCCAGCAGACGAATAAATATCGGCTTTTTGTATTTATCTTCGGCTATAGTTTTTCAATCGGCTGACGTTCCGGGCTGAACGTTCATTGAATACCAGCCCATCGCCAAGCCTTAAACGTAAGCGGTCATGCCATCGGACACCTCACTAACATCAAGTTCACTTGCCAGACAGACAGAAATTTTGTAAATTCGTAGAGTGAAAAAACAGAAAGAAACAGGACTTGAATTTGAGGTTGATAAACTGACAAACTCTATTGAAAACGTAAAATCGGGTGACAGTTTTCCTACCGAGATTTCATTACTAACAAAGATTGACGCAAAGGGATTGACCAAGAAAAATGGTTGGCAATTTAATTGGATGAATGAACTTAAATTACCTGTAAGGGAAGTGTATAAACTAACAATTACAAACAATCCAAATATCATTCAAGGAGTTGTGAGTTTAGAGGTCAAAACCAACTATGTTTATATGCATCTCATCGAAAGCGCACCATTCAATATTGGAAAGAGCAAAACATATTTAGGAGTTCCTGGGAACCTTGTAGCCTTCGCTTGTAAACTTTCATTTCAACGAGGTGGTGAAGGATATGTTTCTTTCCTTTCCAAAACCAAATTAATTGAACATTATGAAAAGAGTTTAGGCGCTGTACATGTTGGAGGACGCAACATGGTTATCACTACGGAAACAGCACTAAGATTAACAAACAAATATTTTAAATAAATGATTATGGCACTAATAAAGGAACCTCTTGAAGTAGATTTTGTAGTTGACCCAAGACCATTAACAAAGGCAGAAGAAAAAGCTATCAGCGACTTCATTCGTGCCGACAAAGAGAAACGCAAACTCAAAGAACTTAGGAAGAAGGCAACTGCAAAACGAAAAACTAAACAACTTGCATGATAAAAGGCACGAACCGCTTACATGGAGTTTGCTGCTACGCTGGCTGACGGAATAAACATCAGCTTTTGTTCGCTCTTCATCTGTAGTCCGGGCTGAAAACTCATTGTTTGGCTTTTTGTTTTATCTTCAACTTCGGTTCACTACTGGGCTGACGTTCGGGCTGAAGACAAATGAAACCTACTTTCTTTATTACTCTAATTCTACTCTCTGTAACTTTTTATAGTTCTGCACAGACTTCTAAAGAAAAAAAGGAAATATATCACCTTGTTTTACAAAGGTTCACTCACAACAACCTTCCAATAGTTAATGAAATCTTTACACGAATTTACAATTATGATATTGACGGCAACTACGATAAATGGTTTTATCAGAGAGGCAAACAAAAATCATCAGATACTTCTGAAATCATAATGACCACAATTTGTGTAGAACCAATTAAATATTCAGAATCTGTAATTAATTTTTTGAACTCAAGAAATATTACAGCAAACGATTTTGCTAAGGGAACTGATAACTTCAAGTTGGATAGCCTAAGTAAATATATTTCAGACAACAGAATTATTTCATGGAGAAGAGCACCATTGAGAAATTCCTTTTTAGGTAATATTTTTAAAAAGAAACGGGTTATTGGATTTAGTAATATTCTATTTAACGACCAAAACACAGTCGCATTAGTAAAAACTCAGTTTTATTCAAAGAATAGACAACGAAGTAAGAATCCTTCTGAAATAATAATACTTAAAAAGATTGGAATGGATTGGAAAGTTATAGGTACGCTTGACGAAAAGCAGCCAGCAGCAGGCTTAGCTATAACCCGGCCGACGAAATAGTAATCACCTGTGATTCGCTATTAGCAGCACTTCCAGCAAATGAAGACATATCGGCTTTTTGTACTTAACTTCGGCTTTAGTTTTTCAATTAGGCTGACGTTCGGGATGGCGGAACACAGAATACCAGCCCATCGCCTTGAACGTTGGCAGAAATATTCTAACATGATTTCGACAGGGAAACGTAATGAAACAAAAAATAGGTTAACACAAATCTATGAAAACAGTATTTATCATGTTCACAGCAGTTTCCTTTTTGGGTTGCAAGAGTAATCAACAAAAACCTAAGATTACACAACCATTAGAAGTCAAAAGTATTTTCATAGAAACCGCAGAATCAAGATTTGAAATTCTTTCTCAGAAACCCAATAATGATTTTGTTTATAAAACTGTTGAATCAAATTTTAAACCAGTTCACATTCAGCTTAAGGACTTTGACGTACGAAGTTATTTCGCTCATTTTACTATTACTACAGAAAAATGGTTAAGTGCTGAAGGACAAGAAAGGAATATTAGAATTAAAATAAAAGCATTTGACGAACCTTCCAAAACGATTATTGAAATAAATAAGAACTGTGATGATATTGATTTACAAACTAACTTATACAAAACCGTAAAGTACGGATGCTGCGGCAATGTAAATCACTACGCAATATTTGATTATGAAAATAACCAAATTATTGAAGGCGATGACAAAATAGTTACCGGCTCTGTTCCTAATTCGGATTTAAAAATTTATGTGGGGTTTACACAGGGAACTAATGACTCAACAGTGCTTGGAACATTATATTATACTACATACCATTTGAGGAAAAATCCTGACAAGTTTGCGATTAAAATAAAATCCAAACCTTCTAACGTTAGGAAATGTGAAACTTATTGGCCAAAAATTTCATTTCAGACAAACAAAGCAATTGACAAATTTGACAGTATTGAGAATGAATACATTTTGTGGTCATTTGATAAGATTGAAAATGAAAGGCTAATTAGTAATTTGACAATAAAATTCAGTATTGAGTGCACCGAAAAACAGGATTTCAAATTTATATCTATTCCTATAAAAAATGGAAAACCATTTGGACGCGAGGATAAAATTCAAGAAATGACGCTTGACTGAAAAAATTCTACCAACGAAAGGCAATAGCCCGGCTGACGGAATAACAATCGGCTGTAGTTCGCTATCAGCCCCGATAGCCATAGTTACCGGGATTCCAGCAAATGAAGACATACCGGCTTTTTATATTTAACTACTTTTCTTATGGTAGAATTCAACAGCCCGCGGCAACTTCACACAAACAATTCCCCCTGCCTCGTTGAAACAGGCAAATTCATAAATTCAAAACGTTCTACTATCTGGTAATTTTTTTCTCCTTCTCCTCTTTTTATAAGTAGCATACTGTCTGCAATGAAATTGCCGGTAAACTTACGGGTACGGTATTCTTTCCACATTTTTTCATATTGAGTAAGAGAAAGCTTTACAGCAAAAGGTATATAAAATTCACCTGCGAAGACCGGATCGCCGCTAACTGATTTTATCAATGGCCTCAAAGCCCTTAGTTCCTTCATCAGCATTTGCAAGGGAACTTTGGAAATGACATTAATAAATAAAGTGTGTGAAGGAAAACTTCCATAATCCTTCAATATCACTTTAAAAGGCGGCATTTCCATGGCCGTTAACCTTAAATGATCAGCTAACTTTTCTTCTGATCTTTCCCAATTAAAAAATTTCGCCAGCCTGATATTAGGCCTGGTATTCAGCAAAATATTCTCATTATATTTTAAGTGGATCTGGTTCTTAATCTTAGCTATCTTATTGCGTAATGGATCCGGAAGATTAATTATAATTGAATATTCAATTTGCCTGTCAGAAGATATTTCAGCTAAAAAGTTACTTCGCATAATGATAATACTTTATAAAAAATATTACCACATAAATATACTATTAATAGTTTGTAATTTAGCGCTACTCTAAACCAACTAAACCCTCTAAACATAAGTATTCAAAGGTATTCTGGCACAGACCAATTACTAAACCATTAATAGTTACAATTTATCCTTGGGCTTTTTATCTACCGATAAAATCAACATTACAATTGCAAAAACAATAAAAGTAATGGAACACCACCGGTTTACAGCAGCATGTTCAACGGTGGGATTCGTAAAACTATAGATCAACAATAAAATGCCAACCGCTAAAAAGAAAATACCAATTACAAAGCGCAGGTCAAAAAATTTATTCATCATACATAATAGTTTTAGAAGAAAATAATATTAAAGAACACCATAATAGCCAGCACCACCACAGCAAGCCATACCGGGTTTTTGTACCAAACACGGTTGTTATCCCGCTGGCGGGGCGTCAGGCTATACACTAAGCCGACCAATTCCTTTTCCGGTTTGGGTTTAGTAACCAAACTGATCAATGCCGTAACAATAAAACACACTACAAACGATATCCATGCAATATTAAACGCCTGGCTGGTGCCCGAATAGAAAGTGTGCAGATTAGCGATAGAGCCGCCTTTACCTTCTGCCATCGTCAATGAATAAGTGAGCGCTGCGGCTCCTGTGCCTGAAAGTAAACCCCAGAATGCGCCATTCGACGATGTCTTTTTCCAAAACATACCGAGAAAAAAAGTAGCAAATAATGGAGCGTTTACAAAACTAAAAACCAGTTGCAACAGATCCATGATACTATTAAATCCCTTCGCTACATAAGCCGTGAAAATAGATAATAAAACCCCTATAACCGTAGTAGCCTTCCCTACCCTCAGGTAATGTCTTTCACTTGCATTCCTCTTAATATGGCTTTGGTAAATATCAAAAGTAAACACCGTATTGAAGGCAGTTACATTTCCTGCCATGCCCGACATAAAAGAAGCGATCAACGCAGTAATACCCACCCCGAGAATACCGCTCGGATAAAGTTTCGATAATAATAAAGGAAGTACCATGTTATAATCTGTCTGGCCATTTTGATTTAGCGGAAGATCAAAACCGGCAAATTGTTTTTGCAACCCCAGCAACAATATTCCGGGAATGATTACTATTAGCGGCATGAAGATCTTTGGTAATGCTGCAATAAGAGGCGTACGCCTTGCATCATTTAAGTTATGAGAGATCATGGCTCTTTGTACTACCAAAAAATCTGTACACCAATAACCAAATGCAAGCACAAAGCCTAAACCAAATATCAGGCTAAAAGCATCTGTACCCATTGGATTGGTAGCAGGATTACTCATCCCCTTCCACAAATGCAATTTTGCATTATCTACATTGGCGAGAATACCCTCTATCCCGCCTACCTGGTGAAAGCCTATATAAACCAATGGAGCAATACCTAACACGATAAGAAAGAATTGGAGCACCTCATTGTACACAGCGCTCGTAAGCCCTCCCAAAAACGTGTAGGCCAAAACAATGCCTGCAGCAAGCCAGATGGATACATTAAAATCCCATCCAAGAATTGTTTGCATTAGCATTGCCAGGGCGTATAAAGAAATGCCGGAGGAAAAGATGGTCATCACCGCAAAAGTGAGCGCATTGAAGGTTCTCGTTTTTTCATCAAAGCGCAATTTTAAAAATTCGGGAACACTGCGCGCTTTGCTTCCATAATAGAAAGGCATCATGAACACACCAAGAAATACCATAGCAAAAATAGCCCCGAGCCAATAAAAATGTGCGGTATATAAACCATACTTGGCGCCATTGGCTGCCATGCCCAATACTTCCTGGGCGCCCAGATTGGCCGATATAAATGCAAGGCTGGTGATCCATAAGGGAATACTGCGATTACTCATTAAAAAATCATTTCCTGTCTTAATTCTTTTCTTTAACAGAAACCCTATTCCTATTACAAACAAAAAATATATTCCAATAATGCTGTAATCTATAAGATGTAATTCCATAAAATAATTCCTGTTTAATTTTGATTTTTTTATTGAAAGAGTTATAAAGATTTTCCAATGATTAAGATGAAAGGTTGTTCATGAACAGTTTTTGAATAAGTATCTTTTTAAGATCAATGATCAGTTTGATCTTTTTTATTTTGAGGTAAATGTAAATTAGTTTTTTATAAAAATCCCGGATGCTCGTTTTATTTTTAAGGGACGGACTAAAGTCCATCCTTACAAAATGAACCGGGCCTAACGGCTCTAAAGGAACCCAGTTCCGTAGGAACGGCCGATTTGGTAACAATGGACTTCAGTCCATTGCATGAAATGAGTAATCTCTAATAACACTGCTCCTGGCACACATTCTTATTCTTCATCTTTTATAAGTAATTTTTTTTAGTAGCTTTATTTTTATTGAAATTTTATTATGTACACAAAATCACAATTACAATATTTACAGGATCTTACTAACAGGCTTCTCAAAAACGGTGGGAATGTTAATGAGTTAAGAGAAGCGCTTCGCTTTCATGAATACCGGTATTATATTTTAAATGATCCATTAATAACGGATGCGGAATATGACCTTCTTTATAAAAAACTGGAAAAGATCGAAAAGGAAGATCCTTCAATTATTACCGCTGACTCACCGACACAAAGAGTAGGCAATAGCCTTAATTCAGATTTTGTAACAGTGCCTCACCTGGTTTCTATGCTAAGCCTTGAAAATAGTTATAATCCCCAGGACCTGGTTGATTGGTACCAACGGCTAAAAGGCCTTGCAGATCATCAGAAGGTTTCTTTAAGCGTTGAACCAAAGTATGATGGAGCCAGCATTTCTTTAATTTATGAAAATGATTTTTTAGTTCGTGGAGCTACGCGGGGCGATGGTTCTGCAGGAGATGATATTACCACTAACATCAGGCAAATCGGCTCAATTCCACTATCTGCAAGGTTTTCAGAATACGGAATTGAAAAAATTGAGATCCGCGGAGAAGTTTTATTGAATAAAGAAAATTTTAAAAAGTATAATGAAGCATTGGTAGAAGAAGGATTGACCCCGCTTGCCAATCCGAGAAATGCTGCTGCAGGCTCTTTAAGGATGAAAGACCCGGCAGCAGTGAGGAAGCGAAAGCTCGAAGCAATTTTATACCATGTAAGCTTTATTCAACTAAGCCAGAAAGGTATAAAACAACATTCTGAGCTGCTTAACACCCATTCAGGAATTTTACAAATGCTGTCTGAATGCGGGTTCCGCACACCTGTAAAAGATCAAAGAGTTTTTAATACAATAGATGAAGTAGTCAGCTTTTGTTTGGAATTTGAACAAAGAAGGGATGAGTTGCCTTATGAGATAGACGGCATGGTAATAAAAGTAAATGAAATAGAAATTCAGCAACAGGTGGGCAGTACCACGCATCACCCCCGGTGGGCCATTGCTTATAAATTTAAAGCGCGCCAGGCTACTTCCAAACTGATCAATGTAGAATTCCAGGTGGGCCGCACAGGCTCTATAACCCCGGTTGCCAAAATTGAACCCGTACACATAGGAGGTGTTACTGTTGGTTCTGTTTCGCTTTTTAATGAAGGGATCATTGAGGAAAAAGATTTACGTTTAGGCGACACCGTTATAGTGGAAAGAGCAGGAGATGTAATTCCTTATATTGTAAAGCCATTAACTGAATTAAGAACAGGCAATGAAAAGAAAATCATCTTTCCCACAAAATGCCCTGTGTGCGACGATACGCTTATCAAGCCTGAAGGAGAAGCAGTGTGGCGGTGCGTGAATATCAATTGCCAGGCGCAGGTAGTTGAACGCATCATTCATTTTGTAAGCAAAGACGCCATGGACATAAGAAGCTTTGGCGAAGCCAATGTAAAAAGATTTTATGGCGAAGGAATTATTAGCACCATTCCTTCTATTTACTCCATTGACTTTGGAAGAATTGCCTCGCTTGAAGGATTCAAACAAAAATCAATAGACAATCTCAGGTCAGCAATTGAAAATTCAAAGAAGCAAAATCTGAACCGGCTGATCTATGGCTTAGGCATCAGGTATGTGGGCGAGACGACTGCAAAAACGTTAGCCAAAAGTGTGGATACCATTTTTGATCTAAAAAATTTTACGATCGAAGACTTTCAACAATTGAAGGATATTGGCGCTAAAGTAGCTGAAAGCGTTCATGATTTTTTTAGCAATGAAGATAATATTCAAATGCTTGAACAGCTTGCTGCCAAAGGGCTAAATATGAAAGGAGACAAAACACAACCTGTGTCAGGAAAATTTTCGGGATATACTTTTTTATTTACCGGTACTTTGCCCACGCTTAAAAGAAGCGCTGCGGAAAAAATGGCCGAAGATAACGGCGGCAAGCTGCTTTCGTCTGTGAGCGCTAATTTGAATTACCTCGTTACAGGCGAATCTGCAGGAAGTAAACTGGATAAAGCAAAAAAAATAAAATCAATTAAAATTATCAATGAAGAGGAATTTTTAAAAATGATACAAAGTTAGTTTGGTAACTTCATTGCCAAATCTTACTCCGCTATGATCAAAAAAAATAAAGGTGAAATATGGAAGCCTCTACAGTTTGACGGCTGGCGCTTAATGCGTAATAATTATGCCGTATCATCGCATGGCAGGCTGGCCAGCTATAAAGAAGATATTCTTGCTGATGGTAAATTATTAGAGGGCTCTCTTACTTCAGGGTACAAAACCCTGAACCTGCATATTACAGGAAATACCTGTACGCTTTACCTTCATCGCGAGATTGCCAGGCTGTTTAATAAACGAAATGCTTCAAAGCAGAAATACGTAACTCATATTAACCACGACAAAACTGACAACCACGTTAAAAATTTGAGATGGGCCACCCAGGCTGAAATGAATGATCATCAAAAGAAAAATCCTAAAAAAATAACTTATAAGGAAGTACAAAATAAGAGAACAAGAGGATTGAAATTAACTGTCGCACAGGTGAAGGCTATAAAAGCGGCTCTTGATAATCCACGCCGAAAACTTACCAACCAGCAAATAGCTGATAAATTCAATATCAGCCCTATGACCATTTATAGAATTAAACGTGGAGAGAATTGGGGAAATGTATAGCGTTCAATTAAGCATATTTAATTTTTACAATCATCTATGGGTGGCCGGCGGGGACGCCGGCCACAGCTTGCGCTGCTGCGGTTGGCCCCCCGCCAACCGCAAAACGGCAAAACAAAATTCATCTTAACGAACACAACAACTGCAGTTGTTGGCGTCTCCGCCAACTTCAATACGATAAAACAAAATTCATCTTATAAACACAACTTATTAACGTTAATAACAAAAATTTATTCCCATTGATATCTTCAGCTACCCTCAGCTTTTTAAAAAGCCTTAAGAAAAACAATAACAAAACCTGGTTCGATCAAAACAGGGAAAAATACATTGCAGCAAAAAATGAATTTGAACTATTGGTATCCGCTCTTTTGCAAAAAATGATTTTGTTTGATAGCGACCTTAAAGAACTGAAGCCTAAACATTGCACCTTCAGGATCAATCGTGATATTCGTTTTTCAAAAAATAAAACACCATACAAAATCAATCTGAGCGCCTCTTTCAACCGGGGCGGCAAAAAATCTGTTTATGCCGGTTATTATTTTCATCTGCAGCCTGAGGGAAATAGTTTTATCGGTGGAGGGCTATGGATGCCGGAATCTGCCAACCTGAAAAAAATGCGCCAGGAGATTGATTATTGTTTTCCTGAATTTAAAAATATCATTCATGCGCCTGCATTTAGAAAGCATTATAAAGAACTGGAAAGAGACGAAAAACAAATGCTGGTAAATGTGCCAAAGGGTTATGAAAAGGAAAACCCTGCTGCTGATTTTCTAAAAATGAAAAGCATCATAGCTACCAGGAACCTAAGTGATACTGATGTTCTTAATCCTGACGTGGTTAATGAAACCATTAAATCTTTTAAAGCATTAATGCCTTTAATAAAATTTATTAACAGGGCATTGGAATGAGCTTTGAATAATGTCAGGTCACCTCTGTTTTGGCGCAAGGATGAGGCGTAGAAAAGAGCAAGGGCTTCTTGTGCCATGTAAAGAAAAAGAATGAAATTTAGCCATTTGAAAGGAACACCGTCATGGGCTAAATGTTCCGACTCATAATTAAATATAAATTTCATGAAGGCAAGACCACTATTAAAATTAGAATCTAAAATAGATAGAATTACATTTTACCTTGGAAATTTCCTTTTAATAACTTTTTTGATTTATTTTCTTACTGTTTATAAACAAAATCCAATTTTGTTTTCAGTGTTAATTATTCCAATTGTGTTTGTTATCTCAATTTCAACGTACAAACAAATAAAAGTTTTTTCAAATAAAATTGAGATAGTGTATAAAAGGTTTTTTATTATCAATAATTCGGTTAAAACTTTCTATTTCGATGATATCAGTTCAATAGAAACAAATTTTAAAATAAGTGGGGTAAGTGGAATATTAATTCAACTTATAGGTTTCTTTCGAGTCTCTGTTGGGCTAGTATCATCAAACTATTTTATTTTGATACTTAAAAACAACAGACGAAAAGCTATTAGTACTGAAATTTTGAGAGAAGATTTAATTAAAGTATTCCAACTAATTGAAAAATTATCAGAGAATAGAATAAAAGTAACAGGATTAAATCAAGAGATTCCATTATTATAAAACTATATGAAAAAGAGAACTAAAACATTATTACCTACATCATTCATGTTGTACTTAGTATCGTTTACAATAGTTGGATGTTTGGAAAATAATCTCAAACAAAAAAATCCTGTCGTAGCCGAGTCTCCGATAGGGGACTCGGCGTAATCAGTGGTTGAATTTCTCAGCAAAGCAATCTTTATCAAATGAAGGTTCGAAAACTTCATGGAGTTTTCCTCTTTTCTTATCTGAATCATTTACAGCAACGGATAATTGTTACAGAATAATTTCATTATTCGTATTTTTTTAATTTCTCAACTAAGTCATAAGCCATAAAACGCTTTCCATTTGCGACAATACGGTTAATAGCTCCACCTTCACGCCGAGTCCCCTATCAGGAGACTCGGCTGAGACTATGAGAATAACTTTTTATAAAAAATTAGCCATTAAAAAAAACCCCATTCTCAAATTTTGAATGGGTTCTCTTTTTTAATAAATAACACTTCTCATCAAATATCAATGCTCTTCAAAGTCTTTGGAATATGCACTTCAAAGTCCATTTCAGAATTATTCCGTTTTGCTTTTATCTTATACTCATTTTTATTTCCTGAGCGGTTGAGTTGGGATATTACATCGGTTACATTACTTACTTTTTCACCGTTCACTTCAGTAATAATATCACCTGCTTTAATTCCTGCTTTTTCTGCTGCAGAGCCTTCCTGCACATTCAGCACTTTTGCGCCATTATCATCACGGGTATCTTCAATCTTTAAACCAAGGCGCTGCTGCCTGTTATAAAAATTAAAATTGTTGCCCGGAAACTGGGGCATTCTGAAATTAAAATTATTTCCACGGTTAAAGCTATTCATTAAATTGCTGAGGCTGTCTATATTATAAGTCATTCCCGTACTGTCATCGGATTTTCCCAATTCTACTTCTGCTGATTTCTTCTTGCCGTCTCTCAGATATTGAACAGCTACTTTATCGCCGGGTTGATGCGCCTGAACCGCGTCTCTTAAATCATCCGGAGAGGTTATGCTCTTATCACCAAATCGGGTAATAATATCATCCTGCTTTAATCCTGCTTTATCTGCACTGCTCCCAGCAATTAAACTTTTAATAACAGCGCCTTTTTCTGCTTTCCCGGTATATACTCCAAGAAGCGCTTTGTTGGAATTGCCATAAAATTTGAAATGGTCGCCAGGCCGAAAGAAATTATTATTCCTGTCTCCACCCATAAAATTCCTCTTAAAGACCATCACATCTCCATTGTAATCTGAAAGAGGTTGTCCATTAACCGTTATTTTATTGCTATCAATTACGATCGTCATTTTTGACGGACTATCTTCGTTTTTACGAATGATGATCTCTTCTTTTTTATCAGAGTGGGATTGTTTCTTTTGGGCAAAATCATTATTGCTAAACAATCCAAGACAAACTGTAAGTAGTGCCGGTAAAAAAATTGTTTTCATTGTAGTATGATTTTAAAATAAGAAAAATATTGTGTTTTCAAAGTAGCAAGCCGGTAATAAAAAACAAATTTTTTCACGAATAAATAATTTAACGTTAACATAAAATCCTGGCAAGAATAAAAAAGGGCTAATTTTTATTCTGAGACGCTGCCGGGGCATACAGGCAATTTGGGACGGACTAAAGTCCATCCTTACAAAATAAAATCGAGCCTACGACTCTACAAGAGGCCAGTTCCGTAGGAACGACTGAATTTGTAATCCCGCCTTAGGCGGGAGACTTTAGTCCGTTGTATTGACAAACTGCCTTAACTTAATGACATTGCCCGTCAGGGGCGATAGTTTTAAATCTGTTCAAAACTTCCGGGTTAAAACTATCTCCCCTGACGGGGCTATATGGGTTGGATATATTATTTTTCTACCAAAGTACCACCCGTACCGGGTTTTATCTAATACTATTCATAGATAACATCAAAGCCTTAGCGCCTCAAAATAAAAATTAGCCCCAAAAATCTGTAACCCCAATTCAGAAAATCAGGCAGGTTATTTGTAAATTTATGCTACATGCCCAACCTCATTTCATTCACTGATAAAGGACTTTTCTGCGAAGCAGGTAATTTTTATATTGACCCCTGGAAGCCTGTGGAGCGCGCGGTTATAACTCACGGCCACAGCGATCATGCACGCTTTGGAAATCAATTTTATCTGTGTCATAAATTTACAAAACCGATTCTTCAATTACGTCTTGGCGATAACTATTATCAAACAGTGGAATGGAATGAAACCATTAATATGAATGGAGTAAAAATTTCTCTTCATCCTGCAGGGCACATTATCGGGTCTTCCCAAATCCGCCTGGAATACAATAATGAAGTATGGGTAGTAAGCGGAGATTATAAGACAGAAGATGATGGCATCAGTGGAAAATTTGAACCCATAAAATGCAATGCATTTATAACAGAATCTACCTTCGGATTACCCATCTATAAGTGGAAACCGCAACAGGAAATTTATGATGACATCATCAATTGGATCGTTAGAAATAAAGAAAAAGGAAAAGCAAGTATTTTGTTGGCATATAGCTTAGGCAAGGCACAGCGCGTATTACAGGCTATCAAAGAAACTACCGAAACAATTTTCGCACATGGAGCTATCTTTAATATGCAGCAAACACTGATTGATGCTGGTTGGGATTTAAACCCTGTTGTAAGAATAACCCCGGAAACACCTAAAGAATTATTAAAAGAAACGGTGATCATTGCGCCGCCAGGCGCAGAAAGCACTTCGTGGATGAAAAAGTTTTATCCTTATTCCATTGGTGTATGCAGCGGATGGATGCAGGTAAGAGGGAACGTAAGAAGAAGAAATGTAGATGCCGGATTCGCATTAAGCGACCATGCAGACTGGCATGGGCTTTTAGAATCTGTAAAAGCAACCGGTGCAGAAAAAGTTTTTGTTACTCATGGCTTTCAATCGGCATTCAGCCGGTATTTGAATGAAGAAAATATTGCATTCTCGGCCGAAGTGAAAACGCAATATGGCAATGAAGATGAAGAAACAACAACTTCACCTAACCTCTCCGAAAGGGAGGAATTAAGTCGCTATTAATGATAGATGAAAATCAAAATATCGGTTCATTTCTTTCACCTTCCCTCCCGAGTAAGGACGGGATGGGGCTTTCCGGCCTGCAATTGTTTGCTGAATTAGTAACTCAATTAGGTACTTCTACAAAAACAAACGACAAGCTTCAAAGCCTTGTTGATTATTTTGCCACTGCCCCCGATGCAGATAAAGTGTGGGTAATAGCTATCTTCAGCGGACGAAGACCGAGGCGGGTAGTGAATTCCAGGTTGATGCGCGAATGGTGCACGGAGATCATTAATATTCCTGATTGGCTTTTTGATGAGAGCTACCATACTGTAGGCGACCTTTCAGAAACGCTGGCTTTGCTCCTCCCCGAAACAAAAAATGAAACCCAGGTAAATGAAAGCCTTTCTTATTATTTAGAAAAGTTTATTGCTATTGAAAAAGAAGATGAACTGATCAAAAAGTATTTTATCGTTAATAGCTGGAATGAAATGAACCATGATGAAAGATTTGTTTTTAATAAACTCATTACCGGGAGTTTTCGTATTGGCGTTTCGCAAAAAACCATAGTAAACGCACTTGCAAAAACGGTTGATCTTTCTGCTTCAGTAATTGCGCATCGCATCAGCGGCAACTGGGATCCCGTCACTACTTCGTTTAATGAATTGTTGAGCGAATCTGTATCTATTTCGGATTTTTCCAAGCCTTATCCTTTCTATCTCGCTTATGCAATTGACGATGATGTGGAAACTTTAGGAGAAACCGATTTGTGGCAAGCCGAGTGGAAATGGGACGGGATCCGGGGCCAGGTCATCAAAAGAAATAATGAATTATTCGTATGGAGCCGCGGCGAAGAATTGATGACAGATAAATTTCCGGAATATTTTATTTTAAAAGATTTGCTTCCCGATGGTGTAGTGCTTGATGGAGAGATCATTCCTGCGATGGATGGAAAGCCTTTGCCATTCTCTGTTTTGCAAACACGCATCGGCAGGAAAAATATCGGGAAGAAACAATTGCAGGAAGCGCCGATCAGTTTTTTTGCCTATGATCTGTTGGAATATAATTATGAAGACTGGCGTGAAAAATCATTGACAGAAAGAAGAAAAAAACTGGAAGAGACTATTATTCCTATAAAAAATAATGCTATTCAAATTTCAGAAATTATACAATTTACATCCTGGAATGAATTAGCTGAACTTAGAAAAAATTCACGCAAAATGAACAGCGAAGGCATCATGTTGAAAAGAAAAGATTCTGTTTATAAAGTAGGAAGAAAGCGTGGTGATTGGTGGAAATGGAAAATAGATCCATTGGTGATAGATTGCGTGATGGTGTATGCACAGAAGGGAAGCGGCAGAAGAAGTAATCTTTACACAGATTATACATTTGCTGTAAAAGATGGCGATCAATTGGTAACTTTTACAAAAGCTTATTCAGGGCTGACGGATAAAGAGTTTGCACAGGTAGATCATTTTGTAAAAAGAAATTCAATTGAAAAATTTGGCCCTGTAAGAACTGTAAAGCCGGAGCTTGTTTTTGAAATAGCCTTTGAAGGGATTGCTGCAAGCAATCGTCATAAAAGCGGAGTGGCATTACGTTTCCCAAGAATGAACCGGTGGCGGAAAGATAAAACGGTGGATGAAATAAATACAATGGATGATTTGAAAGAGATGCTGAAGATGTATGGGAAATAGGGCTTAGATGGGTTTAGAAAAGTTTAGATCGTTTAGATGTGTTTAAAAAATTCGTGTTAAATCGTGTAATTCGTGGCAACAACTTCACAATTAAAAGATACAAAAGGTTTTCAAATAATCAATGATTGGCTCGCGACCAAAGGCTTTATTCCTTTTGCCTTCCAGGAAGAAACGTGGCAACATATCATCAATAATAAATCAGGGCTTGTAAATGCACCAACGGGTTGCGGAAAAACTTTTTCTGTTTTTCTGGGAGCGGTCATTTCTTTCATTAATGATAATCCTGATAATTATAAAACCAAAAATAAAAACGGCTTACAACTCTTATGGATCACGCCTTTGCGTGCGCTTGCAAAAGATATCGGACGCGCTATGGAAGAAGTGATCGAAGAATTAGGAATGAATTGGAAAGTAGGAATTCGCAATGGCGATACAAGTATAAGCGACAGGGCAAAGCAGAAAAGAAATATTCCTGAAATTCTTATCATTACTCCTGAAAGCTTACATCTGCTATTGGCACAAAAACATTATCCTGAGATTTTTAAATCGCTAAAAATAATTGCGGTAGATGAATGGCATGAACTATTAGGAAGTAAACGCGGAGTGCAGGTAGAGTTAGCGCTGTCGCGGATTATAGGACAATGGAAAACAGGAGCCTCTGCTATTCCCCCTTCGGGGGCCAGGGGGCTTTGGGGCATCAGCGCCACTATAGGCAATCTTTCACAGGCACAGGAAGTTTTGCTTTCACCTCTTTCACAACTGGGTTTAGGTAAAGAAGATTTTGAAACCGTAACTGCAAACGTTGACAAGCGCATCCGAATAGAATCTATCTTCCCCGATGAAATTGAAAAGTATCCGTGGGCCGGGCATTTGGGAATAAAGTTGGTAGAAAAAGTAATTCCGATTATTTTAGAAAGCAGGACTACACTCATTTTTATTAATACCCGTGGCATGAGCGAAATGTGGTACCAGGCATTGCTGCGGGCTTGTCCGGATCTTGCAGGAGCTATTGCATTACATCATGGAAGTATTGAGCAGGCATTAAGGTTTTGGGTAGAAGAAAATTTACATACAGGTAATTTGAAAGCAGTGGTTTGCACAGCAAGCCTTGATTTGGGCGTGGATTTCCGGCCGGTGGAAACGGTAATACAGGTTGGCTCTCCTAAAGGTGTTGCGCGTTTTTTACAACGTGCAGGCCGAAGCGGCCACGGGCCTGGCGAAGTAAGTAAAATTTATTTTCTGCCTACACATTCCCTTGAATTAATAGAAGCAGCCGCATTAAAAGAAGCTACTAATATCAACTTAATTGAAAGCCGGGAACCACGGCTTTTATGTTATGATGTGCTGATCCAGTATTTAAGTACTCTTGCTATTTCAGATGGTTTTTATCCTGAAAATATTTTAAATGAAATAAGGTCAACTTATTGCTATCGCGATATTACTCATGAGGAATGGCAACAGATCATTCACTTTGTAACCGAAGGCGGCGTTGCATTACAGCAGTATGATGATTATAAAAAAATAGAGATCATTGACGGGCTTTATAAAATAACCAGCCGGCGAATAGCTATGCGCCACCGTATGCATATAGGCACGATCGTGAGCGACCCCATGCTGAAAGTAAAATTTTTAAGTGGCGGCTATATAGGCGTTATTGAAGAATGGTTCATAGCGAGAATGCAGCCGGGCGATACATTTACGCTTGCGGGCAGAACTTTAGAATTTGTGATGATAAAAGACATGACCTGCATTGTAAAAAAATCTACCGCAAAAAAATCTATGATACCAAGCTGGCAAGGCGGAAGAATGCCGCTTTCAGCAAACTTAGGGTTTATGCTGCGCAAAAAATTTGACGAAGCCGGACTGCTAATTGAAAATGGAAAATTGAAAATTGAAAATGATAAAGAGTTGGAGATTTTAAGGCCTTTGTTTGAATTGCAGCAGCATCTTTCACATATCCCCAAGCAAAATGAGTTATTGATAGAATATATTGAAACAAAGGACGGCTTTCACCTTTTTGTGTTTCCTTTTGAAGGAAGATTGGTACATGAAGCCATGGCAGCGATCCTTGCCTATAGAATTAGCTTGATAACACCCATCACATTTTCGTTTGCAATGAATGATTATGGGTTTGAATTATTAAGCGATCAGCCCATACCACTGGATGACAGTAATGCATACACGCTTTTTTCTCCGGATAATTTATTTGCCGATATTCAACGAAGTGTGAACAGTGCGGAAATGGCCAAAAGAAAATTTCGGGATATTGCCGTTATTGGCGGATTAATTTTCCAGGGCTTTCCGGGCGAACAAAAGAAAGCGCGGCATCTTCAATCTTCTGCATCATTATTATTCAAGGTGTTCTCAGAATATGAACCTCATAATTTATTATTAAGGCAAGCCTATAATGAAGTAATGGAGCAACAAATGGAAGAGCAACGCTTAAGGGATATGCTCGAAAGAATTCAAAAAGGAAAGATCATTATTACATTTCCTAAAAGGTTGACTCCATTTTGTTTTCCCATAAAAGTAGATAGTATGCGTGAAGATCTTTCATCAGAAAAATTAGAAGACAGGGTGAGGAAAATGCAATTGCAATTGGAGAAATAATTAGCAAATTAAGAGCGGGTCGGGACGCTATCAGCGGCCTGAACCATTAAATTTGACACCCGATATCGGCTAGTTCGGGTCGCCGAAGAAAGCGTCCCACCCGGATAAAACCATTCACCGTTTGCCCTTCGCAGTAGAAAGAACCACGGATAATTTAAACTGGCAAGTGCAATATTCACGAATAATGCGGCGTTTATCTTACAAAGAAATGGATTTCTTTAAGTTTAACTTCTTCAATAAGAACTTTATGAAAAAGCCTCTTATTCTGTTTACCATTTGCATAGCACTTGCATTTATTTATTCCGGTTGTAATAGTTCAAAACAAGGATCGGGCATGCATCACCGCGGGGTTAATAATTCGCATTACATAGGATACTAAAACAAATTTCATTTCTATACAGTTTTTTATACAAAGTGAATTTTTAGCCTGCTTTCTTTATCTTGCCGTCAAAAAAATTGCCCGCCCCATACCGTTTTAAATTTCACCGGCAAACCCTTTGGCTTTCAGCATCCCGTTGTATTTTTTGGGAAGAAGAAAGTGTATTGATCGTGTCTGATCTGCATTTTGGAAAATCAGGCCATTTTAGAAAATCAGGAATTGGTATCCCTCAGAATATCTTTAAAAATGACCTGCAAAGATTGTTTTCTCAAATAGAATTTTTTAAGCCAAAAATCTTATTGGTCACAGGTGATATGTTTCATAGCGCTGCCAATAAAGAATTGGATCTGTTCTTAAAATGGAGAAATGACATTTCTTATGTTGAGTTTTATCTCGTAAGAGGCAACCATGATATTTTGGATAAAGGCTTTTACAAAAAAGCAGGCATCCAGGTCTTTACCAATAAATTAGCCGTTGGTAATTTCTGTTTCACTCATGATGTTGCATCTGCATGCGATGATGAAAAATTATTTATCTTTTCCGGGCACATCCATCCCGGCATAAAAATGAACGGACCGGCTGGTCAATCATTGATGCTTCCCTGCTTTTACTTTGGAAAAAAATATGCGGTATTACCGGCCTTCAGCCAGTTTACAAGCTTATCTAAAATAAAGCCTTTGGCAAATGACCATGTATTTGCAATAGTGGGAAATGAGATCATAAAAATTCAATAGCTCAGAGATATTCCGGAGTTTGTGTCGCTTAATGTATATTTAACCTTTGTAACCGCCATTATAAATCTTGTAAAATAAAAACATTGAAATCTATCAAAACCGGTTTACTTGTTACCTGCCTTCTTACATGTACATTTATTTTTGCTCAGAAAAATCAAATCCGGATTGCCTGCATTGGCAATAGCATTACCTATGGCGCAGGAGTGCAGGATAGAGAAAAAAATTCTTATCCGGCACAACTACAATCTCTGTTGGGGGATAATTACCAGGTTATGAATTTTGGAGTAAGCGCAAGAACACTTTTACGAAAAGGAAATTACCCTTACTGGAAAGAAGATGCATTTCATAATGCGCTTAATAGCGCTCCAAACATAGTTACTATTCTATTAGGAACTAATGATAGCAAGGCAATAAACAGGCCTTTTTATGATGAATTTGAAAAGGACTACAGCGATTTGATTGACTCGTTTAGAAATTTGCCGTCTCATCCAAGAGTAATCATGTTGTTGCCTGCGGCTGTTTCCACTAAAACCGCTAATAGTATTTATGATTCGGTCATTGTGAACAGTATCATCCCTATGTCCAGAAATGTTGCCTATAATAAGAAGTGTGAAGTAGTTGACTTGCATCCTATGTTCTTAGGAAAAGAAAATCTTTTACCCGATGGAGTTCATCCAAACGCTGCGGGGCAACAGTTGATCGCAGAGCGCTTATACGAGCAACTGCAATTGAGTGAAGCCAAAACCAATTTATTTTCTAAGATAAAGGGGCCGATAGCCGTTTCTGATTTCTATGGTTTTGATTGTGCCGACTTTAAATTTGAAAACCGTAATTGCAAAATAGTCAAACCAAGAACCACTGCCGCAAAGGGAACGCCGTGGATATGGCGTGCGAGGTTTTGGGGGCATGAACCGCAAACAGATATAGCTCTGTTGGAAAGGGGCTTTTATGTAGTTTATTGCGATGTAGCAGAGCTTTATGGAAATAAGCAAGCTATTAAAATATGGAATGGCTTTTATAAGAAAATGCGCCAATTAGGATTGAATAAAAAAGTAGCTATGGAAGGCATGAGCCGTGGCGGAGCTTATGTATATAATTGGGCAGCGGTAAATCCCACAAAAGTGGCTTGTGTATATGCAGATGCACCTGTGCTCGATTTTAAAAGCTGGCCTGGCGGTAAAGGCACAGGCCCGGGCGGTAAAAATGATTGGGAGATTTTCAAAAAAGATTTCAATTTGACCGAACAGCAGGCGCTTGATTTTAAAGGCAACCCTCTTGATAAAGTGAAGCAAATTGTTGCAGGCCACTATCCTATGCTACATGTAGTTGGGGATGCGGATGAGGTAGTTCCTGTAGCTGAGAACACAACTCTCTTTGAAAAGAGCGTTAAAGATTTAGGAGGCGACATTGAGGTAATTCATAAACCAGGCAATAAGCATCATCCTCATAGCTTAAAGAATCCTGAGCCGATTGTGAACTTTATTTTATCAGCAACAGGCAATAAGATTGTTGCCAGAAAATAATTCTTTATAAGAAGAAAATATTCTGTTCTTTTTACCTTTAAGAAATTTTATTTTAAATAAATCAACGTTATGAGAATAAAAATCACACTTTTATTATTTACGATCTGCCTGGGATACCAGGTATCTTTTTCACAGAAATCAACTACCAGTTATAAATGGTGGAATCCTGCACAAAATTCATTTCACGTAATAGAGGGACAAGCGTGGCCAAAGCAGGTAGCGCATTCTTACGACCGGCTACCTGCATCTGCAGAACAGGCAGTTAGAAAAGACGTATGGAATCTTTCGCTACAGTCTGCCGGACTGATGATAAGATTCCGGTCTAACTCAACAGATATACGTGTGCGCTATACCGTTAGCGGACGGCTGGGCTTTCCGCACATGCCATCTACCGGGGTAAGCGGTATAGACCTTTATGCTGTGAGCAAAGACGGAGCCTGGGAATGGGCAGGTGGTAAATATTCATTTGGAGATACGGTGGAATATCATTTCCAAAATTTGAAAAATGATTATGTACGTGAATACCGCTTGTATCTGCCTTTGTACAACAGCGTTAAATGGCTTGAGATAGGCGTTCCGGATAATCAAACGATGACTTCATTGCCGGTAAGAGATGATAAACCTATCGTCGTATATGGCACTTCTATTGCGCAAGGCGCTTGTGCATCCCGCCCCGGCATGGCATGGACAGCTATCATGGGAAGGCAGCTTGACAGGCCGGTTATTAATCTTGCTTTTTCAGGAAATGGCCGGCTTGAAAAGCCGCTTATTGATTTAATAGCCAAACTGGATGCGAAGATCTTTGTACTGGATTGCTTTCCCAATTTGGGTGGCTTCCCCGCAGATACCGTGAGAGAGCGTTTACTATATGCGGTGAAAACATTACAAAAAGAAAAACCCAAAATACCTATACTGATCGTGGAAGACGCCAATGCAAATACAGCATCGTTAAATGCTTCCCGCCAGGATAGAAGCATCAAAGTAAATGAAGTGGCAAGATCAACCTTTGCAGAAATGAAAGCGCAGGGTATTCAGCATATTTATTATCTGTCTGCCAAAGAAATAGGATTTGGAAACGAAAGTACTGTGGAAGGTACCCATCCGAATGATGTAGGTATGGAGCAATATGCAACAAGCTATACGCAATGCATCAGGAAGATATTGAATGAACCGGAAGGGCCTTATTCTACGATGCAGCCATGTATTCAATACCGTGACGGTGGTTATGACTGGGATGCGCGCCATCGCGAACTATTAAAGATGAACAAAGAAAATCCTCCATCCATTGTTTTCCTGGGTAATTCGATCACGCACTATTGGGGAGGATTGCCCAAAGCGTTTCTTAGCCGGGGAGCAGATTCATGGAAAACTTATTTGGATCCTGCCGGTGTGCGCAATTTTGGATATGGCTGGGATCGTATTGAAAATGTGTTGTGGCGGGTTTATCACGGCGAACTGGATGGCTACCAGGCAAAGCAGGTAATGATCATGATAGGCACTAATAATATTGGATTTAATACTGATGAGGAGATTATTGCAGGATTAAGATTATTAGTACAGGCTATTAAGGTACGGCAGCCTTCTGCCGGTATTTTATTGATGGGTATTTTTCCAAGAAGAGGCCAGGAAGGAAGAATCGTAATATTGAACGAACAGATCGTGCAATTAGCCGGAGATGAAAATATTACTTATGCCAACCCGGGTGTTCATTTATTAAATGCTTCAGGAAAAATAGAGGAGAGCTATTTCACTGATGGATTGCATCCCAATGAGAAGGGCTATGGCTTTATTGGGAAGGCGTTGAAGCCTTATTTGGCAGGGAAAGAAGGGAAGAAATAGGAATGGCTTTAAAGAACTATACGACAGACAAATCAGTATGGTAGCTTAAATAACCAATATCTTGGCTATACATATACAAAGTCACAAGTTGTTATAAATCGCCTTTTATTTTGTCTCAAATGTTTACAAAATGTGCGACAAGATTTTCCTACAAACCCAACTAACAACAGGTATTTGCAAGGGTAAAATTGCCAAGAGGGGCTGGCGAATAATTAAGCATTCCCGAAATCCTGCAATACTACGGGAATGGTCTAAGTTAACCGACCCAAAAGAGATTGAATAGCACGATTAAATCAATTCAACTTTTGGTAAAATACTAAAGTTATCTAAGTATCTTTAGCATGGTCACTGCTTCGCCTTAACTACTATAAAAAATAAATTTTAATAAGCCTCGATGAAAAAAACGATCCAACTTGTATTTACTACAATCTTGTGGGTAATCTTAGCTTCCTTATTTGCATTCCGGTGCACTCGATCTCCTTTAGTGAAGGTCAAAAAAAATGCACACATCATCATGGTTGGGAACAACCTTGGAGCGCGCATGATGGACTACGGCTACTTTGAAACAGAAATGTATCTTCGCTATCCCGACAGCCTGTTATACATCCGCAACATGTGTGATGCCGGAAACACTCCCGGATTCAGGCCTCATTCAGGAAGGCCATCGCCATGGGCATTTCCCGGAGCGGAAAAATTTCAAACTGAATTGGCTACAAGCCCAAACAGCCAGGGCTTTTACGAAACCCCTGATGAATGGATTACGCGGCACAAGGCTGATATAATTATTGCTTTTTTCGGGTATAATGAATCTTTCCAGGGAAAGGAAGGCCTCGATAACTACAAAGCCGAGCTGGATGCATTTATCAAACACACGCTCCATCAAAAATACAATGGAATATCAGCGCCTCAACTGGTAATCGTATCGCCTATTGCTTTCGAAGATCTTTCCAGGAAATTTGATCTGCCTGATGGTAAAAAAGAGAATGCCAACCTGAAGCTATATACTGATGCCATGAAGGAAATTGCAGGCCAAAACAAAGTTCCCTTTGTGGATGCTTATACACCTTCAAAAAATTGGTTCGAGTCGGTTAATACCTCGCTAACGATAGACGGTTCCCAGCTAACCGATGCAGGTTATGCTAAATTTTCCACTTTGCTTGCTGATGAAATATTTGGTAAGACAACCATTAAATCTGAATCTAATCGTGAATTGGTTCATAAGGCAGTGCTTGAAAAAAACTGGATGTGGTTTAAAGATATTAAGATACCTAACGGCGTTCATGTGTATGGACGAAGGTATGATCCGTTCGGGCCTGATAACTATCCGGCTGAACTTAAAAAGATCAGGGAAATGACAGCGATAAGAGATGAAGCCATTTGGCAGGCTGCCAAAGGAAAAAAGATGAATGTAGATTCCGCTGATCAAAAAACCTCTCAGCTTCCTCCTGTTGCCACCAATTATGAACCAGGCAAAGGAAATGGCACTCTTAGATACTTGTATGGCCAGGAGGCGTTGGATAAATTTAGAATGGCCCCCGGTTATAAAATTGATCTCTTTGCTTCTGAAAGAGAGTTTGCCGACTTGGAAAAACCGGTACATATTACTTTTGATAATAAAGGCCGTTTGTGGGTGGCTACTATGCCTACTTATCCGCATTGGAGGCCAGGCGATCCGAAACCCAATGATAAAATTATTATTCTGGAAGATACGGATGGAGATGGCAAAGCTGATAAAGAAACCACTTTTGCTGACGGGTTACATCTTCCTCTCAGCTTTGAGCTTGCACCGGAAGGAGTGTATGTTTCGCAGGGTACTAACTTAGTAGTGTTAAAGGATACCGATGGAGATGATAAAGCAGATACGAAGGAAATTCTTCTCAGCGGTTTTGATGACCATGATACGCATCATGCTCATCATGCTTACACGTGCGATCCTTCGGGTGCTATTTATATGGGGCAGGGTGTATTTCTGCTTAATGATATAGAAACTTCTTATGGGCCGATACGCGGTACTAATGGCGGCTTCTTCCGCTACGATCCTAACCGTCATCAACTGGAAAGAACAGCTCAACTTTCTATTCCCAATCCATGGGGAATTGCTTTTGATGAATGGGGAGAGAATTTTTATGCAGAAACTTCGAGCCCGCCTGTAAGTTGGATGATGCCCGGAACGGTTAAACCCAGGTATGGTGAGTTCACTCCCAAATCGAGAAATTTAATTGAGAAAGATCACTTGGTTAGGCCAACTTCCGGTTTGGAATTTATTTACAGCCGCCATTTCCCGGATGAAGTGCAGGGCGATTTTCTTATCAATAATACGATTGGCTTTCTCGGTACGAAAGAGCATACCCTCGTAGATAGTGGAACTGGTTATAAGAGCAAGCACCGCCAGGATCTGATGCAATCAGACGATAAAAATTTTCGTCCTGTTGACATGGAGTTTGCACCAGACGGTTCTTTATATGTGGCTGACTGGCACAATGTGCTGATAGGCCACATGCAGCATAATGCAAGAGATCCGCTAAGAGATCATACTCATGGACGAATATACCGTATCACTTATCCATCACGTCCATTGGTAGAACCAGCTAAAATAGCAGGAGCAGGCATTGATACACTTTTAAATAACTTAAAGCTTCCGGAATTTAATACCCGCTACCGCACCCGCAGGGAATTGCGTGGCCGCAAAGCTTCCGAAGTGCTTTCTCATATTAAGACATGGGTTGCTGGGCTTGATAAAAATGATCCACGCTATGAGCACCATCTGTTGGAAGCATTATGGGTAAGTTGGGGACTTGACAAGGTAGATCAAACATTGCTTCGCCAATTACTTAAAGCTAAGGATTATCATGCGCGGGCTGCGGCAGTAAGAGTAGTTCGTTACACAGGGCACCAGGTGGCTGATCAGGCAGATTTGCTGATGCAGGCAGCGAAAGATGACAATTCCCGTGTGCGGCTGGAAGCAATCGTAGCCGCTTCCTGGCTTGAAAAAGAAAAAGGCCTGCCTGTTGTTATGGAAGCTGGTAAAAAACCAGTAGATGACTGGATGGAAGATACTTATGAAACAGCGCTGGCACATTTGAACGGACACGCAAGGGAAGATAAAAAAAAGGATGCAATTAAAACTGATCTAAAAGGCGTTGAACGGGATCTCTTCATAAAGGGTAAAGCTATCTTTGCCAGGGATGGATATTGCAACACCTGTCATCAGCCGGATGGCAAAGGGCTTGAGGCATCCGGCTTCCCTCCTCTTACCGACGCAAAATGGCTGGCTAATGATGAACGCCTGATCAAAATAGTATTGAAAGGTTTGCTTGGCCCCATAGAAGTACATGGCAAAAAATATCCGGGACAGGTGCCCATGACGCCTTTTGAAGGAATGTTAAAAGATGAAGAAGTAGCCGCAGTACTTACTTATGTGCGTAATTCATTTGGAAATAAAGGAACAGCTATCTCGCCGGACCAGGTAAAAAAAGTGCGATCAGAAGTGCAAAAGAAAAACGGGTTTTATTCTCCCGAAGAATTACTTAAACAGCATCCTTTAAAAGATTGAAAGAAATAAAGAAAGGTGAAGATATTATTATACTTTGTTCTGGATAAACCAGCCTGCCGTAGGCTGGTTTGTGTAACAAATTTTAATCCGTGAAAATTTGTGTAACTCGTGGCAAAAATATAACAAATGAGAAGCAAAAACATTAAAATACTGCTGATAGTTATTATCATTCTGATGTCTGTTGGAATCACGATTGCGCAGAACGGAAAACAGTGGGTAGTTTATGAAGGTAAGGTGGGGCCTGGAAATGGAAAGCACATTGTTTTTGTAAGCGGCGATGAAGAATACCGTTCAGAAGAAGCGCTGCCTATGCTTGCTAAAATATTGGCCGAGCGACATGGATTCAAATGCACTGTTCTCTTTGCCATAGACCCAAAAACCGGGTATATTGATCCCGACATCCTGACTAATATTCCTGGATTAGCACAACTTCAAACCGCTGATCTTATGGTATTGTTTACACGATTCAGAGAGCTGCCCGACAATCAAATGAAATATATTGATGAATACCTCAAGTCGGGTAAGCCTGTGATAGGATTGCGCACGGCTACTCATGCATTCCGATACGCACTCAATAAACAAAGCCCTTATGCAAAGTATAGCTTTGATAGTAAGGTTAAAGGTTGGGAAGATGGCTTTGGGCGAAAGGTTCTTGGAGAGACATGGGTAAGTCATCATGGGGTACATAAAAAAGAAGGAACCCGTGGGTTAATTAATGGCTTATATGAAAACAATCCTATCCTGCAGGGAGTAAAGGATATTTGGGGCCCGACTGATGTTTATACCATCCGCGACCTGACAGAGGATACGAAGGTGCTTGTGTTTGGGCAGTCTTCATACGGAATGACTTCAACTTCGCCTTTAAGCTATGATAAATCCATCATGCCTGTTGCCTGGACTAAGTTGTATAAAAGTGAGAATGGTAAAACGGCGAGGATATTTAATACTACTATGGGTGCGTCTATAGATTTTAAAAGTAAAGACTTACGCCGCTTGCTGGTAAATGCCTGTTATTGGGCTATGGGACTGGAACAGCAAATTCCAAAAGAAAGCAATGTAGATATTGTAGGGGAATATAATCCTACCATGTATGGATATGGCGGTTTTAAGAAGGAGCAAACTCCGGCAGATTATAAACTGCAGAAATAAAGAGTAGGTGCAGTTTTTGGTGACAATTCTAAATTCTTAAAGAGAAGTACCTTTGATCAAACTTTTATAAATGACAACTAAAGAAAGCATAATTAAAGCTTTAAAAAATAACAAACCTGAATTATCAAAATTTGGAGTTGTAAATGTTGGGTTGTTTGGTTCGTATTTAAGAAATGAACAATCCGGTACAAGTGATATTGATTTATTGATTGACTTTGAGCCAGGCAAAGAAAATTTTGATAATTTTATGGCGGTGTATGACATCTTTGAAAGCATTTTTAAAAATCAAAAAGTTGAAGTCGTTACAAAAAATGGTTTAAGTAAATATATTGGGCCAAAAATTTTAAAAGATGTGAAGTATGTCTAAAGAACCAATTGGCTACTTAAAACACATTGCTGACGAATGCTCATATATAATCTCTGTGAGCAGAGAGTTGTCAAAAGATGAGCTTTTAAATGATGAAACCTTGAAACGAGCAATCGTAAGAAGTATAGAGATAATTGGTGAGGCGACAAAGAAAATCCCCGCAGACTTTAAAATAAAATGGAGTTCAGTCGAATGGAAAAATATGGCTGGAATGAGAGACCGTTTAATCCATGATTATATTGGAATAAATTATTCAATCGTCTGGGATGTGATTAAAAATAAAATACCAGAATTGAATACACAGATTCAAGCCATACTTAATGAAGAATAAAACTGCCGCCAAATGAAAGATTCATGATAAATATGTAACCAATGAGCTATAAAGCTACTACTGAAGCAGTGTAGCGCCTTAGAAATTATTTTTTAACAACCAATAACACATGAACAAAATTGGGTTCAACGTTTTAGCATGGACGGCAGTCGTTTCTGACGACCTGATGCCAATCACAGAAAGATTGAAAAAGATAGGGTATGACGGAGTAGAATGTTTAATAGGCGCAGAAGATGAAAGAGCCTACCGGCGTTTCGGCGATCATGCGGCTGCACTGGGTTTGGAAGTAACTTCCGTTTTTGTATTGGGCAAAGATGAGAACCCTGTAAGCCCCTCGCCTGCTGTAAGATCTAAAGCGCTGGACAAGATCAAATGGACTATAGACCGTGCATACGACATGAAATGCAGAATCATCGCAGGCCCTTTTCATTCAGCGCATGGTATATTCTCACGCGAAGCTCCGCAGGAACATGAATACAACTGGAGTGCAGAAGTGTTGCGTGCCGCTGGCGATTATGCAGCCCAGGCACAGGTTACACTGGCATTGGAAGCGGTGAATCGTTTTGAATGTTATATGTGTAACACAATGGTTCAATTAAAAAAACTGGTAGATGCAGTTGATCATCCGAATGTAAAAGCGATGTATGATACTCATCATTCCAACATAGAAGATAAAAAAATTGGTGAAGCGATTCACACAATAGCTCCGGTGCTCCATCATGTTCATATCAGTGAAAATGACAGAGGTACTCCGGGAGATGGCCATGTGCATTGGGATGAAACTTTTTCAACATTATCAAATATAAATTATAAGGGATGGCTTACCATTGAAGCCTTTTCCCGCAACGATATAGATTTTGCAAATGCCATCAATGTATGGAGAGAATACTCATCCCCATGGAACATAGCAGAAAAAGGCTTAACGTTCATTCAGCAAATGTGCGCTAAACATGGGCTTGATGGAAATTAATTTTATCAGCCTGAACCATTAAGGAGTTAAGGGTAGTTAAAGATGTGCTTTACAATTTTCTTCTTAATGTTTCTTAACTCCTTAATGTTTGAGCTGAATAGTTAGAAATTATATAACACATACTTTTATAAATTGCAAGTATGATTGTATAAAAATTTCTACTTGTCATTTTAAAGAGCCTTGTTTTTTATGAGTACATTCACACCGGCAATTTCTTCTAATCTATTTTACCAATAAAAACAGACCTCGCACTTACCCTACTTATCTTTTCTCCATTTCTAAAGCTGGCTGCTTTAACGGTTGCAGGTAATGAAAATGTAAATGGATTAACATACTTAGCAGATTTTATCGTAGGCTCGGTACCATCAATAGTATAGCGGATGTCGTGGCCCGCACTATTGGTCTTAAGTTTCACCGTTGCCTTCCTTGCTACAGAATCAATGCTGCTTTCTATCCAAACATCATAAGCGCTTTTAGAATAATTAATGCCGGCATTGGCATATCTTTTATATTGCTTTTCTAACCGTTGCTTAAAACTTTCCCAGTTTTTATTTTGTGGTTGAGACCATCCTATTTCAGCTATAGCCGCTGCTCTCGGAAAGGCCATATACTCTGCTTTTTCGGGAGAATGAATAAATTCCGCCCACACGTTTCCCTGGATGCCCTGGATATAGCTTGCTTCTTTTGCGGTTAATACAGAGGGAATAGGTTCATAAGAATAAACTTTTTCCAAAGTAAGCAGACCGCCAATTGCTGCCGGCTCATGATAAGGCTCACCCTGATAGTAATCAAGATAAGTATAAGGGCTGGGCGTCATTACCACTTCGTGATGCTGTTTAGCGGCAGCAATCCCTCCTTCTTCCCCGCGCCACGACATTACCATTGCATTAGGCGCAAGGCCGCCTTCCAGTATTTCATCCCATCCTATTATTTTTTTATTCTTTGTTTTTAAGAAATCTTCAATGCGTTTGATGAAATAGCTTTGAAGCTCATGCTCATCCTTCAGGTGTTCATCTTTAATTCTCTTCTGGCATTTAGGGCAAGCCTTCCACCGGTCTTTTGGCGCTTCGTCGCCACCGATATGGATTACAGGCGATGGAAAAAGATCGGCTACTTCCGTGAGCACATCCTCAATAAATTCAAATGTTTTTTCATTTCCTGCGCAATAAATATCTTTCTGAATCCCCCAGTTAAGCGGTATTGTAAAAGGGCCGCCCGTACAGGAAAGTTCAGGATATGCTACTAATACCGCCAACGTATGCCCGGGCATTTCCATTTCAGGAACTATGTTTACATAACGCTCCTGTGCATATTTAACCACTTCACGAATTTGATCCTGTGTATAATATCCGCCGTGCGGATTATGATCTATATGATCTTTAAAACGGTCAAACTGTGTTCCATTGCGCCATGCGCCTACTTCGGTAAGCCGCGGATATTTTTTGATCTCAATTCTCCATCCATGATCTTCCGTAAGGTGCCAATGAAAAGTATTCATTTTATGCATGGCCAGCTCATCTATGTATTTTTTTATAAAATCAACAGAATAAAAATAACGACCCACGTCAAGCATCAATCCACGCCATGGAAAACGGGGCTTGTCCACAATATCCACAGCAGGAATAAGTACGGATGTTATATTCTTTATGTTAGATTTTTCAACGGGTAACAATTGATAAATAGTTTCTGTACCATAAAAAATACCGGCTGGCTTATTGGCATTTACTACAATATTTTCAGAGCTGACAGATAAGGTATAACCTTCATTACCTAATGAATCAATACCATTTTTAAGGCTTAATGTGATTTCATTTTTTGAAGGCTTCGCCCCTGCCTCTGCCACCTTCAATTGCAAACCTGTAGTTTTTTTTATTTGATCAGATAATTGTTCGCCAATAGCTTTAAGGTCAATATTCCCTTGCTGATATACAATCCTGGTGGTTGGGAGCAATTTGAAATTTCCGCTTTTTTCATGAACACTTAACGGCTGCGGAATAATAGAAATTCTTTGTGCAAAAGCGCCAAAGCATAATGCAATTAAAAAACCCGATAGCAATACAATTCTTTTCATTTAGTATATTTTTATTAAAAGACTCAAAGCGCAAGATCATTTATTTAATTGAAAAATCAAGCTCTCACTATATTCAATTAAATAATTTAGAAGAGATTAATAAGAAATCTTACAGGTAGATAGATAATCATTTGGCAATAATAACTTTTACTCCTTTTTCTTCTAATTGTTTTATAGTTTCGGAAGATACTCCATCATCAGTAATAATATATTGAATCTGCTCAAGGCTACCGATACGCCCTACTCCACGTTGGCCAAACTTAGTACTGTCCGCCATGATTACAATGGACTGCGCGGCATCCATCATTTTTTGATCCAAACTGGTTTCTGCAAGGTTGGTAATAGATAAGCCAAAATTAAGATCAATACCATCTACCCCTAAAAATAAAATACCGCAGGAAATATCTTCCAGGATATTTTCAGCAAAAAAACCCGCTACAGAAGATGAGTTGGGGCGCAGCATTCCTCCAAGTTGTAATACTTCCACATTAGGCCGGTTGCTTAATTCCAGCGCTACTTTCAGCGCGGGTGTTATTACAGTGAGCTTCTTCTGCGGGTGAAGGCATTTGGCCAATTCAAAAACAGTGGTACCTGAACCGATAATGATCGAATCGTTATCACCTATTAGCCTTAAAGCCTCTTTTGCTATTTGTTGTTTTTCCTTTACACTGATCAGTTCTTTTTCATGAATAGGTTTTTCTATTTTATAAGGATTACTGATAGAACCTCCACCGCGTGTACGAAATAAAAGATTTTTATCTTCCAGCAGTTTCAGGTCTTTTCGAATGGTAACGCCTGATACCTTCATCTGGTCAATTAAATCCTCAATAGATACACGGCCATCCTGTTGTAGTTTTTTTAATATGAGTTCATGCCTTTGCGTAATATTTTTCATTGTTTTTATTAATCTTATTTAACAAAAATAAACACTTAACAAGTAAAAGCTAACATTTTATACTTTTATAAGTCTTTTTGTGAAGCTATAAATATTTACTTTTATTAAATAACTATCCTCTTATTTGTTTAATTATCTTTTTATTTGTTTAATTATCTTTTTTTTATTTACATTTGAAAAGGAAAAAAATAACTTCTTTATTTTAAGAACTGCCTTTAATAAAAAATTAAACCAAACTAAATTAATCATCATGCAAAAACTCTTTCATGTTTTTCTAAACAGTAAGCCTTTTTATCTTTTGTTTATTTTTTTGACATTTTACATAAGTGGTTTTAGTCAGCCATATAATGTAAAAGGAAATGTTAGTAATGAAAAAGGCGAATCTCTCCCAAGGGTAAGCATCAATCTTAAAAATACAAATACCGGGACGGTAACAGATCAAAATGGGAACTATTCTATTAAAGTACCGGATTTAAAAGGAGCGCTCATTTTTGAACACAGCGGCTATACTACTCAGGAAATTGAGATAAATGGTAATCCAGAGATTAATGTTAGCCTGGCATTAAAAACTACTTCGTTAGACGAAGTGGTAGTGATCGGGTATGGCACACAGAAGAAAGCGGATATTACAGGATCAGTTGCGGTAATTAAAACCGGCGACCTGGCTTCCAGACCTTTCGCATCTACCTCAAATGCTCTACAAGGTGTTGCTCCGGGAGTCACGGTAACTAATCCTTCCGGTGCACCGGGAAGCAGTGGCACTGTAAGAATCCGGGGAATTGGCACTTTGAATAAATCCGACCCATTAGTACTGGTAGATGGAGTGCAGGGGGATATGAATTCCATAGATCCTAATATGATAGCATCAATCAGCGTTCTTAAAGATGCTGCTTCTTCTGCTATTTATGGTTCACGCGCTGCGAACGGTGTTATCCTCATTACGACCAAAAGAGCAACTGGCGGATTAAAGATAAATTATAACACTTATGTTGGATTTCAGAAGCCAACTGACCTCCCTAATAAAGTGAATGCAATTGATCACATGAAAATGATAAACCTGGCGCTAACAAATTCAGGCGCTTCTCCTCTTTATACGGAACAATTTATTCAAGATTACCAGGAGAACATGGCTTCTGATCCGGATAAATATCCTAACACCGATTGGCAAAAAGAAGTACTAAGAGGATCTGGATTAATGCAAAACCATTATTTATCTGTTAGTTCAGGATTAGGAAAAGTTCATTTCCTGGCTTCGGCCGGGTATCTTGATCAAAAAGGAATCATTGAAACATCAGGATACAAACGTTATACATTTCGTAATAATGCAGATATCAACTTCAATAGTAAATTGAGCATGCAAATCGATCTTCAGTTTATTAAAGAGAATACAATTGCACCAGGTACCGGGCTTAGCGATGTTTTTTTGCAAATGAACCGGATTCCTGCTATTCAGCCGGGGAAATACTCCAATGGTTTATGGGGTGAAGCCTGGAATGGAGAAAATCCTATTGCATTTTCCGGCCCGGATGGAGGCTCGCAAATTGAAGAGCAAACAAAACTTATTGGCCGTTTTGTCTTGGATTATAAACCCCTTAAATGGCTAACTGCTGAGTTATTGGCTCAGCCAAGATATGAGGAATTGTATAATGATAATTACAACAAAGCGATCCAAACTTACCAACTTGATGGAAGCCCTCTGTTTATCAGGCCCGAACGAAGTACTCTTGCAAACAGAAGTATCAGATCACTATATAGTAATTATTACGGCTACCTTACTGCAGTCAAAAATTTTGACCAGCATAGCTTCAAATTTCTTATTGGTTCTTCCGTGGAAACATATACAACCAAAAATTTCAGAGCATATCGTGATGGTTTTATTTTTCCGGAGTTCAGAGTATTGGATGCAGGGTTACTTGATAACCAATCAGCATCTGGTAATGCTTCTGAATGGGCGTTACAATCTACATTTACCAGGTTAAACTATGATTTTGATTCAAGATATTTGATTGAGTTTAATGTCCGCCGGGATGGGTCATCCCGTTTCGCTGAAGGTCATAAATATGGGATTTTCCCTTCTGTTAAAGGAGGTTGGCGTGTATCTTCAGAAAACTTTATGAAGGGCTCAAATAAAATAAATAACTTAATGATAAGAGGATCGTGGGGTAGATTAGGTAATCAGGATATCGGTACTTACCCATTTGCTTCAACATTAAGCCTCGGCTCTTATTCTATGGGTGACCAAATTGTCCCAATAGCAGCGCTTAATGAAATGAATAATGAACTCATTTCCTGGGAAACATCGGAAATGCTGGATTTTGGGATGGACATTATGTTGTGGAACCGGTTAACTGTAAAATTTGATTGGTATGATAAAATTACCTCTGATATACTTCTCAAACTTGATATTCCGAGAAGTATAGGCCTGGCAGCACCTTATCAAAATGCAGGAAGAGTACGAAACAGAGGTTGGGAAACAAGTATTGGCTACACTGGAAACATACAAGATTTTGAATATAGCATTGATTTCAATCTTTCCGATGTAAAAAATACTGTATTGGATTTAAAGGGCGTAAGCCAGACAGGCCTTGTGGTTAGTCGCGAAGGCTATCCGATCAACTCTATATTTGCCCTGAAAGCCGATGGTTATTTTCAATCGGCAGAAGAAATTACCGGCCATGCAACTCAAATCGGTGTTCTGGCTCCCGGTGATATACGATACGTGAATCAAAATCCTGACGTTGATAATATAATCAATGCAGATGATTATGTAATAATTGGAAGCACAATTCCAAGATATACTTATGGCCTGAATTTGAACGCAAAATATAAAAATTTCAGTTTTAATGCCTTTCTGCAAGGTGTGGGCAAAGCAGATGGATACTTGTATGGACGGGCAATCCAGCCTTTTTTTAGTGGCGCTTCTGCTTATGAACAGCATAAAGATTACTGGACGCCGGATAACCGGAACGCAACCTTTCCCCGCCTGACCTGGGGAGATGCAGGTAATAATTATCAACAGTCAAGTTTTTGGATGAAAGATGCTTCTTATCTACGATTAAAGAATATTCAAATTGGATATAACCTGCCAAAGAAATTACTGGACAAAATAAAAGTTGAACAAGCCCGCCTATACATTAATGGCCAAAATTTATTTACTATAGATCGTTTTTGGGATGGATTTGATGTAGAAACACCTGTTGGAACAGGCACAAATTATCCTCAGGTAAAAATTTATAGCCTTGGCGTTGATCTAAGATTTTAATAAATGTTTAAAAATTTAAAAACATGCAAAAAATATTTTATTTTCTGATATTATCAGGGCTGCTAATGACAGCCAGTTGTAAAAAACTGTTAGATAAACTTCCCCTGGATAGCCCTTCTTCAGCTTCATTTTTTAATAATAAGACAGAAGTGGATATGGGCATACTGGGATGTTATTCAAGGATAACAAACCGTATAACTCTAAAAGGAGCTATGCCTTGGATCGTAACTTTGGATTGCACAAGCGATATAAACTGGAACCGTGATGCTTCTCCTATCGGTTCTCTTGGAAATGGTACTGCTGCTAGCGATAATAGTACTGCACTAAGTGCCTGGAGCGATTTTTATGCAGTTATCGCCAGAACCAATTTTCTTTTGGATAATATTGGTAATGCTGAAAAAACAGTAAATGCTAATTATCTGCATCAGGTAGTTGCAGAAGCAAGGTTTGTGAGAGCCTATAGTTACTTTTATCTTACAGGTTTTTTTGGGGATGTTCCTTTAATCACCAAAAGTATTTCATTGGAAGAATCCGCTATCCCCAGAACACCTAAAAAAGACATCATTGATTGGATATTAAAGGAAATGGATGAAGCAGCCCCTGATCTACCTCTTTTTTATGAAGGCCACTCCGGCCGTGCAACCAGTGTAGCTGCTTACTTCCTTAAAGCCTATGCCGCTTTGTGTGACAACCGATGGGCAATCGCAGCGCAGGCTGCAAAAAAAGCAATAGACCTCGGGCATTATAAATTGGAACCTAATTACGCTAAGCTTTTTACTTATGCTGGTGAAAAATCGTTAGAGCGAATCTTTTCAATGCAGTACCTCAGAGGCGTAAATACACACATTATCTTTCGGCAATTCGGGTCGAGGTTGGTTGCTGGTGTTTCTAATGAGGTGCCCACTCAGGCAATGGTTGACTCTTATGAATGCATAGATGGATTAACAATAGATAAATCTTCCCTGTACAATCCTCAAAAGCCCTATGAGAATAGAGATCCGCGATTAAATATGACAATTGCTGTACCGGGTACCATTTATATGGGAATTCAATTCGAAACAAATCCTGATAGTTTAAAAGTGTGGAATTATAATGTTTCGCCTCCTGCGCGTGTTAACAATACAGATGCGACAAATACTTATGCAACATTTACCAGTTATTTATGGAGGAAATGGATGAATATTGAAGATCTCAAGTTTACACAAGAGAACGAAGGGGACATTATATTAATGCGTTATGCAGAGCTATTACTCATTTATGCGGAAGCAAAAATTGAGGCTAACGACATTGATCAATCAGTCTATGATGCAATAAATGCAGTTCGGAATCGTGCAGGTATGCCGTCGGTACCACAGGGTAGCACACAGAGTTATTTACGTTCCGTTGTCAGAAGGGAACGTAAAATAGAACTTGCAATGGAAGGTCGGCGGTTATTTGATATCCGGCGCTGGAAGATTGCTGAAAAGGTGATGAATGGGCCAAGATACGGAAATAGTAAAACTGCATTTCTTGTTTCACCACCTTCTTTGGATGAAAATACTTCACCGGACTATTCTAATATTCCAAATAAGAACATCATGAGGGTTATAGAAACTATGGTATTTAACCCTGCTAAGCATTATTTATGGCCGATTCACCCGGTTGAACTGCAAACTAATCCCGCATTAACTCAAAATCCTAATTGGTAAAACGGGAATTAATTCTGCAGACTTCAGATGATATACTAAAAATAAACTGAATAGGCTATGATGATAAATCGTATTTTTTTCCTGGTTATCATTCTTTTTAGTAGCATAGGCGTCAATAGCCAAAATCCTTCTGCTTCGATGAAGCTTGTAAACTATAATGTGTTGCATGGTTTTGAAAGTGATACATTGAAAATGGCAGAGTACACCAATTGGGTAAAAAAAATAAACCCGGATGTTGTTGCCTACGAGGAATTAAACGGTTTTACTCAGGAGAAATTAGAAGCATTTGCAAAAAAATATGGCCACAAATATGCTGTTATTAATGAACATGGGGTTACACACCCTTTGGGACTAACATCAAAATATCCTATAGTAATGGTACAAAGAGTTGTGGAAAACATGTGGCATTCTTACTTGTATGCTATTATCAATAATGTACACATCTTTGTAACACATCTTTCTCCTTTCGACAGAGATAGCCGCCTTCACGATATAGAAATAATTCTGGCTCATGCAAAACTTTTACCGGCGAATGAAAAGATTATAATTGCCGGAGATTTCAATTCATTGGCAGCGATAGATTCCAGTCAATACGGTCAGGAAGCACTTAATCATCTTCGCTTGTTGGAAGGGAAAAAAGAACCAAAGAGTGGATTACCTATTGTAAAATACAAAACTATTTACCGGCATAATATGAATAAAGGACAGATTGATTATAGTGTCACAAACAGAATGCTGGAAGCGGGTTTCAAAGATGCATTTTATTCAACCAATAAGAATTTCAAACGTAGTGCACCAACCATAAAATACGCTGGAGTAAAAAGTTACCCTCATCGGATTGACTATATATGGTTGAATGAATCAGCAGCTAAAACCATTAAATATGCAGATATTATTCAGGATAAACAAACAGATGAAATCTCGGATCACTATCCTGTCATTATTAAAATGACATGGTAGCGATATTAATAAATCAACTATGCGATTAAAGCCAGAGAACAGAAGATGGTTTATTGTTTTCATTATTTTCTTAGCCATCATATTTAATTATTTTGACAGGCAAATCGTCTCTATACTTAAACCGATACTTAAAGATGAATTTGATTTGGATGACAGTGGATACGCAATAATTATTAATATTTTTACTGTGTGCTATGCGCTTATGTACCCCGTAACGGGCTGGCTGGTAGATCGCTTTGGCGCCAGGCTCACTATGTTTTGGGGAGTAGTAGGATGGTCCGTTGCAAGTATTGGTAGCGGGCTTTCGGCAACCTTTGGCCAGTTTACTTTTTTTCGTGGCTTGCTTGGAATCTCTGAACCTACCAACTTTCCCGCTCAGTTGAGGGTTGTCGCTATATGGTTTACAGGAAAAATGCGGGCGACTGCAAATAGCCTTTGTGTTGCCGGAAGTTCTATAGGAGCTATAATAGCGCCGCCCCTGATTGCATGGCTGACGTTGACTTACCACTGGAAAGAGGTTTTTATTATTGCAGGTGTTGCCGGGATAATTATTGCTCTATTATGGCTGCTGGTGTATCGAGAACCACCTCAATCTGTTACGCAGGAAATTGCCGAGACCGATAAAGTGGAAAATACAGCATCGTTTAACTGGGGGCAGTTGTGGGGCAGACGTAGTTTATGGGGTATTTTATTGATAAGATTTATTAGCGATCCTGTATGGTACTTTTGTTTGTTTTGGCTACCGGGCTATCTACAGGAAAAGTCCGGGCTATCGCTTGCACAAATAGGCTTGTTCGGGTGGATACCTTTTCTTGCAGCAGATTTAGGCGCAATAGGTACGGCTGCCTGGTCAGATTCTCTCGTGCGTAAAGGGGTAAAACCATTGCGTGCCCGTAAGATAATGTTGAGTAGCGTAGCGGTATTATCGCCGTTATGTATCTTAACGCCTTACCTGCAAAGCCCGGCCATAACTATATTAATTTTTAGCGTCGTTGCCATAGCCTGCCTGAGTTGGCTTTTTACGTTGAGCGTGGTTATAGCCGAAGCCTTTCCTGTAAAGAATGTGGCAAGCGTATTAGGAATTGCGGGTGGTTTCGGCGCCGCAGGCGCCGTATTATTTAATTATTTTGTAGGCCAGTTCATGGGTACTCTTGGCGCTGAACGGATATTTATTGTGATGGCATTCCTTCATCCGATTGCGGTTCTGATATTATGGACTATGGTGAAACCAGAGAAGCCTGGTATTCTGAAAAAAGCTAAAACAATTTAACTCTAAATAAAATAATAATAACACAATGGAAAACAATTTTGAAAGTATTCATGAACCTGAAAAGTCTATAAAAGTGAGGAAAGAAGTAGATGTGCTTGTAGTAGGAGGCGGCCCTTCAGGGATCATTGCGGCCCAGGCAGCGGCTGAAGACGGATTGAAAGTAACCCTCATTGATAGCCGCAGCTTTCTTGGTGGCAACATGACAATTGGATTGCCGGTGCTGGGATTTTTAGGGCAGAAAGGAAATCAGATCATAAAAGGATTGCCACAAAAATTTATAGATAGACTGAAAGCGCAGAATGCTGCCAGCGAGCATCGTTCCTGCCCGTTGCACATGGGCATTACATTAGTAGAGCCTGAGGCAGTAAAAACTATCGCATTAAAGATGCTCGTTGAAAGTGGCGTAGATGTGCAATTATATACCTTTTGTGTAGATGTAGTGATGGATGGAAACAAACTTCGTGGGATTATTGTTGAAAGTAAAGCCGGAAGAGAAGCTATTCTTGCAAAGGTAATTATAGATTGCAGTGGCGATGCTGATGTAGCTTTTCGCGCAGGTGTTCCCTGCGAACAAGGCGATGAAAAAGGTGGCGTTCAGCCTCCTACATTGATGTTTTGTATGGGCGGTGTTGATACTGAAAAACTCCGAACGAGTATTGCAGAAGAGCCCAGGACTTATCTTACCGATTTTATTCCGGCTGAATATTATGGCCAGAACAACCAGTTCATTGTAGTAGGCTTGAGATCGTTAATGAAAAAAGGCAGGGATGCGGGACTAAATCTTCCCACGGAGAGGACAATTATTATTACCGGCCTTCGCCAGGGAGAAGCCTGGATCAATATGTCTGCCGTGTCAGGAGTAAACGGTGTTGACCCTGAAAGCCTGTCTTATGGTGAAATCAAAGGAAGAGAACAGGTAAAAGACATCCAGGATTACCTCACTGCTTTTGTCCCCGGCTTTGAAAATGCTTATTTCACTAAAATGGCCCCCTTCTTAGGAATCAGGGAGACAAGGAGAATCGTAGGAGAATATGTTATGACCGCGGACGATATTTTAGGTTGCGCCAGATTTGATGATGCCATTGCCGTAGCCAGCTACCCACTGGACTTGCATCATCCTGAAGGAGGCGGCTGTACATTGCAATGGTCTGGCGATTGCTACGACATTCCTTACCGCTCATTAATTCCATTAAAAGTAGAAAACCTGATAGTTGCAGGGAGAAGTATTTCAACCACACATGAAGCCATGTCTGCAATCAGGGTAATGGCGCCATGTATGGCAATGGGCGAAGCAGCAGGCCGTGCTGCAAGCATGGCTATAAAGGAAGGAGTTTCTCCTGCACATATTAATGTGAGTGCATTGCAGAAAGAGCTTTTGACAAAAGGAGCCTATTTAAACGATAAACAGGAAAAAACTGTAGCCTAACTCATTAATCTTATTGAATAATGACAAAAAAAAAGGATATATCGCGTAGGAGCTTTATTAAAGAAATAGGAATTGTTTCTGTGGCTATACCGTGGATACCACAAACCATTTTGGCACAAGATGATGAGACTAAAAAAAATAAAAGAAATCTTCATCGGGTATTGACATGTAACATTCGGGTAGCCTTACCGGAAGATGAGAAGAAAGGGTATGGTTGGAACAGCCGTAAAAAGATATGTAAGGAAGTAATTGCCGCGCATTCCCCGGATATTATTTGTCTGCAGGAAGTAATAAGAATACAAATGGAAGATTTAAAAAAATATTTCCCTCAATTTTCTTCCTTTGGTTTTGAAGGGCCTTCAATGGATGCGTTTCCTGAAGGCTACCATTGGATCGCAAAAAATCCAATTTTGTTTTCAAAAAAGCGCTATGAACTCACTGCCGCAGGTACTTATTGGCTTTCTGAAACACCACTGGCCGCAGGGAGTAAATCGTGGAATACTGCACGTGCAAGACATGTCAATTGGATACGCCTCAAAGACCGGCATACACACAAAGAATTTAGAGTAGTGAACACACATCTTGATCACCTTGAGCAAGAAGCCCGCGAAAAACAAATTGAATTAATTATTAAAGAAAGCGCACAATATCTTACTGATTTCCCTCAGGTACTTACCGGAGACTTCAACTCATCTATTCCTAATCCTGTTTTTGAGACCATCAAAACAGAAGGATGGATTGATACTTTTTCAGCAGTGCATGAAGGCGTTGATCCTGGTTTTACTTATCATAACTTTAAAGGGGCTCAATTTGTTGCCGAAAAAAAAGGGTACAATAAAATAGATTTTATTTTTACAAAAGGGGGCGTAAAACCGGCAGATGCAAAAATAATTAAAGATAATATCAATGGAGTATATCCCAGCGATCACTATTTTGTTTCGGCTGATTTACAAGTCTTATAAATGAAAGCATAAAAAATATTTAAAACCTTTATCATGCAAAAAATATTCGTTCTTTACCTATCTATCTTAATCACATTGGCTTCATCAGCTCAAAAGCCTGAAACAAATAAAATTACTTTACCAAATGGATGGAGCCTTTCGCCTGCAGGGCATGGCTTTTTATTAGGTGATCTTCCTTTAAATATGGCTGTAAGCCCTTCAGAAAGATGGATAGCAGTAGCTAATAGTGGCGAAAGCCCACATAGTGTCCAACTTATTGACTCACGTACTGAAGAAATTCTGGATAACGTACGGGTACCACATTGCTGGGTAGGTTTAAAGTTTTCTGCGGATGAAAAAAATCTTTATGTAGCCGGAGGAAATGATAACTGGATCCTGAAATACGTAATCAAAAAAAATAAACTTTTACTTCAGGATTCGATAATATTAGGAGATAAGTGGCCCGTGAAGATATCTCCTTCAGGCATTGATATGGATGATCAAAAACAGCTTTTGTATGTAGTCACCAAAGAAAATAATTCGTTATACATTATTAATCTTAAAACCAAAAAAACAGCAGGTAAGTACCCGTTAGGCGGGCAGGGATATACCTGCCTGTTATCTCCCGATAAAAAAGAGTTGTATATCAGTTGCTGGGGTTGTGATAAATTAATAGTCTTTAATACGCTAACAAAAACTTTCGTTCAGAAAGTCAATGTAGGCGATAACCCCAACGATATGTGTATGACAAAAAACGGAAGATTTCTGTTTGTTGCCAATTCAAATGACAACTCAGTTTCAATAATAGATATGGGTTCAAAAAAAGTAATTGAAACACTGGCCTCTTCTCTTTATCCCAATGCCCCACAAGGTTCTACGACAAACGGAGTCGCCCTTAGCCCTGATGAAAAAACGTTATTCATTGCCAACGCAGATAACAATTGCCTTACATTATTCGATGTTTCAAAACCGGGAAAAAGCGTTTCGAAAGGATTCATTCCCACCGGCTGGTATCCAACTTCTGTAAAAGCCATTGGGAAAAAAATATTTGTGACCAACGGAAAAGGATTTTCCTCCTTTGCCAATCCTAACGGGCCCAATCCTACCTATAAAAAATCGAAAGTAGCTGAAGAAGAGGGAGACACTGTTACGAAAAAATACAGTCAGCGTATCGCCAGCCTGTTCACTGGTACCATGAGTATTATTGACGTACCGGACTCCAGGCAACTGGGTGTTTACTCAAAGCAAGTGTATGAAAATACTCCTTATACAAAAGAAAAGGAAACACTTAGCCAGGGAGAAGCAGGGAATCCTATTCCACGTTCGGCCAAAGAAACTTCTCCCATAAAACATGTGTTTTACATCATAAAAGAGAACCGTACTTACGACCAGGTACTTGGCGATATAAAAGAAGGCAATGGCGATACAAGCCTTGTTCTATTTGGTGAAAACATTACCCCTAATCAACATAAATTAGTGAGGACTTTTGCATTGCTTGATAATTTTTATGTAGATGCAGAAGTGAGTGCGGACGGACATAACTGGAGTCTTGGCGCTTATGCCACTGATTATGTAGAAAAAATATGGCCATCAAGTTACGGCGGAGGAGGTGGAACAAAAGGTAATTTTGGCCGGCTTGAAATTGGCAACAATAAAAATGGTTTTCTTTGGGATAATTGCGTTCGTGCAGGAGTTACTTATCGTACCTATGGTGAGTTTGTGGATGATTATAAACCCACTATTCCCGCTTTAAAAAATAATTTTTGTCCTTATTATTCAGGCTGGGATTTAGACTTCAGGGATACATCGCGGTTTCAGCAATGGAAAAGAGATTTTGATTCACTGGTAAATATAAATGCATTACCACAGTTAAACACCATACGTTTACCTAACGATCACACGCAAGGGATGAAGAAAGGAAAGCCAACTCCTTTTGCTTACGTTGCTGATAATGACCTTGCAGTTGGAATGTTTATAGATCATTTAAGTAAAAGCCCTGTATGGAAAGAGAGTGTAGTTTTTATTGTAGAAGATGATGCGCAAAATGGGCCTGACCATGTAGATGCGCATCGAAGCCCGGTATATGTAATAGGACCTTATGTAAAAAGAAATTTTGTTGACCATACACCATACACTACATCGGGAGTTTTAAGGACGATAGAATTAATATTAGGCCTGGAGCCCATGAGCCAATATGATGCAGCCGCAACTCCACTGTGGCGTTGTTTTACGTCAGCGCCTGATTATACGCCTTTCGATCATCTACCGGTAACTGTTAATCTCAATGATAAAAATACCGTAGTAAGTAAATTATCCAGGAAGAGCGAAACATTTAATTTTTCAAAGGAAGACGATATAAATGATGCTTCATTTAATGAAGTAATATGGAAAGGAATTAAAGGAATAAACAGCCCGGTTCCTTCACCAAAAAGAGCGGCGTTTATCATGCCTGTAAAGGATGATGATGATTAGGACTTTTATGTCAATCAGCAAAACAACTTTAAAAAAAATAAAACAATAACACATGCAAAATAGCCAAATGCTGCAACCCGCTTTAGATAATTCATTGCTTGATAAAGCAGGCATCCCCAAACAACTTGCCTGGGGATATCTCGGAATATTGGTCTTTATGATGGGAGACGGAGTAGAACAGGGCTGGCTAAGCCCTTACCTGATCGGCCGTGGAATGACCATTCAACAATCAGCCGCGCTCTTTACAGCTTATGGTGTTACCATTGCGGTGGCCTCATGGTTCTCAGGCGTATTAGCCGAAGGCTTTGGCCCCAAAAAAACCATGATGATGGGATTACTTTTATATATCCTGGGCACTGTAGGTTTTGTTGGTTATGGAATGCCTCATTTAAATTTTGAAGTGATGCTAATCACCTATGCTTTGCGCGGTTTTGGCTATCCGCTGTTCGCTTATTCTTTTTTAGTTTGGATCACCTATCGCAGCCCGCAACAAAAACTGGGAAGGGCCGTAGGTTGGTTCTGGTTTGTATTTACCGGGGGATTAAATGTTTTTGGCGCTTACTATTCCAGTTGGGCAATCATTCATTTGGGGTATCTGAACACATTGTGGAGCTCTATATTCTGGGTATTGGTAGGGGCTTTCTTTGCGCTTCTGTTGAATAAAGATAAATTTCATCCGGAGAACAAACCAGACGCTAACAGTAAAGCGGAGGAATTAAAGAAAGGGTTAACCATTTTAAAAGAAGAACCCAAAGTACTACTTGGCGGTATCGTAAGGGTGATCAATACTACAGCACAATTTGCTTTCCCGGTCTTTATGCCGATCTATATGTCGCAACACGGCTTTTCTACTACTGAATGGTTGCAAATATGGGGCACTATTTTTACAGCCAACATTGCGTTCAACCTGATCTTCGGATTTGTAGGTGATGGTTTTGGCTGGCGCAATACAGTGATGTGGTTTGGAGGAGTGGGCTGCGGCATCACTACGTTATTATTTTATTATTCACCTATGTTGTTTGGCGAAAGCTTCTGGCTTGTTATGTTATCAGGAGTATTATGGGGCGCATTGTTAGCAGGCTATGTACCACTTTCAGCATTAGTACCTTCTTTGGTAAAAAAAGATAAAGGCGCTGCAATGGCGATACTGAATTTGGGCGCCGGGCTTGCTGTATTTGTTGGCCCCGCTATTGTCGGAATTTTTATTGGCAGCCTCGGAAATGAAGGCGTGGTATGGATCTTAGCAGGCCTCTATTTCCTGAGTGCGTTATTAACAAAATTTATTACGTTACCCGACAATGCTAAAACCGCGCATCATGCAGCAAAGGAGCAGGCAATCACAGAAATCTGAAAAAGTATAGATTGATATAAAGATGAACAGATTAAAAAGTAATCGGCGAGGACACCAGTCACGGCGGAACGCAGATAGAGACAGTGGCCTTACGTTCTTAACGTTTAACCATAAAACCATTAAGAATTGAAGAATAGTTAAGCTTTCTTAATGAACCTTAACTTCTTAATGTTTAAATAGTTTAATCAATCTTAAAGTTAACCTGGCAAAATATCTAAAGTTTAAAATACAGAATAAGAAAATGAGAATATTAATTACAGCGCCTTACAATGAAGAAGGGCAAAGAGTATTGGAAGAAACATTTGGTGACATCATTTACAAACCCTGGAAACCTCATGGCCGTGCCTACAATGAAGAAGAGCTAATAGCCTTACTGGAAGAAACCAAAGCGGAAGCGCTTATTACAGAGCATGATCATGTTACCGCAAGAGTAATTGAAGCTTATCCTGACTTACAATTCATAGGCGTTTGTCGCGGCACGCCATCTAATGTGTCTTTGGAAACTGCATCGCAAAAAGGAATTCCTGTTTTTTATACTCCCGCGCGAAATGCACAGGCCGTAGCCGAAATGTTTATAGCCAATGTGATCACATTAATGAGGAATACCATTGCTGCTATCCAATGGCTGGAAGAAGAGCAATGGGAAGAAGGCGCACATACTTCCTATCTCCAATTTAAAGGAAATGAGTTAGCAGGAAAAACAATTGGAATAGTAGGTTTTGGCGCTATTGGCCAGCTTATTGCAAAATTGGTTGAGAATTTTCCCTGCGAGATTTGTTATTACGATCCCTATTTTACTTCGGAGAATAGTGATTACCGGAAAACAACTTTGGAAGATGTGTTTGAAAGTAGCGACATTGTCTCCATACATTTACCCGAAAATAAATCTACCAAAGGAATGATAGATAAGAAGCTTTTTTCCAAAATGAAAAATGATGCCATTTTCGTCAATACAGCAAGAGCATCAGTTGTCAAGCGAGAAGATCTTTTGGAAGTTTTAACGAATAAAAAAATACGCGGAGCAGTGCTTGATGTTTTTGATAATGAACCGCCCGATGAATTGGATTATAAATTGATTCATTTGCCGCAGGTTCTGGCCACTCCACATATTGCCGGCGCCACGCATGAAGTAGAAGACCATCATGTAAAAATTATGAACCGTAACTTAATAAATTGGTTTCAGGGAAAAAATGGAAAGGAAAGTTTTATAGCTAATTTACAGAGAGGCGAGAGAGTGAGAGAGTGAGAGAAGTGAGAATGACTAAACTAACCCTAAACTCTAAACTAAATCAACCAACAAATGAAGTGGTTTTTCGTATATTCTATACTGTTAGTATCTCTTGTGCCGGAGAGTACGGCGCAAAAATATACCGCTGCTAATTTACCGGATACTTTTTCCTCTGGCAAACAAGGTGCATTTCATGTACAGGGAATAGCGGTAGATAAAGTGCATGGTTTTATTTATTTTTCCTTTACAGATAAGTTGATTAAAATGGATATGGCTGGTAATATAGTGGGAAGCGTAACCGGACTGGTGGGCCACCTGGGCGATCTTGCTTTCAATTCTGAAACGAATACGATCTATGGGTCATTGGAATATAAAAATGATGCTATTGGCAAAGGCATCAGCAAAAAGCTTGGATTAAAAAATAACAATGATATCAATTTCTACATAGCCATGTTCGATGGCTCGCGCATTGTAAGTCCTGGTATGGATGCGGGAGAAGGAGATATTTTGAAAACAGTCTGGCTTAAAGAAGTCGTTGATGATTACAATGCCAAAGTAAGAGAAGGTAATAGAATAGTTGAACACAGATTTGGCTGTTCTGGTATTGATGGGGTTACACTCGCTCCCTCAATCGGTGATAAAAAAGGTCAGAAAAAATATTTGTATGTGGCTTATGGAATTTATGGAGACACCACCAGGAATGACAATGATCATCAGGTAATATTGAAATACAACATCAGCAATTGGAATAAGATCGGCCAAAAGCTTATGCAGGAAAACCCTCATCATTCAGGTCCTGAAAAGCCATTGGCAAAATATTTTATAAAAACAGGCAATACGAATTATGGTATTCAAAATTTGGCTTACGATAATTATACCGGAAACTTTTTTGCTGCGGTATATAAAGGAAGTAAATCTCAATTCCCTAATTACAGTTTGTTTGTAATTGATGGGCATAAGAAGCCTGGTAACATGAAGATCGCTTCAGACAATAAAATAGTTAAAGTAAAATCCCTGTCATTGTTGCAAGCCGGCTTGCACGATACTGCAACGGGGATCAGGGGATGGAATTTTAAATGGGGATCAACAGGTATATTCCCATTAGGAGATGGCTTCTTCTATATTTCTCATAATGAAAAAACAAATGATGGCCAGCAAGCCACTACCATTTATAAATACAAGTGGGTTGATAGTGATCAGGCGTTTGTTTTAGTAAAGTAAATTTTTAATTTTTAATTCTTAATTGACAATGAAAGAAGCATACCTTATAATTGATATCGGCACCGGCAATGTGCGGGTAGCCCTGGCCAACGTAAGTGGTAAAGTAATAACCGTAGAGCGGGATAATGTTCACTATACAATAGACAAACTTTATCCTGCTGCCATCAGTTTTGACCCCGATGAATTGTGGTCTCAAATTATTTCCTTAACCAAAAAGGTTTTGCAAAACAATCCTGGCGTTGCCATCAAAGCAATCACCGCTTCCAGCCAGAGAGAGGGAATCGTTTTATTAGGGCACGACGGAACTTCGCTGACAGGCCTGCCCAATCACGATCACAGAGGAAGAGAATGGGAAAATACCATCCCGGATAATGATAAGGATATTGTTTACCAATTGGCGGGAAGATATCCGACCTCTCTTTTTTCAGCATTAAAAATAACTGGCTTGAAAAATAAACATCCGGAACTGTATGAAAAAATAGCCACTATGGTAAGCATCAGCGATTGGGCGCAGTATAAATTGAGTGGCGTCACAGGCTATGAACATTCACAGGCGTCAGAAACATTGCTCTACGACGTTGCTCAAAAAAGATGGTCGAAGAAGTTATGTTCTATTTTTAGTATTAATGAAAATATTTTACCAGAGCTTCGCCTTTCGGGAACGGTGTTAGGCAAGATTTTACCAGAATATGCTGATCAATTAAGCATCTCACCCGAAGCGGTAATTGTGGTCGGTGGCGCTGATACGCAGCTTGCAATTAAAAGTACCCAACCATCGGTAGAAGATATTGTATTGGTTTCAGGCACCACTACACCTGTGGTTAAAATTATAAATGAATATACAGTAGATAAAAACCAACGTACGTGGACTAACCGGCATGTGGAAAGTGATACGTTTATTTTGGAAACCAATGCAGGTGTTACAGGACTTAATTACCAGCGGTTAAAAGAAGTATTTTATCCAAATGAAGGGTATGAAGTAATTGAGAAGGAATTGGCTGAATTAGCAGGATCACCACAGTGTGTGGCTTCATTAGGTTCTTTAATTGCAGACGAAAAATCTCCTCTCACAAAAGGTGGATTTATTTTTGATGCCCCGGTTTCTGATCAATTGACACGCGCCAGTTTTGTATGGGCTGCACTTTGGGATATTGCCTGTTGTATCAAAGAAAATTTTGATAGCCTTTGTGATGTTACACCTTATCGCCAGGATTATGTATGGGCCTGCGGCGGCGGATTGCAGAGCGCTATTTTAAGACAGTTCATTGCAAGCCTGATCAATAAAAAAATAAAACTTCGTGAAGGATACAAACAGGCTTCTGTAGTAGGCGGGGCGCTCATTTGCAACCAGACATTTGGGAATAATGAACATGCTGACACAGGAGTTGAAATAATTGAACCTAAGGATATAGAACAATATGTTTCTTTTTATAAAGAATGGAAAAAAGTACGTTCAGGATTCAGGCAAATATTTTGAATCATTAATGATTGGCAATTTAGAGAGGTATTCTAAACCTCCTAAACTTTCCTAAACCATTTTAAACTACATCTTTGAATATTAAACGATTTATATGAAGGCTCCTTATTTTTTAGGAATAGATATAGGAACACAAGGCTCACGTGTGGTATTGATAGATGTAGAAGGAAATATGGTGGGCAGCAGTGAAGAAACATTTCCTCTCAGTAATCAATCCAGAGAAGAACAATCGCCGGAAGGCTGGTGGCAATCCTGCCTTCGCTCATTAACGATCTTGTTTACTGAAGTAAAAAAAAATATTGATTTAAAAAATATTACAGCAGTATCTGTGACTTCTACCTCAGGTACTGTTATTCCAATTGATGCGGATCACATTCCACTGCATAATGCGATCATGTATAGCGACAAAAGATCCTCAGAAGCCGGAGCGCTTTGCAAGGAAATGGCTTTGCGTTATCATCCTGATGGATACACAGGCTTCAATGCTTCCAGTGGCTTATCTAAAATGGTATGGTTCGTTCAAACTTATTCTGATAAAACAAAAAAGATTGCAAGATGGATTCATGCCGCGGATTATATCACCGGCATGTTAAGTGGCCAATGGGGAATCACAGATTATACCAATGCACTAAAATCGGGTTATGATCTTCGTAATGAAACATGGCCTGCTTATTTGTATGAACATCTTCCTTTAAAAAAAGAATGGCTGCCGGAAGTAGTACCTTCAGGCACCCCTATCGGAATTATTTCATCTTCCTTAGCCAAAGAGTTTGGCTTATCCCAAAATATGCAGGTAGTTGCAGGCATGACTGATGGTTGTGCTTCACAGATTGCTTCAGGCGCTGTAAATCCTGGCGAATGGAATACAACTATTGGGACGACACTGGTTGTAAAAGGCGTAACTACTAAGGAAATAAAAGATCCCCAAGGCAGGTTGTACAATCATCGCCATCCTGAAGGCTTCTGGATGCCGGGCGGCGCCAGCAATACGGGCGCTGATTGGGTCACTAAAGAATTTAATGATCATGTATCTGAAATGGAAGAGCAAGCCCTAAAACTTATACCCACCCGATATATGGCATATCCTCTTCAGCAAGAAGGCGAGCGGTTTCCTTTTATCGCGCCGCAGGCGCGGGGCTTCTGCCCGGATCATTTATCTCCCGCAGAGAAGTTTGCGGCTTATATGGAAGGTGTGGCTTACATAGAACGATATGCTTTTGAAATGATTGAAAAATTATCAGGTGAAAAGGTAACGGCTGTATTCACAGCAGGCGGTGGAAGTAAAAATAGTACCTGGCTTACCATCCGGAGCAATGTATTGAATCTTCCCATTTATAAAATGAAATATGTAACGGGTGCGGTAGGCGCTGCTATATTAGCTGCTTCAAAGACTTATTTTAAATCAATTACTGAAGCAACCAGGGCATTGACCTGTATTGAAAAGGAAGTACAACCCAAAAAAGATTTAGCAGGAAAATACGAGAAAGGCTATCAGAAGTTTATAAAAATATTACAGGAAAAAGGATTCATTAAATAAGAAAACTATATGCTTAATGTTTATTTGCTCCGGCATGGAGAAACCCAGTGGAATGCAGACGGTAACCGGTATTGTGGCAGAACAGATATTCCTTTAACGGAAAAAGGAATATCCCAGGCTGAGTTGGTCCATGACCAATTGAAGCATATTAATTTTGATGCGGTTTATTCTTCTCCTTTGCAAAGAGCGCTGCATACCGCACAGATTGCAAGCGGAAAGAATGAGGTCATTACAGATGAGCGATTGATTGAATTTAACTTTGGAGATTGGGAAAAAAAAACAAAAGAAGAATTTATTGCGGAAGATACTGCATTATGGGATAACTGGTGCAACGATCCGGGAGCTACAAAAGCCGGCAGCACCGGAGAAACAGCCAATGAAGTAGTGGAGCGCGTTAATAATTTTTTTGAATTTCTTTTAAAAAAATTTCCATCTGGTAATGTACTTGTTGTTGGACACAATGGAATTAACCGGTTTTATTTGGCATTCAAATTAAGCATGCAACTGAAAAACTACCGGAGGTTAGTACAGCAAAACTCTTCCATTACTATGTTTAGTCTTGATCCGCAAAATGGAGAATTGAGTTTAAAATTATTGAACAGCTTGCTCACGCCGCCGCACAAATTATAACTATATAAAAAGTGGTTAAAATTAGGCTCCCCAATTAAAGTAGTTGCTTCACTATTACCCGGTTTTAAAGAGTATTCAATAATATCTTCCTATTATACCAGATTTCTTTAGTGCACTATTATTTGCCTGCATGAAAAGTTGTAGGTTATTAAAATAATTGACCATAAACTAAAATATTTAGTAATTTTATGCTAAAATTAATGACAATAAAAAAGAATCCTCTATGAATACTGATTCTCTGATAAAAATTCCCGGTTATAAGTATAATGAATACTTGCTTGTATTAAACCCACATGAAGATCTGCGCGATAAAATCATGCAGGTAAAAAAAGAATTTTATGAAAAGTATAAAGCAGCTATTACTCTTTATTCCCAACCTCATATTACCCTTGTAAACTTTATTCAGCTTGAAATGATAGAAAGCCGGTTGATTAACCGTTTAAAGACAATAGCCACAGGCTATCGTTCTTTTAAAGTTGATTTAAACGGCTTTGGGAGTTTTCCCTGTCATACCATTTTTATAAATATAGAATCCAAACAGCAGATTCAGAATTTGGAAAAGGAACTAAGACAGGCACAACAATTAATGACATTAAATAAAGATAACAAACCACATTTTATCAATAATCCTCACCTGACTGTTGCAAGAAAATTATTGCCCTGGCAATACGAACAAGGGTGGTCAGAATACAGCCATCGCCATTTTACAGGATGTTTTATGGCAGACGAAATGCTGCTATTGAAAAGGCCTTTAGAAGGAAGATCATACAAAATAGTACAACGATTCGAGTTTATGAATTTACCTGTTAAAACTACACAGAGTAAATTATTTATAGATACTTACTGAAAACAATGAATTCTTTTTATCCGGATTTACAAAATTTTTACCCATGAGCAACAAACAATTAAAACAAGATCATTTTAAAGTTTCTCCACAACATGAAGAAGAAGTACAATATTTATCCGGCCGGGGCGCTCAATTCAATACTCTCAACCGTTTTTTAAAAAACCATGAATCAAAGGAAGAAATTGAATCTATAGATGATTGGGAAATTGCAAATACAAAAACCCAATACCTGGAACAAAATGTAAAAAGTATCGTAAATAAAGTAGATAGCCCGGACCTGGGAATGATGTACAGCATGAACCCTTATGCGGGTTGTGAGCATGGATGTATTTATTGTTACGCCCGCAATGTGCATGAATACTGGGGTTACAGCGCAGGGCTTGATTTTGAACGAAAGATCATTGTAAAAATAAATGCGCCGCAGATGCTTCGTAAAACCTTTATGAATCCAAAATGGGATCCTCATCCCATCATGCTTAGCGGCAATACAGATTGTTACCAACCTGCAGAACAAAAATACAGATTGACACGCGGTCTGCTTGAAGTATGCAATGAGTTCAATCAGCCTGTAGGAATTTTGACAAAAAATTCATGGATCATAAAAGATAAAGATATCTTACAGGAAATGTCGAAAAAAAACCTGGTTTCGGCCATGGTTTCTGTAACATCATTTAATGAAGACCTGCGCCGGGTAATGGAGCCAAGAACAGCAACGGCTAAACAAAGATTGAAAGTGATTGAAGAATTAAGCAATGCAGGTGTGCACATGGGAGTGATGATGGGGCCAATGATTCCCGGGTTAAATGAACATGAGATGCAGCGTATCATGCAAGAGGCCAGCAATGCAGGTGCAAAATTTACTGCCTATACTTTTATCCGTTTGAATGGCGCTATTAAATTTTTATTTCACGATTGGCTCTATAAAAATTTTCCTGACCGGGCTGATAAAGTCTGGCATTTAATAGAGGCCAGCCATGATGGAAAAGTAAACGATACCCGTTGGGGATTACGCATGAGAGGCGAAGGAAGCATTGCTGATTTAGTCAATCAGCAATATAAAAAATATGGTAAATTATACAAGATGAACGAAGGAAGATGGAAAATAAATACAACTGATTTCAGGAGGCCAGGCGAGCAGGGGAAATTGTTTTAACCATCCTTGAAAATCGAAAATGGCATTTTGGATTTTCAAGGATGGACTAATGGAAAAATAGTCATTGTACATCCTGTCAATAAATAATTTTTTTATTCCCCTGAAACCATTGTCAATACTGATATTCAGCCAATAAATATTTTATTTCAAAAAAATATTTTCTTAAAATATTTGGAATATTCAAAAAAATATTTCCATCTTTGCACCGCAAAAAAATAAAAAACAAAAAAGATGCTACGCTCTCAGTCACATATTAAACAGGCCAATTGGTCTAGTCCGATAGAGGATTATACTGTTTGCGGGGCATGTAAAGATGTTGGTTAATTAAGAAAAAAATTAAACAAATCATATGAGAGCCCTGCGAAAAATGCAGGGCTTTTTTTGTGAGCTGTATGGAAAAGATTAAGACTTAAATAAAAAATAAAAAATGCAAAAATATTTGCTACATAAACGATTTACAATGCGAAGTGAGTTATTGTCATTTTCCGAATGCCATTGGTGTGTAAGGACAGGTTATGGTTTTGAACCAACAGGCAATCAGGTTGATAGTAATTATAAACGACCGGATAGAATTCCATGATGGCGCTTGATGCGCCTTAATGAAAGAGAACCCGGCCGCCAGAAACGACCGGGTTTTTTATTGGGCGTCAGTACCGAAGGTCGGACGGCGATTGAGTGGAATAAAAAAATGCCGGATGGTGTAATGGCAAACATATCACACTTTGACTGTGATGTTCCAGGTCCGAATCCTGGTCTGGCAACAAGTAAAAATGTTGGCTTTAGCTTAACTGGTAAAGCGCCATACTGTGAATGTGGAGAACAGGGTTCAAGTCCCGGAGTCAGCCTGGTAGCGGCTTATAGTTCAATGGAAGAATACTGTGCTACGAATACGGAGATAAAAGTTCGACTCTTTTTAAGCCGTCTGAATATTGCAGTTTGGTGTAATGGTAACACGCCGGTCTCATAAGCCGGAGGATATAAGTTCAACTCTTGTAGCCGCAACAATGATGATATAGCTCAACAGGCAGCGCATTACCCTGATACGGTAAAGGTTGGCAGTTCGATGCTGCCTGTCATCACTTATTGGTTCGTAACTCAATAGGAAGAGTACCGGTCTTTCACACCGGGAGTTCAGGGTTCGAGTTCCTGCGGGCCAACGAGGAAGCATAGCTTAAAGGTAGAGCGGTTGCTTGTTAAGCAAAAGATTGAATGTCTGAATCGTTCTGTTTCCGCAAAGGTGAGTACGGTGAAGTTAGAGCGTCGAGATGATCTGTAACACCATTGTCGTAAGACTGAATTGGTTCGATTCAGTTACTCACACATGGAGAGTTGGCCGAGTGGTAAGGTGCTGACTTGCTAAGTCAAGGTTGAGGTAATACTCAGGTAAGTTCGATTCTTACACTCTCCGCAAAAGTAAAGGACGAATAGCTCTAATGGCAGAGCATCACGTTGAAGCCGTGAGCGTACAGGTTCGAGTCCTGTTTCGTCCACAATTACGCAATAAAAAACAGAAGAAAAGTTATTAAATAAAAAAACAGAAAATGATGGAAAAGAAATTGGAGTTTCAGGGATTTCCTAAGATGGCAAGGCTCTCAAGAGAAATTATTATTACTGAAAAGATTGACGGAACCAATGCCCAGATTCTGATAACTGGAGACGGAGATTTAATGGCTGGAAGCAGAACGAAATGGATTACAACCGAAAACGATAATCATGGTTTTGCAAAATGGGTAGAAGGAAATAGAGATGAATTATTAAAACTTGGTCCGGGAAGGCATTTCGGCGAATGGTGGGGAAGCGGAATCAACAAAGGTTACGGACTGAAAAATGGTGAGAAGCGATTTTCACTGTTCAATGTAAGCAGATGGGCTTTGTATGGTACCGAACCAAAAAGGACTGTAACAGCAGACCCACGCATTGAAAAATTCCAGGAAGTGCTGCCTGAGGTATGCGGCCTGGTACCTGAATTATACAGAGGCGATTTTGATACCATGAAAATAAATGAAGTATTGGAATGGCTGAAAGTAGATGGTAGCATAGCTTCCAAAGGATTTATGAAACCGGAAGGAATTATCATTTTTCATGTTGCCGGAAATGTTGGGTTTAAAAAGACCATCGAAAAAGATGAGATTCCTAAATCTGAAAATGAATAGATTTTATTAACAAGGCCTATAAGGTTTCCAAAACCTTATAGGCCTGAATAAAAAACAAAAAAATGAAACAGCTATGGAGAAAATTTAATGGAGAGGTTATTCATCACCCGATTGGGTACGAGGTAAGGAATGCATTGATGCGTGAAAAGGAAAACGGTAATGAAATAAAAACCTGCATTGGTACAGACAGCCAGGTGAAAGGGAACATTACAGAATTCGCAACAGTGATTGTCTTTATCCGGAAAGGGAAGGGCGGATTCATGTATATACACAATGAAACTACTAAACAAAAGATGAGTATCAAACAGCGGATGCTGGCAGAAGTAGCCATGAGCATTGATGTAGCGTATTCGCTTTGTAAATTATTTACTTTTTATGATGTGGATATGGAGGTGCATGCGGATATCAATACCAATCCCAGCTTCAAAAGTAATGATGCATTAAAAGAGGCGATGGGTTATATCCTGGGAATGGGCTTTGCTTTCAAAGCTAAACCCGAAGCTTTTGCAAGTTCTTGTTGCGCAAATAAAATGGTGCAATAGGTGTGAGGCAAAAAGGAGAAGATATGAGACAGAAGTAATTCTTATAAATAATTGTTGGTATCAGATATTACCAACAGAAAAGCTTCCTTAACAGGAAGACGGGTTTAGCAAGTAGTAAGGCAAACCGGGTGTGGGTTTCCATAAAGCCCCGCAGTGCAGAAGTAATAACTTTCTGTATGCTGTTGCCGGATGGCGACTATATCCACCAACACGTTGTGGGTTGAAGGTTCGAGTCCTTCTTCTGTGTAATGCAGAATAACTCAATGGTAGAGTAACAACTCGGATGCGCAGGTTCGAATCCTGCTTCGACTGAAAATCGAATAGCTCAGATGGTGAGAGCACTACACTAAGGATGCAGAGAACAGGAAGTACACCGCTTCCCAAAAATGGTGGCAAAAAATAAAGCCGGGTTGTTTACCGGCAAAGGTGTTGGGTCAGTCAGATAGCCAGACCCAGGCGCTATTAGCAATTTGGTAAACACTCAGCAGGCGGCCATTAGGTTGCGGCATTTGATTCACTTGTTCAGCATTTGATTATTAAAGATGCTTTGATAAAAAAATGTTGGATAACTGTTTCAGACAAGATAACTGAAACCCGCTTCCGTGTGGTCAGAATGGAAAACAATCCCGGCTTTATTAAAAAAAATGAATTAAAAATTTTTAAAACAAAATGAAATGAGAAAAGTAAAAATCAACGCCTACCAAAAAGGATTGATATTTAAAAACGGCGTTTACCAACACATGTTGAATGAAGGAAATTATTGGTTATGGTTCAACGAAAAAGTAGAAGTGTATGAAATCAACAAGCCTTTTTATGCACCGGTAGAATTGAATATTTTATTGCAGGATGCTGCATTGGCAAATGCGTTGCAGGTAGTTGAGGTAAAAGATAATGAGATTGCCTTGCAATATGAGAACGGTTTGTTGAAACAGATATTGACTGCAGGGCGTTATACTTTCTGGAAGGGGTTTATTAATTATGAATTTGTAATTGCCGACATCAGCAAGATTGAAATTAGTGAAAACATCAGCCGCGTTACTTTGCAAAATAAACTGGTAGCGCCTTATGTACGGATGTATAGTGTGGAAAGCTATGAAAAAGCGGTCTTGTTCATTGAAGGTAAATATGTACAGATTTTGCCTTCCGGTGTTTATTACTGGTGGAAGAACAATATTACCATTCTCATCGGTAAGGCAGATACCCGTATGCAGCAAATTGAAATCAATGGCCAGGAAATTTTGACCAGAGACAAAGCGGCTTTGCGTATCAATGGTTATGCGCAATACAAAGTAACTGATATTGAAAAAGCTTTGTTGCAAAACAAAGAATACGAGCGCCAGTTGTATGTGGCTTTCCAGTTGGCTTTGCGCGAATATGTGGGAGGCCTGGCATTTGATGAATTGTTGGAGAAAAAAGAAACCATCGTCCCTTTCATTTTGCAGTCTGTAAAAAAAGCTGCAGAAAATTTAGGGGTTGAAGTTAACAGCTTTGGTATCCGCGACATCATTTTGCCCGGCGATGTAAAGGAAATTATGAACCAGGTATTGGTGGCTGAGAAAAAAGCGCAAGCCAATATCATCATGCGGCGTGAAGAAACTGCGGGTACCCGTAGCATGTTGAACACTGCGAAATTGATGGAGGATAACGCGATGTTGTGGAAATTGAAAGAGATGGAATATGTAGAAAAAATCGCGGATAAAATTTCCAACATCAGTGTAAGCGGCAACGGCATGCTGATTGAACAGTTGAAGCAAATCTTTGTTTCGCAGAAATAAAATAATACCGGGTTGAAAGGTAATGCCGACCCGGTATTTTAATTTAAATGTTTATCGTTTTACGAATGGAATAAAACAATTTGAAAAAAAAGTATGGAGAATTTAAATAACAATAGGGTGATTGATGCAAACCAGGTGTTTGACAATCGTTTTATGGAAACTAAAACGCTGTACCTGTACCATTTTCAAACGTTACCAAATATTCATTTTATTAACAGGATTGATGGAGAGAAAGCCTTTGAAGCATTTACTGAAAAATTCAATACTCTTATCGTAAATGTGCATACGTACAGATGGTATAAGCATGAGAATAAAAAATTTCAGTTTGACAGAACAGTTATTATTTTGAATAACCATTGCCTTGTTGAGTTTGATAATGATTACTGCGAAATATTGCACAATGGAAAAGAGAATACTTTTTTGAATGAGATGACTACATTTTTGATGTCATTCAAAGAGAGGCAAAAACGTCAACCTTCAGAAATTAATATCATCACACGGGACGCAGGTAGCCTGTATTTAAAAACAGTTGAAGTACAAAAAACAAAACTGGATATAAGCCTTTATTATGAAGATGATTTCCGGGAAATAAATGAAATCATCCAGAGAAGGTTAAAACAAAAAAAAGATAAAGGAATCATCTTGTTGCATGGATTGCCCGGCACCGGCAAAACGACGTACCTGCGTTACCTGATAGGAAAAATCAAAAAAAGAATTTTGTTTCTGTCGCCGTCTATTGCGGGAAACCTGATGAATCCTGAATTTATTGATTTACTGATGGATAATCCGAACACTATTTTAATCATTGAAGATGCCGAGCAAATATTGATGGATAGAAAATTTACCAATGATTCTTCTGTTTCGGGATTATTGAATATTTCGGATGGATTGCTTGCAGATTTTCTGAATATACAATTGATTTGTACTTTCAATAGTCCGCTCACATTGATTGATAAAGCCTTGTTGAGAAAGGGGCGGTTGATTGCCAATTATGAATTTAGAAAGTTATCAATAGCAAAAGCTCAAAGACTAAGTAATCACCTGGGATTTAAAAATACCATAAGAAGACCAATGACTATTTCTGAAATATGTAATCAGCATGAAAAGGAATTTGATTCAGAACCAGTAAAGGTTTTGGGATTCAGAAGAAATGTGGAATCAGAATTAATGTCGGCATCAGAATAACGTTCGCAATTATGAAATGAGCCATAAAATTCTCGAGGTAAAATATACAAATCGCCGATGAAAATTTTATGGTGAATTCTATGTGGCCATTAACAACAATAAAAAATTGTGCACATGAAGAAAATAAAATTAACCGGCAAGCAATTACGCACCATTGGATACCCCGAAGGACCGGTAATAAGCGTGGCTATGAACACGATTGAAAAACATTACAAATTTGAAAGCGAAGAAAAGGTGATGGTTATATTAAAAGCAGTACTCGCTTCGCCTATTGAATATGCAAACGATGCAGTGCTGGGACTGATAACAGAAAAACTAATGCCTGCTAAAACCCTTACCAGCGAAAGGCTTGGGGAGGCCGTGTCCTTAAATCAAACCGGCATTCAGTTCCATATTTTCGGAAGAGAGCATATTGAAGAAGGTGCCATCAACCAGATGTACCAGGCGGCAAAATTACCGGTGGCTGTGGCTGGAGCATTAATGCCTGACGCGCATCACGGATATGGATTGCCGATTGGCGGTGTGCTGGCTACAGAAAATGCCATCATTCCTTATGGTGTGGGCGTGGATATTGGTTGCAGAATGTGTTTGTCTGTTTTTGATATTAATCCAAAAGAATTGTTGCAGAGGGAATCTTTTTTTACAAGAGAATTAAACGAAGCCACCTTATTCGGCAGCGGAAGGCAATTTGAAACAGCAGGAAAGCATGAAGTGCTGGACAGGAAAGAATTTAGTGAAATAGAAATGCTGAAACCCTTGCAGGCAAAGGCTGCAAGGCAGTTAGGCTCTTCAGGTTCAGGAAATCATTTTGTAGAATTTGGTGAAATAGAAATCAGTGAAGAAGATGAAATTCTGGGAATTGCCCCTGGAAAATATTTGGGGCTTTTATCACATTCCGGTTCCAGGGGATTGGGCGCAATGATTGCTGGCCATTACACACAGCTGGCCAGGCAAAAAAGACAATTACCCGGAGAGGCAAAGAACCTTGCATGGCTCAATTTAGATGAAGAAGAAGGAATGGAATACTGGCTGGCAATGAATCTTGCGGGATATTATGCATCTGCCAATCATCATATCATTCACGAAAAAATTGCAAAGCAGTTGGGACGTAAACCGGTAAAAATGGTAGAGAACCATCACAACTTTGCATGGAAGGAAATGTATGATGGCAAAGAAGTAATAGTACATCGTAAAGGTGCTACGCCTGCCGGTAAAAATGTATTGGGAATCATTCCGGGTTCCATGACAGCGCCGGGTTATATAGTAAAAGGAAAAGGCGAAACATCTTCTTTATCTTCCGCATCGCATGGCGCAGGAAGAAAACTCAGCAGGACATTGGCTTTAAATTCTATTACGCAAAATGCGTTGAAGAATGAATTGGACAAACATGGAGTAACTCTGTTAGGCGGCGGATTGGATGAAGCGCCCTTTGCTTATAAAGATATTGATGAAGTAATGCAATCACAATTACATTTAGTGAAAGCAGTCGGAAAATTCATTCCTAAAATTGTAAAGATGGACGGAACAGCGCCACGAAAAAAGAAATGGAAAAACTATGAAAATGCAGGCGAATGACTTTGGATAAAGCGTAAGATTCCTGTTGGGAAAGCAGGAATCTTTTTTGTCAGGTTACATCCTAAGCGATTTATTTATACTTTTCTACACCTTTACATAGATCCTTCTTTTATTAAGCCACCATCCGATACTCCAGCAAACAAGCATATAACAGATTGCAAACAGGAATGATCCGAACGCTCCGGGCACTATTGTCTGAAAGATAGTCCGGTTGATATAATTATACACATTCTCTTTTGGACTTACATGCAACATAACAAGCACTACAAATAAAAGTTCTGATAAGACGTAAATGAATAACGGATTCCTTCCGAAAATTTGAAAGAAACCAGACCAGTGAATAGGATTCCACTTCTTCATTTCAAGAATATAGATCAGCGCAGAAATAATGATGAGGTCAAGGCCGCAGGTAATGAGCACAAACGAACTAGTCCATAATTTTTTATTGATAGGAAAACTGATGTTCCAGCATAAAGCAATAAAAATAAACAAAGCACCAACAAGCATTAATTTAGACAGGCACTCAAATGTTTTGCCTTTATCCTGGATAAACTTGCCTGCAAAAAAACCAATTACCACATTTACAACAGCAGGCAATGTACTCAACCATCCTTCCGGGTCAAAAGGAATTCTCTCGCCATGATAAAGATGATCGTTGCCCATTAAAAACTTATCCAGGTAAAGCCCTGCATTGCCCATCATACTTAAGGGTTGGGATTGATTTCCAAAAGCGAGCAACAATATCCAATAGCCGATCAGCAATATTATACTTATAATGATCACTTTTTTTGTAGAAAAATAATGAACCAGTAATGAACCCAAAAAATAACATAAGGCAATCCTTTGTAATACACCCATTATCCTTGTATGAGATATGGGAGCAGAGATAATTTCTCCGGCGCTGTTCAATCCGAAAAAAGGAAACCAATACATCAGGTATCCGATCAAAAAGATCAGGATTGTTCTTTTAATTACTTTCTTAAGAAAAGCGGCATTACTTATTTGTTCATACTTTCTCAAAGAGAAACTCATCGCATTGCCTACAGCAAATAAAAAAGAAGGGAATACAAGATCAGTAGGTGTAAAGCCGTGCCATGTAGCATGTTCAAGCGGTGGGTATGGGATTGCGCCACTTCCGGGATTGTTTACAATGATCATAAAACAAATGGTCATTCCCCTGAAAACATCCAATGCGGTAAAGCGTTCCTTTAATGAGGTCATGATAAAAAAATTATTGGTCAGTTATTTTTGAATTGATAATAGTTTGTCCGTCAGGAGTAAACATTACAATTCCTTTTTTCTTTTGGAGAACATTGTTGGAATCAACAAAGGAGATGTCCAATGTATAACGGATCTGCTTTTTAAAATCAGAGTCATTTCCAACGTGCACAGTATCTTCATTAAATCCTGTAACATCAAAGGAGCGCACTCTTCCCAACTTGTTTTCAATTTCATCTTTTGACATTATTTGTCTTTTATCACTATCAAAACGATGATTTTCACATGAGGAAAATGCTAAGGCGAAAAAAACTAAAAGGAATATTCCTTTCAAATTTTTTCTAAGGATAAAATTATTTTCCAACGGTAAAATTGATTTATTTATGAATGAACTTTTACAAAAAAGTAATCGCAGGGGCAATGATTTATAAAAGAAAACAAACTCGTTGTGATAATTAATAAATCTATACCAAATGTAATTGTTTTACTATTTTCTTTATTCCTTTATTTTTACTTTTTATTCCATTTTTTTTGCAAGCATTAACCGCCATTACTTCATTTTCTTTTTATCCTTCTTTTTAAAATCCATTATTTTTACGACATTCTAATATTTATTATGCAAACAATAGGAGATCATATCCGGTCCTTTTTTCAAAGCGTAAACAGTGAGCTTATACAGGGGTTAGAGCAATTGCCGAAGTCAGGAGGCGATCGGGTTTACTTTCGCATCACTACTGAAAAAAAATCCTATATCGCCACCTATAATGAAAATCTTAAAGAGAACGCAACATTCTTATATTTCTCTAAACATTTTTTAAAAATCAATGCCCCGGTTCCTCAAATTTTTCATACCTCCAGCGACGACAGAATGTACATTCAACAGGATTTCGGACGTACGTCGCTTTTGAATGAGCTTGAAAAATATGGGGCTAATGAATACGTATATGGCTTATTTAAAAAGAGCTTAAAAGCGCTTGCTCATTTGCAAATAAAAGGGATACAGGGCCTCGACGATTCCTATTGCCTGACTTCAAAAGAGTTTGGCAAACAAGCTATTTTAAGCGATCTTTTATATTTCAAATATTACTTTTTAGACACGCTGAAAATTCCTTACGATAAAGAGAAACTGATAGATGATTTTGAGGCGCTAAGTACTTATCTCACTCATGTGGAACATAAATATTTTATGTTTCGTGATTTTCAAAGCCGAAACATATACGTGCATGATGGTGAAGTGTATTTTATAGACTACCAGGGCGGCATGAAAGGGGCTTTACAATATGATGTAGCCTCTTTGCTTTGGCAGGCACGAGCTAACCTTTCTGAAGAATGGAAAAATTCTTTGCTCGAATATTATATGGATTGTGTGAGTGAAATTTTGGCGAAGCCTATAAACCGCAGCCGCTTTGCAGATCAATATAATGGCTACGTATTGATAAGGCTTATGCAGGTATTGGGCGCCTATGGTTTTCGTGGATTGTTTGAACGGAAAGCTCAATTTTTAACAAGCATCCCGTTAGCGCTTAATAATATCAAGTGGTTTATCGGCAATAGAAAAATGGGTATTGCTTTGCCTGAATACGAACGCCTGCTTCATCTTATAGTGCAGGATGAAATTATAAATCGCTTTAAGCCCGTGCAGGCAAATGATTCTACGCCGTTAATAGTTACTATCAATAGCTTTTCTTATTTGAAAACAGGCTATCCAAAAGAAAAAAGTCCCAATGGTGGAGGCTTTGTTTTCGATTGCAGAGGAATACTAAACCCGGGAAGATTTGCTGAATTTAAAATGCTCAATGGCAGAGATAAACCAGTAATTGATTTCTTAGAACAACGCACTGAAATGCCTGTTTTTTTAAATGGAGTTTATAATGTAGTTGACATTTCTGTACAGGATTATATCAAAAGAGATTTTAAATCCTTAACGGTAAATTTCGGATGCACCGGCGGCCAGCACCGCAGCGTATATGCTGCTGATGCGCTAATGCGATATCTCCGCAATAAGTTTAAAGTAAAAATAGAACTGAATCATATCGAACAGGGAATTCATGAAACAAAAGGATTTTAAAATAATTGTATGAAAGCAATGATCCTTGCAGCCGGATTAGGCACACGGCTTAAACCTTTTACTGATAAGCGTCCTAAAGCATTGGTGGAGATAAATGGCAAAACAGTTTTACAAATGAATATTGAATATCTTTCTTATTATGGAATAAAAAAGATCATCGTAAATGTGCATCATTTTGCAGATCAGATCATACAACACATCAACAAAAATGACGGTTTTGGCAGTAAAATAACTATATCTGATGAAACAAATGAAGTGCTGGAAACAGGAGGTGGGATTAAGAAAGCATCCTGGTTTTTTGAAGAAAGTGGGGAGCCCTTTGTAGTGATCAATGTAGATATTCTTACTGATATGAATTTAAATGAAATGATTCATCATCACCAGGAATTAAATCCGATAGCCACCCTTGCTGTCACTGAGCGAAATACCTCCCGGTATTTTTTATTCGACGAGAATAATCATTTATGTGGATGGGAAAATATCAAAAGCGGAGAGCAAAGAATCAGTAAAAAATCAAATCAGTATATCCGGAAAGCTTTCAGCGGCATTCATATTATTTCTCCTAAAATTTTCCCCTTAATTAAATTCACAGGTAAATTTTCTATGGTGGATGTTTATCTTGAATTAGCCAAAACATACATCATTACTTCATTTGACCATAGTAATTCTAAATTAATTGACGTTGGAAATCCCGAGAGTGTATTAAAGGCTGAAAAAATATTTCTGTAAATTAAAAAGATATTACTGGTATTTACCTCTTATAAAAAAAGCATTCTTATCAGGAATGCTTTTTAAAATATTTATTTGAAAAATTTTATAATGGAGGATTAGAAGTTGCAGATCCCGGAGGAGCCTCATCTATGGGCGGTGTAGGCGGCGGAGGTGGTGGCGGAGGGGCGGGGTCTCTACTGGTAGTTTCTAGCGTAACTAAAGAAATATTTGTGGGAGATGTGGGCGAAGGTGGAGGTGTGTTTGCACCTGCTGAATTACCCATTTTACTTTCTATCTCTTTTTTAATGCTATTAAAACCATCTTTGATATTATCTGTTGGCGATCTGAACATATAGGCGGATGCCAAAACCCCGATTGCCGCCAATGCTGCAATGTAAAGGCCAAAACCTATCATGGAAGATCCCATAATTGAATTGCTGGCCTGAGAATAAAACCAAATAATAACAAGTAATGCTAATGCGCCTGCGACCAGTGTTACGGTCCACATAGTTTTATCTAGGTTTTTGGTTTGGTCGCCCAGATAGGCAATGACACCACTGGCTACGAAACATATAAAAACCAAAATGCCTTTATCATGCATACCATTTACACTTTGGCTGTAACCAAACATTGAAACTGAAACCCATGGAAGGAACATAGATATAAAACCCACTGCGGCTGAGATCAAAACAAATTTTCTTTGTTTGCTCATTGTTTGAAAATTCATAATTGTAAGTTTAAGGTTAAAAATTGGTTCCGGCTTTACGGTCAGTTAGCAACCTTCATAAACTACAGATAATTTTCTTTTAGTAAATATAAAGTAATTCTTATTATATCCTTCAGCAAATTTTAATGGATCGGAAATTTATTTTAATTCAACACGGTTTTCTTATAAAAAATAGTGTGCCGGGAATAAAATATTTTTGAATTTCCAAAAGCAAAAATATTATTATGGACACACTATTACTCCCACAAAGTAATACATTTTATAAACAGCTAAAAGATTGCAAGGAATTGGATTTACGGGATAACAGAGGTAAAACCCATTGCATTGGCTTGGTTTTAATAGGTGTGCTTATAGGCCTGTGTCGCAACAGGGATGGGGTTTTGTCAAGCATTCACCGCTCTATTAAAAATACGCATTCCCAACTTTGCCACTATTTGCAAGTAGAATATGGCACACCAATTTCCAGGGCGCAGTTACCCCTGGTACTAAAAAAAATAGATGTTACTCAATTCTCAAAACTACTGCTCTTATTTTCGGGCATTGAGTTGAGCGATGAGGAGAAACAGTGGTTTGCAGGCGATGGCAAAGAGTTAAGAGGTAGTATTTTAAAAGGCGAAAAGCGTGGCGATGTAGTTGTTCAGGCTGTTAGTCATCACGACAGAACGGTTTATGGCCAGGCATTTTATAATGGCCAGAAGGAAAGCGAGCGTCCTTGTATCAGACAATTATTGGATAGCGCATTAGGCAGTCAGAAAATAACACTTGATGCTTTACATTTTATTCCGGAAACAATAAAACAAATTGAAAACCAGGAAGGGATTTATGTCATAGGATTAAAGGAAAATCAACAGGAATTATACAACGATATGGCCCGGATAGGCCAAAGGGTAAAGCCTGTCAACACCTTGCGGGAAGTAGAAAAATCCCACGGGAGAATAGATAAAAGAACCTATAGAAGTTATGCAATTGAAAATGAATTTTTTGATGAAAGGTGGTCTGGCGCAAATTTTCAAACATTGGTGCAGGTGCACAGAACGAGTATGCAATTGAAATCAAAAGTTGAAAGCCAGGAAGTATCCTATTACATTTCAAATGCCAGAATAAAAGATGAAAATGATAAAGATCTTTTTAGAGCAGTACGGGGGCATTGGAACGTGGAAACAAATAATTATATAAGAGATGTAACATTAAAAGAAGATGGGCTAAGAACAAAAGAACCAGCAATTTCTAAAGTAATGGCTTCCTGCAGAACACTTACGCTAAACTTGCTAAATAAACTAAAGCTGAAAAATAGGAAAGCAAAATTGGAAGAATTTGCTGATAATTTTGAGACGCTACTAATTTGGCTCAGTGAGGTGAAAATTTTATAAGAAAACCGTGTTTAATTCAATGTTGCCCTAAGATTGCAATCATTTTTGCTTTTTCTTCTTCATAAAGAGCAAGCTTGCTTTCAAGTTCTTTTAGCCGGATAAGATTTACCTCCATATCTTTTTCGTGCTTACTCATCTCAATTGCCTGCTTTTTTAGTTCTTCATTTTCACTCTGCAGCCTGATATGATCATTCTGTAACCTGATCAATTTATCTTCTATCTGTTCGGCAGAGTGTAAAGATTCTTCTAATTCCTTTTCTCTATTAGCCGCAGCGTCAAGCTGCCGCTGCAATAATCCGATATGATTCTGCATAGAGTGCAAATCATTGAGGCGGGTATCATAATCGCTTTTTAAGGCCGCCCACTTACTATTGTTATCCTCTATTGTATTCAACTTATTTTCTGCATCTTCCAGTTTTTGCTTCATTTCATCAAGATCATTTTCTAAATTTTCTTTTAGTTCATTTTCCTGGTAGTATAGTTCTTTCCAATCTTCTTCTTCCTCCTTTTTTTCTGCAACAATCTTTTCTGATGAATGATTTTGAACTTCTTCCAGCGCTTTTAGTCTTTGAACCAATTTTGAGAATTGAATTTCGTAGAAGGAAGAATTTTCCTCCATCTTTTGCAACTTACTCTTCAGGTTTATTATCTCCCCTGTTTTTATATCGCTATTTTCACGGCTGGCAGATTTTTTAAAACCATACAATTTATTGTTGTCGCCTGGTAAAAATTTATAACTGCTAACAATCATCCGATAAGTAAAGATAAAACAGGCGATTAAGACAATCAGAGATATTACCCACCAAATCCACATAAGTTATGCTTTTGGAACGAAAAATATTATACCAAAAAGAATCCCGGGGGTATTAGGTGGATTTACAAAGGATAGGGACTGAAATTTAAAAAATCAGGATGAAGCTATACTGGCAAGCAAGTTAATATAAATTATCCGGTTACCAAAGTGCCTACTTTCTCTCCGGTTATTACGCGAAGCAGCGTGCCGGGAGTATCCATTTCAAAGACAATTATAGGAAGCTGGTTTTCCATGCAAAGCGTAAAGGCCGTCATATCCATTACTTTCAAATTGGAAGCAATACATTCGCTAAAGGTAATGGTTTCATATTTTGTAGCTTTCTTATCCTTTTCAGGGTCAGCGGAATAAATTCCATCTACACGTGTACCTTTTAATATAGCATCCGCCCCTATTTCAATAGCCCTTAAAGAGCCTGCAGTATCTGTAGTAAAATAGGGATTACCTGTGCCTGCCCCAAAAATAACAACCCGTCCTTTTTCCAAATGCCGGATCGCTCTCCGTCTTATATACGGCTCTGCAACTTGCTCCATCTTGATGGCGCTTTGTAAACGTGTGTAAACTCCCACTCTCTCTAACGCACTCTGTAAAGCCATTCCATTAATCACGGTAGCAAGCATGCCCATGTAATCGCCCTGGGCTCTTTCTATTCCTGTTTCGGCTTCATTCATGCCACGGTAAATATTACCGCCACCGATCACAATTGCCACCTGAACTCCCAGATCAATAATGAGCTTAATATCTGAGGCATACTGGGAAAGCACCTGCGAGTCGAGTCCAAAATTTTTATCACCCATTAATGATTCACCGGAAAGTTTGAGAAGGATTCGTTTAAACTTTGGAAGCATAACTAATTACGGATTATAGATTTAAAAAACCGCTGCAAGATAATAGATAATTTTTATTTGATTAACCCGTTAGCTTCTTAATTTTTTGCATGAAAAATATTCTGTTATGTTATTACTGTTATGTTATACTTAGCAGCTACTACAGTATGTTGCTTAATTCCCGGCCTTCTTTCATTTTGGCTATGGCTTCATAGCCGTCCATAAACGGCATCATTTTCTTCAAGAACCTTTTTCGGGGATATAATATTCTCCCATAAATCATCTACGATCAGTACCATTTTCCAAAAATAATTCAGGTTATTTATTAATTGTCCCTCATTTCGCCCCTTCCTCCGCTCCAGCGCCTTCCTTCTCTTTGGTCAAAACGATTATAGTCTTCCCCATCCCGGCGGCTTCGGTTATAGGTTCCTTTGGGCCCAAACCGGTTGAAGCTATAGGTAAAAGTTAGCAGGCAATAACGTTGCAATATTATGGTTCTTGAATCAGAAATATAGTTCTCACCGATACTTCTGTTTATATCGCTGTTTTGGTTAAGTATATCATTGACCGAAAATTTAACCTGGCCATTCTTTTTTGCAAACAACTGCCACGCAATACCACCATTCCATAAAGGGATACGGAGGTTGTATCCATCGGCATATCCGCTACGGATAGAATAATTAAAATCAGTGGAAGCTATCAGGTCTTTGAGAATATAATAATTAATATTGGTAGAGTAATTCTGGGAGAAATATTCAGAATTCAAATTATTATTTGCATTCTGCTGCACGCTGTATTTTACAGAATTATAAGAAAGCCTGCCTCTGAATTCCATGTTCAATTTTTCTTTTATATTCAGGTTCAAGCCCAGTGACTGCGACACCGAAAAAGTATTTGTAAAATTATTCTTACCATAAAGCTGGCTTATATCCTGGCCAAAACGCATCCGGTTACCCATATTAATACTATTTCCTTTTACTCCTTTCTGCAGCGGAATGCCTACGCTTAAATCGTAAGATGCATCATAAGCGCCATTAAGATTTACCGGCTTTATTAATTGTACCCCTTTTCCCCTGGTTGTATCAAAATCTATACTGTTCACTATTTTATTAGACACCTGGCTGTAATTCACATTCATATTGATGTAGCGGAATGTAATAATGTTGTATGACTTATAAGAAATATTCAACGCATTATTAAATTCCTGCTTAAGCCCGGGATCACCTACATAAGTACGAAGCGTATTGGTTTCATCACGCACATCCTGTAATTGCCGTACATTGGGCTGATTCGTACGTCCACGGTAACTTAAGCGGATATTCTTCCGTTTATTAAACTCATACCTGAAATCGGCCGTAGGGAAGAAGTTAATATAGGACTGTTTGGTTTTAATTATGGTATCCTTCCCCACTGCTGTATATATGCCGCGGATGCTGTTGTTATCAAGGTCGGATGCCTGCATAGAACCGCCCGCCTGGAAATAATAGGCATCCTTATGATACCTGAAATTGAGGCCTGCCCGATGGGCTGTAAATTTATTTTTAAAATAATTGGTCTGTTGCGGGTTCAGGCTATCATATTGTTTAGTGTTTTTATTGTAACTAAAGGCTGTTCTGTCGGAAGTACTGAAATTATTAGTGTAGGCATAATTTAATTCAAGGATAGTATTTTTTCCCATAGGCTCTGTATAGGAAGTGCTCAATACATAATTACTTGATCTGGTAGCCTGGGAAGAAAGAAAATCTTTTTCACGGATATTATGAATGGTTCCATCCGGATTATAAAAAGTAATCGGTGAGAATGTCTTACCGCTGCCATCACTATTATTCACTGAATTTCTAAATCCAAGAGTCAATGTTCTGCCCGGTGTAAAAAATCTTCGCCGGTATAGCAGTTCATTATTTAAAGAAATGCCTTCCCGCTGGCTGGTGTTTCTGCGAACACCGCTTAATCCGAGGTATTCTGCATCGGCTACCGAGATATTGGTATAGTTGGAATCATTCAAAACATTGTTTGAATTTTGTATAGTAAGGCTGGGTGTATATAAAATAGAATTCATAGAATCTATTTTATACTCCAACCGAAGGTTGAAATTATGATTCTGGTTTACATCTAAAGAAGTTCTTTGATCATTTGCAGATGTGGATGAATCTCTTGTATTGTTTAAAGAGTCTGCCGGAAATAATGTTTTTCTATGGCTGGATTCTATAGCGCTTTTTTTTGTTTGGGAAAACAAATAGCTTCCCTGCACCTGGAATTTACCAATGACATCCGTATAATTAATGCCGCCAGATGTTGACGTATTAATTCCGTTTCCTAAGCCACCACTTACTCCGAACCCTCCCATGCTGCTTACAATGTCTCTTGAGGTAAATCCCTGTTGATTGAGATTATTGGAAGCTCCTAAAACAGAGATGCGGCGGTCGTTGTAAAAACGGTTAAGCATTGCTTTACCAATGTAAAGGTTATCATTTCCATGTCCGGCCGTTCCTCTTCCAAAGTAGCCCTGGCGCGTCTTTTTCTTTAATTTAATATTAATGGTTTTTGACCGGCTTCCGTCATCAATCCTGGTAAACTTGGCCTGGTCGCTCATATCATCATATACCTGTACCGACTCTATCATATCAGCAGGAATATTCTTTGTGGCCATTTTAGGATCGGTACCGAAAAATTCTTTACCATCTACATATATCTTTTGAATTGCTTCACCTTGTGCAGTTACATTACCATCCATATCTACTTCTACTCCCGGTAATTTTTTTAAAAGATCTTCTGCTGTAGCATTAGGTACAGTTTTAAATGCTTCTGCAGAAAAAGCTACGGTATCGCCGGTAACCGTGATAGGAGGCCGTTGTATAACTACTTCATCAAGCACATTACTCTCCTTTACCATATTAATAACTCCAAGGTCCACCTGCAACTTGGTAGCTGAGATAGATAATTCCTTCTGTATGGCTTCATATCCCTGGAAAGAAATAAGAAGGCGGTAACTTCCCTGGCTTAAGTCCTTTATAAGAAAAGCGCCTTTGGCATCGGCAAGAGTATGCGATATCAAAGAAGAATCCCGGCTCTGCAATACAGAAATAGTAGCATTAGCCATTGATTCATTATATACCGTATCTATAAGTACTCCTTTAACAGAGCCCTTTATTTTATTTTGAGCATTGGAATATTGTTGAAATAAAAACAGTAATGATACAATAAGAATTAGTTTGCTTTTATTCATAGAGAACAATAAAAATAAGAAATGAAATGATAGGACGATTTATTTTCAATAAACCTTCGCAGGCAACGTACAAAATATTTATACAGTCATAAATATTGATTGAAGGATATAAAGCAAACGTTGTAAATCCAATTGGCTTCCTGCTGTTTTTTTAATGCAAAAAGCCACCTTACGGCAGCTTCCCAATAGTTAATTAATTAAAGATCTTATTAGCCTAATGCAACTCTTTTAAATGAAAGTACTTTTAAATCCGGATCTAAGCCTTTCAGAAAATCGCCTACAGACTTATTGCCATCTTTCACAAAATCCTGCGCAATCAACGTACTTTCTTTAAAGAATTTATTGATCTTACCTGCTGCAATTTTTTCAGCCATTTCAGCCGGTTTGCCTTCTGCTTTTATTTGTTCTATGGCAATGTTCCTTTCGCGTTCAACAGTTTCGGCAGGCACAGATGATTGATCAATTGCAATAGGATTCATAGCAGCAATTTGCATCGCCACATCTTTGCCTGCTTCTTCATTCGGTTTATTTAAACCAACCAAAACTCCCATGCGGTTTGCACCGTGAATATAAGAGGCAACATAAGGAGCTTCAATTTTTTCAAACTTAGAAACACTTATCTTTTCCCCGATCTTGGCAACCTGTTCGTTCAATTTATCTGCTACAGTTTCATTGCCAATTTTAACCGAATTGAGTTCTTCCGTGCTATTTACACTATTGGCTATTGCCGCATCCATGATAGATTGGGCAAAAGCAATATAATCACTATTCTTACTTACAAAATCTGTTTCGCAGCTTACATTGATAATGTAGCCTGTTTTATGATCTTCTGTAGTCCGTGCAATTACTACGCCTTCCTTAGCTTCACGGTCGCCACGAAGCGCAGCAACTTTCTGCCCTTTTTTTCTTAAATAGTCAATGGCTGCTTCAAAGTCTCCATTCGATTCTACTAATGCTTTACGGCAATCCATCATACCTGCGCCAGTCTGTTGGCGTAGTTTATTTATCTCTGCCGCTGTTATTGCTGCTGTGCTCATATCCTAAACCCCTAAAGGGGATCATTTTAAAGTGAATAATATTTTATTTTTTTCTCATTGCCCCTTTTAGGGATTGTGGATGAATTATCTTCTCGCTCCGCCTGGCCCGCGATTCCCTTGCCCTGCTCCTGCTACTCTGCGCTTTTGCGGCCCTGCTGCGCTGCGGCCTTTACCACCGGCTGGCCCGCCACTACCTCTGCGGCGATCTTTATCATCATCAGCTCCTTCATCAAACTTAATAGCACGGGTATTTGATTCTTCTGTTTCTTCTGACTCTTCTTCTTTTTCTGCCTGTCTTTCTGCTAAACCTTCAGCAATAGCAGCTACAATATAATTAGTGATGATAGCAATAGATTTAGTAGCATCATCATTGGCAGGAATAGAGAATTCTACTTTATTAGGATCGCAGTTGGTATCTACCATTCCAAATGTAGTAATGTTAAGGCGCTTTGCTTCAGAGAGAGCTATATGCTCATGGCCAATATCAACCAGGAATAAGGCGGCAGGAATACGGCTGATCGCTGCAATACCTCCCAACACCTTTTCCATTTTTTCTTTATCGCGGGTAAGCGTAAGACGTTCTTTTTTAGTAATACTGTCCAACGTACCATCGTTCAACATTTTTTCAATACTCTGCATTTTCTTTACACTCTTACGAACGGTATTGAAATTGGTAAGCATGCCTCCCAGCCAGCGCTCCGTAACAAAAGGCATATTCACCCTTTTGGCAGCTTCAGTTACAATTTCTTTAGCCTGTTTTTTTGTGGCTACAAACATGATCTTCTTACCGCTCTTGGCAATAGATTTCATAGCAGCAGCCGCTTCTTCAAGGCCCTCAACTGTTTTATTTAGATCAATAATGTGAATACCTTTTTTCTCAGCAAAAATGTAAGGCAGCATTTTAGGATTCCATTTCTTTTTTAAATGGCCAAAATGAACGCCTGCTTCTAAAAGCTGCTGTTGTAAGGAAGTATTGTTTTCCATTTATTTTGTAATTAAAATTGTTTTTAAAAATAGTATCAAGTAGCAAGTAGTAAGTAGCAAGAAAGAGTATCTGCCTTGCGACTTGCTACTAATATCCTGCTTCTAACGCTTACTAAACTGGAAGCTCTTCCTTGCCTTTTTCTTACCTGGCTTCTTACGTTCAACAGACCGTGAATCACGCGTAAGCATTCCGGCTGCTTTAAGCGCAGGCCTGTATTCAGGATTAGCCTGGAGAAGCGCACGGGCTATACCCAGTTTAATAGCCTCTGCCTGGCCTTTTACTCCACCGCCTTTTGCGTTCACAATTGTATCAAATTTGTCTGCGGATTCAATTGCAACAAAAGGAGATTCTACCTGGTTTTGCAAATAGACAAGAGGAAAATAAGTTTTATAGTCTTTTCCGTTAATGCTAATGTTTCCATCGCCTTTGGAAAGAAAAACCCTTGTTACTGCTGCCTTTCTGCGGCCTACTGCATTTTTTTGTTTTTCCATTTTATATATTTTATCTCCCCTTCAGGGGATTGGAAGGATTAGAATTGTAAGTTTTGTGGATTTTGTGCTGCATGAGGATGTTCTGAACCTGCATACACAAATAATTTTTTGTACATTTTACGGCCCAGGCGATTCTTAGGCAACATCCCTTTAACAGCCCTTTCTATAATTACATCCGGACGGCGTTTCAGCAGATCGCCGGCAACTTCTTCTTTTTTACCTCCGGGATAGCCGCTAAAATTGATGTAAGTTTTTTCATCCAGTTTATTACCGGTAAACTTTACTTTATCACAATTGGTGACGATAACATAATCCCCGCAATCTACGTGAGGAGTGAAGTAGGCTTTGTTCTTTCCGCGAAGAACAGACGCAATTTTAGCGCACATGCGGCCTACGGTTTGATTAGTACCGTCAACAACGTACCAGTTACGCTGCACGGTAGCCTCGTTTGCATGTTTAGTGGTGAAATGTAATTTGCTCATTTTCGTTTTTTATTGATTCCTGTTATTTTAAAACAACAGGAACCGGTTCTATTTAATTGCCGCTATCCCGGCTTTTTTTTAAAGGATTGCGAAGGTAAGAGGAAATGTGTTGTAAATAAGTCAATTCTGGCGTCTTTTTTTATCACACCTTTGTAACTGATTGATTATCTATAAAAAAATGCAAAGAAAATTTTTTATGGTAAAAATTTCAAAAATAGACGTTCCAATTTAAAGATCGACATTAGAATAGACTTCAGTTGTAAAGTATTACTTTACAACTGCCTCGAATGGCAAGGAATACAATTTTACTTTAAAGAAGCCAACTGCATGAATAAACACACAATTTGAAAAATAGCCAACATTTTTCTTTTAAATGTGGCCTCGCCAGGAATCGAACCTGGATCTGGAGCTTCGGAAACTCTTATACTATCCATTGTACTACGAGGCCGGTTTTATTGGTTTACTGGTTTATTAGTTTATTGGTTTTGTTATCCCGTCGAAGGATTTACTAATTAACCAATTAACTACTTAACTAATAAACCTGTCTTACCTATGTCCCAAAGGTTGCAATATTACTTCCAAATATTTTAACAGCAATAGCAATTAATATCACTCCAAAAAATTTTCTGATCACGATCAGGCCGCTTGGGCCTAAAACTCTTTCAACCCATTTGAGCGATTTCAATACAACATAAATAATGATACAATTAATCAAAATGCCCAATAAAATATTAATGTCATGGTAGTTTGCCTTTAATGACATGATGGTAGTAAGCGTTCCTGACCCGGCGATTAAAGGAAATGCAATAGGCACCATACTCCCGCTTTTAGGATTGTTATCCTGTTTGAAAAATTCAATACCCAGGATCATTTCCAGGCCAATGATAAAAATCACCAGGCTGCCCGCAACTGCAAATGATTGCACATCGAGGCCTAACAACTTTAAGAACTGCTGGCCAACAAACAGAAATATAAACATCAAAGCTCCCGATGCAATGGTTGCCCGCGCAGATTGTATCTGCCCGCCCATTTTTTCTTTTAAAGAGATCAACACAGGAATAGACCCTAAAATATCTATCACGGCAAATAACGTAAACGTAACTGTTATCAGTTCATTTTCTGAGATGTTGGCAAAAGAAGGCATAAGTCTTTTTTGCAAATGTAGCACAGATCAACTGCCTGAAAGATATAGGAAACAGGAACATTCCTGCACTCAGGTAATAAATATCCGTTTCTATTTACAACTTTATCCGCACACCGCCATTTATATTAAACCCTTTTGTAGTAAACCCTCTTGTTACAAAATAGGCCTGGTCGGTGATATTCTGAAGATCAGTAAAAATGGTAAACTTTTTATTGAATTGATATTGCCCGTAAAAACCTAAAGTATAATATCCTTTTAATTCATAAGGAGCAGATGAAGATTGCGGCTCAAAAGCTTTGCTCACTGCTTTTAAACTTGAAGAAACAAAGAGCTTTTTGGTTATTTGGTAATTTAAAAAAAAGTTCAAAATATTTTTTGGCCTCTTATACAAATTGAAAAAAGAAGTATCCTTTCCTGAAGCATTGGTAGTAATTGCTCCGTTTACAAAAGTGTAGTTTGCTGAAGCAGTAAGACGATCTGTAAAATGAACGGTAGCTTCAGTTTCAATTCCGTAATCATGTTGTTTATCGCCATTGATGTATTTGCCTGACCATAAAAATACATCTTTGCCATCTCTGATAAATCCGGTAATCCTCGCATTCATTTTATCCGAAAAATATTGAGCGCCTAATTCGTAGCTCGTGGTGGTTTCGGGTTTCAGATCTTTATTTCCATATTCAGAATACAATTGATATAATGATGGCACGCGGTAGCCCGAAGAGATGCTGGCGTAAATTTTATAATGATCTTTTATTAAAAAAAATGGGTTGATAGAAGAAGTGTAATTGGTTCCATAGATATTATGATGATTCCAACGGCTGCCGAGTTCAATATTAAATCCTTCTTTCGCTTTGACGGTAACGGATGCATATCCACTTAGCTGCCTGGTTTTGGCGCTGTCAGCAGATAAAGGCACAGAAGGAAAACCATAATCAGGAATATAAATATACAACTGGCTGGTAGAGTTTTGCCTGTAATCCACGCCTGCAAGGAATTCTATGTTTTTGCTCAAATATAAATTAGTATATAATTCTACGAAATGAGAAGTGCCGTTATATTTTCCTCTCTGGTATTTTGAGAATCCGCCCACATCTGTTGAATCGTCTGTGAAGTTGCGGTTGTAACGATTGTAATTGTATTGCAGTCTGATAAAACCATTGCTTACTTTATAATCAACAGACGCTCCTGCAATAATATTATTGTTGTGATTAGTATAGTCTTTATCGTCTGCAAATGCGCCTGCATCTATATCTGCGTGATTGTTATTGTATTTACCAAATAAGCGAACCGTTGTCTTTCTAAAAGGTTTAAAGCCATAATTTATCCGGAATACATCCTGATCAAAACCATCTTTGTCAAAATTATTTTTACCTGTAGAATCGTACGCAGAAGAAAATCCTTTACTGTATATCTTATTATAAGATACAGAGTACGTTTGTCCTTTACCGTTAGAACCGCTTATCAAAACCGATCCTTTGTAAGTATCATAACTTCCGGCAGAAAGATTTACGTTCAGGTTAAAAGGTTTATTTTCTCCTTTCTTACTGATGATATTAATTACTCCGGCTACAGCATCTGAACCGTAAAGAGTAGATTGAGCGCCTTTTAAAACTTCAATTTTCTCTATATTATCCAAAGCGAAATTATTAAGGTCAAAAGCGTCCGTTTCACCGGATGCGTCATACAACGGTATGCCATCTAACAATATTAATGTGTTAGAACGAGAGGCTCCGCGCAGATAAACCGTTGGATTAGTACCCAAATTATTATCAGCGCCATTAATGGTCATTCCCGGAAGCTGGTTCAGCACTTCTCCTAATGATTTTCCGGTACTTCTTTTAAGTTGCTCCTGCGTGATCACGTTAACCACTTTCCCCGTTTCGCTTTGCTTGATAGGCGATTTGGTAGCGGTAATAATTACTTCATCCAATATTCTGGAAGCAGTATCTGGTGTAAGGCCCTGGGCCAATAGCTGGTTGCTGAAGATTATTACAGCAGCCGCAATAAAAATTTTTCTTTTCATTTTTAGAAATTTTTTTTTGTGACTGCTTTCGAAATAAGAAGAAAGAAATATAAATGCCTCCCGGCTTTTACACTTCATGCCTTTCACCCGAAAGCTTTGAATTGTATTATCCCGATAGTTATCGGGAAAACTGGCAGGTCTTCTGGCTTTCCCGATTTTCAGACACCTTCCCGCTCAAAGCCATGAACAGTGGTTGTAGATTCTGAAAATACAATGCAATTTTTTTGCATCGGGATTACAGCTACGGGGATAGCTCCGGCATTGAACCGGATTCCCATTTAATCCGTCCCGATAGTTATCGGGATCGGGAACCAATTTCGCTGCAAATGTAAAAGCAATAACGGCGATATTCAAAAAGTAATTTTCAAGTGAACTTTAGTTTCATTAAAACAAGGCAACAAAAAGTTTCTTATTCGTTTAACGCATCTGTACTCAAAACAATTATTATTTCAATAAAGTTGTAGCTTTCCAACCGGAATATGGAAACACAAAAATATGATGTAGTGATCGTAGGGGCAGGCCCCGCCGGATGTGCCGCGGCCTATATGCTTTCAGGAAGTGGCTTGAAAATAGCTCTGCTGGATAAAGAAACTTTTCCCCGCGATAAGATTTGTGGAGATGCTTTAAGCGCAGATGTTGCCAAACAATTTCACAGGATAAGCGAATCGCTTTCTGAAAATTTTTCAGGATTTAAAAACAAGATCCCTTCCAACGGCGTCAGGTTTTATACGCCAAAACATCAACAATTGGATGTAGCATTCAAAAAGCCTGAAAGTACTTACGGTGGCGGATTTGTATCGAAAAGAGCAGACTTTGATAATTTCTTTTTTTCGGAAACTGCCAATTTACCGGACATTGATATTTTTCAAAACCAAAAGGTAGCTTCAATAATTAACGAGCCTGGCAGGATCATCCTGGAATCAACAACAAAACAGTTTGAGGCTTCTTTTGTATTAGGCGCTGATGGCGCACAATCCATCCTGAATAAAAAACTAACCGACAACACAGTAGAAAAAAATCATTATTCTGCGGGAGTAAGGCAGTATTATTCCAATGTAAAAGGTTTTCATCCTGACAATTATATTGAGCTTCATTTTTATAAAGAAATTCTTCCGGGATACCTGTGGGTTTTCCCGCTTGCAAATAACCAGGCTAACGTAGGGTTGGGAATTCCTTCAGGCATAGTAAGCAAAAAACAATTGAATCTTAAAAAAGAATTGTCCAGGTTGCTTCATACACAGCCTGTACTCAAAGACCGGTTTAAAGAAGCTATACCATTAGATGATATCCAGGGTTACGGGCTTCCTCTCGGATCAAAAAAAAGAACGTTATCAGGCAACCGCTTTCTCTTGTTAGGTGATGCTGCAGGATTGATAGACCCTTTTTCAGGCGAAGGTATTGCCAATGCAATCAGGAGTGGCAGGATAGCTGCTGCTCATGTACAAAAAGCTTTTGAACAAAATAAATTTGATGCCGAGTTCAACATGCTTTATGACAAAGAAATCTATAATAAAATGTGGAAGGAATTTAAACTTGGCCACGCTTTACAAAAGTTGTTTCAATATCCTTCCATGATCAATTTTTTAGCGAAAAAAGCCAACAACAATCAATCGGTACAGACGCTGCTTAGCTCAATGCTTACGGACATTGATTTGAAGAAGGAATTAATAAAACCTTCATTTTATTTTAAACTTTTTTTTACATGATCAGAGGCTAGTTTAAATTGCCACTGATTACACAGATTTACACAGATTGCCCAACTCTAACCTTTATTGAATCTAAAAATAATCCCTGCAAAATAATTTCTTCCCGGCGCGGCATTGTAATATCGGCCTAACGCGGCGTTGATATCATTACCAAGGCTATATTTTGCATCAAAAAGATTATCAGCTCCTACAAAAATTTCAGCGCCGGCCTTTTTATTAAAATCCTTTTTATATCCCAGCCTGGCACCCAAAAGATCATAAGAAGAAGCATACGCAGAATTAGCATCGTTGAGTGCGATCCTGCCTGTATAATTATAAGTAATATTCATGTAGCAGCCGGCTTTTGATGTTATATCAAGCCCCGCCACCACTACGTTTGGAGCTGCTCCCGGCAATTTGTTCTTTGAAAAATCATTGTTCACCTGTTTGAAACTTCCATAGTGGAAATCGTGCCATGCATAACTGGTCCACACTTTAGCTGAATTAATGAAATGATATGGTGCATCAATGAACCGGTAAGAAGCATAAGTCTCTATACCTTTTTGTTTGGCAGAACCGGCATTCACATAATAATAAACTCCATCGGCATCTATACGTTGTACGATTGTATTTTTCAGGTCGAAGAAAAAGCCACTGATATCAAAAAAGATTTTGTTGTGCAATAACACGCCTTTAATACCTGCTTCATAATCCATTCCTTCTTCCGGTTGCAAGTTGGTTCCAAATAATCCATCTGAACGAAGTACTTCTGAAACAGTGGGCGGAGAAAAGCCCCGGGCAATACTTCCGTAAGCCGATACGTTTTTGTTGATCTGTTTAAGAATCGCAATATGCGGCGGTAGCTGGTTTTTGAATATTCTTTTTTGTGTAGTGGATGGCCTGGATGAAAGATGAATCAATTGGATTGCTGATTTATTCAAGCTTACTCCGCCTGTAATCATCCAGCCATGAGGCAGTTTTAAATCTCCCTGCGCAAAGAACATATACTGCCAGTTGTTTAAATTATCATCTGATTGCAAAGAATCAGCAACTCCAAGTTTATTACCGTAATCCCTGGTATTAAAAAAGCCCTTCTGGACTTCTGTCCCAAAATCAAGCTGGAAAACGGTTGTACCGATTTGCTTTTTATATTCAAATACGCTCCTGCCTCCAAAATGCGGTTCTTTCCGGAATTCATATACTCTTATGCCGGGATTAATAAAATCAGTATAGGATCCATATAAAGAAGTTGTATTACTCCAGTAATCATTAAACTCATATTTATTACTAAACCCGGCAAGAAAGGCCTTTTGATAAATGGCAGCTTTGTTTTGCACAGCTCCCGGCTGTGATCCTGAACCGGGCCTCGCCTGTTTTGGGTCAGCATTATACTGCGTCAGGGTTAAGCCACCGGGCGTTTGGTAATAAAGATCACCGTAAGACATATAGCTACGCAACGTTTGTTTGTTGTTTACTTTTAGCACACTCTCCCACGTGGCAATATCTCTCCGCATGTTTGCTTGCCGGCGATAGCCATCGCTCGTTTGATGAGAATAATTAAAACTATTTCTATGATCAGCATCTCCTGCTTTCACATTGGCGTTAACGCTATTGGTATTAAAACTACCGGCAGTATAGTCAAGCGAAACTCCCTGTTGCCAGTCAGCAGGTAAAGTATGTATCAGCATAGCGCCACCAATACCCGCTCCATATAAGCTACTCGCCGGCCCTTTAATTATTTCAATGGAATTAAAATTATAAAAGCTCAGTTGGTTCAAATAAGTATTGCCACTTGGGTCAGTAAGCGGTATATCATTCAGGTAAATTTTAACATCACGCACACCAAACGGAGAACGTAAAGAACTACCACGTATATTGAGCCGGTAACTACCCGGAGAACGTTCTTCCATGCTTACTCCCGGAATAATATTTAAGGCAGGCAATATGCTCATATTATTGAAGCGGCTCAATTGCGCCTGCCCTGTAACGCTTACGGGAGCTGCCACATCAATCAAGCTTCGATTTTGTTCGTATGCCTTTATAATTACGTTTTCCAGTACTTTAATAGAATCTGTGTCATTTATTATCTGGGCAGAAGCAGTATAAGTATAAAAGAGAAATAAACAGGAGATAAAAATTTTATTCATATCGGAATTGTGATTTCTTAAACGCAAAGATACACACAATATTCTCTACCTTTCGGGCATGAAGGTTACTCAAACTTATTTTTAATTATTAAAAAATATTGATTACTAAAGAACAAAAAGAATGGACTCACAAACACTTTCGTATATTTTAAACGAATTAGGGGAAGACCGTGAAATGTATTTCAATGCAGTGACACCACCCATTTTCCAGACCAGCAATTTTTCATTTAAAACAGTAAAGGATTTCAGAAAAGGATTTGAAGATGAATCATCTTCTTTTATATACAGCCGCGCCACCAATCCTACTTTAAAAATTTTATCACAAAAAATGGCCGCGCTGGATGGTGCAGAAGATTGCCTTGTTTTTAATAGTGGCGCGGGTACCATTTTTGCCGCTGTTCTTGCGAATGTAAAAAGCGGCGATCATATCATCTCAGTAAAAGACCCTTATAGCTGGGCACAGAAAATGTTTAACAATGTGCTGCCGCGGTTTAACGTAAGCACTACTTATGTGGATGGCAGAGACATTGAAAATTTTGAAAAAGCTATTCAGCATAATACATCACTCATTTACCTGGAAACCCCCAACAGTTGGAGCTTTTATTTGCAGGACCTGGAAGCGGTAGCACAGTTAGCCAGGCCAAAAGGAATAATTACTATATGCGATAACAGCTATTGCACTCCCCTGTATCAAAGGCCCTTGGACCTGGGAATAGACTTGGTATTGCAAAGCGCTACCAAATATATCAACGGGCACAGCGATGTAGTGGCCGGAGTACTTTGCGGCAAAAAAGAAATACTCAAAAAAATATTCGATAGCGAATACATGAATATGGGAATCGGCACTACCCCCTTCAATGCATGGTTAATACTTCGCGGATTAAGAACTCTCCCTGCACGGCTCGAAAGAATTACTGCAACAACCAAAAAAGTAGTGAGCTTTCTAAAAACAAAAAAAGAAGTGGAAGAAATAAGCTTTCCTTTTGATGAAGATTTCCCTCAATACCAATTGGCCCAAAAACAAATGCAGGGCGCCTGCGGACTATTTTCATTTATTCTTAAAACCAACCAAATTACAGCAATAGAAAATTTCTGCGAAAACCTTCAGCATATATTAATGGCAGTAAGCTGGGGCGGCCATGAATCTTTAATTATTCCTGCATGTGCTTCCATAAAAGTACAGGATTTTGACGCCGGCAAAAAAGATCACAGAAGAGTGAGAATGTATGTAGGATTGGAAGATGCAGACTACCTGATTGAAGATTTAGAAAGAGGATTCAGAGCTTTAAAATAGCTGTTGTTACCTGGCCTACCACTTATCCAACAAATAATTTACTAAAACATTCTATGCATTATTTTTGTTGCATGTATATTAAAAAAACCAGTTTTCTCCTGTTTGGTATTTTTTTGTGTAGTGTGTTTGTATATTCTCAAAAAAAATGGAGTCTTTCGGAATGTGTGCAATATGCATCGGAACATAATATTTCTATAAAACAAACCTCCCTGCAGGCCGACCTTGCTGCTATTGATTACAAGCAAAGTAAGCTTTCGCAAATACCTTCTCTGAACTTCAGTAATAACGATGGTTGGAGATTTGGTAAATCCCAAAATCCCTCAACAGGTATTCTGGAAAATCAGAATTATTTTACCGTCGGATTGAACCTCCAAAGCAGTGCACAAATTTTCAATTGGTTTTCAAAAAAGAATACCATACTTGCCAACCAATGGTCGCTGGAAGCTTCAAAAGCTGCGGTGGACAAATTAAAGAACGATATTGCCCTGTCTGTCGCCAATGCTTACCTGCAAATATTATTGATGCGTGAGCAAGAAAATATTGCGCGCATACAAGTACAGCAATCGAGAAGTCAATTGGATCTTGTAAATAAACAAGTAGCAGCAGGTACGCTTCCCCAATTGAATACAGTGGAGCTGGAAGCCCAACTTGCCAATGATACTTCAAACCTGATAACGGCGTCAGGAAATGTAACCCAGGCAAAATATGCCCTGATGGCTTACCTGAATATTGATGCAGGACAACCTTTTGACATTGAAGAACCTCCTATTGATAAAATACCTTTAAAACCAATAGGAGAATTACAACCCGAAGACGTCTATACATCAGCATTGACCAATCTACCTGAGCAGAAAATGAACGAGTTCAAGATAAAAGCCGCTGAAAAAAAATCACTTGCTGCAAAAGGCGCTTTGTATCCTTCTATTGGTGCTTTCGGAGGGCTAAGTAACAGTTATGGATATTCGCAAACACCTTACTACACACAAATTCCTAATGGCTTTAAATCGAGTGGCCTTGTAGTAACGGATGCCATGGGAAATATACTTCCTGGCTATAATGTTCAGCAACCGGCATTTATCAATGGTGAAAAGAGATACATTACTTCACCAACGTTTGGAAAACAATTCAGGGACAACTTTGGGCAAACTATCGGCATTAGTATTTCCGTACCCTTATTTAACGGGTGGCTGTCAAAAGCAAATTATCAAAGGTCAAAGATCAATATCAAAAATCTTGAATACCAGAAAGAGTTAGATAATAAAACTTTGAAACAAAATATTTACCAGGCTTACAACTCTGCTATGGTAGCCATGCAAAAATTTACTTCAGCAGGAAAAGCGGTACAATCAGCACAGCAGAGTTATGATTTTACATTAAAAAGATACAACGTAGGAATGCTGAGCACTCTTGAATTAATTACCAATCAAAATAATTTATTTAGAGCCAAACTTCAATATGTTTTAAACCAATTTGATTATGTATTTAAAATGAAGGTGCTGGAATTTTACAAAGGGCAAGGCGTGCAATTAGAATAATAAATACATGAAAATTAAAATAGAATGCCAAAATAATAATACTTATCTTAAACCCTGTTTATTTCAATGAAAAGCCAACAATTTTCTAACAATATAAAATACCTTCTGCTGATAGGTTATAACCTTTATGAATAAAACTTTCAAATGGATAATAATTAGTCTGGCTATTTTAATAGTTGCCCTGCTTATATTAAAGAAAACAGGCTTGATAGGAAAAGATACCGGGATCAAAGTTACTGCAGAAAAAGCAGCACGCCGTACTATTGTGGAAACAGTGAATGCAAGCGGTAAAATATACCCTGAAGTGGAAGTAAAACTAAGCCCGGATATATCAGGCGAAATTGTAGAGCTTGATGTGGCAGAAGGCGACAGCGTAAAAAAAGGGCAGGTAGTTGCGCGCATTTATGGCGATATCTATCTTACCCAAAGAGACCAGGCTGCCGCTATAGTAAACCAACAACAGGCGCAGATGGCAAATGCGCAGGCATCATTAGGCGCACTTGAAGCCCAGCTTGACCAGGCTAAAAAAACTTATGACATGCAAAAGCAGTTGTATGATGAAAAGGTAATTTCACGAAATGAATTCAATACAGCCGATGCAGCTTACAAGACAGCTCTTGCCAACGTTAATGCGGCCAAACAGGGTATAAAAGGAAGTATGGCTTCTGTACAAAGCGCTAAGGCTGCTTTGGAAAAAGCTAACAAAGATCTGAGGCTGGCCACTTTAGTAGCTCCTATGGATGGAATTGTTTCTTTGCTAAGTGTAAAAAAAGGAGAAAGAGTAGTAGGCAGCTCTATGATGGCTGGCACCGAAATGATGAGAATCGCAGACATGAGCAAAATGGAGATTAGAGTGGATGTAGGTGAAAACGATATTCCTAAAGTTCATCTTGGCGACAGCGCTGTTATTGAGATAGATGCATTTAATGATAGAAAATTTACAGGAACAGTAACACAAATTGCAAGTAGCAATAATGGTGCATCTACTCAAAACAATTTTTCTAATACAAGCACAGACGTTACCAATTACAAAGTATATATACGGCTTAACCCTGAATCTTATAAAGATCTGGCAGGGAATCAAAAAAGATTTCCATTCAGGCCGGGAATGAGCGCCAGTGCGGATATACAAACAAAAACCCATACGAATGTTTTGTCTATCCCGATCAACGCAGTTACTACACGCGAAAACACAGATTCAACAGGAGAAAATAACCAGGCTCCCAAACCTGATAAAACGATGAATAAGGGTTTTGATGACAATAATCTTGATGTTGTCGTATTTATGGTTCAACCGGATGGTACTGTAAAAAAACAAAAAGTAAAAACTGATATCCAGGATATTAACTACATCGAAATCACCTCTGGCCTGAAAGAAGGTGAGAATGTAGTTACGGGCCCTTATGATGTGGTTTCAAAAACATTAAAGGATAAGGATAAAGTAAAAGTAGTTCCTAAAAGTGAGTTGTTTGATAAAAAGTAGGGCGCCTTCAGTTAGTACTTAGTTTTCCTGCTAATGGCTATGATAGCGCCCTTTCATAAAACAAGTTTATTCTTTTGTTTCCTGTTTTGCCTGCGGCTGCCTTTCTACATGTTGGGCAGGATTAAAATTTCTTATTTCACTGCTTCTTTGCCTCACTGAACCCTGTTGTTGCAAACTACGTGATTGCGGTTGCTGGCTATTTGTCCTGGGCTGCTGTGTTTCTATACGGCTGTCAAAATTCCTGATACGGGGCTGTGCCTCAGAATGATTTTTATTAATATTAGCCGAAGGAGGATTTTTAAATTCCCGTACCGGTTTGTTAGTAGGATTGCCTTGAGGTATATTATCGCCCGGATTGGTTATAGCCGGCGGCCTGTTTGCAGGCTGCTCATTATTTTTCGGCTGCGCCGGATTCGGGAAAGTCCTTGTGTTGTTATTGTTTCTTATGTCGCCATTATTTATTTGTGGCCTCCTAACCGGGTTATTGTTTACCGGATTTTCATTCCTGTTTATTTGAGGTGTTTGATCTTTTGGAAATACTCTTACCGGTGCATTAGATCCATTATTGGGATTCCTTGTATTATTTTCATTCGGACGATTACCTTCTAAAGTATTTCTGTTAATTACTCTTTCCGGCCTTGCATTTGATGGATTCGCCGATTCATTTTTTACGGCAGGCCTGTAAACCCTGATCGAATTATTACTGATCCGGGAAGCGCCTGGTTTATCAGATTTTACCACATTGAACTGTCTTATTTTGCTGTGAGTTACATTTTCCACTTCCTTAACTGATGGGCCGGGATTATAGTCAGGACGATACCTGTTATTATTATTATTGACAACCGTCGTATTATTATTGATGATTGTGGTATTATTGATAATAGTGGTATTTCTCGATTGATTCACATAATAATTATTAATACGCGGGCTGCTGATATAGCGGCACGGTACAAATGCCCAATGCTCATAAGGGATAGCCCCTATAGAAATATTAATGCTCATACCCGGCCCGAGTGGCGCCCATCCATAATAATCTCCACCACCTCTCCATGAAACCCAGGCAGGCGCCCATTCATAACCAGGTATCCACATCCATCCATACATCCTGTCATTGATCCAACGCCCATAGTGAAACGGCGCCCATCCCCAATTATAATTGGAAACCCAGGTCCATCCATAGTTGGTATAAATCCAATGCCCGTTACTATAGTAAGGCCTGAAGCCGGTCACACCAGGTCTCCATACGTAACCATAGCCCGGATAGTTCATCCAGCTACCATAAGGACTTAGATCATCATAAAATTGCTGATAGGTAATTTCGTCCTGTTGATCAGAATAATTTTGATACACATCATCACTAGGGTAGTGCCTTGAACCTGCGCAGGAGCCAAAAGCTAAGAGAATTATTACTGCTAAAAATTGATATATATATTTCATGATCTTAGTTTAATGTATAGACTGGAAAATAGCAATGCAAGTTCAATGCCTGACCAGCCTGTTCGAGTGTTTAACGAGGAATTAACTTTTAATAAACAATGAGAATTTGAAAATAAGTTGGAATGGATCAATTAAAAAATTGCCATATTAAAACATGGAAAAATTAAATTACCATGGCAAATTCATAAAGAAAAACTTAGCGCCTTTTGATATATTTTGTTTTTATTACTTTAATTTTATGATCCTTTAGAAGTTATTCGATTAGACATCTGCTTGCCTCCTCTGCCCTAACATTAATTGAATAACGTCTTCATAAAGATCTATATCTCCCTGAGGAATCCAGTCTTATTCTTAACTTATAAAATAAAAAACTATGAAAAGGCTTTTACTATTGTCCGTTTCCATTTCATTTTTTTGCACTTACATTCATGGGCAGGTTACCCAGTTAAATAATAACCAAAGTTTATCGCCTACAGCTCTGATAAATCCTAATCTGGCAATAGCCATATCAGGTATTGACCAAACATTATGGGTAACGAATGGAACGCCCGCCGGCACTTTTCAGTTATCAAGTACGATCAAGGCCTCCGGCGGGATTGTACTTAATGGAAAATATATCTTCTCTGGAAGCACTGCTACAGAAGGTGGAGAGATATTTATTACCGATGGAACTATTGCGGGAACAAAATTGATAAAGGATATCGTTGCAGGAGCATCGGGTAGCGATCCTGATGGTGACATGGCAATACTAAACGGATATGTTTACTTTACTGCAGCTACTGTTGCCAATGGCCGGGAATTGTGGCGGACTGATGGCACTGAGGCAAACACTACCTTAGTAAAAGATATAGTGAGCGGAGCCACCGGAAGCAATGATGCAGGAAAATATTATTTAACCACTATGGGTAATTATCTTTATTTTGATGTAAAGACGTCTGCAGAAGGAAATGAACTATGGAGATCAGATGGTACTGGTGCAAACACTACTTTATTAAAGGATATAGTTGCCGGCACAACTTCTTCCAACCCAAGAGCTTTCTGGTATTTTAATAACATGATGTTGTTTACTACTACTTCCGCTGATGGTTTACATGCAGAAGTTTGGCGGACGGATGGTACTCCTGGGGGGACAATCATGCTTAAAAACAATATAGCGCCAGGCCTCCTCGGAGCTTCTTCTTATAATATCTTCTTTCACGTTTTTAATAACCGCGCTTATTTTTTAATTAATGATGGGACTCATACAGGCGGCATCTGGAGCACAGATGGTATTGATGCCACCGGCGCTCATACGTCTTTCCTGCAGGATGTGGGCGTGAGCGCTATGTTTACAGGATCCTTTTTTATTGATGCTATTAACCTTCCTTCAAAATTTATTTTCCCTGTCACCGATGCAGTTAGCCGTTTTGAATTTTGGGAGTCAGATGGTACAACAGCCGGCACTCAGTTGTTCAAGTCTTTTCCGGCAAATGCAAATGACCGCATTCCTCTTATTTACCTGAACTATAGCTATGATGGCGCCACCGGTACCTTGACAAATCCATTATTTAATGGCAACTTTTTCTTTTCGGCCAATAGCAGCACCGATGGTAACGAATTATGGATTTCTGATGGGAATCCTGATGCAGCCCATACCCATGTTGTAAAAAATATAAATACTTCGGCTGATGGAATTACGGACAACGTTTCTTATTTATACACCACTGCGGGATTATTTTTTGCAGCAGACGATGGTATTAACGGAAATGAATTATGGAAAACCGACGGTACAAGTTCAGGGAGCTCTTTAGTAAAAGATATTAATCCAAATGCAGGAGATGCAGATCCGTCTTTATCTTTTATAGTAAATGGAAAAATACTCTTCACTGCCACTGATGGAGATGATCCCAGCCACACTGACCTTTATGCTGTAGATGGTATATTTAGTCCGTTACCTGTCAAGCTACTGGATTTTACAGTTACACCAAAAGGAGATGATGCAGTGTTGCAATGGAGCACTGCGCAGGAATTGAATAGCAAAGATTTTACCATACAATCGAGCATTGATGCCCAACATTGGAACAACATAGGAAGTATAGCCGCTAAGGGCAATTCTTCAGTAAAGACTGATTACACTTTCTCTGATCGGGGGATAATGAGTTCGGGAAAAGATATAGTGTATTACAGACTGGTTAGCGCCGATATAGATGGTAAGTCAACAAACAGTGACATCATCCATCTGAAAATAAAGAATAGCGCTCAATGGAATATTCAACTCTTTTCTAATCCTGTTCGCAATGAAATAAAAGTGCTGGTTAGCGGAATCCCGGGTATCGCTACTCTTTCCATAAATGATCTTTCCGGTAAGGTAATTTATAAAAAACAAGTTCAGAATCAAAATGGCTTTATCAATATTATGATTGATATGCCGGCCGGTATTTATATTCTCAATGCCAAAACCATTAAAGGCAATAGATCAATAAAATTTGTAAAAGAATAAGAAGCTGGTTGAATTATCTACCATCATTTTATTTTAATTAACTCAAACTGTTCTTCATAAAGCAGCAAAAAAAATTACCAGTGAACCAAAGCCACTGGTAATTTTTTTTAAGTCTCCTTGATGCTATAAAACAGGCCAGGAGATTATTTCTATTATAAAAAATATAGAGGAGCCTGATAGGTTATAAAATTAAAATTAACTAAAGAGCCCTCCCTTTCTCAGGTCGCGAACTTTTTCGCCAATAAGAAAACCATTTTGATAAATCTGAATTTTATAACTTCCCTGCCGAAAATGGCCTGCAGGATCAAAAGCAAATTCTACATTCCTGGTTTTAGCTGTTTCTAAATTCACAGGTAATTTTGCAGTAAACGCCTTATCACCTTCATCGCGCGTAGAAAAGGTTCCTGCACCGTTGACACCGGTTACCGCTTGTCCATCAGGCCCTATTACTACCACATACACATCAGTTGTGCCGGGCTGTATGATACGATTACTTACATCAAAACTCACTACTAACTTATCAACTCTTTTTGCAACTGTTGAAACTTTTTCTTTCCCATTATTCCTCACTTTCATTGGTGTAATAGAAATATTGGATGCGTTTAAAGTGGATGCTACATCTACTTTCTGTTCAAGGTTTTGTTTAATAACATTGGTGGAATCAAGATTATGGCTTAAAGTTTCTTTCTCTGTAGTCAGCACTGCTACGTTTTGTTTCAAACCTTCATTTTCCTGTGTCAGTGTTGCGATCTGGGTTTCCATATCAGTAATTTTTCCATCGAGCTGCGCTATCAGGCTACGTGCTTTAGCCAGTTCTGCTGCGGTAGCATTTCTTTTATTCAAGATGCTACGGATCTCTTTTTTCATCTTAGCAATTTCTTCTTTGCTTTCTCCCAGCTTATTGTTGATATCCGTATTCACAGTTTGCATAGAATCAAGGCGGGCCAGGGATGCATCAAAGCTGCTTTGTATGTTGCTCTTTTCTGTTGATATTTTTGAAACCTCTGTCTGCTGGGCCTGGATGGTTTCTCCGGATTTATTATGATCGAAAATAAAAAAACCGGCAAGGACAATTATACCTGCTATTAGTAACCCTATAACCCAGTTCTTAGAATTGCCTGGTTTGTGTTCAGCCGAAGACTGATCGGTGTATTCGTTCATTTTTTTAAATTTTAGTTTTTGATTTTAATAATGTAACCTAAACAAATTCTAAAATCGTGCCATGATTATTTTCCTGTATTTGTATAGAAAATGCTTTAACGGTTTTGATTGTTATAGAGGTTGATTCTGAATGAAAAAATCATAATGAAAAATTTATTTGTTAAAACCATAAAACAAAAAAATAACTACTGTTTTTTCTAAAAAATAATCTTCCCGGATAATGATCAGGAAGGATTACTATTTGCAATTGTGTTTCTTTTAGATTACTTTTAAGAGTAAAAATTATAAATCATGTCCACCAAATCTCATGTTTCCAGGAAAGTTACTGCTGCTTTGGCTATTATTTTTTTATTGCCGCCTCTGATAATGTTTATAATGTGGTCCTCTATAGGATTGAGGTATAGCGGTATGGATGCAGATGAGCAGATGGGTACCTATTTAGATTATTTTCCCGGGTGGCTTAAAAATATAAATACCATACATGCCATTTCCATAGTATGTTGTATCATAGCAATTATACTTGCTGCCCGAAGCTTTAAGAAACATTTATTATCAGTAAGGGTATTGATGCTGCTTACTGTGGTGGTATCTATTTTTATAATTTTATTCGATATCTACCAGATGGTTTAATAAACCTTTATTTATATTCATATTGAATGGTGCCCAGTAAATGTTTTTCTTTCGAGAAACATTTTTGTATCTCAGGCAAAGCTTTATCATCATAAGCATATTTCCAGGTAAAATAATTTCTTCCTGATTCATCCACAGAAATCATTTGCCTGGGTTGGTCATTCTTATTATATTCAAACATATAATCAGGCAAGAGCTTTTTTGCTACAGGATTGTAATGCACTACATCCGTGAGCCGGTTATTTTCATCATAATAGTAATAATATTTTATATCACCACTATTTTCGGAAGCATTTTCTTCGATGATGTTTCCTTTGTCGTCTGCCAGGAAAGTGATAGCGGATATTAGTGAATTATTTTTCTTCCTGAGCATCCTGACAGGCTTGTTATTTTCATAAATATATTCATGCGTTTCCTTAATGCCATTACTATCTCCATCAGCTCTGGTATAAGTGCTCACCAGGGAAAGATCACCGTGATCATCATATTGAAATTCCACTGTGTTAGTGGTAGTAGGAGTAGTGGTAACAGTTTTTATTATTTGCCCGGAAGTATTGTAATCAGTCACCAAAAGAGATTCTCCCGTGATATTTGATTTAGAGATCATTTCTGATTGGCTGAAATTTTTATTAATCTTTTTTTCACAAAAAAAGCCTTCACTCGGCTTATCATTCTCATCAAAGCTTTCTATTTTTATAAACCTCAGGTTTTCTTTTTTTAGCACCGAAAATTCACGATTAATCCTGGCAGTGCTCATTATATCTTTATAGAAATATTGGCCGTTAGCAATAGAAGAACTGAAGCAGGCAAAAATAAAAGAGGTAAAAGATAATCTAAAAACAGAAATGTCCATTAAAAGATAAAGATTGAGATTTTATAAAATTGAAACCAGTGTAAAGTAATTCATTACTCTCTAATGCAATTTTTGTTTACTATTTTTAACCGGAAATTATAGATTATATCATGCCCCAATTCCCCGACATTAGTAAACTTGTAAAAATTATGGATGACCTCAGAGAAAAATGTCCCTGGGATAGAAAACAGACCATCCATACACTCCGGCAACAAACTATTGAAGAAACTTATGAACTTGCAGACGCTATCACTGACGAAAACTGGGAAGCGATAAAGGAAGAGCTCGGCGATCTTTTATTGCATGTTATCTTTTATGCTAAGCTTGGGTCTGAAAAAAATAAATTTAGCCTGAAAGAAGTTATAGACGGAGTGTGTGATAAGCTTATAAAAAGGCATCCCCATATTTATGGAGATGTACAAGTAAAAGATGAAGAAGATGTAAAGAAAAACTGGGAGCAAATAAAACTGTCTGAAGGAAAAAAATCTGTTTTAAGCGGCGTACCAAAATCTTTACCGGCTATGATAAAAGCTATGCGCATCCAGGAAAAAGCAAAACAAGTCGGCTTTGAATGGGCTACCAAAGAACAGGTTTGGGAGAAGGTAAAAGAAGAACAGTCAGAGCTCCAGGAGGCAGTGGAATCAGGCAATCAAAAAGACATAGAAGAAGAAACGGGCGATCTTTTTTTCTCTGTAATTAATTATGCAAGATTTTTAAAAGTAGATGCAGAAAATGCGCTGGAGCTAACTAATAAAAAATTTATTCACCGGTTTGTACTCATGGAGGAAACAGTGAAACAAAGAGGAAAAGACCTTGCCTCAATGACGCTTGAAGAAATGGACGACATCTGGAATGATATAAAAAAACAAAAATATTGAACTGGAACTGGAACAATGATGATAATTTTTTTAAAAGGAATTCTTTCCTGCTTATAACTGCCGCATGGTTACTGACCTTTGCGTTCATCATTAATAATTATTGGAGTGGAAGTTCTACATCTAATGCGGCACAAAAAGCCATTCAAAAAGACGTCAACAAAAAACAAAATGAAATAAACGAATTCTGTGCAGACACGGCATTGCTTAATAAAATTATACAAGCAAAATACAATGAAGATGAGCTGGATGAGCAGGTAAAAAAAGGTTATTTCATTTTTATTTATAAGATCGCCGGTTTCCGGGAATTTATTCCTGTCTTTTGGAACACCCAGGTAATAGAACCAGACAGCGCTTTGCTTCAAAACCCTCATGAAAACGGATTCAAAAAATTAGTCAACGGATGGTACATCATCAATAACCGGACATTTTATGGTTCAGATAGCTCCTATTATAAAATGATCTTTCTGATTCCCGTAAAATGGAATTATTATATCCAAAACAAATACCTGAATAATTCTTTTGTAGCTGAAAGCAATATTGAAAAAACTTATGACATCAGCATTTTACCAACCAGGTTTGAGATAAACGATGAACTGGGCCGCCCCATCTTTTATCTTCAACAGCTAAGCAACCCTATAGAGCACGATAATGAATTTTCGATGTGGTTGCAGATATTAGCTTCTCTGCTGGTATTATTCTTTATACATAAACTGGCCAATTATTATGTAAAAGAAAAAGGATTTTGGTTTGGGTTATTGGTCTTGATAATACCTGTGCTTATACTAAGATTAATAAGCTATCATTTTCCTATTCCACTCAATTTTCAAAAGTTAGAATTATTTGATCCATCGGTATATGGCGCCAACTTCATTCTAAGATCTCTTGGTGATCTATTGATCAACTCATTGCTGTTTATATGGACCGTCTTATTTATCCGGTATCACTTTAGGTTCGATTTTTCAAAAATAAAATTCAGAGTAGATTACTATAGATATTTAGCTATAGTTTTTATTACCTCCTTAATGGTTGCATTTACCCTTTTAGGAGGGTTCATTGTTCGAAGCCTGGTAGCCGATTCTCAGATATCATTCGATGTAATTAATTTCTTTTCATTAAATATATATAGTGTTATCGGCTTTATAGTATTAAGCTGCGTAGCCACCGGCTATTTTTTTCTTATACAGATATTACTTCAGCCATTAAACATATTTGTGGGCAAAAAAAGATATGTGTTGTATTTAACAACTACCCTATCTGGCCTTATCATTCTTACTTTCATGATGCATTCGGATTATGTAAGTTTCAATCTTCTTTTACTGCTGTGGCTTTTGCTTTTTATTTACCTACTTAATTTTAAGTTTCTTTTATTACAGGCATATAAGCTGGTTTCTTCCAGGTTTATTTTTTGGGTCTTCTTCTTCTCAGTTTCTATCACCAGTGTTATCGTGTTTCAAAACAGGATAAAAGAATTAGAAGAAAGAAAACATTTTGCCGAAAATCTTGCTAACAAAGCAGACCCTTCAGGCCCGGTAATCGTTAATATTATTCTCAAAGATTTTAGAAATGATTATCTGTCTGATATTTTTTACAGGTTCAAAAAGCCTTACCAGAACAGGTTCTTAAAAGACAGCCTGATCAATGAAAATTTTTCAGGCTATTTAAATAAATATGACACCAAGATATATACCTATAATGCGAATGAGCAGCCTTTATACAATGATGATTCAACAACATATAATTCATTAAACGCCATCATTGAAACACAAGGAAAGCCTACCGATATACCCGATCTCTATTATTACGATATTTCTTACGACCGGTTTAATTATATCAGCAAAAAAGAAATTACAGATACCTCCGGGGCGATACAGGGATATGTATTTATTATTTCCAAGCCTAAAAGGTATAAGGGCGATGCGCTCTATCCTGAACTATTTTCCAAAGGAAATAATAACTCTATTGAAAGCTCGCCGGTGTATGCTTTCGCAGTTTATAATAATAACCAGCTAAGCACCAGCTATAATGATTATCCATTCATTACAGACATTGACGACAACGATTTTACCTACAATGAATTCAGGACAGTGCAAAAGAACGGCTATGAAGAACTATGGTATAAAGCCAATGCTGATAAAGTAATTGTAATTGCACGGCAAGACAGGTTTTTTATAGAATCCATCACTCTGTTTGCTTATCTCTTTTGTTCCTTTTTGCTGATCGCAATCTTTTTTTACCTCGCGCACTATCTTCTAACTGAAAGCAGGCGCATGAAAGGCTTCAGGCCTTTATTACAATTGACCATCCGCAACCAGGTACATGGAACGATCATTCTTATCAGCCTTTTTTCCTTTATTGTGATTGGCGTAACTACCATTCTTTTTTTTATAAGCCGTTACCATAGCAATAACCGCGAAAAATTAAGCAGGACCATTCATGTAATGGAAAATGAACTACGCGGGTCTATTGATACATTGCCAATAAATAATTTTAAAACTGCAAACTTTGACAGCTTACCCCACAACAAATTAGAAGGGACAATCAATAAAGTTTCCAATATCCACGCTGCCGATATTAATCTTTATGATCTTAAGGGTAATCTAAAAGTCTCTTCTTTGCCATTGCCCTATGATAAAGGCATCGTTAGCGAAAAGATGGATCCCGTTGCCTTTTATCATTTGAATAAACTGAAGGATGCACAATTTTTTCAGGAGCAAAAAATAGGAAGCCTTACTTATTTAAGTAATTACCTGCCCGTACGTGATGAGAGCGGCAAAGAATACGCATACCTCCATATTCCCTACTTTGAATCACAAAATAAATTGCAGGACGAGATATCTAACTTTCTTGTCACAATTATCAATCTTAATGCATTCATCTTTTTAGTAGCAGGAATTATAGCCCTGTTTATCGCCAATAGTATTACCCGTTCATTTTCTTTTATCAGTGATAAAATGAAAAAGATCAATCTGGAAACCGGCAACGAAGAAATTATCTGGAACAGGCAGGATGAGATCGGCGACCTGGTAATGGAGTATAACAAAATGGTAAAAAAGCTGGATATAAGCGCTGAAATGCTTGCCAGGAGTGAAAGAGAAGGCGCATGGCGCGAGATGGCAAGACAGGTAGCCCATGAAATTAAAAATCCTCTGACACCTATGAAATTAAACCTGCAATATCTGCAGATGGCAATTGATAATAATTCACCCGATGTAAAGAACATCTCTTTGTATGTTGCCGGCATTATACTGGAACAAATAGAACATCTTTCCCAGATCGCAGGAGACTTTGCTCAATTCGCCAAAATTGGCGGTAATAAGATCCAGGCCATTGATGTAAACCAAATGCTTGAAAATTCAATAATGCTTTATTCTACGAATGATGAAATAGAAATAGAAGCGGATCTATACGATCAACCAATCTTAATCGAGGCCGATAAAACACAGGTGAACCGGCTGTTCACCAACCTGCTCCAAAATGCAGTGCAGTCTGTTCCGGATTATAGAGCAATATTAATAAAAGTGAAAAGCGAATTGCAGGGCGACAAAGTTTTAATTTCAATTAAAGATAATGGCAATGGTATCCAGGCAGCAATGATCAGTAAAATATTCAAGCCTAATTTTACGACCAAAACATCAGGCACTGGTCTTGGTCTTGCCATGTGCAAAGGAATAGTTGAAAACCTCAATGGGAGAATTTGGTTTGAAACTAAAGAGGGAGAATGGACCTGCTTCTATGTGGAAATACCTGTAAAAGAAAAAAATGATCACACGCAAGTGATTGGCAACAATTGAAATTAAATTGTTAGAAATTCTCTCATTCGGCATCTTGAATATTTAACATTTTCAAAGTAATATAAGGCACTCTTGCAAATCAAATCTTAAGGAATCTTTTATTCTTCAGCTAAAAAAATTTAATAAAAATTTCAAGATTGACGTCTCTTCCAAAAAGCGTATGCGGTTGACCGTTAGTTTCCTTGATTTGTAATCTTCAATTGGAACAGGTATTGATTTGAGATCATCTTTCTCCATCTCCATTAACACAGGTCAAGAAGGCCGGCTGGCTATTTCTTTTATTATTTATTTCCCGGAGTGAAAAGTAAAGCAGCGATTCAGAATTGATTTTTTTTCTTTAGAATTTACGGAAACTCTTGTCCGTACTACATTGTGTAAATTAAAAAAGTCCCGGTAAACCGGGACTTGTAAGTTATTCTTAAAGAAAAACATTGATTATTTTTTCTTTGCAGCAGCTTTAGGAGCCGCTTTTTTTGCAGCAGCCTTTTTAGGAGCCGCTTTTTTTGCAGCAGCTTTCTTAGGAGCCGCTTTCTTTGCAGCAGCTTTTTTAGGAGCCGCTTTTTTTGCAGCAGCTTTTTTAGGAGCCGCTTTTTTTGCAGTTGCCATGTTTTTAGAATTTAATTGTTAGTAAATAAAAAATAAAAATAAAAACATTTTGTTAACTGCCAAAACTTATTTAAAAATTTTTTAGGAAGTCGCCTGTGCTGCATTCACAGAAACAATGGTTTTATCCCCTTTACTTTTCTTAAATTCAACTGTTCCATCAACAGTTGCAAAGATGGTAAAGTCTTTACCAAGGCCTACATTTTTTCCCGGATGATAAACAGTACCACGTTGGCGAAGAATAATATTTCCTGAAATGGCTGGCTGGCCGCCAAAAATTTTTACGCCTAATCTTTTGCTTTGTGAATCGCGTCCATTTTTTACTGAGCCTTCACCTTTTTTATGTGCCATACTTTTAAAATTAAAATCTTATAAAATCAAAAATGATTATTGTCTCACACTTCATGCAGGTAAGGATCGCTTAAGCAATACCTGTAACCTTTATATGAGTATATTGGGTGCGATGACCATGTTTTTTCCTAAAGCCTTTTCTTCTTTTCATTTTAAAGGCAATCACCTTCTCTCCTTTCACCAGTTCATTTATTATTTCTGCTTTTACTTTCACATTGGCATCTCCTCCTATTGATATCTTTCCATCATTATCGTGTAAAAGGACTTCAGAAAATTCTATTTCATCGCCTTGTTTTCCTTCAATATGAGGTACAAATAAGCTTTGGCCCGGCTGAACTCTGAACTGTTGACCAGCAATCTTTACTATAGCAAACATACTTTTCCAATTTTTGGAGTGCAAATGTAAGGTAATTATGCATGATTTATGGTATCGCTTCTTTAAAAAAACAAGAATTTTAAGAAATTTTCCTCAAATCATTCTGTTACAATATATATTGAACAGGTATTTTCTAAAAATTCAGGCGCTCTTTTATATTTTCGCTTGTTTAATGTCACTTACATGGATGTAATTAAAAAGGCCTTAAAATTTTTTTTCAGTATCTATGGATTCACCATCTTCTTGTTATTAATGATCATTTTATTTCCCTGGTTCATTTATGCTTTTTTACAAGAGCCTGTTAAAGGCGGAAATATGATCTACAAAATATCCCGCTTATGGGCTGATGTATTTTTCTTTATGCTGGGTATCAGGCACCGAAACATCTATGAAGAAGCTCATGATAAAACACAGGAGTACATTTTTGTAAGCAACCATATTTCCTATTTAGATATACCCATGATGATGAAAGCGATCAGGGGGCAGCATATTCGTATTTTGGGAAAAGCTGAAATGGCTAAGATCCCGGTCTTTGGCTCCATTTATAAAAGAGGAGCGGTGACCGTGGATCGCGTCAGCGCCAAAGCACGCTCTAAAAGTGTAAAAAGATTAATCGCATTTATCCATAAAAAAATTTCTGTGTTCATTTGCCCTGAAGGCACTTTTAATACAACTCATCAACCACTTAAATCTTTTTACGATGGCGCTTTTAAAATTGCCATTGAGACACAAAAACCCATACGGCCAATTTTGTTCCTGGATACTTACGACCGGTTGAATTATAAAACTATTTTTTCATTAACACCTGGTAAATGTCGCGCTGTATATCTTCCGCAAACATCTACTGAAGGGTTATCGTTAAATGATATGAGTAATCTTAAGAAAAAAATCTTCAATCAAATGGAAGAAGCGTTAATAAGATATGATGCAACCTGGATCGAACCAAAAAATAAAGAGTAAGTAAAAAATCAAAGAATATTTTCCTAACCAGAAAATATTTTTTGATTAACTACAGATATTCCTGATCTTCAATAAAAATATAAATAATCTAAAATGAAAAAAATTCTCTTTAGCTTACTATCTTTTATTTGCATACTTACACTTACAAAATGCAATTCAAATAACTCAACAAAAGATACTACAACAGACTCATTGACAACGGCCACAGACACGGCAAACAATGTCACTTCCAACTGGAAAATCGGAGTGCAGATGTGGACTTTCAGGATGTTTACTTTTGCTGAAGCGCTCGACAAAGTGGATAGTGCAGGCGTTAGATATATTGAAGCCTTCTGGGGGCAACCATTAGGCGCCGGCTTAAAAGACAGCTTCGGTATCAGCATGTCTGATGAAAGTAAATCCAAAATAAAAGAACTGCTTCAATCTAAAAATATAAAGATAGAAGCTATGGGAGTGATCGTACCTCATACAAGAGAAGAATGGAAAAAGGCTTTTGATCTTGCAAAAGAGTTTGGTTTAAGTTACATCACAGCAGAGCCTCTCAAAACTCAATGGGATATGGTAGATAGTATGGCCGGCGCTTATGGCATCAAAGTAGCCATTCACGATCATCCCAAACCCAATACTTATTGGAGTCCCGATTCTGTACTGGCAGCTACTGTCGGGCATCCTAATATTGGTTCATGTGCAGATTTAGGCCATTGGGCACGCAATGGTGTTAATCCTGTTGATGCGCTCAAAAAACTTGAAGGCCACGTATATGGTGCGCACTTAAAAGATATTGTAAAATTTGGCGATACTCATGCGGCCGATACAATTGTTGGAAAAGGAGTAATTGATTTTACTCCTATATTCCAGGAATTAAAACGCCAAAATTTTAAGGGAATGTTTTCTATTGAGCATGAATCCAACTGGTATCACAGCCTCCCGGATGTAATAGCCACTGTAAAGTTTTATAATGATGAAGTAGCAAAACTTAAATAGCCTTTTTGAACTTTTAAGAATGATCCTTCTTACTCTATAAATTTTATTTGCTTGATCCTGTTCTACCATCTTTTCCTGATCGTTTATAAGGCTGGCATTTATTTGGTTTCATTTTGGAATAGAAAGGCTAAATTATGGATTCAGGGACGAAGAAATGTTTTTGAGCAACTGCGCAATCTTCTGCAATCTACTACCCACGCAAAAGTAATATGGATGCATTGCGCCAGTCTTGGTGAATTTGAACAAGGGCGCCCGGTATTGCAACGAATAAAAAAAGAATTTCCTGAAGCGGTAATTATCATCACTTTTTTTTCCCCATCCGGATATGAAATTGTAAAGAACAATAAAGATTTTAAAAATGTTTTTTACCTGCCCATGGATTCTTTTTTCCATGCAAAAAAATGGATGAATATTTTAAAACCGGATTTGGTTCTTTGGGTTAAATATGAATATTGGCATTATTATCTTCATGAAATAAAAAAGAGAAATATTCCGCTGCTCATGATATCAGGCGTATATCGAAGCAATCAAATATTTTTCAGATGGTATGGAGGTTTTTATAGAAGTATGCTCAATTGTTTTACTCATTTTTTTCTTCAGAATGAAGATTCCAGAGATCAGTTACAAAAAATTATTTCAGAAGAAAAAATCACTGTATCGGGAGATACGCGATGCGACCGGGTAATTAATATCGCAGAGAACTTTATTGATGTTCCCGGCATCAAAGAATTTTGCGGTAACAAGCGTGTGATCGTGGCTGGCAGCACATGGGAAGATGATGAAACGGAATGGACTCATTTTGTAAAGCAACATCCTGACATGAAATTTATTATTGCGCCGCATGAAATTGATAAAGAAAACCTTGCTGATGTAAAAAAAGAATTTCCAGGTTCATTGTATTATTCAGAGTGGATGATCAATCAATCCGGGGCTAATGATGGGTCATCAAAGTTGGTTCATTCAAATGTAAATTGCCTGATCATTGATAATATCGGAATGCTTTCCCGGTTATACCATTATGCCACTATTACCTATGTTGGCGGCGGCTTTGGCGATGACGGCCTTCATAATATATTGGAAGCCGCAGTGTATGGTAAACCTGTAATTTTTGGCCCGGCATATAGTAAAAACTTTGAGGCAGAAGAAATGATAGATTGTTTGGGCGCTATCAGCATCAGCAACGCTCTTGAGCTGGAACGGGTTTTAAACAATCTCCTGAACAATGAAAATGACTTAATATTAAGAAGTAAGGCTGCAAAAAACTATGTATATAAAAACGCGGGCGCTACTGATAAGATCATCCAATTCATACGCAATCTTAAAATGTAATTTTGCCTGAAATATTCTTTGACCAAATATCCTTAAAAACGTTCCGCTTACGCAACCACAACGGCCTTGTATGTATTGCACTTTTTCTTCAGAATATTTATAGATAGATTTGAATAGTATCTCTTAAGCCTCTTCGAAAACAGGATTAATTTTTTTACCAAAGAAGATAAAAATTGAAAGTAACTTGATTTTAAAATCTTAATAAAAAAATAAAATTCTGCATCATTTCAAACGATATTACCTGATTATTTCTATCCTGCTTTTCGCAAGTAATACCAGGGTTCATTCCCAATTAAATTATGTGGATAGTATTTTGAACTGGGTAAAGCTGCATCCTAAAGTGGATTCCCAATACATTCTATCACTGCACCGGCTTAGCTACATGTACAGCGAGAATGACATCCGGAAATCTTTTGCCTACTACGAAAGGGTTTCAACACTGAGCGATAGCCTCGACTTTACTTATGGTAAATCCCTTGCGCAAATTAACCTTGGGCTTTTATTAAGCAGCTCCGGTAATTTTGATGCCAGTAACAATGCGTATTTTAAAGCGATAGAATATGCTGAACAATGTAACGGCCTCCGGCTTAAAGCGATATCGCTTAATAACATAGGTGATAATTTTTCATCTTTAAAAGATTTTGAAAAATGCCGCAGATATACTACGCAAGCTATAAAAATAAACATGCAGTTAGAAGCATGGCGGGGCGTTGCCGTCAACTATGAGCTACTACAACAATGTGATCTTGGAGAAAAGCTTTATGCAAATGCAAAACACAATCTTGATTTGGGTAGATCCTTTGCAATAAGGGCCAATGAACCTTATATTCTTTCACAGTATTATTTAGGCTATGGAAAAATACAGGCAATCCATAAAAATACTAACTCAGCAGAATACTATTTCTCACAAGCCATGCAGGAAGCTGACCGCGGAAATAACCTGAGAAATAAATACCAGGCCTACCTTGCGAAAGCAGGATATTTGCCGGACTTATCATCTAAAAGAAAAATTGAACTGCTCGACAGTGCATACGTCATTGCCCGGCGCACTAATTATCTTGAAGGAATAGCACAGGCGGCTGAACAATTATCTGATGTATATGAGGCAAGAAAAAGAAAAGATTCTTCTCTGTTTTATTATCATATTTATCGCACAGCTTACGATTCTTTATTTTCTGAAAATAACAAACGCAACACAGTCATCAAGGAAGCAGACTGGATGATCAAGCGTAAAGAAATTGAAAACGTACATTTAAAACAACTTTCAGCCATCCAAAAAGGAGACATTATTTTTAAGAACGCATTACTGCTTACTATTGGCATTTTATCAATAATCGCCATCATTTCATTATTTATTATTTATAAAAATACCCAATCAAAAAAGAAGCGGATAGAATCTTCTCTTCAGCAAAAAATAACTGAAATGAAAATGCAGTCATTGAGAGCTCAGATGAATCCTCATTTTATTTTCAACAGCCTCAATAGCATCGAGAATTTTATTATGCAAAACGATAAGATGGCTGCCAGTGAGTACTTAAATAAATTTGCAAAGCTGATCAGGATCATTCTCGACAGCAGCCGGACAGAATTAATTCCTTTCTCAAAAAGCCTGGAAGGTATCAGGCTTTATGTAGAATTAGAACAGTTGCGGTTCAATAATAAATTTATTTTTAAAATAGATGTTGACCCTCAACTGCTGAATGAAGATTATAAGGTGCCCAGTTTATTAGCCCAACCCTATATCGAAAATGCCATACTACATGGCCTGGCCCAGAGTGAATCAGAATCATTGTGCCTGAACCTGACAGCAAAGCTCGAAAATGAATACATCATATATACGATAACAGACAATGGTATCGGGCGGGAGCTTTCCCAACAATACAATACCACTAACCGGCCAGGGCACAAAAGTATCGGCCTGAAACTGATTGAAGAAAGAATAAATGTTTTTAACCGGCAACAGAACTCCGATGGCGGCGTGGTGATCACAGACCTTTATGACAATAATCATCAACCTTGCGGAACAAGGATTGACATAAAAATAAAAGCGATCTAATTTTTAATTTTTTAAATAGCAATACCATGCATCAATTAAAAGCGATCCTGATAGATGATGAGCTTCCCAGCCTTCAAAATCTTCAACATAAATTAAAAGAATTCTGCCCCGATATAAATGTGGTAGCTGCAACACAAAAGCCCGAAGAAGCCATTCAGCTAATTGAGCACCATCGCCCTGATGTAATTTTTTTAGATATTGAAATGCCAAGGATGAATGGATTTAAAATGCTGGAGGAAATAAGAGAAAAAAAATTTGACATCGTTTTTACTACGGCTTATAACCATTATGCGATTGATGCGATCCGCATCAGCGCTTTTGATTACCTGGTAAAACCTATTGCAGTAAAAGACCTTCAAAACTCGGTAGCCCGGCTTCTTAAAACGCAGCACAAACAAATTCCTGAAAAGCTGGATATTCTTCGTCAAAGCCTTTCTGATTCAAGATCGCAAAACGACAAGATAAGCATTGTGACCAACGAAGGAGTTGAATTTTTTGAGATCAGCCAGATCATCAGAATTGAATCAAGCTCCAATTACAGTAAGATCCATTTTAAAGACGGGAAGGCATTACTGGTAACAAAATTGCTGAAGGATTTTGAAGAGATATTAACTCCATATCGCTTCTACCGGATTCACAATTCCCATCTTATCAATTTGAGTTATATAAAAAAATACCTGCGTGGTGACGGTGGACAGGTGCTATTACAAAATGGCGAAGTAATAGATGTAGCAAGGCGAAAAAAAGAAGAATTTTTGAAGCTCATTAGTTGATTGCTTCGTCCTGTTTCCTTTTGTTGGTTGAGTTTTTGACTTTAACATACAATAGGAATGCGACTGTTAGGCGATTTTCTTGTAGTATTCAATATATGCCGATAACTTTCCATCAGAAGACAAAGAGAGCAAATTTGTTATATCCCACCTGTCGGTCGTACCAACATTCAACGCTACAATCAAGAAGTATGAAGTCGTTCTTCCCTTGCGCCGAATTATTACAAACGTGTCAAGAATTTCGTCCCAATTATAAGGAATGTCTCTTATTGTCATTCCTTCATGTGAAAGAACGATTTTAAAATTTTGATTTTCGTCCTTAATATCACCTAAGGCTATAATTACAATAAGTATTATTATACCAGGAATAAGACCGATTGCAGGATTAAAACCATCGCTTGAATGTGCATTAATAATTGCCATTATCAATGCACCAATCAAAGCCAACACAAGAGCAGCATAAAGAATATAAATAAGTTTTGGCACTTTGAAAACTGTTTCTCCTTTTTCTGTCTTTAATGTTTTAAAGTACCTTTTACTTAATTCTGCTGTCGAATATATTTTTGAGTTCTGAATTCCTAAATTTCTGTCTAACCACGAGGATTCTAACTTCTCCTCTTGAAATAAATTCTCCAAAATTGTTTCCCTATTAAAATATGGTTCCACTAAGTTAGTTTCTTTTTATTTCGCCTAACACTCCAATGCAATCAATTCTTTGCAATTTTCTGGTAGCTCACTGCAATTCCTTTTATTAAGGAAGAACTGAATCCCTGGTGTTCCATCTCGTTAAGCCCCGCAATAGTACAGCCTTTGGGAGTAGTTACTTTATCTATTTCATGCTCAGGATGGGTCTTGTTTTGTAACAGTATTTCCGCTGCTCCTTTAATGGTCTGTTCAGCAATCAGGCTTGCAGTGGCTACATCAAAACCTATTTCTATACCGCCTTGTATATTGGCACGAATAAACCGCATCGCGTAAGCGGTTCCGCAAGCGCCTAATACAGTTGCGGCTTCCATCAATTTTTCATCTATGATGGTTACCTTGCCCAGCATTGAAAATAATTTCTGTACAAAATTGACCTGCAAAGGTTTTGCATACGTGTAGCTGATACAAGTCATACTTTGCTGAATGGCAATGGCAGTATTAGGCATCGCTCTGAAAACCGGTATCTTTTTCTGAACTGCCTGGTCAATATCTGCTATCACAACTCCCGTAACCACCGAAACTAAAATATGTTTTGAAGAAAGTTCTTCTCTAAATCCCAGGATCACATCATTAAGCTGGTAAGGCTTTACAGCGAGAATTACGAGTTCGCTATTTCTGACCGCCTCTATATTATCCGAAGTTACTTTTGCTCCTTTTGTCTTCAGGCTGTGTAGCGTTTCGATGTTTCTCTTAGTGATGGTAATATCGGATGGTTTACAAAATTTGCTCTTGATCAATCCTTCTGCAATTGCGGAACCTAAATTTCCACCCCCAACGATAGCGATTTTTTTTGTCATACTTTTTTGTTGATTTTTTTGCGAAGCATTGCAAAAATACAGCTACCATAACAATCTTCAATTTTTAGATTTATATTGTAGTAATCCAGGGCCGAATTATTTGCAGATATTACATATAGTGAGCATCCGCTTCTCTAAAAGGTGGGGCATAACGTTTGTTTCCTGTCTCCCTGGAACTGGCTATAAAATCCTTTATTCAAAAGATTGAACTCATCAGCCCCAAATGAATGATTAAAATTCTTTAAAGAAGAGGTAGTAACATCGTAGCTGAATGTGAACCTTATATTATTGATCTCCAAACCAACCATCGGGATCAATGCATCATTATACCTGTAATACAATCCAGCCACTATTTGTTTTGACCCATCACCGGAAAGATTGTAAGCAGCATTCATCCCTCCAACCAATTCACTCGACCTCGCCATGATGGTATAATATACATTGGGATTAATAATTACATTGTCACTCATTTTAAAAATTCCATTGATAAAACCTATATGCCTCATGTCTAACCTGCTGGTATTATCACCTTCAAAAAAAGTTTCTTTTGGCTGGTTCACATGATGAATTGAATAACCCGCATTAATATAGATATCTTCTGTAGGAAAATAAGCATAATTAAGCCCGGCCTGCATATCAAAATAACTTACGCTATTATTGAGCAATTGAACTGAGGTAGGCAAAGTGGCATCAAAAAATTTTCCATCAAACTGGTCAGGAAAAGTGAGTTTACTTTGGTCAATTCTTTTATTAGCCCATCCCACATTAAACCCTGCAGTAAGCAGGCTGCTCAACCCCAGCATCTGGTGGTAAGCAATAGAAGCATAAATTTTAGTAGAAGTAAGGCTACCGCTACCGGCTACATCCCTAAGTATAACGCCTCCCAATCCCATCCAACCGGTTTCGATCCTGTCTCTGAATACCTGCGCATCGCCATAGATGCTCATCGTTCTATAAGGAACAGCCATGATGTTGGAATATTGATTTCTATAGGATGCGCCTAATCTATAGTCTGCATCGGGAATAAAACCAGTGTTGGCAGGATTAGTAAGCAAAGGATTATTGAAAAACTGGGAAAAATGAAGATCCTGGGCATAACCCTGAAGCCCAATAACGAATGTTGGAAAAAATATAAATAGTATTTTAAATGATTTTTTCATAATGCACATCCCTGGTTCTTATGTCAAAAAATTTGCCATGTAATTCCTTTGCCTTATCATCCAATTTCAAATTTCAATTCCTGTAATTCCTTTATCTTATCAATGTAATATCTCCCGTCTTTCTGAGCTTTTTCCCATCAGAAAAAATAACATCTAATGTATAGGAATATACATCCATCGGCTGTAGTTTTCCTTTGTAAGTTCCATCCCATCCCATCTTAGTACTATTGCCTTCATATACTTTCAACCCCCATCTGTTATAAATAGACCACTTCATCCCTTTAATTCCAAACCCTACAACCCTTATAGTACTGTTTGTTCCAAACTTACCAGGAGTAAAGGCCGACGGCACATCTAATAGCGGGCGAATTAATGAACGCACCTCTACACATGTATCATCACTGCATCCGGCATCATTAGCCGCATTGAGGCATACATTAAAAGTTGCGGTCTCATTAAAAAGATGACGTGGATTTACTAAAGTAGAGGTATCCCCATCACCAAAATTCCATGAATACCTTGTTGCCCCTATAGATTCATTTACAAAATTGGTAAATGTATTTTCCTGTGGAGGAATAGGATTATAAGTAAATGAAGCGGTAGGAATAGGATTAACGGTGATCGTAAAAGTAGTAGAATCAAGCTTATTGCATGAGGTAGAATCGTAGGCTATTAACTTTACGGTATAAGTCCCTACATTTCGGTAGAGGTGTGTAGGATATTCATCAGTAGAAGCAGAGCCATCTCCAAAATCCCATAAAAAGTTAAGGCCGCCCAAAGAGTTATTTTCAAATACAGCATTGTACGGAACGCATCCTTGCGGAGGAGTAGAAAATGATGCAGTAACCTGTGGCGAAATTCTTACCTTCCTTACGGTGTCTGCCGGTGAATTACAATAGGTCGTATCATTGATACTCAACGTTACATTATACGTGCCTGCACTCGCATAAGTATGCATTATAGGAGGTGTCAGCCCATGGGTAACCAAAGGAGTATTGTCTCCAAAGTCCCATGTAAATATACCGGGGCCAAAACTGCCATAAGTAGGCGTTGATAAATTAGTAAAGTTATAGCTGAGGTTGGTGCAAGGCGCCAGCTTCTGTGCAAGGAAATCAAGATTTGCTTTATTGTCTCCCGCCTTAATAAAGCGGTACGAGGTATCAGAAATATTACAAGTGGCGCTGTCAATTGTAACAAGCATTACATGATACAGGCCTATATTGGTATAAACATGTGAGCTATTAGGTGTGGTTGTAGTATCCCCGGTTCCATCTCCAAAATACCAATAATATCGTTTCCCTTTTTTGAGGGTATCAGAGAAATCAACTCTTAAAGGAATACAACCGATGGTATCGTTTGGCACACCGTTGATGGAAGCTCGTAACCCTGAACGTACGCCGCCGAAATCCATTTCAATCTTTACCATGCCCAGGTTACATTTTCCGTTATCTCCCTGCGATTGATTAGTGGGTGACCATGAGCCTGGCGTACCGGGAAAAGGAACGCTTTTAAAACAATTGGCGCACATTGCCTGGTAAATGATTCCATTACGGTCGAACCGGCTGGTACCGCCATCCACATGATCTCCAAAAGTCAGAGGCTCCGCTCTTCCGGGTGGGTCTGACTGGCCAAAGAACGAACCATACAATTGTGAAGCAGCATTCTTTTCTAAAACAAAGAAATAAAAGTCACTGCCTGAAGCATCGGTTTGCGGCTTAATAGCATCAGAAGTTGTAGGCATACCTCTCGTATTGCCGGAGGTAAATCCATTATTGGATTTGCCTCCCCACCCTGATACATACACGTTCTCACAACGATCTACTAAAAAAGCAGTAGGTGAAATATTGGGAACAGTAGCTCCGGGCGAACCAAAAACAGTAGAATAGACAAAAGCGCTCAAATCAGGTTCCATTTTCGAAATAAATTGTTTGGCCCCTGCATTTGAGTAAGCAGCATTAATTACTTTCATATCTCCTTCTGATGTTCCCATCACATACACAAACCCAAATTTGTCTGTTTCGATTCCATATATCTGGTCGGCTTTGTCTGTTCCTATATAAGTGCCTTGTATTACCGAAGTGCCCGTATTATTTAACTCAATAATAAAACCGTCACAGTCTCCTCCTAAATACGAAGGGCTTATTACACCTGTTTTTGAAATTCCTTTAAAATCATTGCTTCCCGTGCCTCCGGCCACATAAATATTATTATTCTTGCCAAGAACCAATACATAAGCTGCATCATCTTTAGAGCCTCCAAGTAAAGTACTGAACAGAATGGAATTACAATTAGGCGCTAATTTAAGTACCACGGCATCCTGCATACCGCTTTGAGTGGTTTGATAACTTCCCGGAGTGGTAGGGAAATCACTTGATGAGGTGCATGAAGCAACGTAAATATTATTGGCCCCATCAAGCAAAACTTCACTACGGGCGTCGTCGCCATAATTTCGCTTAAGCGATTTAAGGCTGTTGCCACTGTTTTCGTCTGCAATGTTTACACCATCATCGCCACTACCTCCAATTTTCATAGACCCGATAATGGCGCTACCTGTAGCATTCAATTTAGTAACTACAATATCCCAGCCTTTATTCGATCCTGCTGTAGAGGTAGTAGGATAATCCCTTGAGTTGGAACGCCCTGCCAGTATCAGATTTCCCTGCGGATCTACGATCAGGCTATGCGGTTGTTCTTCGCCACTACCACCAATATAAGTAGCGTATATTCTGTTTCTGCCATTAGGAGATAATTTAATAATGGAAATATCAAATACACCGCCAAATGATTGATCATAACTTCCGGGCGAGACGGGAAAACCAGGGCCAAACACAATACCGCCACCATAGAAACTGCCATCCGCACCGTAAGTAGCCGTAAATCCCCAGTTGTCTGCAGTACTTCCGGAATAACTAAAAAATATTTCCGTTGGGTCTATGATCAATGTTTGATCAGGAGAATAATCCTTTACTTTAAATTTTACAATATCTCCTTTTACATCATACCGGCAATCCAATTCCTGCTTCTGATTATTAATAATCTGGTAAGTATAAGGGCTCAACGATTTGCTTTTTCCTAATGGCGTAGTAATATTCAATTCCCTGTTCTTCACCGTTATTTTATCGGCGCCTGTATATTTCATGGTAATGTCATCCACGCTTGCCCCGGGATGCACAATAAAATCATACTTTAAATTATTGCCTCCATCTACATAATACCTTAAATCTATTCCACGATAAATATTTTCATAAGTAACACCCATATATATTTTACAATTCGAAGCCCACTTACTTTTATCATTGCCTATAAAATAATTGTTTACAGTAGGTAAAGGCTTATCGGGCAGTATTTGCGGCGTTTGAGCGCCTACAAACTCTACTGAATAAGCATGTGACCGTATTTTTCCATCAGGGAAAAACCTTGCCGGTTTACCATCTGCAGACAAAGGCTGATGGCGTTTCAATTCCAGATTATTAATATCATCAGGGCTATGCTGAGTGATGGTAAATCCTTTTTCAGTAAGAAAGAAAGAGCCGTTTCCTGCACTGCTCATGAATTTTACTCTTGGATCCCACTGCCCTTTGTTCTCAATAAATTCAATTTGAGCAAACAAATTTTCTGTAACAAAACATGTTACTAATAAGAGCCAAATAAAATAAGGGATTTGTTTCAAGGCGCTCAAGTTGTTTATTTTTTAAGAATTGATGACCAAAATTTAATAGTTATTAAAAATCAAATAAGCAGCTATCGGCAAATAAATTTACGAAACAAAAATCACAGATAATTGAAATTAAATTTTTGATATTTGATTTAATAGGGAATTAACAAAAACAAATGCAGGATTCTTTCATTATGAAATTTTGCTCCACGCAGTCCTCCCTTTTTGGCTTTCGAGAAAGCTTTTAAGTCGCTGATTTTCTGTTTTTGAAAGGGTAGCATCCTCATCTATTATCTTTTCCGCCGATAATCTTGCCGCCTCTAAAATCCTTCTGTCTTCAACAATATTGGCCAGCTTAAAATTTAATAACCCGCTTTGCCGTGTCCCTTCTATATCTCCCGGCCCCCGTATTTCGAGATCTTTTTCTGCTATCTTAAACCCGTCATTGGTTTCGCACATGATCTTCAGGCGCTGTTTGGCGTCTGCGCTTAGCTTTACCCTGGTAGAAAGAATACAATAACTTTTTTCACTACCCCGCCCTACCCTGCCTCTCAACTGGTGCAGTTGAGGAAGGCCGAATTTTTCAGCGCTTTCAATCACCATTACACTGGCGTTAGGCACATTTACTCCCACTTCTATCACTGTTGTCGAAACCATTATCTGTGTTTCACCTCTGACGAAACGATTCATGTTAGTTTGCTTCTGGGCAGGTGTTTGGCGCCCATGTACCATACTAATATAATATTGAGGCTCAGGAAAAAATGCTTTTACTTCTTCGTATCCTTTCATCAGGTTCTCAAAGTCAAGCTTAGCTGATTCTTCAATTAAAGGATAAATAATATAAGCCTGCCGGCCCTTTCTTATTTCCGATTTGATAAAATTCATCACTTGCGGGCGAAGGTATTCCATACGATGAACAGTGGTCACAGGCATACGCCCCGGTGGCATTTCATCCATAATACTATAATCTAAATCGCCATAGGCAGTAAGCGCCAGTGTGCGTGGAATAGGTGTTGCGGTCATTACCAATATATGTGGATTGATCTCATTTTTTTCCCAAAGCTTGGCCCGTTGCGCTACTCCAAAACGATGTTGCTCATCTACAATGGCCAGCCCCAGGTTTTTAAACTGAACGGTATCTTCTATTAAAGCATGTGTGCCTGTTAATAACGTAATTTCTCCATCTTTGGTTGCCCTTAATATTTCTTTTTTCTCTTTTGCCGAAGAAGAGCCTGTGAGGATCCCTATCTTAACAGGAATGTTGTTTAGCATCGCTTTCAGGCCTTCATAATGCTGGCGTGCCAATATTTCTGTGGGAGCCATAAAACAACTTTGGTAGCCATTATCAGCGGCAATCAGCATGGCCATCAAGGCCACCATAGTTTTTCCGCTGCCTACGTCTCCCTGCAAAAGACGGTTCATTTGTTTACCACTTCCCAGGTCCTTCCGTATTTCTTTTAATACTCTTTTTTGAGCGCCGGTCAGTTCAAATGGAAGATGATTACTATAAAAATTATTGAACAGATCGCCCACTTTTGAGAAAATTAAACCTTTTGAAAATGTATGGCGCTTAAATCTTAATAAACCCATTCTTAATTGTGAAATAAACAGTTCTTCAAATTTTATTCTCTTTACTGCATTTTCATAATCTAATAAAGAAGCGGGAAAATGGATATTCTTATAGGCTTCAAACCTGCTTACAAGCCTGAATTTTTCTAAAATATCAGCAGGAATATTTTCCGGAATATCTCTCTCAGAAAGTAATTGTAAAAGCGTAAAAGTAAATTTCCCCAACTGCCTGCCACCCAGGCTTTTTGCTTTTAATTTTTCTGTAGCCGGATAAACAGGCTCCAGGAAACTCTTTGCATTTTTATTTTCTTCGGTTAATAATTCCATCTCAGGATGGGTAATCTGAGGGGAATTCATAAAAAACCCCGCCTTACCAAACACCAAAAAAGATGCGCCCGTGTGAATATTTTTTTCTATCCAGTTTATTCCCTGGAACCAGACCAGATCTAACTCTCCGGTACCATCATAAATAGTTGCCACCAATCTTCGTCCTTGTCTTTCGCCCAATATTTCTTTCGATGTTATCTTCCCCTTCACCTGGACGTATTCCGTTTCATAATTGATCTTGCTAATGGGCGTTATTTGCGTACGGTCTATATGCCTGAACGGAAAGTATTGTAATAAATCGTTGAAAGTAAAAATACCGGCTTCTTTTTTTAATATATCGCCTCTGAAAGGGCCAACTCCTTTTAAATATTCAATAGGGTTATTTAATATGGAAGCAGAGTTACTAATTTTATATGTTTTTCGGTTTATACAAATATAGCAAGTAGCATTGCACAAGTTTTAATTGCCTGCACAATAAAAATTTAAAAAATCTGTTTTTAATAGGCCTTTTGAATATACATTTACTGTTTGTTAAAACACAGATAAAAAGAGTTGGCCCCGGCTAAAATTATCAATATTAAACCAATATAGTAATTTATATTTGCGAGGCTTTAAAAATCCCCAATTCCCAGGCACTTTTTGAGCGGATCAACAACCATGAAAAACTCTCTTTGAACTTTTAGTTCATATTGTTTTCTTGCGAAAAAAATTCATAGAAAAACCAGAAAAACACATGAAAAAAAGACCCCAGAAAATTAATCTCCCCCTCTCTTTATTTTTTGCATTCCTGATCTATTTGCCATTTGTTTTTGCAAAATCAAAACCGGTGTCGCCCATAACTATCCCACCTGTTGCCAAAAACACATCAGAAGCTATTTCAGCTAACAAGAGAGCTTTATTATACGATAGTTTACAATTACAATCTTTTGGATTAACCAAAGAGGCTTTTATTGAAGCGCTCAAAGGATATGAGGTTTTACGCTCTTCGGGCAAATTAAATAATGACAACATGCTTACCATAGCAGACTTCAGTTTGCCTTCAAGTCAAAAAAGATTGTTCGTAATAGATATTGAAAATCTGAAAGTATTATACAATACTTATGTAGCTCATGGACGAAATTCAGGAAAAGAATATGCAAACCGGTTTTCAAATGCCCCTAAAAGCAATATGAGCAGCCTGGGTTTTTATATCACCGGTAACACTTATTATGGCGAGCACGGGCTTTCTTTAAGATTAGAAGGAGAGGAAGAAGGTATTAATGATAATGCAAAAAGCAGAGCTATTGTAATTCATTGCGCTGATTATGTAAGTGAAAAAATGATAGAGGCATTTGGATACATTGGCCGGAGCCTTGGCTGCCCTGCATTACCCAAAAAATATTCTGAACCTATTATTGAAACTATTAAAGATGGTTCCTGCTTTTTTATATATAGCCCCAGCCAGCGCTATCTTACCCGTTCGCCTTTATTAAAACAAGCGTCATAAAATTGAGCCCCGGTTCGCCGGGGCTTTTTTATTTGATGAAGCTTCATGAATTTATTGCTTTAAGGTTGTTGATCTGTTATTACCTTTATCGCATATAAATAAAGTATATGCTAAAAGTAGGAGTATTTGGCGTAGGCCATTTAGGAAAATTTCACCTGAATAACTGGAGAGAAATTGACGAGATAGAAATAAAGGGTTTCTATGATCCATCCGATTCAAATGCGGATGAAGTAGCAAAAGATCATCACATAAAAAGATTCAATGACCCTGATGAACTGATAGATGCCTGTGATATAATTGACATCGTTACTCCTACTACTTCACATTATGAATTATGCAAAAAAGCCATTCTGAAAAGCAAGCATGTATTTGTAGAGAAGCCTATGGCGCACACCATAAATGAGGCGAAAGAAATTGTAAAGCTGGTTAAAGAAGCCAATATTAAATTCCAGGTGGGACATGTGGAACGATTTAACCCTGCGCTGCTGGCCGCCAGGGAATATGACCTTAACCCAATGTTTATTGAGGTGCATCGGCTGTCTCAGTTCAATCCACGCGGAACGGATGTAAGTGTAATTCTCGACCTGATGATCCATGATATAGACATTATTCTCTCGCTGGTAAAAAGTAGCGTGAAAAACGTATTCGCCAATGGCGTAAATGTGCTTAGCGATACCCCTGATATTGCCAACGTGAGAATAGAGTTTGATAATGGTTGTGTAGCCAATCTTACTTCCTCAAGAATAAGTATGAAAAAAATGAGAAAGATGCGGCTGTTTCAAAAAGACTCTTATATCGGCATTAATTTTTTAGACAAGAAAACAGAAGTTATCAAATACAAAACCCCGGATGATAAAGATGTTTTCACATTTGATGTAGATACCAATCATGGCAAAAAAACAATTGCGATTGCCTCTCCGGTTATTAAAGAAAGTAATGCTATAAAAATGGAGCTTCAAAGCCTGGTAAATGCCATCAATAATAATAAGGCTACTGCTGTCACAGAAGTGGATGGCTACAGAGCTATGGAAGTAGCACACCTTATTCTTGATAAAATCAGCCGCAACCAGATCTCATAATCCCAAACTATTGTTCCTTGCAAAAACGGTTATCCATTGGTGCTTATGCGTTAGGCGATTTTATTGCTTCTATCCTTGCATGGATCATTTTCTTTTGGATCCACAAAAAGACAGGTGGAGAAAATTTTGACCTTAATAAGAAATTCCTGGCCGGCCTGATTTTATATCCGACAGGCTACTTTATCTTATTCCATCTTTTTGGAACATACAAAGGCATCTATTATAAGTCGAGGTTACTCGAGTTATTATCTACTTTACTAAGTACTTTTTTAGGAAGTATTATTCTGTTCTTTATTTTTCTTTTATACAAAAGGCATCAATATCTTTCCTCGTTTTACAATGAATTTTTTATTCTCCTGGGCATACAATTTTTCCTGACTTACCTATCAAGATATTTATTTTTAAATAAGGCTCACTCACAATTACAACAGGAAAAAGTATGGTTTAATACGCTTGTTATCGGCAGCCAATCCAGTGCGAATGAATTGTACCATTCCGTTAATTCCAATAAAGAAAAAACCGGCTACCAAATTCGTGGATTTATCTCTGTGAAAACAAATAACAATCAGGAATTAGACGATAGTATCCCCTTTCTTGGCAATATCGCCGGCATTAAAAATATAATAGATCAATATGCCATAAGCGAAGTAATTATTGCCTTGCATAATAATGAAAGAGACCAGTTAGAGAAAATTCTTCAGGCGCTCGCTGAGAAAGAAGTAAATGTAAAAATGATGCCTGATAAAGTGGATATCCTGAGTGGAAGTGTGCGCACTACCAATGTGATGGGCACACCGTTAATTGAGATTCATACCGGCTTAATGAATCCCTGGCAGCAAAACATCAAGCGGCTCACAGATATTTTATTATCCATTTTCGGCCTTGTCGTTTTTTCTCCTTTGATGTTATATACTGCCATCAGAACAAAGCTTTCTTCAAAAGGAACCATTTTTTATTCGCAGCAAAGAGTGGGCTATAAAGGCAAAATATTTTACATCCATAAGTTCAGGTCAATGATAATGGATGCAGAAAAAAATGGCCCCATGCTTAGCAGCGATGACGATAACAGAATTACCAAATGGGGATTGGTAATGCGTAGGTGGCGGCTTGATGAATTACCTCAACTATGGAATGTTATTAAAGGAGAGATGAGCCTGGTAGGCCCAAGGCCTGAAAGAAAATATTATATTGATCTGATTGTACAAAGTTATCCTGAATATAAGATACTTCAAAAAGTAAAGCCCGGAGTTACCAGTTGGGGAATGGTGAAATTTGGCTATGCAGAAAGTGTGGAAGAAATGATAGAGCGAATGAAGTATGACATTATTTATATTGAAAATATTTCCTTAGCTCTTGATTTTAAAATAATGATCCATACCATCAGGATCATTTTATTAGGAAAAGGAAAGTAGAAGATATTAATGGTTTAGTAATTGGCCTGTGCCAGAATATCCTCAAATGCTTATGTTTAGAGGGTTTAGTTGGTTTAGAGCAGCAACCGGAAAAAATTATACATACACTATTTGCAACCACCTTTAGAGCGTGTCCTTCCCCGCCGACTGGCGGGGAAGGGTTGGGATGGGGCATTTATCTATTTAAATGCAGGATGAAATTGCTGCAAGGTATCTCTCAGGTATTCGCGATCAAGATGAGTGTATATCTCTGTAGTGGTAATGCTTTCATGGCCCAGCATTTCCTGCACCGCGCGAAGGTCTGCTCCGCCTTCTATCAAATGCGTAGCAAAAGAATGACGAAAAGTATGCGGTGAAATATTTTTAGTAACAGAAGCTTTCTTCGCCAGTTCTTTGATGATCATAAATATCATTATGCGCGACAGTTTTCTTCCTCTCCTGTTTAAGAAAAGAATATCTTCATTGCCAGGCACTACCTCAATGCGGTTGCGGATATTTTCCAGGTAAAACTTAATATTTTTAATGGCCGATGATCCGACAGGCACCAACCTTTCCTTATTTCCTTTACCAATAATACGTACATAGCCTGCATCAAAATACAGGCAGGACAACTTTAAATTTACCAATTCAGATACCCGTAACCCACAGCTATAAAGAGTTTCAATGATGGCTTTATTTCTTGTGCCTTCCGGGGCGCTAAGGTCAATAGCATTAATGATCTTTTCTATTTCATAAAAACTTAAAGTATCCGGTAAATGTTTGGCAAGTTTGGGAGCTTCAAGCAATGCGGTAGGATCCTTTTCTGAAATTTCTTCCTGGATACAATACCTGTAAAAGCCCTTCAATCCTGAAATAATTCTTGCCTGTGAAGAAGACGTCATCCCTAATTGATTAATCCACTGAAGAAAATTTTCAAGCTCATGCAGCTCTATCTCGTGGGGAAATTTTTCCAAATGATATTGATAAAGAAATTGAGTAAACTTCTCCAAGTCATGCAGATAAGCTTCAACAGAATTCTCTGATAAAGATTTTTCTAATTGCAGATAAGCCTTAAATCCTTTTTTATATACTTCCCACATAAACGATTTTAAAAATTTAGTATATCAAATCAACTACCTATATCATCTTTTTCATTCAAGCCCTGAAACGTCCTACTTTCTTATACAGGTAAACATATTACCTCGGCAATAACAATTTGACCTTTCTATCTTTTCTTCAATTGCAATACGCATTTGTTGGTTGCAGTATTTATATTAAGTGCAGTCCCAATTGAAATAAGCTTTCTCAAACCTTTTCTTTTTCAAATCATCTACATTGATAAAGATATTGGAAATACCAGCGTCACCAAACATGATTTCTTTGTCAGTGTCAATCTGTAACAGCAATAAATCGTCTTTTCTTTCAGGATTGTCCTGTCTTGGGTCGCATTGAGTAAAATAGGCATAACCGCCAATTTTATGTCCCGAAGAGTGAAATAGTTTGTCAAATTCTCCAAGCTCTTTGTTTGAAAGTCCATTTCGGAAGTCATCGAAGGGCTTGCCATTAAAATTTAGATGAAACCGAAAATCTTCTGTTCCACCATATTCTATCTCTCTTGAGAACGTTAGCTTGTGTTCACAATTTATCGGCAAGTCAGCATATAAATCATCTGTTAAAAAGGAAAAGTCGGTTTGATATTTTTGAGATATGTCGGCATGATACAAATAAAGAAAATATTCGTTGCCATAAGCCCAAAAACATTCTGAGGTAAATATTTGAAGAATACCTTTTGATGGGTAATGTTTCAAAGCTGGCATTTCTTCAAAGTTAATTTGTGCAAATAATATCATTGGTTTGCCAAACTTATTTATCGGATATTGTTGTGTAAGGGGCAAATATGGCTTCCCTAAAAATTTGCTTTTCTTAATTGATAAGCTCTTGCCATTATCAAGCGATGTCGCTTTTATACGAACTGTGTCAAGTTTATATTCTTTAAGTTCTGCTTTATATTCTTTTAGAAATGCAGGTATCATAGTAGTTATGTCATATTACTGCCAACACGCTAAAGTATATTATTATCCCAATACTCATCAAAAATTATGTCTTAAATATCTCATGTTATAATCTGCTCAATACTACATTATAAAATGCAGCTTTGAAACAATTTAGCTTTCCCGGTTGCGTTTGATATAAAAACCTTCATAGTAATTAGGTTGTAATTCCAAATTATTTCCACAACTTTGCAGGCATTACTCATTTTTCAATACCTCAATAAAACATGGGCCTTTTTAATTTTTTCACACAGGAAATTGCCATTGATCTTGGTACTGCCAACACCCTTATTATTCATAATGATGTGGTGGTGGTTAACGAACCTTCGATAGTAGCTTTAGACCGGAATAATCCAAAGAATATTTTGGCTGTGGGAAAAAAGGCCTTAATGATGCATGAAAAAACTCACGAAAGCATCCGTACAGTCCGGCCTTTAAAAGACGGCGTGATCGCAGATTTCAATGCGGCAGAGTTGATGATACGTGAGATGATCAAGAAAATATATGCCAAAAAACCTTTATTCCCCCCAAGTTGGAGAATGATGATCTGCATACCGAGCAGCATTACCGAAGTGGAGAAACGTGCTGTAAGAGACAGTGCAGAACAAGCCGGAGCTAAAGAAGTATATCTCTTGCACGAGCCTATGGCAGCGGCTCTTGGTATTGGTATTGATGTGGAAGAGCCTGTAGGTAATATGATCATTGATATAGGCGGCGGCACTACCGGTATTACGGTAATTGCTTTGGCAGGTATTGTGTGCGACCAGTCCATAAGAGTTGCAGGCGATGAGTTCACTGCTGATATAATGGAAGCGCTGAGGCGGTATCATAGCTTACTCATTGGGGAGCGCACCGCAGAACAAATAAAGATACAGATTGGCGCAGCCATGAAAGATATTGATAACGCTCCTGACGACATGCCTGTCAATGGGCGCGACCTGGTAACAGGTATTCCTAAACAAATCATGGTAAGCTACCAGGAAATTGCTGAAGCGCTTGATAAATCAATTTTTAAAATAGAAGAAGGAATTTTAAAAGCATTAGAAACCACGCCGCCCGAACTCGCATCTGATATTTACAGGCGGGGATTATATCTGACGGGTGGAGGCGCATTACTTCGCGGGCTTGATAAAAGGCTGGCAGCAAAAATAAAGTTACCGGTTCACATTGCAGACGATCCTTTAAAAAGCGTGGTACGCGGCACAGGCCTGGCCTTGAAACATTATGACCGCTATCCTTTTGTGATGCGATAATTTTGAAATAAAAATTATTCTTGTCTTTTTCTCATTTAAATGAATATTAAATTTGCAGGAATAAATTTTTTCAATTTCAGTAAATGGCTGTTTCGATAATGCAGCCCGGATGAACCCCATGCGTAATATCTTTCTCTTTATCCGTATATACTTTACTTTCCTTTTCTTTTTATTGCTGATGGGGATTTCTTTTTACATGCTCTTCAGTTATAACCGTTATCACCATACCGTTTATTCAGCAGTTGCCAACGAAATAACAGGGAATATCAATAAAAGATACAATAATGTAGAATATTACTTTCAACTAAAGAGAACCAATGATTCACTGGTGAAGGCCAATGAAGAATTATACAATAAGCTAAAAGAGGATTTTGAAATAGCCGATACAGCAAATCGCATTGTAATTGATACCCTATCTATAGACTCTTTGCGAAAGCAGAGAAAATATTTGTACATGCAGGCTAAGGTGATCAGGAACTCGGTGAACCAAATCAATAATTATATTGAATTACATCGTGGCGCCTTACAGGGAGTAACCCCAGATATGGGTGTAATAGGTATTAACGGCGCGGTAGTAGGTACCGTAATAGATGTAAGTGATAACTATTCGGTGGTAATGAGCCTGCTTCATGAACAAAGTAACCTGAGTGCAAGGTTAAAAAAAGGCGGTGAAACCGGCACCATAGTGTATGATAGCAAAACGCCGGGCATTTTATATTTAAAAGATATTTCCAAAGCAGCAAAAATCACCGCCGGAGATACCGTTGTTACCAGCGGATTTTCGGATAAGTTTCCCCGCGGGTTATTAGTAGGGTATGTAAAGAATATTATAATTGATAAAAGCAGCAGTACTTATACCGTAAGAGTGATACCCGCAGCAAATTTTGAAAACCTTCAATTTTCATATATTATTAATAACCTGCAAAAAGACGAACCGCGGCAGCTTTTAAATAAGGTGAAAAACAGATGAGTACTTTAGTAAAAAATATAATCAGGTTTTGTCTTTTTATCTTAGCCCAGGTATTTATTCTTGACCGGATACCTCCACTACATCAATTAATAACACCTTACATTTATTATCTTTTTATTTTGTGGCTGCCGTTTAAAATGGGGCGCCGTACACAAATGCTTTTAGCTTTCTTTTTAGGTTTCGCCCTTGATTCTTTTACAAATACTTATGGGCTTCATACGGCGCCTTGCGTGCTGATCGCTTATTTGAGGCCATTTCTTATTAATTTTCTTATATCTCAAGAGGGCGCCGAAAGTAATTATAACGAACCCTCAATACAGAGTATGGGGTTTACTTCTTATCTCATCTATATCACCGTTTTAACTTTAATACATCATAGCTTTCTTTTTTTTCTACAAGCGTTACAAACCGGCGGATACTTCTACTTTATCTTAAAAACCTTCTCTTCTACAGCAATAAGTTTATTGCTGATCATGTTAGTAGAATTATTATTTGTAAGAAAGCAAAGATTTAGAACGAATACTATTTAGACTTCGTAATTTTGTAGCCTCAAGGAATATTAAGCCTTTCTCAGTATCGCAAAATCATTTAACTTAATCTGTGTTTAACCAATCCCGAAAGAATATCATTATTGCTATGGTTCTGTTGATGGGCCTGATCATTATATTTCGTCTGTTCAGTTTACAGGTAATAGATAAAAAATATTCTGTTATGGCTGATGAACAGGGCAGATTCAGAAAAGTTATTTATCCCAACCGGGGAATATTATTTGATCGCAAAGGCAGGGCTGTTTTAAGAAATACGGTTATATACGATTTAATGGTTACGCCTTCCAAGATCAGAGGGATACACCTGGATACAATGGACCTATGCAGGATCATGCAGATAGATACTGCCGAATTCCGAAAAAGAATTATTACTGCTATTATTAAAAACAGAAGTTACAGGCCTTCGGTATTTGAATCTTCTTTATCTGAAGAGAAAATAGCCCGGTTGAATGAAAGCCTTTATAAATTCGTTCCTGCCTTTTATTTACAGGAAAGGCCGGTGCGCGACTATCCTTATGATGCAGGTGGAAATATATTAGGATACCTTTCAGAAGTAGATTCCGGTTTTCTAAAAAGGCATGAAGGGCAAGGATACCAAATGGGCGATTACGCAGGCAGAACAGGGCTTGAAAGAAGTTATGAAAAAGTATTGATGGGCCAGCGCGGTATAGAATATTGGAAAAGAGATAACAAGAACAGGCTTACCGACCCGCTTGAAAATGGAAGATACGATACTGCGCCAAAGCCAGGGGAGAACCTGCACATAGCCTTGGATATTGAGCTGCAGATGCTTGGAGAACATTTAATGGAAAATAAAGTAGGCGCCGTCGTAGCTATTGATCCCAAAACAGGAGGTGTGCTCGCTATGGTAAGCAGCCCTACTTATAAGCCTAACTTATTAACAGGTTCGGAAAGAAGAAAACATTTCTCCCAATTATTTTTAGATCCAAGGTTACCCCTGCTTAACAGGGCTATCGGCGCTTACTATTCTCCCGGTTCTACATTCAAAACATTACAGGGGCTTATTGCCCTGCAGGAGGGAGTAATTACGCCTTCGACAAGATTTTCATGCTCAGGCGCATTCTACGGCTGCGGAAGGCCTATGAAATGTCTTGACCCGGGGAATTTTAATTTGAAAGAAGCAATTACCGTATCATGCAATACCTATTTTGCTAATGTAATGCAACGCTGTATTAATAACCGGGGATATGGCTCCGTGGATAGCGCGTTGAAGGTATGGGATAAATACATGTATTCTTTTGGCCTTGGCAATAAATTAGGAATAGATATGCCATCAGAAAAAAGCGGATTAATTCCAACACCCAAAACGTATAACCGTATGTATGGAGAAGGGCATTGGAATTTTTGTACATTTCGCTCGGTAAGTATTGGGCAGGGAGAAGTGAACGTAACGCCTTTGCAAGTAGCCAACGAAATGGCTTACCTCGCTAACAGAGGCTGGTATATTACCCCTCACATGGTAGATTCCATTGATGGAGGCGATAAATACGGATTACTTGATTCATTCAAACTGCGCCATCATCCTCTGAATATACCCGATTCAATATTTGAAGCTATTGCCGATGGAATGCAGGGTGTAATGGAAAGAGGTACGGGCGCTGCTGCCAAAGTGCCTGGCATAGTGGTATGTGGCAAAACGGGTACAGTAGAAAACTATTATAAAGGAGTCAAACAAAAAGATCACGCTTTTTTTGCCGCTTTTGCACCGCGTGAAAATCCACGTATAGCCATTGCCGTTATATGTGAAAATGCAGGATTTGGTTCTAACTCTTCTGCTCCCATAGCCAGCCTGATGATAGAAAAATACCTGAAAGATTCTATCGAAGGGACTGAACGTAAGGCTAAGGTCGAAACGATAGCTCAATTAAATCTCATGCCGCCAAGAATAACCGCCGAGCTAAAGAAGATGGACTCTATTGCCCGTGCAAAAAACGCAAAACATCTTTTAGAAAAAGAATACATTAAGTCCATCAATGACACGATGGACATGGAGGACGATGAAAATCCGGATGCATTGGAAGATCTGAATAAAACAAAACAAAATAATAAGTCCAAAGAAGATACTATTCCATTGGGGAAGAATAGCGTAAATGATAACCGCTTAAATGCATTATTACCTGATAAATTGAGAAAGCAGAATAAAAATTACTCTTCACTTTAAAAATATGTTTACTAAATGCGGGAGCAAGCAGTAATATCTAAAGGCATTGATTGGTTGATGGTATGGATGTATGCCATCTTTGTTATTATTGGCCTCCTATGTATTTTTTCGGTTGAATACCATAACAATGAAAATGTGTGGAATAATATTATAGGCCTTAAAAAGAATTACGCCCGGCAATTATTATTCATTGCAATTTCAGGTGTCCTTGCTGTTTTTATATTACTTACCGATAGTAAATTATATACTGCCACTGCCAATCTGAGCTATGCTTTTGGCGTGCTTCTTATGATGGCGACTTTTGTTTTAGGGAAAGACATCAACGGTTCCAGGTCGTGGATCCCCTTAGGTTTTTTCAATCTTCAACCTGTGGAAACCTGTAAAATATTCACAGCGCTGGCTCTTTCAAAATATCTGTCAAGGCCGGAAACCAATTTTCAGAATCCCCGCTCTCAACTAATTGCAGGAGCTCTGGCATTAACCCCGGCGGTATTTTCTCTTTTGCAAAACGAAACAGGATTGGCCCTTGTATATTTCGCTTTTATAATACCAATGTACCGGGAAGGGTTGCCTCCTGTTTATTTGATAATCGGTTTTTCGCTCGGCGTACTTGTAATAGCCACTATCTTAGTAGAGAAAAACACCTTAGCAATCATTCTTACCGCTATAGCCATACTTGTAATTTTTTTATATAAGAAAATTATAAAACGGGATAAAGGAGTTTTAGTATTAATTATCGGGCTCTGGGCATTATGTGTAGGAATCCAAAGGTTTGCCGTCCCTTATATATTTGAACATGTACTTCACACCTACCAGGTGGAAAGGATCATGAGTACGTTTGGCGTTGACTATGTACCGCATTCTGCCAATACAGTCCCGCTTACCAAAGAGGAAAAGGCTGAACAGGATAAAATTAAAAAAGCCTCCAAAGCCAACGAAAATTATAATGTGAAGCAATCTAAAATCGCAATTGGATCAGGCGGTTTATGGGGAAAAGGATTTTTAAAGGGCACGCAAACACAAGGAGATTTTGTACCGGAGCAACATACTGATTTTATTTTTACAACCATAGGTGAAAATTTTGGTTTTTGGGGAAGCAGCCTGGTGGTAATATTATACATCTTATTCATGCTCAGAATAATTTTCCTGGCAGAAAGGCAACGAAGCACTTTTAGCAGGGTGTATGCTTATAGTGTAGTAAGCATCATTTTTTTTCATGTGTCTATCAATATTTGTATGACCATAGGGCTGGCCCCGGTAATCGGTATCACACTACCACTGTTAAGTTATGGAGGCTCATCTCTATTGACATTCACTATTTTGATCTTCATATTGATAAGGCTTGATGCCGACCGTAATATGGTGTTGAGATAAAAAGTAATTACTCTTTAAAAAGTTCAATTAAATAACGCAAAAAATTAATGAAAATAATTCCATTAAGTGAAGGCGCCTTCACGGTTGATCAAACAAAAAAATTTATCCCTTTCCGCATTGATGAGGACGACCTGCAACAGAGAAACAAAGGAAGCTTACTTGTAGAGATCCAGCCTTTCGTAGTTGTTACTTCAAAAGATATTATTTTGCTGGATACCGGGCTTGGGTTTGCCAACGCAGACGGGCAATTGCAGATTCATAAAAATTTAGCTGCTAATGGCTTCAACCCTTCTGATATTACTAAAGTATTCCTTTCTCACCTTCATAAAGACCATTCAGGCGGTATAGCACAAATCAATAAGAGAATTGTAAGCTTTGAAAATGCCACTTACTACATTAATAAAAGTGAATGGAATTTTGCTATGGAAAAGGGATTACCTTCTTATTACAAAAATGATTTTCAATTGCTCGAAAAGTACGATAAATTAATTTTTACTGAAGGCGATGGTATAGTGGATGGTTATATACAATACAAAGTTACCGGCGCTCACAGCCCTTTTCACCAGGTTTTTAAAATTACCGAAGGTGATGATATCATCTTTTATGGAGGAGATGTGGCATCTCAATTACAACAAATGAAAAGCCGTTTTAAAGCTAAATACGATTATGATGGAGAAGCGGCTATGAATTTACGGCAGCAATGGTGGCAGGAAGGAGAAAAAGAAAGATGGACCTTCCTTTTTTATCACGATATAAAATATCCTTCTTTTAAATTTTAGTAATAAACCTCCTTTTATATTCTCATACAAGATAAGGCTTAAATTTCTGCATAAAAAAAGGAGATGCAAATGCATCTCCTTAATATAATTTTATTAATGAAAAACCTACTGATTAGGATTAGTTAAAGTAACCGGCTGCAGACGATAAGCATTAACAAATCTTCCATTTTGCTGGGCAGGTGTCCATTTAGGCCCTTTCCTGATCGCATTCACCGCTACCTCAGCAAGTTTGCTTCCTTTCATTGTTGTAGCCTGAACATCACTCACAGCACCACTCCTGTCCACAATAAATCTTACTACGCAAGTACCATAATCAGATTCTGTAAATTCGTCAAGCTGGGATTGTATTGCCCTGGTTACATATTTTTGCCACGCTTGTGGGCCTCCGGGGAAAGTAGCTTCAATTTCTACTTTTGTAAAGATCTTGTCAGGATCTTCTTTCTTTTCCACCGGCGCTGCTACTACCCCTGTTCCTTTTTCTTCTGTTGGAGGAGCCACTATGCCAATATCTTTAGTTCCTTCCACTGTCTTCACGTCAATCTTCGCTTCTTCTATTTGCTTTACTTCCGGTGGCGGTGTTATCACTTCTACGTCTTTCACCACTTTAGGAGGCGTAAATGCAATAGTAGCAACAGGAGGGGGAGGAGGTAATTTTGGCGGCGGCGGTGGCGGCGGTGGTGGCGGCTCATCGGGCTTTATTTGTTGCAAAGTAACCTCCGACGTTTTCATGTCTATTTTTTCCTCTTTATTTATCTTATTAGCAACTATAGAACCAATAAGAAAAAGTAAAATCAGAACAATCATGCCAATCAATGCCGTCGTGATCCTTTTATTATATGTTTTGCGAAGTTCATAAGCCCCGTAGCTTTTGTTTCTTCCCTCAAAAATAATATCGAGAATATCTGATCTTAATATTTGTTTAGCTTCCATGATTCATTTTTTTTAATTAGACTGCTGAGGCAATCTATAATAATCTATAATTATTTAACGCCCGATGCTGCTTCAGTCTGTTGAATTTTACTGTACTCATCTGGTGTGGGATCTACCATTGCGTATCTGCCTATATCATTAATATCCATTTCGTCCAGTATATCTACCGCATTTTTGTATGTGGCATCTTTATCTGGTTTAATAATGATAAACAAATCTTCGGCAGGCGTTGTTCTTTTCTTTTCAAGAATTAACTTTCTCACATCTTTATAGCCAGTGGTCTGCATGGTAGCAGGGTCATTTCCATAGTAATAATAAATCACATTCCCTTTGCCGAGCATTAAGGTAAGCGAACCGGATTCTTTTACTTTTGTATTCAGGTTCGGGTCCTTGGTATCTTTTGGCATATTTAAATTCATAGATGTAGGCTGAGATACCGTTGTCGTAAAAATAAAAAAGGTGATTAACAAAAACCCAAGATCAACCATAGGAGTAAGATCAACCCTGGTGGATAGTTTTTTACCCTTTTTGACCCCCGGGCCTTTTTTCTTACCACTATCCTTTACTTCCATTTCTGCCATGACAATAAATTTTTTATTTTAATAAAATAATTTTAAATCTTTACTTAGACTTCCCTTCCTGCTGTTCCCGCAAATTCTTTTTATACAATTCACTTCCCTCTGGTACTTGTTTTGCATTGGTTACCAGGTTGTATTTATAAATCTCATTCGCCTTAAAAGCATCTATTACTCCGCTAAATGTAGTGTACTTGGAAGCATCATCGCCTTTTATCAAAAAGTTCAACTTCTCTCCCAATCTTGCATTCACAGCAGCAGATATCCAGGCCTTTAGCTCGTTATTAGTACTATCCACAGGAATGCCCGGTAATGTAGCTGCTTTTACCTGCTCTGGCTTAAGCTTAATGAATTGCGTCAACTGGCTAAGAGGGACTCCTACAAAAGTTGCCATTTCAAAATTCTTCTTGTCTTCCGGTGTGAAAGTCAGATTTCTTTCTTTAGCCAATTCATCAAAAACATCATCTTTCATCGCATCATCCATGCTCAGGAAAACCTTATTGTCTTTATCAATAGTAACGGTAATAAAATCCTTTTGAGGAGCAACTTTGTTTGATACAGAGCTGGGGGGCGTTACTTCAAGAACATCCGGCGGCTTAAATTTTGTAGCCAATATGAAAAAAGTTAACAAAAGAAAAGCTACATCACACATAGGGGTCATATCCACAGTAGTACTCCCACGTTTTATTTTCGCTCTTGCCATTATTTTATTTTTATTTTATAATGATTAAGATTCAATTTTATGAAAATTCCATAAAATTATTTATACAAAGAAGCAAAACTTTGTGTCAGAGTAAACCCTGATTCATCAATACCATAGGTAATAGCATCAATCTTGGTTGTGAAAATATTATAGGTAATGATTGCAAAGGCTGATGTACCAATACCCAGGGCTGTGTTATATAACGCTTCGGCAATACCTATAGATAAAGTACGCGCAGCATCACCACCGCCAGATTCGCCTAAAGCGCCGAATGCCCGGATCATACCAATTACAGTTCCCAGCAGCCCGATCAAAGTAGATACAGATGCAAGTGTGGAAAGAAAAACAAGGTTCTTTTCAAGCATGGGTAATTCAAGAGATGTAGCTTCTTCAATTTCTTTTTGAATAGCAAGAACTTTTTGCTCTGTATCCAGTTCCGTATCTGTGATCATTTGCTTGTATTTACGTAATCCTGCTTTCATTACATTTCCTACAGATCCTTTTTGTTTGTCGCATTCTGCAATGGCGGCATCCACCTTTTTATCTGCAAGAAAGAACTGAACCTTTCTGATAAACTCTGCATTAGAAGATTTCCCTACAGCTTTTGCAACTGTTAATGATCTTTCAATAACAAAGGTGAGCACTATTAAAAAACAGGCGATAAGAATAGGTACTATAATACCACCTTCATACATTCTTGCAAAATCGCCCTTCGGCCCAATTTGATTTGGCCAAAAACCACCTTTAGGGTCAGGAGTAGTAAAGTTACTATTGGCTCCAATCACGAAGCGCCAGATAACATAACCAACGATTACACAAATAAGGGGTGCCAATAAAGAAATAATATTACTTGACTTTTTCGCCTGCACTGATGTTGTCGCATTAACTTGAGCGTTTGCAGTAGTCTTTAAATCTGCCATGTTGTTAGGTTTTTAATGTTTGAGTTTAAGATAATTTAATAAAGTGGTATTTAATATTGCAATTCTAATGAAAAATAAAATAAAATTCTTATTTCCTTAAAAATTATTTTCAAGTGGTGCACAAGTTAGTAAAATATTTGAAAGTTAATGATCGCTGAATAAATATTTTTAAGAAATAAAAAAAGAGGATACCTGCGTCTGTATAGACATGTGCCCGTTTAAATAATGAGTGGAATATTAAATTATTTTTATCAGGAGTAAAGAAGTAATAGTAATTGCCACGGATCCTATAATACACTTATTTATATATTTATAACCAACTCCTCTACTCATATCTAAGCGCTACAATAGGATCAAGGCGGGATGCTTTTATTGCCGGATATAACCCTGCGAAAAGGCCGACAGCAGAACATACAACAATCCCAATCAGTATCCATAACCACGGCACTACAAAACCAGTATGAAGAAATATACCTACCACATTTCCTACGATCACTCCTAATAAGATACCCAGGACTGCGCCAATCAAGCTTATAAAGATAGATTCAAAAAGGAACTGAGCGCGGATACTTTTGCTTTTTCCACCAATCGCTTTGATGAGGCCTATCTCTCTTGTACGTTCATTTACAGCTACCAGCATGATATTCATCAGCCCTATAGCAGCGCCAAAAAGAGTGATCAAACCAATGAAAGCTGCTGCGGTAGTTATAGCTCCCAGGCTGCTTTTGAATACTTCTGCAATGCTATCGCTTTTATCTATATAAAAATTATTGTCTTCATCAATTGCAAGTTTACGTATAGGCCTGAAAGTACCTTTAGCTTCTGAAATTGCAGCCTCCATTTGGGTAATATCATTAACCATAATACCAATATTGTAACTGCTTCTATCCGTCGGGAATAGCCGGCGGATATTGTTGTACGTGGTAAGCACGATATTATCTGCATTAAGGAATGCGCTGGATCCTTTATCTTTTAAAACGCCTATTATCCTGTATTTAATGCCATTGGCCCTGATCACTCTATCTAATGCTTGTTGGGGATTATCTCCAAACAGCTTTTGAGAAACACTGTTCCCCAGGATACAAATACTTCTTCCGCTTTGTACATCCATGTTATTAAAATTTCTTCCTGATGACAATGTATAACCATTCAACTGAAGATAATTTTCATCTCCTCCGGTCATAGAAATGTTGGGATTTGTTTTTATGTTTCCATCAGTAACTATAATGCTATTAGGGCCATTCAATGAGATGCCTATCCTTGATGGAAACATATATCTTTCTTTAAAAAGCTTTGCTTCCTGGTAGGTAATTATTTTCCTGGCATTTGATTTTTTTTCTTTTAATGCATTCCTGCTTATCTTCTTTACTTCCCTGCCACCGCCTCCCATCCTGATCATTCTATCCCGGTACCTGATGCTGAATGAATTGGCGCCCATAGTAGAAAAACTTTCTGAAAGGCTTTGGTTCATAGAAGCAATAGCGGTAATAATACCTATAAGCGCCATTATACCAAAACCTATTATAGCAATGGTAATGCCCGTACGCAGCTTATTGCTTTTTACAGTACGGAAAGCCAATGAAAGTGAGTCTTTTAAGCGCATGTTTCGTTAACTTATAAAATTACCGGGATCTGATAAATCTACGATAAAGGTACTGTATCAACACAAGTTCAGCATTACCATTCCTGTATAATAATGAACAGGAATGTGGGACACAAAGAATGGATCAGAAACTCAAAAGGAAGTAACTAATAATAAATCCAGTCTATAACCAACCCTGGAATAATGCCAAGCAGAATAATCAGCGCAGCGGTGAATACAAGCAGCCATTTAAATGCAGGTGTTACTTTTATATCTTCATTGACGCCGGGCACAGCATCTTTAAAATAAATAGCCTGTATCACTCTAAAATAATAGATAGCGCCAATTGCAGCACAAACAACAGCAAAGATCACGAGCCATAATTGATGCCCGTCTTTTACGGCAGCCATCAGCACATAGAACTTTGCAGTGAAGCCTGCTGTCAACGGGATACCTGTTAATGATAAAAGAAAGATAACGGAAGTAAAAGCAAGCAATGGCTGCTTTTTTCCAAGCCCGTTAAATCCTTCGAGAGAATAATCAGTCATCTTGATTATGACCGCAAAAATACCGATCGTAGCAAGGCTGTATGCTGCAGCATATAATAACAAACCTTCTTTGGCTGTATCATTCAATGCAAAAAGCGTAAACATCATAAACCCTGCATGAGAGATACTGGAGTAAGCAAGCATCCGCTTTACACTTTGCTGAAACACAGCCGTAATATTTCCTATCAATAAGGTAGCCGCAGTTATTACCACAATCAACATTTGCCATTGATAATGCATAACTCCAAAAGAAGCATCGAATAGCCTGAAGAAAGCAACAAAGGCGGCAATTTTTACTATCGTCATCATAAATGAGCTAAAGACTGCAGGAGCACCATCATACACATCAGGCGCCCAGAAATGAAATGGAACAGCCGACACTTTGAACGACATAGCCACTACCAGCAAAACCAATCCTGCTGCAATCAATGCCGGAAGATTTCCGCTGCCTAAGTTGATAGAATTAATAAAAAAAGAACCAAGGCTATTGCCGCCATAAATAAGGGCAATTCCCATAAGCATAAGCCCTGTGGAGAAGGCTCCCATTAAAAAATATTTCAATGAGGCTTCAGTGCCTTTTAAATTTCGTTTGTCACTTCCCGTTAGTATGTACAAGGGGATAGATAAAATCTCTATTCCTAAAAAAAGCAACAGCAATGTATTGAAAGAAGATAGAATGGAAGCCCCGCACAAAACAAAAAATATGAGGCTGAAATACTCAGATACATGAAGGCCTGTTTTTTCAAAATCCTTCCCATTTAAAAGAAAAATCAACAAAGTACAGGCAAAAACGAGCGTATTAAAATGAAGCCCGAAAGCATCAAAACGAAGCATTCCCCTGGTATCAATCTTAAAAAAAGAATGACCCAAAAATTCAAGAATATTGGCTACCAATACAATAGCAATTCCAGCTATAGCCCAGTACTTTGGCGAGGTGCGTTCTTTAAAAAACACTCCTCCAAACATCATTACTACCCCCCAGATTGCAGTTAAAATAATTGCGTTCATAATGAGATCCCAATACCCTTAATGGGTCTTATTTTATTGTTATTAAAAAACATATTCTATACGATCAGCTTGCTTATTAAGTTCTTCAAAAGCCTGCTTCTTTATTTAATAATTCCCCTGTTCAAAATACTTGTAACCGTTGACTGTGTCAAATGAATTACAGGTTCGGGGTAAATTCCCAAAACTATAATAGATATAACAATTACCAACAAAACAATACGCTGTGTTCCGCTTATAGGCGTAACCTTTTCTGTCACTGCATTTACTTTTCCGTAAAAAGTTCTTTGCACCATTGAGAGCATATAAACTGCCGAAAGCACAATACCCAGACAAGCAAATGCTGCCAACCATTTATTAAAATGAAACACCCCATTAAGCATTAAAAATTCACTCACGAATGAATTGGAAAGCGGAAGAGCGATATTCGCAAAAGCAATGATCACAAGGAAAATAGCCAGCGCAGGTGATTTGGATCCAAGCCCGCCTAATTCAGAAATCTTTCGTACTCCGGTTTTCTTTTCAATAATATCTACCACTATCCACAAAGCAAGAATATTAATACCATGATTGAGCATTTCAAGCATCACTCCCTGCAAGCCCATTGAATTCATAGAAAAAATAGCGGCCCCCATCAATCCAAGATGAGCTATGGATGACCAGGCAACAAATTTTTTAAGGTCATTTTGATATAAGGCAATGCAACTTGCATAAAGGATACCAATAATGCAGAGTACAATAACAAAATGATCATACTTTGCTACGGCTGAGGGGAACATAGGCACCAACCACTTTATCATCCCAAATACACCCATCTTTACCATAATACCGCTTAATACCATAACAGATGGATAATTGGATTGTTCATATACACCCGGCTGCCAGGTATGCAATGGAAAAATAGGAATCTTTACTGCAAAAGCGGCAAAGAACAGCCAGAATAACCAATCCTGCTGCTTAGAATTTATTGTGGCATTATAAAAAGCATCCAAAGAAAACGAATGAGATGAGGATGATGAAATGGAGGTAGTATGCACATATACATAAATAATTCCCACCAACATCAAAAGTGAGCCTAAGAAGGTATAAACGAAAAATTTAAACGTAGCCTGTATTCTTTTTTCCTCACCCCATCTGCTACAAAGAAAATAAAGAGGAATAAGCGCCAGCTCCCAAAAGAAGTAAAATAACAAAGCGTCCGTTGCTACAAAGACGCCCATAATGCCTGCCTGTGCAAGTAGCATCAATGCATAAAAAGCGTTGCTATTTTTATATTCAGCTTTGTAAGTTGCGGCTAAAATAAGCGGATAAGAAAATGCCGTTAAAAATGTAAGCAGAAAGCCCATGCCATCAAGGCCTACAGAAAAGCTTGACCCGATATAAGGCATCCACACATAAGACACATTGTTATAATGAAAAAATTCAGGATGATGGGCAATATCTGTATAACACAAACTGATAACCGATACAACCAAAGTAGCAAGAGAAGATAGGAGTGCAAACATTTTTACACTACTGCTGTTCTTAATAAAAATCGCAATTACCCCAGTAATAAAAGGTATCCAAATCAACAATTCAGGAAAAGTATAGTATGTGCCCAGCATTAATATTATTTTGTAAACAATTGAATAATAAATAAGATCAGCAACCCAATAACCATCAACAATAAATAGGAGCCAACCTGGCCGCTTTGTAATAACCGGAACTGGCGGCTGCTATAATTGATACCTCGTCCCACTCCGTTTACAATTCCGTCAATTCCTTTCTTATCAACTACATTATTTAAGAAAGCGCCTAAAGAACGGTAAGGCTTCACAAAAAGCATATCGTAAATTTCATCAACATAAAATTTATTCTTTATTGCTTTTACAAAACCGTTGTCAGCCTCAGCAGAAGGCGAATAGTTTTTAAATTTATTCCATGCCCAAACAGACACTATGATAACCAATATTGCAGAAACAATTATTAATATCCATTCCGTTTGATGAGGCACTGTATGTTCAGCAGCTATACGGCCTGAATGCGCAAAAACAGGTGATAGAAAATCGCTCAATTTATTTCCATCTTTTATAAATACTTCCGGCAGGCCTATAAAGCCGCCAACAGCAGAAAGCACAGCGAGAATAATCAAAGGGATCGTCATAGTTGCAGGGCTTTCATGAATATGATGTTCCTGTTCAGCAGTCCCTCTGAATTTGCCTTTAAAGGTCATTGCCAATAAACGGAACATGTAAAACGCGGTAAGCAAAGCTCCCCCCAAACCAAGAATATATAATAACGGGCTTTGCGCATAAGTGGCTGAAAGAATTTCATCTTTTGAAAAGAAACCTGAAAAAGGAGGAATACCGGCGATAGCAAGACAGGCAATAAAAAAAGTAACATAAGTTATCTTCATTTTTTTACCAAGGCCTCCCATTTTTGTAATGTCTTGCTCACCGCTCATAGCATGAATCACAGAGCCTGCGGCAAGAAATAAAAGCGCTTTAAAAAAGGCATGAGTCATTACATGAAAAACAGCGGCAGAATAAGCACCCACTCCTAATCCTAAAAACATATATCCCAACTGGCTTACCGTAGAATAGGCCAATACCTTTTTAATATCATTTTGCTTCAACGCGATAATTGCGGCAACAATAGCAGTAGCTAACCCAATACCTGCCACAACAGCCAAAGTAACCGGCGCTAAAGAATACATGATATTGCTCCGTGCGACCATATAGATACCGGCAGTAACCATCGTTGCAGCATGTATCAGGGCAGATACGGGCGTAGGGCCCGCCATCGCATCAGGAAGCCAGGTATATAAAGGGATCTGTGCGCTTTTTCCTATTGCCCCAACAAATAGTAATAAGGTAATACCAATAATTACAGGTGAATTAATTGAAGAAAGGGAAGTGATAATTCCATTTTGCGAATTGAAAAGTTCGTGATAAGAAGTTGTGCCAAAAGAAGATACCATCCAGAATACTGCAAGAAGAAATCCTACATCGCCGATCCGGTTCATAATAAATGCTTTCTTGCCTGCATCATTATTGGCATGATCCTTAAACCAAAAGCCTATCAATAAATAAGAGCAAAGCCCTACTCCTTCCCATCCCATATACATGATTACATAATTGCCGCCCATCACCAATAAGAGCATTGAGAACACAAACAGGTTGAGATAAGAAAAGTATTTTCCAAAACCCGAATTCGTCTCATCTTTCATGTAAGAGATAGAGTAAACGTGAATTAAAAAACCAACGCCTGTAATTATTAAAAGAAATAAGGAAGTAAGCTGATCTACCTGAAACTCAAATGGGATCAACAGTTTATCTACATGAATAAAATCAAAATAGCGAATATTCTGTGCAACAAAGCCTTCTTTATTGACCTCTAAAAATATCAAAACACTGATGCAGAAAGGAATTAAAACTACTACGCTACCTATAATTCCCACTACTGTTTTTGAAAGAGCATTTCTTCCCAAACCGTTAATCAGGCATCCAAGCAGAGGAAGAAGAGGTACCAAATAAATAAGTTGAATTGCATCCATAAACCAGACTTCTTGCAGCGTTTTAAATTTTAAAATATTTTTTCACTTTCATTTAAAGAAAATGATTTTAGTTTTTTAACCTGTTTAAAAAATTGATATCAATCGAGCGGGTATTTCTATACAGCATCACAATGATCGCAAGGCCCACACTTACTTCTGCCGCAGCTACTATCATTATAAAAAATACAAAAACCTGTGCGCTGGTAGCCATAGAATACCCAAAAGCATTGGTTCCCGCAAGGTGCATTTTTGAAAATGCTACTAATAATAAATTCACAGAATTAAGCATTAATTCAATACACATGAACACAATGATTGAATTGCGGCGGGTGAGTGCGCCAATGACTCCTATAAAAAATAAGGCCAACGATAAAAATAAATACCACTTGATCTCCATAACTACAATTTTACATATAAACCTAATCCTGCACCATTTGAGGCAGGCGCTATTGAAAAAATATCTTTGATCTTTTTTACTGCAATCTGATTAAAAATATCTACTGCCTTATACGATGCTGATTTGGTTAAGAATTTTACAATTAACCCCGACCCGATGGCTGCTATACCGGAATATAAAGCAGCATTATAATCCTGTGCCTTCACAGAATTGTCCACTTTTCGCGCAAGGCTATACAATGCAATGGCGCCCCCGCTATAGGCTGCTATTTTATAAATGGTTCTGCCTGTTTTAAATGTATTGAAGAGCTTATTAACTTCATTACTCTTTTTCAGATCAAGAATTTCAGCAACTTTTGAAATTTTAGGAATAGGTATTTTGCCTAAAGAAAACTTAGGGGCAAAACCCTTTTGAACATGCATTACCTTTCCGATAATATCAGTAATATCCAAATGGTTCAGGTCAATCTGAGCCTCAGATATTTTCGGGCATAATAGAACCACAGGAACCAATAAAAGCGATATTAATCTTTTCATCTTCTATCTTTTACAGGATCTTTTTTACCAATTAAGATAGCGCCTATCATTGCACTTAAAAATAAAACGCTGCTTATCTCAAAAGGCACTACATACACATTAAATAAAGCTTTTCCAAGGCTTTCAGTAAGGCCTACGCTGGTTCCTGCTTTTAGAATGGTGTTTTGAGAATGAGACAATGCAGCCACAAAAACGATCATTAAGGTAAGGCCGGAAACTACTCCGGCCAGCTTCATGTAAACGTTCTTTACAGGTTCTGTTTCAGCATTTAGGTTCATCAACATGATCACAAATAAGAACAAAACCATAATAGCGCCTGCGTAAACAATTATATTTACAATCGCCAGAAATTGAGCGTTCATTAAAACGTAATGGCCCGAAATGGCAAAGAACACAATGACCAGGCAAAGTACACTGTAGATAGGGTTTTTACTGGCTACCACACCAACGGCGCCTAACAATGCCAGCGCAGATAAAAACCAAAAGAGGATTTGTGTTATCTCCATTTTTCTATTTCGTTCTATTTATTTTTATGCCTGCTATTCACATTCAACCCTTTCAGGGTTTTCCATATTTATTATTCTTATCCGCCGATTACATCAACGGCTATTCATCTTTAACCCTTTCAGGGTTCACAATATTTTATTTCTTCACCCATCATCTTCTGAACCGGAATTTAAATTATTGTTGGCTTACTAAACCATCTCAACTCCCCTAAACTTTCTAAACATCTTTTCTTTAATGTTCATTGCCATGCCCCTTAGGATTTGCAATCCTGGATCCTTTTGCCTTGGCAAAACCTTCCGGATCAGTCTTAGGGTCAGGTATCAGCAAATCTTCCTTGCCATATACAAATCCTTTCCTGTGATAATTGGCCGGTGCAAAGGTTTCTGATAAATAAACAGCATCTTTTGGACAAGCTTCTTCACACAACCCGCAAAAAATACACCTCAGCATATTGATCTCATATTTTGCTGCATATTTTTCTTCTCTGTATAAATGCTCTTCACCGGGTTTGCGTTCCGCACATTCCATGGTAATGGCTTCGGCAGGACACGCCAAAGCGCATAAGCCGCAGGCAGTGCAGTTTTCACGGCCTTCCTCATCTCTGTTCAAAACCTGCAATCCACGAAATACCGGGCTAAACGCTCTCTTTTGTTCAGGGTAATTAATGGTAACTTTTTTCTTAAACATGTGGCGGATCGTAATTACCATGCCTTTAAAAACAGCAGGTAAATACATACGCTCCCATAGATTCATTTTTCTTCGGTCAACCAATTTCACCCTGTTCGTTAATGCTTCCATTATGAAATTTCGTTTATAATTTTTTCTATTTTAATTTTTAATTTCGGAATATCAGATTGAAGTGTTTCCCAAACCCGGCGCCAGTCAATTCCTCTGTAAACATGTACAAAATAATTCCTTGTTGCTTTCATTAATTGCCATTCGATATCCGAAAATTTATTTTTTAGTTCATCTGATATCCGGGCGCTATATTCACCCAGTACAACTATTCTTGCAAGACAAGCATCTTTTTTTCCTCATTTCTTAAAAAACTCTCTTCATCAACATTCTCTATATAAGATTCCAAATGATTTATACTATCAATTAAAAATTCCAGAATATCCAGGTCTCTATTCATCTTTTATAAAGAATAAGTTTTTCTTTTTCCGCCTGTATTTTTATCCCTGGAAAAAATAAATGCGTTTCCACCAGATCAACTTTTTTATTTAATGCACTTTCGATTCCCAATTGCAATTTGATAAAATCAAACAAACTCATTCTTTTATTGGTATCATCAATATCCACAATCAAGTCCACATCGCTATCTGCGTTGGCTTCTCCTCTGGCATAACTTCCAAACAAATAAACTTTTTTTACAGGCTTATCTTTAAAATAATCTCTTACTACTTGTTTAATATTTTCCTGAGTTAAAATCATCCGCTGCAAAAATATTGTTTAAGTTTTAGAAATGCCAGTGATTTTGTTTTAATAAAATTAACGCTCCGGTTACAAGCATATTAAACAATGCTAATGGTAGCAAAATCTTCCATCCCAAATTCATCAGTTGATCATACCTGAACCGTGGCACTGTCCATCTCACCCACATGAACAGGAAAATAAACAAGGATATTTTTACGAACAACACAGCGCCTTCAATAATTGCCACCCAATTTGTACCTATAGAATTAATAAGATTTGCATCATTTACAAAAGGAATATCATATCCGCCAAAATACAAAGTGGTCATTACCGCCCCGCTCAGGAACATGTTTACATATTCTGCAAACAAATAAAACCCAAGCTTCATGGAGGAATACTCTGCATGATAACCACCCATCAATTCATTTTCCGCTTCAGGCAAATCAAAAGGTGTCCGATTGGTTTCTGCAAAAGCGCAAACAAGAAATATCAAAAAACCCAGGGGTTGCTTGAAAATATTCCATACCTGATCTTTCTGCTGCCCTACCATTTCATTCAAGCTCAACGTGCCGGTAAGCATCAGCAAGGCAATTAATGCAATCCCCAAAGCCAGTTCATAGCTGATAATTTGAGAAGCAGCACGCATAGCGCCCAGCAGAGAAAATTTATTATTACTGGCCCAGCCGCCAATCATGATTCCATAAACGCCTAAGCTTACCACGCCAAAAATGTAAAGAATTCCAACATTGATATCGGCTATCTGAAGAGATACATCGCGATCAAAAATATGAAATTTATCTCCCCAGGGAATTACGGCGCTCACCATTATGGCTGTAAGCATAGCCAGGATAGGCCCGAGAATAAATAAGAATTTGGAGGAAAAATTAGGAACAATTTCTTCTTTAAAAAACAATTTTAATCCGTCAGCCATGGGTTGGAGGATCCCAAACGGGCCTGCACGGTTTGGGCCTCTCCTGTCTTGCATAAAAGCGGCCACCTTGCGTTCAGCATAAGTAGAATACATTGCCACAAATAATGAAACCATTACCACGATAACAATTAAAACAAGTTTTTCTGTAAATAAAGCCCAATCAATGCTTAAAAGTATTTGGTTTGAAAACATGGTATGAAAACTAAGTTTTAATTATGGTTTTTTATGATCATTAATAGCTAATCTTTCAGCATCCGATTCTCTTATTTCTTTTTCCTCATCGTGCTCAATAAAAGTAGTGGAGGTAGCCGGTCCGGGCAAAATACTCAAATCAATATCAGAAGTGTTTACCTTGCTTACTTTATTAATGTCCATAAGCAATAAAGGATTGCGTCCGGATAAGGCTTTATTTAAAGGGTCAGGCGGAACCGTCTTTTTCTCATAATGATTGGTAGATATTACGGAATGCCTGCTTATTTTTGTTGGCCCTTCGATAACCCAGTCATCAGTTCTTTTCTTCTCAAACCGGCAGGTATTGCATATCCACGCAGCTTTTCCATCTATATCCTGCACTTCGCCCCAGGGGTCTTTTCTTGAAGTGACCCTGAATACTTCTTCACCGCGGTACCATAGAGTAACTTTTCCGCAACACTTATCGCAATCTCTATGTGCATCTACCGGTCTCAGGAACCAGACACGGTTTTTAAACCTGTATGTACGGTCTGTTAGCGCGCCCACCGGGCAAACATCAATCATATTACCGCTAAAGTCATTATCAATTGCTTTAGATATGTAAGTAGAAATTTCAGAAGCATCTCCTCTTAATAAAATTCCCTGCGAGCGTGAATCGGTCAATTGATCGGCAACCATTAAACAACGATAGCATAAGATGCACCTTGTCATGTGTAGTTGGATGTATGGACCAATATCTTCTCGTACAAAAGTTCTTCTTTTAAATTCATAACGCGTACCCTCAGTACCATGATCATAACTTAAATCCTGCAAATAGCACTCACCAGCCTGGTCGCAGATAGGGCAATCCAAAGGATGATTGATCAATAAATATTCAACGATTCCTCTTCTCGCATCAAGCGCTCTTTCGCTGGTAACATTTTTTACTACCATTCCATCCATCACTTCCGTACGGCATGAAGCTACTAACTTAGGCATTGGCCGCGGGTCTTTAGCAGAGCCGGCTGCCACTTCAACAAGGCAGGTACGGCATTTACCACCGCTACCTTCCAGTTTACTGTAATAGCACATAGTTGGCGGCGCCACTTCGGGGCCTATTTTCCGTGCGGCATTTAAGATAGTTGTACCCTTCGGTACTTCTATGGTAATGCCGTCTATGGTTACTTTAAATAATTGTTCTTGTTCTTCAGGCATTTGTATTTTATTTTCATTCAATCTACAGTCAACTTCCGCCAGACGACTCGATTAAATTTTTAATTTCTATGTTATCTATTTTCTGCATTTATTTTCTTATGCTGTAACAGGATTTTCCAACGGATCAGCATAATGTGCCAATCCGTAATTCCTTACCAAACATTCTTCAGGGTTCAATACATGCCATTCAAACTCATCTCTGAAATGCCTGATAGCAGCGGCTACGGGCCATGAGGCTGCATCGCCAAACGGACAAATGGTATTTCCTTCTATTCTTCTTTGTACATCCCAAAGAAGGTCTATGTCTTTCATCTTTCCTTTTCCATATTCAATGTTGTGAAATATTTTTTCCATCCACCCGGTTCCTTCGCGGCAAGGTGAGCACTGCCCGCAACTTTCATGATGATAAAATCTTGAAATAGTATAAGTATGGCGAACAATACATTGGTCTTCATCCAACACAATAAAGCCCCCTGAACCCATAGAGCTCCCGGTTATAAAACCACCGTCTGCAAGGCTTTCATAATTCATCATCCGCGGCTCGCCCTTTGCTGTCCTCAATAAAAGATTAGCAGGCAATATAGGAACGGAAGAACCGCCGGGAATACAGGCTTTCAATCTTTTTCCATTAGCAATACCGCCACAATATTCATCGCTGTAAATAAATTCTTCCACAGAGATGGTCATGTCTATTTCATAAACTCCGGGCTTATTGATATTGCCGCATGCAGAAATTAATTTAGTGCCGGTAGATTTACCAACCCCTATCTTGGAATAGGCTTCGCCTCCTTCATTAATAATAGGCACCACAGCACAAATTGTTTCTACATTATTCACCACTGTGGGGCATCCCCAGGCTCCCTTTACTGCGGGGAAAGGTGGTTTAATTCTTGGCAAACCTCTTTTTCCTTCAAGGCTTTCAAGCAATGCAGTTTCTTCGCCACAGATGTAAGCTCCTGCGCCACGATAAACATATATTTCACAATCAAACCCGCTACCCAGAATATTTTTTCCCAAAAAACCATTTTGCTTTGCCTCATCAACAGCCACCTGGAGTATATCGGCAACCCAGGCATATTCCCCGCGAATGTAGATGTAAGAAACTTTACTGCCCAATGCAAATGAAGAAACGATCATCCCTTCTATCAAAAGATGGGGAATGAACTCCATCAGGTAACGGTCTTTAAATGTTCCCGGCTCGCTTTCATCAGCATTGCAAACCAGGTAACGCGGCACACCTTCGGGTTTAGCCAAAAAACTCCATTTCATGCCCGTAGGGAAACCCGCGCCACCACGGCCTCTCAGCCCGCTTTTCTTTACTTCTTCCACAATATCGCCTGCCTGCATTTTCAAAGCTTTTTCCACACTCTGATAACCTCCTTCACGGCGATACACTTCAAAGCTTTTTATACCCGGAATATTTATTTTTTCTAATAATAATTTTTTTGTCATAATCTGTTTTCCCGGGAGGGAATTTAATTATTTAATGAACATACATTTTTTTACTTTAGCGGCTCAATCTTTTTAAACAAACCGTTTCCTCCTTTACTTAAATTATTCCAATTTTCCATCAACTCTTCCTTATGTACGCTTGCCCACTCTACAACCAAGCCCAATGCCTTAGGGGGTAAATATCCTTCCAAAATTCCCAAATCTCTTATTGAAATTTGAGCCGAAAACTCCGCATATTCTGCATGGAAATGTGGTGGCACATGATCACCGAAAAACATTTTAATCAGAATACCGTAAAAGCTGCTGATCACTGGCATACTCAGAAAAAGTTTTATTAATTAGCTCCAAATAAAATGCATCCGGATCCATATCAATATCTTCATTCCATTCTATTTTTCTATCCTTCGTCAGTTCAAATGCATAAAAATTTTCTTCATCGTTCCAGTAACTGAAAACGCCTTTGCCTTTCCAATCGCTTAAATCAATTATTCCCTTTATTCCATCTTCAAATTCTACTGACAACCTGTATCCAGGCAATGCTTCAGCTTTCTTTAAATATGGTATTATTTTATTCATTACTTTCTTATTAAACCATCAACATTCTCATAGGATGCAGTTCCCGCGTAAATGGATTCAAAACCAATCCCAAACTTTCCAAAGCAGTTACTCCCAGCAACGGCTCATCACCCTCTTCTCCATAAATAACGGGTGCGGGACCGCCTTCACCATTATATTCAAAATAACCGCTTGCCACTCTTCTTGTAATTTTTGTCCCATCTGCCAAAGCAAAATCAATTGTCCTGTATGTTTCAATTCCCAACTCATCCAAAATTTTTCCTGGCACTAAACTATACACAGCTCCACTGTCAATCAAAAAATCCAGTTCTACCGATTTCTCAGATTTACGATGTTCTTTAAATATTAAACGCTTGACAGTTATTCCCATTTTGTATTTTATAAACCATGAATAAATATCTTAATTATTCCTCGCGCTATTATTTCTGCATTCTTCAATGATCTGATCTACTCTTTCGGGCGTAAGATGCTCTTTATAAAATTTTCCCATTTGCATCATCGGTGCATAACCACATGCACCAAGACATTCCACTGTTTTTAAAGTAAACATCCCATCTTCTGTTGTTTCTCCAACACCAATGTTTAGCTTCTGCTTAATATAATCAATTATTTGGTCACTTCCTCTTAACATACAAGGTCCTGTCTGGCAAACTTCAAATACATATTTTCCTACAGGCTTTAAATTGAACATCGTATAAAAAGTAGCTACTTCATACACTTCGATCGGCTGAAGATTCAATAACGAAGCCACATAATCCATTGTATTCACGCTAAGCCATCCAAATTCTTCTTCAGCTAAATGCAATACTCCTATTAAAGCGCTTTTGTGTTTGCCTTCCGGATAATGACTTATTAATTCATTTACCTTGTCTAATTTTTCCTGTGAAAATTGTACAGTCATTTGTCTTATTTCTTTTTGTAAAGCATTTATACTATTATACTTCTTCGTAAATGCTTCTTTTGAAAACAACTTTCTTTATTTTAGTATCAGTAACATCGTTATAAAACATTCTTCTAAGCTCCACCAATTCCTGCAATCTTTCTTCAGCAGTCGCATTCGCCCAATATTCATCATCTGCAATTTCTGCTTCTGCAAAAGTTACTTTCCGTACAATTTGTTTTATTTTTCTTTCCTTCTTCATCTTTTATAACCTATAACTCATAACCAACTCCTTACGCATCCAACTCTCCCGCTATCAAATTCAAACTACTCATAGTAATAATAGCATCGCTCAACAATCCACCCTTTGTCAATTCAGAATAAGCCTGGTAATAAATAAAACATGGCCTTCTGAAATGGAGCCGGTAAGGTGAACGCCCGCCATCCGTTATCAAATAAAAACCCAATTCGCCATTCGCTCCTTCTATAGCGGAATAAATCTCTCCGGCAGGCAACTTGGTTTCGCCCATTATTATCTTGAAATGATAAATGAGCGCTTCCATTTTTGTATAAACATCTTTTTTGTCCGGTAAATAAAAATCAGGCACATCAGCATGGAACACTTCTGCTTCAGCTCCCTTAAATTCCTGTACCTTTTGATAAGCCTGTTTGATGATTTCCATACTCTGCCGCATCTCCTGGTCGCGCACTAAAAAACGATCATAACAATCACCTGTAGTACCAACAGGAATGGTGAAATTAAAATCTTCGTAGCTACTGTAAGGTGTATGAACTCTTACATCATAGTCCACTCCCGCAGCGCGAAGATTGGGGCCTGTGAATCCATAATTCAAAGCGCGCTCTGCAGAAATAGGGCCTACGCCTTTCGTACGGTCTATAAAGATTCTGTTGCGTATGAAAAGGTTATCAAACTCATCTAAAACAGGAGGCCATTCTTTTATAAATCTTTCCAGCTTTTCAAACGCCTGGTTGGTGAAATTTCTTTCAAAGCCTCCGATACGCCCCATGTTGGTGGTAAGGCGGGAACCGCAGATCTCTTCATAAATCTCATAAATTAATTCGCGGTATTGCATCAGGTAAAGAAACCCGGAAAATACCCCTGAATCCACGCCCACAATAGAATTACAAATCAAGTGATCTGATATGCGGGATAGCTCCATAATAATGATCCGAAGGTAATCCACCCGCTTAGGTATTTTTATTCCAAGTAACCTTTCACAGGTAATGTGCCATCCAAAATTATTTAACGGGGCCGAACAATAATTTAACCTGTCTGTGAGTGTAGTAATCTGATATGGTGTTCTGTGTTCTGCGATTTTTTCGAATGCCCGATGAATATAACCTACGGTTTGCTCTGCGCTCACTATGGTTTCCCCATCAAGCTCTATAATATTTTGAAACACGCCGTGTGTAGCCGGATGCGTAGGCCCGAGATTGATCGTAGTAGTCTGTTTTTCAATATGCCCATCCGGCAAGGTTACATGCTCACTCATTATATGCTTCTTTTCTTTTTATATGTTGCATGACTGGTTTAAATTCTTCCAAACATTTCATCATCCTTGTCTGTTCGTTGTTGATCTTCAAGAGGGTATTCTTTTCTTAAAGGAAAGTATTCCATTTCTTCTATATTTAAAATCCGTTTGAGGTTAGGATGCCCCAAAAAATTCACCCCAAAAAAATCGTAGGTTTCCCGTTCCATCCAATTGGCAGCGGAGTACAAAGCATACGCACTAAAGACATCCGGCTTTTTGATATCAGTAAATATTTTGTATCGGATACGAACATTTTCGCGAAGGTTATGCAAATGATAAATAACAGCCAACTCCTTTCCTTCATTATCCGGGTAATGCACTGCACACAGGTCTGTCAGAAACTGAAAGCCCAGAGAAGGCTCATCAAAAAGATATTGCAACACTTTCAGATTGAGATTTTTATCGGATGTAAAAGTGAGCGTACCATAAGGCTCCGACCAGTCCCCCAGTTGATCACCAAATTTTTCGGTTAATTTATTCCTGATTATTTCATTAGTTAAAACCATGTTTTCTTAATTTCTTTTCTTGCTTCTTGCTACTTTACTCTTGCTACTGTATTCCATAAGTTTCCATCAGTTCTTTATACCGGTCAGAATGCCTTCTTCTTAAATCTTCATTGGCCACAAGATCCTGCACTCTTAAAATACCATTTATCACTGCTTCCGGACGTGGGGGGCATCCGGGCACATAAACATCCACAGGAATAATCTGGTCTATCCCCTGTAGCACAGAATACGTATCAAATATACCCCCGCTACTTGCGCAGGCTCCCATAGCTAATACCCAGCGTGGCTCAGCCATTTGAAGATAAACCTGCCGTACTACCGGCGCCATTTTCTTTGCAATAGTACCAATAACCATCAGAAGATCGCATTGCCGGGGAGTGAAGCTTACTCTTTCTGAACCAAACCTGGCCAGATCATAGTGTGAAGCCATTAGCGCCATAAATTCTATACCACAACAACTTGTTGCAAATGGCAATGGCCATATTGAATTCTTTCTTGCAAGGCCAACAACATCACTGAACTTTGATGCGAAAAATCCTTGTCCCATATATCCGTCAGGAGAGGATACAAATGAGATAGGTTGTTCAAGCGGCTTATTGGTAATGTTATATTGAACAGGACGTGGCATAATTAATAATTTTTATGCAGAGAATTTGGAATTGACTAAACAATCGTGATTAATCTTCCCAATCTAATCCACCTTTTTTAAGAATATAAATAAACCCCATAATAAAAAATCCTACGAACATGCAGATAGCACCAAAACCGCCCCATCCCAATTCCCTGAAATTAACTGCATACGGATAGAAGAAAATAACTTCAACATCAAACAAAACAAATAGAATTGCTACTAAAAAGTACTTCACTGCAATAGGCTTCCTCGCGTTGCCCTGAATATCAATACCGCCTTCAAAATTGACGAGTTTATCATCAGTCTTTCTCTTTGGCCCCAAAACATTAGTACCATAAATCATTAAGGATAACAAGACTCCAGCGAAAATAAGTTGTATGCCGATAGGCAAATAGTTCGAAGTACTATTAATATTGCTTGCCTGTAAAAAAGTGTTTGTCAAACCGGATATTTTATTTGCAAAAGTAAGACAGCCGCATCAATAATCCATAACAGATATGAAGAGAAGGCGAATTAATATTAATGATTTGTTGTAAACACAAAAACACCCTAAATCTTATGCGATAAATTATAAAAGTTTCTCGTCAGCTTTGAGTATAATTAAAAAAGGAGTAAGATATTTCCTACTCCTTTTAAAATATTGCTTGCCTGAGTTTTATTTATTCTTCTTCATCAAAAGCCATAGCTTCCTTTGTAGTCATTAACAACTCATACTCTTCTTTGCTACCAACGATCATGTTCTCGAAATCCCTCAACCCTGTACCTGCAGGTATAGGATGCCCGGTAATCACATTCTCTTTCAGGCCAAGCATTGTATCTGTTTTTCCCTGAATAGCAGCAGATGATAATACTTTGGTTGTTTCCTGGAAAGATGCAGCCGAAATCCAGCTTTGAGTACCCAATGATGCTTTTGTAATTCCAAGTAATAATGGAGAAGATGTTGCAGGCTTTGCATCCCTGAACTCTACCGGCTTTTTATCAGCACGGCGAAGGATTGAATTTTCTTCTCTTATCTCTCTGAGCGTAACAATCTTACCAGGGCGCATTTTGGTGCTATCACCGGCATCAGTTACCACCTTCTTATCGAATATCCAATCATTTTCTGTATTAAAATCAAACCTATCCTCTGTATCGCCTTCAAGGAACTTGGTATCTCCTGCATCTTCAATGGTTACTTTACGCATCATCTGGCGCACAATTACTTCTATATGCTTATCATTAATTTTTACACCCTGTAAGCGATATACTTCCTGTATTTCATTCACCACATATTCCTGCACTGCAAAGGGCCCTTTAATGGCAAGTATATCAGCAGGAGCTATCTGCCCATCAGATAAAGCAGTTCCGGCTTTTACAAAATCGCCATCCTGCGCAAGGATCTGCCTCGTAAGCGGAACTAAATATTTCTTGATCACTCCATCTCTTGCTTCTACAATTATTTCACGATTACCACGCTTTATATTTCCAAAAGATACCACGCCATCTATTTCAGAAACTACAGCAGGGTTACCTGGGTTTCTTGCTTCAAATAATTCTGTTACACGTGGTAAACCTCCAGTGATGTCTCTTAACTTCCCTAATACTCTTGGTATCTTTACTACTACCTGGCCTGCTCTCACTTCTTCTCCTTCATCCATAGTAATATGAGAACCTGCAGGTAGGTTATAGTTCTTTGTTTCTTTTTTGCCTTCAATCAACATCGAAGGAATCCTGGTTTTATCTTTTGTTTCAATAACTACTTTTTCTCTATGCCCTGTCTGTTCATCCGCTTCTTCTCTATAAGTAACCCCCTCAATAATATTCTCAAATTTCAATACTCCATCAATTTCAGAAACGATGACATTATTGAATGGATCCCAGGTACAGATCACATCACCTTTATTAATTTTTTGACCATCTTTTACATTGAGCGTAGCGCCATAAGGAATATTATTGGTAATAAGCAGGCGATCATTTTTTACATCCATTATTCTTACCTCGCCAGTACGCCCTATCACTACTTTGATCTTTTCACCCATGTTATTTACCGCATCTACCACACGCAGGCCGTCAAATTGAATGGTTCCGTCAAACCTTGCGTTCAATGTAGATTCTACAGAAGCAGAACCTGCCACACCACCCACATGGAACGTACGAAGTGTAAGCTGGGTACCCGGCTCACCAATTGATTGCGCTGCTATAATTCCCACCGCATCACCTTTTTGAGCAGTATATCCTGAAGCAAGATTTTTACCATAACATTTTACACAAACACCGCGATGGCTTTCGCAGGTAAGCACAGAACGGATATCCATGGTTTCAACTCCTGCATCATTGATTTTATGCGCTATATCTTCGGTAATAATAGTACCTGCGTTTACCAGCAATTCATCAGAAACAGGATCGTACACGTTATGTAAAGAAGTACGCCCTAAAATTCTATCATACAGCGGCTCAATAATATCTTCATTGTCTCTTAAAGCAGAAACTGAGATCCCTCTCAAAGTGCCGCAATCTTCCTCGTTGATCACTACATCCTGGGCCACATCCACAAGCCTTCTTGTAAGATAACCTGCATCTGCAGTTTTTAACGCTGTATCTGCAAGGCCTTTACGCGCACCATGAGTAGAGATAAAATATTCCAATACATTCAAGCCGTCTTTAAAGTTAGAAAGAATCGGGTTTTCGATGATCTCACTACCGGTACTTCCTGATTTACGAGGCTTAGCCATTAATCCTCTTATTCCTGCCAACTGCTTAATCTGTTGCTTAGATCCTCTTGCTCCCGAATCAAGCATCATATAAACTGAATTGAATCCTTGCTTATCTGAAGCCAATTCCTGGATCAGTGTTTCTGTCAAACGGGTATCTACCCTACTCCAGATATCTATAATACCATTGTATCTTTCGTTATTCGTAATTAATCCTGCATTATAGTTATCCCAAACTTCATCTACTTCACCAGTGGCGTTTTCTATCATTGATTCCTTTGTATCCGGAATAATGAGGTCATTAATATTAAAAGATAAGCCGCCCTTAAATGCCATACGGAATCCAAGTTGCTTTATATCATCAAGAAATTTTGCAGTAGTAGGAATATTGGTCCACTTAATAATATCGCCAATAATTTCCCGCAATGATTTCTTTGTAAGTAAAGCATTAATAAAACCTACCGTCTTTGGCACATGCTGGTTAAATATTACACGACCTACAGTAGTGTCTATCAGTTTATTGGTAAGTGTGTCGTCATTATTCCTTACATTAACTTTTACTTTGATGCCGGCATGAAGGTCAATGGTATGTTCATTGTAAGCAATAATTACTTCTTCAGGCGAATAAAAAGTTTTTCCTTCGCCTTTTACTTTTGCTTCCGGTGTAGATTTTTTTCCTTTAGTGATATAGTACAATCCCAAAACCATATCCTGCGAAGGCAGCGTGATAGGTGTTCCGTTCTGAGGGTTCAAAATATTATGTGAAGAAAGCATCAGCATTTGCGCTTCCAAAATAGCGGCACTACTCAAAGGTACATGAACCGCCATCTGGTCACCATCAAAATCCGCGTTAAACGCAGTAGTTACCAACGGATGAAGCTGTATCGCTTTTCCTTCAATCAATTTAGGCTGGAATGCCTGTATTGATAAACGGTGCAACGTTGGGGCACGATTCAACATAATAGGATGTCCTTTCAAAATATTTTCAAGAATATCCCAAATGATCGCTTCTTTTTTATCAACTAATTTTCTTGCACTTTTTACAGTTTTTACAATTCCTCTTTCTATGAGTTTACGAATAATAAATGGCTTGAACAATTCAGCAGCCATATCTTTTGGCAAACCGCACTCGTGCATCTTTAATTCCGGCCCTACCACAATTACAGAACGGCCAGAATAATCAACACGCTTACCCAAAAGATTTTGACGGAAACGTCCTTGTTTACCTTTCAATACATCGCTTAAAGATTTTAATGCGCGCCCACCTTCTGCCTTCACGGCATTGGATTTACGTGAATTATCAAATAAGGAATCTATGGCTTCCTGAAGCATACGTTTCTCATTCCTGAGAATTACTTCAGGCGCTTTAATTTCCAATAATCTTTTCAGACGATTGTTACGAATGATAACGCGGCGATACAGATCATTCAGATCTGATGAAGCAAAGCGGCCGCCATCCAATGGAACCAAAGGGCGAAGTTCCGGTGGAATTACCGGAATATATTGCATCACCATCCATTCAGGACGGTTATTGATCCTTGTATTGGCGTCGCGGAAACCTTCCACAACACTAAGGCGCTTCAAAGCATCCGCTTTACGTTGTTGCGAAGTTTCGTTGGCAGCAGAGTTACGAAGATCGAAAGATAATTGGTCCAGGTCAATTCTCTGCAACATATCATGAACTGCTTCAGCGCCCATCTTTGCAATGAATTTATCAGGATCCTCATCCGGCAACATCTGGTTTTCCTTAGGAAGCGTATCCAAAATATCAAGGTATTCTTCTTCTGTTAAAAGATCACCATAATTCTGGCCTTTATCTGCCCTAATACCTGACTGAATAACTACATATCTTTCATAATACACAATGGTCTCCAATTTCTTGGAGCTCATTCCTAACAAATAGCCAATTTTATTGGGAAGTGATTTGAAGTACCAGATATGAACTACCGGCACTACTAATTTAATGTGTCCCATCCTTTCGCGGCGTACTTTCTTTTCAGTAACTTCTACCCCACAACGGTCACAAACAATTCCCTTATAGCGGATACGTTTGTATTTACCACAGGCACATTCATAGTCTTTAACCGGGCCAAAAATCCTTTCGCAGAATAAACCATCTCTTTCAGGTTTATAGGTACGGTAGTTAATGGTTTCAGGCTTTAAAACTTCACCATAACTTCTCTCAAGTATAGAGTCGGGAGAAGTAAGGCCAATGGTAATTTGAGAAAACGTAGGACGCGGACGATTTTCTTTTTTTTGCATATATTTTTAAAATTTATTCTAAATCCCCGCAGAGACTTAGAATGTTTCGTTTTTTAATATTAAGATCTTTACCATTTCCCCTTTAGGGGCAGGGCTTATTCAAACTTAAGATCTAATCCCAATCCTCTCAGTTCATGCACCAACACATTGAATGATTCAGGAACACCAGGCTTAGGAATGTTATCACCTTTTACAATTGCTTCGTAGGTCTTTGCTCTTCCGATAATATCATCAGATTTTAATGTAAGCAATTCCTGTAAAATATTTGATGCACCATAAGCTTCCAATGCCCAAACTTCCATTTCACCAAATCTTTGGCCACCGAATTGGGCTTTACCACCCAAAGGTTGCTGGGTGATCAAACTGTATGGCCCGATCGAACGCGCATGCATTTTATCATCAACCATGTGATGTAACTTAATAATATAGATCACACCCACAGTGGCTTTCTGGTCAAATCTTTCTCCGGTTTCTCCGTCGTACAGGTAAGTGTGGCCGAAAGTTGGAAGATTTGCCTTTTCAATTTCTTTGGCAATCTCCTCTACCGAAGCTCCATCAAAGATTGGAGTACCATAGGTTTTCCCCAATTTCTCTCCTGCCCAACCAAGTACAGTCTCATATATCTGCCCAAGGTTCATACGACTGGGTACGCCTAAGGGATTAAGCACAATGTCAACCGGAGTTCCATCTTCCAGGAAAGGCATATCTTCTTGCCTTACAATTTTGGCAACGATACCCTTATTTCCATGGCGGCCGGCCATCTTGTCTCCTACTTTCAATTTGCGCTTCACAGCAAGATAAACCTTAGCAAGTTTCAACACTCCGGCTGGTAATTCATCTCCAATTGAAATATTAAATTTCTCTCTCTTATACCTTCCTAATTCTTCGTTATATTTAATATTATAATTGTGCAATAATGTATTGATGTGATCGTCAGTTTTTGCCTCACCTGTCCATCCTAATGGGTTTACATTTTGATAATCTATGTTGCCCAGGTTTTTAGCAGTAAACTTTGCTCCTTTCCCGATCAGCATTTCGCCAAAATTGTTACTTACTCCTGAAGAAGTTTTGTCTTTCAATAAAACAAGAAGTTTACTAATTAACAATTCAAGCAGATCGGACTCATTCTTCTCATGTGTCTTATCTATTTTTTCTAAAATAGCTTTTTCTTTTACTTTTCCATTTTTATCTTTCTTGGCGCGCTGGAATAGCTTTTTATCAATTACGACTCCTTCCGTACCACTCGGCGCTTTTAATGACGCATCTTTTGCATCGCCCGCTTTATCGCCGAAAATGGCACGTAACAATTTTTCTTCCGGTGTAGGATCGCTTTCACCTTTCGGTGTTATTTTTCCTATAATAATATCTCCTTCTTTTACATGAGCGCCTACTCTTATTACTCCATTTTGATCAAGATCTTTAGTAGCTTCTTCACTAATGTTTGGAATATCGGGAGTTAATTCTTCTTCTCCTAACTTAGTGTCCCGTACCTCCAGCTCAAACTCATCAATATGGATAGAGGTGAAAAGATCTTCCTTTACTACTTTTTCACTGATCACAATAGCATCTTCAAAGTTGTATCCTTTCCAGGGCATGAAGGCTACTTTTAAATTACGTCCCAACGCTAATTCACCATCTTTAGTAGCATAACCTTCTGTAAGAAAATCTCCAGCTTTTACCGCCTGGCCTTTCTTTACCGCCGGCCTCAAATTGATACAAGTGCTTTGATTCGTTTTTATAAACTTCGTTAGCTTATAAACAACTAAATCATTTTCAAAGCTTACTATTTTTTGAGATTGATTCCTGTTATAACGTACATGAATTTCATTGGCATCTACATATTCTACCACTCCGTCTCCATCTGCATGTATTTGTATCCTTGCATCTCTTGCAGCTTTACCTTCCAGGCCTGTTCCCACAACAGGGGCTTCTGGCAAGATCAACGGAACAGCCTGGCGTTGCATGTTGGATCCCATTAATGCACGGTTGGCATCGTCATGCTCAAGGAAAGGAATTAGGGAAGCGCTTAGACCAACGATCTGGTTAGGCGCTACATCCATATACTCTACTTCGCTTTTATCAAGAATAGGGAAATCGCCTGTTTCTCTGGATTTTACCTTGTCATAAATAAAATTGGAATCATCATCAAGCGGCGCATTTGCCTGGGCAATTTTTGCAGTATCTTCTTCTTCGGCGCTTAAAAAGAATACTTTTTTCATATCCACATGGCCATCATGCACCTTACGATAGGGAGTTTCGATAAATCCCATTTCATTAATTTTTGCATGAACGCAGAGTGTAGATATCAAACCGATATTCGGCCCTTCGGGCGTTTCTATCGTACAAAGCCTTCCATAGTGGGAATAATGAACGTCACGTACTTCAAACCCTGCACGCTCCCTGCTAAGTCCACCGGGCCCGAGTGCAGAAATACGGCGTTTATGAGTTATCTCACTCAACGGATTGGTCTGGTCTAAAAACTGTGATAATTGTGATGTACCAAAGAATGAATTAATAACAGAAGATAATGTTCTTGCATTAATCAGATCTACCGGAGTAAATACTTCGTTATCCCTTACATTCATACGCTCGCGGATAGTACGTGCCATACGGGCAAGGCCTACGCCAAACTGGGCATATAGCTGTTCGCCTACAGTACGCACCCGGCGATTGCTTAAGTGATCAATATCATCAATCTCGCTTTTCGCATTGGTAAGCAATACGAGATATTTTATAATTGAAATGATATCTTCTTTGGTAAGTGTTTTCTTGGTAATTGGATAATCCAGGCCCAGCTTACGATTTATTTTATAACGGCCTACTTCTCCAAGATCATATCTTTTATCGCTAAAAAATAATTTATCAATGATGCCTCTTGCCGTTTCATCATCAGGGGCATCGGCTCCACGCAACTGGCGATAGATATGCTGAACTGCTTCTATCTCGCTGTTAGAAGTATCTTTATTTAAGGTATTATAAATAATTGCATAATCTCCGCTCACTTCTTCACGTTGAATAAATACGCTTTTTACATCCAATTCAAGGATCATATCAATGTTGTCCTCATCCAGGATCGTATCTCTTTCAAGAACGATCTCATTTCTTTCAAGGCTTACTACTTCACCGGTGTCTTCATCCACAAAGTCTTCTACCCAGGTACGTAAAACTCTTGCTGCCAGCTTCTTCCCAAGATTAGAATGTAAAGTTTTTTTATCTGCCTTTACTTCTACTGCCATCCCGAAAAGCTCAAGGATATCTTTATCTGTTTCGTAGCCAATAGACCGAAGCAGGGTAGTAACAGGAAACTTCTTTTTCCGGTCAATGTAGGCATACATTACGTTGTTAATATCAGTTGCAAATTCCATCCAGGCTCCTTTAAAAGGAATAACTCTTGCAGAGTAAATTTTTGTTCCGTTAGGATGAGTACTTTGCCCAAAGAACACGCCTGGAGAACGATGCAGTTGAGATACAACTACACGCTCAGCGCCATTAATTACAAATGTGCCTCGTGGCGTCATATAAGGAATATTTCCAAGGAAAACATCCTGAACAATGGTTTGAAAATCCACATGTTCTTCATCATTACAACTGAGACGCAATTTAGCCTTTAAGGGAACCGCATAAGTCAGTCCTCTTTCAATACATTCTTCTATGGTATAGCGTGGCGGATCCACAAAATAATCCAGGAATTCCAGCATGAAAATATTGCGTGTATCATTGATAGGAAAATTTTCCTTAAACACACGGAACAACCCTTCCACATTACGCTTATCGGGTGTGGTTTCTAACTGAAAAAAATCTTTAAAGGATTGAATCTGTATTCCTAACAGGTCCGGAGTTTCCGCCAAATGTTCAATTTTTCCAAAACTGATTCTTTGTGTCGGAGCTACTTTAGTTGAAGGCATATTTTGATTAAAATATTTTAAAATGAGAGACCTTTAAACAAGGGTTTTATATTACATTCGCTATTTACCGAAATTTAAAGGATTGCAAAAGTAAACATTTTTTTGAACTTGAATGTAAGTTTATCAAATCTTACCATTTTTTTAAAAGCAGAAAATAATAATATAATACTCAATCAGGAATCTCTTTTTATAATTGAAGCCAAAAATTGTCCCATTATCTTCCACAATAGTTTTCTTTTCTACACTTATACCTTAGCTTTGCACCTCTTAACATTTAACTATAAAAAATAAAAACATGAAAAGATTATTTTTAATACCTGCAGTTGCAACGGTATTATTTTTAGCTTCCTGTGGAGGAGGTAATGAATCTAATGACAACACTACTAATGCTGACACTGCTTCTGCTTCTGCACCTGCGGCGGCTCCGGCAGTTGAAGCTCCCGGTGCGGGCATCCCCGGCATAGATACTGTGTCTGTAACTGAAAACATAAAACTTGATGGTACCGATGATATGAAATTTGACCGGACCCTTTTCAAAGTAAAGGCCGGGAAGAAAATAACTTTGGATTTCAAAAATATCGGCAAGTTACCAAAAGAAGCAATGTCTCACAACGTAGTAATTTTACAGCAAGGTACTGACGTGAATGCTTTTGGTGCAGCAGCTATTCCTGCCAAACCAGATCATATACCTGCAGATATGGCTTCTGATGTAATTGCCCATACCAAATTGTTAGGCCCTGGCGAAAGCGATCAAATTACCTTCACCCTTCAAGACCCGGGAGTTTACGATTTTATTTGCTCATTCCCTGGCCACTTTGGCACAATGAAAGGAAAAATTGTTGCAGAACCTTAAACCAATTAAAACTTTTATAAAAGCCGCCTCGTTTAAAGTAAGGCGGCTTTTTTCTTTTGACAGATTAGAACCATTTCCCCATAAAGAATCTCTAATTATCCACCATCACGTTACTTACCTGTTGTCCCGGACGGAATCCAATTTGTTTGATTGATAAATATCTATTCACTTATACTACCAAATAATAAGCAGGCCAACCCACAATTCCTGCATAAAAAAACTCCCGGCAAGCCAGGAGTTTTCAATAATCACAGAATTTTAATTTTATTTGGATTTAGTCCCTGTTGAGCCCGTTGGCTTGGTAGCAGAAGAATCAGCAGAGGTCTTGGGTATTGAACTTAAAGCCTCTTTAGTTTTAATAGCCGTAGCATCCGTAGGATCTACTTCTAATATTTTATCATTGTAAAGAATAGCACTGTCCACTTCATGCTTAACATTGTAAGAATACGCCACCATATACCTTAATGCGGGAATCAATTTATCTTTCATAGAAGACTTATTCTGGGTTGTATCGCCAATTTCAATCACTTTCATATATAGAGGCTTTGCTAGGCCCAGCTCACCTGATGTGTCAATCCCTTCTTTGGCACGTGCGCCCAAATACCATCCATATACATCAGAAGGATATTTATCCTGGTAAAGTTTGAATACAGAATCTGCAGCAACGTAATTACCACCGCGGTAATCATTATAGCCTGCATAAAATAAATCAGTCTTTCCATAATTCGGATTCATGCTTAAAATTTTGCCATACCACTTGCCTGCTTCAGCATAATTACCCGCATCAATATAACTCTGTGCAATATCTTTTACATACTGGTATTTCTTTTCAGGAATGGTATCCATAGCGATAGCCTTATCTATATTTTCCACAGCCAGAGCCTCGCTGCCCGGAAATTTCAATAATACTTTACCATAGGTAGCATAATCGGTTGGGCCTATATTATCAGGATTTACTTTTGTAAAAAATTGTTCAAAAGATTTTTTAGCATTGGCAGAGTCACCCATTTTATCGTATGCATAGGCTTTTAACCCAAACAGATTGGGGAATGCCTTTTCGCCTGCTGCAGTGATACAAGCATCAGCCTGTGAAATAGTTTCAGGATATTTTTTGGAAACATACATGAGTGAAGCCTGTGCATAACAATTTTTAGAATCTTTATCTGCAGCAGCTACAAATTTGTTGAGATATTCGGATGCCTTATTTACATCACGGTAATAATAGTATTGATACAGCCAATAATAAACAGGAGCAAAATTAGGATCCTGGCTGATTGCATCATTGTAATACCGCATATAAACAAGTTCTTGCGAGTATCCCTGCGTTTCATAGATCCTGCCAATCATGAAACTTGCCCTTGCATCATGCGGGTTAAGGCCTAAAGCCTGCTGATAATAAATGGTGGCATTAGTGCCGTCATTTAATCTCCAGTACCCATAGCCAATCAGATTTAAAATCTCCGGATTTTTTTTATCTTTTTCTGCGGCTTGTTTCAATTTGTCAATACCATACAAAATATCGCCTCCTTTGGTTTTTACATTCGCCCTGCCCACAGCAGTAAGTATCTCATCCCTGTTTTTTTTCTTGGTTAAATTAATAGCTGTTTCAAACCGGTTGCGGGCATCGGTAGCTTTACCCTGTTGCAACTCAACCTGGCCCATGCCTACTATTAATAAAGGCGAATTGGGATCAGCCTGTAAAGCCTTTTGATATAGCTCTTTTGCCGAAGTAGTATCCACGATGTCCTGGTTTTCAAGATAGGTTTGCCCCATCCAGTAAATAGCTTCATCATTTTTGGGATTTGCTGTCAGCAATTTTTGGAAAACGCCTTGTGCGCTTTCATATTTTTCGTAATTTAAAAATTGTTTGCCCTCTTCTATACTTTGGGCAAATAAAATATTACCCATCAAAATAAAAGAAACTACGAATCCGATTTTTTTCATGTTTGCAATTTTTACTTTTTTATTAATAACTGTTTTAATCTATTGTTGCTTTACGAATGGTAAAATTCATTTTTGCCGGCCAGAGATAGGCGCGCCTGAATATTAACTGGCCTCTTTCATATTCCATGAAATTAGCAAATCCACTACCAAGGCCATTATAATTTTCTTTTAAAATATAATACAATCCACGCACCATAGGGTATCTTTTCAGCATTATGTTTGCCTGGTAAGGCTTTACAAAAGTCTCTTCAGGGCAAGTACATTCAATTGACGCAATCCTGACTTTTGTAAGAAAACTTAATTGGGTAGTATCTTCAGGATTGCCAATCCAGCTTACTCCTATAAATCCTATTACATTCCTGTGATTGGCAACATAATTAATTACTCCCTCACTATTCTTTTCAGCAAATACTTTTTTAGTGTCCGGGGGGCGGCCTCTCAAAATAGAATCTACCGCAAACCGTATGGTACTGGTTTCGCTTAAACCATCAAACACGGCCAATTGCTTGTCTCCGCTTGTTCCGTCAAGAATACCACGAATAGCTGACATAGTAAATATAGAATCAGGTGAATCACGGTTTACTATTACCGCTATCCCATCGAAAGCTACCTTCGACCATGTTGGAGAATAGGATAAGCTATCTTTATAATATTTTTCTTCAGCCGGTGTGAGGCCCCGTGTTACAATGATCATCCTCGTACTGTCTTTCATCAGATCTTTAAAACATTCCGCCTCGGGTTTATACTCCGCAACAATTTTTGCATTAGGGTGTAAGGCTTCAAACACCTGTATCTGGGAATCTATAACAGGTTGAAAAGTTTCATCAACACTTATATAAATCGTTCCTCTGTCAGTGCTGTCAATATCTGTCCGCTTATTTTGATGACATCCTGCGGAAAATATCCACAAGAATATAATTAAAAAAAAGCCTGTATTTTTTATATCAATATGTAAAGCAATCATTCCTTGAAATATTTTTTTGTAAACCCTCTATACAACCTCCATGATCCATAGACAATAACTAAAACTGCAAATACCTTTGCCGGAGTGCTTGCAGTAAAATCATTTGAAAAATTAAACTGTTTGCCAAAAAGAATGATCACACCAACGCCTATATAGATAAATCCCATACCGAAATCCGTTATACTTCTCATAAGAATATAACGTTTGGTTTTTTTATCCGGAGTATTCTCAAATTCTTCAAGACTCATACTTTATTTTTTGGACAAGCGGCAAGATAAAATAAAATGGAGAAAATTCCCATATTTACTCTTATTTCAAATTAATTTTTTATTCTTCATCTTTTATTGCTTCATTTTTATCTTATCTCCTACTTCTTTAATAGATGGCCTGCAAAAAAAATTTGATGTAATTAATTTGTTAAATAATAATTGTTCACTTTAGATGATGCAATCATCCGGGTATTTCCATAATTCCTGCTATAAACTATTTCATTAATAAAATCAAAGCGTTACCATTCCAAGGAATTAATAATAATTTCGCCATTTCAAAAGAAATGTTTCGCTCAAACCAAGTTTATGAAACCATCGTTACCACAGGGAACAAGAGATTTTTCAGCTACTACAGTACGAAAAAGAACTTATATAATTGATATAATAAAAAATATTTTTGGATTGTATGGCTTTGAACCACTGGAAACTCCGTCCTTAGAAAATCTCGAAACCCTGATGGGAAAATACGGCGAAGAAGGAGATAAACTTATATTTAAGATTTTAAATAACGGGCTCGACCATCCTGCAAAGCGGGAGAAAGCAATAGCATCCTTTCGTAATATTCTTGAAGGAAAAAATGATAAAACTATAACAGAAAGGGCATTAAGATATGATTTGACAATTCCATTTGCCAGGTACATGGCTATGAATTACGGAAACCTCACCATTCCCTTTAAGCGCTACCAGATACAGCCCGTGTGGCGGGCAGACAGGCCACAAAAAGGAAGATACCGCGAATTTCTTCAGTGCGACGCGGATGTTGCGGGCTCTTATTCGCTAATAAGCGATGCGGAGTTTATTGAAATCTATAAAGAGGTTTTCAAAAAATTAAATATAGAGGTAGAAATAAAAATCAACAGCAGAAAAATTTTATATGCGCTGGCAGAAGCCTGTGGTTGCATTGATAATATAAATGCAATGACCATCGCTATTGATAAGCTGGATAAAATGGGAATTGAAAAAGTAAAAGAAGAACTTTCAACCATTGGGTTATCAATCGAAAATATTGCCTTGATAGAAACGTGTATAAATATTGAAGGCTCCAATAAAGAAAAATTAGAAAAAATATCCGGCCTTATAGGTTTCTCGGAAACAGGCAAAAAGGGAATTGAAGAATTAGAATATATTTTATCGCTGACTGAGCGTACTGATTCTAATAATAAACAAAACGTAACTGTTGACTTCACACTTGCACGCGGACTTAATTATTATACTGGTATAATTTATGAAGTGAAAGCAAAAAATGTACAGATGGGCAGCATTGGCGGAGGTGGCCGTTATGATAATCTGACGGGATTATTTGGTGTTCCCGGTATTCCGGGAGTAGGCATCAGCTTTGGGCTAGATAGAATATATGATGTAATGGAAGAGCTAAACCTTTTTCCCGAAACGATCAATCAATCTACGAAAGCCTTATTTTTTAATCTTGGTAAAGAAGAAAGCGAAATCGCTTTTGGCATCATGCAAAAGCTAAGATACATGGGCATTAGTTGTGAACTCTTTTATGAAAGTTCTAAATTGGACAAGCAATTTAAATATGCTTCCAAAAAAAATATTGCTTATGCTGTCATCATTGGTTCTAACGAAATAAAGGAGAATAATTGTATTGTAAAAGATCTGGCAAAAGGAATACAGCAAACTATCAGCCTGGATGAGCTTAATCAATTTTTTAAAAATTAAAGTAATTAATTTTAAATCATTTTAACGAGGTATATTTCAAATTTTCGCATTGCTGTGCTGCTTGTGGGCGGTGGGGACACCGCCCACGGCGGGTTGCCCCGGTTGGTGTCCCCACCAACCGGCGAAAATTTGAAATACCTCCTTTTAACGGTAACTATTCTTCAAATAAAATATTTATTTATGAAATCTTTTCTCAAGTTTCTACTGGCAATAACCATAGTTATCACCGCATTTTCTTCCTGCAAAAAAAAGAATGATACAGGCAAGATGATTCCCGCCAATGCGCTCTTCGTTGCCCAGGTGAATATGAAATCTCTTGACAGCAAACTACCCTGGAATGAAGTACAGCAAACTAACTGGTATAAAAACGCTTATTCAGATACTTCCTCTCCCGAATGGAGAAAAAAAATTTTAGAGAACCCATCTGCAAGTGGAATTGATTTTGATGAAGGGCTTATCTTTTTTGGAGCAAAAGATACAACTGACTATTACATAGCTGCCGAAGGAAAATTAAAAAGCGCTAAAGATTTTGAAGCATTCAATAAAAATTTTGATTCCACACAAACTGTAAAAAAAGAAGGAAATATCAACCTGCTTGTTCTTAAAGATAAAAATATAGTAGGGTGGAATGATGACCACTTTATATACGTGATGGATCCCGCTACCACATCTTCACAGATATACGAATGGGATGGCTCAAATGGGCCATCATACAATAATACAACTGAAGACAGAAGCGCTAAACTTTCTGCAATATGCAAAAGGCTTTTTTCTTTAAAGTCAAGCGCCTCATTAGCAGAAAATGATCACTTCAGCAACTTGCTGAAAGAACCAGGCGATATTCACCTTTGGCAAAATACGGAAGAGATTATTAAGAGCGCCCCATCAATGGGAGCGCTAAGTATGCTAAAGTTGGATGCATTTACAAAAGACAATATCAGTACTTACACCGTAGCTTTTGACAATGGAAAAATCAATATCAACCAAAAAGGATATGTAAGTAAAGAGCTTGCCGGCCTACTTAAGAAATATACAGGAAGCTCTGTCAATAACGATATGATCAAAAACATTCCTTCACAAAATGTGTTCGCCGTATTAGCATTTAATTTTAAGCCTGAAGGACTTAAAGAGCTTATAAAATTAACGGGCGCTGATGGGCTAATAAATACATACGCACAGCAAATGGGTTTTAACCTGGATGATATTTCCAAAGCTACCAATGGCAATTGGCTGCTGGCTTTCAGCGATTTTAAACCCGGGAGTGATTCTGTAAAACAGAACGATGATATAATGGACGGTGATGATCTTCTTAAACCAAAAATTCCGGGATTTAATTTTATCTTTTCCGTTGGTATTGGAGATAAAGCAAGTCTTCAAAAGCTGATCAATGCCGGTACAACCATGGGAGCAATAGCAGGTAAAAATTCATCGGTCAAATATGCGATGAATGACAACGCCTTTGCGTTAAGCAATACGGCCTCTTTTGCTGATCAATACCTCAGCGGCAACAATAATAAATATCATTTCACAAATGAATTTTCAGGCCATCCTGCAGGATTTTTTCTCGACATTCACCAGTTGCTTTCCGGGATTTCTTCTATGGCTGCAAAGGATTCAAATGAAAACATTATGCTAAACGAAAGCCTTAAAACATGGAAGAATATCATTGCTTCCGGTGGAGAGATCAGGGATAACGCATTTACATTTCACGCAGAAATTAATTTTATTGATCAGCAAACCAATAGCCTGAAACAACTAAGCAATTATCTGAATGAAATGTACAAAATAAATGAAGCACGAAAACAAGAAACTACTAAAAGATTAGATTCGCTGCTGACGCCGCCGCCAACCGATACCATAAAGGCAAAATAAAAAATGGAGATTCAACTGAAAAAAATAAAGCCGTCGTATTTTGAAGTGGCTAATGAAACATCACAGGTTTGGGAACAAAATATTTCTATTGTCAAAGGTAAACATTTGCATATTGTAGCTCCATCCGGCAGCGGCAAAACTTCTTTAATTCATTTTATTTATGGATTAAGAAAAGATTATTCCGGCTCCATCTTTTACGATGATGCTGATATCAAAAATTTTTCAACAGAAAATTTTTCTGCTTTCCGGCAAAATAAAATAAGCATTATTTTCCAGGACTTAAGATTATTTGAAGATCAATCAGCAAGAGAAAATATTGAAATCAAAAGAATATTGAATCCTTATCATAAGCCTGAGGCAATAGACCTGATGGCGGAAAAACTTGGCATCGAAAATAAATTAAACCAACAGGTAAAAACGTGCAGCTACGGCGAGCAACAGCGCATTGCCATTATCCGTGCATTGATGCAGCCTTTTGATTTTTTATTATTGGATGAACCTTATAGCCATCTTGATGAAGAAAACAGGAGAAAAGCAATGGAGCTCATTTATGAGGAATGTGATAAACGAAATGCAGCCATGGTCTTTGCTGATCTGAAACCATTGAATTTTTTAAAGGAAGAGAAGATCGTTTATTTGTGAGGTAGAATGGGTTATTAGTTTATTGGTTTATTAGTTTATTGGTTTATTGGTTTTTGTCATCCTGAGCCGTCGAAAAGATGATTTATTAGTTTAGTTAATCCGGTAACAAATTCACCATTCACGATTGACCATTCACCATAAAAACTCTATGAAAAAATAAAATGTCATTGTCATATAAAAACATACAGCCATTAATTATCTCAGGTAAGAATTTATTCTCAAAATGGATGGGCTATTTTGGTTTATGGATGGGCGTAGTACTGCTTTTGGTTTCGATACAATTATTTATAAACATTCAACAATTACTGAAAGAAAATGCTCCGCGCAAAAGCGGCGGTTATGATTTTATTTCCATATCAAAAACCATTACCAATGAGAACATGGGCAAAGACAATAGTTTTACAAACGTTGATCTGATCAATATTAAACAACAACCATCCATTGCAGATGTTGCCCCATTGGTTTCCAATAAATTCAGGGTACGCGCTACAGCGGGGAACATCATTCCTTTTAGTACTGATCTTTTTCTTGAAAGTATTAACGATAATTTTTTAGATACAGTGCCATCTACGTTTACCTGGCAACCCGGACAGATGGTAGTGCCCATTATTTTATCGTCTGATTTTTTAGAGATCTATAATGTATTTGCGCCAGCACAGGATTTACCGCAGCTTTCCGAAAAAACAATTTCCTCCATCAATATTATTTTAGAATGTTCAGGCCCTTATGGCACACAAAATTTTAAAGGCAATATTGTTGCATTAAGCGACAGAATTAATTCGCTGTTAGTGCCATCTTCTTTTATGAACTGGAGCAACTGGCATTTTATGCAAGACAGCGCCATCCATGCTTCAAGGATTTATATCAAAACAAAAGATGCCAATGATCCCACGCTTATCTCTTACTTTGATCAACAAGGTTATCATCTGAATAAAGACAAAGTAAAATTCAGCCGCGTCAAAAGTATTTTGCAAAACATCATAAGCGCTTTGGGAGTATTTGGCATATTAGTGATCGTATTGGCTTTGATGTTATTTTCATTTTACCTGCAATTAATGATCGCAAAAAGCAAATCCAACCTGCAGTTATTGCTTACGCTGGGTTATTCTCCAAAGTGGCTTGCTACGAGCGTAGCCAAAACATGGCTGCCTGTTTATATTCTGATCATTGTTGCTGCATTGGTCTCTACAGAAATACTTCATCTTTTATTCTTACAATTCTCTTTTGTAAGCAATGCAGGGTTGCCCTACCTGTTGCATTGGATGGTATGGCTTGCCGCAATAGTACTATTTGGGCTGGCAATGCTGATCAATTTAAAATTAGTGAAGAAAGAATTGCAGACTATTCTGTAAGAAAGCCGTTTGTAAAAAATCAATCTACAGCGAACTCCATTCTAATAGTTATTGAGCCGGTTTTATTTCTGCTTGAAGTGTTGAAAGTGCCGCCATAGCTGTAATCCTCATCGGTGTTCTTTCCCGTGATCTGGAAAACACCAAGGTTTGCATTCTTTAATTTTCCTAAAGCGCTGCCGGCATTTTTAGCGATGATCTCTGCCCGTTGTTTCCCATCAGCGCTGGCTTTTGCCAGAAGATCCATTTTTATATCTGTTAGCTTAGTGTAATAAAATAACGGTGCTGAAGAAGTAAATTCAATCCCTTTTTGAATTAATTCGGTTGCCTCCCTTGAAATCTGGTCAATTTTATCCACCTCTTTCGATTCTATTCTCACATTCTGAGAAAGATTGTAGCCGGAGAATTGCTGTCCTAAAGAACGGCCATTTGCATCAGTAAGATAATTGAATTCTTTATTGATGTTAACAGAAGAAAAAACCATTTCATTATTCTGAACTCCTTTGCCGTTAAGGTAATCCCTTACAGTATTTTCATCTTCTTTCAATTGGGCATAAGCGCTTTTTAAGTCCATAGATTTTCTGGAATAAAATCCTTTCCACACAATCAGATCGCTTGTAAAATCTTTTTCAGCAGAACCCGTAACCTTGATGGTTTCCAAAGCCTTGGATCTTGATTGGTACGCTCTGCCAATAATAAATAATCCAATGATAAATGCAAGGCCAATAATGATAGAAGTAATATACCGCATAAAAAAATTTTTGGTTATCTGTTTAAAGATAAGGCTTAATCAAAAACCTTAAAACACTTTTCAATTATTTTAAGAAAACTTCTGCTCCATGACCCGAAAAATATTCCAGCTTTTTTAAAGGTTTTTTTAGAAGTTCTTTTACTGTTTCATTAGTTTTATCAAAGAGTGTTGCTTCTATTAATAATTTATTTTTATTTATTTCCCTTTTCCATATTCCCATAGCTCTTCCATTAGCAACAATTACAGGCCAAAAAATTCCATTGTTAGAAAATGCTTTCTTCTGATGTTCCAAAACAATTGCCGCACTTCTGTCTTTATAGCTAATCAAAAATTCATCAAATGCAGGTAACAAAAAAATGGATTCTTTGAATTTTTTTGGAATTGAAAATGACCGGGGAAACCAATACTCCTGTGCATCTCTCTTTTCAGATATAAACTCATCTTTTATCAGCGATAAGGCAAGTTTGGCATCAGTAACTGATAATCCAGACCACCATATAAAATCAGGTAATGTAGCAGGACAGTGACTTTCAAAATACTTTTTAGCAAGCTTAAATAATGCTTCTTCTTTTTTTAACGGCCTGGGTTTTGGAATCCTTTCCTGGAGCAAAGCATACGTAGTTTGTTTACCTTTCATGTTTCCACTGCAAATAATACCTTCCAGTTCAGCATGGAATAATATATGAGAAGAACGGTTTTCGTTAGTTACAATTTTTGCTTTATTCAATTCGCTTACCAGTTCTTTACGAGTTAAATGATCCTCATCTTTCAACACTTTTTCAATTATTGCAAAACTCTTTTTAAAAATTTTATCAGTCAGTTCCAGTTGTTTATTTCTTCCTTTCATCGAAGATTTTATTCTTGACGCTGTCAGTTCAACCATCCAATAAATATCATCAGCAGCAACAAAATGCCAGGTAGGACGCAATACATGCGTTCTTATGATCTCGCCTGAATTAATAGCTGCATCAATGTCTTTTTCCCTTGCTTTATTCAAACGCAGGCCAATCGCCCATTTCGCCATATTAAAATCTTGCGCCTGCATGGCTCCCATCCATGCAACTAAATCTTTTGCAGCATCGAATTTTGATTTTAGTATTTGTTGTGAGATCAAACGAAGGTTAGCGATATTGCTTGGGGTCATATAGATTTAGATCAGTGAATGTCTTCTTTAGATAATTGTTCCACCAACTGGTATAATTTCTTTGCCAATACATTTTTCGGGATCAACCGGGTTTCGTAATCAGCAATCATTGCCGGTGAAGTATTTCGCGCCATTGCATATTCCACAACTTCTGTATCTTTTCCTTTACAAAGTAATACTCCCACACTATTATTTTCAAAAGGTCGCTTTACATCACGGTCGAGTGTTTCAAGATAGAAATTAAGTTTACCTAAAAATTCGGGTTCAAATTCCTAGATTTTCAATTCAAACAATACGAGACACTGTAAATCGCGGTGATAAAAAAGCAAATCAGTATAATAATCTTTATTCCCTACCTGCAACCGATATTGATTACCCATGTAAGTAAAGCCCTTTCCTATTTCGAGAATAAATTTTTGCAGGTTAAGTACCAGAGCTTTTTCCAAATCTTTTTCTGAATGACTATCAGGCAAATCCAGAAATTCAAAGATGTAAGGGTCTTTAAACAAGTTTTCCGGTAATCGTGTCCGCAGTGCTGACACTTTTTGAGTGGAAAGCATCGTTCTTTCAAATACGGCAGATTGAATTTGTCGCCTTAACTCCAATTTAGTCCACTTTTCTTTGATGCATAACAGCATATAAAAAAGACGCTGCTCTGCAATTTTTACTCCTGAAAATATTTCCAAATGGTTTGTCCACGAAATTTGTGTCAACACTGCCGACACAAATTTATAATGTTGATTTTCAGTATCTTCTAATTGTGTCGCCAATGGCGACACTTTTTCGATTGCTATATTTTCTGTGCTGTCTAAATGTGTCGCTGCTGGCGACACATTTTGTTTTTTAATGTTGAACCAAAGTAAGAAACACTCTGAGTCAGGCGAATACGATTCATAAAATTGTACCATTCTGTATATGCCTCTTCTATTAAAGCCGGATAATTCAGGAAATTTCTGAGTTATATAATCTGCTAATTCTCCAACCGTGTTTTCGCCCCATGCGCCGGCTGCTAATTTGGTAGAAACAATATTTCCAACTTTAAAGTAGAGAAGAACTAATTCTTCATTCACTTTGCGAAAGGCTCTATTCCGGGCATCTTCAATTAAATGAACAATATCTTCAAACTCTATATTTTTTAATTTACGGGCCACGATTTTAGATTTATGATTTTACAATTCCTGGTTTACAATTTCCTGTAGCGTTATTGACTATTCGACAATCACTCTTCCCACACCACCTGGTGTGTTTGCTTTATAATTCCCATCACAAACACGCTTTGCAAATGGCCTACATTTTCTATTTCACTCAACTTATTTACATGAAAATCATAATAGGCATTCATGTCTTCACAAACTACTTTCAGCATAAAATCAAATTCTCCTGAAATGCTAAAACATTCGATCACTTCATTCAGATCATTGATCGTTTTAATAAATTTTACTCCTGCATTTTTTCCATGTTGTTTCAAAGAAACATAACAGATCACTGTCAACCCCTTTTTTACTTTTGTATGGTTTACCAAAGTAGCATATTGCCTTATGATTCCCACGTCTTCCATTCGTTTGATGCGCTCATGGACCGGTGTGGTGCTAAGGTGAATCTTTTCAGAAATTTCCTTAACGGTGATCTTTGCATTTTGTTGAAGTAATCTTAAAATAGCCATATCCTTTTTATCAGGCTGATAAACCATAGTAGCTACTTGTTCTTTTGGCAATCCTGATTTCATTGAAATAATTACATTTATTCTTTTTAAAAGTAGATTTATACAAATTGATTCTAAAGTTATGGATTTACTTAGTATCCTATCCTGATATACGTACATTTGCATTCTAAAAAAATAATCAATTATTTATGTCATCACTCACAAAAAACACCATTGATTTCAGCCTTAAAAACAAGGTGAAGGATATAAGCCTTGCAGAATGGGGCCGCAAAGAAATAAAATTAGCCGAGGCAGAAATGCCCGGGCTAATGGCATTAAGAGAAGAATTTGGAAAAAATAAACCTTTGAAAGGCGCACGCATAGCAGGTTGCCTTCACATGACCATACAAACCGCAGTGCTTATAGAAACTTTAATAGAATTAGGCGCTGAGGTAAAATGGAGCTCCTGCAATATCTTTTCTACACAAGACCAGGCTGCTGCGGCCATCGCTGCCGAAGGCATTGGCGTATTTGCATGGAAAGGCGAAACCCAGGAGGAAGCAGACTGGTGTATTGAACAAACTTTATTTTTTGGCAGTGAGGATCGCCCATTGAATATGATCTTAGATGATGGAGGAGATTTGACCAACATGGTTTTTGATCAATACCCCGAATTAATTCAGCATGTAAAAGGACTTTCAGAAGAAACCACAACTGGTGTTCACAGGTTATATGAAAGAATGGAAAAAGGCACTTTACCTATTCCGGCAATCAACATCAATGACTCAGTTACCAAATCTAAATTTGATAACAAATACGGTTGTAAAGAAAGCCTGGTAGATGCAATCCGCAGAGCTACTGATGTGATGATGGCCGGAAAAGTAGCTGTGGTAGGCGGTTATGGCGATGTAGGCAAAGGCTCTGCTGCAAGTCTGCGTGGTGCGGGTGCCAGAGTGATCGTTACAGAAATTGATCCTATCTGCGCGCTACAAGCTGCAATGGATGGCTATGAAGTAAAAAAGATGATTGATGCAGTGAAAGAAGCTGATATCATTGTTACTGCTTCGGGATGTCGTGACTTAATTACTGCAGAACATTTTAAAGTAATGAAAGACAAAGCCATTGTTTGTAACATCGGCCATTTCGATATTGAAATAGACATGGCATGGCTTAATAAAAATTATGGCAATACAAAAGATACTATCAAACCACAGGTTGATAAATATACCATTGATGGCAAAGACATTATTGTATTGGCAGAAGGCCGTTTGGTAAATCTCGGTTGCGCTACAGGCCATCCGAGTTTTGTAATGAGCAATTCATTTACCAATCAAGTACTTGCCCAGATTGAGTTGTGGCAACATTCTGACAAGTATGAAAATAAAGTGTATGTGCTTCCCAAGCATTTGGATGAAAAAGTAGCACGCCTTCATTTAAAAAAGATTGGTGTAGAGCTTGATGAACTTTCAACAGTACAAAGCAATTATTTAAATATTCCAAAGGAAGGGCCATACAAGCCGGAAATGTATAGGTATTAATTCAATTGAATAACAATTTAAGCCCACGTTAAGCGTGGGTTTTTTATTATCATTTATTCACCAAAAAATAAACAATCCTACACGCAGTTCCTTTACTTGCTGAATTTTTATCTTTTGCAATCCTAATCTTTAATTTATGCTGTTTATTTTCTAAAGCGCCGTCAAACAAAATATACCAGGGAAGATGTAAATATGAGCTCCATTGTGTGTATAAATCTATGGATTGATAAATTTTGCCATCAATACTGTACTCAATTTTTCCTGCATCAGGCCCGGAAATAATTGCCATACCTACAGCCGTTCCTTTGAATGAAAGTGACAAAGATGCCCCGGGCATTGTGGCCTCTAACATAGGCCGGTTTACAAATCCTTCGCGTGTTTGAATCTTTTCTTCAGGCTGCCAGTTTTCTATTAGCTTAAATCCCTGATGTAAGTGTGCTTTTTTAATTGAAACATATTTCCCATCTTCAAAATTCCATTTATCCAATGGTGTTGGTATCGGGTAAAGAATCTCATTTTCATTTACAGATTTGCTAAAACATTTTTCCAATAAGCCTTTTATAGTATTAGAATAAATCTTCTGTCCAAAAGGAGAAGGATGAACATCTTTAAAATCTTCCTTCCATGAAAATTCTCCGGCTTCTATACGATCATAAACTTCTTTTGCAAGATTAATAGATGGCAAATTATAGTGGCCCGCAACCATCTCATGATTTCTTACTTCAACAGGAATTCTCCCTTCATCATAATCTTTTAATTTTTCCGGGCCTGCAAAAGACATTAAAATAATATCTATTGCAGGATTCTTTTTTCGCGCATGGCGTACAATACCTTCAAGAGACCTGATCTGGGTTATGCTGTCTGTATTATTTACACGATCATTTACTGCTGCCTCAACAAATAGTAAATCTATTTTTCCTGAATCCAATACTTCTTGTTGAAACCTGAAAGCATCCGGTAAGCTACCCAGGGAAGGAATACCAGCATTGATAAAATGAAATTTTGTTTGTGGAAATTTTATTTGCAGGTATTGACAAACCGAATCTCTCCATCCGGGATTATGCGTAATGGAACCACCAAGAAAAGCCACTGTTGCAGCGCCTTTGGTAATCTGCAAACGGGCATTGGAAATACCTTCTCTTACCTGGAAGGAGCCTTTATTAGACAATGTATTTTGTTGTACAAAAAGAAGTGGGCAGATAGATAATAAGCAACACACAAAGATCAACGTGCGAATTTTTCTAACCTGCTTTATCATGAAACTTTTATTTTATCTTTTTCCTGATACTCTCTACTTCTTTAGCACCTACACTATCTGCATGATTCTCCCAGTTACTACGTATATAAGTAAGCACATCAGCTATCTGCCGGTCATTCAAAAAGCCAAAGGCCGGCATTCGTTCGCTGGATTGAGTTTTATTTTCAGGCTTAATAGCGGCTTCACCTTTTAATACAATTTCAATCAGTGAATTTTTATTTCCTAATACTACTTCATTTTTATTAAGCGCTGGGAAACTTCCTGCAACTCCGTTTCCATCTTCTTTATGGCAGGATGCACAATAACCATTATAAATAGTAGCGCCGGGAGACAATATTTTAGATGAGGGAAGTTCTTTTGAATGATCTTCTGTTATTACATTCTTATCCATCTTTGACAGATCATGATCGCTGATCCTGGCAATGCGAATGATCCGGTCATCATTCGGTTTGGGAACACCCAGCGGATTCCAGTCTCTGTTGCTTGTAGATATATAAATATCCCCATCCGGTGAAATACAAATATCGCGTAGCCGGCCAAATTGTTTTTGTAAATAAATATCTTCTGATACAATACTATCCTTCTTTTTATTAAGATGAAGCACTCTGAAACTGGTCGCCTTGAGTGTAGCTAATAAAATCGAATTGTTCCATTCCGGAATTTTGTCTGAATGATAATAATCTATTCCCGAAGGAGCAATGGTAGGAGTCCATGCTTTTATAGGCTCAATGATAGGAGTGCTATCACAATAAGCTTTTTCTTCCGGAAGATCGCAGTAACCCTGTACATTATGCCATCCATAATTTCCACCTTCTTTAATAATGTTGATCTCATCATCTGTGGCATCGCCATGCTCAGAACTAAATAGAATACCATCAGGCGTAAAAGCCAATCCTTGTATATTCCGGTGGCCTCTTGACCAGACAGGGCTACCTGGTATTGGATTATCTGCGGGGATAGTGCCGTCTATATTTAACCGTAACGTCTTTCCATTTAGGGATGTAATATCCTGCGCATTTGGATTTTTAGCGGCATCACCTGTAGCCCAAAAAACTTTACCATCAGGTGAAATGGCTACTCTTGAACCATTGTGTCCCGTACTGGCCGGTATTTCGAGAAGGATCAACGGGTCTTTCAGCGTATCGGAAGTATAAGTATAGCGAACAAGACGTGAGACAACCGTTGAGTCCCTATTCTTATGTGTATAATCTATAAATACATAAGGCATTTTTTTATCAGGGTAAATAGCCATACCCAGTAAGCCAAGGGTTCTTATCCGATATACTTCGGGTAGGGTTAACAACAACTTCTTTTTACCGTTACGCGGGTTTACTTTGCTGACAGTGCCACTTTGTTCAGTAAACCAAATCTGATCATCTGGCCCCCAGGCTATTTCCCAGGGCACATTCAAATTGGATGCAATAGTTGTAACACCTAAAGTGGTTTTTTCAAGCTTGATGTATTCTTCTATTGCCGGCTTGTACTGGTCATTACAACCAGCTATAAAGTATCCGGTAAAAAAAAGCAAAAAGATAAAAAGTACAGTACGGGAGAACTTTTGAATTTCAACAAACATAAATTCTATTAAAGATTAAAACTATTGAAAAAACTTTTAACGATGATTTGTAGCCACAAACCAACGTAAGCAGCCGTTTAACCCGTTAGTAAGTTGAGGCTGTCAATATCTATAAAATGCTTAATGTTCAAGGTGTCCAAGGTCAAACTGTTTACAACTGCAGTAGCTGCAATAAACAGATCAGGTTTGTCAATCGTTTTTCTTTTGGTTTTAAGTTTTGCAACAATATTTGCTGCTTCTCTTGCTGCCTTGCTGCCAAAATCCAAAATGATAAATCTTGCTAACATACCATCCCAAAATTTCAAATGTTCTTCTGTCGCGCCGTTCACTACTTCAAATTCAGTCACACTGGATATGTAAAGACGTTCATAGTTTCTAAAGTGGGCTACTAACTTCGAATTTGCCTTGTCAGTTTTTCGGAAATAGTCAATCAAAATAGTTGAGTCCACCATTAATCTTTTGTCCGCCATGCTGCAATACTTTTTCGGTTCTCTTCAACCACTTTAATTTCCTGGTCAGAATAAACAGGGCCGTTGAGAAGATACTCAATAAATTCATCTTTGTGTTTTTGCAGAGGCTTTTCTTCAGAAAGCTCCTGTCGCAATCTTGCCTTTTGTTTAGGTGTTAATCTCTTGACCAGTGTCAACAATTGCTGAAATGGTACTTGTACTTTCATTTCCATGAATCAAATTTACGACTTTCATTCCTAAAATGTTTACTCTGAATGGCTGCTATCATCTTGCCTTCACTCCCCATCCAATACCTTCATCCTGAATGAAGCTACTTCCGGAGTACGATGCTGTTCCTTCATTATCTGTGCAATCCTTTTCACTACATCAGGATGCTGATTTGCTACATCATGTTGCTCCTGTATATCATTATCAAGATCAAAAAGCTGTATTGTAGTATTTCCCTTATTCATATCCTGTATGATTCCTTTCCATCTTCCTAACCGAACTGCCTGCTGCCCTCCATAGCCAGGAAATTCCCAATACAGGAAGGGATGCTTTTGTTGCTGTGGGCTATTTAATAAAGTAGGGAGATAGCTGATACCATCTATATTTTCAGGCTGCTTTGCTTTAATCAATTCGCAAACAGTTGGAAAGAAATCCCAGTTGGCTGTGATCAGATCACTCTTGCTTCCCGCTTTTATTTTCCCTTGCCAGGATATTATAAAGGGCTCTCTTATTCCACCCTCATGTACAGAGCCTTTACCCCATCCATAATCGCTTCTGAAAGGACCGCCACTATTGAACCACTCTCCATCGCTCGCCGCTTCATAAGTTGCGCCATTGTCACCCGTAAAAACAATGATGGTGTTTTTATATACGCCCATCTCTTTAAGCTTTTTTATGATTTCACCTATATGCTCATCAAGCAGCGTGATCATAGCAGCCCGCGTGGCATGAGGGTAACGGCATGGTAAATAGCTGCCACCCAAAAATGGCTTTTCATCTCCAAATTTTTTATGATAATAATCCACCAATCTCTTAGGCGCCTGCAATGAGGTATGTGGAAGCGGGCTTGCAAAGTACAGGAAGAAAGGTTTGCCTTTACCGGATTCAAGGAACCGCAGAGCTGCTTTAATAATAAAATCAGGAGAATAGTCTTCCTGGTTGTACACTTCATAATTCTTTTCATCAAGCGGATCAAGATTATCAGGAAATTTGATATTGGGATCCATCACTTTATTATTTAGCGGCACACGATACGTATTTTCCCATAAATGGCCTGAATAATAATTATGATCCTGGCGTTGGCACAGGTAACCAAAAAAATAATCAAACCCCTGGTTATTTGGGATACCGGTTGTCATTGGCCCTCCCAATCCCCATTTACCCACAAGGCCCGTGCGGTAACCTGAGTTCTTTAATACTTTAGCAATCGTAATGGTAGAATCAGGAATTGGCAACTGCCCTTCTAATGATGGGTTAGCTTCCATAGCCTTAAAACTCCAGACATCTCCCCGTTGCGCCCATTCATCATTGCCCCGTATATATGCATGTCCTGAATGAATCCCGGTCATTAACGAATATCTTGATGGAGCACACACCGGCAAAGCATAGTGCTGGGTAAATATCATGCCTTCTCTGGCCAGTGCATCAATATTGGGTGTTTCAATTTTTTGTTGCCCATAAGCGCCTATATCGCCATAACCCAAATCGTCAGCGAGGATGTAAACGATGTTGGGCCTGGCAGGTGTGGCCTTTTGCGCAAAAGCCTCGGATCGTATCAATATGGATAAAATAAAAATCAGGCAAAAAACGAGAGAAATATATTTTTTCATAATAGCTATTTTTCATCAGGCAATTTTAAAACAAAATGCTGTAATTACTTTTAAATGTTTAAAAACCTGTTAGATATAAAAAATACTGTTGTCCTTATAGCAGGCCTTTAACCATTCAACAAAAAGTAGGCAATCCTGCATTCAATTGCATACAAGGTTATAGGTGACCAAGCCTTTAAGAAAAGCTGCTGCTGGAGTTCCAGCGGAAGTCATGGAAGTAAGAAATGGAAGTAAGAATTAGAAAGTTCTTTCCTTACCTGAACAAAATCCGGGTAAGGCAGTTAGATTTACCGCACCAAGATTGACTGTACATACAGGGGACATACGTAGCAAACTATAATTTCATCTTCGTGCCACTTACTCTCTCATTGTTATAAGCTCCGATCACTCACCAAACGAGCGACTTACACCAACTCGTGCAGGATGAACAATCAAACGTTCGCCGTCCTGAGTAATCGTCGGAGGCGCCCAGCCGCATTCAGGATCACACCAAAATACCCACCAACGCACACCGCTACCCATGCTAAGTTTTGCAGTGTGAGTCAATGTCAGTGGTCCCCGGCTACCCGGGTGGCGATCCAGAGCAGAAGGAGCAAGGCTGCCGGAAAAGATACCGAGCCACAAAGAGTGAGAACCATTGCTCAGCCGCACCCACCCCTTTACAAAGCTCCACGCAAGATGAGTATCGCCGATCCAGTTTGTTTGAATTTCACTATCCGCATGAAGTGAATGAAACCAGTCACGCACAACAACCATCCCCTCTATAGCAGTAGGCGCCTGCCAGACATCCCGATGCACAAGTGCATTAGCAGGCAGTCCTGCATAGCAGGCACTCATATCTACACCTGCATGCTGCCATCCATATTTATCTGTATTCACACCAAGTAAACGGCCTGCCGGGACTTTCTGTGCCTGTCCATTAATCACCGGACAATTGTGTGCTTTTATCCCGATTGTATAATCCCGTTCCTCTCCGGGCCGGTACTGTTGATAACCAGGATCGGTAATCCAGAACCGGCGCTGCCAGCCGAGAACGAGATGTCCGCAGTCGTGGTGCAAGTGTGACATCCCGCTACGGGAAATGCTGAGCACGACAGCAAGATCATGTGAAGACCAACCTGTGCGAAGGGAAACTGAGTCGGGATGTTCATGCGGCGCTGTAGCGGGCGCAGTTAAACCAGACCCGAAAACTTCCGCGTGTTCCCTCGCAGCCGATATCGCGGCGACAGGTAGGCGATTTACCGGGACACGCAATAACAACCATGCAGCATCATGCCATTTATACCAAGCGGTAAGACGTACCAACGCGGTGCACCAAAACATCATCTCTGGTTCCACATCCCCGATCGGAGCATGTAGATCAGGTTGTCCGGGAAGAGTAAGGTCTATCCATTGGTCTGCCAAACTACGGAAAGCATCCCGGTATTGCAGTAATAATTCAGCACGTGATGGCAGATTAATCATCCACTCAGTAATGTTGTCCATCAGGTAACCATCGTAAGCGGTGCCTTCAGTATGAAATTCCTTTCCGGTACGATATCGGCACCAGGTACTTAAAACATTAAGCATTTTCTTTTCCATAATCTCAGCGTGAGGATGGCCGAGTACCCGGGCAAGCTGGGCAGAACGCGTAAGTATGATAACAGGTATATTATTCAATTGTTCAGGTGTAAAACTTTCGCTATCATTCCAATATTTCAAAAACCAGGGCCATGCGTCCCGTTCAATCAGTGCGGTGGCAGCGAGCCGGGTTTGCTGCAACAATCCAGCATCCCATCCTCTTGTGTCTGCGAGTACAAGGGAAAAACTTGCAGCTATATGAGCTGTCACTAAACTTATCTGATTACTTACACTCTCAACAAACCTGTCCCACCCTGCTAATGCAGCCATTTCACGCTGAAGCAGGAGCCCCGCCTCACGATCGTTGTCATTACGCCATGCCGCATACAAACTGCGCCAACGGCTTTCCATGTCCCACGATAGCCAGGTTAGCCATGGATAGCTGCTTCCAGGAATACCCGCAGGTAAATTCTGATCACCTGGACGTACCGTCACCGGCAATTGGAATGCTATGGTGTATCCAATGCGATAATAATAAACATCCAGTTCGGAACGACTTTTTTCGCGTGCGATGTGATCAAGCGCTGCCCGCCTGAGATCATGCAGGTTCCAGGGCTTATCTGAGCTAAACTTAGTGCCATGTGAAGCCCCGTATCTTGTACCAATATCTTTTGATGGATAGGCAATTTTAGGCAATCCTATTGCCATCCCTGCGCCGAGGCCTGCTGCAGAACGAATGAAGCATCTGCGGTTTAATTCATTTTTATTCTTACCCATTTTATAAACTTTCATTTTAGCTTTATTTTCAATCATTGAAGTAAGAGAAATGCCTTTGGGATTTAAACGTTTAAAACAACCATTCCTGATCAATTCAAATTTCATTATGGTTTCTCATTCATACCAGTAACATAAGAAGAACTGGCTTCCTGGCCCAAAACCTTGTACCTGAAAGTCACTTAAAATTAAGGATCAAAATGAAAGAACTAACTTTTATCTTCTATTTTAAAGATTGGAACATGATTTAATATTTTATCAATAAAACGATATGCTTCAAAGCGAACCTCAGGAATAAAATCATGTTGAGATTCAGGGTATCGGACTTCTAATTTACCTTTTGCTTTAAGGAAACTATATACCGAAGACACTTCAGCTATTCCTTTCCTCACACCCTCTATGTCAAAATTATGATCATGTATAGGAGAATTTGAAAAAAAAGCACGTGGTGCTATGGTCGCGATCGCCTCATCAAAATCGAAAGGTATATTTTCAAATTTAAATTTATCGCGAAGCAAGGGCATATACACATCTTTTGCCCACGGACCTAACCGGTTCCCAAACATACTTCTTTTGCTGGAATCATAGGAATTGTTGTAATATCCCATCAAAGTCCAGCCAGAACTTGATACGACTACTTTTAAACGTGTATCAAAAGCGCCGGTGAAAATAGCATTATGTCCGCCCAATGATTGCCCGATCACTCCAATCCGATCCGGATCCACATCCTTCCTCGCCTGTAATAAATCCACACAACGCATATTATCAAATATGCTTTTCATGGTTCCGGATTGATACCTATCTGTTTTAAAATTATAATCTTTCAAATCCCCAAAGCCGGGGTAATCGGGGGCTATAACTACATAGCCCCGTTGTGCCAATTCTTTAGCATAAGCCCGGTTGGGATATGACGACTGTCCATCTACAGCCTTTTTTCCCAAATCATAAAATGTTCCATGCAGTGCCAACACAGCAGGGAGTTTTTCCGGTTTTCTCTTTTGGAAAGGAATATACAGATAAGCGGGAACTTTTTCATTTTCAGCAACTGTAAAACTGATGTTCTGACGTGTATAGTTTTCTTCTTTTAGCTCATCAATGATTTGAATATTCATATCAGGTAAGTTGCGCATAGACGGTAACTTACCCATTGCCTGCTGCATTCTTTCAAGTATTTGCCGACGTTTTATTTCCCATTCAGCTAAAGTAGTTACAGGCTTTTTCTTACCTTTTGAGTCTATGTAAAAAAGTAAACCGGATTTTTGAAAACCGTGTAATTTTTCAATCCTATTCCCAAATGAAGACATAGGGTCTATAAGCATCCACCCAAGCGACCCTAATGTTGCAGATGTAATAAATTGTCGTCTGCTGAAGTTATTCTTTCTCATTTTATTATTTCAAAAAATTAAAACTTACTATCTTCTTTTGTATTCCAAACTACCTTGTAGGCAATTTCAAAGGGAGTCCATTTCTAAACGATTAAACTTATGTTCAGATGAATATCAGATATGGTATCAATCATTGACTGCCCATTTTCATATTTCAGAAAAGCAATCAAGTCAACAATACCAGTTGCCTATTAATCTTCCTGAGCCATATTAGCCCATTCTTAAAGTCATTGTCACGTTACTTATCCAAATAATATCAAAGAGAAAACTGGGTTTATCAAGAAAGAGCTAATCTTTATCTGTGATTTCAAAGTGCCCTGATGGAATATGGTTCAACACTTTGTCAATAAAATGATATGCTTCTTTGCGACTTTCTGCTGAAAAGCCATGTCCTGAATCAGGATAACGAACCTGAAGATTATCTTCTGCTCCTAAAAAATGATATACTTTAGACGCTGCTTCTATACCTTTTTTTACACCTTTGACATCGTAATTTTTGTCTTTTAACGGCGAAACAGAAAAAAAAGCACGTGGAGCAAAAGAAGATATCACCTCATCAAAGTCGAAAGGTATATTCTCATATTTATATTTATCACGAAACAATGGCATATACACGTCTTGCGCCCAGGGGCCTAACCGGTTCCCATATTTTTTAATAGCAGCTTCGCTGAGGCCAAGATTTTTATAATACCCCATCAGTGTCCACCCTGAACTGGATACAATTACTTTTAAACGTGTATCAAAAGCTCCCACGAACATAGAACTATGGCCAGCAAGCGAGAGGCCTATAACACCTATGCGTTCAGGATCAACGTCTGACCTTGCTTGCAACAAATCTACGCAGCGCATATCATCAAAAATGCTTTTCATCGTTCCCGATTCATATCGGTCTGTTTTAAAGTCATAGTCTTTCAAGTCTCCATACCCAGGATAGTCAGGTGCAATAACGACATAGCCCCTTTGGGCCAGTTCTTTAGCATAAGCCCAATAAGAATTTTGACCCTTACCGTCAACTCCAGATTTTCCATTAGGATCAGAGTAATACAATGCCAGCATTGCAGGAAGCCTTTTCTTTTTACCATTTTGGATGGGGACATATAAATTTGCCGGAATCCTTTCATTTTCTGCTACAACGAAATTTATTCGATAACGAGAATAAATATCGTTCTTCGAGCTATCAATCACCCGAATATCAAATGGTGGTAAGTTTGACCGGTCGGGCAATTTGCCCATAACGGCCTGCATACTGTCAAGGATTTGCTTGCGTTTAATTTCCCACTGGTAGATTGTTTTAACAGGCTGTAAATGCCCTTTTGAATCGGCATACGTAAGCAAGCCCTGTCCGAATGAAAACTTTCCTATTAAAAGAAAAAGTATTGTTCCTAAAAAAATATGAAAAAGCTTTTTAGCCATAGTATTTTATTTTCAACTTATTAAATAGAATTCTCTCACAAATTAGAAACATACACGTTTTAATATCTTATTTTACAATCAATCCCTTCTCAATTGCATTGTCCTTTACAATACTTTCTTTAGCTCCGTTAAGGTCAACAGATGTCTTGAAACCCTCAGTATGTTGATGATCTAAGTCTGTCATAGTATTTCCCAAGACCACAATCCGATTATACCTGATATACTACCCGGTTTATCTAAATAAAATATTAAAATACCATCAAGTGATGCTTCCCAATGGCTGCACATTATTTTTAGTACCTTATTTCCTCCATTCTGATTAAAATATAGCTTACTGTGTTTTAATTGTAGTACTGTAGTTATAGTATTTACCCAAATTGTTGGTACGACCAGCAGCCCGGATGTAATACCTGGTTCCTGCAGTTAACCCCGTAATAGTAAAGACTACTTCACCTGTAGTTAGCCCTTGTGATGTAACATTATTAATGATTTTCCCTCCTTCCGAATTTGAGTATATATTTGGATTATCAATAGCACTCCACACAATAGCTAACTCGTTCAGAACTTCAGTATCAAAAACTTTACTGTATTCAACTTTAACTGTTGCGGTTGTCCCATTAAGATTCTGGAGAGTAGCTTTCAACCTTAGGTTTGGGAGGACTTTAATATCAACCTCCATATTCTTAGAGATTGTAGTTCTAATAGTATCACCCGCCATTTTAAAAGCGCCGACAGCAACTAATTTATAATTGCCAGTAAACACCGCAGCATTTACAAAATGTCCATCAGGAAAAGAATTACTTAATATTGGCTGTGTGGAATTATTCTCAAAAAGTTGAATTATAGTGCCGCTATTAACACCTCCATTCTCAATCATATCATTAGTCACATTATCTATCACTTTACCCGACAATGTTACGCTTGGCGGATTAAAATTATCAACTTTACAGCTTGAAATTGATATTGCTATCAAAAATAAATAAAGTATATTTTTCATTTTTATCTTCATTTTTGTAAGGATTCTTACCATCCTGGGTTATTAACAATCTTATTATTAGTACTTATATAACTTGAGAGATTACTATAATTATCCTTTTCCTGCCACACCCGTGATATTCCGCCATCAATATCTCCGATAATTTTTTTAAAAATATATTTATAGCCGCTACCAGTATATTTAAGATAAGGATATAAGCCGTGCAGGTTGGTACTTCTAAAAAGATTAGTCCCAATTCTCCATCGCCTGATGTCCCAAAATCGTTGGTCTTCAAAAGCAAACTCCACTTTCCTTTCGTTACGCAATCTGTCAATAGTAAGTTCGTCAGGGTTGAGTAATTTTATTCCTGCACGGCTTCTCACCTGATTAATAGCGTTTAGTGCCTCCGTAAGATTAGTTCCTGACTCAAGTGCAGCTTCGGCATAGTTAAGCAGGATTTCTGCATATCGAAATATTATGTAATTCTCATCCGAATAATTAGCCTCGGTAATGATTGTTGTATTACTAATAAGTTTTCTCATATAGAAGCCTGTTCTGGTAAAATTAGTTGACTCATACGGGCCACTCCTACCAACCTGGTTTCTTGAAGGATCTTTGGGAAAAGCCACCTTTATACTCGAGTATAGAGTACCATCAGTATCATAAATACCTCTATATATCTCTATAACACTACCTATATATGGAGTACCTGATCGGAAAATACTTGCAGTAAAACGAGGATCCTTGTTCTTAAAAAGATCATCAGGCGAATTGAATTCCTTCCCTTCAAAGTCCAATGTTCCGGGTGTTCCGTCAATATTTTCATACGATTCAACCATTTCAAGCGTAGGAGTTATTGCACTGCCGTAGGCAGATATATAACCTTCCGGAACACACTTACTATCAAGATCATGGGCTTTATCCGGAAAACTATAAGCCTTTTGGAAAATAATCTCTTTGTTATTTTTATCAAGAAAGATATCCTGGTAATTCTTTACCGGATCGCCCTGTTTGGTCACAGGATCATATAATTTGTTATAAAGTCCGAATTTATTACTTTCCATAATGGCTTTCGAAGCTTTCATTGACTCTGTGAAATATGCATTTGCTTTTGAAGAAGGAATACCTATCAAACCATCTAATTGAACTGTACCATATTTCGCAATTGATCCGGCATAAAGCATCGCCCTTGATTTTAGCGCTTGTGCAACCATCTTTGTAGCCCGATTCGTATTATTAGCATCCCACAAGTCCGGAAGATCTGCAATTGCCGCATCAAGTTCTTTCAAAATAAAGTCATATACTTCATCTTCCTTATTTCTTGGAACCTGTAATTCTTCCAGATTATTATTGAAGGTTTGAACTTCCTTTATAATTGGCATTCCTCCGTATTTCTTAACAAGGTCAAAATAATAAAATGCACGAATGAAACGGCATTCAGCAATATATCGTTTTACACTGGCTTCCGGGATGGTGGCCGTTTTGATCTTCTCTAAAAAATAATTGGCTTTTCTTATCCAGGAATACGCATTATTGTTTAGTGCTAAACTATAATTACCAAAATTAATTGTAGGCATTGAGCCTGCTGAATGGTAAGAAGACTCATCTGTAATATTAGCCAGATAAGGCCAGGTGTTAAATCCTAAAGATACTGCATCGTATAATGGGATAAGATAAATATCAATTAATTTTTCTGAAGTCCAAACATCGCTATCAGAGATCAGATTCAAGGGTTTTCTATCTAATGTATCTTTTATACAAGCCGATAGAAATATTGCCGTAATGAAGATCACAATCAATTTATTTTTCATAATAATTAAAATTTTACATTAAAACTGATATTATATGTTTTAATCTCTGGATAATATGTATATCTATCTCCAGAAGCTTCCGGATCGAAAGTCTTTTCACGCAGATTAGAAATTGTGAGCAAGTTCTGACCACTTAATGAAACAAACATATCCTGGATCCCTATCTTCCTAACTATATTTTTAAGATTATAACTGATTGATAGTGATTTTAGCCTTAAGTATGTTATCGGCTCTAACAGCCAGGTAGATGGCAATGAATTATTCGGATTGCCTCCTACTCTCGTTGGAGGATATTTTCCTTTAATCCATTTTGAATCCGGATCATAAGGATTTGCTTTAGGGTCTGCTAAGTGCCATCTATCTAGAAAATACTTATACGCTGTATGGTCATATTGAAAAGGCTCTATAACACTTCCAAAGAGATTCTGTATGTTATAATTAGAAGCACCCTGAAAGTTCATATCAACCGAAAATCTCTTCCAGGCGCCATTAATTCCAAAACCATAGTTCAGTTCAGGTACCCCTCCTCTTATAATAGGTTGCATATCGTTTCCATCTATCACGCCATCTCCGTTAAAATCCTGGTATTTTAAGTCACCCGGCAGCAAGGTAGAATTCTGTCTTTGATCCTGAATAGGGGACGAAAGAATTTCCTCAATTGACTGGAACCGCCCAATATATTTGTAGGCCCATCCCATGTTACTATACCTGTCCGCTTTATTAGTCTTCCAATTATCGTATTGACTGGTAAAGATTTTCTGTTCTATATGCTTGTTCTTTAGCTTTGTATAGGAGATGTTTGCTAAAAGGCCGTATTTAACCTCACCTATATGAGATCTATGCCCCAAAACAATTTCAAAACCCCGTGCCTCATCTGAGTTTAGGTTTTCTGCCGGTAAACTAGCGCCAAATGTACTAGGCAACTGGGTTACTCTTGTTGCTAATAGATGATCTCTCATACGATAAAAAACATCAGCCTGTACATCAAGTAATCCTTTCAATACACTCATGTCAATGCCAAGATCATAAATCTGACTATGTTCCCACGTAATGTTAGGATTGGGTATCACTGTGGCAACCATACCACTGGTTACTATATTTCCGCCTAAAATGTAACTACCTGATGGATAATTATACCCCGTTAAAAACTGAAAGTCGCCGGTATTATCGCTGCCGAGTTTCCCCCATGAACCACGCAATTTCAGATTATCAATACCATGAAAATTATCTTTAATAAAGCTTTCCTCAGAAATTCTCCAACCAGCAGATATTCCTGAGAAATAACCCCATCTTTTGTCAGGTGGAAATTTTGCAGAACCATCATAGCGAAAACTGTATTCCAATAAGTATTTACCTGAATAATCATAGTTCACACGACCAACATAGCTCTCTCTTCCATTATCAGAAGCTCCGCCGCTATTATTTTTACCAAGAGAAGGTCCTGCAAATATCTGGTCAATTGGAACAGTATAGCCGGTTCTTGAGGCCTGGAAATTAGTAGCCTGATTTTCACTTACTTCATACAATAATAGCCCTTTCACATTATGCCTTTCTGCAAAAGTATTTTCATAATTAAGAGACGACTGGATTTCTGAAGCTGATGATTTCCAATTGTCCAATATCAATTGGTCAACACCTCGTGATCCCACTTGGCTTGAAGTTTGTGTTGCTTCGTCCCACTGATATGTGTAATATTTCTTCAGCCACTGTTTTTGATCTTCTAAATTCAAGTTGCGTGCTGCCCTAACTTTAGCGCTCAATCCTGTTACAAAAGGAATTTTATAGTTAACCGATAGAGCACCATCGAAAATGTTTCTCTGGTCCTTAATATAACCTGTTAAGTCACGGTCAAGGTAAGCTGTTAGCCCATAAGCACGATTTGAGATTTTGCCATCAGGTGTTTTTGGAAGGCCTATTGGTGTCTGATACATATACCATGAAAACATATTGCCGGAGCTATTAATAAGATTATTACGATCTTCATCTCGTCCACCAAAATCAACTGATAGACTCAAATCATCGGTAATCTTTACATCTATATTAGATCTTAAATTATATTTTTTATAATCCAACTTACCTCCGTTTACACCTTTCCAGACCGAGGCCTGTGATGTTTGCCCTAACAGAAAAAAATACTTTATCTTATCAGTACCTCCACTGATAGAAACATTCTGTTCTAACTGAGGAAAATATTTATGCATCATATAATCAGTGTAATTAAAATTTGGATAGTTTGGATCGGTTCCATCCCTGAATTTTTGAATCTCTGCATCAGAATAAAGTGGAGCTCCTTTAATATTTACAGCAGCTTCATTCTTAAGCATTGCATATTCCGCTGAATTAACAACTGATGGAAAGTTTGCAAAACTTTGAAGACCATAATTCATTGTATAACTTACCATTGGTTTGCCAATCTTTCCTCTTTTAGTTGTAACAAGAATAACGCCGTTTCCCCCACTCACTCCATACACAGCAGCGGAAGCAGCATCCTTTAGAACTGAAATACTTTCAATCTCACTCGGGTCAAGTCGTGAGAAATCTCTTCCTTTAACACCGTCAACAACAACTAGTGGATTTGAAAAACCACGGATAGATAATGATACATTATCTGCACCAGGCTCGCCACTCCTTTGGATAGGAATTAAACCCGGCAAATTCCCATATAGTAACGTTGATACATTGGCAGTGGGAACAACAGATAGATCTTCTGAAGTTATTGTAGAAACTGCACCGGTAAGATTCACTTTTTTCTGCGTACCATATCCCACCACCACTACCTGATCCAAAGCAGAAACATTTGCTTCCATTACCACATCAATTTTCAAACGCCTGCCAACTGGGATATCTCTCGTTGTAAATCCTACATAAGAAAACACTAATGTTCCATCTTCCGGAACATCAATAGAGTAATTTCCTTCTTCATCAGATGAAGCACCTACGCCTGTTCCTTTTACAGTTATGCTTACTCCAGCCAAAGGCTCGCCTTTTGAGTTAGTAACCCGCCCCTTGACAATATGAGCAACAACAGGAACATCTGTTAATTCAGAAGCAGAATATGAATTAACATTAGAAGAATTAACTGATTGAACTCCTTCGCTGTTGCCCTTCAAATTATTCGTCACCAGGTAACTATGCTGCTGCTCCAGTCTGTCGCGGGAAACAATCGTGTAATAGTTATCCTTTACATAAAGAAAAACCAATTTTTCAGGATACAAAATGGACTTTAAAATGTCTTCCACTTTCTTGCCTTTTTTTATATCCTTCATGGTAAAGGAAGTTGTTTTCCCTTCCAAAAGAGATTTCTCATAAACAAATTTAGTGTCATAAATTTTGCTTACGTCTCTTAAAGCCTTTACAATAGGTATTTGTGCATCTTCCTGTTTAGATGATTGTCCATTGACAATTCCGGAAGCAAAAGTTCCTGAAGTAAAGAAGAGGATCATTAAAAATGTCCATACAGGAAATCGTAGTTTAGTTTTGAGCATGTTATATTAGTTTTATAAATAAGAATGTTGCAATTTTTTTGAATGCCTGTTCTCTAAGCTATCTGCCTACATTGCTATAACCTTCTTCATCACTATAGCCTCCTTGTCTGAAAAATTATTTCTTTTTATTATTTAGAAAATATAAGTGTACTATCCTTCTTAGAAATTTTTATATCCAGTGAGGTGGACAGCACAAAAATGATATCATCTACATTATCTAACAAAAGGGTTCCTTCCATCTTTTTATTGCCAATGGCTGTATCCTTTAATATAATTTCATAGCCATAGTTATCTTCCAGGTATTGAATAATAGTTTTTAAAGAAGCATTATCAAGTATCAATTTCTTATTTAACCAGGCTGTTTGAATTTCTATGTCAGTTTTTGATTTTTTTACCTGCTCGGTTTTAGCTTCATAAGCAACCATTTCGCCCGGAAGCATTGTAATATCCGGATGTTTTTTATTATTAAAACCCACTTTCACTTTCCCTGTTTTCAGTATTACATCTGTTTTTCCACGCCGGTTCTTTACATCAAAAGTGGTTCCTAATACCTCTACATTCAAATCGCCGGTAGAAACTATAAACCGTTCTGAACTCTTTATGTTATTCCCATCTTTATTTAAATGAGTCACCTTAAAGAAAGCTTCTCCTGTTAACTGCACTTCTCTCGGTTCGTTGCTACGCCAATGTTTTAGCCAGGTAACAGAGGATTTTGCATTCAACGTTATTTCAGTTCCATCAGGCAGCACTAAGTTTTTCAATTCGCCATAATTAGTGGCAACGGTTGTTGTTGCGTTTCGCCAGTTATAATAAAATACAGACGCCCCTATTAATAGTATTCCAATAAAAATGGCCGCAATCTTTCTCCATTTTCCAAATCTATTGATTGAAATTACTTTTGTTGTTCTGCTATCTGCTTCCTGCATTGCATCTATCTCTGCAAGATTCTTTGCCAATGCATTTTGAACCTGTTCCTGTGTAGGGATATCTTGCCTGAATTGTATATTTAAAAGAACTTTTCTTGCCTGCTCAACTGTTTCTTTTTTACCGGGATTCTTCTCGATCCAGCTATTCCAGAATTCATTTTTTTGTTCGTCAGGTTGGATGATCCAGTTTTGGAAATATTCATCACAGATAAAATCAATTACAGTAAATTTTTTGTAGTTCATGAAGTACAATTATTAGTAAGAGTTCAAAGAGATCATTTTTACCCCACGTGTGGGAAATTATTTTTTAAATATTTTTTGAACTTTCAGCTCAAATGAGGCTTGCCACTAATTACCCGAATTTTCACGAATTGAGTTTGCTGGATAAACCAGCCTGCGTCAGAAAGGTTTATCCAGCATAAATATAATTGAAGCTGCATTCAATAAGTTCAGTCTGACATCAATAAAATTCTTTCAGCATGGCTATCAACAAAACCATGGGAACAGATAAAATATCTTTCAGCTCGCTTAGGGCACGAGCCATTAACTTATAGGTAGCTTTTACTGAAATATCCATTATGCCGGCAATCTCTGCATAAGATAATTCTTCGTAAAAACGAAGGAAAATAGCTTCTCTTTGCCTGGGTGTAAGTTGCTGAAGCGCGTTTTCTAATTGAAGCCTGAGAGCAGCATCCGTTTCATTCTTTATAATGATGCTATCTACAGAAAACTGTATTTCAGTTTCCTGCCCGGCTTCATTAAATTGAATAAACTTTGCAGATCTTATTTTTTGAAAAATATTATTTCTGAATGAAGTGAAAATATAGCTCTGGTGAGAATGAATGTGATGAAGATTTTGCCTGTTAGTCCAAATGCTGATAAATATCTCATTGATTGAATCTTCGATCATAGCAATATCCTCCGTAAATTTTCTCCCATAATTGTATAGCTTTTTATAGTAGAATATGTACGCCTCAGAATAGTCTTCCTTACTTCCGTTCTTAATATTTTCCCAGCATTCCTTTTCCAATTTAAACAAATTTCAGATTGAAAAATAAATGTAAAGTAAGTGAAAATATAAGTTTGCGTATAGATAGTTCTTTTGCATTGCAAATACCAGGCGCATTTATTCTTCTTTTATCTCTCTTAATTCAATGGCATCATCTTTGCAAAATTGAGTAAAGCATAAGCATGGTTCATTCATTGATCATCTTTGTACCAATTATATATATTTGTACCAACCCCAAAAAACAATAATATGAAAACAAAAGCCCTTATCTTAATTGCAGGTATTCTTTTCCTTGCATCCTGCGATAAAAAAGATAACTCTAATCCTAATCTGCCGGGAGCTTCCGATACTTATATCAATAGCAATGAAGGCAGTACATGGGCCTATCATGAAAACAATTCATCAAGCGGTACAACCGTGGGTTCCGATTATACCGTCACTTCCACAAGCAGAGATACAAGTATTGGCAGCAGAAAATACCATGTATATAGCTATTCTTATGGCGGCAACCAGTACCTGAATATGTCAGGGCATGAATATTACCAGTATGATTCTATACCTGTTGGCGATGGTATTACCGTAGAAAGATTGTACCTGAAAGATAATGCAGCAGTTGGCACGAGTTGGGAGCAGGGGGCCAACGTAACCGTTCCGGGAGTTCCAATACCTATACCCCTGAAGATCACCAATAGTATTAAAGATAAAGGCACAAGAACAGTAAATGGTGTAGAATACAAGGATGTAATACACGTTTCATCAAGCCTTTCTTCACCTTTGATCACTTCGGGTTTTACTTCAAGTATTGACAGTTACTTTGCGCCAAAATACGGCCTTATAGAAAATACTACTAAGATAGATCTGGATTACATGGGAATAGTACAAAAAATCGATTTTAATACGCAATTGGTTAGCGCTGTTTTAAAATAACAGTTAATTCCCTTAAACGATTGATCCTGTTTTTGCTCATGGACGGAAGGACACCCAACCGGGAACCCGCCGTGGGCGGTGTCTCCACCGCCCACAAGCAGCACAGCAATGCGAAAATTTGAAATACACCCAAGCTATCTGAATGCAGATCAGGATATGTTGAGTTATTCATTTTGCCAGCTCTGCAATAATTCCGATAATTTTGAATCAAATTATTTTGAGTGCCTGTTAAACCTGTATGTTCAGTAAAAGATATTAAATCGTTAGCCCGTTCTATTTCTTTAATAGAGAATGAAGCGGATGGTTATGAAGATATATTGCTGAATCTAAAGCCGTCATCAGCAAAAATCATTGGCATTACCGGTGCGCCGGGAGCAGGAAAAAGTTCTCTGGCAGATACTTTGATCGGCGAAATGATCAATGACGGAAAAAAGGTAGGAGTATTGTGTGTTGACCCTTCTTCTCCATTCAATAATGGCGCATTCCTTGGCGACAGGATAAGAATGAGCGAATGGTATAATCATCCTGATGTATTTATTCGTTCATTGGCAAGCAAAGGTTCTTTGGGCGGTTTGCATCCGAAGATCATTGAAATAGCTGACGTGATAAAAAGCGCCGGGTTTGATTATGTGATCATAGAAACCGTAGGTGTGGGGCAAAGTGAAGTGGACATTGCTTCTCTTGCTGATATTACCGTTGTAGTGCTTGTGCCTGAAGGTGGCGATATCATTCAAACCATGAAATCCGGATTGATGGAAGTAGCGGATATTTTTGTAATTAATAAATATGACCGACCTGGCGCAGACAATTTTTATAATAGCTTGAAGCAAATGCTGGGACCGGTATTTAATAAAACATCAAAAGAAATCCCGGTAATAAAAACAATAGCTACTACTAAAAATGGAATTGCCGAATTGTATCAAAATATTAAAGGATGGAATTTTGATGATGGTACAGAACAAAAATTGGAACTACTTATAGAAAAGATATGGTCGCTGATTCAAAATGAAAGAATGAGACAAATTGATAAAGAGAAAATGCGAAAAGATATTATGGAAGCATTATCAAGGCCGGGTTTTAATATGTATAAATTTGCTAAAAGCTATGATTTAAAATAAAAGGCAATTATTCCGGCTGTAAAGGAATTTACTTTATAAAAAATTTTATGAACGCAAATACAGCACCTAATTGTGTGGCCCAAAAAACAAAAGCCCAGAGTATTAGCCTGCTTTCTGTTTTCGCAATGGTAGTTTCTAATCGCGCTATTTGTTGACTTAATTTTAATTCAAGCACCGCAAGATCACTTTTCGTTGCCAGGCTATCTTTCTTGTTCTCAAAAGTATTTTCAACTTCCTTTTTAATTAATGAAACGAATTGCTCTGCCTCCTTTTCACCAAATTTTCCCTTTAGCAAATTAAATAATTGAATGTCTGATATATTAAGCGATTAAGACGTAGCTCAAAGATAATGAAATTCTTTTCCTTTCAAATTCTGGTTATGCGCAATTTTTTTTAATCGAAAAATATTTTTATAAAGGAACTAATGAAGAATAGGAAGATACACCAACAATGTCCGGAACAGATTTAGTATGAGTTTGCCAAAGAGAAAGAAGAATCTTTAAATTATGATTTCGTTTTCTCGTGCTTCCACCATTTGTAACCCACAATACCAATGGCTATATAAGGGATGGCCATTAAGTAGAGAATTCCTGAATTGAAACCTTCAGCAGGCTTGGTTCCCATTTGCATTACTGTCTTGGCGCAAATAGAGCATTGAGCAATAACAGCATTATCAAACATTAAAAAACAAGCCGTAATAAATAGTATAGATAGTAACTTTTTCATGATAATAACACGGCAAAGATACGACTGAAATGGCTATCATTTTGGCACATTATCGAATTACTTATATTTGCGCAACTTTAAAAATTTTTCATGTCAGTATTAGTTAATAAAAATTCAAAAATATTAGTACAGGGATTTACCGGAACAGAAGGTACTTTTCATGCAACACAAATGATAGAATACGGAACAAATATAGTAGGTGGGGTTACTCCAAATAAAGGCGGAACCACACATCTCGATAGGCCTGTTTTCAATACAGTAGAGCAGGCAGTAAAGGAAACAAGCGCTGATGTAAGCATCATTTTTGTGCCGCCGGCATTTGCTTCGGATGCAATTATGGAGGCAGCCGACGCAGGAATTGCCTTAATTGTATGTATCACAGAAGGTATTCCGGTGCAGGATATGGTAAAAGTGAAAAATTATTTATTGGATTCGAAGTCAAGATTGATTGGCCCTAATTGCCCGGGAATTATTACTGCTGATGAATGTAAAGTAGGGATCATGCCGGGATTTATTTTTAAAAAAGGAAAAATAGGTATTGTTTCAAAATCGGGAACGCTTACTTATGAAGCTGCTGACCAGGTAGCCAAAGTAGGTTTGGGAATTTCAACAGCTATCGGGATTGGTGGCGACCCGATCATAGGTACTACTACCAAAGAAGCAGTTGAGCTTTTTATGAATGATGCAGAAACGGATGGAATAGTGATGATAGGAGAAATCGGAGGTGGTATGGAGGCTGAGGCTGCCCGTTGGATCAAAGAAAATAATCGTAAACCTGTAGTAGGATTTATTGCAGGGCAAACCGCTCCTGCCGGAAGAAGAATGGGGCACGCAGGCGCTATTGTTGGCGGTGCGGAAGATACTGCTGCAGCAAAAATGAAAATACTTTCTGAATGCGGCGTTCATGTAGTAGCAAGCCCTGCCGATATTGGAAAAACGATAGCTGGGGTGATGGGAAAATAGCCTCCCTAATTTTTCAAACTTTGGGCCTCTTTTTAGGATTTAGTTTATGATGGGAGCAAGAGAGTATTCTAACAGTTTTGTTTGTTTCCTGGATAACAAAATAAAGAGAATAGGGAAATTTTTTAATTTTCGTCGCTCTGGTATTTTTGTACCGGATTATGAAAAATGGGGATGTCGCTAAGTATTATAGGAATTTTCCAAAATAGTTATGAAAGTTTGAGGAGCATCAACGCTATATGAGGAGTAATAGGCTTTGACTTATATATAGCTTTAATTGAGTCTAATAGATCAGAATTTATCTCATCCGCTGATTCCAAATGGTAGGTAGTGTACATAATTTTAATTAATTAGCTGCTTTAACGATAGTAAAGTAATTCTTCTACTAAAGATAATAAAGAATACTTTCTGATAAAAAGTGGCTAATGAATATTTTGATGTGCTAAGGCTTCGAGGTTATTTATGAATCAGTACAAACTATATAAAACCCGGAGTAACACTTTGGTGGTAGTAGAAAATAATGCTCCTACATAGCCTCGTAGAGGCGGTACTTTGGTAGAAAACAATATACCCGAACCGCAGGGCCCCGGTAGGGGCGATAGTTTTTGACTCGAAAGCTTATTCAAAAAAATCAAACAGGTATTTTTTATCGTATATCCACCCCAAAATCATGCAACATCTTTAAAACTGTCGTCCCTACGGGACTTTGCTGAAATTAACCTATCTGAATCTACCAAACTAATGCCTCTATGAGGCTTATCACAATGTGCACCTATTTTTGAAAGATAGAATTTACATGTTCGGGTAGCAGATCAAAATACTCATTAGCCTAAAAAGTAGAATCCAAACAATAGACTATTACAACAAAAAAAATCCTTTCCAACTTAATGAAAAGGATTTAAAATTTTGTATTAAAGAAAGATTAATAATCTTTACTATAACCGCCGCCGCTACGGCCACCACCGTATCCGCCGCCGCTTCTGCCACCACCGTAACCACCGCCGCTACGTCCGCCGCCATATCCTCCGCCTCCACGGCCACCGCCGTATCCGCCGCCGCTTTTCTTGTAGCCGCTGCCTTCAGGGCGTGGTTGAGATTCGTTTACGATCAATTTACGGCCCTGAACTTCGCTTTCGTTTAATGTGGCGATTGCAGTTTTAGCTGCATCTTCGTCTTCCATTTCTACAAAACCAAAGCCCTTGCTGCGGCCGGTATTTTTTTCTTTAAGAATTTTTGCACTTGAAACAGTACCATATTGACTGAATAAGTTACTTAAATCATCATCGGTCATTGACCAACTGAGATTACCTACATAAATGTTCATTGTAAAAACTTTTGTTTAATAAATAAAATAAAAACCATTAATGAATCAGTAGCTACAATGAACTGAAGAAACCTAAAAAGAGAAACATCAGCCAAAAGGAAAACAAACTAACCATTAACAATAATATAAAGATAGACTTTTATTTGAAATATCATTATTTTTAAATTTTTTTTTCATTCAAAAATTAAAGTATTAGAATTGCTTCTGTTGAATGTGGCCTGTTCCTTATTCGCAGAGCCTGTTGCTATTATTTTTTATATTTGATGAAATAATTGTTTTGAAAAAATTTCTCCTGTTCGGTTTCCTTTATTTCCAATTATCTTCTTCTTTTTGTCAAACGAACTATTTTCAGCAAAATGTAAATTATACGATTGACGTAACGCTTAATGATGTTGAGAATACATTGGATGGATTTGAAATAATACATTATACAAATAATTCTCCCGATACATTGCATTTTATATGGTTTCACCTATGGCCCAATGCCTATAAAAATGATCGCACTGCTTTTAGCGAGCAATTATTGCAATTAGGAAGAACTGATTTTTACTTTAGTAATGAAAGCCAGCGGGGATATATTAACCGCCTGGATTTTAAGGTAGATGGAGTAACTGCTGATATCGGGGATCATCCGCAATATATTGATGTTGTAAAACTGATTTTACCAACTGCATTACTGCCCGGCCAAACAATAAAAATAACTACTCCTTTTCATGAAAAAATTCCTTTTAATTTTTCCCGCGGCGGGCATGTGGGGCAAACTTATCAGATCACTCAATGGTATCCTAAGCCTGCGGTGTATGATCGCGAAGGCTGGCATCCGATGCCTTACCTGGACCAGGGTGAATTTTATAGTGAATTTGGAAACTTTCATGTACAGATCACCCTTCCTGAAAAATATGTAGTAGCTGCTACAGGAACGCTGCAGGATGAAAACGAAGTAAAATGGTTGAAAGAAAAAACAAAAGAAGATAATTGGGATCTGATAGATAACAGAGACAAAGCGCAATTATCTGTGAATGATGAAAGAGAAAAAAAGAGTAGGAATCAAGATTCAGGCATTAAAAAGAAAATAAAAAAAAGATATAGCCCGACCATACATAAAAAACAAAAACCTGCCAATAAAAAAAATACACCAGCGGTTTACAAATCTCCTTCACTTTTCCCTTCGGGGGATAGGGGGCTTTCAGGAGACAGAAGTCTAAAAACACTTACTTACGTTCAAAACAATGTGCACGACTTTGCGTGGTTTGCTGATAAGAATTTTTTGGTGCGCTACGATACTTTGCGGTTAGCATCGGGGAAAATTATTGATGCCTGGTCTTTTTTCACTCCATCAGGCTCAAAGGTTTGGAAGAACAGCATTCAATTTTTAAAAGATGCTATAAGAACAAGAAGCAAATGGTTGGGGGAATACCCTTACGATATAGTTACGGCAGTGGAGGCTAAGATGGGGTTCAGCGGAGGAATGGAGTATCCAACTATAACCAGCATTTCACCAATGCCGGATGAGCGCTCCCTTGATATGACCATAGAACACGAAGTGGGGCATAACTGGCTTTATGGAATTTTAGCCAGCAATGAAAGAGTTCATCCCTGGATGGATGAAGGAATGAATACCTACTTTGATAACCGGTATGAGAAATTAAAATATCCTGATGAAAATTTTAAAAGAAGCAAGAAAGGATTTTTTGAAAAAAGAATTCCCAATGATAACACAGATCTCGCATACAGAATACAAACTGCTTCAAAAAAAGACCAGCCTGTTGAAACTCCTTCGGAAGATTTTTCGGGGATAAACTATGGTGTAATTGCTTATTACAAGACAGGTTTGTGGATGAAAAAATTAGAGGATTTTGTTGGGAAAGATCTGTTCGACAGTTGCCTTCATAAATATTATGATCAATGGAAATTCAAACACCCTTACCCGGAAGATTTTAAGAAAATCGTAGCAGAGATAAGCGGTAAAAATATAGATACTGTTTTTTCTTTCTTATCAAAAAAAGGAAACCTTGAACCGGAAAAAAAGAAAGAATTGAAACTAGCTTCTTTCTTCAATTTTAAGAATACCGGCAGATACAATTATCTTTTTCTCTCTCCGGCAATCGGTTATAACTACTATGATAATTTTATGATCGGAGGGCTGATTCATAATTATACTTTGCCGACAGAGCGATTACAATTCTTTGCAGCTCCCATGTATGCCACAGACAGCAAAAAGTTAGTAGGGATTGGCGGCTTGAATTACCACTGGTATCCCGACCGTGCCTTTCAAAAAATAGAGTTTGGATTGAACGGCAGTAGCTTTTCAAGCAACCATAGTTTAGATACAAACGGCAGAAAAATTTTTGAGAGTTTCCGTAAGTTCACTCCATACCTAAAGCTTTATTTTAAGACAAAGCCTTTAAGCCAAACCGTTACCTGGCTTGATATTCGTTCTTATATTATTAAAGAAAAAAACTTTGGCGGTTTTTCTTATAAGAGAGAAAGCGACAGCTTAATGATGTATCCAAATAATCTTGTAAATACAAACTCTTACATTAACCAGGTTTCATTAAATGGCTTAAACCGTCGCGCTTTGTATCCTTACAGTTATCAAATTCAATTACAACAAGGTAAAGGCTTTTACAGGCTCAATCTTACCGGGAATTATTTTTTCAATTATGCAAAAGGAGGTGGTTTGGAAGCGCGCTTCTTTGCTGCAAAGTTTGGATACATCGGATCAAAATACCTGGGATACTTTTATGAACAGCCAAAATTATTGGGAGGCAACGGCGCAAATGATTACACATACAGTAATTATTTTCTCGGAAGAAACGCTTCTACTTCCTATGTAAATACTCCTCTTAAAAATGATGGATTGCCTGCACAGCAGATTATGATATCTAATACCGGAGGGCTTAAAATGCGGATAGATCCGTCGGGTGTACAGGGGCAATCAGAAAACTGGATCGCAGCTATCAATTTCAATAGCGCTTTACCCAATAATCTATTGCCGGTGAAGCTGCCCTTAAAATTATTTTTTGATGCCGGTACTTATGCAGAAGCATGGAATAGAAATACATCCCTTTCAAAGTTTTTATACGTTGGCGGGCTACAGCTATCTTTATTTAAAAATGTATTGAATGTGTATGCACCGGTTATTTACAGCAAAGAATTTAGAGACTATTTAAAAACGGATAAGGAAGCCAATAAGTTTTTAAAGAAAATAACTTTTAGTATTGACATTCAAAATTTCCGGTTAAACAAATTTTTAGATTTGCCCGGTCTGTAAATTCAAAAGTTTAAATGATCTTTTACGTTGAGGATTACTTATATACATCATAAAGACATTGACAAAGAAAAATGGGATCGCTGTATAAGTAATGCAGCGAATGGATTGATCTACGGTTACTCTTATTATCTTGATATTATGAGCGCCAACTGGGATGCCCTGGTGATGAATGATTATGAAGTAGTAATGCCTTTAACATGGAAAAAAAAATTGGGAATTTCTTATTTGTGCCAGCCTGCATTTACACAGCAGTTGGGCATATTCGGAAGTCCTCCTTTTAGTGAGAATTTAATACAAGCATTTATAGCCAGGGCTTCAGCGCATTTCCCTCTTATAGAAATTAATCTAAACTTTGCTGATCATTATAAAAATACAACTGTAGAAAAATGTAACCTCATCCTTCCTCTGAATGAATCTTTCATAGAAATAGAAAAAAAATTTAAAAGGGATTTATTAAAAAATATACAAAAAGCAAAAAAGAATAATTTAGTTTATGAAGCGACCGATGAATTTGAAAAAGCGATAATGCTGTACAAGGATACTTATTCAGAAAAATTTTATAAACCCGAAGAAGACTATAATAACTTCCTGAATTTATGTACAGAATTAAAAAATAAAAACCAGCTAATAATTAGAAAAGTAAATTCATTAGAAGGAAATTTATTGGCAATAGGTATTTTTATACAAGATGATAAAAGAATTTATAAAACAATGACGACCACATTAAAGGATGGGCGTAACCAGGAAGCCAATCATTTTTTATTGTATGAATTGATAAAAGAATATTCAGGTCAAAATTTAATTTTTGATTTCGTAGGATCTGACATTCCTTCAATTAATTCCTTTTGCAGAAAATTTGGAAGCATTGAACAGCCCTACTCTTTTGTAAGAATTAATCGTTTGCCATTTTTTATTAAAAGGGTTAAACAAGTTTATGACTACTTAAAATCTGGTAAAAAAAGGAAACGGGTAAAGTGAGTTGTCAGCAGTGAGTTGTCAATGTCTTGTCCTGAATAGTCCTCTCCCCCTCTCACTCTCTCACAAACGGAATCAAAACTCAGCCCGTCATTTTACAGGCTCACTCCTCTTTTCCATGGAATAAAATCATCTTGTTTATTTCGTACTGAAGCTATCTCGGTTTCGCCGCTGGCCACTTTTATTACATAGTCTAAAATACGCTCTCCTGCCTGCTCTATGGTTTCTTCGCCTTCGATGATAGTGCCTGTATTAACATCAATAATATCACTCATCTTGTTGTATAAAACCGTATTGCTTGAAAGTTTTATTACAGGCGCTATAGGGTTTCCGGTAGGAGTGCCAAGCCCTGTGGTAAACAAGACTATGTTAGCCCCTGATCCTACTTCAGCCGTAGTGCTTTCTACATCATTGCCCGGTGTACAGAGCAGGTTCAGGCCTGGTTTGGTTATCATTTCAGGATAATCCAAAACATCGGTTACGGGTGAAGTGCCGCCTTTTTTTGCAGCTCCGGCAGATTTGATGGCATCCGTTATTAAGCCATCTTTGATATTACCGGGAGAAGGGTTCATATCGAAACCCGAACCCACTGCCTTTGCCCTTTCATTGTAAGTAGTCATCAGCTCACCAAAACGAATTGCAACTTCTTTGGTAACAGCCCGGTCGCTAAGATCTTGCTCTACTCCACACAGTTCAGGAAATTCAGAAAGTATTACTGAACCGCCCAGCGCCACTAACAGATCGGAGGTGTAGCCGATAGCAGGGTTTGCAGAGATTCCGCTAAAACCATCCGAGCCTCCGCATTCGAGGCCAATACATAATTTACTCAGGGGAGCTGGTTTTCTTTCAAGTGAATTAGCCTGAATTAATCCTGCGAATGTTTGCTTAATAGCTTTTGAAAGCAGGTCCTCGCCTTTGCCTATTTGCTGCTGCTCAAGAATGTAAAGCGGTTTAGAGAATTTTTTATCACGTTTTTTAATTTCTTCCTGCAAAATTCCCACCTGCGCATTCTGGCATCCAAGGCTCAGGATGGTTGCTCCTGCTACATTAGAATGAGTAATGTATCCTGCCAGCAAACCGCATAATGCCTGGGCATCCTGGCGCGTACCGCCACAGCCGCCTTCATGCGTTAAAAATTTAATGCCATCTACATTAGGAAACATTCTTTGTTTCTTTGCTTCTTCAGCCTGAACGGAAACATCAGCGCTTAAAATATCATCTATGCTCTTACCTGTCTTATACAGATCAATTAATTTTAAAACTTCGGATTTCTTATTTTGATTTCTTCCATAGCCTAATTCGTTTACCAGCGCCTCACGCAATATTTCTATATTCCTGTTTTCACAAAATACCAATGGAATTACCAGCCAATAATTGGCAGTGCCCACTTTTCCATCTTCTCTGTAAAAACCCATAAAAGTGCGGCCTGAGAATTTGGAAACATCCGGCTTGTGCCACTCTGTTTTCCTGTCGCCCAGGGTAAAACTATCCGCAGCGTGTTTTACATTGTCAGTAGTGATCCTGCCTCCTTTCGGAATGGATACCTGGGCCTTGCCGACTAATACTCCATACATAAATAATTCATCGCCGGGCTGCATATCATTTATAACAAACTTATGCTTGGCCGGTACTCTGTCAATTAGCGTATATTCATCACCGTTATAGTTAACGGTTTCGTTTTTTGCCAGGTCTTGTAATGCAACTAAAACATTATCGTTCGGGTGTACCTTTGTTATTTTATAATTCATATTCTGTTTTTTATTCCTTTAATTGTTTTGTCCGGTTTTTAGTATTTAATTTTTTGTAAATTTCATTATTTATTTGGTTAGTGCGCCTAAAATTAGCGGTAACGTTTGTGTTGGCCGCAAGAATTACGGGTAAATTGGAGAGTGTAATGAAGTATTAATGCAGGCATCTGCCAGGCGATGGCAGGCATAAAGATATGATAGTATTTCTAACAACTTCGTATTTTCAGGTTAATTAATCCCTTGTGCTGGCGCAAGAATGAGGCGTAGAAAAGAGTGTAGGCTTCTTGTGCCATGTAAGGAAATGAACGAAATTAGAAAGATAAACTCGCTGTTTAAAAAAGAGAGGTATCACATGAATCCTGTAATGGCTGGTTTTGTAGCGAGCCCTGAGGATTGGAAATACAGTAGCGCACTGAATTTTTGTGGATCCGATAATTATCGGATGAAAGAATTGGTTGAATTGAAGTTTAGTTCTTAATTATGATTATGGCACAAGAAGGCCAGGCTAATAGCTGCGCCTCATTCTTGCGCCAACAAGGGGAGGGAGTTCATTTTATATCCCACACATGGTGGAGGGACTTTAGTCCATCCTAAAAATTGTTGGCGCAATCATCAACCAACGGCAAGAAGGGTAACTTGCTACCAATAGTTTTCCTCTTAAAAAAAATTATAAAATGTATCGTATATTGATGCTGTTTACAAAAACTTAAACAGGGAAATCATGAATAAAGTAATGGGAGTTGGAATCAAATATTTTGTATTATTTTCCTTAGCCTTAGTTTGGCGCCTGAATAGTCCCGGCCAGAAATTCACCATCCCGGTATTTCCCGATACGCAGGATGAAATAGAATCGAATCCTGAAATGTTTTACAGCCAGGTAAACTGGATCGTAAAACAAAAGGATTCTCTGAATATCCCGATAGCCCTGCATGTGGGCGATCTGGTGAATCTCAATAATTTCAACCAGTTTGAAATTGCCAGTAAAGGCTATGAAGCGTTTGACAAGGCCGGTATCCCCTATGCCATTACGCCCGGTAATCATGACGGCGAAGCAGTTGGCAAAAGTGATCGTAAGGCAGCGCCAGGCAACATCAATCAAAACTTACGAAGGACATTTAAATTCAATTCTTATTTCCCGGCCAGCCGTTTTTCAAATCAGCGTGGCAGATTTGAGCCAGGTAAAAGTGACAATGCTTATTATACTTTTAAAGTAGGAAATACCAATTGGATTGTAATCACCCTGGAGTATTGTCCCCGGATGGGAGCTATCAATTGGGCAGGAGATATAGTAAAAGAATATGAAGATTACAACGCTATTATTTTAACGCATTTCTACCTGACCGGTAAAGGTGAAATTGGTACAACGCCCGGCTATGGCGATTTCAGCCCGCAAATAATTTTTGATAAATTGGTCAAACTATATCCCAATATCCGGTTTGTATTGTCCGGGCATACAGGTAGTTCTGCCTTCAAAGTGGATACAGGGCAAAGTGGAAATAAAATTTACCAGATCTTGCAGGATTACCAGGGACAGGATTTCGGAGGAGGTTATTTACGATTGTTGACATTTGATATAGATAAGGGAAGTATTTCTGCAAAAATGTATTCTCCCTATTATCATATCACTAAAGAGGATTATTCAAAATTCACGATTGAGAATATTGATTTTTTAAAAGTTCATTAATTGATTCAGGTTATCAATGGAGACATAAGTTTTATAGTATGGGCCAGCTAACCTATAAGATTGTATGAGCAGAATATTTTATCACAACAAACAAAGTCTTCAGTTTTTTCAATCTATTTAAATAAAAAAACATAATGAATAAAAACGCATTATTGTTCTCTTTCTTCCTCGTAATAACCGGGATTCAATTTCCATTATATGGTCAAAAGCTAAACGGCGATTCAATCAACATAGATCGCCTTCCATCTGTTCCTTTCCTGCCCAATCCTTTGGTATTGGATGAAGGGAGAAAAAATATTCCGGTAACAACCCGGGCACAGTGGCAACAAAAAAAAGATTGGATACGTGAGCAATACCAACGCTGGGTATCCGGTTCTGTACCGCCTGCGCCAAAAACATTTCATACAAAAGTGTTACAGGAAAAAGTAGAAGATGGAGTAAAGCTCCGTATGGTTGAATTAAGTTTTGGCCCTGGTTATAAAGCCAAGATGACCGTAGAACTAATGATACCACCTTCAGATAAACCATTGCCTGTATTTATGACCCAATGGAACCATAGAGGATGGGCGCAGATTGCAGTGAGAAGAGGATACATAGGCTGTGTATATGCAGGCGCTGATGCAAAAGACGATACAAAGAACTACAATGAAATTTTTGCAGGATATGATTTTGCAACTTTGATGAAACGGGCGTGGGGAGCATCGCGGGTGATAGATTACTTATATAAGCTGCCCGAAGTGGATACCGCCTGCATTGCATTAACAGGCCATTCCCGTAATGGAAAGCAATCGCTGATGGCTGCTGCATTTGATACCCGTATTAAGGCAGTGATAAGTAGCTGCGGCGGCACAGGTGGGGAAAGTACATTCAGATGGTCTGATGATAGATTCACTCCCGGATCTTTTGATAGAATGGTGGCAGGGCATCCCGATTGGTTTAGCTCCCGGTTGCCCTGGTTTATTGGTAGGGAGCAAAAGTTACCTGCCGATCAAAATTCATTGATGTCATTGATAGCGCCCAGGGGATTGATGATGGTATCTGCGATCACCGAAGATGAAGGTAATCCATGGGGTGTTGGCCAATCGTATCAATCAGTGAAGAAAGTATATCATTTCTTAGATGCAGATTCCAATATTGCTATCTTCCTGCGTCATGGCCGCCATCAACATGCAGCAAGGGATGCAGAAGGCTTTGTTGATTTCTTTGATTACATCTTTAAGCGTTCTTCTATTGCTCCTGAAAATAAATTGTATTATGATTATTCATTTGAAAAGTGGAAACAAAAAAGTGGTGAACAAATAGACCCTCTGCAATTTGCTACCTCCAGGGCCTCGGATAAATCATTATCTTTAAAACAACAAGACAGTATCAGAAAAAAAATTAACTGGTTATTAGGTGATGAGCCCCCAGGCGTACATTCAAAAACCAGATTATCTTCTTTACTTAAAATGAACAGCGATTATCCTGATGATTATTTGGAAGAAGTAATAGAAGAGCCCGGCCTTCGCAATGTGAAGAAAATGGCTATTGGCCCCTATACGCCTCTTGGCGATGATCTGTGGGGCAATATTTATTTTCCCGCAGGAAGTGTTATTAAAGATTCTGTTGAGGGAAAATTACCTTTGGTTATATACTTGCATAAGCATTCTTATGCTACCGGTTATCACCGGGAAGGTGCACCCATTATCCGCTATTTTACAGAGCAGGGTTTTGCGGTGCTGGCATTGGATATGATGGGCTTTGGAACCCGCATAGAAGAGGCATTGCATTTTTATGACCGTTATCCTCACTGGTCTGTGATGGGAAAGATGGTAGCAGATACAAGAAGCGTTATCAATGATGTTTATAACAGGATGCCATTTATTGATCCCAATAAAATATACCTGGCAGGATATTCACTGGGTGGCACAGTGGCTTTATTTACCGCGGCATTGGACGACCGTGTAAAAGGTACGGCTGTAGTAAGCGCTTTCAGTTCTTTGAGGAATGATAATACAGGCACCGAAGGGATCAGGCATTATTCTGAGTTGCATGGCCTTATACCGCGTTTAGGTTTCTTTGTGGGCCATGAAGGCCGTATTCCTGTTGATTTTGATGATATATTGGCTTGCATCGCCCCCCGTTCGTTACTCATCGTTGCCCCTACGCGGGACCGGGATCATTCAATTGAAAACGTACGCAAAGTGGTATCGTCTGTATCAGCATTATACCGGCAGAAGCAGGCAACTAATAAGATAACTTTTGAACAACCTGATACCTTTAATCATTTTCCGGACAGCTTGCAAAAAGTGGTAGTAGATTGGGTGGAAGCAACTAATTCAAATCCCTGAAAAGTTTAAGCCTTAGATTGCAACTCTGCTAAGAACCGCGATCTAAGTTATTGTTCAGTAGCTTCTGCAAAATACTTATGAAAATAAGGAATGGTTTCTATGCCTTTATTGAAGTTTTCAATTCCGTATTTTTCATTAGGAGAATGAAGATTATCACTATCAAGGCCAAAGCCCATAAAAATTATTTTTGCCTTTAATTGTTCTTCAAGAATAGTACAGATAGGAATGCTGCCTCCACCACGAACAGGCACAGGTTTTTTGCCAAAAGTAGTTTCTATTGCCTTTGCTGCTGCTTTATATCCTTTACTATCAATAGGAGTAAGGTAAGGTTCGCCTCCGTGATGCTCAAATGCTTTTACTGTTACAGAATCCAGAGCTATAGAAGTAAAATAATTGAGCAGCTTTTTTGTTATTTTTTCGGAAGACTGGTTGGGAACCAATCGTGCAGAAATTTTTGCAGTAGCTTTTGAAGGTAATACGGTCTTGGCCCCTTCTCCTGAATATCCGCCCCAGATTCCGTTCACCTCAAGCGTTGGCCTGATCCCTGTTCTTTCGTTGGTAGTATATCCCTTTTCTCCCCACAATTCTTTTACGCCTGTTTCTTTTTTGTACTCATCCTCATCAAAGGGGGCTTTGTTCATTAAAGCTCTTTCATCAGCAGGAACTTCCAAAACATCATCGTAAAAACCAGGGATAGTAATGTGATTGTTTTCATCGTGGCATCCTGCAATCATTTTTGCAAGGATGGTGATTGGATTAGCAACTGCGCCACCATAAGTGCCGCTATGCAGATCCCTGCCAGGGCCGGTAACTTCCACTTCAATGTAAGACAAACCCCGCACACCTATATCTAATGAAGGAGTTTGCAAACTGATCATGGAGCTGTCACTGATTAAAATAACCTCGGCTTTTAAAATATCTTTATGTTCTGCTACAAATTTTCCAAGATTAGGTGAACCGATTTCTTCTTCGCCTTCAATCAGAAACTTAATATTGGTGCACATCGTCTTTGTCTGTAGCATGGTCTCTAAAGCTTTAACGTGCATAAAAAATTGCCCTTTGTCATCAGCAGAGCCGCGTGCATATACCTTCCCATCTTTGATGATAGGATCAAACGGGTCAGTTTTCCAAAGTTCAAGTGGCTCTACGGGCTGCACATCATAGTGCCCATAAACCAATACGGTAGGTTTATCAGCGCCAATTATTTTTTCAGCAAAAACAACGGGAAAGCCATCAGTGGGCATCACTTCAGCTTTATCAACTCCCGCATCAAGAAGATATCTTTTTACAGCTTCAGCGCATTTTGACATATCATCTGTATGTTCCTTTTTTGCGCTTATAGAAGGAATTCGCAACAACTCCATCATCTCATTTAAAAATCTTTGCTTATTATTTTCATGGTATTCTTTCCATTCTTTCATATTCGGTTTCCTGATTTTTTGTAAATGTAAATTGAACGAATTTAAAGTTTTTCAGGCTAAATAAATGTGCTTTAAATTTAACGTAATTCGTAAAAAATAGCGATTATAATTTGGGTTACAATTGGAGATTACTTTACATTTGCACCAGATTGCTTTTCAATTTATCAGCCTTTGTTTTAGTTATATCTTATGGATGTTTCTACTGCAAAGGCTGAGTCAATTTAAGAAGTATTGTTTTAAATCTGTCTTACATTCTATCCCTAAAAATAATTTTGTAGAATTAAACGCTTAGGTCGTTAAGAAAAATGAGTAATTATTTTGCAAGTCCCATAGGACTGTTGGTGGGTAGAAAAATCCCGAAAAGTATGAAACGTTCCTTTGGAACGTCTGGTGCTTGCACATTTATGTTCTACCCACCAGGTGTGCCTAATGGTACAACTAAAGACCTTCCAAAAAGTAATTCGGAATTACATAGTAAACTAAACACGTAATTCCGATTTTATTCTTTTATGGCTGGCGTTGATGTATAAAAGATATCCTTCCTTTAATTTTATTACCTGGCAGGTAAAGAAAAAATACGGCGTATCCCTTTCCTAAAATTATTAACCAACCTGTAATAATATTCTTTATTAAATAACTGGGAGTCGTGCATGGCTTTATAAGTAAGAAAAAAACCTACAGGAGAAAGCGCAATTACCGGAAGCCACATACCTATGGTCGGAATAAGAACATGATCTTTTGTAAATTTTTCTCCAAAAATATTGAGTAAATAAAAGAGCATAAAAAACAAAAGAGCCATTACCAAAGGCATACCCAGCCCGCCTTTCCTGATGATGGAACCGAGAGGGGCGCCAATAAAAAATAAAACCAGGCAGGCTATTGAAAGAGACAGCTTTTTGTGCCATTCTATCTGGTGCTGTGTGGTATCATCCCTTTGGGTTTTATATTCAGTGCTGGCTATTTCCAGGAAATTACGCATACCATCAATCTGGCTATGTGTTTGATTGAATATAGTAGCTTCCAGGCTATCAGGAATTAATTCATCAAATGAAGCAATTTTTTTATCTGCAATTTTTTCAATGGCCTCCTTCATTGCCGGTTGGGCGGCGCTATCTTTGAGTTGGATAGCGCTGTCTTTGAATTTAGAATACTTTACATAAAGAGAAAACCCCCTGAGATTTTTTTTGAAAAGAGAGTCCGGAACTTTTTTCAAAGAATCAAGGTCAACGTTTAGCTGGCGCATGGTCTTCATCCTGATGTTATTCATAAAAAGGCTATCGGATGTTTTTTTAAGGTTGAGCTGGCTCAGGTCGAATAGCTTGTTGTATTCCTTGAATTTTAAATTTATAAATTCATTCTTTTGAAAACTATATCCTCCTTTTTCTTCATAGCGGCTTCCATTTTGCAGGTGAAATTCAAGGAACTTTTTGTCATCGCTCACCGTCATTTTTCCTTTTTCGGAAATGATGGTATTGTCCTGCATGCCGTTTGATTGCTCATAGATCAACACATCGTGAAGAGTGCTTTTATCTTTGTCTTTTTTATTTACAAGTATGGAAAACCCGTTGAAGCCATTATAAAACACTCCATCCTTTAAATCGAACGCAGGGCTTTTTTCATAGATGTCATGATAGATCACTGCAAATTTTAAATTGGCAACGGGAGCTATATAGTTGGCAAATAAGAACGCAACCCCTGAAAGTAAGATAGAAACAAAAAATAATGGCCGCATAAAGCGCAGTAAAGAAACGCCTGAAGATTTGATGGCAACCAATTCAAAGTTTTCTCCAAGCTTACCAAAGGTCATTATAGAAGAAAGAAGAATAGAAATAGGCATGGCAAGGGTTACCAATGTGGCGCTTGCATAAATCAGGAATTCTGTCAACGTTAAAATATCCAATCCTTTCCCTACCAGGTCATCAATGTACTTCCATAATATCTGCATCATGAATACAAAAAGCGTAATACAGAAAGTGGCAATAAAAGGCCAGATAAAAGCTTTCAGTATAAGTTGGTCTAGTTTTTTAAACATGTAAGTCGCAAAGAGTTGAACGCTTTGTTGTAAATTTCAAATATGAATAAGGAAGCAAAAATACATCTTTCGGCACTCGAATCGGAACTTGTTATCAATACTCAATGGATTTTTACAAAACAAATTATCATAAAAAAAGTGCAGTTAATTCTCGGTGTTTTTGCATGTTTTGGCAGGGAAACTTTTTTAGTATTCCACTTCATACATCCGGAAAAGTCAAATTAATACCTTAGGTAAAAAAGATTTTTTTAAAATAGCTAAGAAGATTGAATTGAAGGCCTGGGATTCAGTTATTATTTTTATGGAAGTATCTCTTTTAAAGAAATATTGAATTTATAAAGATCAGCTTCCCAAACGATGAAAAAGCTCTTTAACCTGGGTTTCCCATAGCTGGCTTTGATCTTTAATGTCTTTCTTTTCTGCAAAGTCATGTATAACCAAAATAGTCTGGTTGGTAACTTCAGATTTATCAATACTGAATTCAAAGTATTCATCCTTTGGAGAATCAACCCAATGAAAACGGATCATTTTGTTTTCTTCTTTTTCTAATACTTCTGCTTCTTCGGCAGCGCCTGACCATGAAAAACTAAAAACTCCATCGCTCTCTTCTACTTTATCAGCAAACCATTCCTGTAGGCCGGAAGTAGTTGATAAAAATTCATACAGGATAACAGGAGAGCATCTCACCGGGTATTCAACAGTATATTTTATTTTCTTACTCATCTTATAAATTATCAATAGACATTATCTGCAATAATAGAAAATAAATTAACTAACTAATCAGATTTAAATTTTTTTTTAAATAATTATTTATAAAAAAGCTATTTTATAGCGAAAAAACGTGTTAAGATATAAAAATGAATAATATTTTTTTTGAAACATACTTTTATAAGCATAATTGACGTTTCATGTTTTATAAAATATTAGAGAATACCGGAACCCCATTAAAATTACCTCTGTATGAGTATGCGTCAATTAAAAATTTCAAAATCTATTACTAACCGGGAAAGTGAAAGCCTGGAAAAATATTTACAGGAAATCGGGCGGGTAGAATTGATCACTCCTGAAGAAGAAGTAAAGTTAGCGCGCTTAATAAAGCAAGGAGATCAAAAAGCGCTGGATAAGCTTACAAAGGCCAACCTTCGTTTTGTGGTTTCCGTTGCCAAACAATATCAAAACCAGGGCCTCACGTTGCCCGATCTCATCAATGAAGGGAATCTCGGATTGATAAAGGCAGCCCAGCGATTTGATGAGACGCGGGGCTTTAAATTTATTTCTTATGGCGTATGGTGGATTCGCCAAAGTATCATGCAGGCGCTGGCAGAGCAATCCCGCATTGTAAGATTACCATTAAATAAAGTAGGGCTGACCAATAGGATCAGCAGGGCCTATTCTCAACTGGAACAGGAATATGAACGCACTCCTACCGCTGAAGAATTAGCCAATTACCTTGATGTGGAACTTGAGGAAGTAGCTGCAACAATGAGTGTTGCCGCAAGGCATGTAAGTATGGACTCGCCATTGAGCGATGGGGAAGAAAGTACTCTTATAGATGTGCTCGCAAATGAAAATGCCGATAGCGCAGACAAACAAATAATATTTAAAGATTCTTTGAGGCAGGAAGTACAGCGTTCCCTGAGCTTGCTTACCCCGCGTCAAAAAGAAGTGATCTGTTCCCTTTATGGCATAGATGTAGATGAGCCGGTGAGCCTTGAGGATCTTGGATCAAGATATGGGCTTACAAGAGAAAGAATAAGACAAATAAAAGATAAGGCGCTGGAAAAACTAAGAACAGTTTCAGGAGCTAATCTTCTAAGAGAATATATGGGTGTATAAAAATTTTTTATTTAGTGTGTTGTAATTCTAAGTGAATGTTTCTGTGGACATTCACTTTTTTTATTTTTATATATTAGTTAAAGGCTGCAAATTATTTCTTAATACTTTTGTATTTAATCATGCAACAATATTTTAAGATTGGAAAATTAGCGGCAGCTTTCGGTATGCAAGGCGAGCTGGTACTTGAGCATAGCCTCGGAAAGAAAACCCAATTGGATGGATTAGAAGCGATTTTTTTGGAAGAAAAAAAAGATACTTTTCTTCCTTATTTTATTGTGTCAGCTAAAGTGAAAAGTAAAAATGAAATATATATTTTGCTTGATGGGATCAAAACCAGGGAAGAAGCGCGTTTGCTAATAAAAAAGGAAGTATGGCTTAATGAAAATGATTTTAAAAAGTTCGCCGCAGGCGCCTCGCCTATTTCTTTACTGGGCTTTATGATTATTAATAATGAATATGAATTGGGAGAAGTGGTTGAAGTGATTGAGCAGCCGCATCAGCTTCTTTGCACTATATTGATTGATCATAAAGAAGCGCTTATTCCCGTACATGAAGAATTTTTAAAAAAGTTAGACAAGGAAAATAAAAAACTTTATGTAAGCCTTCCTGATGGTTTGCTGGATATTTATAAAGATAACCATGAATAAAAATCTGTAGATTTATTTCCTGTTTTTAATCGTATGAGGCATGATTGCACATTTTGACCCTGACTCTTTTTTGTTTCTGTTGAAATTAAAAAAAAACCTTCTTTAAAGGGCAAAGTAATTGTCGGCGGGCACAATGAAAGAGGGATTGTAACTACCTGCACTTATGAAGCCAGGAAATTTGGTGTACATTCTGCTATGACCAATGAAGACTGCCATGCGGCTATGCCCACATGCGATCGTTGTTTCCGGAAACCATAAAATACTGCTTAATGAAAACCTGCCGGTTAAAATAAAATATCACTTACAGGATATTTGTGAAGCGTACACTGTGAGAGATAAAAATTGGAATTCTTTAGAAAACGGAAATTTAATTGCAGCGGTTAGTGTCCGCACAAACAAATTCTTAACCCAATCTTTTTCTTTTTTATTCCAAACTATCCCCCTACCTTTGCGCTCCCAAAAAAGTTCTTTATAGAAATCATTGAATGGGAGTCCTATCATTCTGAGCTTGTCGAAGAAGGCGGACGTTAACACCAAAAAATTAAAACATGGCAAAAGAAATCACAGGCTATGTCAAGCTCCAATGCAAGGGAGGACAAGCCAATCCAGCGCCGCCAATAGGCCCTGCGCTCGGTTCAAAAGGTATCAACATCATGGAGTTCTGCAAACAATTCAATGCAAGAACCCAGGATAAACAAGGGAAAGTGCTTCCCGTTCTCATTACAGTTTATGGCGATAAATCATTCGATTTTATCATTAAAACCCCACCCGCTGCTGTTCAGTTAAAGGATGCTGCCAAGATTCAGTCAGGTAGTAAAGAACCCAACAGGAACAAAGTAGGTAAAGTTTCATGGGGCCAGGTAGAAGAAATTGCCAAAGATAAAATGGCAGATTTGAACGCCTTCAGTTTAGACAGCGCTATGAAAATGGTGGCCGGTACTGCACGCAGTATGGGTTTAACGGTAGAAGGAACCGCTCCATGGGAAAAATAAATTGTAAACGCCAGTCCCGGTAACTATCGGGAGAGAAAAACTTTTGAAAAATGATTACTAAAAAAAGAAAAGAAGCCAATGCCAGGGTGGATGCCAATAAAGCTTATTCATTAAAAGAAGCTTCGGCGCTGGTTAAAGAAATAAATACTACCAAATTTGATAGTTCTGTAGATCTTCACATCCGCCTTGGGGTGGATCCTAAAAAAGCCGACCAGGCGGTACGTGGCACAGTATCACTTCCTCACGGAACCGGTAAAACCAAAAGAGTATTGGTGCTTTGCACTCCTGATAAAGAGCAGGCTGCCAAAGATGCAGGCGCTGATTTTGTAGGCCTTGATGAATTTATTAGCAAGATCGAAGGTGGATGGACCGATGTGGATGTAATTATTGCTACCCCTTCTGTGATGCCGAAAATAGGGCGTTTGGGTAAAGTGTTAGGGCCAAGAAACCTGATGCCGAATCCTAAAACAGGAACCGTGACCAATGATGTAGTTGCAGCCATTAATGATGTGAAAGGCGGTAAGATCGCTTTTAAAGTGGACAAAGTGGGTATCGTACACGCTTCTATCGGAAGAGTAAGTTTTCCGCCTGAAAAAATTGAAGCCAACAGCCAGGAATTAATTAATGCAATTATCCGGTTAAAGCCTGCTACCTCAAAAGGAACTTATTTAAAAGGCCTTAGCATGGCAAGCACCATGAGTCCGGGTATCGCTATTGACACTAAATCAGTTCAGAACTAAATAAAATTATTTTGCTTTAAAAGAAAGTGATTTTTCTTTAACAGCAGCAAAACAAATAGTATGAATAAAGAACAGAAACAAGAAGTGATAGAAGCTTTGAAAAGTAAATTTTCTCAGTATTCTAATTTTTATATTACAGATACCGAAAGCCTTTCGGTAGCACAGGTTACCAATCTTCGCCGCCACTGTTTTGATAAGCAGGTAGAGATGCGAGTGGCTAAAAACACATTGATAAAAAAAGCGCTGGAAAGCCTTGACAGTGAAAAGTATGCTGGCGTCTATGATTCTTTACACAAAGTAACCGCGTTGATGTTTAGCGAAAGCCCAAAAGAGCCGGCTGTAATTATCAGTAGTTTTCGCAAGGAACAAAATGGTGAAAAGCCTGTTTTGAAAGCCGCATTCCTGAACGGGGATATTTTTGTAGGAGACAATCAATTGGTTAATCTTACCAAGATCAAGACCAAAAATGAATTGATAGGAGAAGTGATCGGATTATTGATGTCGCCTATTCAACGTGTAATTGGCGCATTACAAAACAGGCCGGAAACCGCTGAAGGCGCTAAAGAAGCAGAAACAAAAACAGAAGCACCTGCGGCAAGCGCAGAAGGAAACGCTTCGGAAGAAAAAGCGCCGGAGGCGTAAATCTTAATGTATTTTATTGGGCAAAACCCATTGAAATAAAATAAAACTTTTTTTAAAAACCCATCCACCGGATCCCGATAAATTGGGAAAAGAAGGTGGAAAAACTAAACAAAAAAATCATGGCAGACGTAAAATCATTAGCCGAAAGCTTAGTAGGCTTAACAGTAAAAGAAGTTCAGGAATTAGCTGAATTCTTAAAAACAGAATATGGAATTGAACCGGCAGCAGCAACTGTAGTTGCCAGCGCAGAAGGCGGTGGCGGAGCTGCGGCAGCAGAAGAAAAAACATCTTTTGATGTTATTTTGAAAGCGGCAGGAGCTAATAAATTGGGCATTGTAAAGATCGTTAAAGAGCTTACAGGCTTAGGATTGAAAGATGCTAAAGACCTCGTGGATGGTGCACCAAAACCAGTTAAAGAAGGAGTAGATAAAGCAACCGCTGAAGAAATTAAAACTAAATTGACTGAAGCAGGCGCTGAGGTTGAAGTAGCTTAATTTCTTGTCAATATATTTTATAGCTTAAAACCTGGTGACATAACGCCAGGTTTTTTGTTAGAACCTTATAGTAATATCTGAAACCTACAACAGGCTAAGCATAATTGATTTTTGGAAATCCTTGCTTTTGTATTTGTGGCTAAAAGATTACAAGTGGAAAACTTTAGGAAGTATGGTTTTGTTCTACCGGAGTTAATGGCCGGTTTTGAAAAGCGGTATCATAGTTCTTTACACGATTGCGATAATTTTTAAACATGCTCATCCACTTTAATTTGAGCACTCCAAAGATTCCTTCTTTCACTATGCCTTTATTCATCTTAGAGATTCCATATTGGCGGTCAATGAAAGTAATAGGAACTTCTTTTATTTTAAATCCAATTTTCCATGCAGCAAATTTCATTTCTATCTGGAAGGCATATCCCACAAAACTTATCTCATCAAGGTTGATAGCTTCCAATACATAGTTTCTATAACATACAAAACCTGCAGTCGGGTCTTTCACCGGCATAAAAGTCAACATCCGGGTATATATAGAAGCGCCTTTTGAAATGCCGATTCGTATGGCTGGCCAGTTTTCTACTTTCCCACCTTTAACATACCTGGAGCCTACTGCCATATCTGCGCCATCCGTTTTGCAGGCCTTATATAATTTATCAAGATCATCAGGGCTATGAGAAAAATCACAATCCATCTCAAAAATAAATTGATACCCTTTTTGTAAGGCCCAGCGGAACCCATGAATATAAGCAGTTCCCAGCCCAAGTTTACCTACGCGCTGTTCCAAAAATAATTGCCCGGGATGTACGGCAAAAAGATTTTTAACTATATCTGCAGTGCCATCAGGAGAGTTATCGTCAATTATCAGTACATGAAAATTCTGCTGTAAGTCAAACACCGCTTTAAGTAAAGAAGCTACATTTTCCTTTTCATTATAAGTAGGTATAATAATAAGTTTTTCCAAAAACAATGATAATTATTTAATTCAATTTACAATTTTATTTGTTATAGGTTTTTAAAAAAGGGTTAGTAACTTATTTTTTGAGTAGGGTACGGTTGAAAATTTCAGTTAATTTTTGTTTGGTGTGCAAGGGAAAATCTCCTTTCATCATCCAGTCATAATATTGCGGTTCAGCTTTCAATACTTCAGCTACACAACGTCCTTTGTGCTTTCCAAAATTGAAAACCTCCACATCATTATCCATTACAAACCGACGTGCAAAATCCACAAATTTTTCTTCACCGGTAAATTGCAAAACAGTTTCTATCGTGTTTCCCAAATGCTCATATCTTTCTAATTGTGCTTCTAAAATTTCCCAGGTAGCCGAGGCGTCAGCTTCAGCAGAATGGGCATCTATCAACTCTTTTTCGCAATAAAATTTATAGGCAGCTCCAAGAGTTCGCTTTTCCATCATGTGAAAAATGGTTTGTACATCCAGCATTTTTCGATTACTCATATCCAAAACGATACCTGCTCTTAAAAATTCTTCCATTAATAAGGGGATATCAAACCTGTTGGAATTATACCCTGAAAGATCTGCATTATCAATAAATTGTTTTAGTTCGTTGGCGACTTCCTTAAACACAGGCGCATCTTTTACTTTCTCATCTGTAATACCATGAATGTCGCTACTGGCTTTAGGTATAGGGATTTGAGGATTGATCAATTTATGCTTAACGAGTTTGGATCTGTCAGGCAGTATTTTAATGATCGCTATTTCTAATATCCTGTCTGTAGCAATGTTGGTACCTGTAGTTTCCAAATCAATAAATACAATGGGTCGCGATAATTGTAGGGCCATATTGGATTAAAAATTTTTAAGCGTTTATATGTAATGTAGTTAAAATATCTATTCCGGCATAATTGCCACTGCTCATAAAAAGAAAATTAATGTTGGTTAGATCTTCTCTCTGCAACCTTTTTTCAAGCTCATTTTTTTCTGTGATCACTTCAAGGTTATCTTTTTGAAATCCGTTTTTTACATCCTGAGGATCTAATGGGTTCATTCTTTTTAATTCCAGCGCATGCCTACTGTAAAAAACGATAGCTTCATCAGCCTGATCCATTGTGTTCTTATATTGATCCATAAAATCTTTATTCAGGCTACTAAAAGTATGCAACTCAAGTATCGCTATTAATTTTCTATGAGGAAATTGTTGTTTTACTGCATCAATGCTGGCTTTCACTTTACTCGGGGCATGTGCAAAATCTCTGTAAATATTAAAATTATTTTTATGAGCAATTAACTCAAGCCTTTTTGCTGCACCTTCAAAAGTAGCAATCGCCTTTGCAAAAGCTGCATCATCCATTCCAAGTTCATTGCACACGTGATATGCTGCCTGCAAATTTAAAAGATTATGATTACCAAAAATTTTTAATTGAGTTTTTTCTTCACCGATCATTACATAAGTAATTTCCTTTTCTATACTGTGAGGAGGCAATTGGTAGGGGATATATTTTATATCTGCCCTTTTGTTATTTTCTATTAATTCCTTTAAAACCGTATCTGTTTCATTATAAATTAAAACTCCGCCTTTTTCAATTTTGTTAATGAAAATTACAAATTGTTCCAGGTAAAAATCAAAGGTGGGGAATACATTAATATGATCCCATGCAATGCCTGTCAGTACTGCAATGTGGGGAAAAAGGAAATGAAATTTCGGGCGTTTTTCAATAGTACTCGCCGGATATTCATCCGCTTCGCAAACAATGATCGGGGCATCTGTAATTTTTACGCTCTGGGCAAACCCATTGAGCCGGGCGCCTACCAAATAATCGAAATCAATATGAGCCGATTGAAGCGCATGCATGATCATGGCAGTAGTGCTGGTTTTGCCATGGCTTCCTCCCACTGCCACTCTCTTTTTATCTATACTTTCGTGATAAATATATTCAGGGAATGAAAATATTTTTAATCCTGTTTCCAGGGCCTTTTTAAGTTCAGGATTATCCTCACGGGCATGCATTCCTAAAATAACTGCATCTATATCCGGCGTGATCTTTTCAGGAAACCAACCTGCTTGTTCAGGATAGATATTTTCTTTCTTCAGGTTACCGGCGGCAGGCTCGAAAACTTCGTCATCGCTTCCGGTAACTATATTGCCTTTACGTTTCAAGGCAATTGCCAATTGGTGCATTACGCTTCCGCCTATAGAAATAAAATGAATACGCATACTTTATAGAATTTTCAGTTAATTTTTGCTAAAATCCGAAATATACTTTTTTTTCACGTTAATCCATTAAAAGGCTTAATTTAACTTTGCAAATCAATTCTATAAGTTTACTTAAATATAACATTCACATGAAAAAGATATTGATTGCATTGATCATAATAAGCTTTGTAATGGCTTCGTTATCTTCCTGCTCCAGCACACGCAGAAGCGGCTGCCCGATGAGCCAGGGTATTATTCATTAATATCATACTAAATAATAAATTCAATAATGAACTGGATCCCTTTACATGATGAATTGCAACTTGATGAAATCGTTGAAAATTCTGATACTACGCCACAGGTAATATTTAAACATAGTACACGCTGCTCCATAAGCAGTATGGCTAAAAACCGATTAGACAAAAATGATGCCCCGGGGGAAACGCCGTTTTATTTTCTCGATCTTATAAAGCACAGGAATATTTCAAATAAGATCGCTGAATATTTTCACGTACGCCATCAATCGCCACAGGTGCTGGTGATTAATAAAGGCAAATGTATATTTACCGAAAGCCATAGTGGTATTACCTTTGATGAAATAGAGGCGGCAGTAATGCAATCTTAACCAGCTTAAATTCACAGGCTATATACACAAATTAAAAAGACTTTCGTTCGCATAGTAGCGCACAGGTGCGTGAATAAGGATTCAGCCAGTCGGCCCTTACAGCTTCACTTCACGATTTTCTATATTTTTCTCTGAGGCTACCACCATTCTTATTTCACCATAAGTAACATTTTCAGGCAGATTATCTTTTAATGTTTTAAAACTTTCATGTCCATAGATATTCATGGCTTCTTTTATCAATGATTGTTTTTCTTTAGAAACCATTTTATTAATATCAATTTCTCCATTAGCAACAAAAGAAGCCAGGTGCCCTTCGATGGTACCTACAGCCATGTTCCTTTCTTTGGCAATTTCATTAATTGATTTCCCTTCTTTAAATAAATTGAAAGAGGTCATATTGGTAGGGGTTCTTTCTTCAAGCGGCCTTTCTTTTTTTTCTCTTTTTGGATTGGTCTCTTTCGCAGCCATATTACTTTCCAAATTGTTTTTACTGCAATAATCCATAACCGCTTCTAAAATATCATCACCATATTTTTCCGCTTTTGCCCTTCCGAAACCATTTAATTTCATCAGATCTTTTTTGGTTAACGGCAAATAAGTAGCTATTTCCTTCAAAGCATTTTGGTTGGCAACCATATAAATAGGCAGGCCGGATTGCTCAACAACTGCGTCACGCCAGCGTTTCAGCGTATCAAATAGTTCTGCATTGGGCACATCCGAAAAAGATTGTTTCTTGCCGCTTGCATAACATGACAGATTGAGACGAGGTTGTGCCAATTTTAATTTGTGCTGTAAGTAAGTAGTAACGGAAAAGGGTTCTTTACAATACTGTAAAAAATAATTTTCGATATACAACACTAACAATAATTCATTCAGGTATTCATTGATTACGTTGGCGGTTTCTCTATGCTCCGTAATTAACGGATGATTCTGAACAGCACTTTGATATGCTGAAATCTTGGGGCCAAAATGATTGGCAGCATCAGTGAGCCTTTTTTGCAAAGCGCTGTTTTTTTCAATTACCGGCTCCTGTTTCATAAACTGTGCAATATGGGTGATAAATTTTAAGCCAACTGCCCTGTCTGCAGAGAAATTATTTTTCAGATCATTGATCCAATTCATTGCTTCTTTATTCAATTTATCCCGATGTTCATGTATGTGAAAATGCAATGTATCAACCAGCCTGTTCGTTTCATTGAATGAAAAAATATCTTCTAATAGCTGCTGTGTAAAGATTTGCCTCGCGCCGGCAAATCTTTCGGCAAGAGAGCCTTTCGGCGTAAGATTTCTCTGGCCAACGATTACATTTTCATTATTATAAATTGCTGATGAAGGAATCTTTGATAATAATACAATGCCATCCAGGCTGGTGCACCGGCTCAATGCCACATACACCTGGCCACTGCTGAATGAAGCTCCTGCGTCTATCATTACCTTTTCAAACGTAAGCCCCTGGCTTTTGTGAATGGTAATAGCCCATGCAAGCCGCAATGGAAATTGTGTAAAGGTCCCCAAAACTTCCTGCTCTAATTTTCCATCATTCCTGTTTAAAGTATAGCGTGCATTTTCCCACGTTTCTTTTGGAACATTAATTTCAAAGCCATCGCATTCTACAATGACATCATCCAAAGTCAAAGATTTTACTACACCTATTTTTCCATTAAAATATCTTTTTTCGGTATCGTTCTTCAGAAACATTACCTGTGCGCCTTTTTTTAAAATAAGGTCAGATTCGGCAGGGTACATACTTTCAGGAAAATCGTCTTCTATTTTTGCATGATAAATTACATGCCCGGTAGATAATTTTTGTAGCTCACGGGCATTGATTTGATCAGCCTGGTTGTTGTGCGAAGTGAGTGTTATATATTTTTCTTCAAGCGAAGGCCGGAAGGTTGGATGAAACCTACCATGTAAATTTTCAAAATCATCTGCATTCATTTGATTGTTGCGCACTTTATTTAAGATGTCAACAAATGAATCTTCTTTTTGCCTGTAGATTTTATTTAACTCAATAAGCAAAGGCATTTGTTCCTTGATCACATTGCTGTCGAAGAAAAATTCTGAAGGATAATATTCCCGCAAAACATCCCACTCCTGTCTCGGAACTACGGGAGGCAATTGGAATAAATCGCCAATACACAATAGTTGCGCGCCACCAAAGGGAACATCATGCCTTCTGCGAACAGACCTTAAAATCGTGTCAATCGCATCCATCGTATCACAGCGAACCATTGATATTTCATCAATTACCAGCAGCTCCATTTTTCGTAAAAGATTCTGTCGTTGCCGGTTAAATTTCAGCTTGCCTAACAATTCGCTTTTGCTCGCTAATGTGGGTAAGAAAGGGCTAAAAGGCAATTGAAATAAACTATGTAAAGTGACCCCACCGGCATTGATAGCCGCCACACCCGTCGGCGCAGCCACAATAATATTTTTAGAACAATTTGCTTTTAAATATTTCAGAAAAGTGGTCTTGCCGGTCCCTGCTTTCCCCGTCAAAAAAATATTCTCACTGGTTTCGGTTACAAAGCGATAAGCGAGATCAAATATTTCATTGCGGTCTATTGAGTTTTGATTGTTCATTGATTATGTTTTGTTAGCCACGAATTACACAAATTTGCACGAATGAAGAAATTTAAAAAATTAATCTTTTATATTCAAGTGAAGATTTCCCAAAATTAACTATCAAACCAAGTTTGCAATCAGAAGCTTTCAGATAATTTAGTGTTTGAGTAATATATTCATTTGAAATTCCTTCACGAGTGGCTTTAACTTCAAGGATTATCTTATTCATTACAAAAAAATCTGCATTGAATATACGCTTTAAAAAACTGCCCTTGTAGTGAATCCTGAATTCTTTTTCGCATTCATATTTTATTTGATTATTTACAAACTCAATTTCTAAAGCATCTTTATACACAATCTCTAAAAATCCATGGCCTAAATAGTTATGAACTTCCATACAAGCTCCGACAATTTCGTAAACCTCATTTTTATATAAAATGTTTTCCATTGTAAAAATTTAATTCGTGATAATCCGTGTAATTCGTGGCCAAAAAACCTAAGCCGAAGGCTTAGCCCCGAGTAATAATAATTCGTGTACCTGCACTTCAGTACTATACCTTTTGTTGCCCTCTTTGTCGGTGTAATTGTTGTTCATCAATTTTCCTTCAATGGCTACCTCACTTCCTTTTGTAAGATATTTTTCTGCAATTTCTGCTACTTTTCCCCAGGCAACTAAATTATGCCATTGGGTTTCGGTAACCTTTTCGCCTTTTGCATTGTAATAGGTTTCATTGGTAGCGATAGAAAATTTCGCCAGCTTTCTACCTTTTTCGATGTTTTTCACTTCTGGTGCATTGCCCAGGTTTCCGATCAATTGTACTTTGTTTTTTAATGCGTTCATGACTTTACGTTTTGTGCCTGCCGTTATCCGGCAAACGTGTTTTAAAAATGTTTTTATTTCAGTTGATGATCTATTTGCTTTGTTTTCATCAACACTGCAAAGATGCTATGGCCAAAAAGCGATACTCGTATTTTAGTCGTTTATAGGGCAATGATATACATTTTTACACTAAATAAATTTGGTATATTGAATTATTGAGCATATCTTTACACTCTAAATAACAAGATATGTTACCAGAATTTAAAAGCATCTTCGATTTACTGAAAGCATTTCCCACAGAACAAAGCTGCATAGATCATTTAGAAAGATTAAGATGGGATGGTGAACCTGTATCTCCTTTTGATGCAGGCGCAAAGGTTTACAAGTGTGCTAATAATAAATACAAATGTAAAAGCACTGGCAAGTATTTTAATGTGCGTACAGGAACTATTTTTGATAATACAAAGATTCCTTTACAGAAGTGGTTTCTTGCCTTATATGTCTTTAGTTCACATAAAAAAGGTATAAGCAGCCACCAACTTGCAAAGGATATTTCAGTAACTCAAAAGTCTGCATGGTTTCTTTTACATCGTTTACGTTATGCTTTCGATCATCCTAATTTTAAAGCCACTGTGGGTAATATTGTTGAAATAGATGAATGTGGTATTGGTGGTCAATCTTACTACAAACATGCTAATAAGAAAACAAAGAACGAAGAAGGTGCAACCATATCAAATAAAGCCTCTGTAATAGGAATGAGAGAAAGAGGCGGCAATGTAAAAGCTATGGTTATTCCTGACCGGACAAAAGAAACATTACTTCCTATTATACATGAAAATGTACACCCTGATAGTGTTTTAATGACTGATGAATTAATAGCTTATCAAGCTTTAGGCAATTACTTTGAACACTATGCAGTAAACCACAGCGCAAAGCAATTCGTTAATGGCATGGCTCATATTAACGGTGTTGAAAACTTTTGGTCTCATTTAAAAAGAGGCATTGATGGAATTTACCATCAGGTAAGCAAAAAGCATCTTCAAAGATATATTGAGGAATTTTTATTACGCTTCAATTCACGTAAATTCACAACACAAAACAGATTTGATTTAGTGTTGTCCGATGTGGCAGGGAAAAGATTAACTTATAAAAAATTAATAAATTAAAATGTTTCCCGATATGACAATTGTCATATCGGGAAAATAAATAATACAAATATGGCACATCAAATTGAAATACCTTTTATAAATAGAGAGTTAGAGCATATTCCGGTTGTTCAAAGAATTACTGATGGATATATTAACGCAACTGATATTTGCAAAGCGGCAGGTAAAAACCTTGCAGATTATTTAAAAATAAATAACACAAAAGAATTTTTATCGGCACTAACCGAAGATACTCATATCTCGATCAATGAGCTTGTGCAGCAAATTAAAGGAGGTATCCCTCAATTTCAAGGTACATGGGTTCATCCACAAGTGGCAATAAATTTGGCACAGTGGGCTTCTCCAAAATTCGCTGTGTATGTTTCTAAATGGGTGTTTGAATGGATGAATGGGAATGTGCCTCATAAATCTAAATTACCGTATCATATCCAACGCTATTTAATAAACAGGAGTGAAATACCACATACCCATTTCTCTGTATTCAATGAAATAATATTTAATCTGATTGCCCCCTTAGAGGATAAGGGATATGAACTGCCAGATAAACTTGTACCTGATATTTCTCAAGGAAAAATGTTTGCAGGATGGGTAAGGAATGTAAAAGGATTGGAACCAAATAACTTTCCAACATACACACATACTTACCCAGATGGGAGGGTAATTCCGGGCGTTAAATTATATCCCAATAGTTTACTTGCCGATTTTAGAGAACACTTCCATAACGTATGGATAAAGCAGAAAGCCGCGAATTATTTTAAAGAAAGAGATCAAAACGCGTTAATTTATTTACAGAAAGTAATAGCAGAATTGCCAGAATCTTCTGAAAATAAAATCATAATACAATCAGAGTTCGACATTTCTTTAAAAGGTTTATTAACTGTACCACCTATGCCAAAAGAAAAAAAATAGTTTTATTTATCTAATTTTTCTTTATTTATTCTGTCATAATAAAACTCAATCGTAACCCATATTATAAGTCCTATTGCCAAAATTAAATCTATCTGATTCCACACTTTACGAGTGAAGTGTATTTTAATAATAGGATTTAAAAGAATCGCACAAGCAATAGATAATATTCCAAGTATTGATTTGTTTTCTTTTAATTCAGTGTACGCCAAATAAGCAAAACCTATGCAAGTGGCTATTCTTATAAATTGAAAATATCCATAAGGCACTTTTAATAAGCATCCTAAAAGTAAAATTGCCATTATAATTTTAAGCGCACTTCTCATTCAATAAACTCTTTAGGATTTTGAGCAGATATTATAGATGAAAAGGCTATAGTACAATATGTTATTAGAGCGGAAACTATTAAAGCTACTACTATGTTTTTTGTAAATGATAAATCGAGAATTGCCCATGTAATGTAGATATTAAATAAAGCAAATAATATAGCCAATGGTATCACAATCCATCCTCCTATCTTTTTGTATGGATTGACATAAGAAAGTAATCCAGCCAAGAATCCGAATATCATAGTGCCAAATCCAACTATTAAAGTTGCCCCAAAAAACAAAATTAAAATTATCCAAAATAGATTTATACCAAGTAGCCACCCCACCATTTTACCAATGCACCAATACATTCCCCATAACAGCCCGAAACATAATGGTAAGAAAATTAAAAACCTAATAACATTTAAAACGTGTCTCATAATAATATATTTTTAGTTTAGAATGATTGCAAAATCAATTTTTATTATAAAACTTGGATTCAAGTCTTGCATGTTCGTTTATACAAGCAAAAAGACTTGCAAATATTATCAAGGGGACAAAGTACGCGACTACACAGAGGACAAAATCTAACTCTTAAACGAGAATGTTTGATTCCTTCTATTTATAGTCGAAAGAATGAATTTAACGATGAAATATTTTAGGAATATAAAAGTAGGATTTGCATGTGATATGTACAAATAAAAAATAATACAAATTATTGTATTGAAGATATTGTTAGATTAGCAGATTAAATTATTCTTATGAGGCAGGTACTTTTATTTATAATTGCAAAATTTATAATTGCTGACTGCTTTTGCCAACAAAAGGTATATAATAACAAGGTAATAAATCCACAGGGGAATGTTTATTTCAATATACATGTAGATTCACAAATAATCCATAATCCTACTCCCATAACAGCAAAATTATATTTATTAGAAGCAAAGACAGCGCAACAACTGATTGTAGTTCCAGGTTCAAAACATGTAAAAATTGGTAAGACTTTCTTTACTATGAAAATTGGCAATCCAGATTCGCAAATAGTTTATGACCCTAATTTCGATATTGAATTTATCCCAGGTTTCGATACTGCTTATTTTGACGAACCTAAATATTTTTATTCATTTGATAAAAAGGGCGTAAGAGATCAAAGTGTTACATTCTCAAAAGACAAAAGGCACATACTTTATAAAGCAAGTTATTTTGGGGCAGGATATGTAAAAGTTTTACATGTGATATGTTCCGATCCTGACCCAAAATTCAGGTATAAAGGGCTGGGTTCCTTATTTTAGTTATCGCTGATCGAAATAAACATCTCTTGGTGTATTTACAGTATTTTTATATTCTTTAGTATATACCGGAAATCCAGATGAATCTTTGAAGGGGAAATTTTTATATAAATAATCTTTTAGTTCTACATACCTTAAACTATCATTTGTTTTGCTTTCTTGAATCTCATCTAATTTTATAGAAAGGCTGTTCATTTTACTATCTGAATTATTTCTATAATTAGAATCTCGATCTATTTTATCTACACCTAAATAAAGTAAAATAAAAAAAGACATTATTAAAAATAATGTATAGGAGATCTTAAACGATTTACTTTTTATAAACGATTTATTTTTAAAAATCTCTCTTAAAAGAGGAATAATTAATGCGAGTAGTCCTATGATGTAAAACATATATTCTTTTGTTGAATCGCTCATGTTTTTTACTTTTTTATTTAGTAATATAGAGCGAAATTGTGAATGAATTAAATTTTAGTTTGTAATTTTAATTATTGTAAAGCCCGTGTTTTACCCGTATGCTATGGTAGTAGTTAAATCGAAAGCAATAGCAGGCTTTAAAAATGCTCTTTTGAATTGTAGAAAACAGTTTCGATGCTCTCTTTTGCATCCTGTATAAGTCAGATATTTTGCTATCTGAGAACTGTTTTTGAAACGATAATTTCCAACTATGCATATACTATTTTCATTTAGTGTAAACTTCTATATCATTGCCGTTTATAGTTGGATATAACCGTTTGTAAACGATTGTACCTATAAATATTTATTGTATCTTTCCTCTGCAAACCAATACCAATAAGCATGACAGCCGAAACTCAACCGAGGCTCTGCCTCACCTGTGGTAAAGCGGTAAAAGGCAGAACGGATAAAAAATTTTGTGATGATTATTGCCGAAACAACTATAACAACCAGCTAAAATCGAACACGAATAACGTGGTGAGGAATATTAATAATGCGCTTGGAAAGAACAGGCGCATATTGGAAAGCCTTTTTAAAACAGAAGATGAAATGGTGAAAACTACTAAGGATAAGTTATTGCAAAAAGGATTTCAATTTAAATATATAACCCATACTTACACCAATAAAAAAGGGAATGTCTATTTTTTCTGTTACGATCTTGGTTACCTGCCATTGGATAATGACTGGTATTTGTTGGTAAAAAGAAAAGAATAAGGAATCACTCTATTACAAACAGCATTAAAAGCATAGATAAGTAACACTTCAAACCAAGTAATATATTTATGTAAATTCGTCTTATGAGCAACATCAAACTTTTTGAAAATAAAAAGGTTCGTTCCGAATGGAATGAAAAGGAAGAGAAGTGGTATTTTTCTGTTCAGGACGTAGTTGAAATCCTGACCGATACAGTGGATGTTAAGGACTACATTAAAAAGATGAAAAAGCGTGATGGCCAGTTAAATGCCAACTGGGGGACAATTTGTCCCCTGGTTGAAATGGAAGCGGCTGACGGTAGGAGACGTAAAATTCAAGCTGCTGATACCAAGGGGCTTCTGCGTGTCATACAGTCAATTCCATCCCCGAAAGCAGAACCTTTCAAACTCTGGCTTGCACAAGTCGGAGCAGATAGATTAGAAGAAATCGAAAATCCCGAACTTGCAACCCAACGGACAAGAGAACTTTACAAACTGAAAGGCTATCCTGATGACTGGATTGAAAAGCGGATGCGGAGCATTGCCATTCGTGAAGAACTGACCGAAGAATGGAAAAACAGGGGCGTAAAAGAACAAATTGAATATGCCATCTTAACGGCAGAAATTTCAAAAGCGACTTTTGGACTAACACCTTCCGAATACAAGAAAGTAAAAGGGCTGAAAAGCCAGAACCTGCGAGACCACATGACCGACCTTGAACTTATTTTTTCAATGCTGGGTGAAGCGTCAACAACGGAAATAGTGAAAAAGAAAAATCCTGTAGGTTTTATTGAAAACAAAAAAGCTGCCAACCAGGGAGGAAAAATTGCAGGAGATGCAAGAAAAGCGCTTGAATTAGAAACAGGTGATAAAGTAATATCACCCAAAAACTATTTACTGGAAGCGAAGAAGAATAAAGGACTGAATAAATAGTTATTCTAAAACAGAAATTCTCATTATTTGCCCTTTTACTGCAAATGAACTATTAACGAAAGTTCACTTCCAACACTTTCTTATTCCTTATTAATTGTTTCTTATTCAAAATTCCCTACGCCGAGTTCCTTCCTGCATTGATTATCCCAAATGAGCAACGCATTACCAGTTTCTCATACGTGCTTTTCAATGGGTCTTTTATTTGATCCTTTTCCATCTGGCGTATATTGGCCATTGCATACTGCTGAATAGTTACCAAAGGTAATATCATTTTTTCCCTCATGCTTACCGAGAGCTGCTCAACGGGGTATTCGGCCATTAGCTCATTATTGCCGGTAAGCTTAAAAAGATATTTTTTAGTGATCTCAAATTCCTCGTAAATCATATTCCATATCTCACTGAATTTTTCATCTTTAGATAAATACTCCGTGAGAGGGAAAAAACATTTTTTCATAGCCATCTCACAGTTGTCAATAAGTGTTTTAAAAAACTGCGAATTTTGGTACAACTTTTTTAGCTTCCCTAATTTCCCTTGTTCTTCCATTTTTTGCAATCCTGTGCCTACTCCATAGTAACCGGTAACATTTTGCTTTATCTGGCTCCATGAACCTACAAAAGGAATAGCACGGAGATCTTCCATATTCATTTTTCCTTTCTTTCTTTTGGTAGGGCGGCTGCCGATATTGGTTTCGCTATAAAATTTTAAAGGGCTTATCTCCACCAGGTAATCCATAAAATGAGGATGGCCTTTTAAAGCGCTATACGATTCAAAGCTTACATCAGCCAACTGTTGCAATAAAGTTTCTTCTTCTTTTTCCAGTGTGATGTGGCGGTCGGAAAAAAGATCGTTGGAAATGCCGGCGTGCAGCAGTTGCTCCATATTGTATTGAGCAGAATCTATTGTACCAAAATTGGAGCTTACGGTTTGCCCCTGAATGGTCAATTGTATTTCTTTATTAGAAATATTCTTACCCATAGAAGCATAAAACTTATGTGTTTTTCCACCTCCTCTTGCTGGTGGACCTCCTCTTCCATCAAAGAAGATAACTTCAATACCAAATTCTTTTGCCGCAGCGGTGAGTTGCTCTTTAGCTTTATAGATAGACCAGTTGCCCATCAGGTAGCCACCATCTTTAGTACCATCGGAGAACCCAAGCATAATGGTTTGAATATTATTTCTACGTTTGAGATGCTTACGGTATTCTTTATTTTGAAACAGATTTTTTATAGTAGTAGCCGATCTTTGCAGATCATCTATTGTTTCAATTAAAGGAACAATATCTACATTCATTTCCTCTTTTTTCCATCCACATAAAACGAACAGCCCGAATATTTCCAATACATTCAATTCCGTCTCGGCATGGCTGATCACATAGCGGTTACAACCCCGTTCTCCATTATATTGCTGAATTAATTTGATCGCTTTAATACTTTCAAAAGTGTCATTGAGAATGGGATCTCCATAATCTCTTTTGGGAAGCGCCTTAGTATTTCCTGTTAAAAATTCTATCTTCTTTTCATCGCTTAACTTTAAATAATCTGAAGGGAAAAAAGTATCGGATGAGGCTAAGGCAGCAAAAAGTTTTTTATGAATAGAACTATCCTGCCTTATGTCCAACGAGGCAAAGTGCAATCCAAAAATATGTATCTTATTAATAAGGTCATCAATCAGGTGGCAGAACAAACCATTGTGTTTATAAATCAGGATATCTCTTATTTCTTCTAATACTTTGAGAATATCTTCACTGCTAATCTTAGTACGGTTCCCGGGTATAAATATATTGTCGTACAACTGTTTCTCCAGTTCTGCCAAAAGTGTTTCCACACCTTTAAAAGTCAACCTGCGCCTCAATCTCCGTATTTCAATATAGTAACATTTGATAATGCTACCCCGCAACGCATCAGCAACTTTTAACGTAATCTCAGTATTTACAAAAGGATTGCCATCTCTGTCTCCACCTGGCCAAAATCCCATTTTTATCACAGGATTTTTTTGGTAATCCACTTCAGGAAATTGATTTTTTATAAACGAACCGATCCTTCCTGCCGCAGCGAAAAAAACATTTTCGAGGTACCATACAAGGCTCATTGCTTCATCGTAGGGCGTAGGCTTTTCTTTTTTGAAAAACGGCGTTTTGCCTAATTGTTGCAGATACATATTAATGCGGGCCGTATCATTCTCCGACAGAGATTTGGAGAGATCATTAATGATCCCTAAGACAGAACCCGGATAAAACTGGGTAGGATGCGCCGTGAGAACAATTTCAACAGAAAAATTCTTCAACTTTTCTACCAGCTCTTTTTCTTTTTTACTTTGTATTACTTCTACTTCCAGTTGCTTTAAAGTGCCCGTGCCTGTAGTGTCGTGCACATACTTGAACGCAGCGTCTTCAAGCGCATCAAATAGTACTACCTGCCTCTCCACAAACTGGATAAACCGGAAAAGAAGATCCAGCTTTTCTGACTGGGTATGGTAAGACGCATCTTTCGTGAAAAACTCTTCAATGATCTGTGAAGGGCTCATTCGCTTCTTATAACCTTCTTCGCAAATATTAAGAAAGAGGGATAAAAGCATTCCTGTTTTTTCGATCCGGTAAAAAGGTAAGGAAGTGAAAAGGCTGTTGTACAACTGAAATTTTATCCCAACATAGTTTTTGAAATTCTGCAAACTGCTGGAAGCATAATGATCCATAATTAAATTAATAAATTAAAAAAAATAGAACTGATGGCGGTAAAGTTCGTTGAAAATTTTCCAAAAATAAGATACTTCTTAAATAAACCTGTGTTGACACACATCTTCATCTTCAAATTTTCGCATTTTCAGAATTGTCAAATTAGTATAACTTGCGCACATGGATCAATATCTTGAGCTTTTACAAAAAATAATAGATACCGGTGTTGATAAAAGCGACCGTACGGGTACGGGCACACGCAGCTTATTTGGTTACCAAATGCGTTTCAATTTGCAGGATGGATTTCCTTTGGTTACTACAAAAAAATTACATTTAAAAAGTATCATTTATGAATTGTTATGGTTTTTAAAAGGTGATACTAACGTAGGGTATTTACAAAAAAATGGAGTAAGAATATGGGATGAATGGGCAGATGAAAATGGCGATCTCGGGCCGGTTTACGGCAAGCAATGGCGTAGCTGGGATGGAGCAAATGGAAAAACTGTTGACCAGGTTTCTGAACTAATTCAACAATTAAAAACAAATCCTGATAGCCGCAGGCTCATCATCAGCGCATGGAATGTAGCGGACTTGCCTGAGATGAAACTAATGCCTTGTCATTGTTTATTCCAATTCTATACGGCCCCTGCCGAACCAGGCAAAAAAAGAAAACTTTCCTGCCAGCTATACCAAAGAAGCGCTGATGTCTTTTTGGGTGTTCCTTTTAATATTGCATCCTATGCATTACTTACCATGATGATCGCGCAGGTTTGCGACATGGATCCGGGCGATTTTGTTCATTCCTTCGGCGATGTTCATTTGTACAAAAACCATTTTGAACAGGCAGCATTACAACTCACCCGAAAGCCTTTTCCTCTTCCTCAAATGCAATTGAACCCGGAAGTAAAAAATATTTTTGATTTTGAGTTTGAAGATTTTGAGTTGAAGAATTATCAAAGCCATCCCGGAATTAAGGCGCAGGTGGCAGTATAGAAATAAGGAATAAGAAATAAAGAATAATTAATAAGAAAGGATGTGGAAAGTCTGCAATTAAATTTGGTCTTTTAATAAGCTGAAGAATAAAAAAAAGAAAAATAAATTTTTTATAAAGAGCAAAACTTTCAGGAATCCTGAAATTATAAAAATCATGAATTTAACTTAATAGAAAACTATGGAGCAACGTAAATTTGACCTTGAAGATCGGCTGGTTAAGTTCGCTTGCTTATCTTTGGAAATATGCGATTTACTTCCAAATAGCAAAAGTGGGCAAAATCTGGAATACCAGCTTTCAAAGAGTTCTACAGCTTCCGCGCTTGTTTATGGAGAAGCGCAGGCGGCTGAATCAAAGGCTGATTTTGTTCATAAAGTAAAAGTAGTTCTTAAGGAACTTCGGGAATCAAGAATCAATTTAAGGGTCATTATGGAAAAGCCTCTTTTAATAAACGAGAAGCTGCCTATTGTGTTTAAGGAGGTTAATGAGTTAATCGCTATTTTTCTAAAAAGTATTGAAACAGCCAAACAAAATATGATTAATGAGAAGCTGAGCAAAGTAAAATAGACTATAAATTTTCCCCTTCTCATTCCTTATTTCTTATTAATTATTTATAATTTCAATATGCTTTCCCACATCGTTGCCGCTTCAGAAAATAATATCATCGGAGTAAAGAATGGTTTGCCATGGCGGCTTCCCAATGATTTCAGATATTTCAAAAATAAAACGTGGGGTATGCCGGTAATTATGGGAAGAAATACCTACGAGTCAATGAAAAAGGATTTGCCCGGACGCATCAATATTGTAGTAACTAAAAAAACAGATTGGCATCCGGAAAATGTATTTGTTACACATACTATTGAAGAAGCTGTTGCAAAAGCAAAAGAAAGTGAAGCCAAAGAAATTTTTATAATCGGCGGAGGAGAAGTATTTAGTCAAACAATAGATAATGTAGATCGGATTTATTTAACCCGTGTTCATACTACAGTTGAAGGAGACACTTCCTATCCGGAACTGGATATTTCTAAATGGAAAAAAATAAAAGAAGATTTATTTCCTGCAGATGAAAAAAATAATTATCCCTATACCTTTGAGGTTTGGGAGAGGCAAGCTTAAATTAACAGGATGTACTCTGCTTTTCAATTAGCAAAAAAATATTTTCTCTATTACTTCAAAGCACAAAACGGGAAAGGACACGGTGTTCATTCACCTTTTGTATTTGATTTTATTACCCATGTTTTGAATGATAAAAAAAAATATAATTGTTATTCAAAAATAGAAGCACTCCGAAAGCAGCTTCTTAAAAATAACAACAGTATTGAAGTGGAAGATTTTGGCGCGGGCTCTGCGGTAATCCCTTTCAAGAATAGAAAAATAAAGGACATTGCCGGTACTTCTTTAAAAAAGAAAAAGTATGCGCAATTACTGTTCAGGATTGCGAAGTATTATCAATGCAAAGACATTGTGGAGTTAGGAACCTCGTTCGGTATTAGCGCTTCTTATCTTGCTTCTGCCAATGATAATTCTAACGTGATAACATTTGAGGGTTCACACAACATTGCTAAAATTGCTTTGAATAATTTCAGGAAAGTTGGTTTACATAATATCGAATTGATAGAAGGTGATTTTAAAAAAACACTTCCTTTAGCCATTGATACCATCAAAAATGTTGACCTTCTTTTTATTGATGGCAATCACCGCAAAGAGCCAACCTTAGCGTATTTTAATTCTTTTCTGAAAAAATCGAACACACAATCCATTTTTATTTTTGATGACATCCATTGGAGCAAAGAAATGGAAGAAGCCTGGAACCTGGTGCAGCAGCACGATTCAGTCACATTGACCATTGATCTTTTCTTTATTGGTTTAGTTTTTTTCAGTAATGATTTTAAAGTGAAGCAACATTTTACCATAAGGTTTTAAATTTTCAATACCTTAGAAGCATATTTCATAAGCTATGAATGTTGGCGTTTTAAAAGATACTCTCCGGAACAGGAATCTCACTTTTATCCAGGCATTTATTCGTTTTAAGAAGACCCAAATACATTTTAATTCAGAACAATTACTTAGAAAAATTGTTTGTATCATAAAATAAAAATTATGGAAACAGCGATTCATTTTTTACAACAAAATATTGAAATGGTTTACATCGTGGTACTTATGATCTTTTTAGGGATAGAAATTATTGGAAGAGTACCGAGCATATTACATACGCCGCTGATGAGCGGAGCCAACGCTATTCATGGTGTTGTAATCATAGGCGCTATCATAGTCATGGGCAAAGCTGAGAGTGAAAATTATGTAGCATTGGTTCTTGGATTTTTAGCGGTTGTTTTAGGAACATTAAATGTGGTTGGCGGATTTGTAGTAACGGACAGAATGTTGGAGATGTTTAAGAAGAAGAAAGAAGTCTCTAATCCCGAAGGAGAAAAGAAACAGCCTAAACCATTCTAAACTATCTAAACCAATTAACGAATAACCCAATTAACGAATTAACTAATAACCAATAAATGGGCATAAGCGTTTTATCAGTTTGTTATCTCGTTGCTTCGGTAACATTTATCATCGGATTGAAGATGTTATCGAATCCTTCCACGGCGAGAAAAGGAAATTGGATTGCGGCTGCAGGTATGATCCTTGCCATCGCAGGAACTATTTTTTTGTATAAAAATGATGGGAAAAGATTGGGGAATTATGAATGGATCTTTTCTGCAATCATCATTGGCAGTATCATTGGAGTTTTGATTGCCCGAAAAATAAAGATGACTTCAATGCCAGAGCTGGTAAGCTTTTTCAATGGTATGGGTGGGGCTTGCGCCGCATTGATCTCCATTGTTGAATTTGATTATTTGAATAAAATTTATTTCCAACCTTTACTTTATGATAAAACAGATTTTATTGGTCTATCAAAGCTTCCTGACCCTACTTCAATTTTATTAATAATAATTGCTGGAATGGTAATTGGTTCAATATCATTTGCTGGAAGCATGATTGCATGGGGAAAATTGAGTGGAAAGTTTAAAGATTTTTCATTTAAAGGACAGCATCTTATTAATCTTTTAATTTTTGGATTAATCATTTTTATTTCTACCTATGTTTTGGTAACTCAAACTGCTTTCACATTTGTTTTCATCTATATTATCCTTTTCCTATCTCTAATCTATGGTGTATTTTTCGTACTGCCAATTGGCGGCGCAGATATGCCGGTAGTAATTTCATTACTAAACTCATTTACAGGCGTGGCTGCTGCCTGCGGAGGGTTTTTGTATGATAACAAAGCCATGCTCACCGGGGGAATCCTCGTAGGCGCAGCGGGAACTTTGCTTACCATTTTAATGTGCCGCGCTATGAACCGAAGTCTGATCAATGTTTTAATAGGATCTTTTGGAAGCAATGCAAATAGTAGCTCCGGTACAAAAGGTGAACATGAAAATGTCAAAGAAATCTCTGTGAGCGATGCGGCTATGTTGATGGCTTATGCAAAAAAGGTAATGATAGTTCCGGGATATGGCCTGGCTGTAGCACAGGCACAGCATACCTGCCATGAATTGGAAAAAATACTGGAGGAAAAAGGTGTTGAAGTAAAGTATGCAATTCATCCGGTAGCGGGGCGTATGCCGGGCCACATGAATGTGCTATTAGCCGAGGCTGATGTGAGCTATGAAAAATTATTAGAGATGGATGATGCTAATGAAGAATTTAAATCCACTGATGTAGTGTTAATTTTAGGCGCTAATGATGTAGTGAATCCTGCTGCTAAAGACGACCCTTCTTCTACGATCTATGGAATGCCCATATTAGAAGTAGAATTGGCCAAAACAGTAATTGTCAACAAAAGAAGCATGAAGCCGGGATATGCCGGAATTGAGAATGAATTGTTTTATCGTGCAAAAACCTCTATGCTATTTGGCGATGCAAAAAAAATTTTACAGGAACTTTTGGCTGAATTGAAAACGGTATAGTTTTGCGACGGACTGAAGTCCATCCTTACAAAATGAGCCGAGCCTACGACTCTAACAAGGACCAGTTCCATAGGAACGGCCGATTTTGTAACAATGAACTTCAGTCCATTGCGTTTCGATGAAGATGAATATCAAATATAACTGTGTAGGCTGTTAGCTATTTCTCAAATACTATTTATAAAAAATTTAAAAATGCTTTGTATATCTACTTTTAATTCGTTTAAAAAGTGCTTCTGTTTATTCTTTGTTATTATAGTTGTAAGCCTTGCTTCATCAACACCTGCCGCTTCCCAGGAGCCCGGCAACAAACCCGAAACTTATTTTAAACCCGGGCCCGTTACAGAACTTAAATGGGATTATGGCCCCGTATCGCTTGGGATGGCTATGGACCTGGATCTGGCACCGGTTTCAGGTAAGAACTCACAGGATCTGATGATAAGCCGTATCTGGCAGGGAATATATACTTATCCATCACAAAATTCTTTTTCAGAAAAGTCCCTGCTAAAACAACCTCATTTTATGGGCAAAGCAGGAATACTTCTGTTTCAGCCGGTTGACTGGAATAGAGATGGGATTGTGGATCTAATAGCAGGTGACAGAAATGGATTCCTTTATCTTCTTCCGGGAAATGGGGCTTATCCTAAGATAAATTATGACCTATCTAATAAGGCTATAATGCGGGATGCAGTTAATCGCCTTCCTTTTAATATACCTTATGAAAATCCCAATAGAGCACGGATGGATGACTTAGGCGGGTATATTGATGTGCTATATTATAATTACGTATATCCTAAGATATACACTTCGCCGTCTTTCAAAAAATTCAAAGACCTGATCATAGGCGACTTTGCCGGCAATCTTTGGTGGCTTCCTGACCAATCCGATGGAACGGGCCAACCATCTTATTCAGGAGTAAAGTATTCCAAAGAAGTAAGCCATCAAAAGTTTGGCGTTCAATACCAAAAAGACTTAGGGTTTGATTATGTAAAGCCCGCAGAGAAAATAAACGATGAACATGGACATCCGTTTTTATTAGGTATTGCAAAGGAAAAAAAAGCGTTTTATAAAGGTTCCAACACAAGGCCTATCCTATATCCCGGCCAGCGGGGAGTCCCGGGGTTATTGGTAATAGCCGGTTCTAATCTTCAGCAGATATTTTATTTAAAAAGAGTTAATCCTCTTCGTGAGCGTAAGCCTGTCTTCAGGAATATGGGCGAAGTAACTATTACGGGCCTGGATAAAACAACATTAAATTTTCATTCCAAAATATGCTTGTTTAACAATAATGGCAAGAAAGATCTGCTGCTGGCTACCGGCAATAATATAGCCATCATCAAAAATACCGGCTGGAAAAATGGTATTCCTCAATTCACTTTCCATAACCGAATCAGTGGCCCTGATGTTACAGGTTCATTCTATGCTTTTAATGATATGTTTACAGACAGCCGTGGGAAGAGATACATTATTCATTTTGCAGGAACTTACTGGAACATGATACCTGTTGAAAAAACGAATAACGGCATCAGGCTTCATTATACAGATTCATTAAAAATTAGGGATCAGAATGGCATTTTCAAAGTGGAAGGTGAAACAGATCCCCAGCTATCGCCGGAATGGGGCTACCACAGAATTTCGAAATGGGACTTTGATGGCTCAGGCCGTAACCATCTTATTGTAAGCACGGATAAAGGACTTCTTTATCTTCTTAAAGATGATCCAACGCTTGCGAAGCCAGGTGAATTTATTTTTCGTTCTTCCGGCCCTTTAAAAGATGCGTCAGGCAATGTGATCAGAATACATAATCGTGCAGTTGCCGCAAGTATAGATCTGAATGAAGATGGCCGTGAAGATCTTTTGGTAGGCGGTATCAGTTACCAGTTAGGTATCCAGTCAGACCCTCACCCTGGCGGCGGAGTTTATTATATGATCAACCAGGGAAATGATTCAGAAGGACTGCCTGTATTATCGCCACCACAGCCTCTCGGCCTTGGGCCGGATTTTAAACCGAGGATCAACAGCCACATTGGTTTGCAGGTTTTGGACATTGATCATGATAATGAAAAAGAGGTTATAGTAAGCCTCCAGGAGCCGGGATGGAATGGAAGGATCTACAGAAAGATAAAAGATAAAATCGCTTTTCAATACACGGGATTGGTAGCACCTGTGATACCTATTAACGAACAGATACTTGATTTGGATGGTGACGGAAAGTATGAACTTGTTCGGCCGGGTGATGAAACAGGGGTGGGAGATTTTAGGGAATTAGAGAAACATTGACCATTCCTGACGAGCATTTCAAACTTATAAAAACATAAAATAAAAAACCCCGCATCAGGCAGGGTTTTTTATTTTATCATAACAATATTTTTTTAAGGCTTTGAAGGGCTTGTTTGTTTAGCTTTTGCACTTTCTTTATTACCTTTTTGAGCATCATAAGCGCTGGCTGCTAACACTTCTCCTGTAAGTTTAATAAATTTCACATCATCAGCGCCGGCAAATTTTACAGTCAGTGTTTTATCAAACTGTCCTGATGTGGTCGCATTATAAGTAGCTTTAATAGTACCTGTCTTTCCGGGAGCAATAGGTGTTTTTGTATAATCGGAAATAGTACATCCGCAGGAAGGCGTAGCCTGCTCAATTAGCAAAGGCTCCGTTCCTATATTAGTAACAACAACAGTGGCCACAGCAGGAACGTTTTGCTTGATCTTGCCAAAGTCATAAGTTTCAACATTCAATTTAGCTATATCGTCTGCCTTCTTCTGGGCAAACAAAGTAGTTGAAGATAAAGCCAGTACGGCCAACAGTAATTTTTTCATAATAATCTATTTTTTGTTTTTATTGTTCGTTTTTCAGAGAGCTTAAGCCGGTATTAACCGGCGCAGAAGTAACAGGCGTTTTCCATACTTCGCCTTTGATTATAATCTGTTTGGTTTGATCGCCATTGTAAGTGATAGTAACAGGTTTTGTGAAAGGCCCTTCGTTAGCCGCATTGTAGCCTACTTTGATAATAGCAGTGGCTCCCACAGCAACAGTATCTTTATTCCATTCAGGCGTAGTACAGCCGCAGCTTGCCTGCACTTTATCAAGTGCAAGCGGTTTATTTCCTGTGTTTACAAATTCAAAAATATGAGTTACGGGCTTCCCTTGTGGTATTTTCCCAAAATCAAATTCATTTTCTTTAAACGTAAGGCTTTCCTGTGTATTAATCTCCGGCTGAGAGGTTGCCAATTTATTATTTATTGCTGTTTTCTCCTTTTTATTTACTTTAGTAACCATTGTTTGAGCAGAGGTTACCAGGGAAAGCGCAAAACAGGATATAATGAGGGTAGTTATCTTTTTCATGTATTTTCTAATGATTTCAAAGATACTAAAACGCGGATTAAGGTTGCAAATTGTGAATGTCTTTAGAGATTTTTAACATTCATCAGTCATAATTAATATTTTTGCCCGTATGCATAGTAATCAAACCAGTGAAGAAAGCATTTTGGAAAACCTGTCGTTTGAAAAATTCAGGCAAGAGGTTTTAAAAGATTATAAAGTGATTTGCGAGAGCCGTGAAGCGAGTTTGCTGGGCCGTAAAGAAGTGCTTACCGGCAAAGCTAAATTTGGAGTTTTCGGGGATGGAAAAGAGCTGGCACAAGTGGCTATGGCTAAGTTTTTTATGCCCGGCGATTTTAGGGCCGGCTATTACAGGGATCAGACTTTTATGTTTGCCAGTGGGCTGGCTACCATAGAACAATTTTTTGCACAGCTCTATTCGGACCCTGATATTAAAAACGATCCCTTTAGTGCGGGACGGCAAATGAATGCACATTTTGCTACACCTTTTGTTGATAAAAATGGCGAATGGCTTGACCTCGTAAACCGGAAAAATATTACTTCAGATATCTCCCCCACTTCTTCTCAAATGCCAAGAGCTATGGGGCTGGCTTTTGCGTCAAAAATTTTCAGGAATTCCAAAATACTTAAAGACTTTACCAAATTAAGCAACCATGGAAATGAAGTCTGCTTTTGCACCATCGGTGATTCTGCTACTTCCGAAGGACACTTCTGGGAAGTAATGAACGCTGCAGGAGTATTACAAATACCCCTTGCCGTTTTTGTATGGGATGACGGATACGGCATCTCTGTCCCCAAAGAATACCAGACCACTAAATCTTCGATCTCCGAAGCATTGAGAGGGTTGCAGAAAGATGAAGACACCAATGGAATTAATATATACAAGCTGAAAGGATGGGATTATGCAGGAATGTGTGAAATATTGGAAGGGGCTATTAAACACATCAGAGAAACTCATACACCGGCATTATTTCATGTGGAAGAGCTGACACAACCCCAGGGGCACTCTACTTCGGGTAGCCATGAACGTTATAAGACTCCTGCAAGGCTCGCCTGGGAAAAAGAATGGGACGGGAAAAAACGAATGCGCGAATGGATCATTGCCAATGCGCTTGCAAATGATGAAGAGCTGAATGAAATAGAATTAAATGCCAAACTATTTGTAAAGCAAAGCAGGCAAAGTGCGTGGGATAAATACATGTCTCCAATAAAAGCACAGGTCAATACTACAGTGCAGCTCTTAAAAAACCTTTCTTCTGATCTTAATATAAAGGATCAGGTTGAAAAATATATTAAAGATCTATCATCATTACGCGAGCCGATACGCAGAGATATAATGAAAACACTGGCCTCTGTAATCAATATCATTCCTGCACCAGATAAAGTAAAAGAGATAAGAGAATATTATGAAAAATTATCTGAAGAAAACAAGGAATTATTTGATACTCACCTTTATAATGAAGGCCCTAAATCAGCTTTAAAAGTTAAGGCTGTTTCTGTCCGTTTCAATTCAAATGCAGAAATGGTGAACGGCTTTGAGATCCTTAACAAGTATTTCGATGAGCTATTCAGGCACAACAAAAAGGTAATTGCTTTTGGTGAAGACCTGGGGCACATTGGAGATGTGAACCAGGGGTTCAGCGGGCTACAGGAAAAATATGGAAAAGAACGGATATTCGATACGGGCATACGTGAGCTTACCATCATGGGAAAAGGAATAGGCCTTGCCCTGCGAGGTTTACGCCCCATTGCCGAAATTCAATACCTCGATTACATCCTTTTTGGATTAGAACCCTTAAGTGACGATGTGTGCACTACACATTTCCGAACCAAGGGCCAACAAAGCATCCCCCTTATTGTACGTACCCGTGGCCACCGGCTTGAGGGTATATGGCATAGCGGATCTCCGATGGGTATGGTCATCAATGCGCTCAGGGGAATGTACGTATGCGTGCCGAGAAATATGACCCAGGCTGTAGGCCTGTATAACACGCTATTAGAAGGCAATGATCCGGCTTTAATGATCGAAAGCCTGAATGGATACCGGCTTAAGGAAAAATTACCTTCTAATTTAACCGCATACAGGATACCGTTAGGCACACCGGAAATTATAAAGGAAGGAAGCGATATTACCATTGTTTCTTATGGCTCCATGCTTCGTATTATCCTGGAAGCAACAGAGACTTTGGATAAAATGGAAATTAGTTGCGAAGTGATAGACGTACAAACTCTTCTTCCCTTTGATATCCATCACACCATACTTCAATCTTTAAAAAAAACCAACCGTATTCTGTTCATTGACGAAGATGTGCCTGGCGGCGCCTCGGCTTTTATGTTTAATAAAGTGATGGAAGAACAGGGCGGATACCGTTGGCTTGACGTATCACCCCGCACACTTACTGCAAAAGAGCATCGCCCCTCTTATGGCAGCGATGGAGATTATTTCAGTAAGCCTAATGTAGAAGACATCATAAAAATTGCAAAAGAAATGATGGCAGAGTGACAGAGTACAACAGGATTTTCCCAAATTTTACAGCATACATAAACAATGATAACAAAAGCAGAGCAGCGTTTTATAGACCAATGGCGGGAACAAAAAAGCGGGCCTAAATGGAAATTTTATTTATTATATAGTATTGCCTGGTCAGTGGTTTCCTTTTTGGTTATTTTTTTTCTTACCAAGCTATTTACTCAATTGTGGGAAACCGGTGGCGCCAACCTGATTTATATTTTAATTGGTATTGCAATCATCGCCGGGTTTCTATCTACGCATCTTACTTACACCATTAATGAAAAAAAATACAAAAACATAATGGAGAAAGTAAAGGAAAATATGAATTAGTGTTATGTTAAATTATAAAGTGATATTCTTTTGTGAGTGGTGAATTGTCAATTGTGAATTATTGCCAACTCACCACTGACAACCTGCACTTAACTTGACATTAACCTTCAGTGTGAGTAATTTTCTTACCAGCAATATCCTTTGCAATGACCTCTGCGTGTATCCTTGAATTTTCTATAAAAAGCCTGTGGGTATTCATTCCTCCGCAAATAACTCCTGCAAGATAAATGCCTTTTATATTGCTTTCATAATTACTTTCACTGTAAGATGGTGTACACACATCATCATCTGAAATATGAACGCCCAATTTACGCAGGAATTCAATATTTGGCTGATACCCTGTCATAGCAAGTACCCAGTCATTTTTGACGGTTACTATTCCATCGGGAGTAGCTATATCCACTTCATCTTTTCTTATTTCCTTAATAACGGAATTAAAATAAGCTTTTATAGAACCCTCCTTTATCCGGTTTTCAATATCAGGCTTTACCCAATACTTTACCCGGTCACTGATTTTATCACCACGAATTACCATAGTAACTTCAGCGCCTTTGCGCCAGGTTTCCAAAGCAGCATCAATAGCAGAATTTGCCGCACCTACTACCAATACTTTTTGAAAAGCATAATAATGCGGATCATCATAATAGTGTTTTACTTTTTTTAATTCTTCTCCTTTTACATTTAGCAGGTAAGGAATATCATAAAACCCTGTGGCAATAATGATATTTAAGCTTTGATATTCTTCTTTAGCAGTAACTATTTTAAACCTATCTTCCTCTTTATTTACCCGGATCACTTCTTCAAATAAATGAATATTAAGGTCAAAAGAAGTTACAATACGCCGGTAATATTCGAGCGCTTCACTTCGTGTTGGTTTATTATTGTTACTTACAAAAGGAACTCCCCCGATCTCCAAACGTTCACTGGTGCTGAAAAAAGTCATGTTTATCGGATAATTGTATAATGAATTAACCAGAACGCCCTTTTCAATAATAAGATAATTTAAATCTCTCTTCTTTGCTTCTATGCCGCAGGCAAGGCCAATTGGGCCGCCACCAATTATGATGACATCATAAATATTTTTTTCCATAAACAGGCAAAGTTATTATAATATTCCCTTTACATTGGTCTTTATAGTAAGGTAAAAGTTTCTTTACAACATGGATTTGCCGCTCTTACATAAGTTAACTTCAAATCAAAAATCATTATTGAAGATTGAAGAATTAACAAAGCCGGACATAAGTGAAGATGTTGATTTGAAAAAGGAATATTATCATCAACAAAAGAGGAAACATGGTTTCTAAAATCATGCTGGATGTAAACATTGGATGATATTGAAGATGCACTTCAATATCATTCGGCCCTATATCATAAATTGGATATCGTCATCTCCCGTGACAGAGAGTTAAAAAAGCTGCGCTTCCTGTACTACCGGTTTACGCACCAGAGGAATTTTTAAATGAATATTCTTTTTTATAAAAAGTGCGGCTTGCTGTTTACCGGTTACAAGAGGAAAACATTACCTATCGCATCAGGTACATTTTACCATAACCTTTGGTAAAATACTTATCAGTATTATCTCCGTCATCTTTAAATTTATCCATTGGCTTACCATTCAAATTAGTGAGCACCCTGTATAAATAAACTCCATTAGCTACCTTTTGCCCATACCTGTCAGTGCCATCCCATTTGAACTCTGTAATATTCCTTCCAATGTGAAGCGTTCCTAATTCTTCCTGGGTTATTTCCCTGATCACCTTGCCGGTAACCGTCAATATCTGAATACGAATATTTTGAGGAATTACCGAGCCCGTTACTGTAAACACAAAAGCCGTAGAGGTTGTAAATGGATTGGGATAATTCATCAAATTAGAGATCATAGGTTTGTTGATAACCCTGAAATTGACCTGGTAATCTAAATTTCCCGCGGTGTTGTTCATTATATCTTTTCCCGAAACTATCAGTTGATACTCCTGGTCATCACCAGTCAGAGCAGGAGAAAAATCAATAGTGGCGGTATTTTCACCGTTTGCTAAGTTGGCTGGGGTAAACCGCATAGTGTCATTATCGAAATGGTAAGTTCTTAAAGTGCCGTCATCAGGATTTTTTATCTGTACTTTTAAAAGAGACGTATCGTTGAGGGCGAGTGATTTATTTTCGTCTTTTAATTTTATCAAAATGTGAGGCCGTGCAGAAACAATATCCCTGTTCAAAATATGAACTCCATCAAAAGTAACGTCCAGTAACGGATTGTATTTATCTGCTTTCACATAAAAATTCCGGTACATAAAGTTATTGAAAAGAGATTGTTCAGGCTGGTCGTTATCAGGGTTAAAGTTTACGAATATGGTATTCAGCCCCGGATAATTTTTAGTATCTATATCATATTTTAAAGTGATCGTATCTCCGCTTACCAGGGGCTTTTGCCTCGGAACAGAAAGCACATGGGTTATGTTATTATTATCAATAATGGTAAGCTTCACTTTTACACTATCGAAAGAAGGGGAGCTTATATTTTTAAAGGCGATTCCAAAATGCAATATTTCACCTTGTTCCAATGTATCCCTGGAAGTAAAATACATACCCGGAGTAAGAGCGCCTTCAGGAGGAGTTACATAGTTCAATCTCCAGTAGGAAAGCTGGTAAGGAGTGAAGAAAAGGCTATCTGCGTTCCTCATTTTTAATTGGATGTAAGGATACTTTTTAGCATTTACTGAAGAAATATTCACATCCTGCTGTGTTTTATCAATATTAAAAAGTATAGTAGCATTGCCCGATGTATCTATACCAATGATCTGAACTTTTGGATTATCAGGAGAATTGGGTTCAAGGCTTGTGCCTCTCCAATGCATTTCTTTCCATGACGTTGCAGGGCCAAATTTGGGAGAAGTAATATAGCCGATCGTATCAGGGGTAACAAAGTTTTTCTTAATATCTACCTGATCAGAAATACCCTTAGTAAATTCAAACATAGGAATAAAATCAGGATTATTTTTTTGGTATATAAAGCTGAATGCACGCGGCCTGTAGAAGGAATCTATTAAAACAAAACCCTGCGATTTCAATCTATGATAAAGAGAGTTTCCTGAACCAAATGCTGTAGTATCCGCCTCCCATGTGTCAGCATACACATTCACAGAATCAATGTTGCCCGAAATATTTCTTACCATTACGATGTAATTATCAGGTATTGAATCAAGAAAACGCATTGCATTTTTGCGGCTATTCTGGTTTTTAGTATCAAAGGCAAAATTGGCTGCTCTTGTATCAAGACAAGCAGGATAGCTGCCATTAAGCCCGGTAGCTCCGGATATATTGTACCATGGTTTCAATGTAACAGGATCTACTACATTAAAAATAATATTGTTGCTGGCATTACAAATACCCTTTGAAAAATTCCAGTTGTTAATTCCTGTAAGGCAGTCAGAGGCCCCTGCGCCGCCGGTTGGGAAAACAGTATTTTTTACTTCAAAATAATTTAAAACATTTGAGAATTTCCATATCCTGGTACTATCTTCAAGCCGTATATTTTGCGTATCAGTAACCAATTGCTGGAAGTAATGAGATTGATTGACACCTTCGGAACTATTCGCTAAATAAATAAAAGAAGAATGGTTCCAATGATAATCGGAATTTAATTCTGGTTTTTGTGCCACTCGCCAATAATAAACGATATTGTCTGTATAGCTGAAACCAGGGTCAAATTCCATTACGCCTCCTTTCTGATTGATGGTTCGCGTAATCTTAAATGGCGAATTAAATAAAGCAGTAGTATCAATCTCCATTACAAAATCCTTTTGCTCGCTTATAGGGTTAGAAGTAGATGCAAATAATTTCTGATTGGACACATTGATAATCGCCATATCTCCCGGATAAACAGGCCTTGCTTCATCTTCATAAATATAAAATTCTTTGGTAGTGCTGTTATTATTTTCTGACAGTTCATCTACTTCGTTATCCGCATCAATGGTAACAGTAATACGGTTAAGCCCTTTGTCCCTTGTAGAAATAATGGGAACTGAAAGGCTCACCGAATCAGCATAATAAGGCGCTGCCATTTTCTTCGTCAAAAGTTTATCGGCGCTGCCGTTAGGATAAGTTCTCTTTACCACCAAAGTGATGGAATCATTAATGGCTCTTCCTATATTAAAATAAGCTACGGAGAGGTTAAAATTATTTTCAGATACTGAAATGAATTGCGGATTTATTTTTACATATTGGTCTTCTACCACATAATCCGGTTTAGCGTGAGGGTTGACCACAAGGGCCGGGTCTCCATGCAAGGCCATCTCTTCGAGATGCACCCTGATAGGATAATCTAATGACGGATTGTTTCCTCCTAAATTTTCAATAGAATTTTTCATGTCGTTCCCAACAGTACTACCATAATTAATATTAGCTATCTGGTGGTACAATTGCATATTATAACCATCAAGATAAGGAGGAAGCCCCAGATGAGAACTTGCCATGAAACCTATACTGCCACGCTGTTTTGCAAGAACAAATTTTTCAGAAATAGATAAGTTATTTTGTATAATACGAAGCGTATCGTAGATATAATTATTACCTGCGGTGCAACCGCTTACCATAAAGAATGGATACCTTCCCTGGTTATTATATTCAGAAGGATCGCTTAAATTAAACTCCAGCGTATTGGCAGATGAATGGCCAAAATAGTTAACGAGGCTGATCCCTTCATTGAATAACTGGCCTATCCGCTGGCCTGCGATCAACTGAACCGCAGCGCTTGATGCTTTTGAAAAAGTTTCTACATTAGCGCCAAAGAGTGGATTTTCAAGAATATTTTTATAATTATTCATATAATAACCGAACAGGCTATTGTCAGAACTGTCCCGCCCGCCCACGATATTCAATACTTTTTTCGTCCACAATTTATTGGCAGTTGTTTGTATGGTGGATTTTTGAGCATCTTCATATTCCTTTATTTTTTGTAAATAAGAGCTTATTTCATCACCTGATATTACGGAGAGCCTCCCTATTGGAACCGTTGGCACTACGCTTCCATACGGAGAAGACAACAATATATCAGATGCCGGAGCTCCAAAAGTGGGAACCAGGTTCAGCTTATCAGCATACTGGCTATTTTGATTCGTAACGTATTGGTCATATTCAATTCCCTTACCAATTAAGAAAACATATTTAGGAGTTATCGCAAAAGTATTTTTAGCATATTGGATAAAATCTTTAATAGAAGATGGATGTTTTTTAATCCCATACGCAAACTGATCTACCAATTCGTTGATATCTATTATTTTCACATTATAACTACCGCCGGCAACAGAGCTCCTGTATTGCCTGTAAAGATCTACATAATTATCACCGGTAGTACTTGTATATAGAATTGGATTACTTATGATCAGATAATCGCCCTGGTTAGCATTAATTGCATAGTTTGTGAAATTCCTCTGCTGAAACGATGTTACATTACGAATGACAGCAGGGTCAGTACTCGAAAGCTGAAATTTTCTGAGAGCAATTGTTGATGGAGGAAGTGCAAATTTTACTTTGCCAGGTGTGCTTATATCGCCGATATACCGCATGTTAGAGGTAATATCGAATAATACAGGTGCAGTACTTCCATAATTGAATTTATCAATCACCAGATAATTACCTGTTGTAGTAGCAGGCAATTGAAAATAAAAATCGCTTTGATTATTGAAGATAAATTTGCTTGGATAGGTTACTTCATCAAACGCTACTACATAGCGGTCGGTGGTTACTGATGATGTATTTTCAAAATAAACCTGCAGGTTATTTAAATCAATAAGATAGCTTATTGGTAAATTTTTGATCTCTTTTTTGAGATAAGTAAAATATGGCATCGGCTCTTCATCAATAATGGTATTGAAGATCTTTACTCTTATATTTCTTTCGTTAATAGCAGTGCCGGCCATACCAAATTTTATTGAAAAACCCGGCCCGTCTTTATAAAGATTGATATTACTAAAGCTGGCAGCCAGCCGGCGGTTAGGATAGATATCAGGGCTGGTCCATCCTTCTCCAATATCATAAGAAGAAGAGTAAACGTAGCTGCCCCGGTTGATCGCGTAACCAGGGTTGAGTTGATTTTTAAAATAATTGGCTTTTATATTCATAAAATAAGGCTCCGGAGCCAATGTATTTTCTGCTACATTGTTGGGTGCGTCGCTATACCTTAAATTATTACCGGAAGGATTCACTGTCAAAAAATAGGCGGCAGTATCTGTTTGTAAACTATAATAATCAGAAAGCTGGTAATCCGGTGAACGATACAATTTCGCATCCATCTTCCCGTCATTCATCTGCCCCCAAAATTCTATAAATCCCGTTACAGGCAACGGTCCCGAAGTTACACTGGTGTATAGAACCACTTCCTGCCCGTTTCTCCAAAGTTGAAACTGCTCTGCAGGAATATTTCCAAGGCCCAAACTATTAAGAGTGGCCTGTGAAATATGATACAGGCCGGTAGCGCCTACATTAAATTTGTAATAAGTTTTATTATAATCAATCCAACTATTCGGATAGGTCTGCGCTTCCGAAAGGGCGGTGACAAGAACAAAAAATATGACTATTAATTTTTTCATAAACCGGTAGTTGTAGCTTACTTATTTTCTTTGGTACCCAAATCAAATTTTAATGAAAAAATATGTGTGTATAAAGGATTAGATTGATTGGCAAGATTGGTAAATGCATAATCAATGCTTACATTATTTATTTTAAAGCCAGCCCCCAAGCTTGGCTGATAGATCCATACTCTTTTTTGATTGGTAGTATCGCCATCAGCCAGCGCTTCCTGAAAGTTGGTAATGCCGGCACGAACAAAAAACACATTTTTTATAGAGGCTTCCAGTCCGGCATGCGGATCAACATTCATAGTATTGTTACTGATAATGGTATTTCTCCTGCCATCAAACGTAAGGTCAAAATCCGCCTCAGCCAACAGATTTACAGATGAACCTAATCTAAAATTATAAGACGTTCCTACTGTAAGCCGGGGCGCTGTTAATTCTGTAGATTTTACGGGAATGTCATTTTTAGTAAGGTATAATACTTCCTTTTCTTTTTCTGTAAAATGAAATGACCATGCATTAAAGGTAGTAGTAAGGTCCTTGGCCACAACACCCAGGCTCCACCTGTCTTTTTGCATTTTAAAGCCCGCATCAATACCAAATCCCCAGGCGGTGGCAAAATGCCCCACCCTTCTATAAATAACTTTTGCATTAACCCCAAAGCTGGTTTTTATATCCTCTTCATCTTTTATTTTTTGGGCAAAGGAAAATAGGAAGGCATAATCGGCAGAAGAAAAAGAAGTAACATTTCCATAATTAATACTTCCGTCAGGCTCTACCAAAAAAAGGGTATTAGGAATATCATCCACAGCAAAACGCAACACGGATAAGCCAAGCGTTCTTTTATTATCATTTACCGGAATGGCTACACTGCCATAATCATATTTACCTATATTGTCAAAATAACTGGCGTGCATTAAATTTATAGAAGGGAAATTTTGTACTCCGGTAAGAGCTGCGGGGTTCCAGTAGCCCGCAGCGCCATCCGTGACAGAAGCTACCTGGGCAGCGCCCATGCCTAATCCCCTGGCTCCCGCTCCTATGTTTAAGAATTCATTAGAATACTTACGGAATTGTGAAAACCCAAGGCAAGGAAGCAGTAATAACAATATTAATTTAAGGGGGAAAATGATTCTCATACGGGAGTGATCAGTTATTTGAAAGATTCAGAACACTAATACGGGCAAATAAGAACGGAGAACATAACAGTTATATTGCATCTCACACATCCAATTTCCAGATAAAATTAAGTAAAACTTATAGGAACTTAAGAATTGATTTGATTGCATTCGGCAAGAATTGCATTTTGATAAAGGCTGCATTTAGGCATAGAATATATCGTGTACACTGTAAATAATTTACCGTATCGAAAAGTTGTTATTTATTTTTGTGCCTATTTTTGAAAACAATATGAAAAATTTAATAGAAGAATTAAAGTGGCGTGGACTTCTCCAGGACATAATACCCGGCACGGAAGAGCAACTATGTAAAGAACCTACTTCAGCTTATGTCGGCTTCGACCCTACCGCAGATAGCCTTCATATAGGCAGCCTTATACCGATCATTGTTTTGGTACATTTTCAAAAATATGGGCACAAGCCGGTTGCCCTGGTGGGCGGCGCTACCGGCATGGTAGGCGACCCTTCGGGAAAAAGTGAAGAAAGAAATTTATTGGATAAAGAAACTTTGGACAGGAACGTAGCAGGAGTAAAGAAACAATTATCTAAGTTTCTCGATTTTAATTCTGATCAACCTAACGCGGCTGAAATGGTAAATAATTACGATTGGTTCAGCGGAATTTCTTTTCTTGATTTTATAAGAGACGTGGGTAAGCATATTTCGGTAAACTACATGATGGCAAAGGATAGTGTAAAAAAAAGGCTGGAAGGCGATAATGGAATGAGCTTTACTGAATTTACGTACCAGTTGGTACAAGGCTATGATTTTTATTGGCTGTATAAAAATAAAAACTGCAAACTGCAATTTGGAGGCAGCGACCAATGGGGCAATATTGTAACCGGCACTGAACTGATAAGAAGAAAGGCCGGAGGTGAAGCTTATGCATTCACCTGCCCTTTATTAACCAAATCGGATGGGAGTAAATTTGGGAAGAGCGAGAAAGGAAATATATGGCTGGATGCATCCAAAACCTCTCCCTATACTTTTTACCAGTTTTGGCTAAACACTGCGGATGCAGATGCAGAAAGATTTTTAAAGGTATTTACGTTTTTATCAGAAGAAGAGATCAGCGATTTAGTGCAGCAGCATACAGATAATGAGCATCAACGCATTCTTCAAAAAAAGTTAGCTGAAGAGCTTACTACATTCGTACATTCAAAAAGCGATTATGAATTTGCAGTAAAGGCATCTTCTATTTTATTTAATAACGATACAGCACAAGCGCTAAAAGAATTAAATGAAGATCAATTGCTCCAGGTAATGGAAGGAGTGCCATCAGTCGAAATAGAAAAAAACAGATTAAATAACATGGATTTAATTACTTTATTAGCAGATACCAAAATTTTACCCAGTAAAGGCGAAGCAAAAAAAATGCTTGCCGGCGGCGGTATCTTTATCAATAAAGAAAAAGTAAATTCAGTTGACGAAAAAATAACGACCGGTCAACTATTAAATGACAAATATTTATTGATCCAAAAAGGGAAGAAGAATTATTACTTATTAAAAGCGATCTGATCAATCTGACGGTCGCCGTCTGATTGATTAAAATCAATCATGTTGTTAGGTATTTTAATTACTAATACTAATTCCTGGAAGTCAAAATTTTTTTACTATAACGTCCCTTTCCCCCGGGAAGGGGTTAGAGTTAGGCCATTATGCGCCCAGCGCATGTTTAGCATACTCCACACATTTTTTTGTTTCTTTTACTGCATCTGAGCCTGCCGGTATTTTATACTCCAGTTCAATGGTCGCAGGAAATTTATATTTCTTTTCTTTAAGCAAATTAAGTATTTCTTTAATTGGGGTGTCCCCTTCTCCCCACGGCAAATTAGCAGCGCCGTGTTCTTTCGTCTTTCGGTCTTTAAGATGCAAAGAGGTGATCCTGTCGTGCTTAGCCTCAATAAGCGTCAGTAAAGATCCTTTTGTATTATTTCCTCCGGCAGCTATGTAATGTCCGCAATCCAGGTTCATTGAGTTGTAAGGTGATTGGCTCAAAGCCATATCCCACGCAGTATCAGAAGCCTGGGTATGCGCGTGGTAACCAATGTACATTTTATGTTTTTCAGCAAGCAATCCTAACCGTTCTGTCTGTGCAGATTCTTTGGGTAGCTCAACGGTAACGCAATTAGCCCCTAATGCTTTTCCAGCTCTGAGTGCATATTCAATTTCAGCATCTGTATTATCTGTGCCTAATGCATTATCCGGTTTGAAAGCATATATAGTTACACCTGCCTTATTGTACATTTTTCTTATTTCCTTAAATTTATCCATCGAAACATTGGCACGCCATTCTGCTACACGTTTTGGATCAGAAGGCTTTCCGGCATACGTTTCTGCAGGAGCTCCTTTTAATTCAATTGCGTTAATTCCATCATCCAAAATAAATTGCAAAAGTTGTTTAATATCATGAGGCATACTTCGATAAGAATAAGTGGTTACTCCAATCTGAACTCCAAAGAATTTTGAATTGGGTTTTTCTGCAAAATCTAATGAAGTTGCCCAGGCGGAAGGACGGGCTAATAGCAGCCCCATTGTAGCTATTGATCCTTTTAATAAAAAAGAACGACGCGAAACATCGCATGCGTTTTTATTATTATCATTCATGTTGTCAGATATTTTTAATTATTAAATTCTCAGAAGTCAAATATTTTTTTACCGTAACGTCCCTTCTCTTCGGGAAGGGGTTGAGGGTTAGGCCATCATGCACCCAACGCATGTTTAGCATATTCCAAACATTTCTTCACCTCTTTCACTGCATCAGAGCCTTCCGGTATTTTATACTCCAGTTCAATGCTCGCAGGAATTTTATATTTCTTTTCTTTAAGTAAATTGAGTATTTCTTTAATTGGGGTATCTCCTTCTCCCCAGGGTAAATTGGCGGCGCCATTTTCTTTTGTCTTACGATCCTTAATGTGTAGAGATGTGATCCTGCCGTGCTTTGCCTGTATCAAGGCTAACAAAGATTCTTTAGTATTATTTCCACCCGAAGCTATATAATGGCCACAATCTAGGTTCATTGAATTATAGGGCGATTGGCTTAAAGCGGTATCCCACGCTGTGTCTGTAGCCTGTGTGTGCGCATGATAGCCAATATACATTTTATGTTTTGAAGCAAGCAGTCCCAACCTTTTTGATTGTGCTGGATCTTTAGGCAACTCAACTGTAACAGAATTGGCTCCTAATGCTTTGCCAGCCCTAAGTGCATATTCAATTTCTGCATCTGTATTTTTTGCTCCTAATGCATCAGGTTTAAAAGCATATATACTTACTCCTGCTTTTCTATACATCTTTCTTACTTCTTCAAATTTTTCCATAGAAACAGTGGAGCGCCATTCAGCCACTTTCTCTTTGTCAGCAGGCTTGCCTGCATATTCCTCTACTGAATCGCCCATTAATTCAATTGCGCTGATACCGCTTTCCACAATGTATTTTAAAAGCTGCTCAACATTGTGAGGCATGCTCCGGTAGGAATAGGTAATTACTCCGATCTGAACTCCAAAGAATTTCGAGTTGGGTTTTTCTACAAAATTTAAAGACTGTGCCCAGGTCGCGGGGCGAGCCATAAGCAGGCCCATTGTGGCTATTGATCCTTTTAATAAAAAAGAACGGCGCGAGTAATCATAATTGTCATCCATGTTAACAGAGATTTAAATGATAAATTTTAATGAGCAAATATATATTAGTTTTTCGCTGTCACCGGGCTTTTCTTGAACATCTGTTCGGGTGGAGTAAAATATTAAAAGCACTTAAGTTTTTGAAAGAATAAATTAATCAGATGACTGTTATGCGGCAAGATGAAAAATCTGTATTTCTATTTTTGAAATTCTATTTGATAGGCTTACTTTTGCAATCCTTTGTCCCATAGTATAAAGGTAGTACAACAGATTTTGATTCTGTCTGTCGAGGTTCGAATCCTCGTGGGACAACAAAGTAAATTTATAAAAGCCTTTTGAACGCTGAGTTTAAGAGGCTTTTTAATTTTGAGTGTCAATTTCAGAGTCAATTTATAAGCCTTATTTTTTAAACCCAATTCTTTCCCTGTCATTCCATTTTCTTTGTGCTGCTTTTTCATCAAGCAGGTTTTCGAGTGCATCATAAATCTGACTCAGTTGAACATCATGGCTACCAATCCTTTCCTTTAATTCTTTCATTTGTTCTTTTAAATCATTCTGCCTTAGCAAAACTTTTCTTACTTCTACAAAAGCCCTCATTATGGCAATATTCATATTGATAGCTCGTTCACTGTTCAGTATGCCGCTTAACATAGCCACACCTTGCTCTGTAAAAGCAAAAGGCAAATATCTTGTACCACCTCTGCCTTTTGAGGTTTCATTTTGCAACCTCAAAGGATGGTCGCTTTTTTCTAAAGTTTCAAATTGCAACCTTATATCTTCAAACTCTCCTTTGGTAAGCTGAAACATAAAATCTTTGGGGAAGCGTTTTACATTCCGTTTTACAGCAAGATTCAGAAATTTAGTTTCTGTTTGATACAGGGCAGCTAAATCTCTGTCAAGCATTACTCTTTCACCTCTTATTTCATAAATCCTGTTTTGAATAGATTGTATTATCCGCATAGTCTCAGTTTAAGCAAACTTTAAAAGGCTCCTGAACGTACTTGAAAGCTTCGTTTCAGTCAATCTTTATTTTATCTATCTCTTTTATTATTCTCTGCGTTTCCATTAATGCCACTATTATCTTTTGGTAACGCAAAATATCATCAAGGCTCAATTCCTTTCCTATCCTATCTTTGAGCCATTTCTGCGCCGGCTGATAACCATCCATATAAAAATCCCAAACTACCGCCGGAACATTTTCAAAATACTGAAGCCCCTCAATCCCCGAAGGGGAAGAAGAAGCATAGTAATTTATATAAACCCGCCCATCCTCGTAAAGTACTTCACCCACCACATTATTACCATTTACCGGATAAGTTGTAATTAGCTTTTCTACTACTGTACATTCCAACAAATGTATTTGCCTCAACTCTTTTCCCAGTTTTACCAACTGCCAAAAAATGAATTGGCTTTTAGGATAAGGGATTTGTGGAAAATTTACTTTGAAAAGCGCTTTATGTCTTTCCCTGTAAGTTGATGAATACAAAATTGCATAGACATAGTCTAAAATATCAATAGCAGCAAACGTTTGGCGGGGAAGTTCTATCTTAAATTCCTCTGTAACTTCATCACTGTTTGCATAACAAACAGGGGAAGAATTTTCCGGAATACCTTCTTCTTCATCGCTGGTAAAATGCAAGCTTAATTTTTGTGCTATACGGCTTGCTATCTTAGGATTTAGAGCTTTTTGAGATACCTGATGGCTCGCCTGTTCAAGCCCAATTTCAGGATAGAAATAATTATAAATTTCCATTACGCTTGAATGAGCAGGAAATAATTCATCAACTTTAAATCCCTTGTCATATCCTTCATTGATCTCAAAATCCTTTTTCATAATAATAGGAGACTTCTTCTTTAACTAAGTCTATACGGAATGTCTATAAGAAATAATATTCTATATCCTTCATAGAAAGTGTTCCATTTTAGAGCAAGGGTTGCTTACTGAAATCAAAATTTTGTAATTTTTTTTCTACAAACAATTCATTCAATAACTACAATTTCCCGCTGCCGGACAAGGTATTTTTACAATAGAAATCAGAAACACAAAAACTACCTTTCCTCAGTGAAGGCCCTAAACGGAACTGAGAGGAACCAGAAGAATCTTAAAAGCTAACCTCTGAAAGCACTTTTTAAATAAAAGCCATAGCAACTAAACTATTACTTTTTATTGCTACTAATCACCTGGTCAATTTTAGAAAAACTCAATTCCGGCTTACCTCGTGAAATGTTAAGATCATTCTTTCTCTTTTTGGGCAGCCAGCTTTTTTTTCACTACATCGGCTGGATACTTTAATGCAAGCCTGCGTATTTCATAGCTAAACTCTTCGAAGGTTTCCTTCCATAGCCTGGCTTCTTCGGGCGTGTAATCATAAAAACCATGAGCGTTGGAAACACCCTTTCCACCCTTTTTTACAATATCATCTATCAACCTGGGCACTTCCGTTTTATTGCTGAGAGTGGGAAATAAATCTTTCATCACATTATGATAGGCAGCAACTCCTGTTAAGTCCATCCAGCGAAAAACACCTGCCAGGGTCATCCAATAACCCGTATTATTTCTACATGCCCGATCTACATCTTCCACACTGGCATAACCATTTTCCACTAAATTAAATGCTTCTCTATACATTGCGTACATTAGCCTGTTGGCGATAAACCCACGAATATCCTTTTGAACTAAAGTAGGTTCTTTTCCCCAAAAGGAAGAAAGTTCATAAAGCCATTCAGCATATTTCACATTACTTTGATCGCCACAAATAATTTCAAGAAAACGGGTGGTATGTGAAGGTTCCGCCCAATGCAACCCTAAAAGACGGGAAGGAATTTTAGTATTTTTTTGCAAAATACTAATCGGGATCGCTGATGTATTGCTGGTGATGACAGCATCATCAGCTACATGATTTTCTATTTTAGCATACACATTCTTTTTGATCTCCAAATCTTCCAGGGTACATTCTATCACCAGTTTGCATGCTTTCAGCATACCATAATCTTCGGTAATGGTAAGCCCGGCAAGAATATCTTCAGGCCTTTTAACAATGATCCCTTCCTGGAATGACCGCTCCAGATGTTCAAGAATCCGTGGCTTTGCCGTTATTATATCACCGGGGATGGGCGCTATAGCTATCACCGGGTGGCCTGCCATTAGCAGGCAAGTTGTGATGCTACATCCCATAAGCCCCAACCCTACTACAGAAGCAGTTACATTTTCAGGTTTAAGATTGAATTGATCCATTAAAAAATTTTATTTTTTTGATAAAATGGGTTATAGTTCGAAGGACAAATTAGTGAATTAAGTTTCGAAAAATAAAAGGTTTTCTTTTTCATGCAAATAATTTAGAATTGATATCGTATAAAATTATTTCGCAGAAATAATTCTTTGTGCTCTTGGTGTTCTTTGTGGTCAGTTGTTTTTCTTTTGCTTTGCAAAAGTTTTTCACCACTAAGGTCTCAAAGAGCACAAAGGAAAAATACTTCGCATTTTTATAAAAAACAATGAGTCTTTTTTAAACTAAAGATTCACAGTTTTGTCCCTTGCAGAGTGTAGTTGTTACAATTGCACCACTTGTCCCGTGCGTACTGATTCATCGCAGGCAAAAGCAATCCTCAGGCTATTTACTGCATCTTCCACATGGTCCGTAAGATCATTATCGTTCCTGATAGCATCCAGGAAAAAACGTTGTTCCCGGTTGCAAAGCTCCTGGTGATCCGGTTCATCTTCGAGGTTGATCCATGTGTCTTCTTTGGCAAATTTTTCATTTTGGTCCAAATCGGCATGGTGGTACCTGAGCGACTCAGTTTTGGTATGAGATTCTATCGAATCTGATTTACCTTCTCCGCCTGCTTTTTTTGCTACAATAGATACAGATCCTTTCGGCCCAACCACATCCTTTACAAAAAATGCAGTTTCACTCATCATTGGCCCCCAGCCTGCTTCATACCATCCCACAGAGCCATCTTCAAAGCGTATCTGTAACTGCCCATAATTGTAATTACCGGCAGGAATTTCTTCAGTAAGACGCGCGCCAATAGCATAAACCTGTGTAGGCCTGGAGCGCACCATCTGGCACATTACGTCAATATAATGAACCCCGCAATCTACAATAGGGCTTAAGCTTTTCATTAAGTTTCTGTGAAGTGTCCACATATCGCCATCACTTTGCTGGTTGAGGTTCATTCTCATTACCAAAGGCTTACCCAATTCCTGGCTAATAGCTATAAAACGCTGCCATGATGGATGATGGCGAAGAATATATCCGATCACTAATTTTTTATTAGCTTTTTTGGCTGCTTCCTGCACTCTTTCAGCTCCTTTTACCGAATCTGCCAATGGCTTTTCTATAAATACGTGACATCCCTTCTCCAGCGCTTTGATAGCATATTCTTCATGAGTATCAGGATACGTGGAAATGCAGACAGCATCAGGTTTTGTAGCTTCCAGAGCTTCTTCATAATCATCAAATAGCTGATAACCGCCACCTAATTTTTTATTCAGAGCTTCTTTACTTGCGCCCCGGGAAACAAGCCCGCAAATTTCAAAACCATCCAATGTGTGATAAGCCATCGCATGAGATGCTCCCATGTTTCCGCATCCCACTACGAGAACGCGTAAATTGTTTGTATTTTCTGCCATAATAAATAATATTAATTGTTATTGATAATAATTTTTATTTTATACTGGAGTGAAAAAGTCAGGATTTATTCAGGTTTTCGCCGGCCGGTGGAAACATCAACCGGGACAGGCCTGCTGTGGGCGTGTCTTCTCCGCCCAAAGGCAGCATGGGCAATGCGAAAATTATATATACACCATCTTCCACTACATCATCCCTTTATATCATCTCTGTTATGAATTAATTTTCTTCGGCGATTCACGGAAGAAGATCATGAAAACTATCAGCACAGCCACTGCTCCCCATGCCGGATAAACCCAAATGCTTTGCCAGTCGTGTGCAATACTGCCAACCGGTGTACTTAGCGTATGCGATGCTAATGAAATGCCGGCCAGTTGAGTACCTACAAATGCGCCTACTCCCCAAAGAATAAATGCAATCAAACCTTGTGCTGCACCACGGATCCGCTCATTCGCTTCATCATCCACATAAAGCTGCCCTGTAATGAAAAGAAAATCGTAGCAAATTCCATGAAGGATAATTGCAGCATAAACAAATAGCGTTTGCATTGAAATCATATCCACACTGCCTGCCAACAGGAAATAACGGGCTGCCCATGCAAGAATGCCAAGGAAAATAGTCTTCTTATAACCAAGATACCTTAGTATTATGGGCAGTAAAAGCAGGGACACAAAATCAGACACCTGCGCTAATGACATTTTAGCAACGGTATATTTCCAATCCAATTCAGTAACATACAAATTCATATTCACAAAATAGAAATAGAGAGGAATACAGATGAGAAACATACAAATAATGAAAATAGCGAAGGAACGTTTTTTCATAAGCGCCAGCGCATCAAGGCCGAGAATTTCACTGAGCTTGACATCTTTTCCCGTCTTCTTGGGAGGCGTATGTGGCAAAGTCAATGAATACAACCCGAGAAGTATGGAAGATGTTCCTGCAATATAGAACTGCGTTGCGGATTGCTCTGCTTGAAACACAACGCTTAATACCAGCCCTGACGCAATCCAACCCACAGCAGAAAAAGCTTTGACAAAAGGCAGGTCCCGCCTCGGATTGGTAAAATGATGAAGCGAAAGAGAAGTGCCCAGGGCAAGCGTAGGTACATACGAAGCACAATAAATAATGAGCATGGGATAAAATGAACCAAATGTTGTAAGGCCCGAAAGTATAAAAAGCAGAACACCCCCGATAATAGCCAGGAAAGCCAGTAGCTTTTCAGAAGCAAAATAACGGTCAGCAATTAACCCTACAAAAAAAGGGGATATCATTGCGCCGATTGCAAATGCGCCATAAGCAAGCCCGATCTGCTCTCCTCCAAAATGGAGTACCTTACTAAGGTAAGTAGCCATGCTAACATACCATGACCCCCAGACAAAATACTGGAGGAACATAAAAAATGAGAGTTTAACCCTAAGCTGTGTTTGCATAATTATGAGTTGGTTTTAATAAATCCCGTTTGTAACTTATCAATCGTCAACTTAGTTAAGCTCCTTTATTTGCAGATCTTTCCACCTTACTTTTATACCTCCGCCGCTATGAATCTGCAAAGCAATAAATCCTTTTCCTAATCCAAACTTAGCATCTTTAAGATGAACCATTTGTATCCCGTTAAGCCAGGAAGTTATTTCATCGCCTTTTACCTCTATGCGCATGTGGTTCCATTCTCCCTGCTTTAATACTTTTTCATTCTCAGCGCTGGGCTGTATCAGCCATCCACGGCCTCCCACGCCTCCTTCCGCACCTGATTCATAAACTCCGCCGGTATGTAAGTTCAGCGGCGCCACCTCTACCTGCCATCCCTTAATATCCGGTCCATTTTTGCCTATACCTGTGATGTTGGATCTTACAAACACCCCGCTATTACCATTTGCTTCCTGCTTGAAATTAACATCAAGTATAAAGTTCTTATAAGACTTAGTTGTTGAAAGATATCCATATTTTTTATTAGGCCCGCTTTCACAAACCAATTCTCCATTGTCAACATACCATTTTTCTGTTCCGTTAATTTTCCATCCTGTCAAATCTTTGCCATTAAAAATACTTTTATATCCTTCGGGAATATAACCAGAAGATGGCAAAGGCGTTAAATCCACGCGCCTGTAAAATATTTCTGCACCTTCAGATTGAATTTGTATGCGGCCTTCATTAGGCTTTGAGAATATCGCATGATTTACCAACATTCCGTTAAGGTAGATTGAAAGTTCATTTCCCTTTGCAATACACTCCAACCTGTTCCACTCGCCGATAGGATTGTCCACATCATTAACACCTCTGAAACCCAATTCATCCTTCCAGTTGGGATCACGGCCACTCCAGTTGATCCTGCCGCTATTTACAGTTACCGGGTCTCCGCCTGGCTGAAAGATATAAGAGCCATTTTGTTGTTCAGGAGCTACCGGGCAGGTTAATAAAAAGTCATTGCTTTTATCGCCAACGACAATGAAATCACCTGTACCACCCTCAATTACATTGCATTCTATGGAATGCATCCATGTGCCTGAATAGCCGCCATCTTCTCCTTTAGAATGAAAAAGGATCCCATTATCACGGGCTTTGCCATACCTTGCCCCATAAGTTTTATTGCCCCATTTATATTCAATTACAAGCTTATAGTTGCTATATTCTTTATTAGTAGTAATACAACCCCATTCCTCACCGGAAATATTTATGATACCATTTTTTACAGTGAACACATTTTTAGGGTCGTTGTCTCTTCCACGATCTTTAATGAACTTGTACCATCCATCGAAATTTTTTCCATTAAAAAGATGAATGGTGTTTTGCGAAACCTGTGCAAAACTGCTATCCACTTTTACAGCCATAGCTGAAATGCCAATAAGGATGACCAGGACGATTTTCTTCATTTTTTATTTTTTATTTTTTAATAATTAAGAGGCTGTTTAAAATTATTTTTTTGCCGCGGATTACACAGATTGCCACGGATTAGCTGCCTCGCGGGAGCCTGTCGCAGACAGGCAAATTCGTGGCAATCTGTGTAATTCGTGGCTAAATCAGCGCCGCAGGCGCTGCACCAAATTTTTGAAATCATTTTTAAACAGTTTTTAAGACTTCAACAATGATAATGCTTTTATAAATAATATTTACAATCTGTGTTATAAAAACTTCTTCTTCTACTCGTGGCTTTTTATTTGCCCCAGTCCATTAGGAAGCGATTCAAGATAAGCTATCAGGTCTGATATTTCCTGGGTACTCAGTGATTTCAGTAATCCCGGCGGCATCATAGAAACATTATCCGGCTCTATAGACACAATTTCATTCCGGGGAACGCGCACTATTGATCCCGGCCCCGTGGCTATCATAATCACATCGGGTAATTGCTCTTTAATAATTCCAAGATAAGAACCGGTTTTGGTTACTATTTTAGAGGTTTCATGTTCCCTGGCAAAACTGGCGCTGGGGTACATAATTGCTTCAAGTATATCATGGCGCGAACGAATCTCGCCAATGTTGGACAAGTCAGGGCCAAAATCTCCGCCCTTGCCTGCTACGGAGTGGCAACCCAAACAAGTGCCTTTGCCAAAGAAGATCGCCCTGCCGTTAGCCACATCTCCTCTTTCAAGTTGTGCCTGCAGCTTTTCCAACTCTTGCAGCCTTGATGCCTGTTTTTCTTTTAAAGTTGCTATGAGCGGTTCTGAAGCCGTCTGAACCGATTGAGGATAGGTTTCAAATAATTTCTGCATGTCGGCAACAGACAAATTATCCAGATGATCTTTGGATTTTTCCAACGCAGTTATCAAAGCCTTCCCTGCGGTTTCACTTTTCCCTCCTTTGTACGCATTGATAAGGTCTGGTAAGAGGAACACATCTGCGTTAGCTACCTGGTCATTGGCAAGATTGATTAATTGCGGTTCGCTTAATTTGGCCTGAGTCAAAAGGCGCGAAGCTTCCTGCCGGATAGGCGATTCATTCTTAGGGCCTAAGTATCCTGAGATCATGTCAAATTCCGATGCAGACAAGTTAGGATCAGACATCAACCGGGCGCTGAGCGCTTTAAGCCTGAAATCAGTTGGTGTTTTTTCGTCCTGAACAATTTGATTCAAATCATTGTTCAAAACAGAAATTCTTCTTGACTTGATTAAATTCAAAACTTCCGAACGGATTTCGTGATCGTTGCTACGTAACAAATTTCCCAATTGTTTTACCCATGAATCAGGTAATTTTTTAACGTCAGAATGATTAATAACATCAAGTAACAAAACCCTTTTTGCCAAAGTAAGATTATTGTTATTCAATTGGCTGGTGATGAAATTTTGAATTTGCACATCCGGGCTGAATTTAATCATCAGGTTTCGGATTGAGGCTTCCTGATCCGGAGTAAGGTCTTTGGAATTCAGATTATTCCTGAGAAATCCGGCAATAACATCGGCCCAGCCAAGGTGGTGCATGGCCACCCAGATACCTGTTTGTTGTAATTGTTTATTATTGCTGTTAAGGAATGGCTCCAACTGGCCTTTCTTTAAAGGCGCACCATCCATTTGGTCAAGCGCTACCAGCGCAGCTTTACGGATATTAGCAGAAGTATCGGCCAACGCCTGGGCGAGAGGTTCCGGCGATTTAAGCGTGATCAGTGAGTAGATAATCGCATGCTCAACGAAACGGTCATCAGGATTGGATGAAGCTTTTATGAGAGCGCTTATAGCCTTTGTATCGCCTATCTGGCCCAGAGCGGTTGCGGCCTGCCGCCGTACAGGCGCATCGCCAGCCTGTACCAGTTCCATTAGTTTAGCAACTGATTGCTGATCTTTTGCCAGCCCCAAAACCCTTGCCGCTGCTGTACGCACAATAGCGCTTTTATCATTCAGTGTTTCACGTATCATACCCATTGCCTCCGCACCATTGATCCTGTAAAGCATAAATACAGCGGCTGCACGCACCTCTTCATCCTGCGATGAAAGAAGGCTTTTTTTGATTTCATTTACTGCAGGTTCGCCTGCAACCACCAATTGCTCAATTGCCTGGCTCCGCACTGCAGGACGCGGATCCGCTACGTATTGAACCAGCTCCTGGGGCTGCATTTTAGTTATATTCAATTTCCTGCCCCAGGGATCCTCAACCACTTTGGCCCCTGTTTTCCTGATACGATAAATACCGGCTTTCACATCTTTCTTGGCTACTACCGAAAGGGGGCACCCGGCTATGAACCATCCGCCTGTATTCACAACCAACAAACTGCCATCCGCATCTTCCAGCACATCGGTAGGATGCACATCAGGATTGGATGATGTCATAAAAGGCTCATCTTTTGTTTGATAGGTAGCGCCTACTGGTGTAACAATGTGCCTCATGATACGGCCTGTATTAAATTGAGCGCTGAAAAGGTTTCCCTTGAAAGCTTCACCAAATTCTGTTCCCTCATACCGCATCAATCCCGCATGAGCTATCCTGGGCAGCTTATCCATCACCGGCATCAGGTCGCCCGTTAACTTCAGGCTGTCATCTTCGATCACTTGCTGGGGCTTGGGGTAAACACCGCCATAGACCCAATGCATCAGCGCATCACGGAAACCATTCATGGGGTCAGTGAAATAGGTCATTGTGCCGATGGTTTCTCCACCAGGCATAAAGATCAATTCAACTGCATTATCAAATCCTCCGCCACTTATTGGCTCAAGCTGGCTTCCGTCAGGCTTACAGCGCCAGATACGCGCTCCCTTCCCTTTTAACTCCTTACCTTCTTTAGTGGTAATATCAAATCCGCGACGCGCGTCTGTCATGTACAACCATCCGTCAGGCCCCATAAAAGGCCCGCCGAAAGCAGCGGCATTATGATTTAATACCCATCCGGTGAGAAGTACTTCCCTTTTATCGGCAACACCATCGCCATCGGTATCGGTTAGTTTTAGAAGGTCCGGAGCAGACGCAACATAAAGGCTACCCTGGAAAAAAACCGCCCCCTTAGGATAAGTAAGAGAATCTGCAAAAATGGTGCTCTTCTCAAAATACCCGTCGCCATCAACATCCTGTAAAAGACGAATGTGATAGGGAGGTTTTTTCAGGTGCTCCTCTGTAGAAAAAGTTTCTCCGGTTGATTCACAAAGAAAAAGCCTGCCCGTGTTATCAAATGAAGCGAACATCGGGTAAGAGATTGCTGTAGAATCTACAACAGGCTCAATGGTAAATCCTTCGGGTACCTTCATTCCGTGCAGCTCGCCGGCTGCTTTTTCTTTCCTGCTACAGGCAGCAAACAATAAACTGGCCATTATCAGGGTAATAATGGATTTGAACCTGTGAACTCTTATCTCTTTAATTGACAATAAACTTTTGAAAAATTGTTTTGCTTTTTTTAAATGGTTCATTTTATTTTTTATTAGACTATTATGCAGACTATTTATATCGTTATTTCTATTTTCCTATCTGTGAATCTATACGGTTTCTATTTAAATATGCCCCTTATCATTAGTATCATTCATCTTTTGTTATCCTACTTTAAAAATACTCAGTTGTTTGCAGGAAAATCATCGCTGCATTAAATCCTAATTCCCCTTCGCCACTTCCCCAATATGGATGCCAGGCCTTTCTTATGTCACCGGATTTAAACCAAAAATATCTCCTATCCTTCATCCCCACTAACACTTTTGTTTACATTAATAATACTATTTTTCAAAGTAAGCACATACTTTTAATTTTTAAGAAAGAACTTTTGCACTTAGCAATGTGGTTTAAATCAATCAAATTACCATCCCGTGGGTTGCTTCAGGTTTTTATTCAGATCCATTTCTTTTTGTGGAACAGGCCATAAATAATCACGCTGCTGGAAACTTCTTACGACTCCGGGCTGATCTACCGTTATTAGCTGTCCATTGTTTACATAGGTAAGCCCCTCAATAGGAACATTAAAAACCTCAGATGCAATAGCCCATCTCCGGATATCAAAGAAGCGCTGGCCTTCAAAAGCCAGTTCTACCATTCGTTCGTTACGAACTGTTTCCCTTAACTCTGCCTGCGTTTGAGGTCGAATAATTAATGGCATATTTACGTCAGGACGTTCCCTAACCTGATCAATGGCATCATAAACAGATGCATCAATCTGATTTAATTCGATTTTTGCTTCTGCATAAGTTAATAATACTTCTGCGTAACGAAGTAATATGATATTAATTCCACAATTCGATAAATCATTCATATCTTCTTTGTTAATATACTTCTTCACATAGTAGCCGGTTACAGACACCTGGTAATTGGATCCCACTGCATCGGCGGTGCCACTATTCGGACGGGAATCAAATGCAACTCCGTTCGGAAGAACGTCGCCAGGTACATATACTGAATACTTAAGACGGGGATCCCTGTTCTTATAAGGATTATAAGGATCAAAGCCACTCCCGGTTTCATTAATATTTTTACCATTGGTCATCCTATAACTATCTACTATTTTTTTAAGCGGCACCATAGTTACGCCATTGGATAAGATCGAAAAGGGAGCAAAGAGAGACATTACATCATTCGCATAAACATCTTTTATAAATTCCTTATCCAAAATTACTTCGCTATTATTTTCCGCCGCATAAGAAAAAAGATTTTGATAAGAAGGATACAAACTGTAAACATTCAGATCCATAACTGCTTTTGCTAACTCAGCGGCCTTATCATAACGCTTTGCATAGAGCATAGCACGGGCATTCAGAGCCAGTGCTGCGCCTTTAGTAATCCTTCCTTTTTCACTTGCAACAAGAGGAAGCTCATTGGCCGCAGTGTCCAGTTCTTTATATATATAATCCCAGATTTCACTGGCAGGAGTCTGGGTCACATTTCTCGCTTCATCAATTGTGAGAGATTTCGTAATGAGTGGCACATTGCCATATATAAAAACAAGTTTTGTATAAAAGTAGGCGCGAAGAAATCGAACTTCTCCTGTCAAATGAGTAATTAAATCAGCATCAGGCGTGACAATCTTATTGACGTTTTCGAGAAAGTAATTTGCTCCATGAATTCCTTTGTAATCATTAGCCCACTCTGCTTCAACCACGGGGCTATTTGCATTGTATGCTCCTAACTCCATGGCTTTATAATCGCCATATTGAGTGTTTGTATGGGCTATATCTGTGAATACATCCCTATGCAATTGTGCAGTTCCATCAAGGAAAGTATAAAGTGCATTGGAAGCAATGGTGGCATCTTTTTCTGTTGTCCAGAATATATCTGAAGTAATACGATCATTCGGGATCGTATTCAGCAATTCCTTTTGGCAACCAACGATGAGCAAAATAGTAAATATGTATATATACTTATTTAAGATCAGTTTCATAATATTCTTTTTATTTTTATTAAAAAGTAAGATTAACTCCAATAGTAGTCAGAGAAAGTTGGGGATACTCTCTCATGCTCACATTAAACTCAGGATCCATTCCCCATTTATTAGCCCTGGAGATCGTAAATACATTGGACTTGGCAAGATATACCCTTAATTTTTGTATATTCACCCGGTCTGTTAGCCCGGAAGGTAAGGTGTATCCTAATTGAATATTTTTCAATTTTAAATAAGCAGAGTTCAATACCCAGAAATCAGAGTTGACCCAATTCTTATCAGCAAACGCCTCAGGCCGAGGAAACTTCGCATTAGTATTTGTAGGGGTCCAATAATCTTTTTCGAAATCCATTACAAAACTTTGCCACTCAACATTCCCTGAAGCTTCACCTATCATTGCCTGGACTTTCCCAACTCCCTGAAAGAAAAGATTCATATCGAAATTCTTGTAATCGAAATTCATGTTCATTCCAAAAGTGAAATGAGGAATATCTGAACCAACATATACCATATCAGAAGAATTCAATATTCCATCTTTATTTACGTCCACATATTTCAAATCCCCCGGCTTGGTTCCCGGAAATAAGGTTGGATAATTATCAACCTCTTCCTGTGTTTTGAAGAACCCAGCCGTTTTATAACCGAGATATGAATTAATAGGTAACCCTTCTTGCTGAATAGTTGTTACCCAGTAATTATTATCTATATAAGGCCCGGTTCCTGCAAGGCTGGTTATTTTATTATTTACATTAGAAATATTGAAGCCCAAATTATAATGGAAATCCTTCATCGCAGACCTATAGGAAATACCAAGTTCCCATCCTTTATTTTCCACATTACCTGCATTTTGAGGAGGTGCATTCAATCCTACCGTCAGAGGTATAGGCAAATAAAGAAGAATCCCCTCTGTCATTTTGTTATAATAATCAAATGTAAGCCCAAGCTTACCATTCAGGAAAGACGCATCCAAACCTATATCAGACTGTATAGTTGTTTCCCAGGTAAGATCGGCATTGGCAACCGTTGACTGATAAAGCCCCTGCACCGGAACTCCTCCAAAGTTGTAGTTTAAAGCCGACAATGTTTCCAGGTAAGAATATAGTCCTACGCTTTGATTACCGGTTTTACCCCATGATCCGCGAATTTTAAATTCATTAACTGCTTCTGATAAATTACTCCAGAACTTTTCTTTTGAAACACGCCAGGCGCCGGAAATGGATGGAAAGAAACTATACCTGTCCTTTCCCGTAAACCTTGAAGACCCGTCATAACGGCCATTTACTTCAATAAAATATTTTTCAGCGTAGTTATAATTAAAACGGCCAAAATAAGAGCGCAACCCCCACGCGGACTCATATCCTGAGTTATCTCTTGAGGCAAGCGATCCCTGAGACAAGGATTGAACATCGTTATTATAAAAATCTTTACGGGTAGCAGACAAATAATTATACTTATAAGCTACCTGCGAATACCCCAGCAAGGTTTTAAACGTATGTTTTCCTGCTGATGTTTCATAAGTAAGAAGATTATTCAAGGTTGACTGTTCTGAGTAATCACGCGTTTCGGTAAGTGAATTGGTCGTTACCTGTTGCCTGATTATGGTAGGATCGTAATAATCACGGATCGTGTAGGCATTTGAGAATATTTTCCGGCTCAATCCCCCAAGTGTAATTCCATATTGCGTTTGGAAATTGAGCCCTTTTAGAATCTCTATGTCGGCTTTGATATTAGCAACTCCAAAATTATTTTTAAAATGGGATACCCCTCTTAGTTCCGCCTGAACGAGAGGGCTGATACCATCTGAGCTAAGCCCGTAAGTGCCATCCGGATAGCGCGGAACTGCAAAATTGGAACTGGCCCACATGTATTTGATCGAAGTTTCCGCCTGCGTAGGTTGCCGGTAATTCTTTATCCGGTAGTTAAAGTCTCCTGATAAAGTAATTCTCTTTGAGACCTTAAAGTCTGTATTAAAACGGATACCTGGTTGTTGTGAATGCGTATTAGTAATAATTCCATCCTGGTCGAAAAAATTTAACGACAATAAACTTTTCATCTTATCAGTACCACCCGAAACGGTTAAAGTATGATTTTGCTGGGGGGCCGGGCTGAACATTACATTGATCCAATCATTAACCAATGGATATCTTATCCTGTCGGTAGAATTAACCCATTTTATAATAGTATCCTCAGGGAAAGGAGCGGGAGCGCCTGCATTTTCATACGCAACATTTTGCATACGCATATAATCTTCCATTCCCATTTGCTTTGGATTATAAATAACATTTTGTATTGCATAATAACTATTCAGGTTTACTGCAACTTTACCTGTCTTAGCTCTTTTTGTGGTAACCAGCACAACCCCATTCGCAGCCCTGGACCCATATATTGCAGTAGAAGCAGCATCTTTGAGTACGGCAATACTTTCTATATCGGCTGGGTTAATATCCATTAAAGGCTGTTCAATACCGTCCACTATCACTAAAGGATTATTGCCACTTAATGTAGTTATCCCTCTTACACGTACCATTACATCCGATTCTCCGGGGTATCCTCCTCTATCTACTACAGTTACTCCAGGTGCAAGCCCCTGCAAAGCCTGCTGCGCATTGGCCACTGAACGTTTATTCAGATCTTCACCTTTAATATCTGCTACAGCGCTTGTAAGGCTTGTTTTCTTTTGAGTGCCGTATCCTACTACGGTTATCTCGTTATTAATCGACAGAGAAGGCTCAAGTTGAACAACAATATTCCTTTGCCTACCAATCTTTACTTCTGCGGTTTCAAACCCCACATAAGAAATAACTAAAGTTGAATTAGGTTCTGCATTGATAGAAAAGTTACCGTTTGCATCGGAATTTGTACCCGTTTGAGTACCTTTCACTAAGATGGTTGCCCCTTCCAATGGCCGGCCTTTATCATCGGTTACTTTGCCGGTAATAGGGATGGCTGTTGGCACTGACATAGGCGCAACTTCAGTTTGCACAGCGGCAAGTACTTTCTCATTTTCTTTTTCTTTTATAATCACCATCTCATCCAGAATGGTGTAAGTCAGCGGCTGCTCTTTGAAACATAAGTCCAGTGATCTTTCTATAGGAGCATTCTGAACATTTATACTAACGTTCTTACTTTTTTTCAAAAGGCTCCTGGTATAGACAAATGTGTAACCGGTTTGCCGGGTGATCTCTTTAAATATCTTTTCAAGCGAGGCATTTTTTTCAGAGAGGTTTACCCGTTGTGAAAAGGTTTTTGCACCGGCGCTTAAGCATAAGGCCAATAGAAAGACAGTTGTCAAGTTCATAATCAAAAGCGTTTTAAGCAAACTCTTTTGCGCCAATAGCTTAAATTGGCAACAATCAAATAATCGCATAGATTTGTTTTTGGTTTTGGTTAAACAATAAAAGACAATAGGCCGTTTTTAATTGGATTAACCAGCATACTTGCCGGAGGTGTTGCAAGCGCTTCCGGCTTTCTTTGTAGTTAACCAATGATTTTAGAAACTGTTTGACTTATTTTATTTGCCACTCCCGATAGCTATCGGATACTCAAATTTTCACAAAAACATCCGTGCACTTCACCTCGCGAAGTATCCGTGAAACCTGCCTGTCCGGTAGGTAGGTCTGTGGCCAAAAATATTTTGTGGTATCCACAATCATTTTATTTTAATTAGCTTAAACAACTTCTTAATTATATTTTTATTAATAAATTCATTACTCCGATTAGTTTTAATAGAACAAAAAAATTACAGGCCTATCTATTCATTCTCCTCTATAACTAAGGCAATACTATTATTTTTGATCCTTCTATTTCAAAATGTATTTTATCCGTAAGCTCCAGCGCTTTTAATACAACTGAAAGCTTTGTGTTTCTTGGAATCTCGGCATAAAAAAGATCATCAATTTTACTCTTATATACTACCTCTACATTATACCACCTGGATAATTGCCTTGCAATAGTTTCAAAATTTAATCCGTCAAAATCGAAAAAGCCGTTCTTCCATGCCACCACTTTTATAAGGTCAACTCCATTTACTACTTTAAGTTGTCCTTTTGGGGTCAGTTGTAATTGCTGTCCCGGTTTAAGCATCGCGGTATTATTGCCTTTTACAAACTTTACAGAGCCTTCCAACAAAGTAGTTTCAAGCATAGACTCATCTTTGTAAGCCATCACATTGAAGTGTGTTCCCAACACCTGTATCTCAGTCCCATCCTCCCGATAGCTATCGGCACCCAAAGGAGAAGAGACAGAAACCTTGAAAGGCTTTGCAGGATCTTTTGCTACTTCAAAATAAACTTCACCGGTTATTTCCACTCTTCTTTCCTTGCCGGTAAAGGCAGTAGGAAAGCGAAGAGAAGAAGCTGCATTTAGCCAGGCCTTGCTACCATCAGGCAACTCTACCTGGTATTGGCCTCCGCGCGGGGTAGATATAGTATTATACATTACCTCACTGGCTCCGGCCTTCGAAGAGTTGTAATCTAACTTTCCATCCTGCTTTACAATCTTTGTATTTCCCTGTTGAGTGAGCAACCCGTTCTTAGCATCATCAAGCGCTATGGTAGAACCATCGGCTAACGTCAATACAGCTTTGTTGCTACCAGGCTGCACATCATTCTTGTATTTTTTGCTATCGCTCTGTACCTGGGCAACAGGCTGCTTTGAATCATTTTTCAACCACAAAAAAATGTTTACAGCCAAGAATCCGGCAAAGCAGGCAGCCGCCGCTCTCAATGCCCACATACGTATTAGCCTTGCCTTCTTTCGCTTTTGATTGAGATGTATTTTCTGATGTATGCCATCTAAAAACTTTTGAGAAATAACAGGATCAATCAAATTACCGTCTTTAATATTCTCCGAAAAAAATTCCTGCATGATCTCCTTTAAATCAGCATCATCAGAATTTTCCAGATAATTTAATAACCACTTTTTTTCTTCAGCAGTCCATTCAGGCTGTTCCAGTAATCTCCTTATCTGCTTCGATTGGTTTGTCAAGTTGTGCTTTTGATAAATACTCAGAGAAGATAAAAAGCGGGGGGTGATAATTTTTTTTTATTCAATTGTTTTCTACAACCTGATACATACAAGTTGTTCACGGCGAATAAGTATCGGCCGGTACAAAGAGCACACCGGGATAACTAAAGCTACTATTTAAGAGTTATTCTGGTTTTTCGTCTGTATCAAGCAACCAATTAAAAACATTTAGGTGTTTTACTCCTCTTCGGTTTTGAGTAAGCGAATCTGTCGTAAGCAAATATTTCGGATAGTTATCATTGATTTTTTCTAATGCGCCGAATTCCCGTTCTACGGTACTTTCGTTAATCATTTGCCAGGCAATCTGATAATATTCAATATCACCTACCGGCGTTTTGCACACAAAGTCCACTTCTGCATTGCGACTTGTGCCCGTCCAAATTTTGTTACCTCTGCGTAGCAACTCAAGGTAAACAACATTTTCTAAAATATGCCCTCTGTCTGTTGAGCGTTCTTTCCCTACCAAAATGTTGAGTAATCCTGTGTCTACCAAATAATATTTTTCTTGTGTAGCCAATTGTTTTTTGCCTTTAATATCAAAGCGATTTACTTTATAGAACACAAAACTTGCAACCAAATACTCTATATATTTGTCAACGGTAGCGTGGTGTATGCTTTGCCCGTCTTGCTTCAGAGTTTTTGAAATATTGCCTGGCGAAAGTGCGTTTCCTATGTTGGAAGCCACAAATTTTACGATGTTGCCGAATGCCCGTTTGTCATTTATTTGATAGCGTTGTGTAATGTCTTTTTCGATAATCGTGGTGTAAATGGCTTCCAGATACTCGTAAATTTTATCAAAACCTCCTTTACGCAATTCAACGCCTTTTGGTAATGATGTCTCGTTTACATAATCAAAAAACAGAGCTTCATAGTTTAGGTATTTGTTGTTTGTGTCAATGTTGCGTGCCGTTAAGTATTCTTTGAACGAAAAAGGTAAAATAGAAATTTCGATATAGCGGCCGCTCAATAACGTTGCTAACTCGCCACTCAATAAAAACGCATTTGAGCCTGTTATATAAACGTCCGTATTTTCAGTAGCAAAAAGACCATCTACCAGTTTTTCAAAAAGCAAGATATTTTGCACTTCGTCCAAAAAAATATAGTTCGTTTTATCGGCTTGTAGCTTGTTTTTTATTTCAAAGTAGATATCGCTCCATGTTTTATCCAGATAGTTTTCGGGTAATTCAAAATTGTAGAATTGAATTTGTCGTTTACCAACTCCTTGTTTTAATAATTGTTCACGGTATAATTCTAACAGTGTACTTTTTCCCGACCTACGCAAACCGCTTACCACTTTTATCAGGTCTTTGTCTTTGTATGACAGCAGTTTTTTTATATACTCTTTACGATTTGTCAGATTATTCATAAAGGCAAAGATAGAAAGTAAATTATCAAAACTTTCAAAATTTGCAAGTTTTGATAATTCTTCGGCAGATAAGAAATAAAATGAAAATAAAGAAAAGGCTTCAAACAAACAGCCAAAGTTTCAAATAAATGAGGCTAAAAAATATTACGTAGTATTCCGGATATTGTTTTACATAATTTTTAATGGAAATTACGGCGCCAGACAAATATTCCTTCACGGTATGTTTTGAAATATGTAATTCGTCGGCGGCTTCGGCATAAGTTTTTCTTTGCAACTTACACAATTCAAATACTTTTCTTTTTTGTGGTGATAGTTGCTCAATAGCCTTTTCAAGAATACTCATCCGGATGTTGAACAAGCTATTTCCCGTATCAGTTGTATTTTCTGTATTTTGCTGCAATACTGCCTGGGCCAGGGATTCCTTTAATTTTCTTTTTAAATAGCTAATGGATTTATTATAGCTTACCACAAACAACCATCCCGAAATCTCCTGTTCTGCATCAAGATCGCATCGCTTTTCCCATAGCGCAATAAATACCTCCTGTAATATATCTTCAGCCGCAATGGAATCCCGTGTAAGTTTTAATATGTTATAATAAACCGCAGAGTAGTACTCTCTGTATAGCTCATCAAACGCTTCTTTGTCGTCATTTTGCAGGCGTATGATAAGCTCGTTATTTTTGTTACTATCCATTATAGCAGTAATTCAATATTTGCCTTTTCAATTTTATTAATATTAATAGAGAAACTATATTCAGAATTCACCAATTATACACTCTTGTTTTGGGCCGTCTCATAATAAGTTTATGTATTATTATGCAGCTCGTTTTTCATGTAAGATAGAAGTACCGCTTATATCACTGTACCTGGTCTCAAAAATATCTTTTGCTCTTCATCCAAACTAATACTTTTGTTTACATTAATAATACTATCTTTCACAAAGCCCTGTATGAATTACCGGTTACAACCTAAATTTAAACAACTAAATTTAAACAACTTTGCACTTATTCGCCTATCGCTATTTTTTCAAAGAATTTGATAACTTTATCCTAATCATTTAATTTGAGTTCTAAACTGCTCTAATATGGAATATGTAGAACTAAATCTTCCAAAAGAATCAGACAAATCATTTGTAGTATTCAAAGAAGTTGGAAAATTTTTTCCTTGTCCGTGGCATTATCATCCGGAGTATGAATTAGTATTGGTCGTGAATAGCACCGGCCGGCGCATGGTGGGAGATAATATAGGATATTTCAGGGAGGGCGATTTGGTTCTTTTAGGGCCTTTGCTACCGCATCTATGGTCTAATGATGCCAGGTTTATAAATGGGAAAAGCAACTCCTTAGCCGAAGCCATTGTAATACATTTTAAAGAAAATTTTTTAGGGGAACACTTATTTGAAATTCCGGAGATGGAGTCGTTTAAGAACTTTCTCAAAATGTCCAATCGCGGAATCGTTATTAAAGGCACAGCAAAAACAAAAATAAATTCGTTAATGGAGAAGATGCCTGATATGAATGGCTTACAGCGGCTATCTTCTTTATTTTCCATTTTTGATGTCCTTTCTGAAACTACAGAATATGAGTTGTTAGCCAGTCCCGGCTTTGTTAAAGAAGTAAATCTTAATGGTTCCGACAGGCTTAATAAAGTGATCAATTATATCATGCAAAATTTTGACCAGGATATTTCTTTATCAAAAGTAGCATCCACCGCTAATATGAGCCTGACTGCCTTTTGTAATTTCTTTAAAGAAAATTACCGGTTAACTTTTGTAGAATATTTAAATACAGTAAGGGTAGGTCATGCATGCAAATTGTTATTTGACAAAGACCGTAATGTAGTGGATGTAGCTTATGAATGCGGTTATAACAGCTTAGCCAATTTTAATAAGCAGTTCAGAAAATATAAGAACATGACTCCGACAGAATACAGGAAAGTACTCTACAATAGAAATGATTGAGCTGCTGCAATGCTGGGTGCATTTCAAATTTTCGCCAGTTGGTTATCCACCAACCGGAGCAATCCGCCGTGGGCGGTGTCCTCACCGCCCACAAGCAGCACAGGGGCTCATAAATCTTGTCCTCAACTTTCTTATTTATCTTAATCAAATCCCACAGCGTTTCAAAAAATTAGTCATAATCCTTTGCACTCTTTCATCAGGCCCGTGTGGACGGCCCAAATGGGAAAAGGGATAATTAAAGCCAGGTGGCTGAGACAACCCTATAGACCACCAGATAGTCGCTGCATTGAATACCCAGTTTCCCCTGGGTCCCGGATAAATGGTGGCCGCCCAGGAAGATGTAGAATTATCAGCTCTCATTACATCGCCCGAAGCAAGCACTTCAAAGCCCGGTACATGTAAGGGCGGATCACTGGCAAACTCCCACCCTACCAATCCCGGAATATAGTCGCCATTCTTCATGCCAGTCCCTTCAAATATCCAGTGTTTTTCATTCCTTACGATCCAGTCGCCCGAACCATTGCCCGGATAGGTGGATCGCCCGCCTACCAGCAAGGCCTGGCTGGGCCCATGTTTTTCCCAATGTTCACGCAACAGATCGTATCCCCAGCCTGAACTCATCTGTTCATATATCTTTCTGTCTTCTGCAGGGATACCGCCAAACATACCGGTACGGCGTATGATACGGTGCGGGCGCCCCTGGCCGTTTAATTGGTTCAACGGGATTACCGCGGTCACCGTGTCTCCCGCCAGAAAGCCTACGTTTAGCCCATTCTGTATAGCTGATTGTATGTTTTCATACATTTCTATGCTCCAATATTCATCATGGCCTACAGAAAAAAAGCATTTTACCCGGTTTAACTTTGCATCGTTGGTGTGTGTATCAACGTTTGAACAATAGGTGACATCATATCCATGTTTTTCGAGCCAATAACAAAAGGGATATTCCCAAAGCAAAAATTCGCCTGAGCCCTGCGACAGCGCCTGATCAACTACCTGCGGATACCAGCCGTAAGGCCGATCGCAGCTTATCCATGTAGTGGCGCTCCATGAACGTTGCGGGGGATCGCTGTCATACAATGAATAATTATCCGGCCACTTGTTATAGGCCTGCCATGTGTTATCGCTTGTCTGAACAAGGATATCAGCTTTACGATTGTCCCGCACAACAAAAATAATATAGCTTTCATACCGGTGTTCCTTACACGAAAGTTTACCGAGATATACTCCGCTTATCCACTCGTCAGGAATTTTTAAGGCGACAGTACTTTTCCATTTACATTCCCTCAGTCTATGTTCCTCTACCGTCGGGGTTGATTGAGGCTCTACAGAGAAAGGCCCTAAAGAAGTGATATGCCGCGCCCCCTTGCCTCCATAATATCCCATGCGATAAACATGAATAGAAACTTGAGATGGCTTATCAGCGCTTACAAAAATATCCAACGTTTCCCCTGCACCAACGCTTGTTTTAGAACAATAGCCTTCTATAATTTTTGACCTGTAATTATCGGACCGGACATACGTCAACTGCCAGTCTGTGGTTCCTTCTTTTTTATTTTCTGCCGCAATTATTCCTTTTTTAGATTCACTCGTTGGTTGTCCGGCAGCAGCAACCAGTTTCCAGGGCGCCACTGTCCCTGCCATCCCCATAAGCATAGAATCTTTAAGAAGCTTGCGTCTTGTAATACGGTTATTCTTTTTCATATAGATTGAAGTATTGTCATTGTAATAATTGGCATCTTTGAGTGCATTCAAATCCGATAAAAAACAATCTTTAAAGCGTGTCCTTCTCCTTCGGGGAAGGGTTGGGATGGGGCAAACTCTGGCAATCTACTTTATATATTCTGCTTTTGTTGTGCCAGGTGCAGGATGAATTTAAAATGCACTCACACCTTTTTATTTCAAAACTTCTTTAATAGCACTCATCAATACATCTTCAACATCCGGCGATACAAATGACTGGCTCATTTCATATCCGCCTTCGGAATAAGAATTCCTGATGCCAATATAACGCGGGCCATACTCTTCATAAGCAGCAGTACACACATGATCATTTGGCCTCAATGCCTTTGCAGCTAATTGATATTCTACAAACGCTTCGCCCGGTATATTCAGCAACCATGTGTTACCTATCCGCAAAGAAGACACTTCAGCTTTTTTTCCTGATTCTCGTTGCTCTAACCAGGCAAGCCGGATGGCAGCATCATATTTTTCATTAGGAGTTAACTCTTTGTCTTCCATATTTGCCCTTAGCTCATCTTCTATCAGGTCGTGCGCAACCGGAAGCGCTACCAATTTACTCTTCCATGCCAAGTCTTTTCCTGATACAGGTATTTTTTTTGTGGCTGCCCACGCCTTCTTCATCCCTGCTTCCATCCGCCCGGCTAATATGGGGCGCATTTCAGGCGAACCATTATTATATTTCCCTGCCGCTATGTTGCCCCCTGCTCCATTAAAATGAACACACGGCACTCTGATTATTTTCTCAAATGCATTCCGGCCAATACCTACAAAATCACAACTTACGTCTCCCGTACCATAATAGCTTTGCGGATGCGTAGCATAGTAGGTAAGTACGGCAATTGGTTTTTCTTTATTCCAAAAACTAATGCATTTGAGCCACGGATCAATGAGTCCTTCAGGTGCAGCAATTGCCAGGGAATCGGTCGAGCTACTGAATCGAACAATTGCTACCTTTCCGTCCTTACCCATTATACGGCGGTTCGATGCGACTTTTTTTACTTTAGCTTCTCCAAAACCCAAATGGGTGACTACCTGCGCGTTGATTTTCGCTTTCTGCACAGCCAAAGCCACATGCTCTATGACCCGAAGGTAAAATGAATTGTCGAAGCGTGTCCCACCCATGCCATATTCCTCTAAAATACGTTCTACTGTAAAATCGCATCTGGGAACATCATGCTGGTGCAATGAATGTACAGAAACCCTGTCAACAGTGGTTCCAGCAGCCTTGGCCAAACGTTCTTTCCAGACTTCCAACCCTCCGTTGGCAATCCCTATCCAATCCACAGCACATAAAACAACCGGCTTTTGATCAGACAGGATCACAATGCCCCGCGCACTTAAAGAATCCGTAATAGAACGGGTCGTCGCGTAGGCGACAGGGCTGCCAATGGGCGGCGTAGCATCTACTACAAAAGCGCCAACCTTCAGGGGCTGTGATTGCGCCACATTAAGGAAGCTGCCGGCACACCAAAAGAAAAGCAGCAAAGCCCTCCGCAATGGGGCTATACTGCTCACAACATTCTTAAAAAACAAATCCATATCTTATCTAATTCATTGATTAATCAACAGGGTAAAATTGAAAACTGCATCGCCCTGCAACAAGCAACTATACAACCACTCCGCAGCGTTTAAGAAAATTGGAGGTGATTCTCTGCACTCTCTCGTCGGTACCGTGCGGCCCACCGTAATGCGAATGAGGAGGTATCAACCCGGGAGGTTGCGCAAGACCCATTGACCAAAAAATAGTGGCTGCGTTGAATACCCAGTTTCCCTTTGGCCCGGGATATACTGTTGCTGTATAATGGGACGTTTGTTCCCCACTATTGGTAGTCGTACCTTCCGCTACTACCTCCAGGCCCGGAATACCGGCGGGATCGCCATGATGCTCCCATCCGACAAGCCCTGGTATTTTGTCGCCCATTTTCATTCCTGTGCCTTCAAATATCCAGTGCCCCGGATTACTTACGATCCAGTCTGCAGAGCCGTTAAAAGGATACATGGTACGCGCACCTATCAGCGTGTTTTCGTTAGGCCAGTCTTTTCTTTCAAACGGCCCCATAATGCCGAGCGCTTTTTCGGTTTCTGTTTCACCACCGAATCTTCCGATGCGATGCATAGTACGATCAGGGCGGCCGTTGGCATCCGGTATCGCAGCTACGCGCCCGCGTCCATTAATGTTTAATCCCGCAGAGGGATCAACGGAAGAAGGATCAATATTAACGGAAGGCTGCAGATCAATTACCCACATGAGGGCATTTCCTGAAAGAAATGCCGCATTTAATCCATTATCTACAGCGCTCTTTACATGTTCAAACATAGGTAGTGTCCAGTATTCATCATGGCCCACTGATAGAAAACACTTCACCCGGTTAAGCCCCTCTTTGTCTGAGTGGGTATCAATATTGGAACAATAGGTAACATCATAACCTTGTTGTTCTAACCAGTAACACAGCGGATATTCCCAACACAGAAATTCACCGGACCCCTGCGATAAAGGCTGATCCACCACTTGCGGGCATTTGCCATAAGGGCGATCATAACTTACCCAGGTACGACTGCTATGTGGTTGTAATGGGGGATCGCTGTCGTAAAGCGAATACTGATCCGGCCATTTGTTATACGCCTGCCAGGTAGTATCACTGGTTTGAAACAGGATGTCGGCTTTCCGGTCGTCGCGCACCACAAAAATAATATAGCTCTGATAACGGTGTGCCGTACACGAAAGTTTGCCCACATACACGCCGCTGACCCAGTCTTTAGGTATGGTAAAAGACACAGCAGGTTTCCAATGGCACGATCTCATCCGGTGTTCTGCAATAGGGGGCACAGTCTGAGTCTGAACAGAAAATGGACCCAGGCTTTGTATGAAACGGCCACCCTTACCACCATAATATCCCATACGGTAGAGATCAATGGTTACGTCAGTTTTAAAATCTTTCTGCGTTGAAAGACCTTCGGCGCTCAGAAAAATCTCCAAAGACTCACCCGGACGGACGCTGGTTTTGGAACAATAGCCTTCAATCCATTTGGAGCGATACGCTTCTGATTTTACGAAAGTAAGTTGCCAGTCGGTAGTGCCGGGCTTTTTATTCTCTTCAACGATCAACCCTTTTTTTTGCGGGCTATAGCCGGCAAGGCCTGCCAGAGGTGACATGGCTCCTGCTATCCCTATTCCTGCAGCGCCTTTCAATAACTCCCGGCGTGTCAGGTGATCCTGATTTTCTTGCATTGAAATAAATTTTGAATGGTTAAAGATAAGCATTCATAAATTCAAATTTCGGATTTATACTTGCCTCGGGATGAAAATGTGTGTTGATTTTGTAATTTGAGCTAAAGCTCAAATACCTTTTGCCACGGATTACACCAATTTCCACAGATTAAATTTGTTACACAAATTTATCCGGGGCGTAGTATATATCAATTTTGAAGCACTATCTATGTCTAAAGTGTAAATAATTTTTTCTTATACACTTTTATATAATCCACAATAAACACGTCAGGGAAAATAGTATGTTTTAGATCACTGGCTTCACCCGGGAGTTCCATACTTAGGATAATATACTGGTCAATTTGAGACATTGATTTTGTCATTCTGGTTTTTGGCGTTCCAATAGCCGGTTTCATTCCTGCCATAACAACATGGTACTTATCACCAACAAATTATTTTTAACTAACATTAAGGCAAAGCAAACGCCACATAACTATCCCCTGAAGCCGTATCCAGCATACCACCGCCACAGGCTATCACTATGTATTGCTTTCCATTTACCTCATAGGTAGAAGGTGTGGCAAACCCTCCGGCAGGCAAATCTGTTTCCCATAATAATTGGCCTGTTCTCTTATTGAATGCGCGAAACTTTCCATCTAAAGTAGCGGCAATAAAAATCAATCCGCCGGATGTTACCACGGCGCCGCCATAGTTGGATGTGCCCGTTATCGGAATCCCTTTCTTTGTAAGCTCTTTATATTCACCCAAAGGATTTTCCCACATTGTTTCTCCTGTATTCAGATTGATAGCTGTTAAGGTGCCCCATGGTGGCTTATTGGCGGGATATCCTTCCGGTGTTTTTACTCTGATGTATCCAGTCATGGTGTATGGAATGAAAGGTGACCTTTCAGGCTCATTTGCCATTTGCTTTGTAGTTGATGAATCTATAAAAGCCTTTTGTCCTTCTGATTTTTTATTCAACAAAAAAGTAAGAAGCGCTTTTTTATCATTATCTCCTATCTGTTTAAAAGATGGCATCATGCGGCGGCCATTATTAATAATATCCAATACCTGGGCGGCTGAATATTTCTTATCAATGTGTTGCAGAGGTGGATAGTTTTCATTGCCTTCCCTGTTCGGCCCGTGGCAGGTCATACAATTGTTAACATAAACTCTTTTGCCATGTTCAGCTATAGTTGTATTGCGCTCGTCCTTTGCATCTTTCTTTACCATAGTTAATTCGCAAGGTATCTGGTTGGCATTTATATATAAAAAACCAGTGCCCGGATCGTAAGCTGCGCCGCCCCATTCGCCACCGCCTCCAAAGCCTGGAAAAATCAATGTGCCTTTTTCACCGGGCGGAAGAAATTTGTTGCCTGTCGGCAGGTGATTACCATTCTCTAATTGAGCAAGCCTCTTTCTTACGATGGCCTGCGAAGAATCCGGTACGAAAGGATTAATGTCTGCTTCTGTAAAGATGCTCAGGCCAAATGGCTTTGGCAATCGTGGTACCGGCTGGGTTGGCCAGGGCTTTTCGCCTGCAAGCGTAGAACTGTCAGGCACCGCTACTTCATCTACCGGAAATAAAGGTTGGCCATTATCTCTGTCTAAAACAAAAACAAAGCCTGTCTTGGTTACCTGGGCCACTGCGTCTATCTTCTTACCATCCCGGTTTATAGTGACCAGATTGGGGGGCGCCGGATTATCCATGTCCCACAGATCATGATGTACGGTTTGATAATGCCAGATATATTTACCGGTAGCGGCATCCAATGCAAGCACGCAATTGGCAAATAAGTTTTGTCCCTTACGCAATCCTCCCCAAAAATCATAAGTGGCGCAACCCGTGGAAGCATATACTACTCCCCGCTTTTCATCGAGGCTCATGCCCGGCCAACTGTTTGCACCACCGGTATATTTCCAGGCTTCTTTATTTTCCCAGGTATCATAACCTAATTCGCCGGGATGCGGAATGGTATGAAAGATCCATTTCCTTCTTCCTGTATGTACATCATAAGCGCGGATATGGCCCGGAGCTACATCACCGCTTTCTGCTACACGGCTGCCTATTATCAAAAGGTCTTTGTAAACAATACCGGGTGATGATGCGGTAACGAACAGGTCTTTTACATCACGATCAAGGCCGTCGTGAAGATCTATTTTCCCGGTATCTCCAAAAGAAGGTACTGCTTTTCCTGTAGCAGCATCTATCGCATAAAGATAAGAACCGGCAGTATAGAAGATACGGCTGCTATCACCATCTGACCAGTAGGCAATACCACGGCTGAGGTTTAGTTTTCTTTTTGCATTGCCGGGAAATGGATCAAATATCCATTTGGGGTTACCTGTTGCCGCATCTAATGCAAACAACTTTAACTGGGGCGATGTTCCATATAATATGCCTTTAATGATAAGCGCGTTGCATTCTATCTGGGAATGCGTTTTTATATCCGCATCACCGGTATGATATTCCCAGGCTACCTTTAATTGCTGAACATTAGCCGTATCTATTTGTTGTAATGGCGAATAATGGCTTACTGATTTATCTCCAAGGTAGCTGGACCAGCTTCTATCATTTTTATTACCCAAATTACAGCTATATAAAAGCAATACCAATAGGTATAAGGAAGTGATTTTAGAATAATCATTGCGTCTTTTAAACATTCAAACTATAAATTATTAGTTATAAAAAATCATCGGATTCATTTTATCAACGTTACAGAGGATATTGGGGTTATAGTGTATTCACCACTATCCGCCTGAAAGAATATAGTATTCTTTCCCGCCGTAACGTTGACCTTAAAGTTCACTTTACGATTGCGGCTTTTGATGTTCCATAACCCAGGTTTCATTCCGGTCATAGCGACCTGAAACTTACCATTTCCCAGAATTTTTAAGGTAAAACCTGCACTGATAAGATCAGCACTGTTACTCATACTTACTACACGATCTGCAAGAGTAACAACGTAACTTACAGGAGTTTCATAATAATTGACCGGAAGCGGTTTCGTATCACCGGCGGCTACCTGAAATACAGTAAGAAAACGGTCATGGCTATTAGCCTTCCTGGGTGAAACCATAATCCGATGTCCATGTGCTTCAGGTAGATTAGGTAATGGCGGTTCATACTTATGTTCAAAGGAACTGTTGGCATCGCTGCCACTCAATATATTTATTTCCCGGTCGGCTGCTGACGGAACCAGTATGTCAATGTATGTTTTGCCCGTAAGCTCTCCTTGCTTATTTTGCAGAACTACCGCATTGCCCTTTTTTTCCGGCATATTATAGGCATTGATCTGCCAATATTTTTTGAATTCAGGATTGGCTGTGGTGATATCATCCGTTAAGATGATCGCAGCCGGAACATCTTCTCTTCCCAAATTGAGGAAACAGAATCCACGGGTATAAGCGCTTAATTTAGACGAATAAGCTCCGGTAAGGTCCACTCCAAAATAACTGAAAAGCGGGTGCACCTTTGACGGGCCAAAATCAGCAGACAGCACCTTGCCATTATTGAACTGTGGATCCGTTTGAGCTTCTTCAGGGGTTTTGGGGAAACGTTGGTTGAATCTTGTGCCGCCGTCATTGGATTCAGTATTCCCGAATTTTTCTTTAGGATCTACTGCAAGCATCATACTGTGAGCAATGGAACGCTTATTGAAATTGTAATCATAAGGCGTACCATAAAATTTATATTCACCAATATCGCCAAACTGGAATCCCCGGTAATAAAGCTGAATTGATCCGGCATCTGAATGCTGGTGATTGCCAAAATGATAACCACCTCCTTTGATCTGGGCGACCACATCATTACTGTTCATTCCAATATGCCATCCGGTACGGGCTACCATTGAACCTATAACAGGCCCAAAATCCATAGTTAGCGGTAGCGACTCCATACTTTTTTCAGCTTTCAACCCGGGATCATTTAATAGTAGAAATAATACAGGATTATCCGGCAGTCCGCCTTGTCGTTCAAATTCCGCTTTCAGAAGAGGGTCAGCAGAATAGGTATAATTCAAAAGCATGGTTTGAGGCGACTTCCAATAATAAAACTCTCCCGGAGGGCCGGCATTGAAGCCATCGCCATCCCGCAGCATTTGTCCATCAGGAATGCGCATGTACTGCCAAAACCTGCGAACGCTTTTGATATTATCATCAAAAACCGGTTTACCGGTCATTCTGTAAAATAGCCACGCTGAATGCATGTCCCATCCAAAACGGTATGCCCCGTAATCAACACCCTGGTTGTGTCTCGGCGACTGATATTCAAACCGGCGCATCGGCACCAGCTCTTTTAAAATAATATAAGAAGTATATTGATAGGGCAATGGATTTTCATCATAGATCGCTATGCTCATAGAAAGCAGATCGCGATTGATCTGCGCTTCATTACCATGACCATTGATGATACTTTGCTTAAACGGTGGCCAGCCACATTCCATATCATCGGCCAACCTCATCAGGTTATCACATAAAATCTTTTTTTCTTCCAGGCTCATAAGAGCATAACACCAGTCATAAACTTCTGATGCCGAATAAATAGCCCGGCCTATTTCCCGTGTAATATCCAGGATATTGCCAAACTCGACATGTGATAAATAATCAGCCATTAAGTGAATAGCTTCTTTGCCTACTTTCGCATCGCCCGTCATAAGATAATAAAACGCCTTCATCTCTGCCGCACGCTCCAACCCTGCATTGTAAGATATTTCTGCTTTAGGGTCAAATTCAAAAACGAATGGCGTAAGGGCTGATTTTTTTACTTTTTCCCACGCTTCCAGGTTCTCACCCATTTGTAACCGGGCTTTAACTTCTGGCAAAGATTGCTGATTTACCCAAAGGCGCGGCCGGGTTGCAGGCGGTATAATCCGGGGCTGATAATTTTGAACCACATCCGGCACCGGCGGTGGATTGTAAGCAGCAAATTCTATATACCCTAATCGTACTCCTCGTGGCAACCATATCTTCAACTGTTGATCATTACCATTCAATTCAAATTTGCCTGATTCCTGCCTTGCCACATCCCACGGCACATATACTACACGTTTTGTAGGGCGTTGGTTGTCTATCTGAATTTTTATATATAGCGATTCAAATTTGCTTTTTGCTTTCTTCATAAGGGCAGCGCCCTCAGTATCGGTTACAGCATAAGTAGCCATTACATAACGGCCAGCTTCGGGCGCCTTTACATCAAAGATGATATCCGGTTCGGCTGTATTTTCATTGACCGTAGCGTCAACTCCAAACTTCAATGCTATTCCTTTGTGGTTACTCAATCGTTCATCAGCAACAATTTCCGTTGATGCAGGATTGATCTTCGCAGTTACCGCATCAATTCTGTAAACTTTGTCTTTCGTGAATTGCGCGCCGGTTTTCACCTGGGAAAATACCGGGATAACCATACAATACAACAAACCTAATACAAGAAAACAGCTTTTCATTATGCTCTATTTTTTAAGTTTATAATTTTACACATTTTATAAAATGAAAAGTACTATCGTAATAAAATAGCTATAGATTTTTTTCAATTATAAATATTTTTTCTGCTTGTCTTTTCAAAAAAATTACAACCATTAAGAAGTTAAGAGTAGTTAAGGATACTGCCTTGCAAAATTTCTTCTTAATGCTCCTTAACTCCTTAATGGTTGACCGGAATAACTATATATAACGAAGATATTTTTTCAACTATAAATATTTTTTCTTCTTGTCTTTTCAAGAGACTATAAAACAATGTTTTTACCGAACTATCTGCTTGTCAAAAGATAAATTAGCAGAAAAGAATGGTATCATATTTTGTTTTATTCTCAGGCCAATATCAATTAAGCATGAATCAAAAGGTTCGTGATGCACTATCCATTGAAAACTTCCGATAGGTATCATCTTCATCCGATGGCTATCGGGTTTATCTTCTTTCAACAGATGTTTCCCTTCTTTTATCACTGTAATCCAAAATTATTCAATGTCAAAAGCCAGGTGATGACACCCCCAGACATAAGTCTACTTCATATCAACCTTCAACTCTCCAATGCCCTCCCTTTGCCGGGCCAACCCGGATAAGCCTTTTGGCTTCAATTAATTTCTTAATGTTTCTGGCTACATTGGTTGGCGCCATGCCTATAAGTTTTGAGGCCTGTATAGGTTATTTTATTATTGCTTTTTATAGCATTAAGAATTTTTTGTTGATTTATAGAAAGTTTTTCACTCACGTTTTCACTCACGCTTTCACTCACGCTTGCGATATTAGTTCCTGTCTTTTGCTGAGTATAAGATAAAGATACATCTAAGCCATTGGGAATTTCAGCTACTGTCAGATGCATAGTTGGATAGGCGCTTATTTCTTTACGTATTCTTAAAAAACCACTACCATATTTTTCTATATCACCCGTAAGATAAAATGCTTCGGCAATAAGCTTATTCCTTGCATAAGCCCGGTAATTATCACGTTTCAGATCTTCCAAAGTCAGTTCGCCCAATAATTTCCCGGGATTAAAAAATGATACATAATTATCAAACAATTTTATCTGGGCATCGATCGGACTTCTATAATCTCTGTGAATAAGACAGTTAAGAGCAATCTCACGTAAAGCGGGTAAAGGATATTCAAAAATTTCGATCCTCTGTGTTGGCATCCCTTTAATCTCAAATGCAACTTTCATTTGTGCAACCATGTATTGCATAATTTCCTCCACTGTCTGAAACAGCGCCCCATTAAGCATTTTATCATCAATGATATGAGTTGGGGTTTTGAATCTACCCATGTGTACATTATAACCTATATTTCCTTTTCCAAAAAGCAGCCATGCAGCATTGGACCGCTTATAGTATCTTCCCTTAAATGAAACCAGCTTTACAGGAAATTCTTTAACCGATAATACGCCAACTTTTATACCATCAATCGTAGCTATTGCCGCATCCGGAATGATACCAGGTTGAGTTTTCAACTTTACTTCATTTATCCATTTTTGCAGCGTTTCCTTACCAATTGTAAAACCCTTTACAGGGTTACCCTTATCGTTAATTCCTATATAAATACTTCCTCCTTTTGTATTTGCAAAAGCAGCAAGCGCTTCAATGGCGCCATCTCCGAAACTACTTTTTAATTCAGTAATCTCATCCTCTTTTAATTTTAATAAGCCTGGCATTTTAAATTTTAATATAGCAATTTATTATTAGCAGTTCCTTAATTGTCTTTTGCCTTTATATTCTTCATTATTTCTTAGTTCTCTGTTTTTCCGAAAGTTGCTTCTTTAAATTTTCCTCTACCTCCAACCAATTCTTCTAAAAGGCTTTAGCCCAACCCTGGTTCGCGACCACGAACCATTTGCTTATATTTTATCATAAAGATAATAAGCAATTTTGGTTGCTTACGAGATGAAATATGCATTCTGTTTACTCTGATCATTGAGATTAACTAAAGCAGCCCATGTCCCAAACAACTCAAAAATTACTTCATTTCTATAAATAAGGGAGTATTTTTATCCTTTCTGCTACTTGCCATTTTAAAATGCCATGTTTTATCTTTTGACTTTAACATAAGAATATCACCACTTTTAGATGAAATAATTGATGCTTTGACAGCAGGGGTCTGACCTGTCGCATAAGTATTAAAAACGGTTATAAATAAACCGTTGGTTTTATCCTTTGTGCCCACTTTCAAAACATTCATTTGTCTTGCAACTCCTCCACCTGTGCCTTCGATATCCTGTAAAAAAGTCTCTGTACTTGCGTCGTCTGGTTTTAATACGGTTACGCTCGTACTCCCCCGTTTTCCTTCTACCTTGAAACGATCAGTGCTATCAGGACTAAAAGGAAAATCTGAATGATAATAAAAATCAAACGTAGATAGAGAATCTGCTCTAACCTCATCGGCTATCACCCAGCAATCAGGCTTAAGATAGAGAATATGACGATAAAAAGAAGTGAGATGTGTTGAAGCCGGATAGGCTATAGTTGCATTTCCAATAACATAATCGTATTCTTTATTAGAACTGGTATAAACAATACCAGGTTGATCAGATTTTCCCACATAATCTCTGCCGCTAAACCACCTGCCTTCTCCTACCTGGCCTTTACCATTAATAACAAGTGTATTCTGATAGATAGTACGCTTCCACGCATAGCCTTCATCAGTGATCAGCCAGTCACCATGGCTGAATATCTGGAATGTACCCACATCCGGGTGGGTATGGCCGCCATAAGGATCATATTTATATTGCGAAGCAGCATAATGCCCGATCCACGGTCCGCATTTAAACATAGCAAGAGATTCTCTTCCACTCCATCCTGATCTCATATAGGCAATATCCAGGTCTTTAAAATGCTTAAATAATGGAAGTTTAGTTGGCGGCTGAGGTTTAATTTTTGGATTGATCCAAAGAAGGTTTAAAAAGTAGGCAAGAGGGGCTGAATATCCTGCGGAATCTATTTTATTGGCAAGCCATTGAGCATATCCATTATTATATTCTGAAGCTAATTTACGCAGAAGATAATCCGGCCCATACCAATCAACACGAGGGCCGTCTCCTAAAGACATCAGTGTGGATTTAGTACTTTTCCAGTACTCTCCCGGTATCATTGCATATAAACGAAAACTGGTAAGATTCCTAAAAAAAGAACTACTCGTAAAAAGATCTTCACCAAAAAGTTCTTCATTGAGGGCCATAAACTTCATAAGATATTCAATACTATACTCACTGTAAGGAATGCCTTCGAGACATCCTCCGTCAGGAGGCATTGATGATATTGCCTGTTTGAGTTTCTGTCGGCTAATACTGATCCATTTTTCTGCATCCGGATCTTCTCCATATAAAGCAAGGCCTGCTACTATAAGCCCGGTCAGATTTACATGTTGATGATTGTGAACATATTTATTGTCCCACCAAACCTTTTTTTCTGCAAGCAGATCATACAGCCTGCTCCCCCTCCTCATCAGACAATTACGTATGCTATCCCGTGAAACTCTATCAAGCTTATCAAAAAGCCAGTCATATCCAAGCGCTATTCCGTAAAGCTGATGGGCCGTTGCCAGATCTGAATTATCTATATCTCCTATTCCCCATGTTGGATAGGAAGCAGATACAAGCATGTAATCTCTCGCAGCATTAAGATATTTGGTTTCACCTGTCATGCAATAGGCCATCGCCAACTCCGGTATGGCATTACCTACCTCTCTTTGCCATAGCTGTTCATCATACCCGCTGCCTGGCCTGTATGCCGGTGGCCCACTTTGAACAGCTTTGTCTGTAATGACCTTTAGCTTTTGAAGTAATTCAGAATAGGGCTGCGAGTTCATTTTTGCTCTAAGATTTTTTTGTGATTGCGCGGTCATGTAAAGTCTGGGGTGCACATTGATAAAACGCTTCATAGCAGCAGGGATCGTATCAGCAAAGACTACACTTGTTTTGCAGCCAACTACTATCAAAAAGAAAATAAAAAATATTGGCTTTATAAAATAAAACCACCTGATAGCATTTTTATCTAACGAATTAAACATACTCTTTTTCATATTTCTAAGATTAATTTATGATTGTATTAATCAAGAATCTTATCATCCATCTTCTATGTATGGCTCATTTGAAGATGAATTAGTGAGCCGTTCCCAACCGCTTACTTCTAACTGCTCTCGACCGGTTGAAATAATCATCCAGCAACTCAATATCAAACTCCTTTATCATTTGTGCAGCGCTGATGTTCTTGTCTTCACTGGTTACCATTACTGCTCCTACTTTTCCCGGATCATGAATAATAACCGCATCGCCATATTTAGCTTTTAGCTTTGTAAGTTTATCCCAGTTATAATCAAGATGGGCAACCTTATAGTCCAGGTTGATAGTAGCCTTGGTATAATTAAAATAATTCGTGTTGGTAGCAACTACTTCTCCCAGCGGATTACGAATTTCCGAAGGTAGCCGGCTATCGCCTATTGCGCTTACAAAATAAGACCTACACGAATAGGCCCAGGCTCCCTGCATTAAACCGCCATGATATACAGAAGAGAACAGAATGATGTCTGGTTTTTCTTTTGCATATTGTTGGCGCAGTTCGTCAAAATTCAGGTCAAAGCAAATGGCCAATGCTACTTTTCCAAAATCACATTGAATAACTGAGACTTCGTTACCGGGAATAATACCGGCATCCATTTCGTAAATGGTCGGAAAATTTTTATTGTATGTACCTGCTATTTTTCCTTTCCTATCTAATAAAACCAGGGAGTTGCGTAAGCCTTCTTTTGTTTCATGTATTGAGCCAAATGCGATGTAACAATTATTATCTTTTGCTACAGATGCAAAGTAATTCAGCAACTGGTTTTGCCTCGCTTTAAGATACTTCTCTTGTTCTGCTCCCTTCAACCCTCCCGGCACATCACATGCTTCAGGCAAAACGATGAGATCAACTTTTGAGCGTAATACCTGCCTTAGTTGACCGCGCCAGAAATCAATCATTTGTTCAACCAGTTTTTCAGGTTCTTGATTTTTATCAATATTCGGAGAGGCTCCAATAGTTGCTATAGTGACCTTATTTTCCGCATGAGCCATATTCATCAGAGCCATACATAAAAACGCCATTATAAAAAATAAACAGCGTTGTAATTGTTTGATAACTTTTTTCATTTTAATGTGTATTTATATCTGGTTTTTCTTAAATTATCTTCCCATTTAACTTCATAAATAATATTGAGTATAAACTTTTATCTTTTTGCTGCATTCCCCAATTTATGGATTAATTGATCCTAAAACCATTTATTTCACCTATATCTGTTGTTATTACAGCTACCTGCCCCTTTGAAGTTCGCATCATCTGCAAATCTACCGGACGTCCATTCATCTTGCCTTGTTTTATTATATTTCCATCACCACCAATTGCTGTTACAGTTCCATCTTCACTTCCAACACAGAGCCAGTTTGTTCCGTTGCCTTTAATTACTTTTACCACAGTTGGCGGACTTGATAATGCTTTTGCCCACAACTTTTTGGCTTGCCCATCTAACACTACCACCAACCCTGAAGCTATACCAACTACTATCTCCGGTTTTTCATCTCCCGTTATATTTCCTACATCCATCATACGCATGGTTGATCGGGGCATATCAGATAAACCAGGTCCAAACTGGGCATTATATAACGGATTACCGTCTTCGCTATATATTGAAATCCGATTCCAGGCTCCGTTAATTGCAGAAACCACTTCACGCTTACCGTCACCATACAAATCAACCAGGAAATTATCAAACCGGTTCATGGCTGACCATCCGTTTACATAGGTGTGACCGGATGGTACCTGCAAATATCCTTGTCCAATTACCTTAAGTTCTTTGCTGTTAATTATAGCCAAATTATTAAAACCATTTTGATACCGGCCTACCAGTAAATTCTTACTGCCATCACTTGCATTAACTATCAGGAACTGACGTGGATTACCCCAAAAAACAGGCATTCGCTTCACAAGGCTTCCATCTTCATTCAATATCTCCAACGTACAAGCACTACCTACAAAAGCACGGCTTTTGCCACTGTCAAAATAACCACTATATAGTCCATGAATACCCGGATAACGGGACTTAAACCAATAAGGCTTTCCCGCTTCATAGACGGCTGGATCCATCACAGACGTAAACTCCCATTTCTTCACTCCCTGCATATCAAAAGCAATGACTTTCTCATCTGCACAACCTACTAAAAGCAACTTTGGCTCTGACCACCAGCGCAAAACCCGTATCTCGCCTGGGGTTGAAAATTTTCGGACATCCTTACCCTCTTGATTTATAATAGTAACTGTACTACCTGTGGCAATACCCAACATATCTCCTTGTGCCGATGGAATAATTATCCCCGGTATTGGTTTTCCATCTAGTTTTGCCTCCATTACAGGATTAAAAGACGGGATAATTTTCCTGTTCACAATTGTACTTTGCGCTATTTGTTGTGAGCGTAATTGATTCGCCTTCTTCAACGCTGCCTGCAATTCCGTTGTTAATATTTTAATCAGTTGTGAAGCAGGGAACGCCTCGTCAATTTCATTCTTACCAACAGGCAAATTAAATATATATGATCCATTAGATTTTTTTCCAGAAACTGTCTTACCGTTTACCACTATGCGGGACGAAGCAAGCGCGATAGATAGGTTGACCGGTTGACTATTACTCACAATTAACTTGCCACTCAAAAAATCCCAGTTTACTTCTACCGGCACGTCAGCAAGCATCAATAATTTGTTCAGCCCGGCGGTGCGTAAAGCATGGCCATATAGCATTTTTTCATTTAAGAGCACCATATCTCCCTGCATGCCCCGATATTGGCCCGCAACACCTATGGTAGTTTCAGGCAGGGTGAATACGGCTGCATTATCAGTTAGCTTTAAACTATTTAATGTTCCGTCGTTTCCCGAAGCACTTTGGCCAATTAAATGAAAGAAAACACGGTTTTGTCCATTATGGCCAGCTCCACGCCAGCGCATAGTAGTGATCTTCCCAGCACTCACATCCATAAGTTCAGAAGAATGCAATTCAAAGTTAGCAGATAAATGCGGGCTCATTTTTAGATATTTTTTTTCAGGCATCCAGGTTGCTCCCGGCATTTCCCAGGTAGTTTCTGCAAGTATATTATTACTATTAGTACGAAAGTTTAGCTTATCGGCAATCAGCGCATAACGGCCTTTGCAAAGAACTATCGCCCGCTGCCATTTAGTAAACGGCAGGTCGGGCACCTCTGCTACTGCAATAGCCATCTGCCCCGACACGTCGTGATACAATATTGCGGCATTCATCGCAACCTTAGGTTCAACCATACCATCCACACTGGTTTGTACCTGATTATAATAGCCTCTTAAAAGCGTTGTCCCGTTCAAACGCAACTCCAGGATATCAAAGGTATGATAGGGATTACGATACGCCCCATTATGGCCATCAAGCAGTATAAAATCACCCGAAGAATCAGGCGCACTTCGATAACTCATGTCTTTGAATGCCTGCTCCAGTTTAAAACTGCTTTTTTGCTGACGCCACATTGGTTCAGGCATTTGATTAACCGACCATTTACCAACAAGATTGTCCGGCAGTGAGGGTTTTATATTTTCATCAGGCCAGAAAGACTGCCCGAGACGAAAAATATCCGTATCCAAACCTGTACGTTTGCGATAGGTAATCCATCGTCCGTCTCCGGTCAAATAGGCTGCTTTATTAAGATAATCCAGAGCAGCAGAGTTCAGCATCCGGTCTAAGTTAAGTCCTGACAACAAAACTTCTTGTCCCTGAAGTAATCGTTGAAGTACACCATTTTCTAATGGCACTCTATCACCTGTCAGAATCATATAAGTCAAAACCGGGGCAATACCAGTTGAGTACCATGGTAAATAATCTTGCTCGCCAACAACATACGCATTGTTGTGCAAAGAAGCAAAGTACAATTTTCCTGCACGTTCGGCCTGTGCCCACATAGGACTAGGATAATATTTATTGAAATATCGTGCAAGAGTATATACTGATAATGCTGACCATTGCCCATGCCGCGAACCCACTGAAGCAGGAACACTATTTAGTTTATATGTATCCTTATCATAAGGGGTGGTTCCTTTATGTTCAAATCGCCGTGCAAAGGCATTAGTTATTTTAAGACGTTCAGCATCGCTGAAAACCGGCGACTCCTCAATAAGATCCCAATATAAAATCAGCATCATTGCATTATAATGATATGGGCCGGCCAATGGATCATTTTTATTTTCAATCCTTTCGCCATCTATCTCATCTATTTCCTTAAGAGCCTGTGCATCAGGAAAAGAAAGCCGCAATACTTCACGGGCACTGAAAGTATCACCGGTCATATAATACATAGCCATACGTTTGCTAATGCTGTTCCATCCAAAATAACCAACAGAACCATATCCTTTCGAAGCCTCCCACGTTTCAAAGTCCCTAATATCAGTAGGAACCCTAATCCCGTCTCCAAGCCTGGTAAGCATTGTCCATCCGGCATTCAGGTTTCCCGGACTATCTGGTAAAGTTTCCAGCATTGATGCAAAAGCCTGCGCTCCGGCGGTAACTCCCACAGAATCACTGCCACCCACTAAAATGGCGCTAAACCCATTACCGTAAGGATTATGAAGCGAACGGACTGAATAACCGTGATGGCCTGGGTATTTCAAATCCATAAGGCTATAATAGCGGTCATACAGCTCACTTGAAGTTTTAGATGTAGAACGATTGCCAAGAATAATAAGATTCTGTACGAATGGTGTCGCTGCCCCTGCACTTGAATCGGTGATAATCGGAACCTTAACACCTGTACGCTTTTCAATAACTGCCTGTAACACTTGTGCCGCATTACCGTACTGCCCAGAACTCACTATAGCGGAAACAGGCTTACTATTTGCAACTAAAGGAATAGCAGAATAGAGATTTTTTACTTTTTGATAAACAGGGGTAATAAGTTCAGGGATAGCAGGAGATTGAGCGAAAATATCGGCTTTGAGAAATATCAGGCAACTAACCAGGATTAATAGATGAGGTAACTTACTAAGTTTAGTGGATACTCTCATGTGTGTATTTAAATTATATTTTTTCATCTTTTTAAGATTAAATCAAACTACGTTTTTATGTTAAAGCCTATATCCCCTTACTTCTCCTTTTTCAGTTATCATTATAACCATTGGCCCTTCATCTGTTTGAAGCACCTGAACATCCACAGGTTTGCCGGATATTTTATCTTCTCGTATTATCTTCCCCTCTGCATCCAGTGCCATTAGCATCCCATTTTCAGTACCAATAAACAACCATGGCTTATTGCCAGACCCTCTAATCAGTTTTAATATGGTTGGCGGATCTGACAAATGCTTCGACCATAGCAACTGTGCCCTATTATCAAATACGTTAATTTCCCCTGTGGATAGTGCTGCCATGATTTCAAGTTGCCGTCCATTACTTGTTAAGTCCCCTACATCCATCATCCGAATATTGGCCTCGCTCATATTTTTTATATTGACTGGCGGAGCGCTTCCCGGGCCAATCTGGATATTGTGAATTGGCTTGCCATCTTCTGTATAAATTGTGATCCTGTTCCAAATCCCATTAAATGCTGAAATAACTTCCAATTTGCCATTGCCATTTAGGTCTGCAAGAAAATTATCATGCCTGTTTATTGACATCCAACCGTTTATAAAAGTATTGCCTTCCGGCACACGATAATATCCATATCTTTCAACTTTCATATTCTTACTGCTGATTACAGCCATACTGGGACCATCATTCATCCAACGCGCTGCCAGTAACTGTTTCGTTCCATCCGTAGCATCCACCATCAAAAATTGGCTTGGATTTCCCCAGAACACAGGTAACCGTTTGACAAGATGACCATTTTCATCCAGTATTTCCAGCGTACAGGCGCTACCCACAAAAGCCCGACTTTTACCATTATCAAAGTATCCGCTATATAATCCATAAATTCCCGGATAACGGGATTTAAACCAATATTGTTTGGCTGCTTCATACACAGCCGGATCCATCTCAGAAACGAATTCCCATTTTTTTTGTCCCATCTCATTAAATGCAATAACCTTTTCATCCTCGCAGCCTGCCAATAATAATTTATATTCTGTCCACCAGTGTATAACACGAACTTTACCCGGTACAGTAAGTTTTCGAACTATTTCTCCGGTAGATGAGACCAAAGTGATAGTGTTCCCGGCTCCAAGTGCCACAAGGTTACCTTTTACAGAAGGGATTACAATACTTTTAACTGGTTCAGCCCCTACTGATAATTTCATAACCGAACGGAAATCTTTTATTATATCCTGTTTCAATCGGGGAGAAGATTTTTGTTGTAGTTCTTCTTTTGACCTCATCTGCCTTGCAGTATTCAACAATATATTTAGTGATTTTTTAAGATTGCTACTTCTCAGAAAAGCTTTAGATATTTTATGTTTGCCAGCAGAAAGGTTAAACGAAAACATTCCACTTTCAAACTTACCTTTTACCTGCGCATCATCAATATTAATTACCTGGGATGTTAAGGCAAGGCTCAGTATTAATGACTGCTTACATTCAAGCTCTATTGTTCCGGAATTAAATTCCCAATTAATCTCTAACGGTACATTTGACCGTAATAACGGCTGCACAAGACCTGCAGACAACAGATTATGTCCATATAATCCGTTTTCACTCAGAAGCGCTAACTCAGCGCGAATATTCCGGAAGGCCCCCGTGACAAGTACTCCATTCTCTGGCAGTGATACTGCTGCTGCTTGATCAGTCAACTTTAAACTACTTAACATTTTACCTTCCTCTTCTATCAGGTAAAAGAAACTCCGTCTTTCCCCCTGTTTCACCTGTCCTCGCCATTTCATGCTTATAATATCATCCTTTTTTTGCACATCCATAATTTCAGAACCATATAGTCTATATGCAGGTTGAGGATTTTCGGAAGGTCGGATCTTCACAGCATGATCTTGCTTAAGCCAGATGCTACCCGGCATTTCCCAACTTGTTTCGGATTGAAAATTTTCAGAATTACTCCTAAAAATAAGTTCATCAGCAATAAGTGCATACCGTCCCTTATTTAAAATAAAAGACCGTTTCCATTTTGCAAAAGGAATATTTGGTACCTCAGCTACTGCTGTACAAAAATTACCAACTACGCCCTGGTACAAAAGTGCGGCATCCATTGAAACTTTTGATTCGCTTAAACCATCAACAGTAGTGTACACCTGATTGTGATAGCCTTTTAGCACTGTACTACCATTTAGCCGGAGTTCTAATATGCCGAAATTGTGATAAGGATAGCGATTTGCACCATTATAACCCTTCAACAAAACATAATCTCCTCCCTGGTCAAGCTCACTACGGTAACTTCCCCAACGGAATGACTGATCTTGAGGAAACCCGGTTGAACGAGCTTGCCACATCCCTTTTGGCATCCATTGTATATTCCATTTCCCTACAAGATCACTGGGAGCAACCGGCTTCAATGCAGATGAATCCGGCCAAAAAGACTGCCCCAAACGAAAAACATCTGTATCCAGATCAATGTGCTTTCTGTAGTACAGCCATCTGCCATCTTTTAGGATGTAAGCAGCCTTGTTTAACATGCTCAGTGAAGTAGCCGATAATCCCCAATCTTTCTGTTTACCCGTTGAAACTATCTGTTGGGTATTCAATGCACGACGTAAATTCTCAAGCATATCCTGATCCCGCTTTCCACTGTATAAAAGATAGTCCATTGCCGGATCATAGTTGGACCCAAACCAAGGTAAAAAATCTTCATTACCATGTGCCCAATACGTGCTCTTCAATCTTGAAAAATACAGATCGCTTGCGTAAAGACAATGTGTCCAAACAGTATCCGGGTAATCTTTTGCAAAGTAGCGTCCAAGAACGTAAAGTGAGAAGGCAGCCCAATCATAATGTCGCTCAAACACATAATCCGGTGGTTTTGTGATCCAGTATATGCTGCCATATTCTGTCAACCGGTGCTCAAGCTGGCCTGCAAAGGCATTAGTAATCTTTAATCTTTGTTCGTCATTAAGTAGTGGACTTTCTTCAATTAAATCCCACATCTGAATCATCATGTAGGCATTGTAATGATAAGGGCCAGACAACGGATGTTTTTTATCCTCAATTCGTTCACCATCTTTTACTTCCAATTCTTTAATAGCGGCCGAGTCTGGAAACGATAATCTAAGAAATTCTTTAAGAAATCGTTCTTCACCAGTCATATAATATAGTGCCATGTTTTTGCTAATAATATTCCAGCCAAAATAGCCCGTTGACTTGTAATTTTCTGAAGCCTCCCAAATTTTTGCATCTTCAATTTCGTCAGGAAGTAAGTAACCATTTCCCAATTTGATCTTGCTGACATATCCTATTGTCATTGTTCCGGATTTTACACCTGTATCTTTTAGTAGTTTGACAAATTCATTACCCGCTGCTCTCACCCCGTAATTGTCACTACCCCCAACAAATAAAACATTTTTTCCATTGCCTAAAGGGTTGTGAAGGCTGCGAACAACATAACCTCCGTTTCCCGGATATTTTAAATCAAGAAAAGTATAACCCCGGTCATAGAGCTTGCTGATTAAGCTGTTGGTAGAACGGTTACCAAGAAGGATCACATTACTCTTCAAAGGCCAAAGTTCATCGTCATTCTGATCACTGACTATTGGCACATTAATACCAGTAAGATTTTTAATGGCCGCCTGAATTTGATTCGATTCAGTTAAATATATCTTTGGTGAGACAATAATAATCTGTGGTTGATTATTAGCCACTATCACTGTGTTGAGATACAAATTTTTTAAGGTTTTATAAACCGGCACAGGTGGGTCAGTGGGCCGATCATTTCCTGCCCCCTGGCTTAATACCATAGTTATACTGAAGATAATTAGGCATAATATGAAAGCTACACGAGTAATTAAAGTTTTCATACTAAAAAATAAAATTTTATTGTTTGAAAAATTCAGGGTGGCATTCATCCCAGGATGTAACATCCTGGTAAACCTTTGCGACCTCCAACAGGGTAGCTTCATCATATAAATTTCCAATTAAGGTAATGCCAGTTGGCAATTTTTTTGCATTAAAACCTGTAGGGATACTAACTGCAGGATGGCCAGTTAAATTGGTAATAGCTCCCTGATTGCCAATGGCAAATGGACAAAGAATAACGTCATACTTCTGTATTACCTCATTCACTTTTTGCATCAGCAAATAGCGATGGCGATTGGCATTTATATATTCCACAGCGGGGATAAATCTTGAAGCCCTAAAGGAATTTGGCCATTCATTTCTCCCTTGCCGGATCATCTTATCATCAAGTCCCGACCTGGTAAATCCATCAAAAGCAGCGGCGCTTTCAGCGCCAATCACAATACTCATTATATTGAAATTATAAACCCCCGAATCAGGAAAATCTATAGAGATCAGCTTCGCGCCCGCTTTTTTCAAAACTTCCAAAACGTTGTTTTCATTTCCAAGGGTATCTTTTCTATTGAAATAATTTCTCGCGTAAGCGATTTTCATTTTGGAGATATCAATTTTATTTCTATAATTAAAAGGCATATTTACGGCACTCGCATCTTTGCCATCAGTACCATGCAGGTAATAGAAAACAATGGCGGCGTCTTCTGCGCTTCTGCAAATAGGACCTATTTTATCAAGGCTCCAGGCAAGTGTCATAGCGCCCGACCTGCTGACGGAACCAAAGGTAGGCCGCAATCCTGTAGCGCCACAGGTGGTTGATGGCGATACTATGGACCCATACGTTTCTGTTCCTAATGCAAATGGAACAAGCCCTGCAACGGTAGCCGCAGCCGAGCCTGCGGAAGAACCACCGGAGCCTTCCAGCATATTCCATGGATTTTTAGTGCGCCCGCCAAACCAATAATCATTCATAGCAAGTGCACCCAAAGTTAATTTTGCAATCAGTACTGCCCCCGCTTCCCGGAGCTTAGTATAAACGTAACTGTCATTATCAATCACCTGGTTTTCATAAGGCTTGGCACCCCATGTTGTTTTAGTTCCATGTACTGCAAATAAATCTTTTAATCCGTAAGGAATTCCATGCAACAAGCCGCGGTATTTTCCGGCAGCAATTTCCTTATCTGCTTTTTTTGCTGCCTGCATGGCAATATCTTCAGTAATGGAAATAACACACCGAAGCGTATCGCCATATTTTTTTAACCGGTCAATAAAAAATTGGGTTAATTCAACAGAAGATATTTTTTTGTTCTTTATAAGGGAAGCCAGTTGAGTAATAGAATAAAAAGCCAACTCATTTCTGTTGACCGGCAAGCTTACTCCAGAAGGAATATTAAACTTTACAGGTAATTGTTTTTTATTCAAGCGAATATAAGATGACTGAGATCTTTGATACATAGTCATTGGAATAGAATTGTCCAATGAAGAATGGTGCATTTCGTCATAAAGCCTGGCACGCGAACGCACTATTCCTAACAAAGAATCTTCTTTGGCCTCATTAAAATGAAGACTGATTATCTTTTCCGCAGAACGTATATCCTTCAAGGTTATAGTATCCTGTGCAAAGTCATTTTTGGAAAGAAAGATTAAGTATAAAAGGAAGATAATAATTTTCATTAAAATATTTTTATAGATGCGTGATACAATTCCGGTATACAAACGATCCAAATGAAAAATTGCTTTTAGATTGCTTCCTCATAAATTCTATTTATTCTTCTAAATAAAAAGAGAGCCTATTTCAAACTTTTCAGCAAAAACTCTTGCAAATACTGATTTCTATTCTAATAAATGTTATCGGATACAAAAGCGAATATTGCACCTGTAAAAAACCCTATTTGAATTAAAATATAATAGATAAAATTGTCTTAAATCAATTACCCTATTTTCTTTTGAGCTTAGAATTAAAAGTTCATTATCCATTATACACATCATACATGGTGTTTATCATTTAGGATTTAACCACTTTATTAAAAACTTTACTCCGTCTTCCACAACAGCTTCATGAATACCTTCATGTACGTCTAATTTTATTCTATCCTGAACATTAAACTTTTGATAAGGAATTTCGGCTTTTTTAAATTCTTCTATCACTTGCGGCCAGTAGGCAATTCCATCTTTCTTTCCGGTCTGTATTAGTAACGGCCGTGGACAAATCAATGATACCAAATTATCATCAGAAAACTCTGTAAGCCAGCCTGAGAAAAAAGCATGCGATTCTCTAGGCCAAAAGCTACTATAACGTGAATCATCCACTACCATCTTATTACGTCGTTCATTAAACCACCCCGAAACTACTCCCGCCTTGATTCGTGGTTCAAGAGGCATAAAGAACATAGTAGCCATTCCTCCCAAAGAAACTCCCCACATGCCTACTCTCTCCTTGTCAATTCTGGGATCATCCAATACTACATCCAGTAAATTTTGTAAGCGAACCAATTCAATGCCTGGTAAACTTATATTTGCCAAACGACAAAGACTTTCAATATGATTACGCCTTTCGACATCCCGTAAATTCAACGGAGCCAGTACCGCAAAGCCTGCATCAACAAGCGCTTTAGCATACGCATGGTATTCTTTAGAAAGAGAGCCGGCTTCGTCAAAAGGAGATTCAGGATTACTTCCAATTCCATGTTGAGCAATTACAATTGGTACAGGCTTTACCTTACTTGCCCCTGGAGGAAAAGCCAATATTCCTTCAGCCGTAATTGGGCCAAGAGAAAGCTCAATCCATTCAGCCTGGATACTCCCTAAAGAGTAAGGCCTCCTTTTTAAAGAACCAGTTTTTCTAAGTATAGGCGGCTTTATAACCATGGATTTCCATTTATTACGATTAGGTTCCACGCTTCTTTTAAAAGCATCAATACTACTATAATCACGATTCCATGCCTTTGCGGCACGCTGTTCATAGTCATCAACAAGATACGCTTTTAAGTAGTCAGCAAGTTGCTTTTCATAAGCATTGCTACGTTGGATCTCGGCCTCTTTGGAAATAATTAAACTTTCCTTTTGTCCCAATGCCTGAGTTGAAAAAATTAGTAAAATAAGGCAGAGGATTGCATTTGGAAGTTTTATAAATTTTGACATAATTAAGTTTATTTATGATTCATTTATAATATTAATTTTTTGAAATAAATTGAATTGCCCCCATACTAGGATTCTTAGTATCCCATTTATTGCCAAAATAATCTACAAACCCTTTTCCTAATATTGATGCATATTTTGTTGTCCCGCCTGATTTTAAAGATGTCGGAGAATCTTCTGTAAGTTTAAAATTTCGGTTGGCCACATCTTCAAATACCGGATCAAGCTGAGTATTCCCACTACAATATTCGGGAAAGAAACTATTTAATTCTGAGGCATTATAATTATGGCTATCATTCGGATTCTTATACTTTGCTACAGGTTCAGTACTGTTGTGATTCCAAAAATCATTATTCTGTATATATACTGTGCCTTTAACACTACTACCGGCATTTACACCAAGTTTACCAAAGTTGTATATTATATTGTTAGCAATTACATTATTAGTAACAGGATTAGGATTGGTGCTATGGTCACCGATCATGATCGCAAATTCTTCGGTATCAGCAAAAGTATTATTCACCAGGTAATTATCATGAGCTTCTATCCAGGGGCCATCTCCACGATAGCGCCATACTGACCAGTCTACTCCCCATCCCTGATGCGAATGCCTGGGCATTTTAGTAACTGTAATGCCTGCAAAAATATTGCTGTATATCTGGTTAAAACTGCCGAGAATATGACCGGTAACAGTGTAGTCATGAAAATAGTTACGCCTAATGATATTATGAGTCGTTAGTCCATCGAATCCATTCATATCTATAGCATGAGTATAAGCTGAGGCACCAGCTGAAATGTCATTCTGTTCAACAATCATATTGTGCACACCATGCACTCCCAGCGCATAAGAAGTAATAGAAATACCAGAATGTCCCCAATTAAGGATTTTATTCCCTTTAATGAGACCACCATCTACAGCGTGGCGAAGAAAAATACCATCTCCGCTTAAAACAATACCAGGGTCATTCTCATGATCTGACCAAACTTTATCCACCAGGCAATTAAGAATATTCAGGTTAGATACATAAGGCGTAAGATCTCCCTGTGCTGAATTCTCAGCATGCAATCCTGATCCGTTACCCCGCTGAATAATACAGCTATCAAAAGTGATATCAGAACTCGGCGCTTCTATATGAATAATATTACCTGACGAACCACCTCTGAAATCAATGTTTTTTATTGTAACATAATTGGTTTTTTCCATTACCAATACAGACCTTGCACCCACAGGAAGGATTTCAGCATTTTTAGGAGAGATTAAAGAAGATCCTGTATTCACATATACAATTCCATTCCTGTTGATCACACCTTCTTTTATGTACCATTCATAAGGTTGATCTACATCTGTTTCATTGGCCGAAGTATTAGTAGTATTAACTTTATACTTCGATACGCCATCAACAAACAAACGATACGCTTTGGAGAATCCACTTACATTAGTCTTCCATGTATTTGTACCTTCAATACGCTGCCACCCAGCATTATCTAACAGGCTTAGTGCAGCTATGATAGGCTTATCACCTACACCATAAGCATCAATAGTAACAGGTTTTTTTTTAGTACCTGATTTACTACTAAGGTCAAACGAATTAAATGGCGTGTACCATGCATCTCCCCTTCTAAATAACAATTTATTACCGGAAATAGCTAATTCCATTGCTGCTTTCAGGCTTTTCTTAGGTGCTGATGGACTTGTTCCCTTATTACTGTCATTACCGTTAACTGAAAAATAATAAGTAGTGGCTGATGATGTTATCGGATTAAGAAACAACAGAAATCCCAGTAATATCATGTTTGCAAACAATACATAACAGAAATTAAAAAGAGACCTCTTGTTAGCTTTTTTCATTGACTTCAATTAATGAGTTAATACCGTTATTTCTTTGGAGAAGAGGTCTTAGTGACATCAATCCGAAATCCACTTACCTCTCCTGTATCGGTTGTTATTACAGCTACTTGCCCTTTTGGAGTTTGCACTACCTGCAGGTCTTCTGGTCGGCCATTTACTTTTCCCTGCCGTATTATATTTCCCATGGCATCCATCGCTAATACAGTTCCATCTTCACTTCCAACACAAAGCCAGTTAGCATCAATACCTTTGATCAGCTTTACTACCACGGGGGCGCTTGGCAACAATTTTGCCCACAACTTATCTGCTCGACCGTCAAGCACATCTACCATCCCGGAAGAAAGTCCGAGCAAAATTTCCGGCTTACCATCACCGGTAAGATCTCCCACATCCATCATTCGTATATTAGCCCGCGGGTCAACAGCGCCAGGGCCAAACTGAACATTATATAACGGCTCTCCCTCCCTGCTATAAATAGAAACCCGGTTCCAGGCTCCATTGATTGCTGATACTATTTCTTTCTTTCCATCGCCATCCATATCTATATAAAAATTATCAAACCGATTCATCACCATCCATCCATTGACCTGGGTATAACCTCTTGGAACTCCCACGTATCCATACCTGTCCACTTTCATTGTTTTACTATTTACCACCGCTAAATTCGGGTTATCGCTTTGCCACCGGGCTGCTAAAAGATCCTTACTGCCATCGGGTGCATCTACTATCAGGAACTGGCGTGGATTACCCCAAAATACAGGCATACGTTTTACCAGTTGACCATGATAGTCCAGGATTTCTATGGTGCCAGCGCTTCCTACAAAAGCCCTGCTTTTACCGTTATCAAAATATCCACTATACAATCCATAAATACCAGGATAGGCAGACTTAAACCAGTACTGCTTGCCTGCTTCATACACCGCTGAATCCATCAAAGATGTAAACTCCCATTTCTTGGTTCCACGCTCATCAAAAGCAATAACTTTTTCATCCGCACATCCTACTAAAAGTAGTTTAGGCTCTGCCCACCAGTGCAGCACACGTATTTCACCCGGCGTTACTAACCTGCGGATTTCTTTTCCTTCCCGGCTTAATATGGTTACTGTATTACCTGCAGCCATACCTAACTGATCACCCTGAACGGATGGGATAATAATACTGCTTACAGGCTTACCACCTAATTTCGCGTGCATAACAGGCATGAAAGCAGATACGGTCGCTTGATTAGATACAGTATGTTGAGACAGTTCGCGCATACGTAACTGTTGCGCTTCCTGTAATAATGCAGGTAGTTGAGTAGCTAATATTTTCAGGCCTGCGGCTGAAGGCGATACTTCAGTAAACTCCTGTTTACCTGCCGGAAGTTCAAAGGCATACAGTTCTCCAGAAATTTTGCCATTTACACGTTTATTATTGATTAACATTGTTCCTGGGGCAGCAAGCGCAAGGGATAGAGTAATAGGTTGATGATTCACCACTACCAGTTTCTTGGTAGTAAAATCCCAGTCTATTTCTGCCGGAGAACTAGCAATCAATAAAGGCTGTGTTAATCCGGCAGTGCGTATAGCGTGCCCATAAAGAGTTTTTTCACTTAGTATCACCAGATCGCCCTGAATACCCTGGTATTGCCCTGCCGCTACAATTGCCGGTTCGGGAAGCGCCAGCGCTGCCGCATTATCCGCTAATCGAAAATTTGCCAATATATGATCCTTTCCCGATGAGTTTTCTCCAAGCAAGTAAAAAGAAATATGCTTTTTTCCTTTATTACCTGCACCATGCCAGTTCATCGTTATAATTTTGTCGCTCTTCACTTCCACCAGGTCAGAAGGATGAAGCTCATATACAGATTGAGGCGTCTCCTTAGGTTGGATCCTTACCAGATTATTCTGTGGAATCCATTTTGCCCCCGGCAGTTGCCAGGTCGTTTCAACAAAGACATTCTCACTATTGCTACGACATTCTAATTCATCAGCAACCAAAGCATACCGACCTTTGCGAAGCGCTAATGAACGTCTCCAATTCACAAATGCCAAATTGGGTACCTGGGCTACAGCAGTTGTTGTCTGTCCCACAACACCATTATACAATAATTGGGCGTCCATTGCTACCTTCGGCTCTACCATTCCATCAGCACTGGTAAGTACCTGGTTATGATAACCTTTTAGCAAGGTTGCTCCATTCAGGCGGAGTTCAAGAATATCAAAAGTATGATAAGGATTACGGCCGGCACCATTATATCCTTTCAGCAGTACATAATCTCCTCCTGCGCCAAGTTCACTTCGGTAGCTGCCCCAGCGGAATGATTGCTTCAGGGGGAATCCTATCGAACGATCTTCCCACATCTCTTTTGGCATCCATTGCATATCCCAAACCCCAACCAGATCAATAGGCGCAAGCGGTTTTAAAGTTGATGTATCCGGCCAGAATGACTGCCCCAAACGAAAAACATCGGTGTTCAGGTCAATGTGTTCCCTGTAGTATAACCATCTGCCTTCATTTAGAATGTGAGCGGCTTTATTTAGCATACTTAATGAAGATGCCCTAATTCCCCAATCGGGTTGTTGGCCGGTGGAAATCACTTGTTGCGTATTGAGTGCCTGGCGAAGATTAGCCATCATTGCCGGATCACGCTTACCTGTAAGTAAAAGATAATCCAGTAAAGGATCATAATAAGAAGTAAACCAAAATAAATGGTCATTGTTACCCGCCGCCCAATAAGTAGTCTTCAAGGCAGAAAAATATAAATCACCTGCCTCCATACTGCGTTTCCAAACAGGATCAGGATAATCCTTTTCAAAATATCGTGCAAGTGCATACAATGAAAAGGCAGCCCAATCATAATGCCGATCAAACACATGACTTGGCGACTTTGTTTTCCCGAATATACTTCCATACTCTGCCATCCGATGCTCAAGTTGCTGTGCAAAAGCATTAGTGATTTTTAATCTTTGTTCATCAGTAAGCAGTGGGCTTTCCTCTATCAGATCCCACATCTCGATCATCATGTGAGCTGAATAATGGTAGGGACCAGACAATGGATGTTTTTTATCCTCAATTCGTTCACCATCTTTTACTTCTAATTCTTTAATAGCAGACGAATCCGGAAATGATAATCTAAGAAATTCCCTGAGAAATCTTTCTTCACCGGTCATATAAAATAAGGCCATGTTTTTACTAATAATATTCCAGCCAAAATAACCAGAAGATTTATAATACTCTGAAGCTTCCCATATCTGGGTATCTTCAATTTTATCAGGAAGCACATAACCGGTTCCTAATTTGACCTTAGCAAGGTAATTGACAGACAACTTACCAGGCTGCCCTCCTGCAGATCTAAGTAACTCTATTAAAGAAGCCGTTGCAGCCTTTACACCTTCCCAATCACTGCCCCCTACAAAAAGAACATTTCTGCCATTACCAAATGGGTTATGAAGGCTGCGCACCACATAACCACCTTTTCCAGGATATTTCAGGTCAAGAAATGTATAAGCCCGATCATATAAAGTTCCAATAACCAGATTAGTAGATCGGTTACCAAGTAGTATAAGATTCTTATCGAAAGGAATATTTATCAGTACAGAATCACTATTCAATACAGGTATAGTAACTCCTGTAATTGATCGAACTGCATTGGCAATAGCATGACCTTCAGAGGCATAAAGATTTGGAGTCACAATAGTAATAGCAGGCTTACGTGCTTCAACCAGGTTGGTAGTCAAATACAATTCCTTAACCTTCTGATATACCGGCACTACAGGATCAGGTATTGTGTCAGGTATAATCTCGCACCCGTTTTCATTGGCATTGGCTACCTGTATATGTGCCATTACTATGAAGAAAATGAGTGCTAAAAAACAGAGATATTTACGTATTTGAGTGTTACATTTCATCAGAAAATATCCTTATTTTAATACGGTTGTGGAAAGTGATGAGCCCTGTCAAATGCCTCTACTTGTATCTATGCAGAATTAAACTTATATTAAGGTATTAGGGTAGGTGAATATTCCTGGAATGCCACCCCTTTATCACGAAACACAAGAGTATCAGTAATAGAATGTATATTTGTTCCTTCATTAACCTGATAATTCAAATAAATCGTATTACGTTGTTCTCCCCCCCACACATCACCTTTTTGAATAAACTTTCCGGAGCCTGTTACAGGAAATTTTGAGCCTTTTGATGTAGAGATCACACAATCACCATTGGTACTAAAAGTAAGATCCATTGTAAAATTTCCCGGGCTTGTGGGTTCAGATCTTAAAGTCCCTGTCACTCTATCTCTATTCCTTCCTGTAGTTTGAAGATGCCAAATCTCATTATCTTCAATATGAGGTTTATTATAGGTTATAGTCTGAGTGATATTTCCATTTTCATCCTTTATAACAGACCTCCCTCTATGCAAGAAATTACCATGATAAGCATTAATGAATTTTATTCCAAAGACCGTAAAATTCATAGGTTGAATGGCCCAATCACCTTTCACCCTGGAATCCGCATTTGGTCCATTCGCCCTGCCCGAAAGAATGCTATCTGCAGTTGTCGTTGTAATTTTCAATGGGATAACATAGTGAGTTCTCCAAGCCATTGTATCATCCAGAAAATCCTGGGTCAATTGTACTTCAACACTTCCGGTAAAGCCCCCTTTTGAAACCGTGATGGTATTCTTATCACTGCCTCCGCTCCCCAAAGTATAGTACCGGGAGGGCAATGCCTCAAGAGTATCTGCTGAAGAAACGGTTTTCCCATCCCAACTGTTAGGATCCGTCATAAGGTTATTCGCTAAGCTATTATCAACAACATAACCAATATTCCAATCGGAATTATTGTTAAGCAAACCACCAATTCTTGCGGTAATAAGAAATTTTAAATTATTATCATTCGTGTTGTCCGCTATATTATAGTCGCCCAAGATCAGTGTTCTGACGGGATATTGATATGGAAAATAGGCTGTAGTATAATCGTAATTCTTGTACCACAAATTGCTCTTTTTACATGAAAACAGCAAAAAAATCAAAAAAGTTGCTGTTATAAATAATGATATCTTTCTCATTTCTTAATATTTAAAATTATTGCCAACCCTGATTTTGAAGAATTTGTTTATCTTTAAGAAGTTCTGATTTGGGGATAGGCCCATAAATCATATATGGTTGATATATCCTATCTTCAACTTCAATTGGCGTATATCCTCCGTTGGATATCAACACGCCCTTAGCGCTTTCATTTAAATTTAGATTCCAGCGACGTAAATCCAAAAATCTAAACCCTTCAAAACTTAACTCAATACGTCTTTCGTTATATATTAATTCCCGCATTGCCTCTTTGGACGCGGTGGCAGATGAAAGGTAATTATCGGGCTGGCCTATACCTGCTCTTGCCCTGATTGCCCCAATTATATCAGCAGCAGTAAACCCAAACCCCATAGGATCCGCAGTTGGCCCCCACGCTTCGTTAGCTGCTTCAGCATAATTCAAGAAAATCTCCGTATAACGGAAAACAGTATAAAAGTGAGCAGCAATGTTGTTTATATTAGGATTGATATTCATAGAAGGATTTAATAATTTTTTAAGGTAATATCCGGTACGGGTCGAGTTCACGGTTTGATTTAATCCATCTTTTGAATCTTCCAGACTAGTATGGATAACTCTCCCGTTGTAATTGCCTCCATCATAAGCTACAATATTCGCTAATCTCGGATCTCTTCCCAAATAAGGATTTAAAGGATCATACCCACTTAATGGAGAAGTAATTGGGTATCCATTTTTCATCGGAAATGCATCTACAAAATTTTGGGTTGGATTAATATTGCCCTGCCCAAAAAGCGAAGGTGGGTAATTACTTATTTCCCAAGTATTTATGTTACTAAAATCTCTCCGAAAAAGAATTTCAGGGTCATCCTTATTCATCCAAAATTTATTTCCAGTAGGGGAAAGCCCTGATATTCCGCCTTTCGGTGTCAACAAATTGGCAGCCGCAACAGCAGCACCAGCCCATTTATTAGCATCTGTGTTAAAAGATTGACTGGCATAGAACAGCAATACTCTTGACCGTAAAGCTCTTGCAAATTGCCCATCTACCCTGTGCAGGTTTTGTGAACCATAAACCGCATTCCACAATCCATCATTGCCATGATCGCTATAAACATCAGGTAAAAGTGAAAGGGCCGTATCAATATCTGCTAAAATAAATTTTATGCAGTCATCGTAACTATCACGTGGAGCATCATAACTGATCTTCTTTTCCGGAACTCCTTTCATTAAAACAATTCCAGTTGGTTTGCCATCAGAAGCAATTCCTCCATGATGTCTTAAGATTTCAAAATGATACCAAGCTCTCAAAGTGACCGCTTCTCCTTTAAATCGCTTCCTAAATTCTTCTGTCCGCTGCACTGCAGGCGAAACCCTATCATCCCATGCCCACTGTACCTGATCATTAAGGCTTAAAAAAAGATTGAGGTAGTAAAGCAAAGTGTACGGACCATTGTAAGAACTAGACCACCGGGAAAGTGGATCAAATTGCGAAGTCCATCCCCCGGTAGCCATAGTGCTAAACGAATTTCCGACAACATTACTTACCGCATCGTCGGTCGCTGCTTCATCAAAAGAATAGCTGTAAGGGATTCCATTATAACCTGTTAAGAGAAGCCCTTCCGCAAAAGGCGCATCAGTAGTAATTCTGGAAATACCCGAATGATTATCATCTTCTGGCTCAAGAAAAGCTTTCTTACAGGAAACAAAACATGATCCAATTATTAATATGCCGATGAATAATTTCCTAATTTTCATATTATTTTATTTTTACTATTTTTAAAATCCTACATTTATTCCCGCGCCATAATATCTATACTGAGGTTCTGTGCCGATATTTAATTGTTGCATCTTCCTGTTTTTTGAAAAGTCAGCTAAATTAGATACCCTAATAAAAATATTCAGGTTTTTTGCAGCAAGTTTTGAGGCGAATTTGGTTGTCATTTCATAGGTTAATTGCACCCGGTCTAATGAGATAACCGAATTATCATACAACCAAAAAGTGGAGTTTCTAAAGTTATTATTGTTTGCCTGGGAAGTTAACCGGGGATAAGTAGCAGTAGAACTAGTGGCCGGTGTCCATCTATCTAAAACCACATCAGAATATTTCAAATTCCCATAAATCCAGTAATAAGAATTACTGTATATCCTATCCGATCCGGTTTGTACTGACCCTAAGGCAAATAAAGTAAAGTTTTTGTAGTTTAATCTAACAGACAACCCTCCGACAAAATTTGGATTGCTTCTCCCAATCATTATCATATCGTCATCATTAATAAAACCGTCCCCGTTTTGATCTTTGTATTTTATATCGCCAGGTTGTACATCACCAAATTGCTGAACCGGACTACTAGCTATTTCATTAGCATCCTTAAAAAGTCCTAACGCCTCAAGTCCGAATGCAGCTCCTACAGGTTTGCCAGCACGATATAAGTAACTTTCGTTCCATAACTCATCAGTCTTTACAACTTTTGTCTTTGTAAAAAGCAGCATAGGAGCGATATCAATGTTAAAGCTATTAATTGCCTTTTTCCATGTAAGCCCTAACTCAATCCCCGAATATTTATTTTCTCCAAAATTCTGCAACGGAAGAATTGTCGCGCTTCCTGTAAACACAGGAGTTCTGCTACTCAATACCTGCACTAAATCCGATTTAAACTCCCAGAAAACAGTAGCATCAAACCATAAAGCTTTGTCGAACAATACAGAGTTAAATCCGAAATTAAATTCTCTTCTCTTTTCATAGAATAACTTATTGTTTCCCGGAGAAGTTATTCTAACAGCGTTGTTATATCTTAAGCCATCGCCCCAACTGTAACCTCCGGAGTTTGCAAAAATATCATCATACAAATAATAATTATTAATGCTTTGGTCTGTATAAATAATACCTCCAGAGGCCCTCAACTTCAAAAAGTTAATAACGGAATTATCTTTCATAAAAGACTCATCACTTAAGATCCATCCTAAACCTACAGAAGGTGAAAATGCTATACGGCCGCCAGGAGGCAATTTTGCCGATGAAACCAATGCAGAACTAAAATCGAAGATATATTTGTTCTTAAATACATAATTAATCCTGGATCCCAAATGAGCATGTTTAGTTCCTTGAAACGAGGCTGCAGTTTGGTTATATTTGTCACCATATCCCATTATAGATGCTGTAATAGCATGCTCTCTTTGAAATACGCGTTGATAATCAAATGATAAAAAAACTGTTGTTCTTCGATCCAGGTAGGAGTCTGAGATACTTTGAACACCTGAAGTCTGATCCAGCCCAATTTTATTAAGAACTAATGATCCGCTACCAAAGTTTGGTTCATAAACTGCATAAGTGTTAACTTGTCCCTGGGTATAATTATTATTATTATCAAAAATAAAATTAGCTTTAAAACTCAGGCCTTTGATAATTGATTTCAGATCAAAATCTAACCCGGTACTAAAATGAAGCATAGAAGAAACCTGGGTACTATAACCACCTAAATTCAAATAACCAAACGGATTGACGCGATAAATGGAGGTACCTCCTACCAAAAATTTACCATCTACAAATTTTGCTGCACCCAAAATACCCTTATTATTAACCAGGCTTGAATCAATTAAACCAGGAAAAGCATTAGGCCGGATAGTGGAAGCATCATTAAAAAAATTTCCCGGTACCGTATTAGCTAAATCAACAATTCCTGCAACCCCCACAGTTGCTTTGAGAAAATCAGTGACTTTAACATCAATATTCGTCCTGATGTTTAGACGATTATCATGTAGCTTATTATTTTTATCCCCCATTAAAGACCCACTATGCAGCAAGCCCAGATTAAGATAATATTGCGCTCTATCATTGCCTCCCGAAAAATCTGTTTGGACTCTTGTAGCAGGTTTATTAGTTTTTAAAAATCCTGAATTATAATAATCAACATCAGGATACCTGACAGGATCTGAACCACTTTTAGTCGCATCAATAGCAGCCTGACTATACAGTGGTAACAGTCCATCATTCGCCAATGCTTCATTATACAACTTCATATAATCAGCAGCCCCTAAATATTTCGGGTAACTAATAGGGACATTAATTCCTGTTTCCACTGTTCCCCTATATACTTTCTCATTTGCTTTGCCACGTTTAGTTTTTATCAGTATAACTCCATTATTTCCCTGAACACCATAAAGCATAGCCGAATTGACATCTTTCAAAATTGTTATTTGTTCGATCTCATCCGCAGTAATATTACTAAATGAACCAGGCGCGCCATCTATTATAACCAAAGCGCTACCTAACCCTCGTATATTACTACTTCCTACCAATCCAGGCACACGGCTATTAATCAGAAACCCGGCATCTGAAATATTATCAAATTTAATTGATTGCTCAGGGTTAATCGCAGTTATATCACTAACAGCCAATCGCTCCGTCACTTTTCCAAAAGGAATATTGATTGTAATATTTTCCGTGGTATCAGAAGTATTCTGACCTTTCGCCTGTCCGTATGAATACCCTATGGACAATCCACCAAGAATAATACTTAAAATACAAATTTTTATGAACATACTATTAATTTTTATTTTTAAACTATTTATCTTACCAGCCGGGATTTTGTTTCCATTCAGCGTAAAGATTTACCTGACTTATAGGGAAAGGCATCCAATAATTCCTTTCTGCAAAAGGCACTGTTTGAACAATAAAACTTTTAAAATAGGTATGTCCTTTATCAAAATCTAACCCACGCAACTCTCGGTATTGACTTAAATGCGCAACATGCCACCGCCTGATATCATACCATCTTTTACTTTCATAAGCAAGTTCAACCGCTCTTTCATTCCAAATTCGGGCACGGAAGTCTTCCTTGTTATTCAGGAATTTGGCATTTACATCGGGCATTAGGGCACGATGCCTAACAATATTAACGGCATCAATTGCCGTTAAGTCAGCATCAGGGTCTTTACCTGAAGGACCATAGGCTTCATTGGCCATCTCAGCATAAATCAGATAAATTTCTGCTAATCTTAATTTTGGTATAGCATAGGTATAGCGCCCCCATCCATTGTCAATCCGGTTAATTGTTACGTCCCAATATTTTTTCATTCCGAATCCGGTTAAACTATTAGTGGAAGATCTGTCTCTTCCCCCGGTATATAATTGAGCAAAAGCTATTTCACCACTCGCATTTTTAACTCTTCTGTCTCCATCAACCATAATATTATACCGGAATCTCGGATCCCGATGTTCCCACGGATTCATAGGATCAAACCCTGACTCAGAATCGTTAATTGGTAACCCATTCTCAGTTTCAAATAATTCCACATAATTCTGAGTTGGAGCATCAAACCAGCTATCTGTTCCTATATCGGTAAACAGAAAAGCAGAGGCAAAGTATCTACAGTCACCTCTTTGAGGGCTTGGTTGAATGATTTCTTTACTTCTTGGGAATGTATTATCAAGCTTATAAAACATATCAGAGTAAGTAGCCCAGGGCTCTAAAGAATAAACCCCCTGGTTCGCTAATTTGATAACCTGCCAGCAGGCGGCAGCAGCTCTTTTGCAGTAGTCCAAATTATAACTATAATTTCCTGTTGCAGTACCATTAAAGAGTGGTGAAGCAGCAAACATCAGACATTCAGCCAAATTAGCATAAGCCCAACCCTTTGTGGCTCTACCAATATTTCTGTTAAGCGTAGGTTGACCAGTAGCGGTTAAATCCCAATCAACCGGTAACAGTTCTGCACTTCGTTGTAAGTCCGAGACAACCTTTTCCAATGTCTCGTACAACCCCTTAACAGGAATTTTCATATCCGAAGAAGGCGCTAATACTGTATCAATATAAGGAACAGCACCCCAGGCTTTAATCAATTGAAGATGAAAATATCCTCTGAAAAAATAAGCTTGTCCTTCTATAAATTTTCGTTGTTCATCAGTTGCCACCTGCAGTTCCGGTAAATGAGCAATGGCTGTATTGGCTTGTCTGATCCCAAACCAACTGTTTTGCCAAATAGCTTTTCTACGTGTCGAAGTAGTATTCCATGGGCCTTGAATGTTAGCGCCCAATGTATTATAATACGGGGAAATGTTACCATTCATTATCGCCTGATAATCAGCATTGACCCATTGCAAGAGGTTAGAAGTAGGCATAATATCATCACCGCCTAAATTAAACCTTCCAAAATTAGAATATCCATGTACCCATTCGATGATGTTGTCATACATCCCTTCCACAAAACCCTGGTAGTTATTAAATGTGGAAAAAACATCTTTTTCTGAAATATCCGCAGTCGGCGCTTTATCCAAATATTTTTTGCAGGAAGACAAGTTTATTAGAGCTAACAGACTTATTAAAACCAACAGACTCAAATGAGTTATTTTTTGATAAATTCTCATAATATATTTGTTTACAAAGACTAAAAAGAAATATTTAAACTTAAATCAAACTGCCGGTACGCAGGATACGAGTTGCCTAAATCATAGCTTGTCTCAGAATCCATTGGAAAAGCTGACCAAAATATCAAGTTATTTCCTGTGAGAGCGACTCTTGCATTAGATACTCCCAAATCTCTAACCCATTTCCCACTAAAATCATAAGCAAGTACAGCAGTTTTTAATCTTAAATAAGAAGCATCATAGATCCCAAACTGGCCATTCGAGGACGTAGTCGTTAACCTTGGCCCTTTATAGAAGGTATTAGGATTATCCGGCCTCCAGTAATCTGCAAGTTCTTCACTTACAGTGGTCCAGGGACGAGCTTCAGGAGTATAAGGATATGCCGTTAAATTAACATTTGTAACTGCAAAGAACTGAACCATTAAGCTCAGGCCTTTATAAGAGACGCCTAAGGTCGCATTGTAAGAATTCTGAGGACGATTAGTAAAGCCATAAGGAACCACATCAAAATTATCTACTACGCCATCACCGTTGTAATCAATTAAATCCCAATCACCCGGCATCCGAACAGGCATATTCGAAACTCCCCGCACACTACCATATACATCATCCCATGTATTCATAAAACCATCATTTACCTGACTCTTTACCTGCCCAATTTGAAAATTTACTACTTTTTGATAGCCACCAAGAAGTTCGGGATCTTCATATTTCACAACTTTATCAATCGCTCTTGTCATACTTAAGGACACATTATAACCAAACCCACCTGCATTACGTTTATTATAACCAACTGTAAATTCATACCCGTGGGTTTCAGTTTCCCCAAGATTAGCCGGTACAGGAGGTGCACCAAATGTAACCGGGATATTGCGCCGGCTGGCAGTCATAAAAATATTTTTTCTCCTTTCATGAAAGACATCACCTGTAAGAGTAATTTTATTGTTAAAAGCAGAAAAATCTACTCCAATATTCTCCTTAATTGCTGTCTCCCATCTAATGTCAGGATTGGCAATTACTCCCTCTGCATAATTCGAATATGGACTTAACTGCCGTGCAATTCCATCCATCCCCATAAAATACCCTGCAGTACCCGGAAAAAGCCAGCTACCAATGTAACCCCATCGCGGTATTCCCAGATCACTACCAACAGCACCTATAGAGCCCCTAAGTTTCAAATTATCTATCCATGAAAATTTTTGCATAAAGCTTTCATTCGAAATCATCCAACCCAATGCTGCTGAAGGGAAAAAGCCAAATCTGTATTTAGGAGCAAACTTCTCTGAACCATTATATGCCCCATTAAATTCTGCAAAATACCTGCTATCATAGTTATAAGTAACACGTCCTACCCAATCTTCCTGAAAATGAGCGAATTCAGAGCCTGCAGCAGTCTGCCTGCGATCGAATATAGCCAAACCAGTTACAGAATGTTTATGAAAACTTCTGCTATAATTCAAATTGATTTGATAGTAGAGATTACGCTGTAAACTATTATTATTAACAGTCTCGTTAGACATACTCCATGGCGGCATAACAAAATCAAATTCATTAACTCCCTTACTTCCCTGGCCTGTTATAATCTGTGTAGCCAGAAGGCTATCTTGCTTCGTTTTTGCGGCAAGCATCAGGTCCGGGTTCATATATTCAGTAATAGCCAACCCTTGGTTTGAAGGAGGCACAATATTTGGCCCATTTGACGTAACATACTTATCAAAGGCTATTCTTCCTGAAACCGATAGCCCATTGGTTATAAAATCAAGTTTCTGTTCTAACTTAAAGTCATTCCCAAGATAATTTCTGTTATAAAAAAGAGCTCCTGCCCAATTCAAACTAACTAACGGGTTTGTATAATTCAGGTCAGCAGGATTGATTCCTAAAAAGCCATCAGGATAATAAGCAGGAAATGCATCCGGCGCTAATCCATAGATTCCAGTATATAAATGTGAGTATATGAGCCCATTCACGCCTGGCCCAGCAGTACCAGCAAAAGTGGCTCCGGAAGCCTTTTGATTTCCGATATAACCGCTCATATTCGCAGAAAATGTAGTAGTTTTTGTGAGTTTAAAATCAAGATTGCCTCTAAAATTGAACCGGTTATAACCATATCCGGGATTATATCCCTGGTCTTTATTGTATTGTGAATTAAGCAGATCACCTTCGTGAAAATACCCTAAAGAGGCAAAATATTTAACGTTCTCCGTCCCCCCTGATAAGCTCATATCTGCCTGCGCACTTGTTGCATAATCTCTCACAACTAACTTTGGCCAATCTACGTTAGGGTACAAATAACTATATGGCTCAACCTGTGGTTTTTTATAAAATTTCAATGTTTCATCAGGTGTAAAGTATTGCCATGCACCGGGGGTAGAACTAACCTCCCGCTCTACAGCCACATTTCTAAATTGGCGGGCAGCATAAGCATCCATTAATTTTGGTATTTTTGAAACACTCTTAACCAATTGATGTGCTGAAAAGGATAACCTGGGTTTACCCAATGCCCCTCTCTTCGTTGTAATCAAAATCACTCCATTAGCTCCTTTTACACCAAATACAGCCGTGGCAGATGCATCTTTTAATACAGATACTGTTTCTACATCATTTACATTTATATCATTCATAGCGCGCTCAATCCCATCAACAAGTATCAAGGGTTGTGATCCATTCCAGGACGACATCCCACGGATTAATATTGCGGGGTCATCACGTCCCGGCTCACCAGTACTTTGAATTACGGTAACTCCTGGGATCTGCCCGGCTAATGAACTTGCTAAATTAGTAACACCTCCCCGCTGTTGTAAATCTTCGCCTCCGATATGCGCTATAGAGCCAACAACACTTTCCTTTTTTTGGGTACCATAGCCCACTACAACCACCTGATCCAGCGATGAAACACTCTCCTCCAGAGTAACATCAATTTGAGATCGGCCATTAATCGGAACTTCCTGAGTTGTAAATCCAACATAAGAGAATACGAGAGTTCCATTACCATTATCAGTGGTTATGGAATACGATCCCGTTCCATCTGTGGAGGTACCATTTTTGGTTCCTTTGACCGTAATACTAACACCTATCAAAGGATCACCATTTGAATTGCTAACTTTTCCTCTTATCTGAATTGCATTATTAACAAGTTTCTCACTTATTTCATTGGCATTAATAAACTGCTCACTTTTTTTGATAAACGTGGGAGAGGAAAAAGAAGAAAGAGTTAGTGGTAAAACACCAGGCCTTAAATCAGGCGCACTTTTTTTAACGACGATGGTATTCCCGGAAATAATATAGCTTAATTGTTGATCTTTAAAACAAATATCAAGTACTTCCTCAATGCTTCCTTTTTCAATATTTACCGATACTTTCCTTGCCGTTTTAAGCACTTCATCGGCATAAAGGAACTGATAGCCGGTTTGCTTTCTTATTTCTTCAAATACTTTTTGCAGTGAAACATTATTTTCCTTTAAGGTCACTTTCTGTGAGTAGCCTTTAGCACTAACCTGGAGGCAGGCAGCGATTAATAAAACTATAATAAGTTTCATAATCCTAATCGTTTTGGTGAGAAATCCGCTTTTGGTAAAACCGGATTTAAAAAGCAGAGATAAATACATAAATTTGTATTGTTTTTGGATTAATAATAAGCGGTCTTAGACAGATTTAGTTTGTTAGATTATCCAATTTTGACCGGGTTCTGCTGCAAACAGAATCCGGTTTTTATTGGTATAAGCCTTTACGATTATCCATCAGTAAATAATGAAGACGGCATAGTAAGTTTTAAAGTCATCAAATATTAGTTGTTTTAGCGCGACACAATTATTTTCTTCCCATCTATTTTAAAATGCACTTCTCCGGTCAGCATTAATTCGTTTAATACTTTGGATACATTCTCATTCCTGGTAAGTTGCCCTGTAAAATGCGTATTTACGTTTCCTTTATATTCAATTTCCACATCGTACCATCTTGCAATTTGGCGTAAGATCGTTTTTAGATCTGCACTTTTAAATTGAAAATAACCATTTACCCATGCCACTGCTTCTTCTGTATCGGCATGATCCTTCACGTTAATTTTGCCCTCTTTATTAACCGTTGCCTGTTCACCCGGTTTTAAAAATTGAGGCGACCGGGTATCATTCAGGCTTAGTGCAGATACTTTCACTTTACCTTCAAGTAAGGTAGTTTTTACCTCAGCCTCATCATCGTAAGCATTTACATTAAAGTGAGTGCCCAATACTTCTATTTCTGATGAATTAGCTTTTACTTTAAATGGCTTACTTTTATCTTTGGCAACTTCAAAATAAGCTTCCCCGGTTATTTCAACTTTTCTCTCTTTACCTGTAAATGCAACAGGGAAATGAATAGAAGAAGCTGCATTAAGCCAAACTTTGGTACCGTCGGCTAATGTTACTTTATATTGGCCACCACGAGGCGTGGAGATAGTATTGAAGAAAACTTCATTGTTTGAGATAGCCTGTTTACCATTTTTTGTATAAGCCAATAAACCTCTGTTTAATTTTTCCACTTTAATATTTCCCTGGTGGCTGATCATACCGTTCGATACGCTATCTAATACAATGACAGATCCATCTGCCAGGGTAAGTACAGCTTTATTGCCGCCGGGAGCAACATCATTATTGATTTTTTTTTCAATCAACACTTCTTCTGCAATCCCTGTTTTTGATGATTTAGTTGAAAACATCAAATACCCGACGGACAGTAATATCAATATCGTTACCGCAGCCGCAGCAGGTAACAGCCATTTACGCCCCTTCCCTTTTACTCCTTTTAGCTGATCTTTATGAATAGTATTAAGCAGCCGCAACCTGATCCTTTCAAATAATTGCTTTTCATTTTCAGGATCATCTAATGTCAACTCAATCTCATCATCATTAAATGAATGGTACCAATCATCCAAATGATTCTTCTCATCTGGAGTAATCGTACCTGCGAAGTACTTTTCTATTAGAGCTAATATCTTTTCCTGAAGCGGCATATTTCGTATATATAGTATTATAGTGTGTTGAAGGGAATAAAGCACCTATGCGTGAAGAAAATATATTTTACAAAAGCTATTAAAACTTTATAAAAAATAAGACAAATGAGAAAAGGAATGTTTTGGCAACAACCTTTAATTGCCTGAGCGCCTTATTTAATGAGCCATAACTGATACAATTACAAAGTTGGAATCTTCTTCATTCCTCATGGTTACTTCTTTATTTAAGAGGCTGTTTGACTTATTTATTTGCCACGGATTACACAAATTTTCACAGATAAATCCGTGCACTTCGCAAAGCGAAGTGTCCGTGAAACCTGCCTGTCCGGCAGGTAGGTCCGTGGCTAAAAATATTTTTGTGACAGTAATAATCATTTTATTTTAATTATACTTGCCTCGGGATGAAAATGTGTGTTGATTTTGTAATTTGAGCTAAAGCTCAAATACCTTTTGCCACGGATTACACCAATTTCCCCGGATTAAATTTTTGTAACAAATTTAATCCGAGGCGTAGTATAACTCAAACAATTTCTATACTGCACAAGGAACAAAACAGTGAATAATTTTATCCGGTCGGGGCGCTTTCTTTGGCGACCTGAACGATTTTCCAAGCTAATGGTTCAGACCGCTATCGCGTTCCGACCCGCACCTAAAAAACTCACGAATTTACCCCTTGCACAGTATAAGTAGCTGACTAAATAATATTCCTAAACATTTCCATATAGTGTGGTGAATCAGCCAAAACGCCGCCACTCTTCTCATAAAAATCTTTATCAAGATTGAACACACCGTCCCTGGTTTTGCGCCAATCTGCGGTAGCATAAGGATGGTAAGTTTCCATTATTGACCAGTTTTTATAATTCTGATGACCATTGCTTTCCAATAAGCCAGTGCCGAGCCCGGGGAACGGATCTAACCTGGCTGCAATATTTTTATTCCAGTCCACCAGTATAGGGTTTACTGTTAAGTCTGCACAGAAGCAGGGAACATCATGTTCTTTGGCTACTTTCGCGATCTTCATGGTCATGCTTAAAGTTTTGGCAATTGTCTTTAATGCTATAGCCTTATAACCCATTTGAATTCTTGTTAAGGCATCCTTGTCTGTGTGTGCACTTTCATCCGCTGCGATCCGTAGGGGGATGTCTCTTACTTCTATGTCTGCTTCTTCGGGGAAGGGCTCTTCAATGATAGCAATTTGATCAAATGCTCCGATTTTTTTTGCATGATCAATGAACCTTAATAAAGTTTCCTTCTTTTCATATCGCCCATTGGCATCAAAATAATAAGGTAGCTTGCCTGATGCCGTATGCGAAGTAGTATAATGACCTATGGCCTTGTGGATCGCCGAAATCCTTTCCATATCTTTAGCAAGCATCTCTTGCTGAGTGCCCGGTTGGCCTATCTTTATTTTCATAAAAAAGTACCCTGTATTAACCGCCTGCACTATTTCTGAAATAGGAACTGCATAAGACATCAAAGGAATGCTTGCCACCTTGCTGTGATGGTGTGATAATGCAGGGCGGTATGTTTCAGGGATCAGCTCATCAAATGTGGTTATCCCGTTTTCTGCCGCATAAAGCATCCAGAGAGCATTATCAACAGATACCAGCGCATTTAAAATAAAGGTTTCTCTTAGGTTTGGATTCCCTGTGATCTTCTTTCCATATTGATATACCTCTTGTAATATCTGATCCTGTAATGCAATGGGATCTTCGTATTCCCGGCCTTTTATCAGTTGAAGTGCAAACCCTGTCAGTGCATACATCAAAGCATTACCGCCACTCTCTGAATTAGATGAATAAACAGAAGCATCCGACCACAGCACTCCCTGGCTGCATAGTCCCACTTTTTTGATCCCCGATGAGGATTGCAAACAACTGGCTACCTGCCATATTTCCGTCATATAACCGCCTTTAAATCCGAAGGGCCTTACAAGAGGCTCCCGCTCGAAGTTGCTATCTACTGATCGTATCATAATCTTTTTTTTGTTGTTAATATCCATTGATCTTGTTCCGATAGATCCCGGAAAAGAATAGACTTCAGGGATACCTGCTGCTTTTGCCAGGATCAATGCTTTTAATAAACTTCTTCGTGATATCATTTCGTTATATTAAATTTTGTGTTCTTTAATTTTTGTCCTAAACCATTTGAGGTCATTTTTTAAATACGATGAAATTTTATCAAGGCTCATCGTCGGATTAGCCTTGCCCGATTCAGCGCCACCAAGATCATATTCATAATGAATAGAGACCGGGCCATTAATACCGAGTTTGATATATTCCTTGAGATATGCATCAAAATCAACCTGGCCTTCTCCTAATGGAACGTCTTCTACCTGCCATTTTCCATTTTGTTTTTGCCAGATAAAATCTTTGATGTCAGTAGTTTTTATCCAGGGAGCAAGAAGATTCATTCCTATGGGCCACGAATTGCCACCCTCGCACGTAGCATGGCGAATATCGTATTGAGAGCCGATATAGGCCGGGTCACAATCTTTTAATATCCAGTAAACGTCCCATACAGGACCACCTACTCTTGTGCCTGAATGATTCTGGTATTCGCCGTGTATGTTGTATTTACGGTTGATCTTCTCAAGGCTTTCCATATTTTTTTTATGTAGATCAAGATTTTCCGGAACCGTCTTTGCCGGATCATAAGTAAGATATCCCATTCTATAATGCCTGATACCTAATGAAGATGCAGTTCCTAATAAATTATCAATACCTGCATAGTCTGCAGCAGTAATATCTGTTACGATCATGGGAACTTTTATTCCGGCCCTTTGTAAAGCGTTTACTGCTTTTGGTAAATCAACTTTTACATTTTCAGGAAGCACATGCCCACCTTTACGGACAGGTATATCAGCCCCATCAAAACCAATTGAGGCAAGGGTTTCGCCAAGACGGTCGTAATTGAGGAATTGAAGGCACTTTGTAAAAATACAAATAGGATAAGCCGCATTTTTTTTATTTAAACTACTTGAAAAAACCGGTTGGTTTGCAAGGGCTCCCGCCGTTACTACCGAAGTTGTTCTTATAAATTCACGCCTGTTTAGCTTCATTGATTACTTACTAAAATAATTATTTAATTCATCTTGATTATGCACATTACTTACGGCCAGTTAAGATGTTTATGAAGAAATTCAAATGTCCCATCATTTCGCGATGTATGACCACCATTAAAGTATTCTATACTCGTTTTATCTCCTTTATTAAATTGATCGTATAAAAATTTCACCTTTGCATATTCATAAGCAACCCACTCATCAGGCTGAACCAGGTCGTGATGGCCACGTTCTACCATAAATGGCCGTGGGAAAATCAGGTAAGCCATCTCAGCATAGCTGAAAGTGTTTCCCATATTAAAACAAGGCATCTCCCATTCTGTAGTATTCACATAACTACCGGGATAATGGGTATCCACTATTTTTCGTGTCCAATCACCAAAATCACCTGAACATATTGAAAGGCAATAACCCTCTAATACTGAAGGAATCCGCATGGCAGTTTTACCTCCATAACTTTTGCCATAAAAGGCGATCCTGTTCTTATCTACAAAAGGAAGTGAGCCAAGCCACTGAAGCGTTTGTTCATGTTGGGATATGATAAATGAGAAAAGCGTTTTCTTAACTGTATTTGCTTTTCTATCAAGCCATCGGAACCGGTCTTCACCCCGATAAAGGACATAAGGCGAATAGACAATGAATCCTTCATCTGCAAGTTTCGCAGCCATATCATTATAGCTGGTATTCCCTTCAATTGCATTCTGGGGTAAGCCATTCAACCCCACCTGACAAACGACTACAGGCCGCCTTTCACCTGGCTTTATATCTTTTGGAATAAGCAGTATTCCTGCAGCAAAAAAATTACTATATACATCCATGACCACTTCATATCCTGTCCATCTTTCTTTATCATAAACCTTGCGCGTACGTGGATTTGGGTTTAACAGTGTATCGTCAAACTTACCAATAATCTCTTCCCTGAAATACTTTCGGTACTCTTTTCCCTGTTCAATAAAATGATCCGGTGAATAATAAGGATGATAGTATTTAGTACTCCAAATTCTTTCCCCAAATTCAGGCATTACTTTGTATAAAAAGAAGTTATTCCTTTCCATATCAGAAACACGTTGAAGCCATTGCACATGATCTTCCAATTCTTTCACCTGCCCTATTTGACGGTTTTCAGGGCTAAATGATCTTCTGTTATCAACAGGGGTTGCTTTAGAAACCGGCATAAGTGAATTATACCCAAGAGACTGAGTTAATTTTTCAATTGCCTTTTCTGACCCAAAAGCGATTGGTTTACTTCCGGCATCATTAATGAGGTATTTAGGTTGAAACCCGGACCTTGTCAATTCATCAATACGATTAAACTCTGCCTGTACCTCTTTGAACTCAGGTGTCTGCAAACTGCCTTTGTAGCCGGTGGCAGAAAACTCATTAAGATGAGCAGGCTTTGCCGTTGATTTCACTACTTTATCAGGCACAGAACTATATTCCACCACTAGAGCGCGCGGAGCAATAAGAGAAGCGATTTCTGCATCTCCAAATTCTGTAAGCAGTCCGAATACATTACGGTATATTGGCTCACTCCAAACGTTTTGTCTATTAGTAAAATAACCACTGACAAGAACAGCATCAATTCTTTTATCCACCGCAGCAGAGTAAAATGCAATCAATCCTCCTTCACAATAACCGGCTACTCCAATCTTTAAATTCTTGTATGCTGATTTTTTGAACCAATCAATAGCTGACATTACTTTCTGTACCTCGTAACCTATAATATGATGCCCCATGTGGAAAGCCTGCCTGTAAATCCATTCACGATAAGTCTGCTCTGTAGGCTTTCCTGCTAACACAGCCGACCTGCTGATGAGCATAGGAATCAGAACCTGGTATCCATTTTCAGCAAGGCGACGGGCAAATTGGGATTCTGAAGAAACACCTGGTGAAAGTCCCATAAGTTGCTCCGGCGTCTGGTCAGCATCTGGTAAAGCGATTATGTTAGCGATAGGTTTTGATTTAGGTTGAATTAAAAGACCCTCGCCCCATACCCTATTGAGTACCGGCCATCGAACCTGGTAAATACGATATTTTGCCGTCTCTGCAACAATTTCAGCATCACCATTGACAGAAATTTTCTCCATCATTACTGCCGGATTTTTATCCGGGAGGCCTACATCGTAATTAGCCACAGGTTCGCTTTTATCTTCAACGCCAATATATTTCATAAATCTTTTCCGATTCGGCTCTACTGATTTTTCATACGCTTGCCTTGATGTAAAATCGCGTTGCCAGAATTTAGGGCGGTCAGCGATAGATTGTCCTATCTTTTCATCAATAAACTGATATGCTCCATTCAGCATTTTCGTAGCCAGATCTTCAGGCGATAAATCCCAATCAAGTATTTTTGTTCCCGGAAGAACCTGACCCATACTTTTATATGGAAATTCTATCTTGTCATCGGAAGCGGGCAATTGCACTACCTGTCCTTTGCCAGTTACACAAAGCAAAACCATATAAACAACTATACTTGTTTTAATCATATTTTCTAATTTACTTAATTGAATGGTTCATCGTGTTATCTTTCGTCTTCCTAAATCATTGCTGACAAGTCTTGTATTCAGCATAAATATAAAGCCAGTAATAAAAAGGACAACAGATACTATTTAGCATTAGCCCTAACACTAACATACCCACAAACAGAAATCAACGGACGTATCTTACCGTAAGATATCTATATTTGATGATTCAATGAACGATATTACTGATTCAGATAATCTCTTTTCGCAGAAGTGATTATACTTTGTAAAGCACTTTTCTATCAGAACCAATACATTTTCCTGAAGCAGCATGTTTACCTCGATAGTGTATTGAAAGAAGTAAAGCACCTACATGTGAAAAAATATTTTTGACTAGTGCTATTAAAGCTTTATTAAAAAGAAAAAAAGAAAGGTTTTGGCAACAATCTTTAATTGCTTAAGCGCTTTATTTAGCTGATTTTCGACTGTTTTAGGAGAGATGTCTAACTTTTTTGCAATTTCTTTAGCAGATAATCTATCGTTGCGGCTGTATCTAAATATTAATTTGCACTTTTCAGGTAGTTTTTCTATCTCTTTTTCTACTGCTTCTAAAATATATTTATAGTGTAGGGATGCTTCAATATTTAACTCATGTACCGGAGATTGCTGAGATGCCTGGTTATAAAGGCGTTGACGTTCCTTCTTTTTAATTTTAGCAAACACCGTATATTTGGTAGCGACAGCCAGGTAATTCTCCAAAGATTTTACTTCTACTTTACTTCTGTTTGCCCAAAGGCTTACAAATACATCATGTACGATGTCTTCTGCTTCCTGAATTTCCTTTAACCTGCTATAAGCTACAGCAAATAACTTTTTACCAAAACGGTCATAAATTTCAGTAAAGGCGTATTCATCACCCTGGGCAAGTAATTCTAAAAGTGTTTCATTATCGTATGATGAGTAATCTCTCATTTTGCAAAAGTTTTGGCTTTTAAATTCAATACAAATTTTCTAACTAAAACTCAATATATTAATTAAGTTCAAGTAGTAAGCGCAACACTTATAGTATTACTCTTTAGCTTTAAGTCTTCATCATCCTGTGTTCGTCATAAAAAATAATTACACGATAACATGTACCTGTTACTCAGGATGAGGAAATCATTCCGGCCTTAAAGTTAAAATGATTTATTAATCTTTCCATCAAAAATCTCCGTAAACGTTACCGGTCGTTTCTGAGATTATACACCTGTTGTATTTCTATCCGTTATAAAACTAACAATGTTATAAAAAGTTATTTGAATACAATTTTTAATACAAACCCATATTGGTCGCTTTTTAGGCCACCTGGCAATAGAATATCTACTTTATCAGCATTTTCTTTCCAACTTAAATCTCCTTTTCTGCCCAAAAGCTGGACACCTTTAATTTGCTTCCGATATTCATAAAGCGATTTTACTCTTACTTTGTTATCAACCGGCGATACCAATGAAATTACATACACATTATTGCCTTTTTTTGTGAACCAAAAATCTTCGGGCGTGGCAACAGTATTAAATCCACGAGCTCTCCTGTCAACAGTGCTTTTCATCTTTAATGTCGTTGGCCCTTCCCTCATGGTTGTCCAGCGGCTGGTTCCATAAATTGCTTCACCATTTACTTTCATCCACGCACCGATCTCTCTTAATACCTTAGCGCTTTCTGCCGGTATTACGCCGTTACCATCAGGGCCTACATTGAGAAGATAATTTCCTCCTTTACTTGCAATTTCAACTATCCAGAAGAGCATCTCATTAAAAGATTTCCAATCATGATCATAACTTTTATATCCCCAGGTATTATTTAAAGTTCCGGGTGTCTCCCAGGTTTTATATTTAGTATTAATCTCAGTAGGTATCTGATTATCGCCGGCTGATAAATAATCTCCGAAATCATTTCCAACCCGGCTGTTTATAAGAGCTTTCGGCTGGATATCGTATGCCAATTTATAAAACTCAAAACTTTGCTGCGCATTCATATATCTCGGATAATCATACCAGATTTCTACCAGCCCAGGAAATTTAGTCAGCAATTCTCTCATTTGCGGTTTTGCTTTATTTTCTATATACTCCGGATAAGAGACAGGTGAAGGATCCCACGTATTGGCTCCGTAAGTAGTAAAATTGGGAACGTTTGCCCTCTTGGCTTGTGCAATACCACAGTCTCCACCATCCATCCAGTCATTGGAATGAGAATAATAAATACCCATTCTGAGCCCATATTTTTTACATGCCTTATAAAGTTCCTCTATAGGATCTCTTTTAAAAGGAGTTAAATCATAGATATTATAATCACTTACTCTCGAATGGTACATAGCAAAACCATCGTGATGCTTTGGCATGACAACGATATATTTCATCCCCGCATCTTTTGCCAGCCTTACCCATTCCTCTGCATTAAAATCTACCGGATTAAATGTTTTTGCTACTTCCCTGTATTCTTCGCGGGGTATTTCAGCGCTGTACATAATCCATTCACCAAGAGTAGCCTGGTTTCCATGAGTCTCCGGAACAATCTTTACTCCTTTCCAAACTCCGCCTAATTTTGAATAGACTCCCCAATGAATGAACATTCCGAATTTTAAATCGTTGTAGTCTTTAAAGAGAGATGCTTTGGAGTTATGCATTTTCTTCCAGTCCTTTCGTAACTGGCTACTGTCCTGTGAAAATCCTGTAAATGCTGCGGAAAGATAAATGGAAATGACCAATAACTTTTTCATGGTTGTTTTCTATAGCACTTATTATTTTTTTATGTTAAACTTATAAAAGTTTTTAAATTTTTATAAAAGTTTTTTTACGATACAAAAAATAAGTGATCAGCCACATAACTGCCATAGCAGCCACTGCCTGAATAAAGTCTTGGATATTTTTAGGAAATAAAGCGCTGATTCCACCTACGAATATATTGCCTACTAATTTGAAATCAAATAAGTGCGCCATCATATAAATAGCTATAGAATTGACACCGAAAACAACAAAGAAAAATGCCCATTTTGTGCATCCGCGAATGTCCATTAAATAATAAAAACAAGAAAGCATGAGTGTTGATATTCCACAAGTCACCAGCACATACGAACTGGACCATAAATTTCTCCTTATTGGAAATACCTGTCCCCAAATAATACCAAGCAAAATCATCAGAATCCCAAAAATAATCATCCACTTTATTTTGGATTCTTTACCTGGTGAATTAAAGATCAATTGCCCAATGAGAACACCGATGAGAATATTAGCAATAAAGTTGACCGTTGCAAGCACCTCCCATGAATTCTTTTTATGCAAGGGGCCTAAAACTATATTGTCAACATAAATGGCCAGATTCATTTCCCCGGAATAAATCCCGCCGTTCCAACCAGGAACCGGGATGAAAAGAAATAATGTCCAATATAAAACGAGTAAAACAGCCGCAAGGATAACCTGGAAATTAATAGTGGTATTCAGTACCAATACCGAACAAACAAGATATCCAATAGAAATGTATTCAAGAACATTGTTGTATATAGGCATATTCTTAGGAAGTTCCAGGAGTCTGCCGTCTGCAATGGTGCCAAGAACAAATAAAATAACAGAACGCTTAATAATTTGAAAATATATTTTTCTTTTATCTTTTTGTTGCTTCCGATTTTTCATTGAAAGAGGTATTACTACTCCAACAACAAAAAGGAACATAGGCATCGCCATAAAAGCCAATCTCAACCCATCTACAGAATTATAATGCAGTTGTTTAGAAGCCAGTTTGTGAAAAATTATTTCCCCACAAATTAAAGAAAGTAGCAAATATGGGCGCTCCGCCTATATCAATAGATAGAATTAAAAACATAGCCAGGCCACGCAATGCGTCAATGCTATGTACCCTGTTGGACAACTTTATTGGTTGTTCCATAAATTTATTATTAGATAAAAAATTAACCTTTTATTACCTGCTTTATTCCTATTACACTATGCCAAAAGAGAAGTAATTATTTCATCATAGTATCTTCATTCACACTTCAATCTTCCATTTTCTTGCGTTGTACAGGAGATTGCTGAGATGCCTGATCATAAAGGCGTTGATATTCTTTCCTTTTAATTTTAGCAAACACCGTATATTTAGCAGCAACAGCCAGATAATTTTCTAAAGATTTTACTTCTACTTTAGTTCTGTTTGCCCAAAGGCTTGCAAATACATCATGCACGATGTCTTCTGCCTCCTGAACTTCCTTTAACCTGCTATAAGCTACAGCAAATAACTTTTTACTAAAACGGTCATAAATTTCGGTGAAGGCATATTCATCGCCCTGGGTAAGTAATTCTAAAAGTGTTTCATTATTGTATGATGAGTAATCTCTCATTTTGCAATTTGCAATGGTTATTTATCAAACAAGATTTCTAAAAGAAAGCGATACTTCAACGCATCTTAAATTTTCTTGCATGAAGTTAGGAGTCTTTCATGTATTCGTTAGTTAGAAGTTACTGACAGTAAAAAATACCGCCATTTTTTATTACAGATTATAAAAAAGTTGGTAATGCTTATCAAACCTTAATCGGGCCGGCTCATGCAACGATTTAAATGCCCCATTAAAGAACTTATCAATTATAAAATATATTTTTAACACGCCTTTCATAGGCTGAACAAGTAACTTTCGTCGCGAGAATAAAACTAAATAAACAATGAAACAGAAAAACAATCGCCGTGAATTTATAAAAATGGCAGCAATGTCCGGAATAGGTATTGGATTATCTAATCATATCATTGGATCACCATATCATTTCCTTAAACCTGAAGTTCAAAACAAAGCTGCAGGTAACATTATTTCATCCCGGGAACCTGCTTTCATACCAAGGCGTGCAGCAAGCTGGTGGTGCACGTTGGATGATATTCTATGGCCGCAGAAAAGTGTAATTGATAAAATAAAAAGAAGGGCCGAAGACTTTGCAAAAGCAAAAATTGATACCGCTATTAATTTTGGATTCCATATCAGGTTCGATTTTTCCAATTACTTTGGCCAGCTACATGGGTATTATCATAATGTATGCGAAGAGCTTCATAAGTATGATATTAAATTCATAGACCATTATTCCTGTAATGATGTAGAGAGGCCCAGGGGTGAAGAAGAAATCAGGAAATTAAATAAGGGGCAGCGACATCATATTTTATTATATCCGGATCCGATCGCGGCTAAGTTTGCACAATATGAAGGGCATCTTTTTCAGGATATCTGCGAGGTTGACCTGCGTGATGGAAGCAGAGGCTATGCATGGCAATACCAGATGGAAACATTCTGCTTTAACAATCCGGGGTTTCTTGATATGCATAAAAAATATTTGCAAAGATTATTAAAAGAGGTTCCCATAGATGGTATTGAGATTGATGATATGTGCGAATATGCAGGCCTTACCACATGCGGATGCCAATATTGTCGTGACAGATTTAAAAGAGATTATGGGCATGATATTCCTCCTTTTGGCGAAAAATCTTTTTGGGGCGATACCAGTAAGAACATGCTTTATTGGGGCAATTATGAAAATCCTGTTTTCCGCGATTGGCTGAAAATGAAATCAGATTCTATTGTGGATCATTTAAAAATGGCGAGGAGTGTTCTGAACGGTAAGCCTTTAATGACCTGCTGTTCCAGCGCGGGGCCTATATTTTTAAATTCTCTGTCACTCAATTTAGAGAAGATGGCGCCCTACCTGGATTTCTTTATGCTGGAGAATGTAGGCATCAATGTATCAAGCGTAAACTGGCTGGCAAAAGAACCGGAAGCGCTTCTTCAAAGAGATATTGCAAAGAGCCATAACAATGCGCCGGCAATGGCTCTTAGCTATACCGTTTACAAAGAAGGCGGTTATCTCGGATGGTGCCTGAGCCGTTTTTGGGGAGTTGCCAACTGGAGTAGTACGCTTGAGCACCGGCTGGAAGAAGACCCCGAAGATGCCATGCAAATAGAGAATATTATAGACGAATACAATAATTGGGAAATTGTAAACAGCAATTTTAATTATCGTGATGGTAAGGATCTGGTAGAAGTAAGATTAGTAAGCAATGGATATTGCAGGCAAAACGGATGGAGATCACCGGATGGACGTGAGCAATGGGATAGTGTAAAAGACTGGTCGTCTATGCTGGTAAAAAATAATATAGGATACAGGATTTTACGTTCCGCTGAATTATCAGACCCTGTTGCCTTAAGCAAAGAAAACACTCCGCTAATATTAGATAATGTAGGATGCGTATCTGATAGCCAGTTTGCAGCAATAAAAAGTTACCTGTCTAAAGGTGGAATGGTTTGGCTTACCTTACCATTTGGCGTTTACGATGAAAAAGGATTCAAAAGACCGGTTCCTCTCTTTGATGAACTGAAGAAAAAGAAGTATAAAAATCTTATAATGATAGATGCTAAAACATCCGATCCATTAAAAGAACTTATCGCCAAAGGAAAGTTGAAACCTGTCCTGACACAGCTTTCAGGCGATCCGGGATGGGCCGCAAGAATCAGATTCTATGATAATAAACCCGTGATTCATTTTATGAACACTGCGCTTATTGCCGTTCCTCATCCTACCGTAAAAGATACTGCGGGCAATGGAATATTGCAGGATATTAATTCAGGAATTACTAACAACAAGCTTTCCTATCAGATAGACACCTCTAAAGTACCTGTTCCTAATCTGTCCATAATGAGCCCTGAACTTAAAGAACGGAAAAGGGATGTTGCTATTAATACTACAGGAAAAAATACTTCCGGTATTACGGTTGATCTTGAAGGAGTAAAGGTCTATGCGGTACTTCAATAAAGGCAAAAGCAAAAATGATATTTATATTATACGATACCACTTCTCATTATCTTTGCATTTATGTTGTCAATTAGCAATCGCGGTAAAATTATGCCCGCTTCACCCATCAGGAAATTAGCTCCCTTTGCCGATGAAGCAAAGAAAAAGGGAATTAAAATATATCACTTAAATATAGGCCAGCCCGATATAGAAACACCTGCATCCACATTGGAAGCAGTTAGAAAATCTGATTTTAAGATACTTGAATACAGTCATAGTGCGGGTAATGAAAGCTATAGAAGGAAATTAGTAAACTACTACCGCTCTGTAAATATTAATGTAAATCACGAAGAAATAATAATTACTACAGGCGCCAGTGAAGCTATTTTATTTGGATTCATGAGTTGCCTTGATGTAGGAGATGAAGTATTGATTTCTGAACCTTTTTATGCCAATTACAATGCATTTGCCGTAACGGCCGGAGTTACAGTAAAGCCTATTACTTCTCATATTGAATCGGGCTTCGCGCTTCCGCCGATCGAAGATTTTGAAAAATTAATAACACCCCGAACCAGGGCTATTATCATTTGTAATCCCAATAATCCTACCGGCTATCTATATAGCCGTGAGGAAATGGAAACATTGAAGACAATCATTGTAAAGCATAATCTTTATTTATTTTCAGATGAAGCGTACCGTGAGTTTTGTTATGAAGGCACACACTACAGTGCAATGGAATTATCCGGCGCAGAAAATAATGTAATATTAATAGATAGCATCAGTAAACGATACAGCGCCTGCGGCGCGAGAATCGGCGCTTTGGTAACTCATAATAAAGAAGTACTGCAAACTGTCATGAAGTTTGCCCAGTCAAGGCTCAGCCCTCCGGGATTCGGGCAGATCATAGGAGAGGCAGCAATTGATCTACCGCCTGATTATCTTAAAAAATCAAAAGAAGAATATAAGCTACGGAGAGATACGCTGGTAAAAAGATTAAACAATATCCCGGGCGTTTTTTGCCCCACTCCAGGAGGAGCATTTTATGTGATGGCTCAATTGCCCATTGATGATGCCGAGTTATTTTGCCAATGGCTACTGGAATCATTCAGCTATAAGAATGCAACGCTAATGCTTGCTCCGGGCACAGGCTTTTATGGCACAGAAGGATTAGGGAAAAATGAAGTGCGCATAGCTTATGTATTAAATGTACAGGCGATCAATAATGCAATGGATTGCCTGGAGAAAGCATTAGAAATATATCCCGGCCGGCAGTTATTATCTGATACAACTGCTGTTCCTTTACCATCTTTGGTGCAATTCTAATTCTTAAACAGTATTACCATGAAACGCCTGTGGATATCATTTACGTTTGTAACAACTTTATTGTGCATTAATCTTACCTATGCACAATCCACTTTTACCAATCCTTTATTACCTTCAGGAGCTGATCCCTGGTGTATTTTCAAAGATGGTTATTATTACTACACCAATACAACGGGCCAAAACATCACTTTATGGAAGACTACCAACATAGCGGCGCTTTCAACCAGTGAAAAAAAGATAGTATGGACTCCTCCTGATACAGGGGCTTATTCAAAACAATTATGGGCTCCTGAAATCCATTATTTACGGGGCAAATGGTATATCTACTTTGCCGCAGATGACGGCAGGAATATCAATCACCGTTTATACGTATTAGAAAATGCTTCAAAAGATCCATTGAAAGGATCGTGGGTTTTGAAAGGGCAACTTTATACACCTGAAAATAAATGGGCAATTGATGGAAGCGTTTTTGAGAATAAAAAACAATTGTATTTAATATGGAGTGGCTGGAAGGGCGATGTAAATGGAGAACAGGATATTTATATTGCAAAAATGAAAAACCCGTGGACCGTACAGGGAAAGCGCACATTGATTTCCGAACCTGTTTACGATTGGGAAAGGAATGGGGATTTAAACAATCCCAATGACGTTCCTCATGTGGACGTTAATGAAGGACCGCAAATTCTAAAGCATGGGAAGAAGCTATTTCTTATTTACTCGGCAAGCGGTTGCTGGACGGATAAGTATGCTTTGGGGATGTTAACAGCTAATAAAGATTCCGATTTAATGAACGCCTCTTCATGGGTCAAAACCGATCATCCTGTATTTAAAGGATCTGATAAAAACAAGGTGTATGCACCAGGACACAATTCATTTTTCAAATCCCCGGATGGAAAAGAAAATTATATATTGTATCATGCAAACAGCAAACCCGGCCAGGGATGTGGCACACATCGCTCTCCGAGAGCGCAGCCATTTACATGGAACGAAGACGGATCACCCAACTTTGGAGAGCCCGTTTCAGAAGAAATGAAAATTAAAGTTCCTTCAGGCAACAGATAAAGAGAAAACAGAATTCCTGCTGGTTTCACATGGCTTCCGGAAATTATCTATACATTAAAAATTGCAATACAGGGCAAGACAGGATCTGCTTTACAATAATGTGTTTTATTTAATCATAAAACCAGCAAAGAAGCCCGGTGGTTTAAGTTTTATTGTATCGGGGAGCGGACTATTATTGAACCAAATTGCACAGGATTTACTTGCAATTGTTGACCTTCCGGAATTGAATGAAGTTGAATCAGTAAATCTCATTTAGAGACCAAATTTTCAGCCTTCAACAGGGGTATTTCGGCTCCTAAGTTATGCATTCAAATCAAGCGTACCGATTCATATTCGATCGGCGTACCGATGCTTGGGTTAAATATTTCCAATAATCTTCTTTTTGGAATAAATTATTACGATTATATCCTTTTGTCTTAATTAATTTTTACATTTGGATTAATATATTTCCAATATTTCTATTTTTAGATTAAAATATTACCCATTATTAAAAAGAAAAAACAATTAGGGTTAAAATATTGCTATGATAAGACTCCAAGAAATTATAATAGGCACTAAGGAAAGGTCAAAAGATATTAGTAAATGGGAGAAACAAGGTAGAGTACGCAAAGTTGCGCCACGAGTATATACTTCTAATTTGGAAGAAACACCTGAAACAGTTGTGCGTAGAAACTGGTATCGTCTGGTCTCCGACCTTTTCCCTAATGCCTTTTTAAGTCATAGAACAGCATTGGAACGAATGCCAACGCCAAGAGGGCACCTTTATCTTACTTACCCCAATAAACGCCTGGTTATCTTGCCGGGCCTTATTTTGCATTTTTCTAACGGCCCCAACCCTCTCAAGGATGATAGTTTATTTTTCGGAAACTTGAAAGTATCAAGCCTTCCCCGTGCCTATCTGGAAAACATGCAGCAAACCAAGGGATCTGGCGAAGAATCAAAAACTCTCAGCAGAAAACAGTTAGAAGAAAAAATCGAAGCATACCTGCGGGTAAAGGGAGAGCAGTCTTTAAATCATATTAGAAACCGGGCCAAAGAAATTGCAGGAGAATTGGGAATGAAAAAGGAGTTTATGAAACTAAACCAGTTGATTACTGATCTTCTGGGAACCGGAATGTCAAAGAATCTGGTAAGTCCAATTGCCAGAGCGCGTGTTCATGGAGAGCCGATGGACCCAGACAGAATTCAGCTTTTTGAATCTTTATATGGTGAATTAGTGCAAAGGGAATTCCCTGATTATCCTGATAAAAATTATAGTATTCAGTCCTATCAGAATTTTGCATTCTTTGAAGGATATTTTTCAAATTATATTGAGGGAACTGAATTTACAGTTGAAGAAGCAAAACAAATTATTGCAACGGCAACTCCCTTACCTGCTCGTGATGAAGATTCTCATGACGTGATGGGTACGTACCAAATCGTTTCAAATCGCAAGGAAATGTCTATTTTACCGACATCCCCCGATGACCTTTTAAAAATATTAAGAGAAAGACATGAGGTATTGCTTAGCGCAAGAAAATCAAAAAATCCGGGAGAGTTTAAGGATAAAAATAATCGCGCAGGCACGACTGAATTTGTTGACAAACAATTGGTGCCAGGAACACTAAAGAAAGGGTATGAATGGTATAGTCTTTTACAACATCCGTTCGCAAAAGCAGCCTATATGATGTTTATAGTAAGTGAGGTTCATCCTTTTCTGGATGGCAACGGAAGAATTGCAAGAGTAATGATGAATGCCGAATTAAGTTCCAAAGGCTTATCAAAAATTATGATTCCAACGGTATTTAGGGAAGACTATATGGGAGCGCTTAAGAAACTTACTAAAAGGAGAGAAGGTGATGCATATATCCGTATGCTTCTTCGCGCCTGGGAATTTAGTTGCCATGTGCATAACGAAAACTTAAATGAAATGGAAGAATATCTGAAAGCGTGTAATGCATTCCTGACACACAAAGACGGATATCTTAAGATAGCTACTAATAACTACAATATAGAAAAATAGTCTTTGCATGAATGGAACAGTCAAAGTGGAAGTTCTGGCAAGGTTTTGCAGTGAATAAATGAAACCAGCCACTGGTACTGGTTTTGGATGGTATCGGGGAGCGGACTATTATTGAACCAGATTACACAAGATTTACTTGCGATTGTTGATCTTCCGGAATTAAATAAAGTTGAATCAGTAAATCGTTTAGATATTATTTTCCATCTATCTTAAAAGCACGAGACATTCTTTCCTGTTCCGTTTTTGAAATCTTAAATTTTTCAGCAACATCTCTCCATCTGCGTACTGATTTTTGTATAGTAGTGAGTATTTCTTTTGCACGTTCCGATGTTATCCGAAATTCTTTTGCAACATCAAGTGCAATCTCAGCTACAAGTGCATTATCAGTAAGAGAAATATTTAACTTTAATCCGGTTCCATTTTCAACAGGATTTATATCAAAGGCTGGCGACAAGCCCCAACCTCCACTATTCAATAAAAACCCATGGTTGCGCAAATGATCATCCGTATTAGAAACATAAATATAAAATACAATCCTACGCCATAACTCTTCAAGATCCGCTGCAACATTCGATCCGTTGCGCATTAGGAACTCGGCAAGATGTAAATAACTGATTCCATCTTCGTAGTCATTTCCATCATTTAATCCAAGCAAAGTCATAGCGGAAGCAAAATGTATTCTTTCTCCATTTTCTGTCCTGTCAAATCTTTTGGCGAGGAATGTATGTTGTTTTTTTGAAAATTTAATTGCGGTACCTTCTGCTACATTCAAACCCGCTTTGATGGCAAGTTCGTTGACTACCATTTCCCAGCCTCCGATATCTTTATCATCATTGGCACTCGGAAATTTTGCAATCCATAAATGCTTTTTATTATCCAGAACACTTGCTTTTGGCCTTGCGCCTCCTAAAGATGACCCGGGCGCCACTAATAAATTCAACCATTTTAAATAATCAGGATCATGAACTGCATTGTCCTTTTCTAACTGAAGGCTTGCATACTCAAGTTCTTTAAGTGATGTCCATGGAGGAGAAGCCATAGCAGCATCGTCATTTAAATAAGCTCCATCCCTATCTTCTTTAAACCTTAAGCCTCCCATACGGTGCCCATCATAAACGCCCAACAGATAATCAGTTTCAAATAAATTATTTTCCTTTCTGTTTTCCCTTCTTGCCATTGCGGCTTCTCTTCTTCGCATAAGCAGCCGGCCCCAACGATCAGGCGATGAATCCAGAAATATTCCAAAATTATTTTTATTTGCATCCGGATATTGCGGGCCTGAATATAGTTGCAATGCCGGATCGAGATGTTGTGCATAGCCACTATCAAGCCATTCTCTTGTATAACTGAATGAAAAAATTTCCTTCCCCTTTAACCGCTCTGAAGATAAAATTCCCATCAGGGCAGGATTAGGCAGTCCTTTCCAATGTGCATAGACATGAATGGTTTTTGTATCTGCCATTTTATCGTTTTCTTTTAGGTGATCTTTCTTTCATGCTTAATTGTGCATCCTGTAATTTCCTTCCAAGCAGATCGTCACTTGCTATCCTTAACAAGTCCTTTTCTAATCCGAGAACAAAAAGTACCTGTACATAAGTTCCCATTGCAACACTTGGCGCACCTTTTTCTACCAGCCACAAAGTGGTACGGCTAATACCGGCTCTTTCTGCAATTTGTTCTACACTTAATTTACGCCGAAGGCGGGCCAATTTTAAATTATTACCAAATTCTTTCATTATTTTATCGGATGTCGGCGATAAAATAGAAATTTTTGATTTCATAATGTTCATTATTACAAACAAATATAGGTCAATTTGTCCATAATAATAAACATTAATAATTATTTCAGAGGATTTTTAGCGCAGGAGCAGCCACTCAGTAAATAGAATTATTAACTCTTTTGTTATACGGCAAAGTAAAACGGAACTATAACGTGCTGAAATTTTGTAATCACACGTATTTCAACGGTGTATCGGGGAGCGGACTTGAACCGCCGACCTTCGGGTTATGAATCCGATGCTCTAACCAGCTGAGCTACCCCGACATTTTTTTATTTAAAGAGCCAACTATATATCGGGGTGTGGACTTGTACCGCCGACCTTCCCGATTTGTATCGGGATGCTCTAACCAGCTGAGCTATCCCGACATTTTATTTAAAGAAACAACTTATATCGGAGAGCGGACTTGTACTACCGGCCTTCCCGATTTGTATCGGGATGCTCTAACCAACTGAGCTACCCCGACATTTTTTTATTTAAAGAACCAACTATATATCGGGGTGCGGACTTGTACCGCCGGCCTTCCCGATTTGTATCGGGATGCTCTAACCAACTGAACTACCCCAACATTTTGGGCGGCGAAGATAATACATTGCAGAAAAACTGCCATAGAAAAATGAATGTTATGGCCAACTGTTTGGATAATTTTTTACGAACTAACAATGTTTTGGTTCCGCAACACAAGAGCGGAAAAGTGGCCATTAACTTTTTTAAGAATAATTAACGATTTAAAATTCTGCAAGATTAATTACTCCCAATGTTTAAATTATCTTCACGAACTTTTAATTATATCTACTTATTATGGATTCGATACTTGAGCTACTCAGACAATTAATTAACCCAGACTGGATAATGGCGCATGGCGGATTATTCTTAGTAGCATTTATCATCTTTGCAGAAACAGGCTTATTTATAGGCTTTTTTCTTCCCGGAGATTCACTTTTGTTTATAACAGGAATGATCATCGCAGGTGCAAAGAGCAATCCTATTCCTTTTGAAAGCCATCCCCTTAATTTAGTCTTTTGGATCATACTACTAACTATCGCTGGTATTCTTGGTAATATGGTGGGATATTGGTTTGGAAAAAAATCGGGGCCTCTCCTTTTTGAGCGCAAAGAAACGTGGCTTTTTAAAAGGAAGCATTTGGAAAATGCTCATAGTTTTTACGAAAAGAAGGGAGGTGTAGCAATTATTGTAGCACGTTTTTTACCGGTTGTACGCACGTTCGCGCCTATCGTAGCGGGCGTGGTACACATGAGTTATAAGAAATTTATTTCGTTTAATATCATTGGCGCTGTACTCTGGATTACCAGCTTGACTACCTTAGGATTTATGCTTGGAGAAAACGCATGGATCAAAGAACAATTGGAGTGGATCATTCTTGGTCTCGTACTTATTACTACTCTTCCGGTAGCATTTAAAATGTTTTTCAGTAAGAAAAAGATCAAAACAGATAATATAGAAAAAGCTATAAAAACCACTTCGATATAATCTGCTATTTACCAAAAAATAATAAGAATCTAATAGTTATCTATAAGATATCCTAATACTCATAAGTAATTTTACTCAGTATCTCTATCGTCAAATTACGTTTCACTCAGTAAATACATTATCAGCAAAATAGAGCAGTACCGCTCTTGCAACGGGCCGCCTGCTGTATATCTTTGTACTCAGAAGTTGATTGATGTTCAACAAACATTAATCAGAAATCCAAATCCACTGAAAAGAAACCATTCCTTTAATCCGGGAAAAGCCAATAAATCCGATATCAGTCAACTTCTTAATTTTTGAATTCAATGCCTTAGAAAAATATTAAATCCTAATGAAAACCGGCTTTAAAAAGCCATCCAATTTATCCGCGAAAAACCAGAAACCCACAGGTTAAAAAATTAAAACTTCCGCTCTCAACAGGCGGAAGTTTTTGTTTATTACAAGTTTGTCCGGACAATAACATAGAATATTATAGTATAACTACGATCAATACAGTAATTTCAATACTTTCAAAATAAAGCAGTACCGCTCTTGCAACGCGCTGCCTGCTCTATATCTTTGTACTCAGAAGTTGATTGATGTTCAACAAACATTAATCAGAAATCCAAATCCACTGAAAAGAAACCTCCCGATAGTCGGGATCCTTAATCCGGGAAAAACCAATAAATCCGATATCAGTCAACTTCTTGTTTTTTTTCCGATAGCTATCGGGATCAATACCTTAGAAAAATATTAACCCTATGAAAACCGGTCCTAAAAGGCCATCCACTTATCCAGAGAAAAACCAGAAACCCACAGGTTAAAAAATTAAAACTTCCGCTCTCAACAGGCGGAAGTTTTTGTTTAAATGCTGATCCTTTTACGGGTATTAAAAAGTAACTACTCTTTAACCTGTGTTATTTTTAAAACATTCGTAGGCAGGTGCAAAGGTACGGGTGTACTCCCCGTGTTTACTACAATATCTCCTATTTTAAGAAAACCACGTTCTTTTAAAATCCCTATCTGGTCGGAAAAAATATCATCAAGGCTTTCTTCTTCATCATAAAAAAAGGCACGCACTCCCCAACTCAGGCTTAGCTGGTTAATAAGTGTAATTTCTTTGCTGAAGATATAAAGTAAAGACTTTGGCCGGTAGCTGCTTAGCATAAAACCTGTGTAGCCCGTTTGGGTCATCCCTATCAAAGCATCTGCTTTTACATCTTGTGCCAATTTACATGCGCTATAGCATATAGCATCGCTTAAGAAAGAAGGTGAATGAGCCTGGGGTGCGAGAATGTCATCACGATCGTAATCATAAGCAGTTTTTTCAATTTCTAAAATTATTTTGCTCATGGTTTCTATTACCAGGGTGGGATATTTGCCTGTAGCTGTTTCACCGCTTAACATTAAGGCATCGGCGCCTTCCAGTACAGCATTGGCTACATCAGTGATCTCACTCCGGTTGGGCTTTATACGATCCATCATGCTTTCCATCATCTGGGTGGCTACTATTACCGGTTTGGCACGGTGCATACATTTACGTATGATCTCCTTTTGTATCAACGGCACTTTTTCTACCGGCAATTCAACACCCAGGTCGCCGCGCGCAATCATAATACCATCGCTTTCAATAATGATATCGCGAATATTGGTCACGGCCTCTGGTTTCTCTATCTTGGCAATTACTTTCGATTTAGAATTTCTTTTCTTTAAAATATTTTTTAACCCGGTAATATCCTTTACCTCACGTACAAAAGAAAGCGCTATCCAATCAACTTCCTGGTCAATAATAAAATCAAGGTCGTTAAGGTCTTTTTCTGTAAGAGCCGGTAAAGAAATTTTTGTATCAGGCAAATTAATTCCTTTCTTAGATGAAAGAATTCCGCCCATTACCACCACTACTTCCACATTATTATTGGGCAGTACCCTGAGCACCTTTACTTCCAGTTTTCCATCATCTATCATAATGATGTTACCCGGAACCACATCTTTGTGCAAATCAGGATAACTCACATAGATCTCTTTTTTAGTACCAATGCATTTGGTGTTTGTAAACGTTAATTTATCACCCGGATTTATTTGAAGCGCATTATTTTCTATCTCTCCCACTCTCAATTTAGGGCCCTGCAGGTCTGCAAGTATAGCTATATTGAACGGAAGTGAAAGATTGATGTCCCTGATGATCTTTATAATTCTTGCTTTATCTTCCTGGGTGCCATGAGAAAAATTAAGACGAAAAACATTTACGCCTGCTTTCACCAGTTCTACCATTGAATCGTAATTATCACACGCAGGCCCGATGGTGGCAACAATTTTTGTTTTTTTTATGGAATGATCGAAACCTGCTTTATTATCCATTTCCTTATGCAGGTATTTGCTGATATTCTTCGACATTGGTTTTAAATTTTAAGCTAAATATAAGCGGCAAAATGCTCTGCTAATCAGTAGCAAATATTGATTTAACTTGAAAGGATCTTTACAATTTTCATCCAGTCTTCACTTATCTTTTGTTTCTTCTTCACCGCCTGGTCAAGAGGAATATAATGCATTTTATTGTTTACTATTCCGATAAATACATTGAACCTGCCTGTCATTAAGCTCTCTACTGCAGAATATCCCATGCGACTCGCTATTAATCTGTCAAAACAGGTGGGAGAGCCACCGCGCTGTATGTGTCCAAGTGTAGTAACCCTTACTTCCTGCTGAGGCAATCTTTCAGTAATGGCTTTTGCTAATTCAGTAGCGCCAAACTGTTCTCCTTCAGCCACCACAATAATATTTACCAGCTTTTTGCGGCGATGTTTTTCTACTAAAGCGCTGATCACACCTTCCACATCGGTTTTTTGTTCGGGTATCAAAATATTTTCAGCGCCTGTAGCCACCCCACTATGCAATGCGATGTATCCTGAATCGCGCCCCATTACTTCAATGATAAAAAGGCGGTCGTGGGCATCTGCCGTATCTCTTACTTTATCTATTGCCTGTACGGCAGTATTGACTGCGGTATCAAAACCAATAGTAAAATCAGTGCCGGCTATATCTTTATCAATAGTACCCGGCAAACCAATACAGGGAATATCAAATTCGGTACTGAATATCTGTGCGCCACGAAACGACCCATCGCCACCTATAACCACCAGCCCATTGATTCCATGCTTTTTCAGATTTTTATAAGCCGTCTTTCTGCCTTCGGGCGTATAAAATTCTTTGCATCTTGCTGTTTTCAAAATCGTCCCTCCGCGTTGAATAATATTGGCTACACTCTTACTTTCCATTTTAAAAATGTCATCATCAATCATGCCCATGTAGCCACGCATAATTCCATACACTTCTAATTTATTGTAAATCCCTGTACGCACGACGGCTCTTATAGCTGCATTCATGCCCGGTGCATCCCCACCAGAGGTGAGAACTCCAATTTTAGTTACTTTCTTTTCCAAATTCTTAAAAATTACCTGTTAATTCTTTTTCCTTTTTTTAAAAGGCGGTCAAAAGTACACATTTAGGATTATTAATTACACGAAGATTTTTCCTAATATAAATTATTGTTTATTCATGCAGGGCTTACTTATAGGTGCGGATTAATTGAAAAAGGAAATTATTTTTATTAAAAAAGCTTCCTTTATCGAAATTGGTTTTCGCTTTATCGGATCAAAAAAATATCTTCACCATATTTATATAGTTTGGATAATATGCCTCATTCTCTTTTTCGTAAAAAAAGCATTGATTCTATTTTGGCTGATGCTGATAAAGAATTCTCTGATATTTCCCATTCAGCATCAGGCTTAAACAAGGTTTTGAAAGTACGTGATCTGACTGCCATGGGCATTGCAGCAGTGGTGGGGGCCGGCATATTTTCTACCATAGGAAATGCATCTTACCAGGGAGGGCCGGGAGTCTCACTTTTATTTATACTCACTGCTGTTTGTTGTGGGTTTTCAGCGCTCTGCTATGCAGAGTTTGCTTCGCGCATTCCGGTAAGTGGTAGCGCTTACACCTACGCGTATGCCTCTTTTGGCGAATTAATTGCCTGGATCATAGGATGGGATTTACTAATGGAATATGCTATCGGGAATATTGCTGTTGCTATTTCATGGAGCGAATATTTTGTGAACCTGCTGGAAGGTTTACACATTCATGTTCCGTCATTTCTGACTACTGATTATTTAAGCGCTTCCCGCGCTTTTAAAGAAGTAACCAATGAATTGGCTAAAGGAGGAATGTTAGAAAATTTATCACAAAATGCACGTTCCGGCTATGAAGCATGGAATAGCGCCCCTCAGATTGGAAGCTTTAAACTGATAGCCGATATTCCTGCGCTTGCCATCGTATTTTTAATTACCTGGCTCGTTTATACAGGCATTAAAGAAACGAGAAGAGCTACCAATATGATGGTTGGATTTAAGATCCTGGTGCTGCTTGTTGTCATTACAATTGGATTTTTCTTTGTTGCCCCGGCTAACTGGAGCCCTTTTTTACCCAATGGTTTTAGTGGAATGATGAAAGGGGTTTCTGCGGTATTCTTTGCCTATATTGGTTTTGATGCCATCTCTACTACAGCCGAAGAATGTGAAAATCCTCAACGCGATCTTCCCCGCGGCATGATCTATTCCCTCATAATATGTACTGTTCTTTATATTCTGATTGCATTGGTTCTCACCGGTATGGTTTCTTATAATGAGTTACAGGTAGGCGATCCGTTGGCATTTGTTTTTAAAAGAGTAGGCCTCGATAAGATCAGTTATATTATTTCATTCAGCGCAGTGATTGCTACTGCAAGCGTATTGCTGGTGTTCCAGATGGGGCAACCCCGCATCTGGATGAGCATGAGCCGCGATGGATTGCTGCCAAAGGCTTTCAGCCGTATTCATCCCAAATACAAAACGCCTTCTTTTGCAACAATCATTACAGGCCTTTTTGTAGCGATACCGGCGCTCTTTATGAACCTTACTGAAGTGACCGACCTTACCAGCATTGGAACTTTATTTGCTTTTGTATTGGTATGTGGAGGCGTACTTTTATTGCCCAAAAGAAAAGAAGGTGAAGCCAAACCTAAATTTCAGATCCCATTTATTAATTCACAATTTATCGTGCCGGTTCTGTTTATTACAGGAGTAATCATTTTCCGGAAAAACTTTTTGGGGTTATTTGATTTCAGCGGAGGTTGGGAAATCTTCCGCGATAAATTGCCTTTCTTTTTATTCGTGCTACTTTCTGTTGCATTAACTGTTGCATCATTCATAAAAAAACTTTCGCTCATTCCTGTGCTTGGCCTGGCCAGTTGTTTTTATCTGATGACGGAGCTTGGTTACACCAACTGGCTTCGTTTTTTGATCTGGCTAATGATCGGGCTGGTAATTTATTTTTTATATAGCAGGAAGCATAGTAAGCTGAGAAGTGAAAAGAAAGGCCTATAAGGTTTTTGAAACCTTATAGGCCTTGATGAATAATATACGAATAGCTTTTACTTTCTGTCTTGTCCTGAATTGCAAATTCAGGACAGCAATTTGCAATTTTTTAAACCATTCTACGAATAGCAGGGGCGGATAAGTTAAATACAATGCAACAAAATAAAACCAAGAAACCATTTTTTTCTTCACACTTCAGGCTATTTTAGAGTGAAGGTCAACATATACAATTGATATGTTTCGACCTGTCTTTTCCATATTATACTTTTACCCCTGCTCTCGTTTTTGTCGAATTTTCTGGAATGAAATCCTAAATCCGCCTATATCACGACATAGGCTTTATTTTTCCAATGTTTCTTTCACACTGCCCCAAAAAAGGTATCTCCCTCCCGTTTTCCTTTTGGTATCCCTGATTGGGTTTTCATGGGCATCATAGGTAATTTTGGTGTCTAATAAATATTCATCAGGGATTAGCTTAAATCGCCTTATCAACTTCCCATCACTATCATATTCATACCTCGCAAAAGATGGTTTTGTTTTAATCCATACAGTATCTTTTGTTAATGAGTCTATTTTCCTGTACCCGTCATGCCAAAGTTCATAATAAATTAATAATCCTTTTTTATTAAAATAACTGACTATAGAATCTTCCCTACCACTAATTTCCCATACATATTCTTTGATTTTTTTGAGTACTGCGCCATCTTGTCCTTTAAAGAAAATAATTACCGAATCATTGTTGTATCTTACTGTATCTATCCTGTTCAGGTTTTTATAAACATTCAGTTCCAGTGCCTGTAGTTCTACTTTTTCCTGTAATCTGAAAGCGATAGTGGAAATCGGTATATTTCCAACAGTTAAGTTCTTTTTACCTTCACTTACATACTCTTCCTTTTGCTGGCCACAGGCGCTAAGAGTTACCGCAAATAACAAAACCAATAAAGCGTATTTCTTCAGTACCATTTTCCCGGAATTTAGAAATTGAATTTAAAGTATCTTTTGGTCATGCCCAAAGCTATAACGTTTTTAAAAACCTTATAGCTTTAAAAACCATTTCCAAAATAAAAGTGAAAGAATAGGCAGGCGTCTTTGTTATCTTTTCAAAAAACTATCTTTGGGCCATGAATATTTATCCACACGATACGGTTGTGCCTTTTAAAGATTCTTCTGAGAGCAAGAAGAAGCAGGTGGAAAGTATGTTTGATAAAATTGCTTATCGTTACGATTTTTTAAACCGTTTTTTAAGCGCCGGCATTGATGTGGGATGGCGCAAAAAGGCAATCAAACAATTGGTTCCTTCGCAGCCCAAAATAATATTAGACGTGGCTACAGGCACAGGAGATTTCGCACTGATCAGCTATCAAATGCTAAAGCCCAACAAGGTCATTGGAATTGACATCAGCGAAGGCATGCTTGATATCGGAAGAAAAAAAATAGTAAAAGCCGGGGTGCAGCAGCATATCGGGTTATTAAATGGAGACAGCGAGGCAATTTTTTTTGATGATAATACGTTTGATGCGGTAACTGTGGCATTTGGAGTCAGAAATTTTGAAAACCTTGAAAAGGGGTTATCAGAAATAAAAAGAGTTTTAAAGCCGGATGGGAAGCTGGTCATTGTGGAATGCACTAAACCTTCACTGCCGGTGATAAAACAGTTGTATCATTTTTATATGAGATTTATTACCCCAAAAATTGGCAACATTGTTGCAAAGGACAACCAGGCTTATCAATATTTAAATAATTCTGTCATTCAATTTCCCGAAAAAAAATCATTCATTCACATTTTAAACCAGGCCGGCTATAGGAATACTTTCTACAAAACATTGACCTTAGGAATATGCACTATTTATTGCGCCGAAAAATAATTTTATTGATATGCGCTCTTGTATTTTGTTCTACTGCCGCCGTAGCACAAATTCGTGAAGCCATTAACCAGGAAAACCATGATGACAGGCCTTATCATTTCGGAATTAATATTGGCTATAACAAATCTCATTTTAATTTTACCCATGATCCACGTTTCCTTCAATACGACTCTATCATGGATGTAGAGAGTATTAATAATTCCGGGATCAATCTGGCGTGGCTGGTAAATGTGCGCATAAGTAATCATTTTGACCTGCGGGTTCATCCATTGGATCTTACTTTTTCTGAAAAAGCATTTTTATATAATCAGAAATATTCAGCAGATACTTCTGTTACCAAAAAGGTTCAATCTATTACTTTAAGTTTCCCGATACATATATCATTCAGCAGCGACCGCATCAGGAATTTTAAAATTTATACTATTGCAGGAGGAAAATTTGATTATGACCTTGCCAGTAATGCGGGCGCCAGCAAAGCCGAAGATCTTATTAAATTGAAACGCTCAGACATTAGTGCAGAACTGGGCGTCGGCTTCCATATCTATTTTCCTTTCTTTGTATTATCTCCTGAGATAAAACTCAGCAACGGCCTTGTGAATCTTCATAGCCGTGATGCAAACCTTAAGTATTCAAATGTAATTGATAAGATCAACTCAAGAATGATCACTTTTTCATTGACGGTGGAATAGTCATATAACTAAAAAGAGATTTACCACAAAGGACACGAAGTACACAAAGTAAAAAAACTTCGTTTTTTATATTTTTTCGTAGAAAAAATTCTTTGTGCTCTTGGTGGCCAGTTCGTTCTTTGCTTCGCAAAGGTCTTTTTACCACCGCTTGTCCTGATTTTTTCGGAAAAGTCACAAAGAGCACGAACCTGCCTGGCGGACAGGGGAAAATGCTTCGCATTTTTACAAATAAAAACTGCGGTTTTTCAAACTAAAAATTTGCGTTTGCAGTATAGCTTTTTACATGATTAATTAACTTTGACGATTGTAAAATGGATTTTTATTAAAAAAGAAAGAGTAGCCCATGAAGAAAATTGCACTGATCGTTGCCGGTGGAAATGGATCAAGAATGAATAATGATACCCCCAAACAGTTTTTACTTTTAGGAAATAAGCCTGTTTTATATCACAGTATTAAAGCCTTTTTGGAAGCATACCCTGATATGGAAGTAATTCTTGTGTTGCCCGAACAGCATATCGGGAAAGGACAGGAAATCATTGATGGATATTTTGACGAATCAAAATTTAAAATTACCGCCGGTGGCAGAACAAGGTTTCATTCAGTACAAAACGGCCTTTCTTTGATAAAGGAAGAAGCCATTGTTTTTGTGCATGATGGGGTAAGGTGTTTATTAACCAGCGGCCTGGTGAAGCGTTGTTATGAAGGAGCTTTGGAATCCGGAACCGCAGTGCCGGCTGTAGCCTGCAAAGACAGTGTAAGATTATTATCTTCAAATGGCAACAAGGTTTTAAACAGGAATAGGGTAATGCTGATTCAGACGCCACAAACCTTCCACAGTAAAATACTCATACCAGCTTATCAAATTGACTATAAAGATAAGTTTACCGATGAAGCCACCGTGGTAGAAGCTTTTGGGTTAAAGATCAATTTGATTGAAGGCGAAGAGGATAATATCAAAATCACCACTCCTACCGACCTGTTTATTGCCGGCTTGATTCAGCAAAACAGAATGTCTAAAGAATAAACAAATTTTTTAGCAGTCGCGTAAAGGATTATTTATCTCTGTACCTCCTGAATCACTTCTCCCACATTTCCATTGGGCATTTGAATATGAAGTAACGCAGCCAAAGTAGGTGAAATATCTGACATCCGAACATTGCGATTGGTAGCTCCGTGCTTAATGCCCCATCCCATAAATACAAGCGGAATATGGGTATCATAAGGATTCCAGTTGCCATGAGTGGTACCTGTGCTACCAGCCTTGCCTTCAAACCATCCCGGATCGGGAATGATCATCACAGGGCCGCACCGTTTTGTGTTGTATCCGTTAATGATCTTTGCTTTGATTGGCTCTGGTACAGACGCATTACCAATATGATCTATATCCACAGCAAACTGAATACCTGGTTGCTTTTGTAAAAAAGAAACAGCAGCTTTTTTTACTGCCTCATAATCAAGTTTGTTTTCAGTGATCTTTTTTAAATCAAAACTGAAATGATAATTGATAGAGGACGCTATTAAATTTTCAACGTTGAATTGTTGAGCCAAAAACCGATCAAGAGACTTGTCTATTTTTTTAGATTCCACAAAATCTGCGGGAATATGATGCTCCTGCATAAACCCGATTGCATGGGCTGCTCCATGATCTGCAGTTAAAAATACCAGGTAGTTGCCCTTACCTATCTTTTGATCTAAAAATTGAAAGAATGTAGTAAAGTCCTTATCCAGCCTGAGATATGTGTCTTCTACTTCTATAGAATTAGGACCATACTTATGGCCTACATAATCTGTAGAGGCGCAATTGATGGTAAGAAAATCGGTGGACTTTCCCATACCAAGATTATACCCATTCACAGCCGCCTTTGCAAAATCCAGGGTAAGCGTATTACCGAAAGGTGTGCTGCGCAAGCTTCCGCGGTCTTCTTTATAAATATTTTTCATATCGTGAGGAAATACCGGAGCATCTTCTCCCTTAAATTTTCCTTCCCACGATACCTTATCGGCAGTGCTTTGTGTATAAGTATTTATCGGATACAACGTATTCCATCCATTAGCTACCAACTTCCGGGGTTCATCATTTGCATTGAATTTTTTTACCCACTCCGGTAAATCCTGCATATAATAAGTGCTGGTAACAAACCGGCCCGAATTATCATCAAACCAGAAGGCTGCATTTGCCGTATGGCCTGCCGGCAAAATAGCCGCACGGTCTTTAAGCGATACGCCCACGACTTTGGATTGAAAGTTAGTTGCAAGCCTTAGTTCATCGGTTATGGTTGAAACGAGTAAATTATTGGGAGACATCTGCCCCACTTTGCCGGTAGCGCCCACTGTTTGTGCAATAGTATCTTCAGTACAATACCATTTTCTCCCGGTAATTTGATCTACCCAGTCATTGCCCACAATCCCGTCAATTGCAGGAATGGAGCCCGAATAAACTACTGTGTGGCCCACGGCCGTATAAGAAGGTAAATAATTAATAAAAGTATTTTCGCATGAGAACCCTTCATTTAAAAGCCGCTTAAATCCCCTTTCGCCATAGCGATCATGATAGCGGTAAAGATAATCCCAGCGCATCTGATCTACTACGATACCTACTACCAATTTGGGTCTTTGAATTTTTTTAGGCTGTTGTGCAAATAGTGGGTTGCAGGCAAAAACAATAATAATCAGGGTGAAAATTTTTTTAACCATTCTGTTTTTTCGATAAAGATAATGTTCCCATAATAGAAGAAGAAAAAAGAAATGTTGCCCCAGGCAAACGCATCTAACCGAAAGCCTGAAAGGCTTTAATTTTAGTAGCCGTAGGAATCACCTACGGTTTTATGCAAACAATAATCACAACCACGACGTGGTTGAAATTTTGTATTTATCTTAAAAAGAAATATTACACAATAAATTTGTAATGCTGCTGTTTGTTCAACCACATTCGTGGTTGTTTTGGCTGATATGTCACGACCCCCGGATTACATCCGGGGTTATTATAATTAAAGCCTTTCAGGCTTCGCCTTGTAAAATTTAGATGCGTTTGCCCTAAAATGTTGCCCTGCAATAGGTGATAATAGCTTACTATAAATTAAAAAGCCTGAAAGCAATATTATTTTATGCATTCAGGCTTTTTTGTAGCACGTACGGGATTCGAACCCGTGATTCCTCCGTGAAAGGGAGGCGTCTTAGCCCCTTGACCAACGCGCCATTCTGTTTAAAGGACGGCAAAGATACTCTCAGGCAGTTTTGCAGCCAAATAATTTCTTTAATAAAACAGGAAAGCGGTAAAAAAAATTTAAAATTTGGGGCAGGGAATACCTCTGAATCCAGTTGGTTTTTTAACGTAGATCAAAGAAATTTCCATACCTCCGCGGCTTTGTGAGCCGGCTTTCAGGCTTGATACATTTATGTCATAACTCGCCCCTATTCTGAGGCCGGCAAATTCCAAACCTATATAAGGGATAATAGCATCATTAATGCGGTACCACAATCCTGCATATACATTAGCAGGGTTTTCACTCAGGTCGTCGAGCGATGCAGCTAAAGCGCCGCCAATAACGGTTTCTGTAGCTTTGCTTTGATATTGATAAATACCACTGGTATGTAAAGTAAGAAGATCACTCACGGGAAAATATCCTCCTGCGCTCACAGTAGTTCTTGTAGCAATATTCCAGTTGGCTCCCTGGAAACTTTGCCTGGGGCGGTTAATATGATACATAGACGCGCCCAAATAAAAATTATTCGTTTCATCAGTAGATGTGGAAAATAATAATCCTGCATTTATATCAAGATAATTGATGTTCAGAAAATCATTATTAAATGTTTCCTGTGTCACGCCGGTAAAGCCAAACGGGGTAAGCTGATCTTCAAAAAAAAATTTATTCTTATCTAATTTTTTTTGGCCATAAGTTCCCTGGAAACCAAGCCCGATCTGTTTGAATCCATCCTCATCTAAAGCCTTATGGTAAGAGGTAGATAGCCCCAGATAAGTACTGGTAAGTACCCCGCTGCCGGCTTTATCTTTAAGAGCAATTATGCCCACACCCCAGGTGTCATAATCAGGAAGTTTATCTTTTAATACATCAAAATCCACACTTGCTGTAAAGGTTGTATAAACATCATTAAATGCAGGCCATTGATTGCGGTAGTTGCCGGCCGCTCTGACTGTACCATCAAACTTTCCGGTAAATGCAGGGTTAAGCGTAAGTGGCGAAGCAAAAAATTGTGAAAAATGAGGGTCTTGAGCACTTATAAGCAGCGATAAGTTAACAAGGATACTTAAAATAGCAATGGTCTTTTTCATCTTCAAAATTCTACAAATAAAGGTAAGCGATTAAATTAAGTATTGAAATTTAAATGAGCAAGGGAATGGTCTTATTTTGCCAAATAAATCCTTTATTCACTGTTTACATTTGAGTTTTATCTCCGAAAGCCAGGTCGCCCGCATCTCCCAGGCCCGGCACGATATAGCCCTTTGCGGTCAGTTCATCGTCTATATCACCGCACCAGATGGTTGCTCCCGGCTCGGCGCGTAATACATACTCGATACCTACCGTGCAAGCTAATGCGCAGGCAATATGTACCTCAGCAGGTTTCCCTTCTGCATAAATAAACTGTAATGTTTTTACCAGCGAAGCTCCTGTGGCAAGCATAGGGTCGGAAATAATAATAATACGGTTCTCTATTTCAGGGCAACTGATGTACTCAAGGCTTATATCAAAGCTGCCGTCTGGCTTATGTTTTCTGTAAGCGCTGATAAATGCGTTGTCGGCTTTATCAAAATAATTCAGAAAGCCATGGTGCATTACCAGCCCCGCTCTCATAATGGTGGCCAGTACCGGTTGCCTTTCCAAAACCTTGCATATCGAAGTGCCCAATGGAGTAGCCACTTCTTTCTCCACCCACGGCAATCTTTTGCTGATCTCATAAGCGCATACTTCCGCTATCTTCCTGAGGTTGCTGCGAAATCGTGCCCGGTCATTCTGCAACTCCACATCTCTTAATTCACTCACCCAATTACTTATTAATGAGTGGTTATCACTAAGGTTTATTACCATGGCTTAATTTTTTAGGAGTGAAAGATTAGCGCTTTTTATTTAAAACCATTAATTTGGACAAATCTAAATTCTAAATATTAAACAGGGAACTTTTCTTTATGGTTTATAATGTAATTGGTTTGATGAGTGGCAGCTCTTTGGATGGCCTTGATATTGTTTTCGCAGAATTCAACGAGATGGCGGGCAAATGGGATTTTAAAATTAAATGCGCTGCCTGCGTTGAATACGATGAGATATGGGTAAATAAATTACGGGATGCTATCTATCTTTCTGCAAGGGATTATCAATTGTTGAATGTAGCGTACGGAAGATATCTGGGTGAAATGGTAAATGAATTTATAGAAGAATTTAACCTGCATCACCAGGTAAATTTAATCGCTTCACATGGCCATACTACTTTTCATTTACCTGAAAAAAAAATGACGCATCAATTGGGAGACGGAGCTACCATAGCCGCTGAAACGATGTTGCCGGTAGTAAGTGATTTGCGGATGATGGACGTTGCTTTTGGCGGGCAGGGCGCGCCCATTGTGCCTATGGGTGAAAAATTATTGTTTTCCGATCATCATTATTTTCTGAATATAGGCGGCATTGCCAATCTTTCGTTGCACGAAGACGGGAAAATAACAGCCTTTGATATTTGCGCAGCCAACCGGGTTTTGAATATGCTGGCTAATGAAAAAAACAAGCCTTATGATGAAGGGGGAACGATGGCTTCTTCAGGAAAAGTAGTTCCTGAATTATTAGAGCAATTAAACCAGCTCGATTTTTATTCTGTGCCTCCGCCTAAATCCTTAGCCAATAGTTTTGGGACAGATACGATCTATCCGCTTATAAAAAGTTTTAATTTACCTGTTGAAGATGCTTTGTGTACTTACGTGGAGCATATAGCGGTACAAATAAAAAATTCTTTTCAAACTCATCCTGCAACCACGCAACCATTAATGATAACCGGCGGCGGAGCTTTTAATCAATTTTTAGTTAGCAGGATTTCAAAATACCTCAAAGAAATTAACTTTGAAATTTACATCCCCGATGAGGAGGTGGTGATCTATAAAGAAGCATTGATAATGGCGTTGTTAGGCGTTTTGAGGTGGAGGGAACAATATACAACGATCTCGTCTGCTACCGGCGCATCCCGCAACAGTATTGGCGGCGCTTTGTGGCTTGGTACTGAAGCGTGACTTTTACAAGAAAGTATTTATTTAATGCCTGTTTAAAAATAATTTAAGGAATTTTGTGCAGCGCCTGCGGCGCTGGTCTTAGCCACGAATTACACGGATTACACGAATTACCTGCCTGGTAAGGCCTGTCTGCGACAGGAAAATTCGTGTCCATTTGTGAAATTCGTGTCAAAAATAGATTAGTGGTTATTCAAATCTAATTTTAAACAGCTTCTTATTATTCCTCATAAAAAAGAGCGTATGAGAAAAATTATTTTGTATCTGTTGTTTTCTTCTGTGATCCTGGCTGCCTGCAGCTCCGATAATGATACCAAAGCAAAGTCTGAAAAAGAAAGTTACCAGCTTACCAAAGAAGAATTGCTGAAGAAAGAACAAAAATCTCCGCAATCTTTTCTAATAGTCAGCGGGCGTAATCAAAAAAATATTGTGGGGCAAACAGTAGTAAAAGGAACTATCACTAACAAAGCATCCGTAGCAGTTTTTAAGGATGTTAGTTTAAAATTATCTTTTTATTCCAAAACCCAGGCGTTGCTGGAAACGGATAAAGAAACCATCTTTGAAACATTTCATCCCGGCGAATCCCAAAATTTTAAGACGAAATATTTTGCCCCAAAAGGTACTGATAGTGTGGCTTTGGAAGTGTTGGGAGCAAAAGTGGTTGTAGAGTAGTAGGGAATAAAGATATGCACATACAAGTAACAAAAATCTGATGAAAATTATTAGCCATCAGATGATTTGAAATTATCTTGAGTTGTATTTGCGCTACAAGCTTTGAATCAATTTTTTTTGATAAAAACTTAAAACCAAACAAACTAAAAAATTATTCCCAAAACGGGTAGCTACTTTAGCTGAATACAACCATTAATTGCAGTTTAGAAAAATGCTTCACAAACTTTTAAAAATATCAATTAGACTGGTTTTAATTATTGCAGCAATTGTTGGATTAACATCCATCTATCATCCAATTATTTTAAAATGGATAACAGGTTCTGCAAGGCTTATAGGCAAACCGATAATGCCAACAGTTTATACAAATGGGCAAATCAATCACAATATAAAGGTCTTTCATGTTGACAAATATTGGAATGGAAGCGGAGCTGACTATTATATTTTATTCATTAATTATTTACCTGATAATAACAAATTGAAAATTTTTAGTGTCAACAGGAAAGACAATTATGTAGGCATACCAAGTGCAACAAGTATTAAAGATTATGATTTAATCGGCGGACAATTATTTCAAGGTGAAGTTGGTTCTCATTTTACACCGTTTCAAAACAATATGAAAGGATATGCTTTTGATCCGGAGCTTACATTTAATGGCAAACAATTTAAATTAAATATTCCGCCATCTGCGAAAGAACTAAGGTATGATTCATTAAGAGTAGAATTATAGAAGGTTTTCTTATTGCGTTATTTACTTTGCTTTTGGTATCGGCAAACTGTTTCATAAATTATCAGGCTAAACTATCATACATTCTAAATGAATCATCTTACTATTAGAAACACCTAAGAACCAAACAAACTAAAAAATTGTTTTCTAAAAAGAGGTAGCATACTTTAGCTGAAATACACCGCAAGCTGCCATTGAGTTCCAACACTTCATCAACCCAACCTTATTAAAGACGCATTATTTTTCTATCTTTAACTCTCAAAGCATTTTTAAAGAAATGGTCATAGAACGAACAAATAATAATCAGATAACAATTACGGTTTCTTCATCGGTTGACAGCTTCGGACTGCAGCGACTGATTGGCTACGTTAAGTATCTTGAAGCAACAGCAAAAAGCAAGGTAAAACAATCTGACGTTGATAAACTTGCTAATGAAGTCAATGCATCATGGTGGGAAAAAAACCGTAAACGTTTCATCAAGTGAGATTGATTTCTAAAAGTAGACAAAATGAACCCCTACAGCTCTAAGGGAGGCCAGTTCCATAGGAACGGCCGATTTTGTAACAATGGACTTCAGTCCATTGTATTGCGAGTGTATTGCCAGGCCGCCACTACTTTAATACCGGTAAAATAATTTTAGAAGCATGTTGCGGATCATGATAAATACGAATCGTGGCCTTTTGAAAATCGCTGTCATTTGCTTTATAAATATCCATGAACTTCTGCGGATTGCGGTCGGCTAAAGGAAACCAGGTACTTTGAATTTGTATCATTATTCTGTGGCCTTTTAAAAATGTATGCGCTACATCAGGAAGCTCCCATTTTACTTCAGTTACTTTTCCGGGCACAAATGATTCAGGCTTCTCGAAGCTATTTCTAAATTTTCCCCGCATGATCTCGGCACGCACCAGCATTTGGTATCCGCCCATCGGATAATTTTTATCATTGCCTTTCATATCATCGCTGTATTTAAAGTCGTCTGGAAATACATCAATTAATTTTACCACAAAATCTGCGTCAGTAGAAGAGATGGAAGCCGCCAGGTCTGCAATTACAGGACCGGCAAGGGTTACATTTTCGTTTAGCGTTTCGGTTTCATACGTCAGCACATCAGGCCTGCGCGAAGCAAATCTTTGATCATCATTCATATATTCTCTTGTTCTTTTAAAATGTACATCTTCTGTATATGGAACAGGATGATCAGGGTCGCTGATATATTCATCATAGGAATTCCCTTTTCGTGTATCCATTGCCGGTAGTTTACTCTTGTCATTCAAAAACAGTTTCCCATTCGCAGCGAGGTAGAGGTTTTCTTCTTCAATATTTTTAGGAGGCCAGGCATTAAATTTTCGCCAATCGTTTTCGCCGGAGAAAAATATAGTTGCTTCGGCAATATGCGAAGCGCTTCCTTTACCTAACAAATAATAATTGAAGAAAGGTATTTCAATGCTATCCTGGAAATAAGCGGAAGTATTGCTTCCGAATCTTACATTGCCCAGGAAACTTCCTTCATGGCTCCATTGACCATGATACCACGGCCCCATCACAATTCTGCTGTTGGTTTGAGGGCTTTGTTTCTCATTGGCCTTGTAAGAATTCCATGCGCCAAAACAATCTTCCGCATCAAATAATCCGCCCACCCAAAGCATCGCTGGCTTTACGTTGAATAATCCTACACGTGCATTTCGCGCCTGCCACCAGGCGTCATAGTTGGGATGTTGGTACATCTGATTCCAGAACGAAATGCTATCTCCCATCAGCCTTGAGAAATTTTTTAGTGCACCTGTTTTCAGATAGGCATCATAGTTATCATCCGAATTAAAAGTAAACCCTGTGGTGTAAGTAGTTGATGGCTTAGGGTGTGGCGTTCCAAAACGTGAATAAAATGAAAAGGCATCCATCAAAAAAGAAACTCCTTTATGGTGCCAGTCATCGCCCATGAACCAGTCAGTTACCGGGGCCTGCGGGCTTACTGCCACCAGCGCCGGATGGCCGCTCAACGCTGCTTCTGTGGAATAGAAGCCAGGATATGAAGTACCTGTAACACCTACTTTGCCATTGTTGTTTTTAATATTTTTTACCAGCCAATCTATGGCATCATAGGTATCGCTTGCCTCATCAATTTCTTTGTCCTTCTTATTTTTATTGAAAGGCCTTACATCCATAAATTCTCCTTCACTCATATACCTTCCTCTTACGTCTTGCGTTACAAAAATGAAGTTTTCTTTAGCATACTTCATTTTATAAGAGTTCCAGATAGCCATATATTTATCTTCACCGTAAGGCGCACAGGAATAAGGTGTACGCGTCATCAGGAATGGATGCCTGGAACTCTGGTCTTTGGGAATATAGATAGAAGTAAACAATTTTACACCATCCCGCATCGGAATGTATTGTTCCACTTTTGTATAATTATTTACAAACCAGGCGCTATCAGCATTTTGGGAAAAAGAATAGAAAGAGAAACAAAGTAAAAGAAGAGAAAACAGAGATTTTTTCATTTGAAATAAGTTTGATCATTAAAATTAAGGAAATGAACTCTTTGAACAGGAAAATAATTATATATACGCTCCTCTGATCATGGGAAGCAGCAGTACTGGTTAAAAAAAATGAATAATCTTCTTTGAGGTCGGTACGACCGGCAATATGGTAGCATAAGCAGGCTAATCCCAATGTACTCATTTTAAGCTATCTACCAAAGTGTTGCCCCGCAGGGGCTTATAACTACAGCAACGTCGTGATTTATTTTATGGGCGCTTACATGTATATCCTTTATTTTGATGCCTCGCAGCTCCTTTAATTTGAAATGTATTGTTGCCCAACTGTGAGGGTTGGACAGAGTTTGAATCTTAAAAACTAATTTTGAATAAATTGTTTTTATGAATAGAATTGAACACATCGGTATTGCAGTAAAAAAATTATCAGTATCTATTCCTCTTTTTGAAAAATTATTGAACACGCCTTGCTACAAAACTGAAGTAGTGGAGAGCGAGCAGGTGAACACTGCTTTTTTTAAGAAGGGCGAAAGTAAAATTGAATTATTAGAAGGCTATGCGCCTGATAGTGTAATTAATAAATTCATCGAAAAAAGAGGCGAAGGTATGCACCACATTGCATTTGAAACAAACGATATAGAAGCGGAAATAAAACGCCTTGTAAGCGAAGGTTTTACCTTAATTACCGAAAAGCCCAAAGCAGGATCAGATAATAAGATCGTTTGTTTCCTGCATCCTAAAGACACAAATGGAGTGTTGGTAGAGTTAGTGTCTGAAAAAAGATGGTGAATTTAAAATAAATTCTTTCAGGCAAAAGATTATCTGGTATCATTGTATGATTAATCCTAACATTTTTAAAGATAAAGCCAGATATTTTTTTAAGCTTTCATAAAAAATACTAAGAGAACCTTTACATTTGACCCCACTAATATTCAAACTTAACAGCATGAAACTAAAATTAATTACTACAAAACTTACAAAGAATCCAATTGTATTGAATAGCTTTTTCATCCTGGTAGCTATTTTACTTTCGGGTAAAATTTCATTTTCCCAACAAACGGGTAACGGAACCATGGAAGTAGGGGTTGCGAGTGTGGACATCACTCCTGACGGCCCTATACGCCTTGCTGGCTATGGCTCCAGGGCGAAATCTGAATCGGAAGGAGTGTTGCATAAACTGTCAGCCAAGGCGCTTGCCTTTGGCAGCGATGCTCAGAATCCATCCATTCTTATTACAGTGGATCTGGTGGGTATTCCATGGCGGATCACCAAAAAGTTAACCGAACAACTTTCAGAAAAAACAGGAGTTAAACCCGAACAATTAGTTATCTGCGCATCTCATACTCATGGTGGCCCAGAAGTAGGTAATTTGCTTAATATTCTTCAATACAGAGGCGATCATTTCAGTGATTCTTTATTAGCGCTGGATCAGTTAGAACATATAGCACAATATACAGAGCAACTTAGCCAGAAGCTGGAACAAGTAGCATTGGCTGCATTGAAAGACCGGAAACCGGCAATGGTTGCATGGGGGCAGGGACAAGCTTTATTTGCAAAAAACCGTCGTTTACCACCAGGTGGCCCGGTTGATGTTGCATTGCCTATGTTGCGGGTTACTAATCCTGACGGATCACTCAAGGCAATCCTGGTAAGTTATGCCTGTCATGGAACAACTCTCGATGGTAATGTAAACAAAATCCACGGCGACTGGATAGCCGAAGCGCAGAGCGATATTGAAGCCAGGCATCCGGGAGTGACTGCCATGGTGGCTCTTGGCTGCGCCGGTGATGCCAACCCTCAACCAAGAGGTACCATAGAGAATATGAAATCTCACGGAGAGGAAATTGCTGATAATGTAGATAAATTACTTACTGCGCAACTGCAACCCCTAACTACACCACCCGTTGGAAAAATGAAATGGATCAAATTGCCATTGTCTCAATTGCATACTGTTCCCGAATTAATGGAACTTGCAAAAGATCCTACGGTGAAAGGCTATGAAGCCCGGCTCACTCTTGACCGCACTTTAAGAGGAAAAACAATTCCTACGGAAATAGATTACCCGGTTCAAACATGGAGCTGGGACAACAAAATGGCAATGGTGAACCTGGCAGGCGAAGTAGTAGTGGACTATTCCACACGGCTTAAAGATGAATTAGGGGCTGAACATCTCTGGATCAATGCCTACTCTAATGATGTACCCTGCTATATTCCTTCCCGCCGTATATTAAAAGAGGGAGGTTATGAAGGAGAAACCAGTATGTATTGGTATGATAAACCAGTTCCCTTTGCACCGGCAGTAGAAGACCTGATAGTAGATGCTGTACATGATATTATTCCTTCTACCTTCAAAGCAGAAAGGCCTGAAACCAACCACCAACAATTGGTTCATCAGGATAATGATGGCAATTATTATTTGCATGCATCACTTGCAGAAGCCATTGGCCCAAAAATCAAATACATGCCTGAGTGGAAAGCTTTTGGCTGGTACACTACTGAAGACCGCGCAGAATGGAATGTGCAAATAGACAAAGCAGGAAAATATGATGTGTATATGGAATGGTCTGTTGCAGACAGTGAAGGCGGAAAATCTTTTGTACTGCAAGCCGGCAAGAAAAAAATAAAAGGCAAAGCTGGCAAAACAGGTTCATGGTTCACTTACAGAACTGAAAAAATAGGCACTGTGAGTTTGCCGGCAGGCACTCAGAAATTTGTATTAAAATCAAATTCAAAATCTGAGAAAGGAGCTATGTTTGATTTGAGGGAAATAAAATTAGTGCCGGCTAAGTAATCAATGGTGAATGGTGAATGGTCAGTACAATCATTCACCATTCACCATTTCAAATACGGATTCTCTTTTACCTCTGCACCAATCGTAGTTACAGGGCCATGTCCGGGATATACTTTAGTATCTTCAGGAAGCTTAAAAAGTTTCTCTTTTATATTTCTGACCAAATCTTCATGGCTGCCACCGGGCAGGTCGGTACGGCCAATACTATTGTAGAATAGTACATCGCCGCCAATAATAAAATGCTGTTTTTCGCAATAGAAACAAATGCTCCCCGGCGAATGTCCCGGCACATGGATCACTTCCAATTCATCATCTCCTAAGCCGATCTTGTCACCTTCTTCAAGATAGATGACCTCTCCCTGGTAATTATCAAAAGGAAGATTGAACATCAGCCCGGATGCAGGAGCTATTTCCAAGATCTTTTTTTCCAAAGGATGGCTATTTAACGTTATCTTATATTCTTCTGATATAAATTTATTACCAAATACATGATCCAGGTGGCAATGCGTATTCAGCAGAAATTTGGGCTGTAATTTGTTAAGGTTTATAAAAGATTTAAGTTCTTCTTTTTCCTGATCGTAATAGCAACCCGGATCAATAATGATACATTCCTTATGCTCATTGTAGAGCAGGTAAGTGTTTTCCCGGACGGGATTGAATGTAAAAGATTTAACTTGAAGCATAATGAATTTTTAGCTCATTCAAATTCATTTCATTGATTAATATGAAACGAGTAATTTTAGGGCTATTATAACTGTAAAGCACATGCAAGATCACAAGAAACCAATGTATAAAAAAATATTTCTGCTTTCTCTTTTTTTATTTGTAATAGCAGGTTTTGCCAGTGCCCAGGTGAGCTCTGTAGAGTTTGGAAAAAATCGCCTGCAGTTCAAAAAATTAAAGTGGCATTATTATCAAACACAAAACTTTAATTCCTATTACAATCAAAATGGCCAGGAATTAGCCAAATATGTAGCCCAGGTAGCTGAAGAAGAGCTTCCCGGTATTGAAAAATTCGTTGAATTTAGTTTACAGCGCAGGGCAAATATTGTGATCTACAATAGCTTTAACGATATGCAGCAAAGCAACATCGGACTTGGGATAGATTGGCAAAATACAGGTGGGGTTACCAAGTTGGTGAATAATAAAATGATTGTCTATTACAATGGCAATCATGCTGACCTGCGCCGGCAAATACGCGAAGGCATTGCAAACGTGTTGGTACAAAATATTCTGTTTGGAGAAGACCTTGGCGAAATGGCCGGTAATGCAGCCTTGCTTGATCTTCCTCAATGGCTCATTGACGGATATGTTGCTTATGTAGGAGAAAACTGGAGCACTCAGCTCGATGATGACCTGAAGAGTGAAATATTAAGTGGCAAGTATAAAAATTTTTACCAGTTGGCTTTTGAAAGGCCATTGCTTGCCGGACATGCTTTCTGGCATTATATTGAAGAGAAATATAAAAAAGAAAATACTACTTATCTTCTTTACCTGGCCAGGGTATATAAAAGTTTAAAGAAGGCATCGCAGCAGATCACCAAAGAAAAAAAGTTCAAAGATGTTCTTGCGAATTTTATGCAATACCAGCAAGAGAAATACGATAATGATATTACGCGCAGAAAGAATTATCCCAAAGGAAGCGAGATCACAAGCTACACGATTGGCAAGAGAGTGAATTACTTTCATTTTAATGTAAACCCTAATAAACGCAATGGGTCTTTTGCAGTAGTTCAATATAAAAAAGGGCAATACAGGTTACTCTTGAATGAAGAAGATAAAGACAAAACATTATTGAAGTTTGGGATACGGGCCAAACAGGATGAAATAAATCCCAACTATCCCATGATGGCGTGGGATCCAAAAGGAACAAGGCTTTCAGTACTTTATGAAGAAGAGGGAAGAATAAAGCTTTTTGTATATGATGTGGTAACAAGAGTAAAGCCTTTTAAAAGAGATCTGACCAGCCTCTTCGACCAGGTGCAGGATATGAAGTATATGATTAACAGCCAGACACTGCTTTTTAGCGCAGTAAAAAATGGCCATTCAGATATTTATACTTATGATATTGAGAACGAAATATTGAAACAGGTTACTAATGATGTGTATGACGACCTGGATCCTTCTTTCGTTTCTTTCCCTAATAAAACAGGGATCATTTTCTCAAGCAACAGGCCTTCCGCACGACAAAGAGGATCGGATACATCGCTGATGAACAATCGCTTCAATATATTTCTCATTACTGATTTTGCTACCAACAAGCCCGAACTTAACCAGATAACCCAGTTGACTAAATTAAAATTTGGTGATGCCCGGTATCCTGCTCAATACAATAATAATCACTTCACCTTCGTAAGCGATGAAAATGGTATTGGCAACCGGTATGCCGGTTTCTTTACTACTACTAAAGAAGGCCTGGATACGTTAGTGCTTATAGGAGATGAAATAATGCGGAACCCAACAAGAGATGAAGTTGACTCTACCTTAAGGGTTTTGAAAAAAAATGATATAGATTCTGTGGCGGTCGTATCGGTATCCAGTGATTCGGCTTATGTATTTCCATTAACCAATTATGCGAGTAGCTTGCTTGAAACAAGGGAAGCCGGAGATAACCGCCAGGTAAGTGAAGTAACCCGCCAGAGCGATGATAAAATTCTTTATAAATTAAGAATTGATGAAAATACATTGCGGCGGCGAAATGTAATTGCCAGGCCATCCACCTATATGAAAGGGCTGATGGAAAAAAGCAGGATTTCCAAAGGGCAGGAAATTACAGGCCCTCCTGTTTCCCAGGAAGAAGATATTTTTCAGCATGAATTTAAACCTGAAAAAAAAGACAGCGCTTCAGCTTCAGCATCGCAGCCGCAAAATGCAGGCACGATCAATGAATCTACCGTTCTTTCTACTGCAAGGTTGTACCCTTATAAGCCTTTGAAATTTGCTACCGACTATATAGTTGCAGGGTTTAATAATAATATTCTTGCTACCCGTTATCAGCCGTATGGCGGCGGCCAGGGCCCCATTACACTCTCCCCGTCTAGTAATGGACTGAATGGAATGGTAAGGATGGGCACGGCCGATATTATGGAGGATATAAAAATATCCGGCGGGTTCCGTATCGCTTCTAATTTAAAAGATAATGACTGGCTTTTCCAGTTCGCTAACCTGAGAAAGAGAGTGGATTGGGGGTTACTGTATTACAGGACTACTCAACAAGCTCAATATTCCGACGGCAGTATGCCTTTTGGGAGACTATTTTCAAATTTATACCAGGGAAATATTTCTTACCCTTTTGATGTAGCAAGAAGTGTACGTTTCTCTTTAGGTGTCAGAAAAGATAATTTGGTGTTTAGCTCAGAGAATCCGAGTTCACTTTTGACGCCAAATATGTCAAAGACTTATGGCCTCATGCGTCTTGAATATGTTTACGACAATACATTAAATCCTGTGCAAAATATATGGAATGGCATACGCTACAAAGCTTACATGGACTGGAACTCGCAGATAAGCGATCTGAACGGATTAGATGGTCGTAACACTTTTAATCTTGGTTTTGATGCAAGAGCTTATTATCCCATCTATCGCAATTTTATCTGGGCAGGAAGAGTAGCCGGCGATTTCAGTTGGGGCAACCAAAAGCTGATCTATTATCTCGGCGGTATTGATAACTGGTTCATGTTTGGAAGTAATCAAAAAACGGATAAGAACGGCAATACAGCCTATCGCTATTTTAATCCTGATAATACGCCTGCCCCTGATCAGAGCTACGCTTTTCAATCGCTTGCTGTAAACCTTCGGGGGTTTATTCAAAATGCGGCAAATGGTAATAATTCTGTTGTGATCAATAGCGAATTCAGGTTGCCGGTATTTACTACTCTTTTCAGCAAGCCTATTAATAACGCTTTTATCAGGAATTTTCAGTTAATACAATTTATAGACCTGGGATCTGCATGGAACGGCGCTTACGATAAAATTGGCCGGCCATCTATTACTTATGTTAATCCAAACGAACCAACTGTTCAAATAAATGTAAAAGCCCCAGGCATAGGTCCGTTCCTCGGGGGATATGGATTTGGAGCAAGGAGTACCTTGTTGGGTTATTTCCTGAAGTTTGATGCGGGCTGGCCAATGAATGGGTTCTTCCATGGCAAGCCGGTTTTATACTTCAGTATGGGGTTAGATTTTTAATAGACGGATGTTTTAAAAGATATTAAGTAGGCTTTTAATTAGTTTCAATTAACCTCAATGTATGAAAATTGAACAATCATTTTTTCCCCAACCTGTATAATCTACCCTGGTCGGTAACTGCATAGAGCGCTCCATCTTTACCCTGGGTAATGTCTCTGAAGCGTTGTGATTCTCCGGCCAGAAGCCGTTCTTCTCCTACTACTCTATTATTTTTAATTACCAGCCTTGCTATGTGCATTCCGCTTAATGAGGCAATAAACAGATTGTTCTTCCATTCAGGAATAGCATTTCCACTATAGAAAGTAATACCACTGGGAGATATTACGGGATCGTAGTAATAGATGGGTTGTTCCATTCCTTCCTTTTGTTGTATGCCTTCACCTATCTTGGGTCCCGCGTATTCAATTCCATAAGTAATGATGGGCCACCCATAGTTCTTTCCTGGCCGGATAAGGTTAACTTCATCTCCGCCTCTGGGTCCAAATTCTGTTTCCCATAGATCGCCGGTAACGGGGTTAAAAGCAAGCCCCTGCACATTTCTATGGCCATAAGAATATAATTCGGGCCTGGCGTCAGCATTACCTTCAAATGGATTGCCCGGTGCAGCTTTGCCATCGGTTGTAATACGAATAACTTTTCCTAATGATGAATTAAGATATTGAGCCTGTGGCCTTGATTCAAGAATAGAACGCTCTCCGGTACTGAAAATAATATTTCCTGTTTTGTCAAATAAAATTCTTCCACCATAATGTGCATTGCTTTTAAATGCCGGCGTAGCCCGGTAAATCACCTGTGCATTTTCAATGGTTTTTTCATCTGCCGACAGTTTGCCTTTTGCCACAGCAGTCAGGTTTTTTTCTCCGGGCTGGGCTTCAGAAAACGTCCAGTACACCATACGGTTATTGATAAAAGAGGGATCAATGGTTACTCCGAGCAGGCCTCCCTGTCCGGCGCTGTTCACTTTGGGTAATCCTGTAATAGCCTCTCCCAGTTTTCCATCGGGAGTAGCGATACGCATAGTGCCTTCTTTTTGAGTAATCAAAAAACGGCCATCAGTCAGGCTGGTAATACCCCATGGCCTGTCTAATCCTTCAGATAAAATTTTTCCCTCGTATGGAACACTTGTTTTTACTCCTGCGATCCGGGTTTGGCCGGCAAAAGCTGGCTTGTATACAGTATTTGGATCTTTGGTTTCAACAGGAAGCCGGGTTGAATCTATGCTTACTTTTTTACTGCTCTTACTTGCAGAAGAGTTGCATGATACAATCATGACGCTCAGGCCGATCGCTATTCCAGACAAGATTACTTTCATAAATATATTTTTTTAAATTTAAAAAATATAAACTTAACTCATTTTTACTTTATCGAATGTAGTTAAGTGATCTATTTATTTATTTATTATTACTGTTTCGAGAAAATTTTTTGTTCCAATTCTTCAATCAATGGAAGCTGACTGGGAATAATTTTATTTTTGGCTTCACTAATTGTAAACCAACCAGCCTTATCTATTTCAGGAAATGATTTTTTCTTTCCAGACTTTGGCGGCCATTCTATTTCAAAAGTATTACAATTAATTTCAGAAGCATCAAAATCTCCTTGTACAGCCCAGGCATAAACCATCTTCCCACCTTTTTGTTGTACCGGAGCTAATTCTAAAAATGCAGAACCACGCAGGCCGGGCTTTTCGGGGTCTATTCCGGTTTCTTCTTTCATTTCCCTTTTAGCAGCGTCTAACGCAGCTTCATCTATATCCAATTCTCCTTTAGGAATAGACCATGCTCCTGTATCTTTTTTTTGCCAGAAAGGGCCACCGGGATGTACCAAAAATATTTCAGGCAATGTATTTTGAAAACGATACCAAAGCAGGCCAGCGCTTATTTTCGGCATATAATTTAATTAAGCATGAAGATATATGACAACTATTTTCACCTCATCGTTTTGCGGTTGGCGAGGACACCAACCGCAGCAGACTGCTGTGGCCGGCGTCCTCGCCGGCCACTTTTATAATCGAACGATATATAAAAGCCCAATAAAAATAAAAAAAATAAAATTGGCGATTTACCCATCAACTTTTTTAATCTTTGCCGCCTGATGATGAAGTTATTTAAGAACCGATGGTTTCTTTTAGGCATATTGGCAATCACATGGGGCAGTTCATTTATAATGATAAAAAAATCACTCCTGGTTTTATCACCCTATCAAATTGGTTCTATAAGAGTAGCTGTTTCCGGCTTATTGCTCATGTTTACAGGCTTTCCGGCAATAAAAAGAATGCCGAAAAAATATTTGGGTTGGGTAATTCTTGCCGGTGCGCTTGGAAATTTTTTTCCGTTGTTCTTGTTTCCTGCTGCGCAAACGAAAGTGAGTAGTTCTCTCACGGGCACTCTCGATTCAATGGTGCCTGTTTTTGTCTTAATTTTTGGATTCGTCTTTTTTAAGATCAGGAGCAAATTAATACAATCAGTTGGCGCTTTGATCGGGTTTATTGGTGCTGCTATATTAATGTATTTTTCTGAACCCTCTTTTGATAACTCGCCGTTCGGTTATGTATTATTAGTGGTATTAGGGGCTGCCTGTTATGCAGCAGCAGCCGTTATTATAAAACAAAAATTACAGGATGTTCCCTCAATGGATTTGTCGGCAGCCGTTTTTACGATTTGGATGTTCCCGGCTTTACTCATTTTATTTTTCTCCGGATTTTTTAGCAAATTTGAAAACAGCACAGCTATGTGGGAAGGCCTGGGCTATGTAGCCATACTAACAATCATCGGCACTACATTAGCAATGATGTTATATTATAAACTGATACAAGTCACCTCAGCAGTTTTCGCCAGTTCGGTTAGTTATCTTTTACCATTAGTGGCTATTATGTGGGGTTTACTGGATGGCGAACACTTTTCAATATGGTTTGCGATCGGCAGCTTGTTAATTTTTGCAGGCATTTATTTGATACAGGAAAAAAAGCAATTAGTGTCTGATAACGAAGATTTATTAAATTGAGTCAGCAAACTCTTTAAATAAACCAACAGGTTCATAAATGTTTAAACTATTGTTTATGAAAAATTTGTTCTTCTTTGCTTCCATTTTTTGCTTTCATTCATTGCAGGCACAAACCAACGCAGTAAATGTAACCGTAATGCAACGCCCTTCTACAAAGGCCGTTAATTCATATTATGCCAGCAATAAAAAACCTTTGGAGCCCTTGAGTTTTATAAAACTTCCGGTCGGTAGCATTAAGCCTGGCGGATGGATAAAAAAATACCTTGAACTTCAAAGAGATGGATTAACGGGCAAGTTGGGGGAAATAAGCGCATGGCTGGAAAAGAAAAACAATGCATGGTTCAGCGGCACCGGCAAAGGCGATCATGGATGGGAAGAAGTTCCCTATTGGCTAAAGGGATATGGCGACCTGGGCTATATCTTGAAAGACAAATCAATAATTGACGAAACCCGTTTATGGCTTGGAAAAGTTTTTGAAAGTCAAAGAGCTGATGGTTTTTTCGGCCCCGGAGAAGTAGTACGCAACAAGGAGAATAAAATAATAAAGGTTCCTGACCTGTGGCCAAACATGATCATGCTATGGTGCCTGCAATCTTATTATGAATACAGCAACGATGCGCGGGTAATTCCATTTATGATGAAATACTTTGAATGGCAATCAACAGTACCTGATAGTATTCTTTTAAAAACATATTGGGAAAACAGCAGGGGAGGCGATAATCTTTATAGTGTCTATTGGTTGTATAACCGTACCGGGCAAAAGTTGCTGCTTGAACTGGCCAATAAGATTCATAGAAATACTGCCGACTGGAATCAAAATAATAACTTACCTAATTGGCATAATGTAAATATTGCACAATGTTTCAGAGAGCCTGCTACTTATTATATGCAAAACAAAGACAGCAGTTTATTAAAAGCTACCTATAACAATTTTTATTTGATAAGAAAAAGATATGGGCAGGTTCCCGGAGGTATGTTTGGCGCAGATGAAAATGCAAGAAAAGATTATACCGATCCAAGGCAGGCCATAGAAACGTGTGGTATGGTAGAACAAATGTCGAGCGATGAAATATTGAGCGGTATCACCGGAGATCCTATGTGGGCGGATCATTGCGAGGATGTGGCATTTAATACTTACCCTGCTGCTGTAATGCCCGACTTCAGAGGCCTTCGTTACCTGACTGCCCCGAACATGGTAGTGAGTGACAGTAAAAATCATTCGCCGGGCATACAGAATGCCGGTCCTTTTTTAACGATGAATCCTTTTAGCAGCCGTTGCTGCCAACACAATCATTCACAAGGCTGGCCTTATTATGAAGAGCATTTATGGATGGCTACTCCCGACAATGGTGTTGCGGCAATGATGTATAATAGCAGTGAAGTAAATGTAAAAGTTGGAAATCGTGTAGGCAACACCGTTACACTTAAGCAAACCACTCATTATCCATTTGATGAAAATATCAGGATAGAAATAAGCGCTGCATCTCCTGTAAGTTTTCCATTGTACCTGCGCATTCCACGTTGGTGCAGCGATGCAAAGGTTATGATCAATAGAAACGCAATAAATGTAAACGCAACAGCAGGTTCTTACATCCGGATCGAAAATAAATGGAAGCAGGGAGATATAATTGAATTAATGCTTCCTATGCAATTATCATTAACTAAATGGACAGAAAACAAAAACAGTGTAAGTGTCAATTATGGACCACTCACCTTTTCGTTGAAGATTGATGAATATTATCAGAAGATAAATAGTAAAGAATCTGCCATAGGCGATTCTAAATGGCAGGCAAGCGCTGACCCAAAAAAATGGCCGGCGTATAATATATATTCCACCAGCTTATGGAATTACGGATTGGTCTTAGACGATCAATCTATTACCAGCCAATTTGAAATTATAAAAAAAGCCTGGCCCCAAAATGATTTTCCGTTTACACAACAAGATGCGCCCTTAATATTAAAAACAAAAGGCAAACTGATTCCCGGCTGGACATTAGACCAATACGGGCTTTGCGGCGTTTTACCCGCCAGCCCTGTAACGGTTCATACAAAAGAAGAGACGATAGAATTGATACCTATGGGCGCTGCAAGGCTTCGTATATCTGCTTTTCCGGTAGTGAAATGAAATAGAAATAGCTGCAAATGCTGTAAAAAGAACAGATGAAAGAAACATCTGTATTGTTTCAATATCCATATAAACAAAAAACCCTCTCAGCATTAACTGAAAGGGTCTTAAATAAATATGGCAGCTACCTACTCTCCCACATTGTTGTGTAGTACCATCGGCCATGAGGGGCTTAACTTCTCTGTTCGGTATGGGAAGAGGTGAACACCCTCGGCAAAACCACCATAAAGAGTTTGCCAAAGAAGTATCAGGATTTTAGTATCAGGTATCAAGAAAAGAACAGACTATCTTGCTACCTGCGGCCTGCTACTTGCGACTAATAAATTAACATAAAGGGAAAGTTGTAATACCAATAAAAAAATAAAGCTTACGGGCAATTAGTACTACTCGGCTTTGATGTTACCACCTTTATACCTGTAGCCTATCAACGTCATAGTCTCTGACGACCCTTAAAAGAAAACTCATCTTGTGGTTGGTTTCACGCTTAGATGCTTTCAGCGTTTATCCTGTCCGTACATAGCTACTCTGCGCTGCACCTGGCGGCACAACAGATACACCAGCGGTACGTACGACCCGGTCCTCTCGTACTAAGGTCATGTCCACTCAATTTTCTAACGCCCATCACAGATAGGGACCGAACTGTCTTGCGACGTTCTGAACCCAGTTCACGTGCCACTTTAATCGGCGAACAGCCGAACCCTTGGGACCTTCTCCAGCCCCAGGAT